>JAESFS010000005.1_pt1 | contig 652558 bp, 586 predicted proteins | sample 9269441 | NCBI WGS metagenome assembly JAESFS01 (sample SAMN14502548, study PRJNA617105) | algae metagenome | isolation source: Scytolyngbya sp. HA4215-MV1 and co-occurring heterotrophs from sample from... | place: USA: Laie Falls, Oahu, Hawaii | collected 2010-08-22 | reverse complement strand
TTTTATTGCCGCAGTTACTTTAGAACGCCGCACAAACCGTGTAAACGTATCCGTCACCATTGGTAGTCATGGTTGCGGTCGTCACGGCATCGGCAGCTGTCGCGGTGTTGTTTCCGTCGATGATACGCACCGAGCCCGTCGCCGGATTGCCGTCATCCATGGTGGTATCGATCTGGCGCGCGAAGCGACCGTTGATATTGCCTTGGCAAACAAAGAACGAGCCATTGAATGGTGCCGTCGGCGCAGTCAGTACGGCGGCACTGGTGATACCCAAATTGCCATTTTCGCTGTTCAAAGGACGATAGTCTGTCGCCGTTGTCGTGGTGGTGCCTGTAGCCAGATTGGCGAAGCGAACATGCTGCCAGAAGAGGAAGGATTCATCGGTCGCAGTAGTTGAATTCCAAGCGCCCTCGATACGACCGTTGGCAAGCGTTGTTGCAGGTGTCGTAGCTTTTGTAGCGCCTGCGAGATTGGTATCGGCGCGCGGATCATCACCCGGCATCGCCTTGAAACGATCCTGATAGGCATAAACCTGCGTCGCCACCAGTTTCATATCGTTGACCAGCGCCTTGACCTTCGCGCTATTGATCAACTCCTGTCCTTTCAGAATGCCGCCGAGCAGCAGTCCGATAATCACCAGTACGATGGCGATTTCAACCAGGGTAAAACCCGATTGCTGACTTTTCATGCTTTTCATTTTTTTCTCCGTTTGAAGATTGGTTAGAGTGCGCTGGTATTACGTAAAAATTATTGTGGTGGACTTAGCGGAAGGCGAGTCCGACGACCATACCAAAGGCGATAAACGCCGTCGCCAGGTCATGCATATTGATTTTTTCGATTGTCTTCATCTTTGCCTCCGCTTGTTTACACTGAAGTACCTGGCTTAGTTACTGCAATCGGCGTGCCAATACCTTATCAATTTGATTTATAAGAGAAATTTATATATTTCAGTTTTTTTCTGCGAACAAATGCCGGCCAAGCCACAGAAATCTGTAGGAAATGCACACACCTGTCCGGATTCTCGACACTCCTTTTGCTAATCGGCGCGATTTGGCGTCGTACGGAAAATCACGCTAGTCTCTCCCCCCATGCCTGCCACTGATCGCCCGACCTCTGCTGTCAGCAGCATCTCTTCCTCGAATATCAGGCCGAATCCTTCGTTCCTGATCCGCGGCCGGCGCTGGGTGATCCTGGCCATGCTGCTGTCGCTGCATGCGGGCTTGATTGCCGACTCGGGCGGCGCGTTCCAGCGCATCTGGCTGATGGTGCACTTCGGCCTTTTCCTGTTGTGGCAGCCGTTCTTCAGTACCGAACGCGAGCTGAAAGTGTTCGCCATCTCGCTGCTGCTCGGCATCACCGGTGTGGTGTTGTACAGCCTGGCCGGCTGGATGCTGGTGACGTGGATCGCACTTCTGATCGGCATCATGGGCGGCAAGGTGTTTACCCTGCAAGCGGCGCGGCGCAGCCGCTTTTACCTTGTTGCCGTGTTTTACCTTTTCACGATTCTCCTCACGTGGACCGTGCCGGTGTCGCTGCTGGGTATACCGGACGTGCCGGGTAATCTGCGCACCATGGCCAGCCTGTTCCTGCCGATGTCGCTGCTCGCCATGGCCATCCTGCCGTTTCGCGCCGAGGACGAGGCCACCACGCAGGTGTTCGATTTTTTCTACAGCCTGATTGTATTTCAGCTGGTGGTGGTACTGGTGCTGGGCAGCATTGCCGCGATGCGCGTGACCGGCAACCAGTATTTTCAGGCGGTCGTGTTGACCGTGCTGGCCTTCGCCGGTGCGCTGTTTGTGCTCGCCGTGTTGTGGGGGCCGCGCACCGGATTCGGCGGTTTGCGTACTTACTTCTCGCGCTATCTGATGAGCGTCGGCATGCCCTTCGAACTTTGGATGCGACGCATCGCCGAGTTGTCCGAAGCGGATCTGAGTTCGGCGCGCTTTCTGCAAAATTCGTTCGAGGAAATCGAGAAATTCCCGTGGATCGTCGGTTGCGTATGGGTCTCGCCCGACGGACCCGGGCACTATGGCAGGGAAACCGAATTCGATTCGCGTTTCCGTTATCACGAGCTTGAGATTACTTTCTTCACTGAAATTCGCATGTCGCCGGCGATGTTCCTGCATCTGCGTCTGCTGGCGCAAGTGGTGGGCGAGTTTTACGAGGGCAAGCGCCGCGAACAGGTGCTCAAGCAAAATGCCTACATGCAGGCAGTGCACGAAACCGGCGCGCGCCTGACGCACGACATGAAAAACCTGCTGCAATCGCTTTATGCGCTCACCTCAAGCAGCGCGATGGAGCAGGAAAACGATCGCCGCAAAAAAACGGATTACGAATTGATGCTGCAACGCCAGCTGCCGCAACTGGCGAAACGATTGCAGTCGACGCTGGATAAACTGCAAAACCCGGCACTGGGCGCCACCAACGTGATGCTGCCGGCGGCCGATTGGTGGCAGGACATCAGGGAACTGCATGCCGATCAGGGTGTGGATTTCGTTGCTGCCGGCGATCTGACGGTAGCGGTGCCGAGCAATCTGTTCGACAACGTAGTGGAAAACTGCCTCGAAAACGCGCGCCGTAAAAAACAGGTGGAGCTGACCTTGCAGATCCGGGTTGAGCTCCTGATCGATAACGGCGCCGCCAGCCTTGTCATCGCCGATACCGGCAGCGCCATTCCCAGCGGCGCCGTAGAGGAACTGCTGCGTTCACCGATCGCCAACTCGCGGCGCGGTGGGTACGGCATTGGTCTTTATCAGGCGTTTCAGCAGGCGCAGAAACAGGGCTACGCGCTCACCCTGGCCAGCAACCGAGCGGGCGATGTCCGCTTTGAACTGCGTATGCGCGAACACGAATAACCAGCCAAACTCCAGCACTGGCGCGGCTTTTCAGCCATTTTTGCTTGGAAAGCCGCGCCAGTGCTGGAGTTTAGTAACGCAGTACTTGCCTATGGCAATCTGCCCGCCTGCACCATTCTCGCGAACAATGCACTGAGCGAACCCCAGGTAACGACATCGTCAAATTCGCCGTTGGCCGAGCCGGCAGGTGTTGGCGTGTGCGACACGAAATATGCGTCGGTATCGACATTGTGCGCCTCGTCCGTGTCGATGCCGCCGGTTGCCGCATTCTTTCCCAGCGACAGCAATACAAAAGGTGCCTTTGTCGTTAGTAGCGATGTGCAACCTGTTGCAGCTCCAGCGGCTCCAGTCGGAGTACTTGAACAGATCCGCAGCATGTTCAGCGACGGATTGGTATCGGCAAGGCATGCCATCGTCGCGAGTCGCATGCCATCGGTCCGGGTAAAGACATTGGTAACAATCGCGTTGATACAGGTTGCCGGCGTACCGCTAGGGGACGCCAGTGCCGATACGCCATAACGAATTCGATTCTGCGTGAGACCCCATGCGTCAAGCGCAAAACCATTGGCGTCCACCGGACTCAGGCCCAACGTTGCGGCGGGTAGAAATCCGACGAATTGCTGGCAATTGCCGTTTGTCGCATTTCCTCCTGCCGCGAATGCTTCGTTGCCGTTGCTGGTCGCAATTGCCGGGCACGGAAGCCTGCCATTGGCAACAGCGTAACCAATCAGTGCCTCCTTGATCGCCTCCAATTGGCGCTGCGTGTCCTCAGTACGACGCAAATCGATTTGCGTTGCAAGCGGAATGGCGATCATCGCGAACAGAACCGAGATGATGATCAGGACAACCGCAATTTCGATCAGGCTAAACCCGTTGTGTTTTTTCATAGCACTAGGGTGCCACAACCAAGAGCTGATCGTTATAAGTCGAATTCACCGGCTTGCCGACGCTTTCAAACTGGCAATTGCCGGGTGACGTCGCATTGATACCCTCCGCATAATTTGCCAAGCTGGCACTCGGCCTTGTCTGTGTGGGCGTCGCGGGCAATACAGGCAATCGGGCTCCTGCCTGCAGCACAAGGGCCGTTGCCACAGAGGAGCCGCCGACAGTAAGCGTGGTCGCGGCACCGCAGTCGGTACTGCCCACTGCCGGTGCAACGGACGGCGACAATGCGTAATACGCGGTCTTGTACCACTCGTTGTCATAGAACCAATACGGCATCTGCGGCTGATACCGCAAGTTGCTCATCGTCGTCGTGGAGCTGGCACTGGTTATCGAGATTGTATAGCTGGAAGAAAACGGGCTGATCGGATATGACACCACATCGGTCATGCTCACCATCATCCGGCTCGTGCCAGTTACCGACGTGCACTGCCATGACCAGAGCTGAGGTTGCGAGCTCGTTGCTGCGATGTAAGTCACCGTTGGCGCCGTATTACAGGACAAGTCGATATCGCTTGGAAGAATTTGAATTGATCGCGCGACAGAATATGACGCCGTATCAGCGACCGGTGTGCCGGCGGTACATCGGGCCGACGATGTGAAACGCGTAAAAGTCTTGTTGATGTTCTTCGTATACAGGGGCTGGGAGCAATCCACCGACTTTCCACCTTTCCAGACACATGTCGATGTTGTACCGGATGCCGACTCGGACATGATATTGGTGTGCATGTTTTCGCGCACATTCATCCATCGGGTAGTGGGTGTGGTCTGTACTCTGACGCAATTTTTTGCCGGCGCGGATACGCCGGTTACATTCCATGAAAATCCGGAGACCATTCCCGGATAGGGGTCGGGTGGCGACGGCGTTTGGGGGTCAACCATGAAAGGGAAAAGTCCTGCCAGCCTGGGCGGCTTGGACAGAAAGTCGGCGTACGAGCTTGGCGCAACGAAATCCGCTGCCCATGGATACCCGGCACCTTTCTTTGTAACTACGTCCCTCAATGCCGAGGCCATTTCGCCAAGCACTCTTTTTTCGAGAATCGGTACCAACTCATCAATAGTGATGTAGATCAGCCGGTCGTTAAACGGAATCGGCTGGTCGCGTTTGCTGACGTCTTCTGCCGTCGACGGGTAGCGCATGCCCGGAGGGATAGCAATAAACTCGTGATTCATGCCTGCGTTATCGTATGTAATCGTGCATGCCGAGCACCCCAGCGGCAGGCGGATAGAATCGAGATAGTCGCCAGGATTACCAGGGCTTGCCGGTGTACGCGATTGGGTACGGGTTTCGGTGGCCAAGGGGCCACCAGGCAGGATCAGTACAGCCGCGACGCGATCAGAAATGATGGCCCCGGTTTCATTGCGTACGGTAAGCCATGGGTGCGGCAATGCGCCCGCGGCAGCAGGGCAAGCGTAGACGGAATAACTCCAATTCAAAATATCGGAGTTGATTTTTGCGAGGCAGGTATCCCAGAAACTCAGATTGGCCGAAATCGCCAGCCAAGGTACGCGGCCAAGTGGGTCGTTAGCATCAACTGACCCCAAATCGATCTCAAGATCTCGCCATGGAATTTTGCCCAGGCAACGTTTGTTGGCATTGTCACCGGTCACGGAAGGCAGGCCAGTCGTCGTGTTGGACAAGCAGCGGTCTCCATCGCTCGATCCATTGTAGCTACCATCGCCAAGGCTGTCCGGCGTCGGCAGATTGCCGAGCCTGACACCGGTGCCGCCGGTGGTTGTACGCACAAAGTAGCCCAGCAACGCGCTTTTGCTCATCGCCAAGATATCCCCTTTGGGAGCTGCTCCTGCTTGCTGGGCCTCGCTCGCCGATGTCGCCAGCTTCACCGCAATCACCGTACCGCCGACGGTCAAGACCGTCAGCAGGATCAACAAGAGAATGAATCCGGATGATCGCGGCTTCTGGAGACTGCGCGCGCACGGCTGGGATGAACGATTGAGCATCGCGCGTTACCGCTATTTCGACTTCTTCTTCGCCGCCGGCTTCTTGCCCCGAGCTCCCTGCCGTACCTGCAACTTGGAAGCGGATGACTCCGCCGGCGCGCTTGTGGTTGGTAGTTCGGAAACCGAAATCCTCGCATCTGCCAATGTCGTGCCCACTGACATCGGGGTTATTTTCGAGGTCAGCTGCTTATCTGTCTGGTCCGAGGGCGCTCCATCAACCCACACGGTGATTCTTCCGTCACTTCGTCTGACGTAGCCATTGATGACCGATCGGCCATCGTCGGGCTCGCCATCGATCGTCACCGCCGTTTTCGGCCGGTTTCGTATCTGATCCAACCGGGCACGCTCTTTGTCACTGAAAAACAATGTGCCCGTAAGCGCGGGGGCGGCCGTCACTTTTTCGGTTTGCGCCGGCTTGTCCGCAGTCGCAGAACTTGCCGGCAAGCTGACTGCCAGCAGCGCCGCTGCACCAATCAGCACAGAGCGCCAACTCACGACTCGCCTCCACCACCGCTTGCTGCCTTGGCGGATGTACGCGGCGGCAGGGGCTGATTGCCCTTGTCTTTCAGCGTAATCCATTCCATCGTGCAGTCGGCCTCGATGCTCGCGGTGGGGCCGGCTGCTCCTGCTCGATTTGCAGGCGCGACAATGTCACCATCTTCAGTTTTCTCCGCACCGGCAATGCGCCGGATCGCGCATTTGTCGATTGGAAAGAAGCCGCGCTTGATGCGTGGAAACTCATCCAGGAATGCCAGTAAATCGCGGTCGTGATAGGCCTGAATTTTCATTCTCACGCGGCTCGCCATGACATTGACTGCAGGATAGTTGGCACCCGTGCCGAACTTGAGCGCGCGCTGCGGGTAGATGTCATATTCGAAACCCATTAATCGGTGCCGCTTGCGCAATTCGGATAGTGCCTCGATCAAATCGAGCCGCTGCTCGGGAGCAAACGCGCCGCGCGCAATCAGGCTCTTGTAAGTATCTTCAGACCCCTGCAAGTCGTCGCGTTCGCGCTTGATCGCTTCCAGCCTGTTGCGTTGCTCCTGAACAACGCGTTGCGAAGACACATTGGCTTTCTTCTCTGACTGCCAATATAGATAGCTGCCCGCGATCAGAAAAACGGCGACGCCAAACCCGGCCAGCGAAACAAACACGGCGAACCTCAATGCCTTGAAGCTCCCGGTGCGCGTAGGTGTGCTCATGCGGGACTCTGCGAGCGAACCAGTTTCAAGGTGAAGCGTACCCGGCTTGCCTCCGGCGTCATGGGGGTAGCGCGAAGAACGGCATCCGGTTTGATATCAAGCGGCAACGTTGTTGCTGCCGCCTTGAGATTCGGCAGCTTGTTCAAATCCTCGACCAGGCGATCAATGTCGGCCAGGGCGGCACGATAGTCGCCGGAGAAACGCTCGACCGCACCATCGACCACCAGGATTTCAAATTTATTGCCCGCCAAAGGAACGTCCATATCGGCGGAAGGCGCTACGACGTTGGCCGGAGCTGCCGGAGCGCCCGGTACGGCTTTGGCTTCAGAACGAATCGACTGCGCACCCGGCGACACAACGGCTTGATAGGTCGGCATGAAATTGGCATCGTGGTGCGGCAACCACACCACCTGTTGCAACTGCATGCCGGGATGTCTTGACCATACCACGGACAAATCCCTGAGCATGGCTCCCGGCGCCGGCGGCTGCGGGCGCATCTGCGCGCGGAAGAATGCACTTGAGTCGCGCACCGTATCGGTTGCAGCGGATTGACCACTGATTTCCTTCGAGATTGCCTGATACTCGGTTTTGAGCTGCCGCAGCTGCGGTTCGCGCTTGTCGATCTCGGCTGAAATACTCGCCGCTTGGTAAAGGTTGAATGCCGCTCCAGCCGCGCCTATCGCCAGCAATCCCGCAGTCAGGCCGTAGAGCGCAATCTTGGCCTTTCTGAAGGTGGCAAAGCGGGTCTGCTCCTTTTCAGCGAAATGATTTTCGACCCTGCCCTGGGCATAAAGATGGACCAACACCTCTTCTGCATGCGAGGACACCGGGCCGGGTTTGAGCTTGATCTTCGCAGCGACATCTTCGATATCTAGAAAGCGATACTTGAGCAAGGGAAAAGCGCGAACAGCATCGGCGATCAGCTCGTGATCGCGGGCATGCACCAGCATGCAGACTTCCAGCGTGTCACCGCCGGCGAAATAGCGCAGGCTGTCGAGATACTGCCAAGTGCGGCTGGTTTCAGCGGCAATCAGGCTACCGACCGATTGTCCCTCGTCATAGATGATCGGCGTCAGGCGGCTGAACTTGATTTGCTTGTTCTGGAAATAGGTCTGGCGAAGCCCGAAATCCGGAACGATTGTCACCAACAAAGTATGAGTAAAGAACAGGCCTAGCTCCTTGGGGAGCTGGGCTGACAACACTGCGGAGGAAGAGATGCCTTCGAGCGGAACTTCAGCCGCTTCAAGCGCCGACAGCCACGGCGCAATCAGGTCCGGGTTGGTAACCGCGTGGTATAGAACGCGGTCATCGCGCCGGCCATCATCCTCGCGTTCCTGCACAATTGCATGCCGGAATGTGCTCGCACGATAGAGTTGCGCAAGTTTTCTTCCCAGTACCGCATCCCGGTCATTGCCGCGCAGATGCGGCACGGTATCGATGCGGAAATCCTCTTCGATCAGGTCGGTAACGAAGTAGGTCGGCGACAACCGGTGTCGTGCAATGTATTCCGTGAATTCGACCGACTCGGCTTCTGTCGCGCTGAACACGCTGCGCTCGACAATGCCGCCACCGCTCCAGACCAGCGCTGTCAGCTTGTCATTGGTCAAATAGAGAAAGTGTTTGGCCACGGCTACTGTATTTCCAGATTAAAACTTGATCTTCGCAATGACGTCGTACATCGGATTGAACACGGTTACAAGAATGCCGATCAGCACGCCGCCCAGTACCACAGTCAGGATGGGCTGAATCATTTCCTGAATCTTGCTCATCTGTTCTTTGACATCGCGATTGTAGAAATAGCTTACATTCAACAACGATGTGTCCAGCGCACCGGTGGATTCGCCCACTTTCAGCATGCGCAATACCAACGGCGGGAACAGGCGGGCATTCTGGAATGCTTGCGTAATGCCGGTACCGTCATTGATTTCGCGCCCGACCCGTTGCAACCCTTCTTCGATTACTCGATTGCCGACGATTTTTTCGGATATCTGGATACAGTCCAATACGCCCAGCCCGGACTGATACATCAACGCAAAGTAGGTCGAGAATCGCGCAAGGATGATCTTGGTCATCAGTGGACCCATGATGGGCAGTCTCAGCATCAGGGCGTCTACGCGGTATTTGGCATCATCACTGGTCTTGGCAATCACAATGAGGGTGACGATTACAACCACTGGTATCCCGATGAAGAGATACCAGTATTTCTTCATGACCAGTGAAACCGCAATCAACGCCATGGTCGAAGCGGGCGGATTTGGCGTCAGCGCCTTCATCGTCGTGCCCAACTGGGGAACCAGGAAAACCATCAGGCAAAACACCACTGCGAAAATCACCGAGCCGGCGAAAATCGGGTACATCATGGCTTTCTTGACTTGCGCACTCAGCTCATCCTGCCACTTGAGGTTTTCCGTCAATTTGGACAATACCTCCGGCAACTGTCCTGATTGCTCACCGGTACGTATCAGGGCAACAAACACCTGGTCGAACGCCTGCGGATGCTCTGCCATCGCATCCGACAACTTCAAGCCGCCTTCAACATCTTCGAGCACGCTGGCAACGATCGCCTTGAAGCCATCGTTTTCGATCGTGTCGCGCAAATCGGTAAGCGCGTCAATGATCGGTACACCGGCACGCATCAACTGATCCATGTGGAAGCAGAAAGTAATCAGCTCCTTGCGCGTCACTCGACGCGTACGCATCAGCGTGGATTTCTTGATCGACTGGAACGTAACCAGGTCCAGGCCGAGACGCTTGAGGCGCATCTCGAGATCGACCGGATTTATCGCATCGGCGTTACCCGAAAGGATGCTCCCTGCTTCGTCAATCGCACGATATGAGTACGAAGCCATTCTCTCGCCTACGCAATCCGGTCGGTGAGGTCGACAATACGGGAAATTTCGTCAAGGCTGGTCTGGCCGTTCAAGACACGCGACACTGCATCCTCAGCCAGCGTACGAAAACCGGTTCTCCGTGCTGCTTCGCGAATCTCGCGCCCGGTAGCCCGCCTGGCGATCAGCTCGTCGATATCGCCGTTCATCTTGAATAGCTCCATGATGGCGACCCGGCCGCGATAGCCGGTGTTATCGCAATGATCGCATCCGGCTGCACGGTAAATATCCCCGGTCCAGTTGGCATCTACCCCAAGAATTTTCAGCGTCAATTCGTCTTCCGGATGATAAGGCTCTCGACAATGCGTGCAAAGTCGGCGCATCAGTCGTTGCGCGACCACGCCAATGATGTTCCCCGCCATGATGTCGGGAAGCACCCCCAGATCCTGCAGCCGGGGAATCGCTCCTATGGCGGAATTGGTGTGCAGCGTCGAATACACCTGATGCCCCGTCATGGCTGCGCGAAAAGCCATTTCGGCCGTTTCCTGATCGCGAATTTCGCCGACGAGAATGACGTCGGGATCCTGGCGCATCATCGATCTGATGCCGCTGGCGAAATCCAGTTTGGCGACCTCATTGACCGAGGTTTGGCGAATCATCGCCATCGGGTATTCGACCGGATCTTCGAGCGTCATGATGTTGACGCCCTCGGTATTGACATGATTCAGGATCGAATACAGCGTAGTGGTCTTGCCGGAACCGGTTGGCCCGGTTACCAGGATGATGCCCTCGGGCCGGGCCATCATTAGTCGCAGCATCTTGAGCTCGTCTTCCTGCAAGCCCAAGTCTTCAAGCGGTACGATGCCCTTTTGCCGGTCGAGAATGCGCAGGACAATGTTTTCGCCATGCGTGGTCGGCTGCGCGGATACGCGAAAATCCACTGAGCGCCCCGACAGGCTCAACGAAATACGACCGTCTTGAGGCGCACGTGTTTCGGCGATATTCATGCCACTGATGACTTTGAGCCGGACCACCATCGCCGACCAGTAATTCTTGTGCAAGGAGCGAATTTGTCGCAGCACCCCGTCAATGCGGTAGCGAATTCGCAGAAAACCCTGTTCCGGTTCGAAGTGAATGTCCGAGGCGTTGCGTTTGACAGCATCGTTGAGCAATGCATCGACCAGCCGCACCACAGGCTGACTGTATTCATCGAATTCAATCGCCAGACTCTGATAGTCGATCTCACCGGTTTCAATTTCATTGAGAATTCCATCGATGGAGAGCTCGAACCCATAGTGCTGCTCAATGCCGATGGAAATATCAGACTCACGCGCCAGAACCTGCTCGATTCGCACATCGTCCTTGATTAATGCGCGAATCTGGTCGAGCGCAACCACATTGGACGGATCCGCTACGGCAAGCAGCAATTTACGCGCCTGCTTGTCGTAATCCACTGGCAACACTTGATAACGACGGGCAATATCCTTGGGCACCAACGCAAGTGCGTTGTGATCGATGATGGTGTTGGACAAATCGATCGCTACCTGACCGAGGCTTTCCGATAGCGTGTCGCGAATCGTCGCCTCGGTAACGAAGCCGAGCCGGACGAGAATTTTGCCAAGTGCCGTCTTTGACTTGCGCTGCTCGGTTAGCGCGATGTTCAGCTGGTCAGGCGAAATGACGCCCCGTGTAAGCAGCGTTTGGCCAAGTGGGAGCTGCGAGATAGGGGAATTCACGTTATCCATTTAATGCTGGCTTTCCAAAAGGCCAACGTCGTTGATCACAGCGTTTGCCACCAGATTGTATCAATCCACCGAAGACGGCCGCCACCCGACGCTCCACCAACCGCTATCACCCGCGCCATGCAAAAGTCCACTACTGGCCACCTGCCAATTCGCGAAGACGTCGCGCGACAGCAACTTTGTCAAATTGCGCGCCCGTTTCGGTTGGCATCGCCAATGCCTTCGAATAGTATTCCTGCGCCAGCGCGTATTTGCCCAGATGATCCAGACTGACGGCAAGGTTATAGAGGTAATCCGGACGATCCGACTCCAGTCGATATGCCTCGAAATAGGACTGCTGCGCTTCCACCCATCGCCGCTCGGAAGCCAACTGGTTTCCCAGGGAAAAGTGCAGTGCGGCCGATGCAGGATGCTTTGCCAACAGCGTTTTCAGCTCTACTTCCGTCGAGTCGCCCTTGGTTCGGCTGACCGCCAAGAGTCCTGCGATAGCCATCGCATTCCTTGGGTCGATTGTCAACGCAGCGCGAAAGTGCCTTGATGCAGCGGCTGAGTCTCCGATACGGCCAAATGCTGTCGCCAGGCCCAGCTGCACATCCATACTCAATGGATCGGTCTGCACCAGCCTCGAGTAGCGCGTTACGGCAAGTGGGTAGTTGGCATCTTTAAGCGATTGATACGCCTCCAGCAATTCCGATGACACCGTCGGTGGTGCAAGCGAACGAGCCAGCCTCAGGGTAACTGGAGTTTCAGGTACTTGGGGCGTCTCTTTGAGCGCTTTTGCCAGTGCTTCGCGTTCATCCAAGGGTAGCGCCTTGCGACTACCCGAGAGATTCGGATCGGAGGGCGACGGCGGTGATGTCCGATCTTCGGCAGGCGGCAGTAACGGCGGCAAAGTCGGCTCGACTATGGCTGGAGGCGTTACAACAGCAGAGGTTGCAGCGGATTGCATCGCAGGAGGTTGTTGTGGTTGAGCTGGCTGCGGAACAGGCAAATGCGGCGGCCGGACAGCAATCGCCACCGGCCTCGAAATACGACTGACCTCGTTCCAGACATACCAGCCGCCCGCGCCAACCACTACCACAGCCAGTGCTATCGCCGGCAACAGCCACTTCTTTCCTGAAGCAGTTTCCTGTCGCACCGGCTGTTTGGCGACAAACACATTCCTGACGGTTTCGCGATCGGCCCCACTGCCAATTCTCGGGGGTTGCGTCCCTCTCGAAATTGCCGGCTCCTGCGCACTGGGCACAGGCTTTTCAAGGGGCTCCAGCCCAAACTCGCTGCCACCACCTCGCGCAACGGGCTTGCTCTCCACTTCACTTTGGCGCGACTGCGGTTTTTTCTGCAAATAAGTACTATCGTCGTAGTCCGCGAGCCGCAACTCAGCAAGTTCGGCAGATACTGCACCAGCTGCACCGGTATATGCCGATGCCGCCGACGGCGGGATGGGTGATTGCTCCTTGGCTTCAATCGGCGATATACCGCCCTGCTCGGCGGACAGCTTGGCGCGTTTAGCCTCCTCGGCTCGTTTGAGCGCGTCGAGGAGCAGGCTCATGGCGCTTTCCTTGGCTCCCCTTCAGGAACAACCGGAACTGGTTGATATGACTTGAGCGTCACGGGGTCTATGGACGGCGAGGGGTCCTTGAAGAACTGGGCATCAGGCAAATATTTGCGGAACTCCGAAAGATCCGCCTCCAGACTCGCTTCGCGAATAACCATCGCGCGGATGAACACGACCAGTTCACTCTTGCGCCCGGTATCGTTCCGGTAGCTGACGGCGTCACCCAGCACCGGTACCCGGGACAATATCGGCAAGCCATCGCGACTGGTTTGCAGGCTATCTTGCATCAGGCCGCCCAGAACAGCTGTTTGCCCACTTGCTACCCGCATCATGGTTTCAAATTCGCGCGTTTGTATCTGCGGTACGCGGCTGATAACGCCGGCTCGACCCAAATCGGGATTCGGATCATTGACGAAGGATGTAATGCGGGTAACGCTCGGACGTACATTCAGATTGATGATGTCATTCTCGCTGATCTGAGGTGTAACGTTCATTACAAAACCCTCAGGAACAACGTTGGGCGTTGTATTGTACGAAACGATTGATGCCTGTCCCTGCTGCCCTGCAGTGACCGTGGATTGCACGGTAAAGTAAATACGGTTCTCGACCACCCTCATAACTGCGGTCTGGTTATTCAAGGTCATGATCTTCGGGCTCGAAAGCACCTTTGTATTGCCAAACGAATTCAGCAGCTTGACCGTACTGCTGATATCCCCCCCCGATGCTGCATTGGGATTGCGGTACTGAAGTGAAAAGAATGGCGACTCCGTAAGATTGGCGCCGGTAAAGCTCTGACGCACGGTGTAGCCCAGCCCCTGCAGACCAAGCGCGGACCAGTCAACCCCGGACTGATAGTTGTCATTGAGGACCACCTCGACAACTGTTGCCTCAATCAGAACCTGACGACGCGCCGACCCGCCAATTTGTTCGATAAATTCGGAAACTTTCTCTTGCTGCCTTGCAGTTGCACGCACCGCCAATGTGCCAGTTTCCGGATTGACGATTACCGAGGCCGCCTCGCGAAAGGTAAGGGTCTGCGACACGGACTCTTGTGCAGTCTGGCTGTCTGTGACGCCCGGTCCGGTTGCGTTGGCATTTTGTTGGGTCGTGTTCGCGGTGCCCGCGTTCGTACGCCGTTGTGCCGATGTCTGCGATTGCTGGCGCGTTGAAGAGCTAACCCCCTGGGACCGGTTTTGAGTCACGGTCTCGGAACTTCCTTCCGGCAACAGCTTGTCTGTTTCGCGAAGAATATCCCGGACGTTTTTTTCCAGATTTTCCCAAAAACGATTCTTGGAAACGGCATCCAGCTTGATTTGAGAGCTGTTTTGCCCGGTGCCCCCAGTGGTCGCTCCGGAGGTGCTGACCCCGCTTGGCCCCACTACCTGCGTTTGCACACCGATCGTGCCGGCGGAGTCGCGTGTCATATTGACATAGTCGACCTTGTACATCTTGAGGTAGGGGCTGTCCGGCCGCACGACGATATTCGGCCCGTCTATTTCCCAGCGCATATCGACCTGCTTTGACACACGGGTCAATATCTGTTTCAGCGTCTGATCGATGGCGTTCAGCGTGACCCTGCCCTCAATGCCATTGTGAATATCGATATTGACTTTGGTGTCCCGGCTGATCGCAAACATCAATTCCTGAACCGGCACATCTTTTACCGTCACGGAGTATTTCAATTCGTCTACGCGCGGTTGTGGTGGCGGCGGCAACGGCACCTGCCGCACCGGCTCCGGAATAGTTGGGGTCGTCGCCGCACCAACCAATTTCGATTGTGCGTCGGCTTTGATATGCCCATCCATGCGGGCAACAGGCTGAGTTCCGCAACCGGCAAAACCAAGCGGGACCACAATCGCGCAGACTACTGCGACTTTGGTGCGATGAATTGGCTCACTGGCAAGCAAGCAATCCACGATCGCCAACGATCTCGTCGAACTTTTGCTGTTTGACATTTTGTCCACTTGGTCGCCGATCCGATGTGCAGCGCATCGGGAAAATTATTGCGGTCATATCACAACCGACTTTATAGAAGAATAACTCAATAAAAGCAATGGCTTGGATTGTGTTTTGAAAAATTACCTTAATTTTGAACGCTCAAGCTTTCTAATGCGCTTCCCGTTGCGCCTTTATCGGCGATCAACAACAGGGGTGCGGATGTCATCCGTCACTGCTCCAACAGACCGCGCATAAGGGCGAAATTTGGTCAAACGCACTGGTAATCGAGCCAATTCGTCGGTGGCTTCCGTACGATCGGCAAAATTCCCGTAAAGCACGCTGACACGCGGATTTTCCAAAGTTCCCGCTGGATAAACCATGATCCGATCAGGGTTCAGTTCGCGGCTGGCCAGGCGCAAAAATGCCTCGATCGCCGACCGTTCGCGCGAATCCGCCGTCATCAATTGAATTGCATAACGACCGGTCGGCAGCGACCGAATTCGTGTTGCATCTGCCCCCATTCGCGCCTCCAGCCAGTCAACTTCAATTGTCTTGTTAGCTGACGACGCAGACACAACGCCGGTGACAGGCAAGGTGTCCATTGGCTCTGGTTTTGAAACTGTATTCGCCGGCGCAGGGGTTTCAGTCTTGATTGCCTCGATTTTCTCAACGGAAGGCGAAATGGCGTCGGCATTCGCGGCAGGCCCACCGGCGACCACCACCTTACCCTGAGCTTCCGTGGCAGAGCGAGCGGTGGTATGCGGTACGGGCACAGTGGCATCGGGCGCGGTCAGCCGGCCGGCAACAAAACCGATTGCCAGTCCCGCCAGCAATGTCCCCGCTGCCGCCCACGCCGAGCGATTTTGCCCCGGCACCGCAGGCAGCACGATCTGCGTATCGCTAATTGCCGCACGGACATGATCCGGAGTAATGGTGAACGTGTTTTCCGCATAAGCGGCCAGCAATGTTTTGTCGGCATAGATATTGATACGGCGCGTCAGACCCTCCGATGCTTCCGCAATCAACTTCAGTGCCTCCGGGGAAAAAAGGTCCGGTCCCTTGTACCCCGCAGCCCGCAACCGAAAATTCAGATAATCCTTGATGTCGCGTGGCGGTAGCGGCAACAAATTGAAGCTGTGCGTGATTCTTTCCTTTAGCTGACGCATGTTCGGCAGCATTAGGTGCTGGTCAAGCTCCGGCTGGCCGAACAGGACTATTTGCATCAATTTATGCAAGCTGGTTTCCAGATTCGACAGCAGGCGAATTTCTTCAAGCGTCTCCAGCGGCATTGCGTGCGCTTCATCGATCAGCGCCACCACCTGCTTGCCCTCGGCATGGATTGCGATCAGACGTTCCTGGAGGGCGCGAATCAGCTTTGTGGTGTTACCGCCGTGCAATTCCACGCCAAGATCATCCGCGATCGTAGCCAGCATTTCATCCGGCGATAGGGAGGGCACGGCGAGATAAATGGTCTCGACATTGTCCGGCAGTCGCTCCATCAGCACCCGACATAGCATCGTCTTGCCTGCGCCGACTTCACCGGTGACCTTTACCATGCCCTCACCGCTGGTGATGGCGTAGATCAACGCCTCCAAGGTCTCGCCGCGGCTTGCACCGGCAAAGAAAAACTCCGTATGCGGCGTAATCTTGAAAGGGGCTTCACTAAGCCCGAAATGTTCAAGGTACATCGTCATGGAAATTGGCGGGAATACGGATTATTGGGCGAACGGCAGTTTAGCATTGGCACCGTCTTACTCCCTTTCCTTGAGCTGGCCGGGTCTAAGCACGTCAAGCCGGCTGTACAACGTAGAGCGCGAAACGCCGAGCAAACGAGCCGCCTGCGACATATTGCCCTTGGCAATTTCAATTGCGGCGTCGATATATTGAAGTTCAATCCCGGCCAATTTCGTTGCGAGATTGAAGCCCGACCGGGCCGCTATTTCTTCGACAATATTTACCGGCAAATCGCCCGACTCGATCTCATCATCTTGCCGCAACGGAGGCGATGACTCGAACTCGGCAAACAGCTCTTTCCTGCCGATCACATAACCGGAATGTTTGGCTGTCAGACGAATGACTATATTCTTCAACTCCCGCACATTGCCAGGGAATGAGTAGTCAAGCCATGTGGCACGAGCTTCATCGTCCAGCACAAACGGCTTGGTACCGTGCTTTTCAGCGTAAAGATTGCGGTAGTGTTCAAGCAGCTTCGCCTTGTCATCGCCGAGATCGCGCAATGGCGGCACCAGCAGCGAGAACACGGAGAGGCGATGATACAAATCGGCTCGGAAGCGCCCCGCTTTCACTTCCGCGCGAAGGTCGCGGTTGGTCGCCGCGATAATGCGCGCCCTCGAATGGCGCGGCTGGGTTTCGCCTACTCGCTGAAACTCGCCATTTTCAAGCACTCGCAGCAGCTTCGGCTGAAGGTCCAGCGGCAACTCGCCGATTTCATCGAGAAACAATGTGCCTTCACTGGCATCCTCGAAATACCCCGACTTGCTGCCCATGGCCCCGGTAAACGCGCCCTTGGCATAGCCAAACAAAGTCGGCTCCATCAGATTGGCTGAAATCGCCGCGCAATTCAGCGCAAGAAACGGTAACTTGGATCTCGGACTGAGATAGTGCAGCGCTGCCGCCACCCGTTCCTTGCCACTGCCCGACTCGCCTTCTATCAACGCCGGGAAGGCTGAGGACGCGTACAGATCAATCTGACCTTTGAGATTGCGCATCGCCTGGCTATCGCCAATCAATCCATGCTCCGCCTCCTCGGCATCAGCAGTCAGATCTTCCTGCTGAAGTCTGAGCGCAGCCTTGAGCAGCTTTTTCAGACGAGCCGGCTCACACGGCTTGGGCACCAGATCCGCGGCTCCAAGCGCGCGTGCGCGACGAGCATTTGAATCCTCGTTCTGCCCGGACAGCACAAGAATCCGAATGTTAGGTGACCATGACAGCAGATCGCCCACCAGCTTGAACCCCTCTATGGGCAAATCGGGCATGGGTGGCAGGCCCAAATCGATCAGAGCGATGACCGGCCGAAAACGGCCCTCCCTCAATGCCTCCATCGCCTCGATGCGGGATTGGCATACCTGAACACTGAAATCGGCAGCGAGCACAAATGACAGGCTTTCGCCAATCAGCGGATCGTCATCAACAATCAGCAATGCGGGTTTTGAAGACACATCGGATTGATTTAAGGTCGAAGCGGACATTGAAAATCTTGCATTTACCCTGATTTCAGGAGAACTCACGTGAGCACGACATGTCTCAATGCATGCGCATTGAATCTAGCGGAACCGGCGTTACGTAGCAATCCGGCACTGCAAATTGCGACAACGCAGGCAGCAGACATTGCAGCAATGATAAAATGAGAGCGCAAATTCGCGGGGATGTGGATTTATGTAGACCCGTCTCGCTCCACCAACAATAGCGACATCCCGGTTTTGAATCAAACTACCACACAATCATTGGTCGAAATCGACGCCGTGGATTTCGCCTACGGCAAGCGCGCCATTCTCAAGGGCATCAGTCTGAACGTGCCACGGGGTAAAGTGGTGGCGATCATGGGCGGCTCGGGCTGCGGCAAGACGACGTTGCTGCGCCTGATTGGCGGCCAGCTCAAGGCCTCCCGTGGGCGCGTCATGGTGAGCGGTCAGGATGTCGGCACGCTCGATGCCGAAGCAATGTATGCGATGCGCCGCAAAATGGGCATGCTGTTCCAGTTCGGCGCGTTGTTCACCGATATGACCGTTTTCGACAACGTCGCATTCCAGCTGCGCGAACACACCGATCTGCCGGAGGAAATGATTCGGGATCTGGTGCTGATGAAGCTGGATGCGGTGGGCTTGCGCGGCACGGCCAAGCTGTTTCCCGCAGAGCTTTCCGGCGGCATGGCGCGCCGCGTTGCCCTGGCGCGCGCGGTAGCGCTCGACCCCATGCTGATCATGTACGACGAGCCGTTCGCCGGGCTGGATCCCATCTCGCTCGCAGTAGTCGGCCAGACCATCCGGCGGCTGAACGATGCGCTGGGCGCCACCTCGATTCTGGTGACACACGATGTCATGGAATCCCTGCAAATCGTCGACTATCTGTATTTCATTTCCGATGGTCGCATTGTCGGCCATGGCACTCCCGACGAAATTCGCGCATCCAGCGAGCCGTTCATCAAGCAATTCGTCCACGCCGAGCTGGACGGTCCAACGCCATTCCACTATCCCGCAGGCAACTACGCCGGAGAGTTGGGCCTGGCGCCATCCAAGGCAGGCACGCCATGATCGACGCTATCCGCAGCCTGGGTCGGCGCGGCATCGACACCATCTGGCGCGGCGGCGCCATGGCCAGATTTTTTCTGCTTGTATTGACCTCTTCCGGAACCAGCTTTCGCAGATTTCCATTGATCGTCCGGGAAATTTATTTCGCTGGCGTCATGTCGCTGGTCATCATCATGGTTTCCGGCCTGTTTGTCGGCATGGTGCTGGGCTTGCAGGGATTCGAGACGCTGCAAAAGTATGGTGCCCAGGAAACGATGGGCGTACTCGTGGCGCTGTCGCTGGTACGCGAACTCGGCCCGGTGGTGTCGGCTCTTTTGTTCGCCAGCCGTGCGGGGTCGGCGATCACCGCCGAGATTGGTTTGATGAAAGCGACCGAGCAGCTAAAAGCCATGGACATGATGGCAATCGATCCCATTGCCCGTGTCGTCGCCCCACGTTTCTGGGCGGGCGTAATCTCGATGCCGTTGCTTGCCGCGCTATTTTCCGCATCGGGTATTTTTGGCGGCTACATCGTCGGCGTAGCGTTGATCGATCTTGATCCCGGTGTTTTCTGGAGCAACATGCAGGCAGCAGTGGATTTTCGCTATGACGTGCTCAACGGCTTTGTGAAATCCTGCGTGTTCGGTGTCGCAATTTCCATCGTCGCAACATTCGAGGGCTTTGACGCCGACCCCACCGCCGAGGGGGTATCGCGCGCGACCACACGTACTGTTGTTACGGCAGCACTTACCGTATTGCTGCTGGATCTGATTTTGACCGCATTCATGCTTAGAGGTGTTCACTGATGGAACGAAAAAATATCGATCTGATGGTCGGCATCTTCATGCTGGCGGGCGTTATCGCATTGCTGATATTGGCGGCTCGCGTAGGCAACCTGGGTTCGGAGCGCGTGACCGACATCTACACCGTTGAAGCCCGTTTCGAAAATATCGGCGGCCTCAAACAAAAAGCCCCGGTGAAGAGCGCGGGCGTTTTGGTCGGCCGCGTCACGGACATTCGTTTCGACAACCAGAAGTTCCAGGCGGCCGTCACGCTCACGCTGGACAAGAAATACAATTTCCCCAAGGACACCAGCGCCTCAATTCTCACGTCCGGCTTGCTTGGTGAGGTGTATATCGGGCTGGAAGCTGGCGGCGATGACAAGAATCTGCAAAACGGCGACAAAATCAGTCTCACCCAATCGGCTGTCGTTCTTGAGCGCCTGATCGGTCAATTCATGTTCAGCAAAGCGGCCGAAGGTGCCAACGACAAGCCTGCCGACAAGAAGTAGACGTAAACCTCATACGTATCAGTTGCGTTTTGTCTCCATACCTCCTTTCTTCTGAATTGGTCATCATGTATAAAAAATTCGCTTTTTTTGCCATCGCAACACTTGGCTTGGCCTTGTCTTCCATTTCGGCACACGCTAATGAAGCGCCGGACGAGCTGGTACGCCGCAGCACCAACGAAATCCTTGCCGCGATCAAGGCCGATAAGGATCTGCAAGCCGGCAATCAGGCCAAGATCGAAAAACTAGCTGAAGAAAAGGTATTGCCTTACTTCAACTTCGCCCGCATGACCCAGCTGGCCGTCGGTCGCAACTGGCGCGATGCCAGCGACGCGCAAAAGAAGTCGCTGACCGACGAATTCCGCAATTTGCTGGTTCGTACCTATTCGACCTCCCTCTCCCAATATCGTAACCAGACCATCGAAGTAAAGCCGCTGAAAGTCGCCGCAGCTGACACTGAAGTCGTAGTGAAAACCCAGGTAAATCAACCTGGCGGCCAGCCGATACCGATCGACTACAGCCTGGAAAAGACCGCCACTGGCTGGAAGGTTTTCGACGTACTGATCGATGGCGTATCGCTGGTGACCAACTACCGCAGCTCGTTCAATACCGAGATCCAGAAAAGCGGCATCGACGGTCTGATCAAGTCCTTGGCCGATCGAAACGCAAAGAACGCAGCCAAGAAATAACACCCAACACAATGAACCAGTCCAGCACAGTCGTCGGCGAAGTCCTCAAGATAGAGGGCGCGCTGAATTTTGCCAGCATGCCGCGATTGCTGTCGGAAACCAGTGCCTATGCCATGCAGCAGGACCTGCCCGACTATCTCGCGATCGACTTTGCCAATGTGACCGAAATCGACTCGTCGGCGGTTGCGCTACTGTTGCACTGGCGGCGCCAGGCGGCTCGACTGGACAAGGCACTGCGCTATATCCACATCCCGGCCAACCTGTTGTCACTGGCTGAGCTCTACGGCGTGGACCAGTTGATACACTGTCCCTCGCAACAGGCCTGCCCGCCACCAAAATAATCCGGGCCGGCGGCAATCGCCGGCTGCGAACATGCACCCAGCAATCGAAGTTGTAGGCGTCGAAAAGCGCTTCGGGCAATTCACCGCGCTCGCGGGCGTTTCGTTGCAGGTGCAACAGGGCGAGTTTTTCGCTTTGCTTGGCCCCAATGGCGCCGGCAAGACCACGCTGATTTCAGCTCTCGCCGGGCTCACCCGTGTCAATGCCGGCTCGCTGAAAGTGATGGGCCTCGATGTGGTGGACCAATACCAAGAGGCGCGCAAAGCGCTTGGCATTGTGCCGCAGGAGATCGTGTTCGATCCGTTCTTTTCCGTACGCGAAACGTTGCGTTTTCAGGCGGGTTACTTCGGTATCGCGCGCGGCGCTGTTCTCGACAGCTGGATCGACGAACTGCTCGCCAAGCTCTCACTAAGCGACAAGGCCGACAACAATATGCGCCAATTGTCGGGCGGCATGAAGCGGCGGGTGCTGGTCGCCCAGGCGCTGGTGCATCGTCCACCCGTTATCGTACTGGATGAGCCCACCGCCGGTGTCGATGTGGAGTTGCGTCAGACTCTGTGGGGCTTTATTCGCGAGCTCAACGCCAAAGGGCACACCATCTTGCTGACCACGCACTATCTCGAAGAAGCGCAGCAACTGTGCAGCCGCATCGCCATGATGAAGCAAGGGCGCATCGTCGCCATGGATACGACCGAGCACCTGTTGAACGCCTTCTCCGAGCGGGTACTGCGGGTGAAAATCGATGGCGAACTGTCCGTTGCTCTCTTGCAAGCTCGTGCCAAGCAGGACGGGGGCTGGCATTTTTTTCCGATATACGACTACGACGAAGTGGAAACACGACTCGCACAGCTGCGAGCCTCCGGCGTCCACATCACCAACCTCGAGGTCGCCGAGCCGGACCTTGAAGAAGTGTTCGTCAAGCTGATGCACAAATAACCATGACCGGATTTCAAACATTGTTGCGCAAGGAAGTCCTGCGATTCTGGAAAGTTGCCTTCCAGACCATTGCCGCGCCGGTGCTGACCGCGCTGCTGTACATGATGATCTTTTCGCACGTCATGTCCGGCAGCAATGCCGCTTTTCCCGGCGTCACTTACGAGCAGTTCCTGATCCCGGGGCTGGCGATGATGTCCATGCTGCAAAACGCTTTTGCCAACACTTCTTCATCACTAATCCAGTCGAAAATCACCGGCAATATCCTGTTTATCCTGCTGCCCCCGCTATCGCACTGGGATTACTATGGGGCCTACCTGATTGCCGCCATCGTTCGTGCATTGGCCGTCGGCTTGGGTGTTTTCGTGGTGGGAATTGTTGTTGCCGATATTCCCGTTCACAGCGCGGCGGCCATCATCGCCTTTGCTATTCTCGGCAGCGGCATGCTGGCCGCACTGGGCATCATCGCCGGCCTGTGGGCCGACAAGTTTGACCAGCTGGCGGCGTTCCAGAATTTCTTGATCATGCCGCTCACATTTCTGTCGGGCGTGTTCTATTCGATCCATTCACTGCCGGCGTTCTGGCAGGGCTTGTCGCACCTGAATCCGTTCTTCTACATGATCGACGGTTTCCGCTACGGATTTTTCGGTAAATCGGACGTTTCGCTAACCCTTTCGCTGTCCATAACCGCAGCGTCATTCTTTTGCCTTTCGGCTGCCACCCTTTACTTGCTAAAATCAGGTTACAAGTTACGGCAATAGCCGTTGCGCCAAGCTCGCAAACGCCCGAAGACAAAACCCGCAACCCATGGTCACCCCTGACGCTATTGAAAGCTACATCCGCGCAAAACTCGACTGCCAGCACTTGGCGATCGAGGGCGACGGCGCGCACTTTCAGGCGGTGATCGTATCGGACGTTTTCGCCGGCAAGTCACGCGTGCAGCGTCACCAGATCGTCTACGGTGCGCTCGGCGATCGCATGCGCGAAGAGATTCACGCGCTGTCGATGCAAACCCTCACGCCCGCTGAGTGGTCGCATCACCCTGTCAACTAACTTCCGCCTCCTCCCATGCAAAAACTGAAAATTCGAGGCGGCAATCCGCTTCGTGGCGATGCTCGCATCTCCGGCGCAAAAAATGCCGCCTTGCCTATCCTGTGCGCCGCACTGCTCACGCCCGATACGCTGACGCTGCACAACGTGCCGCGGCTGAACGATATCGGCACCATGCTGAAGCTGCTGGCGCAAATGGGTGTCACCGCCTCCCGCGAGGAAGAAACCGTGACGCTGAACGCCGCCTCGCTAGGCAATCTGGTCGCGCCCTACGATCTGGTGAAAACCATGCGCGCCTCGATTCTGGCGCTAGGCCCGCTGGTCGCCCGCTTTGGCGAAGCCAAGGTCTCCTTGCCCGGCGGTTGTGCCATCGGCGCCCGTCCTGTTGATCTGCATATTAAGGGGCTAGAAGCGATGGGCGCGACCATCACCATCGACGCCGGCTACATCCTGGCCAAGGCCACCCGCCTCAAAGGTGCAAGGATTTTCATGGATACAGTGACCGTCACCGGCACCGAAAACCTGATGATGGCGGCGGCTCTGGCCGACGGCACCACCGTGCTGGAAAATTCGGCGCGCGAACCAGAGGTGGTCGATTTGGCCGAATGCCTGATCAAGATGGGCGCCAAAATCAGTGGCCACGGCAGCGATACCATCACCATCGAGGGCGTGAAGTCACTACATGGCGGTGAGCACGCCGTGATGCCGGACCGGATCGAGACCGGCACATTCCTTGCGGCTGTCACCGCCGCCGGTGGACAGGTTCGCCTGACCAACGCCGCGCCGAACACGCTGGACGCCGTCATCGAAAAACTGCGCGACTCGGGCGCAAAAATCGACTCCACCGCAAGCGAAATCACAATTTCCATGCAAGACCGTCCGTTGTCGATCAACGTCCGCACCGCACCCTATCCAGCGTTCCCGACCGATATGCAGGCGCAGTTCATCGCACTCAACACTATCGCCCGTGGCACTGCTGTCGTGACCGAAACCATTTTCGAGAACCGCTTCATGCATGTGCAGGAACTGGTGCGCCTCGGCGCCAAGATTGACATCGACGGCAAGTCCGCCGTGGTGCATGGTATGGAAAAGCTGACTGGCGCGACTGTGATGGCGACCGACCTGCGTGCCTCGGCCTGCCTTGTCATTGCCGGGCTGGTGGCCGAGGGCGAGACCATCGTCGATCGCATCTATCACCTCGATCGCGGGTACGACCACATCGAGAAAAAGCTGGTCGCGCTGGGTGCGGATATTGAACGCATCGACTAAATGAGCGCCGACACTAATATCACCATCGCGCTATCCAAAGGCCGCATCTTCGACGAGACGCTGCCCTTGTTGGCTGCCGCCGGCATCACGCCGCAGGACGACCCGGAAAAATCGCGCAAGCTGATCATCGCCACCAATCGCGCCAATGTGCGGCTGGTGATCGTGCGCGCATCCGACGTGCCGACCTATGTGCAATACGGCGCAGGCGACTTGGGCGTGGCGGGCCGCGATGTATTGCTGGAACATGTTGGCGGAGGTCTATACCAACCGCTGGATCTGAATATCGGCCGCTGCAAGATGATGGTCGCGGTGCGCGAAGGCTTCGACTACGCCGGCGCAGTCAAAAGTGGAGCGCGGCTGAATGTTGCAACCAAGTACGTGCAAGTGGCTCGCGAGCACTTCGCGGCCAAAGGCATGCACGTCAACCTGATCAAGCTGTACGGCTCGATGGAACTGGCGCCGCTGACCGGCCTCGCCGATGCCATCGTCGATTTGGTGTCAACCGGCAATACGCTGAAGGCCAATCATCTGGTGGCCGTGGAGGACATCATGCCGATTTCCAGCCGTTTGATCGTCAATCGCGCCGCATTGAAACTGAAGCGCGCCGCCATACAGCCGATGCTGGATGCATTTGCCGTGGCCGCACAAAACATATCATGAGAAAACCAAACTCCAGTGCTGGCGCGGCTTTCCGGGCAAAAATGCCCCAAACACCGCGCCAGTGCTTGGGTTTCAATTTATGCTGAGTATCCGCCGACTTGACTCTCGCACGCCCGGTTTCGCTAGTGAACTGGCGCAGTTGCTCGCCTTCGAGTCGGCACAGGACCCCAAGGTCGAGAGCGCCGCCCGGGAAATTCTCGATGCGGTAAAGGCACGCGGTGATGATACCGTGCTGGAATTCACCTCCCGGTTCGATCGCTGGGCGCCGGCCACTGCCGCCGCGCTGGAAGTCGATCGTGCAACGATGCAATCCGCATTGCAAAAGCTGCCTGCAAATGTCCGTGAGGCACTTGAAGTCGCCGCCGCTCGCATCGACGCCTATCACCGCCATCAGTTGCAACCGTCCTGGCAATACACCGAGGCCGACGGCACGGTGCTCGGCCAACAGATCACGCCGCTTGATCGCGCTGGGCTCTATGTTCCCGGCGGCAAAGCAGCGTATCCGTCTTCGGTGCTGATGAATGCGATGGCCGCCAAGGTCGCAGGTGTCAAAGAGCTCATCATGGTCACGCCGACGCCCGATGGACAGATGAACGACACAGTGCTCGCCGCTGCCGCACTGGCCGGCGTTGATCGCGTGTTCCGCATCGGCGGCGCGCAGGCCATTGGCGCGTTGGCATTCGGTACGCAGACGATTCCCGCCGTCGACAAGGTGGTCGGGCCGGGCAATGCGTACGTCGCCGCAGCAAAACGGTTTGTCTTTGGCGTGGTCGGCATCGACATGGTCGCCGGCCCCTCGGAAATCCTCGTCATCGCAGACGGCAGCACCGATCCGGACTGGGTGGCGATGGACTTGTTCTCGCAGGCGGAGCATGACGAAATCGCACAAGCGGTGTTGCTGTGTCCGGACGCAACGTACATCGATCGCGTCCAGAGCAGCATGGCTCGCCTGCTGGAAACGATGCCGCGCGCCGACATCATTCGCGCCTCGCTCAATAACCGCGGCGCCATGATTTTGGTACGCGATCTCGACGAGGCTTGCGAGCTCTCCAACCAGATCGCACCCGAGCACCTGGAACTATCGATCGCCGATGCCAATGCGCTGTTGCCGAAAATCCGCCATGCCGGCGCTATTTTCATGGGCAAATTTTCTTCCGAATCGCTGGGCGACTACTGCGCCGGGCCGAACCACGTGTTGCCGACTTCCCGCACCGCGCGCTTTTCCTCGCCGCTGGGCGTTTACGATTTCCAGAAGCGCTCGTCGTTGATTCAGGTGTCGCGCGAAGGCGCGCAAACGCTAGGCAAAGTCGCGGCCACGCTGGCTCGCGCCGAGAGTCTGGAAGCCCACGCGCAATCTGCCGATTTTCGATTGAAGTAGTCGGCGATGACCTCTATCATCCGGCCGGAAATTCAGGCGCTGACTTCGTATCACGTGCAACCCGCTGCCGGGTTGATCAAGCTCGACGCGATGGAGAATCCGTTCGCGTTTCCCGAGCCGCTGCGCGCCGGACTTGCGGCGGCCTTGGCAGAGGCATCACTAAATCGTTATCCGCCTGCCGGCGCCGATGCACTGAAACAGTCCATCCGCGACGCGATGAACGTACCAGCTGAACTCGACATCCTGCTGGGCAATGGTTCGGATGAAATCATCCAGCTGATCGCAATGGCGACGGCAAAGCCGGGCGCAGCACTATTGTCGGTCGAGCCGGCATTCGTCATGTTCAAGATGATCGCGACCTTTTGCGGCCTGAGATACATCGGCGTGCCGCTGCGCGAAGATTTCAGTCTCGACGCCGAGACAATGATTTCCACCGTGAGAAAGGAAAAGCCGGCGCTGGTATTTGTCGCTTACCCGAACAACCCCACCGGCAATCTGTTCGATCGCGAAGGCATACGCCAAGTCATTGCAGCCAGCGCCGAATATGGTGGACTCGTTGTAATTGACGAAGCCTATTTCGCTTTCTCCAGCGAGTCGTTTCTGGACGAAATCGCCGACTATCCAAACGCGGTGCTGATGCGTACGGTCTCAAAGCTAGGACTGGCGGGCATTCGACTCGGCATGCTGTTCGGCCGCAACCAATGGCTCAATGAATTCGACAAGTTGCGCCTGCCGTACAACATCAACGCGCTGACACAAGCTGCCGCGATGTTCGCCATGCAGCACTATGATTCGTTGCTCGCCCAAACCCGCTTGCTGCAAAACGAACGCGCGCGTTTGGCGTCAGCGTTGTCCGCGATGCCCGGCATCACCGTGTTCCCGTCTGCTGCCAATTTCATCCTGATTCGCCTCACCGACGCGACGCAAACCTTCAATGCGCTGCTGTCGCGTAAAATCCTCGTCAAGAACACTAGCGGCGCACATCCGCTGATGGCCAACACCCTGCGCCTCACTGTGGGCGCGCCTAACGAAAATGATGCCTTGATCGCTGCACTGCAGGAATCGACCTGAACATGAGAACCGCCGACGTCACCCGCAATACCAAGGAAACGCAGATTCGCATTGTCATCAATCTCGACGGCAAAGGTGAATCGAAGCTCGATTCGGGTATTCCGTTCCTGGATCACATGCTGGATCAGGTGGCGCGCCACGGCATGATCGATATCGACCTGAAGGCCACCGGGGACTTGCACATTGACGCCCATCACACCGTGGAAGATGTCGGCATTACGCTCGGACAGGCGCTGACCAAGGCGCTGGGCGACAAGGTCGGCATCCGTCGCTACGGTCACGCCTATGTACCGCTGGATGAGGCGCTGTCGCGCGTAGTGATTGACCTGTCAGGTCGCCCCGGTTTGGAATACCACGTCGATTACACCCGAGCGCGCGTCGGCGAATTCGATGTCGACCTGTTCATCGAATTCTTCCAGGGCTTCGTCAATCATGCGCTTGCGACGCTGCATATCGACAATCTGCGCGGCGTGAATTCGCATCACCAGGCCGAAACGATCTTCAAGGCTTTCGGCCGCGCCCTGCGCATGGCATGCGAAGTCGATCCGCGCGCGGCCGGCATCCTGCCGTCGACCAAGGGCTCCCTCTAACCGCCCACCTGTTTACTGCGGCAACCATGAAAAAACTGGTGGTGGTGGATTACGGCATGGGCAATCTGCGCTCGGTGGCGAAGGCATTCGAGTTCGCCGCGCGCGAGTCCGATCTGCCGTTCGAGGTTGCGATCAGCGGCTCGCCGGCAGAGGTCGAAGCGGCCGATCGTGTCGTCTTTCCCGGTCAGGGCGCGATGCCCGATTGCATGGCGCATCTGCGTGATAGCGGACTGGAGGCGGCCGTGCGCCACGCTGCGGCAAACAAACCGTTCATGGGTGTGTGCGTCGGCATGCAGATGTTGTTCGATTACTCTGAGGAAGGCGATACGCCAGGACTGGGCCTGTTCGCGGGCGCCGTCAGACGATTCCGACCGACCGACCCGGCGCTCAAAGTGCCGCACATGGGTTGGAACGAAGTTGCACAAACGGCTGCGCATGCTTTATGGCAAGATATATCCAGCGATGAGCGCTTCTACTTCGTACACAGCTACTATTGCGACCCGACCGACCCCAGCGTCACCATGGCAGTCACCGATTACTCAGGACCCTTTACCGCGGCCATTGCCCGCGCTAATATTTTCGCGACCCAGTTCCATCCCGAAAAAAGCCATCGCGCCGGACTCGCACTCTATCGAAATTTCCTGACCTGGCAGCCCTGACCGATCTCCTGTCGCTCATCGGCCCATCGTTCACGACTTTATTGCCCATCCGCCTTCCGCATTCGCGCCCTCTTCCTAAACCAGGTTCTCCCACCTCTTCAAACTGACGACGATGTTGATCATTCCGGCTATCGATATCAAAGACGGGAAGTGTGTGCGCCTTCAGCAAGGCGAGATGCAATCGGCGACGGTGTTTTCCGACCAGCCAGGCCAGATGGCAGCGAAATGGAAGGAGCTGGGAGCGCAGCGCTTGCACGTGGTGGATCTGAACGGCGCATTTGCCGGCAAGCCGAAAAACGAGGCAGTGATCAAGGATATCGTCGCTGCCATGCGGAGCGAGGACGGCGAAGATATTCCGATTCAGTTAGGCGGCGGCATACGCGATCTGGAGACGATCGAACGCTATCTGGACGACGGCATTACCTGGATTGTCATCGGCACCGCCGCAGTCAAAAGTCCCGGCTTCTTGCACGAAGCCTGCGATGCTTTCCCGGGACACATCATCGTCGCACTCGATGCCAAGGACGGCAAAGTCGCCACCGACGGCTGGTCCAAGCTCACCGGCCACGACGTGATCGATCTCGCCAAGCGCTTTCAGGATTACGGCGTGGAAGCGGTGCTCTACACCGACATCGGGCGCGACGGCATGCTGTCCGGCGTCAACATCGACGCCACTGTCAAACTCGCCAAGGAACTGACCATTCCGGTTATCGCCAGCGGTGGCCTGAGCAATCTCGATGACATCAAGAAGCTGCAGGCGGTCGAAGACGAAGGCATTATGGGCGTGATCGCCGGCCGCTCGATTTACGAGGGCACGCTGGACTTCAAGAAAGCGATTGCCCTCACCGCCTGAATTGGCGCCAACCCCGCAGTTTCACAAGTAAAACTCCAGCACTGGCGCGGCTTTCCAGCCATTTTTGCCCCGAAAGCCGCACCAGCACTAGAGTTTGGCACTTCAATGACAAGCATACCGTGCTAGCCAAACGCATCATTCCCTGTCTCGACGTCAACGCCGGTCGTGTGGTCAAGGGCGTCAATTTCGTCAACTTACGTGATGCCGGTGACCCGGTGGAAATCGCCAAACGCTACAACGACGAGGGTGCCGACGAAATCACCTTTCTCGACATCACCGCCAGCTCCGATCAGCGCGGCCTAATTCTCGACATCATCGAGCGCGTCGCTGACCAAGTGTTCATTCCGCTAACGGTCGGCGGCGGTATTCGCGCGGTGGATGATGTACGCCGTCTGATGAACGCCGGCGCCGACAAGATCAGCATCAATACATCTGCCGTCACCAATCCGCAGCTGGTCAACGACGCGGCAGGCCGTTTCGGTTCGCAGGCGATTGTGGTGGCGATCGACGCGCGTAAACGCCCCAAAGCTGATGGCTGGGAAGTATTTACCCACGGCGGCCGCACAGCCACCGGCTTGGACACCATCGAATGGGCAAAACGTGTGACCGAACTAGGCGCGGGAGAAATTCTTCTCACCAGTATGGATCGCGACGGCACCAAATCAGGTTTCGATCTCGCACTGACGCGGGCAGTGTCCGAAGCGGTGAGCGTGCCGGTAATCGCTTCAGGCGGCGTCGGCAATCTCGACCATCTTGCCGATGGAGTGACCGAAGGCAAGGCGGACGCTGTACTGGCCGCCAGCATTTTTCACTTTGGCGAATTCACTGTGCAGCAAGCCAAGCAGCGAATGGCAGAACGCGGTATCGAGGTGCGACAGTGAATCCCAATGCCGTCCTGATCGACGCGGTGAAATGGAACGAGCACGGACTGGTGCCCGCCATCGCGCAAGACGTCGTCAGCAATGAAGTGCTGATGCTCGCATACATGAATCGCGAGTCGCTCGCCCTCACGCTCGAAACCGGCGACGCGCATTACTGGTCGCGTTCGCGAAAGGCGCTGTGGAAAAAAGGCGAAACCTCCGGCCACATCCAGCACGTGCGCGAATTGCGCCTGGATTGCGATGGCGACACCTTGCTGATCAAGGTCGAACAAGTCGGCGGCATCGCCTGCCACACCGGGCGCCGGCGCTGCTTCTTCAATCGCATGGTCGACGGCGCCTGGGTGCTGACGACAGAAACGGACCCCGTGCTAACATCGCCCGGAAAATTTGCCGGCTAGTTGCGCCATGTCCAATCAGGAAATCCTGTTTCGTCTCGAATCCACCTTGCTCGCGCGCAAAGACGCGGAGGCCGGCTCGTCTTACGTCGCCTCGCTGTACGCGAAGGGGCTGGATGCGGTACTGAAAAAGGTGGGCGAGGAAGCCACCGAAGCCATCCTCGCCGCCAAGGGCGATGACGCCGTACACCTGACCAAGGAAGCTGCCGACCTGCTGTTTCACACCATGGTCATGCTGGCGGCGAAAAATGTGCCATTGGCGGATGTGCTGGCCGAGCTTGAGCGGCGCGAAGGTACATCTGGACTGGATGAGAAAAAATCGAGGCAAGGAACATGAGGGCGACCAACGACACCATTTTCGGCAAGATCATTCGCGGAGAAATCCCGTCGAAAAAGGTATACGAAGACGACGATGTGCTGGCCTTCCACGACATTGCTCCGGTGGCCGACGTGCATTTTTTGATCATTCCGAAGAAGTTCATTCCCACACTGGCGGATGCGACGCCCGAGGACACCCCATTGCTGGGCAAGATGCTCGCGCTGGCACCGGTTCTCGCCAAGGAGCAGGGACTGACCGACGGTTTCCGCACTGCCATCAATACCGGACGGCTCGGCCGTCAGGACGTGTATCATTTGCATATTCATGTGTTCGGCAATCGCCCCGGCAGACCACCGCTAAATGTCATGTTGGGGCGCGACTAGCAAGTCCCGGATCGCAGGCTGTCAGCAAGGCAGCACGGCCTCAGCGATCATTGCCCGATACAAACGGCACCATCCGTCCCCCGGCCGATTCCGGGTGCAGTCGTCGATGGCACCGTCGCACCGCCGAACAAATATCAGGAGATCATCATGGGCGCAGTAAGTATCTGGCATTGGCTTATCGTTCTGGTCATCGTATTGCTCGTTTTCGGCACCAAGAAATTGCGCAATATCGGCAGCGACCTGGGCGGCGCGGTCAAGGGCTTCAAGGACGGCATGAAGGGTGATGGCGAAGGTGAAAAGAAGCCCGATCAGCTGTCCGGCTCCACCATCGAAGGCGAAGTAAAAGACAAGCAGAAAAGCTAGAGCGCGGTCTTTCCTGTCTCGCCTGTCGTGAAATGAGTCGTGGCGGCCGTCAGGCCGCTGCTGGTTTATTCATCGCCCTCCATATCAATAGCCGTCACTCGCCATGATTGACATCAGCTTCTGGGAAATCGCCGTCATCGGCGTGGTCGCGCTGGTCGTGCTCGGCCCGGAGCGCCTGCCCAAGGTCGCGCGCACGGCAGGCCATTTGTTCGGTCGCCTGCAGCGCTACGTGGCTACGGTCAAAGCCGACCTCAACCGCGAAATGGAGATGTCCGAACTGGCCAAGGTAAAACAGGAGGTCCAGGAAGCGGCGCGTGCGTTCGAACAAGGCGCGCAGGAACATGCCAACCTGGTGAACGCCGAGGCAAACAAAGTCAGTCAAGCGCTGGAGTCTCCTGCAGCAACAGCGCCCGCTGGAAATGCCACTACCGCCCCATCGCCTGCAGTCTCGGTGTCGCAAACCTCCATGTTGGCCGAACAGGACGCCGCGTTCAGCTCCCTTTCGGAGCCTGCACCGGGCGCAACCGATGAAACCGGCGCACCGATGAAAATGCACGAACCCCCGGTGCGAGCACCTTCGGCTCCGCAGGCGCAAACATTTCCATCGCAAACCTCATTCGACTTCGGTATCGAACCGGTCAGGCGAAAAGCATCATGAGCGAATCAGCCCAAGACACCTTCCTGTCGCACCTGTTCGAACTGCGCGACCGGTTGATCCGCGTGCTGGTGGTGTTCATCGTTCTATTCTTTGGCTCGTACCTGTGGCCGACCTGGCCGACACTGTATTCGCTATTCGCACAACCGCTGATGGCTGCATTGCCGGTTGGCGGGCAGATGATTTCCACCGACGTGGTTGGTGTATTTCTTGTGCCCATGAAAATTGCTGCGCTGACGTCATTTCTGGTGATGCTGCCTTATGTGCTTTATCAAGCGTGGGCATTCGTGGCACCTGGTTTGTATCTCCACGAAAAGAAGTTTGTCCTGCCGCTGGTGCTATCGTCCACGCTGCTGTTTTTTGCCGGCATGGCGTTCGCCTATTTTCTGATCTTCCCGACCATTTTCAAGTTCATGGCCTCGTTTGCGCCCCAAGGCGTGGCGTGGATGACCGACATCGAAAAATATTTCGGCTTTGCGCTGTCGATGTTCGTTGTTTTCGGCATCACTTTCGAAACGCCGGTGGTGGTGGTGCTGATGGTGAAGATGGGTTTTATCTCGGTCGAAAAGCTGAAGGAAATTCGCCCTTATGTCTTTGTCGGCGCGTTTATCATCGGCGCGATCTTCACGCCGCCTGACGTGTTATCTCAATTCCTGCTCGCCGTGCCTTTGTACATCCTCTATGAAGCCGGCATTTTTGTCTCCCAGCTATTCGTCGGCAAGAAAACCGAAGCGGAAGCCTAGTCCCTACGCTGGAACTAGCGTGTACGAGGTGGTCGAGGGCGCTTGGCGATGTTGACCGTCAACTCAAGGTCCTGCTGGTTGCGCGTCACCTTGAACTTTGCATTGACCCCCGGTCTCAGTGCGGCAATCGAAGCCATGGCGGCCACGCTATCCTGAATCGACTTGCCCTCGACGCCGACGATCACGTCACCCACTTTCATACCCGCCTTGTCCGCCGGGCCGCCGCGCGTCACCTGTGCGACCAACGCACCACGGGCCGCACTGAGCTTGAGCGAATCCGCCAGTTCGGGGGTAATGTCCTGCGGTGCAATGCCGATAAAGCCACGCGTGACCGAGCCTTCGGCGATGATCTGCTCCATCACATCCTTGGCCATCGATACCGGTATGGCGAATCCGATTCCCAGCGAACCGCCGGTACGCGAATAGATCACGCTGTTGATGCCGATAAGATTGCCGTTGACATCCACCAACGCTCCTCCCGAATTGCCGGGGTTGATGGCGGCATCGGTCTGGATGAAGTTCTCGTAACGATTGACACCAAGTCGATTGCGGCCCAAACCGCTGATGATGCCCAGCGTCACGGTTTGGCCCACGCCAAACGGATCGCCAATCGCGAGCACTACGTCACCAACCTGGGATTTATCCGACTGTCCGAGGGTGATCGGCGTCAGGCCCTTGCCTTCCACACGCAGCACGGCCAGATCGGTTTCGGGATCGGAGCCAACCACTTTAGCCGGTATGACCCGGCCATCCGAAAACGCCAGTTGAATGTCGTTTGAACCATTGACCACGTGGTCGTTGGTCAGCACATAGCTGCCTTTCTCGTCGGCGCTGATGATCACGCCCGAGCCCAGCGAGCCCTGCATTTCCGACTCGCCGTCCTGTTCCTCGGGTTGGCCAAAATAGCGTCGGAACAAGGGATCGTTCTGTAACGGATGACGCTGCAAGCGCACTTCGCGCGAAGACGAGATGTTGACGACCGATTGCATCGCTTTTTTGGCCGCATCCGCATAGCTTGCACGGACGCCGCCAGAATTAGCCACCGCCAACAGCCCGGTTGCCGGCGCACCGGCTTCGCGAATTTCGACCACATTGCGCCGCCAGGGGTTCCAGTCGGGCCGAATCAGGGTCACGACAAAAACGACTGCCAGTGTAATGGCGACAAATTCGGCGAATATCAACCAGAGGCGGCGCATGGCAGGTGGAGTCAGGTCTGAACGACTGAGATGGGTGCCGACGCCGAAAATTCAACGTCGGAAAGGATGGCGACAGCAGTGGGCAAAGCCCGCCGCTGTCGATAACAACGAAGAAAGTGAGCGTCTACTTCTTCAATGAGTCGCGAATCTCGCGTAATAGCAAAACATCTTCCGGTGTCGCTGCCGGCGGCGCGGGAGGTGCCTCTTTTTTCATGCGGTTAATCTGCTTGACCATCATGAAAATAATCAGCGCGAGAATGGCGAAATTGAGCGCGATAGTGATGAAGTTACCGTAAGCAAACACTGGTACTCCCGCTTTTTTGACTGCCTCCAGCGTCATGGCCGTTCCGGGCGGAATGTCCTTGAGGGCGATAAACATGTCGGCGAAATTGAGATTGCCCAAGACCCGCCCCACAATCGGCATGATCAGATCGTTCACCACGGAATCGACGATTTTGCCGAACGCACCGCCAATAATGACGCCGACCGCCAAGTCGATGACATTGCCCTTTACCGCGAACTCCTTGAATTCAGACGTAAAACTCATTGTCTTTCCCTTTGTTTGAGGTTTGTTGGACACCCTGTGAGCGCTCTGCTCCGAGCCAAGTGACTCTATTCGTCGCGGGCATTCTCTGTCAACGCGGAGATTAGGATGCAATCTCCGCCGCCGGGGGCTTTAAGTTTGGGGGGGCTATCGGCTAAAATACGGGGTTGTTTCCCCACCTTCATGTCGCCTCCGGCGCTTTGCCGACCCCGGCGCCAAAAAACCGCTAAGAAGATCCGATTCCATGAGCGCAATCGTCCTGAATGAAGTTGATCCCAAGAAGCGTCGCCTCCTGATCATCGCCTCGTCCGTTGTCGGCGCGGGCGCAGGTGCGGCAGTGGCCGTGCCTTTCGTCGGCAGCATGTTCCCCTCGGCCCGCGCCCTGGCGGCAGGTGCTGCAGTCGAATACGACATCTCGAAGGTCGAACCCGGGCAACTGGTTACCATTGAATATCGCGGTGCCCCCCACTGGGTAATCCGGCGAACTCCGGAAATGGTCGCGCAGCTGGCCAAAAACGATGCGCTGCTGGCCGATCCCAAATCCGAAGAGTCGGTGCAACCGACATTTGCCAAAAACGTACATCGCTCCAGCAATCCTGAGTACTTCGTGGTCAAGGGTGTCTGCACCCATCTGGGCTGCTCACCCACCTTCCGCAAGGAAATCGGGCCTGCCGACCTGGGCGCCGACTGGCCGGGTGGATTCTTCTGCCCTTGCCATCAATCCAAGTTCGATATGGCTGGCCGCGTGTTCAAGGGTATGCCGGCGCCGAAGAATCTGATTGTTACCCCCTACAAGATTGCCGGCACCACGCTGACAATCGACGCCGATATCAAAGGAGCTTAAGCGATGGCACACACACCCAAAGCCGCCATCGAGCCGCCCGTCCCGGGTCTGATCGGCAAGGTCATCGTCTGGACCGACGCGCGCTTTCCGCTGGTCAAGCTCTACAAGGAGCAACTGACCGACTACTACGCGCCGAAGAATTTCAACTTCTGGTACTACTTCGGTTCGCTGGCCATGCTGGTGCTGGTGATGCAGATCGTCACCGGCATTTTCCTGACCATGAACTACAAGCCCGACGCAAAGCTTGCCTTCGCGTCGGTCGAGTACATCATGCGCGATGTTTCGTGGGGCTGGCTGATCCGCTACATGCACTCGACCGGCGCCTCGATGTTCTTCGTTGTGGTTTATCTGCACATGATGCGTGGCCTGATGTACGGCTCGTATCGTAAACCGCGCGAGTTGTTGTGGGTGTTTGGCTGCATGATTTACCTTTGCCTGATGGCCGAGGCTTTCTTCGGCTACCTGCTGCCGTGGGGCCAAATGTCTTACTGGGGTGCACAGGTGATCATCAACCTGTTCGCAGCCATCCCGTTCATCGGTGAAGACCTATCGATCTGGATTCGCGGCGATTACAACGTTGGCGATGCAACACTGAACCGCTTCTTCGCTTTCCACGTCATCGCCATTCCGCTGGTGCTGCTGGGCTTGGTCGCTGCTCACCTGATGGCATTGCGCGAAGTCGGCTCGAACAACCCGGACGGGATCGAAATCAAGAAAACGCTGGACCCGAAAACCGGAACGCCGAAAGACGGCATTCCGTTTCATCCTTACTATACGATCAAGGATATCGTCGGTGTCGTCGTATTCCTCGCTGTCTTCTCGGCCATCGTGTTCTTTGCGCCAGAAATGGGCGGTTACTTCCTTGAAGGCCCGAACTTTGTTCAAGCCGACCCGCTGAAGACCCCGGAGCACATCGCACCGGTTTGGTACTTCACGCCGTTCTACGCGATGCTGCGCGCGGTGCCTTCGTATTTCGGCACTCAGTTCTGGGGCGTTGCCGTCATGGGTGCCGCCACACTGATTTTGTTCGCACTCCCTTGGCTGGATCGCGGCACCGTGAAATCGGTGCGTTATCGCGGCCCGAAGTACAAGGCATTCCTGACCGCCTTTGTCATCAGCTTTGTGATTCTCGGCTATCTGGGTGTGGTGCCGACCACTGTCTGGGGCCAACTGCCGAAGGGGCTGCCACTGGTAGGCGGCATGGACTTCGCGACCCTGGTTGCGCGCATCCTGACCGCCGTTTATTTTGCGTTCTTCATCCTGATGCCCTGGTACACCAAGAACGATAAAGAACTGCCCGAACCGGAAAGGGTGACCTACTAATGAAAACCGTTTATTCCACCCTGCAACGCGCACTGGCCGTCGCGGCCATCGGCATTTCGACAGCGTTCGCTTCGGGCGGCGAAGTTGCTCTCGACAAAGCCCCGATCAATCTGCACGATCAGGCATCGCTGCAGCGCGGTGCCCGCACCTTCGTCAACTACTGCCTGAATTGCCACAACGCCGCGTTCATGCGCTACAGCGCGCTGACAAAAATCGGCCTGACCGAACAACAGATCAAGGACAACCTGATGTTCACCACCGATAAGTTCGGTGACACCATGGTTTCCGCCCTGGACCCCAAGGATGCCAAGGACTGGTTTGGCGGCGTACCGCCTGATTTGACATTGGTCGCGCGGGTTCGCGGCTCCGACTGGTTGTACACCTTCCTGCGCAGTTTTCATCGCGACGACGCATCGCCAACCGGCTGGAACAACGTAGCGTTCAAAAATGTCGGTATGCCCAACGTTTTGCATGATCTGCAGGGTACCCAGGTTCTGACCAAGGTCGGCGAAAAACCTGGCCATGGTGAGCACAAGGACCCGATCATGAAACTCACGATCGACCGTGCAGGCTCCATGAGCGGGGCGGATTATGACAAATTCGTTGCCGATCTCGTCAACTACATGACGTATATGGGCGAACCGGCGCGTGCAGATCGCACCCAGCTGGGCGTATTGGTCCTGTTCTTTCTGGTCGTCGCATTCTTCGTCACACTTTGGTTGAAACACGAGTATTGGAAAGACGTTAAATAGCCCCAACGTCTTTGATGAAACAAGCCGGCCGCGCCCTCATGCGCGGCTTGGCATTTTAAGAATTCGAACATTTCAAAAGAAAGAAAACAGGTAAGCCGCCATGATGACCTTGTACTCGGGAACCACCTGCCCCTTTAGCCACCGCTGCCGTATCGTCCTTTACGAAAAAGGCATGGATTTCCAGATCCTCGACGTGGATCTGATGAACAAACCGGAAGATCTGGCGGTGATGAATCCGTACAACCGCACCCCGGTATTGGTCGAGCGCGACCTGATCCTGTACGAATCGAACATCATCAATGAGTACATCGACGAACGCTTCCCGCACCCGCAATTGATGCCGGCCGATCCGGTGATGCGCGCCCGCGCCCGCCTGATCCTGTTCCGCATGGAAAATGAAATCTTCAATCATGTCGATACGCTGGAGCGCGGCAAGCAGAATCAGCACGACAAGGCTCGCCTGTACATTCGCGAGAACCTGATCCAGCTGGCGCCGATTTTCGTCAAGCAAAAACACATGCTGGGCGATGAATTCTCGATGCTGGACGTAGCGATTGCGCCGCTGTTGTGGCGTCTTGAGCACTATCAGGTTGAAATGCCGAAAGCTGCCGCGCCGCTGTTGAAATATGCCGAGCGCCTGTTCTCACGCCAAGCGTTCATCGACTCGATGACCGCGTCCGAAAAGGCGATGCGGAAATAGCGGTGTCATTTTCCGGGGTCGACTGACCCCGGTTTTTGCATCCAACCCGCCGGCATCCGTCGTGGGCGCTCTCAATTCGCGATCCCGGCACGTTGTGAATTACCGCGCAGCCAGCCTGTCCTATCAGCCAAGATGACAGAACTTTCCACCAAGCCTTACCTTATTCGTGCGATCTACGAGTGGTGCGCGGATTGCGGCTTTACACCCTACCTCAGTATCAAGGTGGATCAAAATACGCGCGTACCGATGGAGTACGTCAAGAACGGCGAGATCGTGCTGTCGATCAGCCTGCAGGCAACACGCAATCTGACCGTCGGTAACGATCTCATCCAGTTCTCCGCCCGTTTCAACGGTGTGTCGCGCGAAATTGCCGTGCCGGTCTATGCCGTTCAGGGCGTATTTGCGCGCGAGAATGGACGCGGTATGTTCTTCGAGGCCGAGTCAGCGCCGGAGTCGGCTTCCCATACAGCGCCTGTCGCACCTACGCTGCAATCTGTTCCGACTGCCGCCAACCCTGTTTCCGATGCGTCGCCCAGCAATGGCGACGATCCCGACAACTCTCCTGACAAGCCGAAGGGGCCGCCCCGCGGGAATTTGCGGGTGATCAAGTAGCGGTCACGTTTGCGACATCAGCGTGCCGAGCAGGACTTTTTTGCTATCCTGTTTATGTCGATACATTTTTCATTGCGCCCATGAGTACGTCCACGGTTGCCGAGCTTCTCAAAGACAAAGCCAATCAATCGCCTGACCGGCGATTGTTTTCCGTCGGCCCGGACGTATTGGTTGCGGATGCCGTATCGCTGATGGTCAAGAGCAGCATCAGCTCGATCCTGGTTCTGGAGAAAGGCGAGATGCTTGGCCTGATTACGCTACGAGAATTACTGAAGGGACTTAACACCCATGGCGGTGCGCTGATGCAAGCGAGCTGTCGCAACGTCATGAAGGTCAATCCACCCGTTGCCAAGCCGGAAGACACGGTCGATCACTTGCGCGGCCTGATGACCGAATTGCATATCACGCACGTTCCGGTGATGGACCACGGTACGCTCGCCGGCATTCTGTCGTTCCACGATATCGCTCGCAGCGCAATCAAGGACGTGGATTTCGAGAACAAGCTTCTCAAGCAGTACATCCGCAACTGGCCCGAATAGCGGCTTGTCCCCTTGGCACGCCAAGTCTATTTTGGCGGTAAACCGGAGTCGACCGTCAAGCGTATCTACAGATGCGCCCCCGCACATATCGCGCATCCGGAGGTCTCATGAAAAAACTGCTTGTCCCCACCCTTGCCGTATCGCTTTCATTGCTGGCCGGTTGCAGCACGATCTATTCGCAAATCCGCGGCGACTTCGACACTGCAACCACGGAACTGAACGACTATCCAGTGCTGGTCGTTGCTATCGACGGCGAATACCAAATCAACAACGAACCGCGGATTGAAGCGGGTAAACACGCCCTGCTATTGCGTTCAAAAAAGCCGACCCACTTTCGCAATACCGCACAGAAGACGGTTCCATTCACCGTCGAGCCATGCACCCGTTACTATCTGGCTGCGCGTCACGCGACCAGCCTGACGGAGGACTGGACTCTCGTGGTGCGCAAACAGGAACCGATAGGCGGATGCAATCTGGAAGCTGCCAGAAAGGCAGCCATCGGCTGATCAGTTGAGAAACAGACGGTACGCCGGGTTATCAGTCTCGTCGATATACTCGTAGCCCAATGTCTTGAGGAATTTTGCAAAACCTGCTCGCTCGTTGGCAGGTATTTGCAAACCCACCAAGATTCGGCCGACGTCCGCGCCATGATTGCGGTAGTGGAACAAACTGATGTTCCAATTGGGGCTCATGCTGGTCAAAAAAGTCATCAAGGCGCCGGGCTTTTCCGGAAACTCGAATCGGTAGATACGTTCATCTTTCGCCAAAGGTGAGCGCCCACCCACCAGATGACGCACATGCAGCTTGGCCATTTCGTTATCGGTCATATCCACCGTGTTGAAGCCATGGCGATTGAAATGGCTCACCAATTTTTTCGCTTCCCCCTGTCCGCTGATCGCGACACCGACAAACAGATGGGCCTGCTTTGAATCGGCAATGCGGTAGTTGAACTCGGTCACGCTGCGTGGCCCCAGCAGTTCGCAAAAACGACGAAAGCTGCCGCGTGCTTCCGGCACCGTCACCGCGAGCAGGGCTTCGTGATGTTCACCGACTTCCGCGCGCTCGGCCACAAAACGCAAACGATCGAAATTCATGTTGGCGCCACAGCAGATGGCGACAAAGGTCCTGCCCTTGCATTTTTCACGCTCGACATAGCGCTTGATGCCGGCCAGCGCCAGCCCTCCTGATGGCTCCATGATCGAACGCGTGTCCTGGTAGATATCCTTGATCGCCGCACATATCTCGTCGGTGTCGACCAGCACGGCTTCGTCCACCAGTTGCTTCGCCAGCTTGAAGGTCTCCTCGCCCACCTGCTTCACCGCCACACCATCGGCGAACAGGTTTACGTGCGACAGCGTCACGCGCTTGTTGGCCTTGAGCGATTGATACATTGCATTGGAGTCTTCCGGCTCGACACCAATAATTTTTGTCTTCGGCGACAGCGCCTTCACATAGGCCGCGATGCCGGCAATCAACCCGCCCCCGCCCACTGGAACAAAGATCGCGTCAATCGGATGCTGAAACTGCCGCAGGATTTCCATGCCGATGGTGCCCTGCCCGGCGATCACCAGCGGATCGTCGTAAGGGTGCACGTAGGTGAGTTTCTTCTTTGCCGACAGCGCCTTGGCATGCAGCCCGGCCTCGTGATAACTATCGCCATACAAAACGACCTGCGCACCCCGCCTCGACACTGCCTGAACCTTGATCGCTGGTGTCGTTACCGGCATGACGATGGTCGCCTTGCAACCCAGTTTCTGCGCTGCCAGTGCAACCCCCTGCGCGTGATTGCCGGCAGACGCGCAAATTACCCCGCGTTTCAACTCAGTCGGGGTCAGATGTGCCATCTTGTTGTACGCACCGCGCAACTTGAAAGAGAACACCGGCTGCAAGTCTTCGCGCTTGAGCAGTACCTTGTTGCCCAGAATTTCCGACATGCCCTCGCTATGACTCAACGGGCTTTCGATGGCAACGTCGTACACGCGAGCGCTCAAGATGCGCTTCAAATAATCCTGCTTCACATGATTCCCTGAAAAAGACGAATTCCCGGAGAAATGTAGCAGGAATTCCGCTATTCTTTTCGCCTCATTGGGAAAAACAACACCATGGATCAGAACGCACTCAAACAGGCTGCGGCCAAAGCAGCCATCGCCTATGTTCCCGACAACACCGTGATCGGCGTCGGCACCGGTTCGACCGTCAACTTCTTTATCGCTGAACTGGCGAAAATCGCCCCGCGCATCAAAGCTGCCGTATCCAGCTCCGATGCCAGCACCAGGCTGCTGAAGGAAGCTGGCATCGAGGTGCTGGAATTGAACGACGCCGGCGCGCTATCGATTTACGTCGATGGCGCAGACGAAATCACCCACCATCTGCACATGATCAAGGGTGGGGGTGCGGCACTTACGCGCGAAAAGATCGTTGCAGCAGCATCGGAGAAATTCGTCTGTATCGCCGACCAATCCAAGCTGGTCGACGTCCTGGGCAAGTTTCCCTTGCCGGTAGAAGTAATTCCGATGGCACGCAGTTATGTCGCGCGCGAACTGGTCAAGCTGGGTGGCCATCCGGAATGGCGCATGAAAGAAGGCAAGGCTGTCGTCACCGACAACGGCAACTGGATTCTCGATGTACGCGGCATGGCTATCACTAACCCGGTATCGGTTGAAGTAGCCATCAATCAGATTGCCGGCGTCGTTACCAATGGTCTTTTCGCCCGCCGTGGGGCTGATGTTGCACTACTGGCCGGGCCAGACGGCGTACGCAAACTGGGCGCCTGACCTGCGCCGTCACATTTCTGTCACGCGCCATCTCTACACTCGTACAATTCCTGAATCGGGCCTAAGGCCCCAAATTGGCAAAACATGGGCAACGAACACATTTCCAAGAAGTTTGACGCTGAGCTCGAAGCAGCGCGTTCGCGCGTGTTGCAGATGGGCGGACTGGTCGAACAGCAAATCAGCCGCGCGATGGAGGCGTTGGCCGCAGGTGACATGGCGCTGGCCGATCAGGTTATCGCCGATGACCACCGCGTCAATGCGCTCGAAGTCGGCATTGATGACGATTGCGTGCACATCATCGCCAAGCGCCAGCCGGCCGCAAGCGACCTGCGCATGGTGATGGCTATCATCAAGACCATTACCGATCTTGAACGCATCGGCGACGAAGCGCAGAAAATCGCCCGCATGGCCAAACTGATCCACGAACAGGATCGGCGACTTTCAACCCGTTTTTCAGAAGTGAAGTACGCCAGTACCGTGGCGCTCGACATGCTGCGCACCGCGCTGGATGCGTTTGCCCGCCTCGACATCAGCGCTGCCGGCAAGGTCGTGAAGCAGGATGCGATCGTCGACGAACAGTTCCGCGGCGTGCTGCGTCAGCTGGTCACGTTCATGATGGAAGACCCGCGCACGATTTCAGCGGCAATCGAAATTCTCTTCATTGCCAAGGCAATCGAACGTATTGGCGATCACGCCAAGAACATGTCGGAATACGTGGTTTATCTGGTGAAGGGCAAGGATGTACGCCACATCACCGCAGAAGAGTTCGAGCGGGAAACCCAGTCATTGGACTAGATTCCGAGAAAAGTACACCCCTACTTTTCTCGGAGCTAGCCAGTCGAAATCACCGGCGAAGCCGGATGATTTCGGAACAAAAAATCTAGGCCGCGGGCGGAACGAAGCCCGATGCCTGATCGGCACCTTCGCCGAAGAAATGCCGGGTCATCTGCTCTTCCAGATACTTGCGCGCTTTCAAGTCCGCCAGATTGAGCCGGTTTTCATTCACCAGTCGCTTCTGGTGTTCCAGCCATTCTTTCCACGCCTGCTTGGAAACGCTTTCGTATAACTGCTTACCCAGCACACCCGGGTAAGGAGGAAAATCGAGGCCTTCGGCTTCGATTTTCAGTTTGACGCAATTCACCATTCTTGCCATGTTGCACTCCGATATCGTTTAGATCGGCTTCGAATAGATCTTCGAGCGCCGCTGATAGTTATATAAGGCCTGTTTTTCCTGAGGCAACTTGGATACATCGCTTTCTGCGAAGCCGCGTTCGACGAACCACTGCGTGGTCTGCGTGGAGAGCACGAACAGTGTCTTGTAGCCTTTTTCCTTGGCCCGTTTTTCGGCAAAACTCAGAATACGCTCGCCACGGCCGCCGTCGCGATAAAACGGATTGACCGCCAGACAAGCCAGCTCCACGGCCTTGTCACTGGGGAAGGGATAAAGCGCCGCACAACCGATGATTTCCTCTTCCTGTTCCAGCACCACAAAGCGATCGATTTCCTTGGCAATCAACTCACGGTCGCGTTTTACCAGCACGCCCTGCGCCACCAGTGGGTCAATGATGGCGAGAATACCGTCGACATCGGACAGCCTGGCGTCGCGCAATTGATCCGGTGACTCCAGTACCACCATGGTGCCGATACCGTGATGGGTAAACAACTCCATCAGCAACGCGCCGTCGACATGACGGCTGATAAGGTGGGCACGCTTCACCCCCTCGCGCACCGCGCGAATCGCGCAGGGCAGGAACAGGCGGATGTCCTCGGTCTGGCCGCCGTAGCGAACCGAACCCAGCGCCTCTTGCGCCTGCAAGGCAGTCAATTCGGTCAGCAGCTTTTCCTTGCTGTCGGTAGCGCCCAGCGTCTCCACCAGAAAGATCAATTTCTCGGCCTTCAAAGCGATCGCCACCGAGGTTGCCACGTCTTCCAGCGTGCAATTGAAAATATCGCCGGTAGGAGAAAATCCGATGGGTGAAATCAACACCACCTCGTCGTCGTCCAACCGCCGGTTGATGCCTTCGACGTCGACCTTGCGCACAATGCCGGTATGCATGAAATCCACACCGTCGCGCACGCCAAACGGTTTGGCGGTAATGAAATTGCCTGACGAGACGCGGATATCGGCGTTGGCCATCGGTGAACTGGCGAGTTCGGTCGACAAGGTGGCTTCAATTTCCATCCGTACGATGCCATTTGCCTCCTTGACGCACTTCAGCGTTGCGTCATCGGTCACGCGTTTGCCATCGATCAGACGCGTGGTCACACCGTGCTGCCGTAGCTGGTCCTCGACCTGAGGCCGGGTACCATGCACCAGCACCACACGGATTTCCAGGCTGACCAATACGTTGATGTCGTGCGCCAGCTGCATCAGTTCGCCATCGGACAACACCTCGCCACCAAAGGCGATGACGATAGTGCGGCCGCCGAACTCGTGAATAAACGGCGTCGCGCTGCGAAACCACTTCACGAATACTTCAAGTTTTTTCTGGTCGTTTTTGGCCATTAAGGTATTCCGTCAAAAGTGAAAACCTACTTTTGACGGTCTTGGCTAGTGAAAACCGGCGGCGGAGCCGCGCGGTTTTCGTTTGGCAAAACCGCAGTGCGGATTTTACGGCAAACGTGGGTTTTGGCTGTGTTTATCGCAAATCGCCGACGAGTGCGTTCAATGCGGCCACCGCGGCAAGACCGGCGGTTTCGGTGCGCAGTACACGCGGGCCGAAGCGGACGGCTTCAACCCCATGTTTTGCGGCCAGTGCCAGCTCGCGCTCGGAAAATCCACCCTCGGGACCAATCAGCAGCGAAATAGTGGTTCGGTTGCCGACGGCGTCGACCATCGACTTTGACGCCTCCGGATGCATCATCAGCCGCACGCCGTACGTTGGTGTCGTGAGCCATTCCTCCAACTCCGTCGGGTCGGCCACCAGCGGCACCCGATTGCGACCGCATTGTTCGCACGCAGCGCGTGCGATCGATTGCCAGTGTTGGGCCCGTTTTTCGGCACGCTCGCCGGAGAGCTTCAGTGTCGCGCGCTCGCTGGACACTGGTTGAATCACCGCCACGCCGAGTTCCACGGCCTTCTGCACAATCAAATCCATCTTGTCGCTGGTGGCCAGCGACTGCACCAGCGTGATCGCCAAGGGCGACTCCCGCTCAACGTTGTCGAATGCCAGCAATCGGACCGTTGCTCGCCGTTTTGCCACATCGATGATTTCTGCCGGGAACTCTCCGCCCTGTCCGTCGAACAAAGTCATATGATCGCCCGCACTCATGCGCAGCACCTGCAGATGGCGCACCACTTCCTCGCCAACCTCGATGCTCGTGCCCTCTATCAATTGCCGCGGCAGAGGTTGGGAGAGGAAAAAGCGCGGAGCAGCCACGATAAGCCGGATAAGGGTTTGTTTGAGAGTGGTGGAGTATTATAGCGGCGCATCAATTCGGACCACTCCATGTCTTCCCACCTCGACGCCGCGCAATACGCTGGCGATATTCCTACGCCGACAGCAACTTCACTTGCGGCAAACGACGATCCTGAGCAGATTCCGGCACTGATTGAGCCGCTGATCGCGCTGATGCGCGAGGTGTCGTCGCGGGAGCTGATGCCACGGTTCAAGCACGTGAGCGCGGAGAAGAAGCATGACGGCTCGCTGGTAACGGAGGCCGATCGCGCGGTCGAAGCGGCGTTGGCCAAAGCATTACCGGCGCTATTCGATTGTCCAGTGCTGGGTGAGGAGATGACGGAAGCGGTGCAGAAAAAAATCTGGCGCGAAGCTGAGTGGTGCTGGTGCGTGGATCCGCTGGACGGCACCAGCAATTTTGCCAATGGCAAGCGCTACTTCGGCATGTCGGTTGCGCTGATGCACCATCGGCGCAGCGTGCTGGGTGTGGTGCTGGATCCCAATACCGGCGAAGTCTTTCACGCGCTGCTTCACGGCGGCGCATGGCACGACGGCAAGCGTATGAAACCGGCCGCGACCAAGCACCTGGCCGAAGCCTCGGTGGAGGTCGGGCGCTTCAAACGTCTGGGCCGATTGCGCATCGCCCTGTTTGAAAATCGCCCGTTCCGTCATCTCAGCATGAGCGGTGCATCGGTACTGCAGTGGTGCCATATGGCCTGCGGCCGTGTCGACGCTTTCCTGCACGCCGGTGAACAACCGTGGGATTACGCCGCCGGCGCATTGATTCTGGAAGAAGCTGGCGGTCGCGCCGCCACGCTGCATCACGACGACTACTGGAAAAGCGACGGCACTGGCGACTGGTCGAAATCGGTTATCGCCGCCCGACATCCAGCGCTGTTCGACGAGTGGAAGCGCTGGGTACGCAACCACCTGTAGCCCGCATATTTAAACAAGACTCTAGCGCTGGCGCGGTTTCACAAGACAAAATGCCTCAGAATCCGCGCCAGTACTTGAGTTTTATTTCCGCTTCAACACCGGATACGCCGGTGCCTTCGGCTCGCGCAACGGCTCTTTCGCCATCTTTTCCTGCAGATAACGAATAGCCGCGTCGAGTTGCGCATCGGCGCCGTTGAAGGTCGCGTGTGGCGGGTTGTCGACTTCCATGTCAGGCGCGACGCCGGTGCCCTCGGTAATCCACGCGCGCTCCTTGCCGTCATCGACAAATGAACCCAATTCGGCGGCGCGGGCAATGCCGTTGTCGCGCAGGCGGTTCTGATCCGATAGCCAGATGCCGGCGCCGGCCGTAGTGACGCCGATCAATGGCGCGATGCCTAAACGCTTCAAGCCCTGCGCCATGGTTTCGCCGTCCGAATAGGTTTCGGCATCGATCAGCGCGACCACATGGCCGCGGAAGGCCAACTGCTGATTGGAAATCGGATCTTCCAGATCGCGCGCCTTCCAGAATTGCCACGCGCGGCGTTGCAACTTTTCGATAATCCACGAATCGATGCTGCCGCCGCGGTTGTGGCGTAAATCAAGGATCAGCCCTTCGCGCTGGAACACCGGATAAAACTCCCGCGCCCAGCGAGCAATGTCACCGCCACCCATCGCTTGCAGATGCACATAGCCGATGCGCTGCTTGCCCACTTCGTCCACTTTCGCGCGCCGCTCCTGTTCCCAGGCGAGATAACGCAGATCGCGATCGCGGCGCGTCGTGACGGGGGTAACAATCACATCGCGCCGCTTGCCCGCAGTGTCGGTCACCGTCATCAGCACTTGCTTGCCGACCTGATTTCGCAGCAGTTCACCGAGCGACGCGGCGCCTTTGGTAGCCACACCATTGACGCTGACGATGGCCTCGCCAACACGCACGTTGACTTCAGGTTTGGCCAGCGGACCGCGTTCTTCCAGCAGCTCCGTGTCGCCATTATGCAAACGGGTAATGCGGAATCCGTTCTCGGTCTTGACCACATCGGCGGCCAGTGCCGCAACGTCGATCGTATCCTCGCCCTTGCGCAAATCGGCGGCGCCGACTTGGCTGTGCAGGATGGACAATTGCGCAATCATCTGCGCGATCACGTCATTCAATTCGGCGCGATCGGTGACGCGATCGACCAACGGCTGGTAGCGCGCGCGCATCGCCTTCCAGTCAACACCGTGCAGGTTTTTGTCGTAGAAATAATCGCGATGCATGCGCCAGGCGTCGATGAACATCTGCTTCCATTCTTCGCGTGGATCGAAGGCAAAGGTCCAGTCACGCAGATTGACGGCGAACTTGGCGTGCTCGGCCGGCGGCGGTGCGGATTTGCCGGCGTCGAACACCCAGATGTCGTTGGCTTTGCGCACCAGCAGTTTCTTGCGATCCTGCGTCATCTGGTAGCTGCGGATTTCGTCGAAGAACAACTCCACTGTCGGCGCGGCAGGATTCGGCGCTTCGATCGCGACGGAACGCAACGACTGCTTGCGCTCACTGGAGGTTTCCGTGACGACGAAATAGAGCCTCTTGCCATCGGTGGAAAGGCGGCTGTAATTGCCGGGTGGAACCGGCACTTCGTACAAACGCTCGGCCAGTCCGTCCAGCTTGATCGTTATCGGCGTCGGTGCGGCGGGCGTGGCGGGTGTAGCAGGCGAAGAAGGTTTTGCCTTGGCGTCAGCAGCGGGTTTGGCATCTGCCGTCGGTTTCGCATCGGCCTTGCTCTCGCCTTCATTTGCCGGTTTGTCTGTTTCCGGCTTCTTGTCCGTATCCGGTTTTTTTTCTGGTTCGGACTTCTGCAATTCATCCTTCGCCAGGAACGGCCAGCGCGCATTGGCATCCAGCGCCAGCGCGTAGATACGCGACTGACGATCGAAGAACGGCTCTGGATTGCGCTGGCCCCACGGGCTGCCGACCAGGCTTTGCAAATGACGATCGCCGAGGAAGTAAAGCCACTTGCCGTCCGGGCTGAAGGCAGCACTGCGCGCGTGATAACGATCGCTGGCCAACGCCGTAGTCTTGCCGGTGGCGACTTCCATCAAGTGCAGGGTTTCAAAGTAGTTGGCCGCGGATCGTTCGATCACCAGCCAGCGGCTATCGGGTGACCATACGATTTCGTCGAACTGGTCGTAGCGATTGCGTGCGATCTCGCGGTCTTCGCCAGTGGCGAGATTGAGCAGATATAAGCGACGATCCTTGTCGTGATGCGCCACCCATTTGCCATCGGGTGACGGGAACGCGCGCAGCCGGAGCACGCTGGCGTTTTTGGTCAGCACGGCGCCCTCACCGACGCCGTTAGCCGGATAGCGCGTGAGCTCCATCTCGCCGGTCTTGTCGGCAAACGCCAGTACGTTCTTGCCGTCATGCGAAAACACGGCGCTTCGTGCACGCACCTCGGATACGCGCGTGGCCTCCACACGCCGGCCGGGGCCGACGGGCGCCACAAACACCTGGCCGCGTGCGGTGATCGCCACCCGGTCGCCGGTGGGCGAAGGCGCCCAATCCGTGACGAAGTCCCATGGGGTTTTCACCCAGCGGGTGCGCAAGTGCTCGAAATCGGATTGCAGCGAAATGTCCAAGCGGGTGTCGGCCTGCGTGGCGAGATTGAGTACCTGCAAATCGGCACCGCGCTGGTAGACGATGCGCTGGCCGTCGGCAGCGATGGCAGCACCGCGAATATCGAATATTTCGTGCCGGGTGTGCTGTTTCAAGTCCTGTCCGGTCAGGTTCATCGACCAGATATTCATACCGCCATCGCGATCTGACAGAAAGTAGACGCGGTTCGCGGTGCACATCGGCTGGCGGCTGGTGCCTTTGTGGCTGCCGGTCAACAAGACCGCTTCCTTGCCAGCGCCTTCATCGAAGCGCCATATCTGCTGCGCCAGGCCGCCCTGATAGTCCTTGACGTTGTCGCCCAAAGGGCTGCGACGCGCAAAAAACAGCGTGCCGCCGACGTAGCAGCCCTCGGCCGCTTCGGCCAGCGGTATCGGTTTGATCGCCCGCGTCGTGGGCTCAATGGCAAACAGGCGCTCCTCAGGCCGGCCGGAATAGCGGGTCGAGCTGTAGAGCACGCGGCCATCGGTTGTCCAGCCCTGCACCAGCGCAGTATCGCCGTCGTAAGTCAGGCGGGTGGGTGGGCCGCCGGCAAGCGGCATCACGTAGACTTCGGCCGGGCCTTCGTAGCGGGCAGTGAAGGCGACGCGAGTGCCGTCCGGTGAAATCGACGGCTGCGACTCGGCTGCCGAATGGGTGGTCAGGCGCTGCGCACTGCCGCCGTTGATGCCGGTACGCCAAATATCGCCCTCGGCGACAAAAACGATGGTCTGGCCCTGGATCGACGGCTGGCGGAAATATCCGGGTGCTGCCATCGCTGGCGCCAAGCAGGATAGCAAGGCGGCACAAGTGGACGACAGCAAAAGGACACGATTTTTCATGCGGCGGCTCTCGAAAATTGGACCGCAGACAGGATAACGGGAAAGCCGCGCCTTTTTTGTGCCAATTTGCAGCCGTCGCAGCACCTGTCCATCGCCTAAAGCGGCATCGAATCTGCTATCTTCCGAGCCATGCTTTCCGACGCAATCGACCTCAGCACCGTGCAACGCGCACTGGTGATCAAACTGCGCCACCACGGCGATGTGCTGCTGACTTCCCCCGTGTTTCAGGTGCTGAAAAATCACGCACCACACATTGAGGTCGACGCACTGGTGTACCACGACACGCGCGAGATGCTGACCGGCCATCCGGCGATCTCCAATGTGTTTACCATTGATCGCGAATGGAAGCGCATGAACCCGGTATCGCAGGCCCGCCACGAGCTCGGCCTGTTCCGCCAGCTGAAAGCGCGCAAATACGATCTCGTGATTCATCTGACCGAGCATCCGCGTGGCGCCTGGCTGACCCGTTTACTGAAACCGAAATATTCCGTCGCGCAACGCGCGCAAGGCATTAACGAAGGGCGCGATTCGCGATTGTGGAAAAAAAGCTTTACCCACACCTTTCCGTCGCCACGCGCCACTTTCCGCCACACGGTGGAAAGCAATCTCGATTCGCTGCGCCGCCTCGGCATCTATCCGCAGGCGGCCGAGAAAAAACTGGTGCTGGTGCCCGGCGAGGAGGCTGAGAAAAAAGTTGAATCGCTGATGGCGCTGCACAACATCAGCGCCAAGCGCTTTATCCATATGCATCCAACGTCGCGCTGGTTTTTCAAGACCTGGCCGGCGGAAAAGTTCGCGCAGTTGATTCTGGAAATCGGTAAAGCCGGCGAGCGCGTAGTGCTTACCGCCGCACCGACTTCCGATGAACGCGAAATGGTCGCCGCGATCAAGAAACTATTGAAAGCACCCGTGGTGGACCTGACTGGCTCGCTCACATTGAAAGAGCTCGCTGCATTGACGGCGCGCGCGCGCGCCTTTGTCGGTGTCGATTCCGCACCCATGCACATGGCGGCCGCCATGCAAACTCCGACTGTGGTGCTGTTCGGCCCTTCCGGCGAACAACACTGGGGGCCATGGGAAGTGAAGCATCGAATCGTGGTATCGCAAGACCCGCGCCACACCTGCCGGCCCTGCGGCAATGACGGTTGCGGTGGCTCAAAGGTAAGCGAATGCCTGGTGGAACTGCCGGTCTCGCAGGTACAGGCCGCACTCAACGACCTTCTTGCTTCGGACGCATTTACCACCTCGCGCACCGCATGAAAATCGCCTTTATCCGCGCCCGCTACAACCCGTTTGGCGGTGCGGAGCGATTTCTCAACAGCGCGGCAGAGGCGTTGGTCGCGCAGGGCTCTTCACCGGTCATCATCACCCGCGATTGGCCTGACAGCGGCCACGCCGGCATCCAGCATCGCATCGTCAATCCGCGTTATTTCACCAAGGCCGGTCGTGATCGCACCTTTGCTCAAGCCACGCTTGCCCTGTTGCAACAGGAAAAATTCGATTTCGCCCAATCCTACGAGCGCATGGCGGGCTGCGACATATTTCATGCCGTCGATGGCGTGCATGCCGAATGGCTGGTGCAACGGCAGCGTGTGCAGGGCGGACTGAAGCGGCTAGGCGTACAAATCAATCCGCACCACCGCAACCTGCTGAAGGCCGAGCGCGCGATGTACACCTCGCCGCAATTGAAAGCGGTGATCTGCATTTCGCAGATGGTGAAGCGCAACGTAATGCAGCACTACGGCGTAGCGGAAAACAAATTGCACGTGATTTACGGCGACATCGATAGCGAAAAATTTCATCCGGGATTGCGCGACGAACATCGGGCATCGATGCGCAAAGAACTCGATATTCCCGGCGATGCACCGGTGGCGATCTTTGTCGGCTCAGGGTTCGAGCGCAAAGGTGCCGCCGGGTTTCTGGCTGCCGTTTCCAGAGTGAAAAGCCTTTACGGATTGGTCGTCGGGCACGACAAACATCTACCGCGCTATCGTGCCCTCGCCGCAAAGCTGGGGCTTTCTCAACGGGTGATTTTCACCGGTGGCATCAAGGATGTGCGGCCCTACTATGGCGCCAGCGACGTGTATCTGATGCCGACACTGTACGAGCCGTTCGGCCTGGTGTTCGGGGAAGCGATGGCATGCGGCCTGCCGGCGATCACCAGCCAACAGGCGGGTGCGGCGGATTGGATTGACCACGGAACGAATGGCTTTGTTGTCGATCCATTGAATGTTGATGGCCTGGCACGCGCTGTCGAAGCTGCCATAGCTGCCCCTTCGATGAGCGCACGCGCACGGGCAGCGGTGATGCCTTATACCAAGGCCGATACGGCAGCGCGATATGGTGCGCTTTACCAGCAGTTGCTGGCGTAGCGGCCGATTATTGGCGATCTCCTTAGCCAATCGCATGACAACGGTAAAATAGTGCCTTCCCGCGAACGCTCGCATCCAAGCCAGCCTCGCTGCATTCAAAACGGAATTCATTCATGGAAAAAGTACTGGTCACCGGCGGCGCAGGGTTTCTGGGCTCACACCTGTGCGACAAGCTGATCGCCGATGGTGCCGATGTGCTGTGCGTCGATAATTTTTTTACCGGCACCAAGACCAATATCGCGCATCTGCTCGACAAGCCTTATTTCGAGCTGATGCGGCACGATGTAACCTTCCCGCTCTACGTGGAAGTGGACAAGATCTATAACCTTGCCTGCCCGGCCAGCCCGATTCATTACCAGTTCGATCCGGTGCAGACCACCAAGACCAGCGTGCACGGTGCGATCAATATGCTGGGATTGGCCAAGCGCACACAGGCGACCATCCTGCAAGCCTCAACCTCGGAAGTTTACGGCGACCCGGAAATTCATCCGCAGACCGAAGACTACTGGGGCCGCGTCAATCCGATCGGTCCACGCAGCTGCTACGACGAAGGCAAGCGTTGCGCCGAAACGTTGTTTTTTGATTACCACCGCCAACACAACCTGGCGATCAAGGTGGTGCGGATTTTCAACACCTACGGCCCGCGCATGCATCCCAACGATGGCCGCGTCGTAAGCAACTTCATCGTGCAAGCGCTGCGCGGTGAAGACATCACCATTTACGGTGACGGCCAGCAGACGCGCAGCTTCTGCTACGTCGATGACCTGATCGACGGCATGGTGCGGATGATGAAATCGCCCACCGCGCTGACAGGCCCAGTCAATATCGGCAACCCGGTGGAAAACACCATGCTGGAACTGGCCGAGCAGGTGCTGAAGTTGACCGGATCAAAATCCAAGCTCACCAAGAAACCGCTGCCGCAGGACGACCCCAAACAGCGCCAGCCGAATATCGAACTGGCCAAGGCGCAATTGGGCTGGGAACCGCGTGTGCCGCTGGAAGATGGCTTGAAGGAAACCATCGCTTACTTCAAGCGGGTGCTGTGATCGCCAGCGCAGCATTGTCAGTATGACCACGACCAGCAATCGCGCACTGTACGGCCGTCTCCTCACTTATGTGAAGCCCTATCGCTGGGCGTTCGCTGGCAGCGTGCTGGCAATGGGCATCGGCGGCGCGGTGCAAGGATCGTTTGCCTGGTTCCTGAATAACCTGCTGGAAAAGCTGTTCGTGCAGGGCAACGAGCAATACGCCGGTATTGCTGCGCTGGCGATCGTGCTGATCTTCGTCGTCAACGGACTCTCCACCTTCATTGCCGGCTACGGCATGCAATGGGTTGGCAACAAGGTGATCCTCGATTTCCGCAGTCAGATGTTCCAGCGACTGATTCGTTTGCCGGAACCCTTCTTCAGTCGCACGACCACCGGCTCGCTGATGTCGAAGGTCACATACGACGTGCTGGGCTTGCAGGAGGCGACGACAAATACCTTGAATGCACTGGTGCGTGGCAGCGTGACACTGGTGGTGGCGCTGGGCTACATGTTCTTCCTGAGCTGGAAACTCACGCTGATTATTTTTGCCACCGTGCCCATCCTGGCCTTCGTCATCGGCGCGTTCGGCAAGCGCCTGCGTCAGGTCAGCCGCGAATCGCAGAAAGCCCAAGGCGCGATTACCGACGTGCTGGAAGAGTCGATCCGCGGTCACAAGGTGATCAAGGTGTTTGGCGGCGAGGAATACGAAGCGCGCCGCTTTGATGCTTCGGCCAACAATATCCGCAAGCTGAGCATGAAGCACGCGGCGGCCGCGGCAGCAGGGACGCCGTTCACGCACTTCTTCGTTTCGATCGCGATTGCGCTTATTGTCTATCTGGCCGCCAGCAAGAGCCTTGGCACCGGATTGCCGGTGGCGGACTTTGTGACCTATATCGTCGCCGCCGCCGGCCTGATTCCGCAGATCAAGGGGCTCACTGGCGTCAGCGAGCAAATCCAGAAAGGCCTCGCCTCCGCTGAGAGCGCGTTCGCGCTGATCGACGCCAAGACTGAACAAGACACCGGCAAGGTCTCATTTGATCGCGCACGTGGAGAAATTCGCTTCGACGCAGTTGGGCTGCAGTACGAAAACCAGAGCTCACCTGCGCTGCAGGATTTTTCGCTGGCGATACAGCCCGGCGAGACCATCGCGCTGGTCGGCGCATCCGGCGGCGGCAAAACCAGCGTGATCAATCTGCTACCACGATTCTTCACGCCGGACAGCGGCAGCATCACCTTGGATAGCCACGCGCTGGGCGACATCAAACTGACCGACCTGCGCCGACAAATGGCGCTGGTCAGCCAGGATGTAGTGTTGTTCAACGACAGCGCGGCAGCCAATATCGCTTACGGCATCGAGGGCAAGCCCGATATGGACAAAGTCAGGCGCGCAGCAGAGGCCGCGTACTGCCTCGATTTCATCAATGCCCTGCCCGAAGGTTTCGACACCAATATCGGCGACAACGGTTCGCGCCTTTCCGGCGGCCAGCGTCAGCGCCTCGCCATCGCCCGCGCCATCTTCAAGAACGCACCGATACTGCTGCTGGACGAAGCGACTTCTGCGCTGGACAGCGAGTCGGAACGCGCCGTGCAGGCGGCGCTGGACAGCCTGATGCAGGGACGCACCACGCTGGTCGTGGCGCATCGCTTGTCGACGATCGAGAATGCCGATCGTATCGTTGTGATGGACAAAGGGCGGATTGCCGAAGTCGGCAGCCACACCGAACTGATGACGCGGGGTGGGCTTTACGCCGGCCTGCATCGCCTGCAATTTGCCGGAACCTGACACATGATCGCCAGCCTGACCGCCTCCCGCATCACCGCCTTTCACGACGATTGCCTTTCAGCCACGCGCTGGTACGACCAGCCCGCACGCCACACCGATGGCATCTGGCAATGGATTGAGACCAATCACAAGTTCAACTCTGAATTGTGGGATGAAGAGGACCTTGCCCGCCGCCGCGACGTGCCTGATTCGGCTATTGCCGGCAATAAGCGGCGCATCGACGTGTTCAACCAGAAACGCAACGACGCCGTCGAGCGCATTGACGACCTGATCCTGCAGGCACTGGCTGCGACTATGAAAGCCGATGCGCGGCTCAATTCGGAAACCGCCGGCATGATGATCGACCGCTTGTCGATCCTGTCGCTGAAGCTGAAGGCGATGCACCTGCAGACACTGCGCACCGACGTTGCCGAAGATCACCTGATTTCCTGCCGGCAAAAACTCGAACGCATCATCGAACAACGCGGCGATTTGAGCGCCAGCTTCGATGCGTTGCTGGCCGATTGCCAGACCGGGCGGGCCCGCTACAAGATCTATCGACAGTTCAAGATGTACAACGATCCGGCGCTGAACCCACAGCTGTACGGCAGCAAGGAAAAGTCGAACGCGGGTTCGTCCTAGCGGAGTTGGACAGCCCCATCGTGAACGGTCAATAAATCACCGTTCGTCCTGAGCCCGTCGAAGGACTGGATCAAACCCGCAGCAAATCCTCGATCTGCGCAAATACCTCGCCATCGGTAAAGGCATGCGCCGAACCTCGCGTCTCCACATAGCGCGCACGTGAACCGATCGGTTTCCACTGGGCTTTAGCGTCCCATACATCGGCATTGGCCAACAGCCCCAACACGCCGCCCGGGCTGGTCGAGGCGAAATGCATCAAGCCTGAGTTCGGAAACAGTGAAGTATTGGCGCGCCAGATGAGTCCGATGGCTTCCTTGAGCCCGCCGCGGAACGGGTGAATGTACGGCATGCCGGCTGCCAGCACAGGCTCGGCAATCGCATCGTCGCCCGGATAGAGCGGATGATCGGCCGGCCCCGGCGTCCACATGAACACCGTCTCCAGCCCGCGCGACTCTTTCGCCCATTTTGCCCAGCGCAGAATCTGTTCGGTATTGGGCTGGTGATTGGGAATGCGTGAGCCGATGCCGAGCACCCAGAATTTTCCCGCCAAAATTTTCTCGTCGGCCAGCCACTTATCAGCAAACGCCAGTCCGCTTGCCGGCGGAATGAACTCGGGGTCTGGCAGCACAGAAGGAAGCGAAACGCCCAGCGGTTCCAGCAGGCGCGCAATGCGCACGCTTTCGTGTTCGCTTTCGTCTGGCGTCAACGGATCGGAAATTTTCGCGCGCCATTTGGTGTCGCTCGCATAGCCGATGTTGCGCTTTGCGCCCGCATGCAGCGTGCGCGACAGTGCGCGATGCGATTCATCGCCGCCCGCGGCGATAGCGAAATCGAATTTTTCGCGCTTCAGATCCAGGTACAACTTGAGTTGGCCCAACGCCGCACCCAGATGAATTTTCCTGCCGGTACGCGCGCGGCCGAACGACCAGCGCTTGTCGATGCACTCGTTGCCATCGACCACCCACAGGTTGTATTCCGCCGCCAGCATGTGAATTTCCGCATCCGGCAATGCCGTGCGCAACACCCGCAGCATCGGCGTAGTGACGATCATGTCGCCGAGCTTGTCACGTTTGACGATGAGGATTTTCATGGGCTGAATTTTTTCAGTTGGGCAATTAAAGCGCAGGCGCATTCTACCTTCTGTCACCAGACGAGGCGAGCAGCAGCAAGAACGAAACTCCAGCACTGGCGCGGTTTTCAGGTCGAAATTGCCCTGAAGGCCGCGCCAGTGCTGGAGTTTGATATGTCGGTCAAGGACCCGTGCAAAAAGATCGAGCCCGCATCACCCCGGCCTGTGCACGGCACAGGCCATGCACAGGCAGGCGACGCGCTCGGATGATTCGGTAGCGATTGATCGTTCAGGCGGGATTGCGGTTTAGCTCGCGCAACAGCTGTTGCCGAACTTCGTTGAAAGCATTCCAATAGGCCGGATAACCGTCGTCGACATAAGCGCGCTTCAGCGCATCGCTGATGGCGGCCTGCAGGGGAAAACGGCCGAATACCGTTTGCGACAGCGGCCGCGAGAACGGATCGTGTACCACCGCTTTGATCCCCTTATCCCGCACCAGCATCCAGCTTGCGATCCGCTCCATCAGGAATACCTTCATCGGCACCTCCTGGCCGCCGTGCCCTGCCGATTGACGCAAGGCCGCGCCGAGCGGATGAGTCGGCGATTCGGCCGCTTCGAAAATGGCCTCCGTGACCTCGAACCAGGCGTGCCAGAACGGCGCCTTCGCCAGAAAGAAATTGCTGTAAACCGAGTTGCGCGAATCCATCACCAGGGCGTTGAGGTCGGTCGGCTGGCCGATACCCGCGAAAAAATCCTGCGAGACCTGCGTGAGCCCGGGATGGAAAAACTCGCCCGACTCAAACACATTGCGAAACAACGCATGCAAATCGAAACTGGGAGAAATCAGGATGGCTCCGGTGTCCGCAGGGCAACGCTCGGCGAACTCTTTCAGCGCGGCAGCCGACAAGCCTGTCTTCGACCGGAACATGGGCGAAAGGAATCCGTACCAGGTGTCCGGCTCCAGCGTGTGCGCCGCCAGATATTTGCGTATCGGCCAGTATTCGCGCCAGTCGGGGCGCGCGTTGTCGAGGTTATCCAACGGCAGGAAGCCGGGGTCGAGCGATGCCTGCGTCGCGGCGTCGTAGTAGATCTGGAATATCTTTGCAGCGGTCATGGAGGTTGGTGGCGGCGTCACAAGTCTGTAAGTGTCGCCATTTTCCCATGCGCCGACGACTCATGGATATCGATCGCGCCGCCCTCCCGCTACGCACCCGGGCGTGGCGCGGGGTCAAGCGTACTCCCGCCCTCGCCTTTCCAATCGTGAACGGCTTTTTTGCCATCCGCTTTTCCACCCGCCCGTTGAGTTCCTGCGCGACGTTGCAGACCACACGACTCACGGCTACCGCTCCAACCTTGGCCGCCCCTTCGCCGCCGGCGCCGCGCGGCGTGCCGTCAGCGCATGAATCTCCGCGCGAAACTTCTCTCCGCCGAGCGCCCAGCCTTTGTGCGAGCAATCGCGGATCGTCGCCAGCTCTTCCTCGTCAATCTCCGTGCGAAACAGTTGGCGATAAGCCGCGCGTCGTTCGCTATCGGTTTTGTCCAGCTTGAGATACTCGTCGTGCGCGATCAACCAGCTCGCGTTCAGGTCCGACTCGCCATAAGCGTAGTGCCGGTGGCTGGACCAGATGTAGTCGCGCGGATGCGCGACCATGCCGGCGCGCACCGGATTCATGTCGATATAGCGCATCAGCCGCAACAGATAATTTTCCGTATCGACCACGGTGGCGCGATAGCGCCCTTCCCATAACGTGCCGCTGCGCTTGTAAGTGAAATTGAAATACTGCACGTACTTTCGCCCGGCCGACTGGAAGGTCTTGGAAATGCTGTCCTCGTATGCCGGTGTGGCGAGTAGATGAATGTGATTGGTCATCCACACATAAGCATGTATCGCCAGGCCGAAGCGGCCGGCGGCCTCGACCAGGCTATCGCGGAAGAATTGATAGTCCGCCTCGGCGGCGAAGATGGCCTGCCGGTTGTTGCCACGCTGGATGATGTGCTGCGGCTGTCCGGGGAGGACGTAGCGGGGGAGGCGGGCCATGTGACTTTTCGGATTGAGAGAAGCCCGACTTTAGCACAAAATAAATGGTGTCTGACCCCATTTACCTTTTACCTATAAATGGTATAAATATAAATGGAAATATAAATGGGGTCAGACACCATTTTCAAGCATTAATCGCCGCGCTGAAATAACCGGCGGCTTCCACGGCGCATCGCGAACTAACTGGTTGCCTGCCGCAGCGGCAAAGATGAGCTGACTGTTGTCGCGGTGTCGAGTGATATGTAGCAACCGACCGGGAAAGACGTAGCGGTTGGCGACAAGACATTGAGCCTCTCCGTTTGAAAGAAGCCCAACATTAGCATGATTGAAGCGGCGCTTGCCGCCGAAGCGACTGCTAGATCGTTGCCGATCGTGCTTAACCCGCCTCCACCCGATTACGCCCGTTGCGCTTGGCGAGATACAGCGCCGCATCGGCACGGTAAATCAGCCGGTCAACCGTGTCGTGCTCGGCCAATGCGCTAACACCCAGGCTGCAACTCATGCGTCCCACGGTCGGGAACGCGTGTTCGTCGATCACGCTGCGCACTTGTTCTGCCAGATTCAGGGCGTGGTCGAGATCGGTATGCGGCGCAAGAATCATGAATTCCTCGCCGCCCCAGCGAGCCAGCGTATCGAGTTCGCGCATGCGCGCTTCGACAATGCGCGCGGTTTCAATCAGGACTTCATCACCGACCAAGTGGCCGTAAGTGTCGTTGACGTTCTTGAATCGATCGATATCGAACATGACCAGCGCCAGCGGCGTGCCGTAACGCTTGCCGCGCGCGATTTCGGCGGCACAGAGCGCATTGAATTTTTGCCGGTTGAACAATCCGGTCAGGCCATCGTGGTCGGCCTGCTGTTGCAACGAACGCGTCAGTGTCTGGAATTCGCGCTGCTGTTCGATCAATTTGGCATTAGCCTCTTCCAGCTGGCGATTGGTATCGGCCAGCTGTTGTTCCAGCGACGTGTCCGATCGGCGGCGGCCCCGTGTACGCGGGTCTTTGTCGCGTAGCCGGATAACATTATTCAATATTGCATTCATAGCTCGATCCCCTGGGCCAAATCGTCGTGTCACTGTGCGCTCCTGGCCGCTCGGGACAATCTGGCGACCTTGAACGACACCTTATTCGCGGGGTGGGAACGGGGCAATACTACATTTGTAGTAGACGTCGGCGGCGCAAATAAATTTTGCTATGAATCAACGAGTTACGAGGGGTCGTAAAGCCCGCGCTTGACCGCCCAGGCAGTGATTTCGGCACCGTTTCGCAGGTCGAGTTTTTCCATCAACTTTTGCCGGTGCGTGCGCACCGTCAGCACGCTGATCGTGAGCAATTCGGCAACGTCGTTATTGCTCAGCCCTCGTGCAATCAGCGACAGGATTTCACGCTCACGCGGCGTCAACGCCGGTTCCGGCGCTTCCCGATGCGCCGCGTCGGCACGAAACGCGGCGGCAATGCTTTTGCTCACATATTCGCGCCCGGCCATCACAGCGTGCACCGCTACCAACAATTCGTCGGTATCTTCGCTTTTCAGCACGTAGCCGTTGGCGCCTGCGGCGAGCGCTCGGCCTACCGACTCAGGCTTGAGATTGCCGGTCAGCACCAGTACCTTGATGGTTGCATCCGAATCGGACTTGAGCGCAGCAGCAATATCGACCCCTTGCCGTCCCGGCAAATCCAGGTCCAGCACCAGCAACTGTGGTTGCGTCTTTCGCACCAAGCCTTCCACCGCGTTACCGTCGCCGGTTTCGGCGATCACCTCGAATCCAGGCTCAAGCGAAAACAGCATCTTCAGCCCTTCGCGCACCAGCGCGTGGTCTTCGGCAATCATGATGGTGACAACTTCAGTCATCGGATGGCGTGGAGCAAAGTGTCGTGGTCGCAAACTGGGTTCAACGATATTATCTGTAAATGCAAAAACGGATTTATTTCAAACAGCGCTGGCAGACGTGGATCAAGACGCTGCCGGTTTTTATCGCCTCGTTAGTTTGTGCCGCAACGGCGAACGCCGTCGAGATTACTTTTTACTACCCGGTGGCCGTCGGTGGCCCGGTAACCAAAACGGTTGCCGGATTGGTGGCCGATTTCGAGAAGGAAAATCCGGACATTCGCGTCAAGCCCATCTACGCCGGCACCTACAAGGAATCGCTGATCAAGGCGCTGACGGCACACAAGAGCGGCACGCCGCCTGATGTCGCGGTGCTGTTCGCCGTCGACATGTACACCTTGATCGATGCCGACGCGATCATTGCTTTCGACGATCTCGCCGTCGCCGCGCAGCAGGACAAAGCTTGGCTAGATGGTTTTTATCCGGCGCTGATGGCCAACAGCCGCGCCGGCGGCAAGACCTGGGGCATTCCGTTTCAGCGCTCCACCATACTGCAGTACTGGAACAAGGATCTGTTCAGAGCTGCCGGCCTCGATCCCAACAAACCACCGATGAACTGGCAGGAGATGGCCGAGTTCGCGAAGAAGCTGACCAAACGCGATGCATCGGGCAAAACCACGCAATGGGGCTTGCAGATTCCCAGCTCCGGCTTTCCCTACTGGCTATTTCAGGGGCTCACCACCGCCAACGACATCGAACTCATGAATGCGGCCGGCACCGAAACACGTTTCGATAAGCCCGCTGCTGTCGAAGCGCTGCAATTCTGGGTCGACCTCGCACGTGAACAGAAAGTGCAGGCACCCGGCGTGGTCGAATGGGGCACCACACCGCAGGACTTCTTCGACGGCAAGGCCGCGATGATCTGGACCACCAGCGGCAATCTCGGCAACGTGAAAGCCAACGCGAAATTCGATTTCGGCGCCGCCATGCTGCCCGCGCAGAAACGCCGCGGCTCGCCCACTGGGGGCGGCAATCTTTATGTATTCAAGAAAAGTCCGCCGGCACAGCGTGAAGCCGCCCTCAAATTCGTCAAATGGCTGGTTCAGCCTTCGCGCACCGCGCAATGGAGCATCGATTCCGGCTACATCGCCGTGCGACCCGATGCGTGGGAAACACCGGCGATGCGCCTATACATCGCCGGATTTCCGCTGGCCACGGTCGCACGCGATCAACTGCAGTTTTCCGTCGCCGAGCTTTCGACTCACGAAAACCAGCGCGTCACGCGGGTACTGAATGCCGGACTGGTGGCAGCACTCACCGGCGCCAAGACACCGCTGCAGGCACTGACTGATGCACAGGCCGATGCGGTGCGAATCCTGCGCCCGTATCAACGATGAGCATCGCCATCGAAGCTGCTGCTCCAGCCAAGCGCCCTCGCCGCTTTGCACAGCTTCGCGTGATGAGCTACCTCTTGCCGGCAGCCGTACTGGCGGCGGCGATTGGAATTTCGTATTACTTCTGGGAAAAAGAACGGCGCGATATCGAACAGGTAATGCAAGCCGATTTCGACACGCGTGTTCGCGAAGCGGTCGGCATTTTCAGGGAACGCATGCTGGCAGTCGAGCAGGTGCTGTATGCGATCAATGGCCTGTTCGCGTCATCGGGACAAGTCGAGCGCGGCGAGTTCCAGGCCTTCGTCGCCAATCTGCGGATCGAGAGTCATCCGGGCTTGCAGGGCGTTGGATATTCAGTGCTGATCCCGGCTGCGGAGAAGGAAAAACACGAAGCGGCGCAGCGCAGCAAGGGCTTCCCGAAATATGCGATTCGCCCCGGGGGCGAGCGCGAGATTTACACCTCGGCGATTTTCTTCGAGCCTTCCGCTGCGGCGTATCTGAGCACGCTGGGTTCCGACTATTTGGCCGAACCCTCGCGTCGTCATGCGATGGAAGCGGCGCGCGACAACCGTGGTATCGCCATCTCCAACAAGATCAAGCTGCCAGAAGAAGATGCGAAAGAAATCCAGGCCGGCTTTCGCATGGTGCTGCCGGTATATCGCAACGGTGCGCCGGACAAATCGCTGGCCGAGCGGCGCGCCAATACCGTCGGCTGGATTTTCGCGTCTTTCAGCATGGATGGCCTGCTGGAGAACATACTCGGTGAGCGCGCCAATATCGCGCTTGAAGTCTATGACGGCGGCGATGCGGTCGATGAATCTCAGTTGATCGACAGCAGCAGTGATCGTGTGGGTGGCGAGTCGGCAGTCAAGCTGTTCTTTGCGTCGCGCCGCGTCGAGGTCGGCGGCTACGCATGGACCATCACCGCACGCTCCCTGCCGAACTTCACCACGCCGATTGCCATCAGCAAACTCCAGCTCATTGCCAGCGTCGGCGGCGTGGCCAGCATTGCACTGGCATTGCTCACCTGGTTCCTCATGAGACGGCGCATTCGCGGCCTGAAAGCGGCCGATGAGTTGCGCATCGCCAAGGAGCATGCGGAAGCAGCCAATCGCGCCAAATCGCAATTCCTCGCGGCCGCCAGCCACGACCTGCGGCAGCCCACGCATGCGCTGAGTTTGTTCATCGCGGCACTGCGATCCATGGCCAAGCGTCCGCAGGTAAAGGGCGAGGATGTCGGCGCGGTCGCCGCGCGATTGCAACTGGCGCTCGACGGCCTGGGCCGACTGTTGAATGGCCTGCTCGATGTGTCGCGGCTGGAAGCGGGCGTGGTAGAAATCAATCGCGCGCCGATATTGCTACAGGACCGATTGAACGAATTGCACAATGCTTTTTCGGGGCCGGCGCAAGCCAAGGGCCTTGAATTGAAAATCATGCCGACCTCGCTTTGGGCCGACAGCGATCCCGTGGTGCTGGCTCGCGTGCTGTCCAATCTGGTTGCCAATGCCGTGCGCTACACCGAACGTGGCCGCATTCTCATTGGCTGCCGGCGACGCGCGAATGCGATCGAGATTCAGGTGCTGGATACCGGCATCGGCATCGCCGAAGATCAGCGAGCAAAAATTTTCGAAGAGTTTTACCAGGTCGGCAATGTGGCGCGCGACCGCGAGCATGGATTGGGATTGGGTCTGGCCATCGTGCAGCGCTCGGTGAGTCTTCTGGGCGGCAGCATCGGCGTGAAGTCCATTCCGGGCAGGGGTTCGTGTTTTTCCGTTACCGTGCCGCGCGCTGCTCCCGTGATTCAACCCAGGAACGCATCCGCCGTATCGCCTGCGACGCGCCGCACGATTCTCGTTATCGACGACAACCACGAGGTGCTGGAGTCGATGCAGCAATTGCTCGCCGAGTGGGGTCACCATGCGATCGCCGTCCGCACGCTGGAGGCGGCAGTGGCGGCGGCGAAAAAACATTCGGATGTCGGCCTCATCCTGGCCGACTATCGCCTGGCAGAAACCATCACCGGCGCCGACGCCATCCGCGCGGTCATCGCCTGTGTGGGTCGCGCGGTACCGGCGGTCATCATCACCGGCGACACTTCGCCCGAGCGCATACGCGAAGCGCAAGCCAGCGGCTTTACACTGCTGCACAAGCCGCTGGACACCAGGCAGCTGCAGGAATTGCTGGGCCGCACCGATGAAAGCACCTAGCACAATCACATGAAACTCCAGCACTGGTGCGGGTTTCCGGGCAAAAATGCCTGAAAGTCCGCGCCAATGCTGGAGTTTCACGTTTCGATTTTCGGCCCTATTCGATCAGCCCCGCAGCCGGCAGACCGGGGCGTGTCGAGGGATTCCCCGCGAGCGCGTCGCTGACCGCCGTAAACACAGTCGCCACATCAATCTCGCCGATGGGCACAGTTTCATCCACAGCCTGACCGGCACGCGGATGGTCGATGACATGCAAAGCCCCATGCTGCAGCGGCCGGAATTTGCCGCTCGGCAATGCCGGGTGATACAGCACCACCATCGGTTTTTGCAACGCACTGTACAGATGCGTAGGACCGGTATCGACGCCGATGTAGAGATCGGTATGGCTCATCACCGCGACCGTTTCGCGCAGCGTAAGACGGCCCGCATAGCTGGTTGCATGACCGGACAATTGCGCTACCAGCGATGCAACGCGCGACTGGTCTTCGGCCGAACCGTACAACAAAAACTGCGCCTGGGGCCATTGCGCGAGAATGCGCTTGGCCAACTCCACAAAGTGCCCAATCGGCCAATCGCGATATGGCTTGGTGGGAAAGCTCACGACTTGCATGCCGATCAGGGGAACATTGCCGGCTGCACGCACGCCGTCCGCGATCAATCGTGCTTCGGCTGCCTTGGATTCCTCCGGCGTAACCAGGTAATCAAGGCGATAGCCCTGAACGGGGATGCCGACTGCCGCCGGCAATGCCAGCGTCCAGGCCACCGCATGCACATCCGGCCGATGCGGCAAATCGACCGCTGCGAACAATTTTCCGTTCAAGCCAGTATCGCGCTGTCGCGCGGCGATGACGTGTTTTGCCTTGCGTAGTGCATATCGCACCAGCGCTTCATCCTCGCCCCAGACAAACGCCCAATCGTATTCCGGCCCGCGCAACACATCGCCCCAGCCGCGATACAGCGCGTGGCGTTTGGTGATGCCACCCACTTTGGCGAGGTACGGTAGATGTTTCAACACTTCGACCCGTTTCGGATGGCCGAGACAGGTGATGCGAGCGCCGGGAAAAAAATCTGCAATGGCGCGCAATGCCGGTGTGGCCAACAGCGTGTCGCCGATGCGGGTGACATTGATCACCAGCACCCGCTTGGCAGCTTCGGCTTGCTCGCGGCTGATGGTCTGCATCATGCTCAAGCGCGGTGTCGTGCCGCAGCCGCCTGCTGAAAAACCGCCAGCATGCGATCCAGCATGATGTCGATGCCGAAATTCGCCCGCGCATAGGCGAGGCTTGCGGCACCCATGCGCTGACGCTGCGCATCGTCTGCCATCAGCGTTGAAAGCGTTTCCGCCAGTTTCCGCGGACTGCGCGGTTCAGTCATGAGTCCGGTCTGTTTGTCTTGCACCGCCTCGGCCACAGCACCGACCGGTGTGGCCACCACCGGCAACCCGCACGCCATCGCCTGCATGATGCCTTGCGGCACGCCCTCGCTGCCGTAAGACGGCAGCACGAACAAGTCCAGCGCCGACAGCCACTCAGGAACGTTTTCCTGATTGCCGACCAGTTGCACCACGTCGCCCAGCCCCAGCTTTTCGATGCTGGCGTCGAGCCGCTCGCGCTCGGGGCCATCGCCGATGATGACGAGATGCCAGGTGCTGAAACGTTGCCGCAGTGTCACGAACGCTTCCAGCAGATGCTGGTGTCCTTTCCAGTCGCGCAGGGTTGCCAGAATGCCGAGCGTTGGTATATCCCTCAGCCCTAGCTTCGCGCGCATGGCGGCTTTATCGAGCGGATGGAAGCGATTCAGGTCGATACCGGTGCGCACCGAGGTCATGCGATCCAATGCGTAGCCGTTGTCGCGATGCAATTGCTGCCGCAACGATTCGCCGGTGGTGACGATATGCGCAGTCGCGTCGCGGTACAGCCAGCGAGTGGAAAACTTGTTGTTGATGGGTGTGGACACGTGCCGCGTTCTCACCAGCGGCGGCGCATGCCGCAAGGTTGCGGAGGCAATCGCCACCAGCCAGCTATCAGTGGAACTGTGGGTGTTGACTACATCGTACTCGTGCCCATGCCTTGCCAGCCACGAGCGCAGCGCCAGCAACGGGCCAACGCGTTTGCGTTCGATATCGATCACTTCCACCGGCACGCCAATGCGCTGCGCAGCGGGAAGAATTTCGGCATTGGCAGGCGTCAGCAACGTGACTCGATGACCCCGATCCAGCATGCCCCGCGCTTCGGTGAGAATACGAATCTCCTGCCCGCCCCAGCCGGTGGAGGATTCGGTGTGCAGGATTGAAAGAGGACGGGGCATGAGAGCAAAAAACAAGGACGTGGGGGATAGCGTCAAATTGACGCCTGTTTCCATCGACATTGTACCGAAAGCATCATGTTATCCTCGCCCGATGTCCGCCTCTGCGCCTGTCAAAACACCGTACAAACTCGCTGTTGCGATCGTGCTGTTTCATCCCGATCCGGCCTGGCTTGAGAGGACGGTGAAATCACTATGGCGTGCGCTTCAGCATGCTCATGATCACGGCTCCCTGGACCAAGTGAGGCTGTTCCTGGTCGATAACGAAGCCGCATCGGCCGATTCGCCTTGGCATGAATGGCTGCGGAAAATCGAGCCCGACAACTGCTCCTGGCTGGACACCGCGGTGCTGGCAGGCCATGGCAATCGCGGCTTCGGTACTGCCAATAACCTTGCTTTCGCCAACGCCGGCGGCGCGGATTATCTGCTGGCACTCAACCCTGATGTGGAACTCGATGTACACAGCATTTCGGCGGCGGCAACCTATTTGCAGCAAAACCTCAAGTGTTCATTGATAACGCCTGTCGCGACGGCGCCGAACGGCGAGCCGCTGTATCTGGTTCGGGACTACCCTACCCTGCGGACGTTGGCGATTCGCGGCTTTGTACCGGCGCGATGGCGCCAGAGTCTGTTTTCGCGGCGGCTGAATACATATGAACGTCGCGATATTGCATACAATTCCGCTGCGCCATCGCCAAGATTTGCGGGTGGTGCATTCATGTTCATGCGCAAGACCGCGTTTGATCGTGCACACGGCTTTGACGAACATTTTTTTTTGTATTTTGAGGACTACGATCTGAGTTACCGCATGAGCATGACCGGCGATATCGTACGACTGTCGGATTGCCGCATTGTCCATGCCGGCGGCGAGGCCTCGGCCAAGGGGTGGCAGCATCGGAAGTTATTCATCCAGTCCGCGTGGCGCTTCTTTGGCAAGCATGGCTGGCGCTGGTGATCCAATGAGTCACGTTACCTGCTCCATCATCGTTCGCAGCATGGATCGCCCAACCTTGCCGCGTGCGCTCGCTTCGATTGCCGCTCAGGTGCAAAAGCCGCAGGAGATCATCGTGGTTGCGGCCTGCGGGCCGGCACACCGGCCATTGCCGGTCATCGGTGCCGATATCAACGTCAAGCTTGTTCTTCCTGCCGTCGGAAAGCAGCGCCTGCCGCGCGCGGAAGCGGCAAACGCCGGACTCGGCGCGGCGAGCGGCGAGTGGATCGGCTTTCTCGACGACGACGACGAACTGCTACCTCATCACCTGTTGCGATTGCTGCCTATCGCACAAGACAAATTTCTGCTTCAGGGTCCACAGGGCAGATTGGTTTATGCGCTCGCACAGGGCGTGGATGAAGCGGGGCGCAAAACCGACGTTTATGGGCGCTCGTTCTCACGCGTCAGAATCTGGGAGAGCACCATCTTCACCATCATGAGTGCGTTGTTTCACCGCAGCCTCGTTGCCGACGGATGCGTATTCGACGAATCGCTCGAAATACACGAAGACTGGGATTTCTGGTTACAGTGCTCGCAAAAAACCGGCTTTACGTATGTGGAGGAAGTGACCAGCATCTGGCACGGCGCAGTCGGAGATTCGGGCTGCGGCTTTGGCGTGAATGCAAATGACGAGAGGTATCGCCGTATTCAGAAACAGGTGCACGACAAATGGGCGGTCGCACGGGAAAGCACCATTGCTGAACTGACCGGACTGACGCGCGAAGCAGCGGCAGCGCATGCCAGGGGCGAGACGGCGACCGCGATACGGCTGTGCCAGACTGTCCTGCGGCAGGATCCGGAAAACGTGAACGCGGCAAATCTGCTGGGGATGATCTCACTTCATCGCGGCGACATCGCGAGCGCGCATCAGCTCATGACTGTTGCAATCAATAACGGACCGCCTCACTTCGGCCTGATGTACAACATGGGCCTGATCGAAGAAGCGCGCGGCAACCCGGTTGCGGCGCGTGGCTGGTTCGAAAAAGGCCTCGCGACAAATCCTTCGCATGAAGGCCTGCGGCGAAAACTGGGACTGGCCTGAGCCGCGTCAAATGCGGACAGCGACCCCGTCCTGACCACCCCAAAACGCATAAGGACGATAGACCAGCGGGGACTTGCCCAATGCCGACGTTACGGCGCTCTCGACAAATTCACGCGTGGTAAAGGTGGTGCCGTATACCTCGCCATCCAAAGAAGGCGACTCGCTGCTGGCGACAAAGTAGGTACCATCTTCACCGAAGGTCACGCCAAGATAAGGGGCGACCGCCTCGTTGTGGACGCTTAGTACCAGCAGCCCACCGGGGCGAACAGCCCGCGCCAGGCTTTGCAACCACGGCGCCCACATGCGCACCGGCAGATGGGTAAACAAGGACAGTACGAATACCAGATCGTATTGTTGCGGGTAGGCAATGTCGGCGGGATTGTGTGCGGAATAGAAGGCCTCGACGCCGAATTGTTCTTTCACGAACTCCGCGGTGCCCGGCAACACATCCGCACAGGTCACACGTCCGGGAATTGCCTTGACCAGGTGACGCGTGAAACGTCCGTAACCTGCCGCGAACTCGAGCACATGCTGCATATCGGTTAGCGACACGCCCGCCTGCTCAAGCAATAGCATCAGCTCGGACAGGGTACGCCAGCCATCGGAAAGGTATTCCCGAATGGGGTTGCTGGCGATCGGGTGTCTGGTGAAGAACTGGAAAATATCGTCACGCGGATCAATCATGCAATTGATGCGCATCCAGAGACCATAGCGGTCAGGCGAATTGTGCTGCTCGCGCGCGTTGTGCGCGGCGAGGTTGTTCGGATCCAGCGCCAGAATCCGGTTGTAGGTTTGCATTGCGGCGGACGGCTCCGATACCAGTTGACGCGCCGCTATCGCAAGCAAACTCTCAATATCCCGTCGGACTTCAGTCATTCCGCAAACCCTGTTCAATGATGTGCTGTCGCGCCTGTCGATCCACCTGCCGCCAGGTCCCGCAAAATTTCTGCCAACGCCGCCACCGGCTCCTGTCGGTCAAAGAGTTTTGGCACCGAGTCGGCAATCCGGCTCGATAGCTCTCTTCGCAATGCGGGGTCGCGTCCGAGTTTAAGCGCCAGCGACACGTATTCACTCCTGTCGTGTGCAATCAATTCGTCTATGCCAAGAATATGCAGCATTGCCATCGACTGGCGCCCACGCATGAATTTACCCGGCAGAGTTACGATCGGCAGACCCGACGCCAGCGCATCAAGCGATGTGTTGCCACCCGACCAGTGCAGCGTATCCAGCATGAGATCGCACAACTCGTTGATACGCAGGTAGTCGTCGCGACTGACGTCGGGAAGAATCTTTACCCTGCCCTGCGGCGAAAGTTTTCTGTCCGCAAAGGCACGCGTAAGCCGCGCGATAAAAATCTGCATTGCCGCCTGCGCCTGGCCGGCAAACATGACCAGAACGCCGTTCGGATCACCCGCGAGAATGTCGACCAACAAGATGTCATTATCGGGATGAATCTTGAACAACGATTGCGGCACCAGATATAAAACCTTGTCCACCGGCAGCTGGAAGTCCTCGCGCTGTTTTGTTCTCGCTGCAGCCGTCACCGGTGGCCGCGGATAACGCGTACCCAATCCCGGCAACAGTAGTAGTTTCTCGTGATAGTGCAACTGGGCACCCTCTGGTTCCATCTCTTTGCACGACAGAAAGTAATCGATATTGTCATGACCGCTGGTCACCGGGTGGCCCCAGCCTGCGATCTGGACCGGCGCCAGCCGGCAGGCAGCGGTGATGAATGTGCGCGTATCCATTCCCAGCTCCGGATAAATCAGGATATCGAGCTGGTCGGTGAGAATCCCGCGCGCGGCAGTATCGAGTTTCGCATCAGTCTGGACAAAATGGTCGGCGCGCGCACGAACTCGCTCAGTCAGTGCATCCGCCCGCGTGTTGGCGTGGTAAACGTACACCTCAAAATCTTCCCGATTGAGATCGGTGATCCAGCTTGCGAAATAATTCCCGGCTGTGGAGTCATAAAAAAAGCGGCTGAAAAATCCGATCCTGATACGCCGCACGCCCGGTCGCCCCGGTTCCAAAGGAGCCATGCAATCCGGCAGGGCGCGTGCGAGGAGCGACGTCACGAATTTCGAATACTGCCGCTGCAACGCCAGATCGTCCCGTCCCTGATAGGCAAGATAGAAATTGCAGTACTGAATCTGTGCAAGCAGTTCATTTGCCGGCATTTTGCCGAACATCTCGACTGACGCTTGCAGGCGTTCCAGCCCGGACGCAAACGAGGCACGCGCGTCATCTACCTGCTGGCGATTGCCATATGCAATGGGTAAAGAGAGCGCTCCGCGCAATGCGGCTTCCAGATGCTGCGGTTGTCGTGCCAGCACGTTGTCATATGCTGCCCGACCACCTGCGAGGTCGCCGCGGGCCAGCAAGAGTGCCCCCAGCATCGCCATCGCATCCACGCGCTCCGGTGCAAAAGAAAGCAGTTGCCTGATCGCGGCCAACGCCTGTTCAATCGAATGATGATCCGAGTGGATGCGCGCCAAGAGCATTAGCGCATCGGCAAATTGCGGCTGCCTCTGCAATGCAGCCTGCAGTGCACTCACGGCGGCGCCTGCATTTCCCTGCTGGTTCAATGCGAGTGCAATGGCAAAGTAGCCGTGTGCATAATCCGGCCGGATTTCCACCGCACGTGCCGCCGCCGCCGCCGCGTCTGCCGACCGTCCCAACCGGACCAGACACACCGCCAGATTGCCATAAGCATTAAAGTAGGACGGGGTATGACCAATGGCGTCGCGAAACGCCGCCTCCGCTTCGACATGACGGCCCAAGTCCGCCAAAAGCAGGCCGGCACGATTCCTTGCCTGGGCGAACAAGGGGCTGTGCCGATCAATCCGCCCGGCCATTGTCAGCGCGGTTTCAAACGCGCCCGCGCCTTGAAAAACATCGAATGCCAGCAGAAGCAGCGGACCATTCTGTGGCTCCAATGCGAGCGCACGTTCAATAGCGGCATGCGCGGCCGCATGATCACCCATATGCAGGGTCGCTTGTGCAAGTGCCTGCCAGAGTTCGACCCGGGTGGGTGACTCTTCGCAAGCGCGCTCAAGAACGGCGCGGGTCGCAGCGACATTTTCACTCCGCGCCACAGCTTGAGCGGTGATGCTGGCATCTGCCGGTTGCATGCTATGCGTCAGCCGCCTTGCCTGATACCAATACGTCTTCCAGCGACCGGCTCAGGGCGTCTTCGTAGTCCTTCATCAGCACGCCTGGGTTTTTCTGCACCATGCCTGCCGCCTGCCGTAGGCGTTCGCCCATCTCATTCCGCCATTCCGGTTGGGAAGAGAGCTTGACAACGATTTCGCTGTATTCGGCACCACTGGCTGCAATCAGCTCATCAGCGTCAAGCGCTCGAAGCAATGCCGCGCCGACACGCTCATTCGGCAGCTGGCCCACCTGCGTAACCGCCGGCAATCCGCTGACGGCAGCACACATGATCGACAAGCCATCACCAGATGGAAAGGTGTCCAGAACCGCATCCAGCACGCCGCCGAGGCTTGTCTCGTCCGAAAACGCCGGCGCCGGCGGAAACACAATTCTCGATGGATGGATGCCGGCGGAGATCAGCAGGTCACGGCAGGCGTCCTGCCTGCCCGAAGCACCCGGGATCAAAACCAATTGCGCCGATGGGACTTGTTCAAGAATGCTGCGCCATGCGGAGACGCATCGGATCGACATCAGCTCCGGATTAGAAAAAACGCCAAGCGCGAATGAATTTGGCGCTATTCCCAACTGCGCCCGTTGCACCTCGATTGAGCCGGGCGTTGCCATGATCAAGGCAAGAATTGGAGCACGCATTCGGAGGGGTGATGCGGGCAGCATTTCAGTTGCCGATTCAATTTCCTGATCGAGAGAGGTAAGTCGCAAAGTTGTCACTTTGCACGGCAAGGCGGGGGCAAGCGGCATCTGAACGGAGACTCTCGCCGGCTGCGAGGCAATCACTGCCGAAGATTTTTCATCGCGCAGCTCGGTTGTATCCACAAGAATGTCGAGGCCATCTTCACGGATGGCAGCCGTCACGGCCTCTTCAGTCAAGCCTTGTAATTGACGATACTGTTTTCCCGTTGCAGAAAATTGCTGGCGCGATTCCTCCTCACCAACGCCGAGCTCATAAACGAATGTCTCAAAACGGCTCGGGTCATGTAGGGCTATCAGCCGGCCGATCAGCCCGGCCGCCGGCGTCGCAGAACGCCGATGCATCAAATAGCCAATACGTAGCTTGGCCGGCGCCCCGCGGGGCAGTGCAGCATTTGTCCGTCCGAACAGTCTCAGCGTCGCCTGAATGCTTCTTAAGATCATTTGTTGAAGCAGGTCGCTGTTGAAGTCCAAGTGTGGCACCAGATCCAGCATCGCGCGCAGCAACTCTTCAACCGCCGCATCGTCATCGACAGACAATATGTCGATTGCCAATTTTCTGAGTTGATCTGACTCCAGCTCCAACTTTCCCTGATAACGCTGACTCTGCGCCAGCCGGAATCTGGCCTTGAGACTGCCGGGACACGCTTTGACGAATGCCTTCGACGACTGAATGAAGTCGAACCACTTTCCTTGCATCAGAAGCAGCTCGCCCAACCGCCAGTGCGACAGTTCGTGGCGAGGATCGTTGGAAATGGCGCGCCGGAACAGAGCGTCCGCCGTCGACACATCGCCCCGTTCGAGCATCAGGAGGGCAGCGTTATATGCAGCATCCACGTTCCTGTCGTCGAGCGCAAGCGTGCGATTGAACATTTCCAGGGCATCAGCGACTCGACCGCATTGAGAAAGCGCCAAACCATATGCGAAGGTCGAACCGGGATCGGACGATGAGAGCCCGATGGTACGCTCCCCGGCAGACAACGCTTCGCTCCAGCGGCGCTCACTCAGGTACGCGCGGGTCAGCAACAACCAAGCTTTGTGATTTGCCGACTCGGCAATGGCAGGATGCAAAACGTCAATCGCTTTTCCGCCCAATTCCTGCTCCAGGCAAAATGCAGCCAATGCCGTGCGTGCGTTTTCGTCGTCAGGCGCGTATTCGATGGCCTTGTCCAGATATTCGATGGCCTTCGCCGCAAGCCCGCGCGCCTGAGCCAGCATGCCGCGCGCATGGCAGAGAGGGGCAAAACCCGGCTGCAATTGCATCAGCTCATCATATTCTTTGTCGACAACGTCGCGTGCCGCATCGTCAGTTGCGTCGCGATGTCGCGCCAGTGCAGATTTGTATCTGGCGTAGAACTCTTGGGCAGACAACGGGCTCTCCGATGATTGATCGACGCCGACTATCTTCCGGTAGGCCGATTCCAGCGATGCGGTATGCGCTGCCACATCGGCAAATGACGATGATTGCTTGGCAACGGCAATTTTCTCGCCGAGCGCGGTGGTGTACCCTCGGTTCGAGGCCAGGCGCACGGCAATTGCGACAAATTCGTCCTCATTGTTCGCAACCGTGTCAGTAACACCAAGGTGAGACAGAATGCTCAGCCCGATTCGCTCCGCAGCGCGTGTTCCGGACAATGTCACCACTGGCACATTCATGTCCAACGCTGCCATGGTCGTGTCGCCGCCGGCATAGGGAAAAGTGTCCAAAGCCGCATCCACCGCAAGATATCGCGCTCGAAGCTGCGCATCATCGCCCTTCGCCGGGATGAACACAGCCCGAGATGCGTCGATTCCCGCCGAGGACAGGATGCGTAAAATCGCCGGGCGGTCATCTTCGCGTATGGGCGAGAACGCAAGCATGGCCGATGGCGCCGACTCCAGCACGCGCCGCCAGGTTGCAAGACAACGTGGCGACAACTTGATGGTATTGACGAAGGTGGCGAAGAGAAATCTGTTTTCGACCCCGAGACTGCGCCTGATCTCGTCGCGTCCGGGTGCATCAACTGCCGGCGATACGTGGGAGAACGGCATCAGGCAGGTGTCCAGCACCATGGCTCTTTCGAGCTGATGGCGAACTGACTCTTCGGTGTCGGCGAACCTATCGGTGAACTTGTACTCCACCGCGTCAAGCCCGAGACAGCCGTGATATCCGAGGTGCGTGACAATGTGGCGTGCGGGGCGATGCGCATACACGCCGGGACGATTGTCGACGGTGTGACCAGCCAGATCGACCAGAATGTCCAGGTCGGCTTCTGCGATTACCTGCGCTGCGGGCCGATCCTTTAGTTTGCTGATATCGGCAAAGCCGGTCGCGATAGCGCGAAACTGATCGGTAACTTCATCGTGATAGTGAGATTCGCACTGCGATATCAGATAAAGGTCGAATTGATTGCGATCATGCGCCCTCATCACTTCCAGCATGATCCTGCCCATTACGTGCCGCCGGAAATCGGGCGACATGTAACCAATGCGGATTTTGCCCGCGCCGCGTTTCGGTAGCGGCTGTACTCGAGTGAGCCGCTGCCGTTGCATGGCGTAGTTGAAACGGCGATAGCAGGAGAGGAATGTTTCGCCCGGCAGATCGAAATACTGGAGATTGCCAAGTATCGGAACGAGCTCCAGCGGAGAGTAGCGCTCGAACGGCCATTCGGAGATCGTGGCCAGGTACTTTTGTTCCGCCGGCACATTTGCCGTCAACCTGGACACAATCAGCCCCGCAGTTACCAGCTTGATGCTGGGCGGACATTCGGCTTCCCAGCGTGCGAACACTTGAAACGCTTCCTCGGTGCGTTTCAGCAGATAGAGATTTGCCCACAGATTGGACCATGCGTCGGTGTTTTTCGGACTCAGCTCCGCGGCGCGTTGAAGATAGCGGACGGACTCGGTGAAATGGCTATTCGCCTGTTCGATCAAACCAAGGCTGTAATTTGCCTCGGGCAAATCTGCGTTCAGGCTCAGCGCTTTCCGGTATGCAGCCTCGGCACCGTTTCGGTCGTCCAGCGATTGCAGCACATTACCGAGGTTGTTATGCGCCTGGGCCAGTTGCGGATTCAGTGTTACGGTCCTTTGGTAAGCGCTCTTTGCCTCTTCAAGCCGGCCGATCTGTTGAAAAGCAATACCAAGGTTGTAGCATGCCGCCCAGCTTTGCGGCATCCACTGCAATAGAAGCAGATAGCCTTGAATAGCTTCGATCCAGTTGCCCTTGTTTTGTTGGTCGCGCGCATGCTGCCACAACGTTTGCAGTTGATCCTGCGCGGGAACGGTCGATTGCGACATCTGGGCGCTCACGTTTTTGGTGGCGGTGGCAATGAGCCGGCCCGCCATGAGTGATCGAGACGAACCAGACCGTGTTCCCGGGTCTTACCCGAAATAGTCATATCGACTTCCATGGTGTCAAACAGTCTCAACCCATGCTGGTCCAGTGTATGCGCCTTCAGTCGATATTTTCCCGGCAGAAGGGGGTTGCGATGAACCTGGAACCTGAAAGCGAATCGTTTTTCGCCAAGCCGGTTAGGCATGAAATTTTCGTCGTTGGAGAAAGAGCCGAATACCGGTGTGCCGTCAATTCGCATTGCTCCCGCCATGACAACCCCAGGCTGATCATCCGGCGCGAAGTACACTCCGCAAAGCGCAATGTCGTCGTTCATGTCGAATTCGCTACAGTGACGGCCTTCGGCGTCTTCAATCCAGAGCATTTCCATCCGGGGATGTGGCGAGGAAATGTGGCTTTGTGATTCGCGCGTTATTTCTTTGCGATTTTTCTCTTCGTGATACGCGAGGTAGGCACGAGTGACCGTGTGCACGTCGCCTTGCATGCGCGCGCTGCCGTGGTGTATCCAGATCGCCTTCTGGCAGAGCGTTTGAATGTGATACATGCTGTGCGAGCACAAAAGCAGGGTGCCGCCCGAGGCCAGGTACTCCTCCATCCAGCGCAGGCATTTTTTCTGGAATGATTCGTCCCCTACTGCCAGTACCTCGTCGGTAACAAGAAGGTCGGGGCGGAGTGCGGTAGCCGCAGCGAAGCCCAGTCTGACCACCATACCTGAAGAGTAGGTTTTGACGGGTTGTTCGATGTGATCGCCAATATCCGCGAACTCCAGGATTTCTTCCAGCCGCGCACGCGTCTCCGCTCGTGTCCAGCCCATGAGGGATGAAGCCAGAAAGATGTTTTCCATCCCGGAATACTCTGGGTGAAACCCGGTACCCAATTCGAGCAGCGCGCCGACGCGCCCGCTTAACTCGAGTTGACCTTGGGAGGGCTTTACGACCCCGGCAATGATCTTGAGCAGCGTGGACTTTCCTGCTCCATTTTCGCCGACGATTCCCCAGGACTCGCCGCGCGCAATTGTCAGATCGATATCCGTCAGGGCTCGATAATAGCTTTTGGCAGGTCTGCCGCGGATCAAGTCATAGATCGTTCGCAGGCGCGAGACGCTCGACCCCATGGCCGCGTAGTCTTTACCAACGGCGCGCAAGCGGGCGAGTGTGTTGGTACCGTCAGTGATTGGTGCAGAGTGCAAGGGGCAGTTTCTTGTCGATAGCCGGCCGCCATCACAATCGGCGGTCAACAGCATGTCTATTATAGGGGAGCGAGGAATCGCTCCCGGCTAATACTGTCGATGACGAAGCGATTCAGAGGAAATCTTCAAAGTACGGCGAGAGGCGCTTGAACATGAACAGGCCCAAACCGAGGACCAGCAACGCAACCGCTACGACAATCCAGTCTCCGGCCTGAATGTGCGGACCGGCGAGCAGATTTTCACGAATCCGTAGAACGACCGTGGCAATGGGATTCCAGTCAAGCCATGGGCGTATGTCCGCCGGGATTATGGACAGTGGATAGAGAACAGGGGTGAGAAACTGCAGCATCATCAGCAACGGCGATACGATTTGCTCGACGTCGCGCAGCATGGTCTGCAGTGATGCCAGCAGCGCAGCGGTGCCCAGCGCCAGCAGATAGAGAACGGCAAGGTAAACGACGACTATCGGTACGCCGGTGAAACTCAGACCAGCCCCCATCACCGAGAACAACAGCAGCACTAAGGCGTAGGCAAGCAGGTGCTGGGTGAATGCCGCCGACACAGCGGCAAACACAAGAAGAATGTGGGGGAAGGCAACCTTCTTGACCAGGCTTCCGTTGGCTTGAATCGACAGCATGCCGCGAGTGACGCCATCGGCAAACATCATCCAGGGCCAAAGCGCGATCGCGACAAACAGCGTGTAATTGCCGGTGCCAAGCTCCGGCGCCCGTTGCTGAAAAAGCTGCCCGAGAACCAGTGAATAAATGCCCAACAGCAACAGGGGGCCGAGCAATACCCATGCGAATCCGACCGCACTTCCGGCGAATCGCGCGGTTAGCTCCCGATAGTAGAAGCCGGTGAAGAGCGCGGAATTTTGGCGAGCGATCAGCGCCATACCGACCTATTTTGTCTTCGCTGGAGCGGGACTGGTGTTTAGCGGAGGAAGTTCAGGAGTTGCCGGTCTCACGGCATCCATCGCATCGGCGTCGATCTTTATCGTCGGATCGCTTCGAATGGCGCTGATATGATTTTCGAAAATGGCGCTCTGATAGGCGGCGCGTGCATCTTGCAAAAGGTCGCCTTTCACTTCGTCAAACGTGTATGTTTTTTCCGGGAAAAGCTCCAGCAGTTTGACAACAAAATAGGCTGTAGGCCCTTCGACGACATCGGCGAATTCGCCTGCACGTAGTTTGGCGATTGCACGGGCAATGCTCGGTTCCAGTGCATCCAGATTGCTTGGCTTGATTTGCCCCCCGTTACGATCAACATTGGGTTCATCGGAGAATTGCTTGGCGAGTGCCTCCAATGGTGCCCCCGCCTTTGCCTGCTTCAGGAAATCCTCGGCGTACTGCCGCGCCTGGGCGTCAGTCCTGCCGACGCGGCTCACCTGCAGGAACCAGATTTGATACTGCGCGGGGCGTTTGAATTTGCCGCGGTTGATCAGATAGTCCTCGCGAACCTTGCTGGTGAGCTGCGCGTCGGGCACATCCTTTCGCAACTGAAGGCCGCGGTATTTGGCTAACACTTTTTCCGCCTGATTTTGTATTTCAGCGACGACTTTGGGATCTTTATCCAACCCGGCGTTCCTGGCTTCAGCCGCCAGCGTCTTGTTGATGAGGATGTTTTCGACTGTCTTCGCAAGGCGCTGCCGATTCATCAGAAATTCATTGCGATCCTTTTCTGGAATGCGAGTCAGCTCCGCCTCCAGATCCGAAACGGTCACCTGCGCGCGCGCGGTCGAGGCGAGCACTGTGTCCGGCGATTGTGTTTTGGCATTGCCCTGAGCAAGAGCGGCAGTGCTGGAAAGGAAAAAAACAAGATAGGTGAGATATTTCATGGTGTCTTTGATGATTAATTTGGTGCGCAAGCGACCCGTCGCGATCGCGAAGTCCTGACGCAACTGGGAATTCTAAGGCAGGAGCGTCTTTTTGACTTTTTGTTTCGCAGAGCGTTCGCAACGAGAAAAAGGCGGGCCCTCGGGCCCGCCTTTTCAGTTCTGCTGACTACGTACTAGCGAATCTGAAGCACGCCACCGCAGAAAGTCGCCGCGCCAACAGCGGTTTGACAAGAGTCTTGCGTCGGCGAGTTTTGCGCATCCTGATTCCGGTAATTGATGTAATAGCGCTGCCCCGGTATCAACTTGCAGTAGGGAATTTCAGCCGCACCGGTTGTTGAATGGTAATTGACCGTGTTTACCCCATTTCGCGAAGAGTAGCAAAATCCGCCAGCCGCGCCCAATTTTGTCGTATCAAAATCGCATGGCGTTTGAGAAATGCTCATGAAATTTGCAACGTAGGTACCCGCAAGTGATTCGCCGAAATTGAAATTGTTTTTGGCGCCAGCCGGCGGTGCGATAAAACTGTACACCAGAGCTTCGTTGGCAAGAATGCCGACATAGCTCAGTGCATTGCTATTTGCGTATGCGGTGAAATCCAGATTGTGATACCAGATGCGGGTAATCGCCGGCGTTGCATTGGCGCAACGTCCTGCAGTGACCGCAACTGCCCAGGCATTTTCGGTACCGCCGCTGCCAAAGTTTCCATTGGCGCCGTTGGTACCAACGTGCACCGGGCTGGTCGGCGTTGGCATGCGTGACGGAACGGGAATAGGGTTGCCGTCCTTGTCAGTCGAAATCGGGAGCGATGTAACGGCCGGGTCAATAGTGCAATTGAACGAACTTGACGACTGGCCACTGACAGTTACCACCAGCGGGTAGCTACCGGCTACGGTGATACCTGCGGGAACCGTGGCACCGATTGCAGTGGCGCTAACCGTACCAAGCGTCAGCGACAATGCGTTAAGCGTCGCAGTCGTGGAGCCGCTTACATAGTTGGTGCCTGTGATCGTCATGGCGCCGCTTACATTACCCGTGCAAGCAGTAACGGTAGGAACGGGAGCCGTCGGCGCGGTAACGGTTACCGCATTGTTGGCAGTAACTCCGGCGACGGTGACACTGACGACTTGAGCGTTAAGAGGGGTTGTCGGCGCCACCGTTACCACAATTGCGGTTGCCGTCGGTGTGCCGGTAACGGTTGCAGCCGTGCCGCCTATCGTAACGGTTGCCCCTGGTGCAAAACCGGTTCCATTAATAGTCAGGCTGGCACCTTGAGCCACGGAAGTGGGTGCGACGCTGGTAATCGACGGAGTCGCTGCGGTAACAGCAAGACTCACTGTGTTATTGGATGCAGTCCCGCCCACCGTAACGACGACGGGTTGTGAGCCCGCCGCAATGCTCGGCACCAGTATGGAAAGGGTTGTCGCGGTAACGTTGCTTACCGGAGCATTGATGCCACCAACAGTAGCGGTGGCGCCCGATGCAAAACCGGTGCCGGTGACGGTGACGGAGGTACCGGGAGGGCCGCTGGTGGGATTCAAGCTGGTGACAACAGGGGCTACCGTTGCAATGGTAAGTGCAGAGCTATTGGACGCAACGCCGTTTACGACGACAACGACATTCCGCTGGCCCGCGGCAACGCTGGGCACGACGAATGTCAAGCTGGTGGCACTTTGCACGCTGATACCGCTGGCATTAACGCCATCTACGGTTACGTTGGTGGCGCCTGCGGTGAAATTGGTACCGGTTGCGGTCACGGTCGTGCCGGGACTGGCATTGGTCGGGTTGAGGCCGGTAATAGTCGGGGTGACAGCGGTTGTGCTGGTGCAAGATCCAGTAGCGGTGATGTTTATCTCGTTGGAGCCAAACGCGACTGAGCCTGTTGAGCAACTAACGTTATTGATCTTTATCGTCTGCGCAAATGCAGCGCCGGCGATGGCTACTGCCAAGGTCGAGCCCAGGCAGAGATTTCGTAAAAAGTGGATCATCGTTTAAATCCTTAGAGGTGTATGGGAAAGGCGTAAATAATATTTTTTATAATTTTGTCAGCTAGTTATCGAATTTACTTAAGAACGTACTCTAGCTTAATTGGGTATTGTCTCACAGAGCTACTTTTACGTCAGTGAAACACCGCACTGAGCGCAAAAAAAAAGGGGGTGGTTTCCCACCCCCTTTTCTGACTTGCTTGAACCACTTGGGTTCACCTGCGTTACCGATATTAAGCGTTCGGGATAGCGCGGGTAAACTTGTGCGGCAGTACGCCACCGTAGTTCGACACCACACCGGACTTGGTGTAGTTATGCAGCATCATGCCAACAACCGGCAGACCATAGTGCGAACCGACCAACGTACCCGTGATCTGGGTCGATGCACCACCGAGAACCAGCGCGGTGCCGTTGAACGATGCAGATGCCGGGGTCAGGACTTGACGGGTACGGTTCTGGAACGACATGAAGAACCAACCGTTTGCACCTTGAACCGTGCCGGAAGCAACCGAGGTACGGGTACCGGCGGTGCTGGTGGCAGCGGAAACGAAGGCTTGCAGGTTAGGATCAAGCGCGTTCGTGTTGGTCGAACCAATCAAGCTGGCAGCTTGGAACGGCAGTACGTTTGCTTCCCAGCACAGGTTGGAAATCGCAGCGCTAGGCGACTGGAACGGCGACGGGTTGATCACTGCACCAGGAGCGGCAAATGCGTTTTCTTCACGGTTGAATGCTGCTACACCGTAAGCGTCGCACGAGCCGGTCGCGGTAAAGCCGTTAGCAAACGGGGGGTTAGCCAACACGTTGCTGATTACGTACTCGCGCTTGGTCGGGAAGGTAACAACCCAGTCGGTCGACGACACGGTACCGGAATCCAGCACGAACTCGTTGATAACCGAGTCACGCATCAGGGTTGCGGAAACAGCGTCAATACCAGCCAGCCAGGTTGCGCTGATCACGCCACCGTTAACGAACACGTTGCTGTTCAGCACGCCACCGTTGCCCAAGTTAGGCGAGGTGGAACCGGCAGCGGTGTATTGCTGGGTCGTCGTCCATGCATCGAGTGCGGTTGCGTCAAACGAGAAATTGCCACCGGTCGTTGCGTTGATGACAGACATGCGGCCAGCCAAACCACCGGTCGGGGCAGCGATGAACGGAACCGTACCTGGGAAGGTAACAGCAGCAGCATTACCCGAACCCGGATCCATTGCATCCAGCGCCGGGCAGTTTGCCGGGATGCCAGCAGCATTGTGCTTGGCGTAGGCAGCTACCGTTGCGACGGTGATCGTTGCCATGTCGATAATTTCAACATAGCCTTCACGCGTACGATCCAGGGAAACGCCAGCAGCGCTCCACGGGGCCGAGGTGTATTGCAGGTTCTTGAACGTCGCGTCGGTCAAGGGGTTAGCTGCACGAGTGAACAAATCGCTAGGAGCAACGCAAGAGTTGTCGTTGGTAGCGATACGGGCACCATCCGCGGTCGGGATAACAGCGCCGGTCCATACGTCGCTGGGCGACAGGAACAAGTTAAAGTCAAGCACTTCTCGGCTGGACTTGCCTTCCAGGAAGCGGACCTTGACGATCTTGGTTGAAGTCGTGGTGTTGACCACGGAAATCAGGGAATTCAGCGCATTGCCACCCGTGGTACGGGCGGTGTAGTACGGGTAAATCAGAACTTGACCCAGACCATCCGGGTTGACGTGCACTGCGTTAGCAGAACCTGCGACGCCCAAGGCGCCCAAGCCTGCTACCACTGCTGCGTGCAAAGACTTCTTTTTGAAGGTATTCATTTTTAGGGTTACTCCTTTTAGAGATAAAGTGATCACTTTAGAAGCTACAACATATTAAGTTTATACCAGCCAAACCTGTTTTTCAAACACTTTTGTTGGTACTTCCTGCCAGTATTTCGACGGCAAAACCACTAGCCACGATATACAAACCACCACTTGCCACCATCCAAAATCCACTTCTCGGTTATTACTTGCGACAACTTGAGCCCGTTCAGTTCGTAGTCAAAATCGAGCTTTACTTCACAAATCTCTGCTTCACAGGTGGCGGATTTGGCTTTCGCCGACCGCCAATACTGTGGATTTATCCTCAATCTGTACTCGGATAACGGCAACGTCAGCCGCCCTGCCGGGCTAATAAATTCGTATGCACCACCAATATCGCCTTTGAGCAAAGCATCCCAACGAGCTTGCGCTCTAGTCAAGGACGCCTGCTCAGGCGTAATTTTTTCCGCAGCGGTGTTATGCGCCACAGTCCCGCAATTTGACAAAGAAAGCATCAAACACAAAAGCGCAAACCACTTACACAAAAACGAAAATCGCACAGCCAATCCAGTCTTTCGGAGCAACAGTTAAAGTAAATTCTAACATTGACGGGCAGGAGCAGAGATTATTGAAATCCGCCTGTACCGTCAATGTTTTCGACATGAAATTCTATGGTTGTCGCTTTTTCGCAACGAAAATGTTCAACTTTATATACCGCAAGTATTACTTTTTTGATTTTGGCAGAAACTCCTGCAGGGCCGGCAACTTCCGACGCAGTTCTTCGGTAATGCTGCGGGAGTCCTCGGCACTGGTAATTACCGTGGGCGTAATCAGCAGCACCAGTTCAGTGCGCTTCTTGCTCAACGTCTGGGTGCCAAACAATCCGCCAATTAGCGGTATCTTCGAGATCAACGGCAGACCTTGCGAACCTGAAGTATTTACATCTTGAATGAGTCCGGCCAAAACCATGGTTTCGCCGGAGCTGACCGTCACGACTGTCTGCGCCTTTCGCGTCGCGATGGTCGGGTTTGCAGTACCTGCCGTGGTGGGCGAGCTGACTTCCTGATTGACATCGAGCGTAACGCGGCCGCCAGCATTAATTCTGGGCGTCACGTTGAGAATAACGCCGGTGCTTAAATACTGACGCGTGGTCACAACATTGCCACCGGTTCCCGTTCCGGTGGATGAGCCTGTATCGACCGAAATTTGGTCACCGACATTAATCGTCGCCTTTTCATTGTCCAAAACCATGATGCGCGGCGTGGAAATTACCTTCGATCGCCCGTCGGTTCCGAGCGCCTGAAGCACGGCCCGAATATCACCACCGACCACGTTGATAAGTTGAAGACCGGCGCTGGTCGGAATAATGCTGCGCGGGTCGGTAACTGCGGCACCGGTCGAATCAAACAGCCCTGGCAGGCGCGGCAAGGTACCCGAAACACCGCCATCGCTGGTCTGACCACGCAAGGCTCCCACGGTGTTATTGCGCGCGTTGACGAACCACTCGATGCCAAACTTCAGATCGTCGGTCAGCGTAACTTCGGCGACCAGCACTTCGACTGAAACCTGTCGTCTGGCCACATCCAATTGGCGCAACGCCCCAAGAATGGTTTCATGGTCCGAGGGGGAGGCCAGAATCAAAAGCGCGTTGTTGTCATTGTCGGCAATGATGCGTACATCCTTGGACACCGATACCCCGCTGCCGGCAAACGAAATCAACGACTGGAGCGCCGATTGTGCCGGGGTAGCGGGCTGACTGGATCCTGCCGTGGCTGCAGGTGTCGTGCCAATTTGAGCCGGTCGCTGTCCAGGCGCCAGCACAGGCGCCGTCGAACCCCCCTGCTTGTTGCCATAGATCTCGCTCAACAACTGCGCAAGTTTTTCGGCCTTGCCATGCTGCACCGAATACACGTTTAGCCGCATACCGCCTGATGCGCCCCCGCTCTTGTCAAGTCGGTCAATCCACTTTCTAGCTTCCTCCAAGTATCTGGGTTGCGTTGTGACCACCAGCAGACCATTCATGCGCTCGATCGGAATAATCCGCACAATCCCGGCCAGCGGGCTCTTGGTGGCATCGCCAAATATCCTGTCCAGATCGCCACTCAGCGCCTTGACGTCGGTGGACATCTGAAACAGGCCCACCGAGTAGCCGGAAAGAAAATCGACGTCGAACAGGTCGATAATTTCGAGCAGGTGTTTCAGTTCACGCTGTGTGCCCGAAAGGATTACCAGATTTCGCACCGCATCAATCTGCAGGCTGGAAGCATCCGTCGCATACGGCGTCAAAATCCTCACCATGTCGGTCGCGCCGACAAATTTCAGTTGCACAATTTGGACAGAGAAGCCCGAGGGCAATGCCGTGGTGGTGGTACTCACCTGGGGCGTGACCGTACCGCGGGTGCCCATGGTGGCCGGCATGATCTTGTAAAGCCCCTCTTCGCGAAGCATGATTTGCCCGTTTTGCCGCAGCAACATTTCCAGGATGGGAATCAAATCCTTGCGGGAGACCGGGCGCGACAACCGGATTGTCGCCGTGCCGGTGGTAGCAGGGTGAATGGTGAACGACTCGCGCAGATAGTCGCCCATGATCGATTGAACGATTGCTCGAATATCGGTCTGCTCGAAATTGAGACTGAACTCTTCGGGACCGGGGGGCGTAGTCGCTTGAGCCGCCGGTGCCTTGACAAAGTTCCCGGTGCCGGCGTACGACAGCGTTTCCTTTGCCAACCCGCCTCCGCCTGACGACATCGGCAAATTGGGTGACAAGGGGACGCCAGGCAACCGGGTGCCGGTTACTACTTCGGCTGGCGGTTGCGACGCCCCCGCAGCAGAAGCCGGGTCTTTTTGAAGCAGTGCGCATCCGCCGGACACCATGAGCGTGCCAACCAGCAAATTGATGTGCGCGACGCGCGCCAAAGCAGGGGACTTCGCTGGGCGAATCGCACTGATTTTATGATTTTCGATATTCATCTGGCAGTTTGCACCAATGGTTATTGTTGCGGCAGGTTTTGGAATCGGCGACGGCGTTGCGCTGCTGCTGCGGCTTCAGACGACGTTGCCGGAGCAGCTGTCTTGGCGGCATCAGGCGTTGCCTGTGGCGGGGGCGAGAAAAACTGAAAGGCCTGGGTAGGATTTGACGCGGGTGTCCCAACAGCAACTCCAGGCGGTCGGAGGGGCACCCCCGGCAGAGCGGCAGCACCCGGCGTGTTCGACGGCGGCAAAGGAGTCGGCTGCCCCGGCGGGACGACCTGACCCGGAGCAGCACCCGGGGCGGGCGGTGGGGCCACGGGTCGCGGGGGCGACGCCGCCGTTCGCAGTATCAGCTCCTCGGTCTCGTCCCCTTGCTTCAGCACAATGCGGGTGGGCTCGACTGCTTCTAGCGTCATCCCATTCACCTCCCGACCCCGCTCAACGCGAAGTGTTTTACCGCTCGCCGTTTCCACCAAATAGGCAACCGTAAGATCGCCATTGACCAAGGTACCAGTCAACTTGAACTGACCCTTCTTCATCGACGGTACGGCAGCCAGATTGGTCGCCGCAGGACGGCGGCTGGGCGTAAACAACGGCCGATCGCCGCTTTCACGAAATCCGTTGTCCAAGGCTGGAAGCGAGAACGGGGGCAGCGTCGTCGCGATTTCAACGCTACGGGCTTTGCTGTCAACCGAGGCCGGCTGTGATCGCACGGATTGCCCCCAATCGGTTTCGTAGCCGATCACAACCAACACCCCGACCGCAATCGCGGACAAAGTCGCGGTCAGCCCATAGCGGTGCCAGAAAGCCTGCAAGGCCGGGCTCACGACTTGCCTCCCTGCGCAGGACGGGAGACAGTATCCGAAGCGACTCGGGCAATCCCGGACACATCCATCTGCACGAAAAGATCTGGCTCCGGAATGCCGGACTGGGGCCGAAAACCGAACGGTACTTGCGATCTGATCACCAGCATTTCGCTAAATAAATACGGTTCCCGTGTCTCCAATGCGTGAAGCACGCGCCGCAAATTGGCGTTGCTGACGTTGATCTGGAAATTGGCGGTTACAAGACGATATTGCCCCTCGTCCTTGGGGGAAACGCTGGTATTGGCAATGATCCTGCCGCCGTTGGCTTCAACAGCCTGTTTGACCAGATCCTGCAACTCCGCCGATGCCAGCGCTGCAGTGGCTCCGCGCAAATAAAGGCGGCGGACATCGCGGCTTTTCAGCGCCTCCAAAGCAATGGCAACCTTGGGGCGCAGGTTGTTAAAGGCAGACTGACTGTTCAGCTGCCGCGATAGTCTGCTCAGATACTGGTCGTAATAGCGGTGCAGCAACACACTGGGAACGGCGACGCACGCAACCACCGTCGTCATCAGCAACAGCAATATGACAATCGCCAGCACGCGACGATCACGGGGTGATGCCGGTATCCAGCGCGGTTCAGTTACGGTACTCATGGTTGCTTCCGCGGAGGTTCAGATGATTTACCGACGGTGGTCGGCGGCGCCGGCTTCGGGGCCGTGCCGGTCGGAATGGTTGCTTGCGTTGCGACTGGCGCGGGCATCTGCGGCGCAGCGCCAGATGTCGGCCCGGGCTCCACCTTGGGCATACCACCAGACGGTGCGACAACGGCGGCAACCGGTGCGGCACCTTTGGGAGCGGCTTCGATCGCGGGCGGGGGCGGCGCCACGCCTGATGCCGAGGTCGTACTCGATGCGGCGGGCACGATCAAGGCTGCAGCCTCAGGAATGGAGGACGGCGGCAGCGATTTGGCCTTGATCTCGGTGGCAACGTGAAACCATTCGTTTGTTCCTTGACTGCCGCGACGCGTCTGCGAACGCTGGGTCGCATTCTGAAACAACGGCGATTGCTCGAGGACTTCAATCACCTTGGACGCCGCCTGCGCTTCGCCGATCAACGTTACCTCGCGAATCTTGCCGTTCACCTTGAGGTCGAAATTTTGCAGGGACGTCGTATCGGGCGATATCTTCGCCAACTCTTCAAGCACGACCAAGGGTGGATGGTTGGCGTGTTTTTTTCCGGCAATGTAGTTGAATTCACCCGCGAGCTGGGTGTATTCATCGAACAGCCGCTGACTAAGTTGAAAGTCGGCGCTGGCTTTATCTGCTACGGGATTAAGCGCAATCACGGCCTCGCGCTTTTGCCAGATCGGCAATAGCACCGCGACCAGCAGCAACAGCAGCGCCGCGACCAGCAGGCCAAGATTGAGGCGAAGCAGATTGCCCCATTTTCTGGCCGGCTTGTCGGCCGCCGGAAGCAGATCAATCGCGCGCACTGCGGCGTCCTGCGACTCGACACTCACAGCATCAACGGCAAGTCCGGCCGCGCGCAATTGCGACAGCAGGGAATCGACTGAATTGCGCGGTGCGACTGCGAGCAAAATTTCGATGGACTCGCGCACCGCGTCCCGGCGAACTACGCACGCGTCGAACAAAGCCTGCGCGGCGGTAAATGGCGTATGCCGATCCAGTTCAAACCCCATGACTTCGCGCAAATTCTCTTCAACTGCGGCAGGCAGCGTGAGGCGTTTTATCAAAACTTGTTCGTTTCTCAACAACAATCGAACATGGGCACGACCGCCGGTGACCAGCTCCCGGACGGCCGGATGATCCGCCAGGCTGCCGGCGGGTACGGTGAGATGGGCGGTTTTCTTCGCCGAATCTTCCCGCAGCAAAGTAAGGCCCGACGAGTCCAGCAACACGTCCGTTGATGCGGTATCGCCGACCAGCCAGCCGGTAAACTTCGCAGGCACGAGCATTTTCAGCTCCGCAGTCCACCAGCGCCAGAATACGACGGCAGGATGTACACCAGCTTTTGCGGATACCGGGGCAGGCGCACTTGTTGTGATTGCGGCGTCGTTCATGGGCAAATTTTTTGTGTCCAATGCTACTTTTGTTGGCTGACTGGCGGTGCCGAAAACGCGGGCTGCGTCGACTCGGCCGAGGGTACACCCTCCTGCCAGCGAAGATAAGTGAAAGACCGCTTTGGCTGAGGAAGGCGCAACACCACCGCCTCACGGATAAATACCGCGCCGTCATCGCTTCGAGCTTCGACTCTCATCATCGTGACGCCGTTCCCGCCACTGCCGAAATTTGCCGCGGGCGCGAAAATCGGTATGGGAAGCTTGGCTGCACGTGCCTGCTCCCGTTGCTGAATGTAGAGATCAATCTGCGCCTCGGTTACATTGGGTATCGCGCGCAACACTTCGCGCGCAGCTATTTGCGAGTTGATTCCGCCCTGCCGGGAATAGATAGTGATCCATGGCGCCAGCCGCTGGAACAGGGCCGGCGTCATGCCCATCACCAGTTGCAACTCTTCAATCGACTGAAACGGCGCGTTCGCCGGTTTGATCGCAAGACCTTTTTCCGCGTAATCCGCTTCTTCCGCACCGCGCAGTCGCTTGAGGGAATCGGGATCCCGCCAGTCGGCGATGGCATCCATCAACGCCGCCGCCTCGTCCTCGCTCAAACCCTGAGACCGCAGCAACCCACGTATCAGCGCTTCATTGCCGACATTGATGTCGATTTTAGCAGACTCGTCAAGCAGGCTGATCCGCATGGACACGCCTTGAAACTCCCAGGTTTGCGGCTCCCCGTAAATATTCCATCGGTCGGGCAACTGCGGCGGCTTCATCATTTCGAGAATGCCGCGCTGCACTCCTGCGGTTGCCGCCGCATCCAGCCTGGCGCGTGACACGCTGTTGCCGACGATATTGATCTCGGTCCGCATGGCATGGATAAACGAAGAAGCGATCAACATCAGCAGCGTCATGATCCACAGGACGATGATCAGCGCGATGCCCCGCTGCCCGCCGGATGGTGGTTTTACCGGATGCACCATCATGCCCGCCGCGCCCCACATTGCCGCTGGAAGGCGTTTTCATAGCAGCCTGCTTCCTCTCCCAATTTCAGCGCCACCAGCAAGTCGGGGGGTTCGCGGCCGCTGTCGGTCTTGATCACGATCTTCACCAGCAACGGCACCCGCAACGGGTTGGTCCATTCGTTGGTCCATTTTGGATCGGTGTTTTCGTTTTCCGCGCCGAAATATGAAAGTTCCAGCTCTTTCACGCCGGCGATCAACCGGGTTGGCTTGGCTCCGTCGAGCGCGGTCCAGTCCTTGGCGTGCAGGTCGAATACATCCCGCCGCAGAAACAAGGAGCGTCGCGACTGGGTGCCATCCCCATCCTCGGCGACATACAGATGCGCCCATTGCAACCCGCCATCCTTGGCACTGGCGCCCAGATTCAATGAGGTGACAAAGCGCATTTCGGTCTTGGCACCATCGAACGCGATGCGCGATTCGGCGATACCGCGCCAGCGAACCGGAAAAATCTGCTCCATCTCCCGTCGCAAAAATGTCTGCACGATGCGCTGATGCGCGGCTTCGGCAGCACGTGCATCCCCGGTATCCCACGCACGAAGCCCGATATTGAGCGCCGAATACACCAGGATCATCAACACGCCCAGAAGAGTAAGCCCCACCAGCAATTCGAGCAGGGTAAAACCGGCTTCGCGTCTTTCCAGTTCCTTCATTGCCGCAATCCAAATTGAAGCGTCGACAATACGACCACGCGCTCGCGCCGATCATCGGCGGTGAAGGTAATCCGGCTCTCGATCTGATATAGCTGGGAATGGAACTGCTTCTCGAAATCGATCGACATCTGGTCGCGCGGAGTCGGGTCCAGATAAGGTGTTACGCTGATTTGCCATGCGTAATCGTCGTCAATCTTGCCGCCGGTAACACCTTCCTTTAGCCCCTCTTCAACGCCCACTGCAGCCAGCTTCGATTCCGCATACATGGTCGCCTTGGCATATTGACTGGCCAGTGCCGCGCCATTCACGCCGCGCGAAAAAATCTGCATCAGCACCCCCATCGCAACGGCGAACAGGGTAAAGGCTACCAGGACCTCAAGAAGCGAAAACCCAGCACTGGCGCGGACTTTCGGCCGAAAATGCCTGGAAAGCCGCACCAGTGCTGGAGTTTGACCTGTTTTACCCACGCGAATTGACGGTTATTTTGTCGTTGATGGTGACGTGGCCGGTGAGCCAGTCGACATCGACTTCGAACCCGCGGTCGCCCGCAGCAAGGGTCACGCGCCCGCCATTGGACGAGCCATCCGGAAAGAACCGGATCGCACCAATTTTTTCCGTGATCAGGTCAGCCTGCGAGGTATAGAGCTTTACGTCCAGCGTCTCGTTAAGCTTGTGAACGCGGGAATCGTTCTGCACGGTGAAGGTGCGATTGTCCAGATCCAGTGTCAAAACGGCTTCGCGCTTGGTATTGATCGCGGCATCGCGTGCGACACGCAGGCCGGCTGCCACGGCGCGCACATTGGAACGCAGCTCCGCGCCCGAGACGCCGGAGAAAACCATCTTCGGTATCAAGGTATACGCGAGGCCGATGATAACGATCACCACCATCAGCTCCAGAAGTGAAAAACCGCGCTGATTCATGTTGCCGGCCAAAAAAATCGCTGCCTATCACTCACTCCCAGGAACGAATGTCCTTAGCTGAGCCCTCGCCGCCTTCCTGGCCGTCGGAACCCAAAGAGATAATTTCATAAGGGCGATTGTCGGAACCCGGCGAGCGATAGATCAGATCGTTTTTCCAAGGATCTTTGAGTTCATCGGCATTCCTCACATACGGCCCATTCCATCCGGTTACGCCAGATGGGGCGGTCAGCAGTGCTTTGAGCCCATCACTAGAGCTCGGATATTTGCCTGTCTCCAGCTTATACAGATCCAGTGGTCCTGATAGCTGAGTAATCTTGGCGCGAGCAATTTTTGCCTGTGCCTGATCACCCTTGCCGAAAATATTGGTCGCGGCCCAGCCAACAATCAGACCGATGATGGTGATAACGACGATGATTTCGATCAGCGAAAAGCCTTGCGAGCTTTTAGGTTGAATCATTTTTTTCATGTTCATGACTCCAGCGATAAAAAGAAAACTAAAGCAGTTAAAGCGGTATATCCATCAAGGCGAACATCGCCACCAACAGCGACATGATGATGCCGCCGATCAACAATGCCAGACCGACAATCATCACTGGCTCGATTAGTGACAGCGCGCGCTTGATGGCAGAGGCGACTTCCCGGTCGTAAACCTCGGCCACTTGGTAAAGCATTTCATCGAGCTTGCCGGTCTCCTCGCCGACACCGATCATTTGGACGGCCAGCTTGGGGAAAACGTTCGCTTCCATCATCGGTTTCGCCATCCCGCGGCCTTCTTTCAGGTCACGCGAAATGATTTCCACTGCCTCGCGAAACACGGCATTGCCCAGCGTGTCCTTGAGAATTGCCAAGCCGGTCAGAAGCGGCACGCCGTTTTGCAACAACGTGCCCAACGAACGCGAAAAACGCGCCATCTCAAGTTTGGCAATCAGGTTGCCGGCAATCGGCCAACGCAGGAAGCGCGCATCCCAACGCACGCGGTTTTCGGGCTTGCTGAATGAACGGGCAAACAACCAGATTGCCGCCACCAATGCCGCAAGGATGATTGGCCAATTCTGACGCAGGAAAATACCCGTGGTGAGCACGACCTCGGTAGCAAACGGCAAGGCTTGTTTCGATTGATCGAAAATCTGCTTGAACTGGGGCACCACAAACATCACCAAGATCAGCACCGACAGCACCGCAACCACAAACAGGATCACCGGATAGATCAGCGCGGAAATCACGCTGTCCTTCAGTTCATTCGCACGCTCCATGTGATCGGCCAATCGCAGCAACACCGTGCCCAGCGACCCGCCCGCTTCGCCTGCTTTCACCATGTTGATGTAAAAGCGCGAGAACACGTCGCGATGCTTTTCCAGCGCCTTGGACAGTGCCGTGCCGCCACGCACCTCGTTGCGGATCGCCGACAGCAGCTCGGAAACGCTCTCCTTCTCGGCAAGCCCGATCAGGATTTCCATGCTGCGATCCAACGGCAGACCGGCGCGCAGTAGCGTCGCGAGTTCGCGCGTGAGTACACTCAAGTCGGTCTGATTGACCTTGCCACGTCCGCCAAAGGAGAAGGATGATTTGTTTGGAGTGGCGGCGGCGGAAGTGGATGTACCTGTTGCAGTCAGCCCGCCCGCTGTCACTTCGGCAGCACGAATTGGGATCAAGCCGGTGGATTGTAGATGCGCAATCACGCCGGCATGCGTGGCCCCTTCGAGCACGCCTTCCTTGACCTCGCCGGCGGACGAGACCGCCTTGTACTGATACATGGGCATCGTCGGGCTTCCGGCGTCAGTCTTCGCGCGTGACGCGCAGCACTTCTTCGATCGTGGTCACGCCGCCGACCGCCTGCTTGAGGCCGTTTTCGTACATCGTTTCCATGCCCTCGGCGATGGCGGCATCGCGCAATTCCGAAGACGTCGCATGGCGCATGATCAGGCTGCGCAGCGTATCGGTCATCGGCAGCACTTCCATGATCGATTGGCGGCCGAAGTAACCGGTGTGTCCGCAATGCTCGCAGCCCTTGGCGTGAAACAGCGTCACGCGCGGCGACTTGGTGAAGCGCTTCAGCTTCATCTGGTCCACCACCTCGTCCACCGGGTGATAGGCTTCCTTGCAATGGGTACACAGCGTGCGCACCAGGCGTTGTGCCTGAATACCGATGATGGTCGAGGTCAGCAGGTAGTCCTCCACGCCCATGTCGAGCAGGCGATTGATGGTCGCGGCCGCGTCGTTGGTGTGAATGGTGGACAGCACCATGTGGCCGGTAAGTGCGGACTGTACCGCGATTTGCGCGGTTTCCAAGTCGCGGATTTCGCCGATCATGATCACGTCGGGGTCCTGACGCACGATCGAGCGCAGCGCGTTGGCGAAGGTGAGCTCGATTTGCGGCTTGACCTGAATCTGGTTGATGCCGGGCATCTGGTATTCGACCGGGTCTTCGACAGTGAGAATTTTCACGTCCGGCTTGTTCAAGCGATCGAGCGCAGTGTAAAGCGTGGTCGTCTTACCCGAACCAGTCGGGCCGGTCACCAGCAAAATGCCGTGCGGCTGATCGAGCAACGAGATGAAAACTTTCAGGTTGTCGTCATCGAAACCGAGCGCATGGAAATCCAGCGCCACACCGCCTTTATCGAGAATACGCATCACCACCGATTCGCCGTGCATGGTCGGTACCGTCGAGACGCGCAAGTCGATTTCCTTGCCCTGTATCCGCAATTTGATGCGGCCGTCCTGCGGCAGGCGGCGCTCGGCGATATCGAGGTTGGCCATGATCTTGATGCGCGAAATCACCGCGGCCGACAGGCGGCGCGGCGGCGATTCGGTTTCGTGCAGTACGCCGTCGATGCGGTAACGCACGATCAGACGGTTCTCGAACGGCTCGACGTGAATATCGGACGCGCGGCGTTCCAGCGCGTGATTGATCACCAGATTGACGAGACGGATCACCGGTGCTTCCGATGCGAGGTCTTTCAACTGTTCAATGTCGCCGAAATCCTGCTCGTCGTCGCGCGTGGCGATGTCATCGACGATCTGGCCCATCGACGATTTCCCGCTGCCGTAGAGCTTTTCGTAAACCGTTTCGAAATCGTTGGTCGACAACAGGCGAGGGACAATGTTTTTCTGCGTGGCCGCAGCCAAGGCGCGGACGGTGAAATCGTCTGCCGGGTCGGTCATGGCCAGCACGACATCGGCCTCGGTTTCGTTGACCGGAATGGCTTTCGCCTCCTGCAGGAAGCGCGGAGAAATCGCCTCTTCCAGAATCGGCAATTCGGGAAATTCGGTCGATTCGACGATGATCCAGCCGCGCTGACGCGCCAGCGTCTCGGCGAGATCGCGCCCGGAAATCATGCCCATTCGAGTCAGGATGGAGCCCAGCTTTTCGCGCGACTCACCGGCATCGCCGGTGGCGGCATTGAGCGCGGACTCCTGCACCTTGAGTGCGCGATCCAGGTTCGCTGGGTCGAGCTTGCCAGCGGAGATGAGCATCTCGCCCAGCCGTTCGATGACAACGGGTTCGATGCGCTCAACACTCGCTTTTGGATGATATTCGGCCGGATCGTGCAAAAGAATGCCTTTGATTATTAAGATAAAAAATCAGATGCGCAGTATAACAGCGGTGCCCGGGGCGCCGAATCCCCTTCGCAGCGAACAGGGGCAGGCTAGGGACACGGACGGCCGTATTCGGTTCAGGAGATTTATCTTTCGCGTCGAAAGTTGCTACTCCGGGAGTCGAATTACTATCCTGAAGTACCGGCCCATCGGCGCGCTTAAGACCGGTCGAGCTCGATTGCTGACGGCGGCTCGCCTCTTAGATGTCGTTCCAACATGGCAAAGCAGGCCGCTTCAAGATTTCGCGTGGACAACTTCGTATCGAACAGCGAACCCCGGGACTTCTGTGCGATCAACTGGCGCCTCAAATCCGCCAACGCCGCGCAATCGCGACCCAATCGGGTCGCCGTCTCCCGATACTCCGCCAATGTGGCGACCGACATCTGCGGCAGGCCCGCTGCATGGACGAGACTGGTCGCGACACGGGAAGCGAATGTGTTTCCCGGACAAGTAAGCACCGGAACGCCTGCCCACAATGCGTCGCTGGCGGTGGTATGGGCATTGCAAAAGTGGGTGTCAAGAAACAGATCGGCAAGCTGATGGCGGGCCAGATGCGCGTCCTTGGGTGCATGTTCCGCGAATATCAGGCGCGCCGCGTCAATTCCGTGTGCTGCCGCCGCCGTGCGCAGGTTTTCGCTCGCAAGGGGATGACTCCGGTACAACCAGAGCACGCTACCCGGGACGCCGCGCAGGATATCCATCCATATGCGAAAAATGCCGGGCTCGATCTTGTAATTGCCATTGAAGCAGCAAAAAACCACTCCCTCCGCCGGAAGACCGCTGGCCTCCCGTGATGGTACAACTGCGGAAACCGGCTGACGATCATCGTTGATCTGGTAGCAGCCGGGCAAATAGACCAGTTTTTCGCTGTACGCCGCAGCCGATTCAGCGGGCGTCACCAGCCTATCGGTCAGCAGATAGTCGATGAACGATGCGCCCATGGTGCCGGGGTAACCCAAATACTGTACCTGCACCGGCGCCGCACGCCATGCGAACAGCCGCGGCCGGGCACCCTGGGTATAACCCTTGAGATCGATCAGCACGTCGATCTCGTCATCGAGTATGCGCCGGGCAGCCCGCTCAATCGGATCACTGCGAATATCGCGAAACACGTCGCATCCTGCGGCGATGCGGCCGCGATAGGCGCTGCCGTCGTCGGCACCGAACGAATAGCCATATACCTCGACCCTGGCACGATCGTGTTGCTCGAACAATCCGGCCGTCAGGTGGGCAGTCGCATGATTCTGGAAATCGCCCGACACGTAGCCGATGCGCAAACGTTCACGGTGGCGCGTGCGCTCATGCTCGAACTGCGAACTTGCCGGCAACTCCCATCGCCGGGCATGCCGTTCGGCAATCCCGCGCAGCTCGATCGGCGATATTTCAACCGGCAACACTACCGAGACAAATGGCGACAATGGCGTGGTCAACGAGGCGACGTTGATGGCAGGCTCAACGACTTGTTGCCGAAGTTCATCGATACCCGACCAATCGCATACGGCGAGCCTTGCCAGCGCGAGCGCGCCGCGGCAATGCAGATTGCCCGGGGCGAACTTGAGCGCGGCTTCGTACTGTTGCACTGCTGCCGGAAAGTCGCCGGCGGCGTTGTCGATATCTGCAAGGTTGATGTATGCCTCGGCGTATTCCGGACGCAGTGCCAGCGCGCGATGCCAGCTCTCCCTCGCCTCAAGCGGGTTGCCAAGTGCGTTTTGCGCCACGCCAAGATTCAGCCACCCCTCGGGGGATGCCGGATTCAGCGCGACTGCCTGACGGAAATGCTGGTCAGCCTCCGGCGCATTGCCGCGCAACTGCAGCAAAAGACCGAGATTGATATGCGCTTCCCAATCGGCCGGCCGCCACCCAAGGACACGCCGAAAACAGCTTATTGCAGACTCGGTCTCGTCAAGCGCCGCATGGGCCACGCCGAGATTGAGCACCGCGTCGGGAAAACCCGGCTGCAAAAGCAGCGACTGGTTGTAGGCCGCGATCGCCGCCTTTGAGTCGCCGGCCCGCTGAAGCGCGTTGCCAAGCAGGAAGTGGTAGCCGGGGTTGTTGGCCGCCAATGAGATCGCCACGCGATAGCTTGCCGCCGCCCGCATCGGCTGTCCGAGTCTCATCAGCGCGTTGGCGAGGTTGACGTGGGCTATTTGCAGTTGCGGTGCAATGGCAATCGCCTTTTGATAGCTCCCGACCGCATCGGCAAATCGCTGAACCGACTGCAGAATATTGCCGAGATTGACGTGGAAGCCGGCGTTGCCGGGCTCGACCTGCAAGGCGCGCCCCATGATCGCTATCGCCGCATTTGCGTCGCCCAGCTGGCTCAGCGTTACCGCGAGCAGGCCCAGCGCATTACCATGCCCAGGCGACAATTGCAGGGCACGCTCGTATTCGGCGCGCGCCTCTTTCAAGCGTCCGGCTTGCTGGTGCGAGAGCCCTGTTTGTACCAGTTGATCTGCGGTCACTGCCATTCACTGTTCCTGATCGATCTGCCACTGATGTAGTTGCGCATTTTTCAAAAAACCAGCACCGGCGCGGCTCCCAGGACATTTTTGCCCGGAAACCCGCACCAAATCTAGAGTTTCGCCGAGTTTCTCTCGGCAAAGCACGCGGCGAGCTGACGTTCCCAGCCATCAATCCGGACGCCCAGAGCTTGCTCGAGTTTGGTCACCGACAAAACTGAAAATGGCGGCCGCTTTGCCGGGGTCGGATATTCAGCAGTCGTTAGCGGCACAACATGGGTCGCGCGTTTTTCCGACGACGACAACGCAGCAAGAATCGCCGACGCAAAGCCGTGCCATGATGTGCTGCCGTTTGCACTCAAATGATAAATGCCGGAAGGAATTTTCAACTCGGGCCTGGTGCCCGTCTGTACGCACAAGCCGGTCGCGGCACTGACCGAATGCACCCAGGTGGGCGAACCGATCTGGTCTGCCACCACGCGCAGCTCGTCACGCTCCTTCGCCAGCCGCAACATGGTGAGAAAAAAATTCTGCCGCCGGTTGCCATATAACCAACTGGTGCGAAAAATCAGGTGTCGTTCGGCGACGGCAGTGACGGCCTGTTCGCCCGCGAGTTTTGTGCGGCCGTAAACACTTTGCGGTGCAGTTTGGTCGGTTTCGCGATATGGTTGGTCCGTTGCGCCATTGAAAACATAATCTGTCGAGTAGTGAATCAGCGCCGCTCCCAGCCGGTTGGCCTCTTCGGCCAGAATTCCCGGCGCCCGGCCGTTGATCTGCATCGCCAGTTCCGCCTCACTCTCGGCTTTATCGACTGCCGTGTAAGCTGCGGCATTCAAGATCAGCGCAGGTTTGATCTCCCGGCAGCGCTCGCGAATCGCGTCAGGCGAAGTAAGGTCGAGTCTGCTGCGATCAAGCGCAACGATCTCACCCAGCGGTGCAAAAGTACGCTGCAACTCCCAGCCCAATTGGCCATCCGCACCCGTGATCAGGATACGTGAGCGAGCAGTTGCGGTCATGCAAACAGATCGGCGTCGGCCAAAGGCTTGCCGTTTATATCGGCCGCCTTAAGTTGCGGTGCACCGGTCTCGGCCAGCGGCCAGTCGATTTGCAACGCCGGATCGTTCCACAGCAGGCTGCGCTCGAATGCCGGCGCGTAGTAGTCGGTGGTCTTGTACAGGAATTCGGCGCTGTCGGAGATCACGACGAAGCCGTGCGCGAATCCGACAGGCACCCACAGCATGCGTTTGTTTTCCGCCGACAAACGAATGGCGACGTGCTGCCCAAACGTCGGCGACGATTTGCGGATATCCACCGCTACATCGAACACCTCGCCCGCCACCACCCGCACCAATTTGCCCTGAGGCTGCTGGATTTGATAGTGCAGGCCGCGCAGCACGCCTTTGATGGATTTCGAATGGTTGTCCTGCACGAAAGCGACATCCACACCGAGCGTCTCGCCAAAAGCGCGCTCGTTGAAACTCTCGTAGAAAAAACCGCGCTCGTCGCCGAACACGCGGGGCTCAATAATCTTGATATCGGCGATCGCCGTGTCGATGACTTTCATGACCGAACCTAGAAAACGCGTTCGGTCAGCATGCGGACCAGATATTGTCCGTAGCCGTTTTTCAACATCGGCTTGGCCAGCGCTTCGACTTGGGTTGCGCTGATCCAGCCTTGGCGATAGGCGATCTCTTCCGGACAAGCCACCTTCAATCCCTGCCGGCGCTCGATGGTTTCGATGTATTGCGAGGCCTCCAGCAAGGACTCATGCGTGCCGGTATCGAGCCACGCCATGCCTCGCCCCATCACTTCGCAGGTCAGTGAGCCCTGCTCCAGATAAAGCCGGTTCAGGTCGGTAATTTCCAGTTCGCCTCTGGCCGAAGGCTTCAGGCCAGCGGCCAGGTCGCACACCTGTTGGTCGTAAAAATAGATGCCCGTCACAGCGTAGCGCGATTTTGGTTTCGCCGGTTTTTCTTGCAGCGAGATCACCTTGCCCGCGGCATCGAATTCCGCCACGCCATAGCGCTCGGGATCGGTGACCGGGTAAGCAAATACGGTCGCGCCGGCCGATCTTTCATTGGCGCGTTTGAGCGATACAGACAGGTCGTGTCCGTAAAAAATATTGTCGCCCAGGATCAATGCCGACGGGCTGTCGCCGACAAAATCCTTGCCGATAATGAATGCCTGTGCCAAGCCATCCGGCGAAGGCTGCACCGCGTATGAAAGCGACAGACCCCATTTCTTTCCATCACCCAACAGCTCCTGAAATCGCGGCGTATCGTGTGGCGTCGAGATGATCAGGATGTCCTTGATACCCGCTAGCATCAGTGTGGACAAGGGGTAATAGACCATCGGCTTGTCGTAGATCGGCAGCAACTGCTTGGATACCACCTGCGTCACCGGATACAAGCGCGTACCGCTGCCGCCGGCGAGAATGATGCCTTTGCGATTCATGCCACCGCCCGGTTTTCGTATTGGGTCTGCACCCAGTTGCGGTAGTCCCCGCTGGTCACCGACTGCACCCAGTCCTGATTGGCCAGATACCATTGCACCGTCTTGCGAATGCCGGTGTCGAAATTTTCCGCTGCCCGCCAGCCGAGTTCCGTTTCCAATCGCGTCGCATCGATGGCGTAGCGCTGGTCGTGGCCGGGCCGGTCGGCGACGAATTCGATTTGCGTGGCGTAACTCTTGCCATCGGCACGCGGTTTCAATTCGTCCAGCAGCGCACAGATCACCTTGACCACATCCAGATTGGTGCGCTCGTTGCGGCCGCCGACGTTATAAGTCTCACCCAAGCGTCCCTTGCCCAGCACCATACGGATCGCGGTGCAGTGATCGGTGACATAGAGCCAGTCCCGCACATTCTGTCCGTCGCCATAGACCGGCAAACGCTTGCCCGCCAACGCGTTCAGGATCATCAGCGGAATCAGCTTTTCCGGAAAGTGATATGGGCCGTAATTGTTCGAGCAGTTGGTGGTCAGCACCGGCAAATGGTAGGTGTGGTGATAGGCGCGCACCAGATGATCGGATGCCGCTTTGGAGGCCGAATAGGGACTGTTGGGCTCGTATTTATGCGATTCGGCGAATGCGGGATCGTTAGGGCCAAGCGAGCCATAAACCTCGTCCGTGGATACATGCAAAAACCGGAATGCCTGCTTCTCCGTCTCGCTCAATTCGGCGTGAAACAACCGAACTTCCTCAAGCAGATTGAAGGTGCTGACGATATTGGTCTGGATAAACTCGCCGGCGCTGTGAATGGAACGATCCACATGGCTCTCGGCGGCGAAATTGACGATGGCCCGCGGCCGGGTCTCGCGCAACAACTCCGCCAGTAGCGGACGGTCGCCAATATCACCCTGCACGAATCGGTAGCGCGGATTTTTTTCAACATCGACCAGCGAGCGCAAATTGCCCGCATAAGTCAGCTTGTCGAGATTGACCACGGGGTCCTGCTCGGCCGCCAGCCACTCGCGGACAAAATTGGAGCCGATAAATCCGGCACCGCCGGTAACGATAATCATGGGCATGCACCGCTTGATTTGCGGCGTCGTGAAAAAACGTCCCGCATTTTAGCAGCCCGCGCCCCAGTGACCGCGGGCAGACCGGTCACTGCGCCTTGTTATTCAGTTCGATCAGCTTGGCGTACTTGGCAAAGGCGGCGAAACAGCCAATAGCCACATGGGCAAATCCGGGGCCGCCATCCAGAAAACCCAGCCTCAGGAAGTAAAACTTGATGAATCTCGCGAACGGGCTCAAAAACAACTTGAGGTAACCGGCCCGGACCCCTTGACCGAACAGGGCTTCGGCGTGCAACGAGGAATAGCGGTTCTGTTTCTGCAAATAGGTTGTCACGTCTTCGGCAGAGTCGTGCAGCAAATCGCCCTTGAGTTCACCCACATCCACCGTGGTGATTACGGCTTCATGCACGGGGTCATTGCTCCAGCCCGCATGCTGGCGATGGAACAATCGCAAAGACCAGTCCGGATAACCTTCACCGTGCGTCAGCCAACGGCCGAGAAAACGGTTGCGTCGCGGCATGCGCCACGCCTTGTGATGTTGCGATCGCAGCGCCTCGCGAATAGCCGCCTCCAGTTCAGGCGTGACGCGTTCATCCACATCGAGACACAGCACCCAGTCGTGGCGCGCCTGGGTGACGGCAAACTGCTTTTGCCGGCCAAATCCCAGCCACTCCTTCTCGATCATTCGACAGCCTTTTACTTCGGCAATTGCGCGCGTTTCATCCTCGGATCCGGAGTCGACCACCAGCACTTCGTCGGCAAAGACAACGCTGTCGATGCAGGCACCGATCTGGGTTGCTGCGTTTTTTGAGATTATGACTACCGAAAGCGGAATCTTGTCTGCCAACACTGGCTTGTCCCGGGAATGAGTAGGCAAATTGTAATCGAACGGGAATGACTGACGGCTCCGTTACAATCGCCCGATGCGCGTTTTGCTGGTCAAACTCTCCTCCCTCGGCGATGTGATTCACAACCTGCCGGTTGTCAGCGACCTCATGCGGGCGCAACCGGACGCGATGATTGAGTGGGCGGTCGAATCGCCCTACGCGGAGATCGTGTCCATGCATCCCGGCGTGAAAAAGGTCTGGCCCGTTCCGTTGCGACAGCTGAAAAAGAACTGGGCATCTTCGTCGATCTGGTCGGCTTTTCTCGACGCGCGCAAACGTATTGTCGATCAACAGTACGACCTCATTCTCGATACGCAGGGCCTGCTAAAAAGCGCATGGGTAGCGCATTGGCCGGAAGGGTTGCGCTGCGGTTACGACAAGGCCTCTGCCCGCGAACCGCTGGCTGCGCGACTTTACGACCGGGGTTTTCGCGTATCGCGCGAACTACATGCGGTCACACGCAATCGCGAACTTGCTGCCCGCGCATTTGGCTATGAAATTGATAGCCCGGCCGATTATGGTCTATCCGCGCCAGCAATTGCTCCCGCTTGGTTACCGCAGCGCCCCTATGTCGTCTTTCTGCATGCCACCAGCCGTGCCAACAAGATGTGGCCGGATGCCGCCTGGATTGCTCTGGGCGAAAAACTGCGCGCCATGGATATCGGCGTGTTGCTGCCCTGGGGCAGTGCCAGCGAAAAAGCGATCAGTGAGCGCCTTGCTTCAGCTATTCCGAATGCAGAACTACCGCCGGCCATGCCGCTGGTCGAGGCGTCAGCCATGCTGTCGCACGCGGTCGCCGTGGTTGGCGTCGATACCGGACTTGCGCATCTTTCAATAGCGCTTCGGCGACCTACGGTGGGTATCTACATCACCACCGAGCCCGGACTTACCGGACTTCATGGCGGCGAACTCGCCGTCAACCTGGGTGGCGGCAATCCATCAGCGCCGAATATTCCCGATGCAGGACGCGTCTGGGAAACGCTGCTACCGTGGCTGCTGTCTTCTCCCCCGCGATAGATTCGATGTTGCGCCTCGCCTATTCGTTGATACTTGCCCTGATCACACCACTGATCATTGCCCGGCTCTTATGGCGCAGCATCCGGCAGCCTGCTTATCGGCTGCACTGGGACGAGCGCTTTGGCTGTCCTCCGTCACCGTCGCTGTCGGGCTCGATCTGGATTCACGCCGTTTCCGTCGGTGAAATGCGCGCGACGCAGCCGCTGGTTCGGCGATTGCGCCAAGACTTTCCGGCGTATCCAATTGTCATCACCTGCATGACGCCAACCGGCCGCGAAACGGCGGCTGAACTCTACGGCGATACCGTGACCAGCCTGTATCTGCCTTATGACTTTGCGGTTTTCCATCGACGGCTGATTGCGCGATTCAAACCGCGCGTATTGCTCATCATGGAGACGGAAATCTGGCCGAATTTGCTGGCTGCCTTTGCTGCTGCAGCGATACCGGCGCTGCTGGTCAACGCGCGAATGAGCGAGAAATCCGCCCGGGGTTATATGCATTTGGCACCAGTGCGGTATCTGATCGAAAATGCGCTCAAAAGCTTGAACGTCGTGGCGGCACAGACAGTGGTTGATGCCGGTCGGCTGAGCAAATTGGGGGCGATACGAACGAGCGTCACCGGAAATGTGAAGTTCGACATGCCAGTCGATCCGGCGGCATTGCAAACAGGAATCGCATGGCGCGCACAATTGCCGGCAAACAGGAGGGTCCTGCTTGCCGCCAGTACACGAGACGGTGAAGAAGCCATGCTGCTCGACGCCTATCTGACAACATTCCCGGCTGAAGAGCGTCTTCACCTGTTGTTGGTGATTGTTCCACGCCATCCGCAACGTTTCGACACGGTCGATACACTATTGCGCGATCGTGGTTTGCGGTTTAACCGTCGCAGCAGTAGTTTTTCAATAGCGGACGATGAGGCCTGGCTTGGCGACTCGATGGGCGAAATGGCGTCCTATATCGCAATGGCCGACGTGGTTTTTGTCGGCGGCAGCCTTTTGCCGCTGGGTGGACATAATCTGATCGAAGTTTGCGCACAGGGCAAGCCGGTACTGATGGGACCATCGACATTCAATTTTGCCGATGCCTCGCGCCTGGCCATTGAAGCGGGCGCAATGTTGCAGGTCGGCGATGCGGCAGAACTGATGAGTATGGCCAAAGCACTTTTGCAGGACGACGCCAGGCGAAAAAAAATGTCCGGGGCGGCTTTGTCCTTCGCCGGCGCCCACGCCGGTGCAACGGAAAAAACAATGGGGCTTGTCGCCCCATTGCTCGCTGCGCAAAAAACGCGCTGAATCGGAGCCGGCTATTTCGCCAGCATCAGATTTACTTCAACCAGGTCGTCTTCCTTGAGTCGACCGGCGGCGGATTTCAACCTGAGTTGCGACAGGATCGTGTTGTAGCGTGCCTGCTGCAAATCGCGCTGTGCCTGGAATAGTTGCTGTTGCGCATTCAGCACATCGACGTTGGTACGAACGCCGACTTCCTTGCCCAGCACAGTGGCGTCGAGTGAGGATTTGTTCGACACCAGCGCCGCTTCCAGAGCTTTGACCTGCAATACGCCGTTCGTCACCCCCAGATAATTCTGCCGAACGCTTTGCGACACGGTGCGTTTGGTATTTTCGAGGTCCTGTTGTGCGCGGTCGCGATTGGACAGGGACTGGCGAATTCTGGATTGGGTGCCACCGCCTGAGTACAGCGGAATGCTCAAGCTGAAGCCGATCGTCGCGCTGCGGGTGTCGAGCGTCGAATTGCCGATACCAGTGGGACTGTTGGAGTTGTTGTAGTTGCCGGTCAGATCCAGCGTCGGCATATGGCCGGCTTTATTGCGATCCACATCCTTGCGGGCGATTTCGTAGGCAAGCCGCAATTGGGCAATGGTCGGGCTGGCCTCTTCGGCGGCACTCACCCACTGCTCCATCTCGCTGGGCTGCGGCGTTGCCAGACCCGGGTTGTCGCGCAGCGGAGCCAGACTGGCCGGCATCTTGCCGATCAATTGTTGAAGGGCGCGTTTCTTGATTTCCAGGTCGTTCAGGTCGGAAATTTCCTTGGCGACCGCAAGATCATATTTGGCCTGCGCTTCATAGGTATCGGTAATGGTCGCGGTACCGACCTCGAAATTGCGTTTGGCCTGGGCCAGCTGCTCGCTGATCGCCTTCTTCTGTGCGCCGGAGAGCGACACATTGTCCTGGGCCAGCAAAACATCGAAGTAAGCCTGCGCGGTGCGGACAATCAGGTTTTGGCTGGCGTCGGCGAATACGGCCTCGGACTGCTTGACCTGCAAATCGGCTTGATCAACGGCAATCCAGTTCTGCAGGCGAAACAGCGGCTGCGACAGGCGCACCGTGTAGCTATGCCCGTTATAGTCCAAGTCGGGAATGCCTTCGGTCTTGCGGTTGTTGCGATTCATGCCGGCCTCAAAACCCAGCGACGGCAATACACCCGCTCGAGCCTGTGGTAGTACCTCCTTGCCCGCCTCATAGGTGTAACGAGCCGAGGCATAGACAGGATCCTGGGACAAGGCATCTCTATAGACGTCCATCAGGTCAGCTGCCAGCAAGGGCGAGCTGGACAGCATGGCGGCGATCAGGACGACAGAGGATTTGAGTTTCATTTTTCTGGACTTTCCTGCCCCAACACGGGTTGGGCTGCAAATTGAGTTGGATATGACGTGCTGAGCTGATGGGTTGGATTCGGAATTTTGCTGTTTGATATCGAATCAGTAGAGCGTGACGGCGGGGTCGACCTGCCGCGACCAAGCGTCAATTCCACCTTGCAGATTATGCAGGTTGGCGAAGCCGAAGCGCTCCAGGAATGCGACGACTTGCAGACTTCGCACCCCGTGATGGCAAATAACGACCGTGGGCTGCGTTTTGTCCAACTCTTCGGAACGTTCGGGGATGTCCCTCATGGGGATATGACGGCTGCCTTCGATGCGTGCCAATTGCCATTCCCACGGTTCGCGAACGTCCAGCAAAAGCGGTCGCGGCCGATCTGGATCGGCCAGTGCGGCTTGAAGCTGCAGGACGCTCATTTGTTGCATGACTGGCGTTCAGAAGTCGAAACGGGGGGGGTGGGGCGCATTGATCAATGGCGCAACCACGGTTTCAAACAGCTCGGTCGTCGTAAAAGCCGCTTCCGCGGTTTTCTTGATCAGGGTGGCTTTCATGACCGGCGCGTCGCCAACAATGGCGAACAGTCGCCCACCGACATTCAGGTGCCGCAGAAACGCCTCGGGCAACGCTGGTACGGAGCCGGTCAGTACGATGACATCGAACTTTTTTCCGTCAAGCAGGCTGAACGATGCATCGGCAGCATCGCCGACCAGCAGGGTGACATTGTCGGCGCCGGCGGTCTGCAAGCGCGTTGCAGCGAGTTTTGACAAGTCTTCAAAGTACTCGATGCTGGTGACTTGGGCGGCACGCTTGGCCAGCAATGCGGCCAGATAACCGCTACCGGTCCCGACCTCCAGCACGGTGTCGCCAGCCTGCAGAGCAACTTCCTGGACGATGCGAGCCTCCAATTTGGGCGACATCATCAACTGTTCGTGCCCCAAAGGGATTTCCATGTCGGTGAAGGCAATCGCCCGGTAAGCGGAGGGCACAAAATCCTCCCGCTTAACCTTGAACAACAGCTCGAGAACGCCCTGATCCAGAACTTCCCAGGTTCGAATCTGCTGTTCCACCATATTGAATCGTGCTTGTTCGAAATCCATATCGGGCATTCTGTTGTTGGTCGTGATTGTCAGCGGGGGCGAGCGGGTCGGCAGCGCGCTATCTTAGCAAAACTGGCTTGATCGACCCATGGCCATTTCAAGCCTTGGACTTCTCGGCGGCCAGCGCATGCAGCAACATATCGGTGTGGGCGTCGAGGAATGCCTTCGGATCCATCTGGTGCGATCCACACAGGTCGAATGAATTGCGCCACAGCATCAGCATGATCACCGGTGCACAGGCGATGCGCGGGGTGTAGTCGAGAGACACCGGACGAAACTCCCCTGACTCGACACCACGCTGAATCGCCGCAGCAAAAAGGCCGGTGCCGCGTACCACGACCTCGTCGTGATAGAAATTGGCGAGATCCGGGAAATTGCCCGCTTCGGACATCATCAGTTTGGTAATGCCGGCAAGCTTGGTCGCGCCGATCTGATCCCACCAGGTGTTGACGAGTTCGCGGATCAGCGCCGAGCTGCTGCCCTTGAAGTCTTTCATGCGCTCGGCAAACTCGGTGATGCGCGAGACATAACCTTCGCGGATCACGGCTTTGAACAGATCTTCCTTGCTGTCAAAATAGAGATACAACGTACCCTTGGACACACCGGCGCGTTTGGCAACATCATCCAGCCGGGTCGCGGCAAATCCGCGCTCGACGAACAGGTCCAGCGCGGCGGCGGCCAGTTCCCCGGGGCGCGCGTCCTTGCGACGCTCCCAGCGCGGTTCAATGATTTTCGGGACTGCACTCATGGCGAAAAGTAAATGACTTATCAGTCAGTAAGATACGCGGCGGCGATTGAATCGTCAAGTCATCTAGTCAAGCGTCTGGCGATACCGACGAAGCGCCACGGTACCGGCGACCAGCATGAACAGCGCAATTGGCCAGAGGTCGGGAAGGATGCTGTCGAACTCGTTACCTTTTAGCAGAATGCCGCGGACGATACGAAGAAAGTGCGTAAGTGGCAAAGCCTCGCCGATCACTTGGGCCCATTGCGGCATACCGCGAAACGGAAACATGAATCCGGATAGCAGCATCGACGGCAGGAAAAAGAAAAAGGTCATCTGCATCGCCTGCAACTGGTTCTTGGCGATGGTCGAGAAAGTGAAGCCCACTGAGAGATTGGCGGCAATGAACACGATCAGTGCCAGCGACAGCAAGGCAATACTGCCGAAGATGGGCACGCCGAAGATGAGCTTGGCCGCGACCAGGATCAGGGTCACCTGCAGGTAGCCGACGATGATGAAGGGCGCGATCTTGCCGGCCATGACTTCAAACGGACGCACTGGTGTTGCCAGCAGATTTTCCATGGTGCCGCGTTCGCGCTCGCGTGTCATGGCGAGCGAAGTCATCATGATCATGGTCATGGTGAGAATGACCCCCATCAGTCCTGGCACGATGTTGTAACGCGTAATGCCCTCGGGGTTATAGCGCCGCTGCACACGCAGATCGACCGGCAATTCGCCGGACTTCAGCGCTGCCAGCGGCCCGGTCAATTCGCGATCGATGCTCTGCCGCAACGTCTGGTTCAGCGTGGCCAGCGCATTGCCGGTGGCGGAAGGATCGGTCGCATCGGCCGCAATCAGCAGCGATGGACGCTCCCCCCGCTGCAGCTTGCGCGAGAAATCGGCGGGAATCACCAGCACGAATTGCACGTCGCCCAGTTTCAACAAACTGTCCGCTTCGGCTTCGCTTGCAGCGCGATGCGTGAACTTGAAATACTGCGAATTTTCCAGCGAAGTGACCAAGGCACGCGAAAACTGGCTTTCGTCGTTGATCACCACCGCCGCCGGCAGGCCCTTCGGGTCGGTGTTGATGGCAAAGCCGAACAGGATCAGCTGGATGATGGGGATGCCGACGATCATGCCGAAAGTCAGGCGATCGCGTTTCATCTGCACGAATTCTTTGAGCAGCACCGCTATAAAGCGCGGCCATGAAAAATAGCGGCTCATTGGAAATTGTCTTTTGAAGAATTCATCAGATCGATGAAGACATCCTCAAGACCGGGCTCGATGCGCTGCCACTGATAGTCCTTGCGATCCAGATATGGTCTTAACGAGGTCTCGAGCGCCGCAGCATTTGCCCCGCTGACGTGCAGCGTCACGCCGAAAGGAACGACCATATCCACACCGGGCAACGCGCGCAGTTTATTGGCCAGATCGTGCAGCCGCTCGCCAGTTGCCGACCAGGTCACAAGACCGGACTGAGCCACCAGCTCGGCCGCCGTGCCATTGGCGAGCAGTTTTCCATAGGCGATATAGGCCAGAGAGTGACAGCGTTCGGCTTCATCCATGTAGTGCGTGGAAACTAGAACCGTCAGCCCCTCGGCAGCGAGATCGTGAATCTGATCCCAGAATTCGCGGCGCGCTTTTGGATCAACCCCTGCAGTCGGCTCGTCAAGCAACAGCAATTGCGGGTCGTGGAGCAGACATGCCGCCAGTGCAAGCCGCTGTTTCCAACCGCCGGAGAGCGAGCCCGCCAGTTGTGTACGCCTGGCGTTGAGACCCAGCCGCATCAATGTGTCGTCCACCACCTGTTTACGGTTTTTCACCTCGTAAACGCGGGCGATGAAATCGAGATTTTCTGCAATCGACAGATCGTCGTAGAGCGAGAATTTTTGCGTCATGTAACCCACGTGACGCTTGATCTGCAGCGCCTCTGTGCGAATGTCGTAACCCAGGCACTCGCCCTCACCCGCATCTGGCGTAAGCAGGCCGCAGAGCATGCGGATGGTGGTGGTTTTGCCGCTGCCGTTGGGGCCGAGGAAGCCGTAGATCTGCCCACGATTGACACGAATGGCGAAATCATCGACCACGGTGCGATCACCGAATTTTTTCGTCAGATGCCTGACGTCGATGACCGCATCGGATTTTGCGGGGGTTCCGCTGGCGAGGTTCACAACTTCACTTCCATCGGCTGCCCCGGATGCAACCTGACGGCTTCGTCCGGCTTTGCGCGCGCTTCGATCATGAATACCAGCGTCGCCCGGTTTTCCTTGCTGTAGATCAGCGGCGAGGTGTATTCGGCCTGCGGGGCGATGTAGGTGATTTTTGCGGTGAGCGGAGCGCAGCCGTCGCAGACCACGTTTACGTCCTGGCCGATTTTTAATGCGCTCAATTGTTTTTCCGGGACGAAAAACTTGAGCTTGATGTTCTCAGGGGGTAGCAGAGAAACCACCGGCATGCCGGCCTGTACCCATTCGCCGGCGGTGTAGAGCGTATCGGCGACCAGAGCGGCGCGCGGCGCTTTCTGCGACTTCTGCTGCAGCTTCCACTCCGCCTGCGCCAGTTGTTCGCGGGCTGCCTTCACTTCGGACATCGCGGCCGCAATTTCGTCGCTGCGACCGGCGAGTTGCGTCACCTTCAGTTGCGCATTCAGTTCCGCGACGCGCGAGCGATCGCGATCCTGTGCGCTGCGAGCTTCGTCCAGTTTGGACGGCGACAGAAATTTCGACGCCACCAAATCTTCGGTGCGCTTCATCTCGGCGGACGATAATTTGAGAGATGCCTCGGCCTGAGCCAGTTGTGCACGCACCGCAGCCACTTCATCGGGGCGTTTCCCTTTGCGCAGGTTCTCGGCCTGCGACTCGGCTTGCCTGACCCGTGCGGCGGCTTCTTCTCGGGCAGCGCGCTCGCTTTCCTGCTCGAGCGCGAACAACGGCGCGTTGGCAGCAATTTTGTCGCCGCGTTTGACGTTTAGCGCAGTGAGACTGCCTGCGTAAGGCGAGGCAATTCGCACATATTCGCCTTCCGCGTAACCGGCATAAGTGCCTTCTTTCGCGGGCTGGCAGGCGTCAAGTGCGATGGCACTCAGACCAGCCAATAGCAGTACTTTCGTTTGTTGGGTTTTCACTCGCGGTTTCCTTTCCTTGCTCCTGATTTTTTCGGCGCCGCCATTCCGGCCAGCGCCATGTCGATGCGCTCCGCGATGGCCGCATCGGTAAAGACGGTTTGTTCGAGTTGCGTGCTGATAAAAGGCGGGACCAGTCCGCCATTGATCGCCGCCGTACCGACCACGATAGGTGCCGCAACACTGCCAATCAAAAACGACATTGCCTGCGGCAACGGCAACCTGCGCAGCTCACCTGCGTTTTGCGCTTGCAGGATCAGCTCTATCACTACTTGTATATGCCGCGGCATATTGGCTTGCAGAAAATCAATGGCAACTTGTTCGCCGGCAAACGCATCGCCCAACAGGCGCACAAACAGGACCCGGTTGTCGCGACCCCAGTGCGCCAGCAATGACACGGCAGCACGCAGATTGTCGACTGCGGCTCCTTTGCCTTTTGTCGTCACCTTGAGGCTGGCAAACATGTCGTTGTACTTCTGCTCAAGAATGGCGCGGACGAACACATCCTTGGTCTTGAAGTGATAGTGAAACATGCCGAGATTGACGCCCGCCCTTTCGGTGACCTGGCGGATGGAAAGGCCGCGCACACCGGTTTGCGGCAGCAGTTCGTGACCGGCTTCTAGCAGCAATTGATCGACGTTTCGGGATGGGCGTGGCGGCATGTTTGGCTCCAGTAATGCCGTAACTATACGTTCGTATAATTATACAGTCAAGTAATATTTTCTTGACCTGGCCGGTTTGCCGCTCCGCCCGCCTTCCAGTAATGTGTCGGCATCGCTAGGGGTTCCCCATGACGGGGATGAGAAAAACCCTTCGAACCTGACGCGGGTAATGCCGCCGTAGGGAAGCGAAGTCAGTAGTCCACTACCGCCTTCGCGCTTCCGTTCAATCAATTCCACCGGAGCGCAGCAATGAACGCCGTACTTTCCACCCCCACCAAGTTTCTGGAAGCCACTGCCCACGTCGATGAGGCTGCGGTACAACCGCTGCCCAATTCGCGCAAGGTTTACGTGCAAGGGTCTCGCCCCGACATCCAGGTGCCGATGCGCGAGATATCGCAATCGGACACGCCCACCGGCATGGGCGGCGAGAAAAACCCGCCGATCTTTGTCTACGACACCTCAGGTCCCTACACTGACCCGAAGGTGAAGATAGATATCCGCTCGGGCCTCGCCCCGTTGCGCGAAAAGTGGATCACGGAGCGCAACGACACCGAGCAACTTGCCAGCATCACTTCCGAATACGGCCTCGCCCGCCTGCGTGATCCCAAGTTGGCCGAGCTGCGTTTCAACCTGAAACGCCACCCGCGCCGCGCCAAATCCGGCGCCAATGTTTCGCAGATGCACTACGCGCGCCGCGGCATCATCACGCCTGAAATGGAATACATCGCCATCCGCGAAAACCAGCGCCGTGACGGGCTTTCCGAACTCATCACCACGCAGCACCCGGGCCAGTCGTTCGGCGCTTCCATCCCGAAAATCATGACGCCCGAATTCGTCCGCGACGAAGTCGCCCGCGGCCGCGCCATCATCCCGGCCAACATCAATCACCCGGAATCGGAGCCGATGATCATCGGCCGCAATTTCCTGGTGAAGATCAACGCCAACATCGGCAACTCCGCGGTGTCGTCCTCGATCCACGAGGAAGTGGAAAAGATGACCTGGTCCACTCGCTGGGGCGGCGACACCGTGATGGATCTTTCAACCGGCAAGAACATCCACGAAACCCGCGAATGGATCATCCGCAATTCGCCTGTCCCGATCGGCACGGTGCCGATCTACCAGGCGCTGGAGAAGGTCGACGGCAAGGCCGAGGAACTAACCTGGGAAATCTTCAAGGACACGCTGATCGAGCAGGCCGAGCAGGGTGTCGACTACTTCACCATCCACGCCGGCGTGCTGCTGCGCTACATCCCGATGACGGCCAAGCGCATGACCGGCATCGTCTCGCGCGGCGGCTCCATCATGGCCAAGTGGTGCCTCGCGCATCACAAGGAATCGTTCCTCTACACGCACTTCGAGGACATCTGCGACATCATGAAGACGTACGACGTGTCGTTCTCGCTCGGCGATGGATTGCGCCCCGGCTCCGGTTACGACGCCAACGACGAGGCGCAACTGGGCGAGCTGAAGACGCTGGGCGAACTGACCCAGGTCGCCTGGAAGCACGACGTGCAAACCATGATCGAAGGCCCCGGCCACGTACCCATGCATCTGATCAAGGAGAACATGGACCTGCAGCTGAAGTACTGCCACGAGGCACCGTTCTACACGCTGGGCCCGCTGACCACCGATATCGCCCCCGGCTACGACCACATCACCTCGGCCATCGGTGCGGCCATGATCGGCTGGTACGGTACCGCCATGCTTTGCTACGTGACGCCGAAAGAACACCTCGGCCTGCCGGACAAGAACGATGTGAAGGACGGCATCATGGCGTACAAGATCGCCGCGCACGCAGCGGATCTCGCCAAGGGCCATCCCGGTGCGCAGATTCGCGACAACGCGTTGTCAAAGGCGCGGTTTGAATTCCGCTGGGACGATCAGTTCAACCTGGGCCTCGATCCTGAAAAGGCCAAGGAATTCCACGACGAAACCCTGCCGCAGGAAGGCGCCAAGCTGGCGCACTTCTGCTCGATGTGTGGCCCGCATTTCTGTTCGATGAAAATCTCGCAGGACGTGCGCGACTTTGCCAAGGCTGAAGGCATCAGCGACGAAGCGGCGCTGAAAAAAGGCATGGAGGTAAAGGCGGTGGAGTTTGTGAAGAAGGGCGCGGAGTTGTATCACAAGTCCTAGCATCGCCAATTGAAACTCCAGCATTGGCGCGCGTTTCCGGGCATTTTCGGTCCGAAGGCCGCACCAGTGCTGGAGTTTTTCATCTGCGTCATGGCAACACCAAGCCCGATCGGGCCTTGACGGCGGAGATATCGGTGGCGTTGATGCCGCCGGAGGCGTTGACGTCGAACCTGAAGTTGGTGGCGTCGGTGGTTTGACCCGATCTCGCCTTCACTCCGCTGATGTCGGTGGCGTTGACCGAGCGGCTGTTGTTGATGTCGCCGATCAGGAAACCCATCGCCCTCGATACATCGAGCACGCCGTTGACGCCGGTGGCCGAGACCGTGACCCGGGTGTTGTCGGGGATGCCGGTCACGGTGACGATGAGGTCGTTGCCGGCGAAGCTGGGCGTGGCGTTGCCGATGGCGGCAGATACTGCATCAGTCACCGCGACACTGGTCACGCTGGTGACGGCGTTGTCGAAGCGGAACAGGAGCTGGTGGCCGCTGCCGATGGCGCGCGGCTCGACCGTGACTGCACCGGCCAGCGGCATGTCGAGGATCGCGAGGTCCATCGCCCCGGCGGCACCATGCACCTTGCGCGAGTACACCTCGCCAGTGAAGGCGATTGGAACGGCGATCGACAGATTGAGTGGTTGATCACCGATCACACCCAGACTGTCGGTGACAGTTACCGTAAATGAGAAGCTGCCGACTGACGTCGTGGTTCCAGCCAGCAGGCCAGACGATGACAGCGTAATCCCGGCAGGCAGCGAACCGCCGGTCACGCTGAAGCTGAGCGCACCCGCGCCTCCCCTTGCCGCAATGTTCTGGCTGTAGGCGACACCGGATTGGCCGGATGGAAGCGAAGTCGTGGTGATGAACGGCGGCGTGACACGAACAAAGGCGAAGTTGCTGGGTGCGCCGATCATCGAACTGCTGCCGATTGAGTTGCCGGACGGATTGATCGATGTCCCGGCCATGCTGTCAAGCGCAAACGCCTGTACATAGTTGAGTCCGAGAGCCGCGCCTGTGAGCGTTGCCGTGTACGGGCCATTGCCGGAGCCTGCTGCCGCACTGAATGCGGAAGGCCCACTGTCAACACGCGTAACCAGCGACCGCACCGCCGGCTCATTCGGCGTGTAAGCGCAGCACACCGTGTATGAGACCATCGGTGCCGCACGGCTGGTGACCGTCCCATCAGCCATGGTTGCTGCCGCCTGGTGATTGCCGAACAACGACGGCGTTGGCGTGACGACGGTAATGTCGTTGCTGCCGGCGTTGGGCGCATATATTTTTCCGGTCAGCGGGTTGACGGCGAGCGAGCGCGGTGTGGTGCCGGTGGTGGCGAGGATGCTGGAGGCGTTGGTGGCGCCGTCGATTACGCTGATGGTGTTGCTTTCTTCATTCGCCACATAAATCCGGTTGGTCAACGGGTCGATAGCGATATTGGAAGGACGTGCACCCACAGCCACGGTTGCAATCACCAGATCGGTGGTGCCATCGATTACTTTTACCGTGCTGTCACCGAAATTGCCGACATAGATTCGATTGGTCGCCGGATTGACCGCCACCACGCCCGGCGCATTTCCCATCTGCAGCCGCGTGGTGCCATTGGTCGCGCCATTGATCACCGTGACGCTGGTGTCGGCAAAATTGGTGACATAAATTTTGTTGGTCGCCGGATTGATGGCGACATAAGTTGGAAGCGCCTGCACCGGAATCGTCGTCGTGCCATGGGTGCTACCGTCGATCACCGTGACGGTTGCGGCGTCCTGATTGACCACATAGATGCGGTTGGTGACGGGGTTGACGGCGACGGCTATTGGCTTGGCACCCACGGCGACACTGGTAGTGCTGTTGGTGGCGCCATCGACTACGGTGACATTGTTGCTATCGCTGTTGCCGATATAGACTTTGTTGGTCAGCGGGTTGACCGCGATAAATCGAGGCCCCGTTCCCGCATCGAACCGCGCGACGGCATTGGTAGCGCCGTCGATGACCGAGAATGTATTGGTCAGGACATTGGTGACGTAGATCTTGTTGGTGGCGGGGTTGACGGCGACCGCATTGGGGTATTCGGCAAACGGCCCCGTCGGGAATGTCGTGGTGGTGCCGGTTGCACCGTCGAGTACCGTGACGGTGAAGCTGGTGAGATTGGCCACGTAAATTTTATTGGTGATCGGATTGACCGCGACAGCGGTCGGCAACGATCCGGCGGCAATCGTGGCGGTACTCTTGGTCAGGCCGTCGATGACGGTGACGTTCGCGCTATCCCTGTTCGCAACGTAAATACGATTGGTCACCGGATTGGCCGCGATCGATGCGGGCGTGATACCGGCAAGAACCGTCGCTACCGATAAGGTGACGCCATCCAGCACGCTGACGCTGCCGTTGTCGTTGGCAATGTAAATCTTGTTGGTCACATGGTCGATGCTCACCACAGACGGCGACTGGCCCAGTGAAACCGGTGTAACGCCGTTGGTGGCACCATCGATCACGCTGACGTTCTGGCTGGCGGGATTGATCGCGTAGATCTTGTTGGTCGCCGGGTTGACCGCGATGCCCGACGGATTGGTGCCCACGGCAAGGGTGGTGACAGCATTGTTGGCGCCGTTGATGACGCTCACACTGTTGCTGTCGTTGTTGGTGACATAAATCCGGTTGGTCACCGGATTGACGGCAATATTTTTCGGATGGGTGCCGACCGTTACCGTGGTCACGCCATCGGTGGCACCGTCGATCACGCTGACGCTATTGCTGTTCACGTTGGCGACGTAGATCCGGTTGGTGACCGGATTGATTGCAACCGCGCCCGGCGAGGCGCCGACGGTGATGGTCGCGGTTACCGTATTGGTCGCGCCGTCGATGACCCTGACGGTGCCATTGTTGTGGGCGACGTAGATCTTGTTGGTCACGGTGTTGATCGCGATGGCCAGCGGAAATGCGCTTACCGTCACCGGCACCACTGTGCCGGTCGCACCATCAATGACACTTACGCTGCTACTGGTGACGTTGACAACGTAGATCTTGTTGGTCAATGGATTCACGGCGATGGCGGTGGGAGTGGTGCCGACCGCTACCGTGGTGGTGGCCGCTGTCGTGCCGTCGATCACGGTTACATTGGCGCTGTTGGTGTTGGAGACATAAATTTTGTTTGTCGCCGGATTGACCACGACCACCTGCGGCCCGGTGCCGACCGGAATCGTACCGATGGCGGTTTGCGCGCGCGCCGTCGGGATTGCAAACACCCACAGCGAAATGGCCAGCGCGAACCAGATTCGGATTAAAACTCCAGCATTGGCAAGGGTTTCCAGGCAAAAATGCTCCGGAAGGCGCGCCAGTGCTGGTGCTTTGTCCTTCATGCGTACTGCCCGACGGGCAAGCGGCTTCGCTGACGTATGAAAAAATGACAATCCGTTCATCAGGCACTCCCCTCGTTTTTGTCCGGCAGCGCGGTGAAAACGAAAGCGCCCAGCAGCGCAGAAAAATCGGGGCGATCACTATCGGTTTTGTCGAATTCGACCGGAAACTTCCCGTTGGTCGCGAACCTGAGCCGGTCGCGTATCCGCCATGCGCATTTGTAAGTCACCTGCAGTCGCTCCGCCAGCTCGCGCGTCGTGATCGAGCCTCGCGTTACTGACAGCAGGTACATCGCATACAGCCATTTGCTCAGGCTGGTGCTGCTCTTGTGCAGGAAAGTATTTGCGCAAGGGTGAATCTTGTGTCCGCACAACTGGCAGATATAGGCTTTGCGCGACTTGAGCTTGTAGAACCGCGCGGTGGTCGACTGACAGCCCGGACACGCACCCAGCTGGGCAAAGTTGAGTTTGAAAAGCGAATCCAGGCAGGCGTCTTCATCAGGCAGCGTGGTTTGCGATTTTTCCGTCATGGGTGTTTTTTCCGTATCGAGAATGTCATGGCAACACCAAGCCCGATCGGGCCTTGACGGCGGAGATATCGGTGGCGTTGATGCCGCCGGAGGCGTTGACGTCGAACCTGAAGTTGGTGGCGTCGGTGGTTTGACCCGATCTCGCCTTCACTCCGCTGATGTCGGTGGCGTTGACCGAGCGGCTGTTGTTGATGTCGCCGATCAGGAAACCCATCGCCCTCGATACATCGAGCACGCCGTTGACGCCGGTGGCCGAGACCGTGACCCGGGTGTTGTCGGGGATGCCGGTCACGGTGACGATGAGGTCGTTGCCGGCGAAGCTGGGCGTGGCGTTGCCGATGGCGGCAGATACTGCATCAGTCACCGCGACACTGGTCACGCTGGTGACGGCGTTGTCGAAGCGGAACAGGAGCTGGTGGCCGCTGCCGATGGCGCGCGGCTCGACCGTGACTGCACCGGCCAGCGGCATGTCGAGGATGGCGAGGTCCATCGCCCCGGCGGCACCATGCACCTTGCGCGAGTACACCTCGCCAGTGAAGGCGATCGGCGGCGGATCGATGGTGAAAGTCTGGTTGACCTGCGGCGCTGCGTTGTAGTTGCTGTTGCCGGCCTGGTTGGCGGCGATGGTGCAGGTTCCCGCGACAAGGCCGGTGACGGTGGCACCATTGACGCCGCTGACAGTGCAGACGGCGGGGGTGATCGAACTGAAGATGACCGGATTGCCGGAGCCGCCGCCCGTAGCGGATACGGCGCCGGTACCGCCAACAAAAACCATCGGCGCCGCGCCGAAGGCAATGCCCTGATTCAGCAGCGATACCGTGATGGAAAACATCTGCGTCGCGGCCGGATCGACCCCATTGCTCGCACTGATGATGCCGGTGAAAGTGCCTCCCGCATTCGGTGTCCCGGTAATCGCACCACTCATCGCGTTAAGCGACAACCCGCCGGGCAGCGCACCCGAAGTCACGCTGAAGGTGGGTGCCGGCGCGCCAGTCGCCGTCACCGTGTGGCTGTAAGTCGCGCCGATCACGCCGCCGGGCGGCGTGGCACTGGTGATGGAGGGCGGCGTCGGCATAAACGGCACCACGGTGTTGGATTGCGCAGACGCCGCGCCGGAGCCATTGGCATTGTTGGCCCGAACGGTGAAGAAGTAGGCCGTGCCGTTGGTCAGCCCCGTGACAGTAAGTGTGGTGCCGGAGCCGGAGGCCGTGAAGCCGCCGGGGCTGGAGGTGGCGGTGTAGCTGGTGATCGGCGAGCCGCCGTCGGACGCGGGTGGTGTGAACGTCACCGAGGCTGAAGCATTGAGCGGCGTCGCCACCACATTTGCCGGCGGACCGGCCGGACCCGTCGGCGTCACGCTGTTGGACGGCGCCGAATCGGCACTGGAGCCTTGGGCATTGACGGCTCGAACGGTGAATGTGTAAGCCGTTCCGTTGGTGAGTCCCGCGACGGTAATGGGCGAGGCGCTGCCCATACCGGTCGGCCCAGAGGGGCTGGGAATCACCTGGTAGTTGGTGACAACCGAGCCACCGTTATTGCCAGGTGCCGTGAAGCTGATTGTCGCCTGGCTGTTGCCAGCCACTGCGGTGCCGATGGTCGGCGGCTGTGAAACGGTGGGCGCGGCTTCAAACGCACCACTATCGCAAGCCGTGCCCAGCGGTCGTGGCTGACCGCGCTGGTCGGTGGCCGTAGCGCAGGTCGGCGCACGATCGCGCGCCGGACTGTAGGGCTGCAGCGACATGGTCGGCGTCGGCCCGCCATTGGCACCCGCCATGTTGAGCAACGGTGGACCGACGAAATTATTGGTCGTGGTGCCGCCGACCGCGCAGCTGGCGAGCGTACCGAACACGTTGTAGTTGAGCGAATTGAAACTGGAACTGGTGTTGCAATCGGGTCCGGTGGCCGCCGTGTTGCCGGCGATGATGCTGCGGTCCAGATTGAACGCGGCACCCTGATTCTTGAAAATGCCGCCGCCCGAGCCGGAGGGCGAGCCGTTGCCGGCAATGGTGACGTGTGTGAGCGTGATCGGTCCGACCGAGCCGGGATTGTTGGCGGCGATGGCGCCGCCGCGCTGAAAGCCGGTGTTACCGAAAAAGGTGCTGTTGCTGATCGTCAGCGAGCGCGAGGCCAGCGAGGTGCTGTGGTAAATCGCGCCGCCGGTGCCGGAAGAGTTGCCGAAGAAGGCGCTGTTGGTGATGGTAAGCGTGCCGGTATTGCGAATGGCGCCACCCTCGCCGGCATTGCTGCCGGTATTGGTGTTGAAGGTGCCGTTATTGATGCTGACGGTACCGCGACTGTCCAGCGCGGCGCCGTAGGCCACGGCGACGTTGTTGGCAAAGACGACGTTGTTGAGCGTGACGGTGGCGTTATCCTCGATGTACATGCCGGCGCCGGAGTCGATGTCGCCGGTCACGGAATCGGCGCGGCCGCGCGTGATGGTCAGCCCCTGGATGGTGATGTTGATCGCGGTCGAGGCCGGGCCGCCGCCTTCATCGAAATTGTCGAACAGCCGCGTGACATTCTGGCCGTCGATGATGGTGTTTCCCGGCCCGGTACCCTGGATGACGATGGTGCGATTGAGCAGATTGATCACCGGCAGGTTGACGGCATAAGTACCCGTGGCCAGATTGACGATGTTGCTGCCGGCGGACCCGGCCGTGCACTCCGCGTTGGCGGCACCGCCGGCGTTGGCATTCGCCACCGCCTTGCGCAAGGTGCAGCCCACGCCGTTGTCGAGGAACGAATTGACGCCGATGGTCGCGGCACTGGCGCTGCCGATCGCAAGCGCGGACATTGCAGCTGCGATAAATGCGGCCACCCTGCCGGACAGGCAGCGCGAGGGATATGGCGGAACATCCAGTCTCTTCATGATGAGCTCCCGTTAATCCGGTCCCGTCCACTTCGACGTCGCGAACATGTCAGTTTTTCGACGGGAAAATGCCCTGCAGCGCGATGATGAAATTCAGCACCGTCACCGGCGGCATGTTGTCGTGAGGTTGATCCGCGCCGCCAGGGCCGCTGGCGGTGGTTGCCATCATCGCGTTGGCGGTGCCGGCCGCCGCATATTGCAGATCGTTGCCGGAGGACGCAGCCCAGATGCCGTTTGCCGGTGCGGCCGATGTACCGACAGCGGAAATCGCCATCACGTTATGTGTGTGTGCGGGAGTCTGCGCGAGACTCAGTTGCACCGTCTCCACGCCACCCGTGGCTCCCATGGCATTGCTGCCCATGTTCATCGCCGCGCGCCCGCGCAAGTCGGGCAATCCAAAGGTGCTGATGCCGTCACCGCCATACTGCGTGCCGAGAATGGCGAACATCGCCTGGTTCTGCGCAATCGACATCAGCTGTCCGTTGCACAGCGCCCAGCCCTTGGGCGCGTAGCTGAATGCGACCATGCTGATTTGTCCGATAAAGGGTTCCATGTTTTCTTCCTCTCAGGGACGCTGCGGAAAGACGCCGGCCAGGGCGATGATGTAATTCACCACCTGGAACGGCGCGCGGTTTTCGTGCGGCAGCCCCCCGCCCAGGGGATCGAGCAGACCGGCCGCCATTTCCTTGTCGGGCGGCGTGCTGCCGAACTGCTTGTCACGCGTGCTCGACTGCGACCAGCGGGTGTTTTCCGGCGACACCTGGTCCCCGGCGCCGCTGAACGCGTTGGGTGCGTGCGAGTGCGCCGCCATCTCGGCTTCGGTCAGCATCACGCTGCTCTCGCCACCGGTTTCGCCGACCACGCGCGGCGAAAGATTCGGCCCCTGGCCCTGATGCATCGGCACGCTGTCGGTCAGATTGGGCAGCGCGAAAGTGGTGACGCCATCGCCGCCGTAGGCGATGCCGAGAATCGAGAACAAGGCGCTGTATTGCCGGATCTGCATCATCTGGCCATTGCACAGCGCCCAGTTTTTCGGCGGGAAGTTGCCACAGAACATGCGCACTTCACCCAGGAACGGTTCGGACATGATCGGTCTCCGGTCAGTTTTGCGGTGGCGAGGGGTAAACGCCGGCGGTGGCGATGATGAAAGTCATCACCTGGAACGGCATCAGGTTGTCGTGCGGCAGACCGCCGCCCACGCTTTGGGTGCACAACGGCGACATGGCGACGTTGGGCGGATTGTCCGCGTACTGTTTTTCGCTGGTCGATGCCGCCGCCCATACGGCATTGGCCGGGTCCGACAACGTGCCTGCGGCGCTGGCGACATTTACCGGGTGATAGTGCGATGGCAGCTGCGCCGCCGTTAGCGCCACGGTTTCGCTGCCCAGCATCTGGCCCATCTCGCGCGGCGTGAGACCGTTGCCATTGCCCATGTGTATCGGCGTGCGGCCGCGCAGATCGGGTAGACCGAACGTCTCGACGCCGTCGCCGCCGAAGGTGGTGCCCAGCAAATTGAACAGCGCATCGTTTTCGGCGATCGATACCAGCTGCCCGTCGCAAGTCAGCCAGCCCTGCGGGGCAAAGGTGCCGGCGAACATCCTGACTTCGCCCAGAAATGGATCCGACATGTGTTTATGCTCCTCGCGTTGATGTGATGGATTGAGTAGTGACGGCCATGGATGGAACCCAGGTCATGCCCAGATCGAGCTCGTATTCGGCGCTGACGACAAAACCCATGCGCTGGTACAGCTGCCGTGCACGATTGCCACGCATCACCTTGAGTTGCAGCGGGATGCCCGATGCCGCTGCTTCCCGCTGCAGCGTTTCAATCAGCGCGGTTCCCAGGCCTTGGCCGCGATATTCGGGCAGCAGGCCGATATCCAGCAGATGCAAATCGGTATCGGTGCGGGCGACCGTCAATCGTCCGGCCGGCCGGCCTTGGTGATCGCAGACGATGTGAAACACGACGCCGGGAAAGCGCTGCCGGTAGCTCGCCGCCTGCGCGTGCAACTGCATCGCCAGCAAAGCCCGCGCGGCGTCCTGCGGCAGATGCGAAAGCGCTTCATGCGAGACGCGATGGGTGGTTCGATACAGCTCCACCAGGAAATCGCGATCCGCATCCTGCACATTTCGCCGTTGCGGTGCATTCTGTGGACGCAAAGGCGGGGATCCGATGGTCATGTGCTTCGTTTGCAGTCTTCGAGTGGAGAGAGTGAGATTCATGAAATCGCGATGCATGCGGATAGATACGGCCTCAAAAGGTGTCGTATCAATCTACGCCGCGCGGTTGCCGTTAAATCGGGTACGGCGGCAGTTAGACCGCGTTTAACGTCGCGATAACGATTGCAGTGGCGGCGGTTGTAGTCCAGTGAACGTCAATCAGCCGTCGCCCGCGGATAAAAAGGTGAAACTCCAGCACTGGCGCGCCTTCGCGAGCAGAAATGCTCCGAAAGCCGCACCAGTGCTGGAGTTTTTCTTGCGATGACTACTGCTGGTGAACGCCGGCATCTTCCAGGCAGTTGGTGGCCGTGCCAGGTATGCATGCATGGCGGGTTCGTTTCGTTGCGTCGTTGCTTGCGGATTTCATGGTTCGCTCGCGATCGTTGGTGGGAGAAAGAGCGGGCACTGCGTGCCCGCTGCAACCCACTGTGCGTGCCGGCCGGCATCGATTTCCTGTGGAATTTCCAAGGGATTTCTCACCCACCGCGAAGACGGAAAAACACCAGCGCAATCAATGCTTGGCGAAGAGCCGGACGAGCGGCGTGAGACTTTTCTGAGCGTTTTGTGAGAAAAACCCGCGTGCTAGACTTCGCCGAATCCATGCCCGCGAATTCCTCCGCCCCCGCCGACACTCCGCCGGACACCGGCTTTTACGAATTCGGCGCCCCTGATGCGCCCTACCGTCTCGAGATCGCGAACCGCACGCTGTTTCGCGGCAGCGAGTTCCTGCCGCTGACACCGAAGGTGGCCGAGACCCTGCTGCTGTTGCTGGAGCATGTCGGCCGTGTCGTCACCAAGGAGCAACTGCTGGAACGCGTATGGCCGGGCGTGGTGGTGGAAGAAGGCGGCATCGCCAACAACATCTCGGCACTGCGCAAATTGCTGAACGCCGGCTTTGGTGAGGACGGACCGATCGCAACCGTGGCGCGACGCGGCTATCGATTCGTCGCCGAAGTGCGGCACCAGGACTCAATGAAACCAGCCGCCGTCCATTCAGCAATACCATCAGCGGCGTCATCACTGCCCGCATCGAAGCCAGCAGCAGCGCGCGACACCATCCTCGTCGCCGATATTGAAAACAAGACCGGCGATACCGTATTCGACGAAACTATCAAGCAGGCATTGATGCTGAATCTCGCGCAGTCGCCGCGGCTTGAGATCCTCACCGATCGCAAAGTGCACTCGATGCTGCGAATGATGGATCGTGCCGGCCAGCCGGTGATCGGCGAGATTGCGCTGGAAATCTGCCAGCGCACCGGCACGCGTGTGGCGATCACGGGTTCGATCTTCGCGCTGGCCGACGATTTCGCGATCGGGCTCTATGCCATCGACGGCGAATCCGGCGACATCCTGATCTCGGAACAATCGCGCGCCAAAGGCAAAGGCGAAGTGCTGCAGGCGCTGGATCGGGCGGCGCTGGTGCTGCGCGAAAAACTTGGCGAATCGCTGGCCTCGCTGCGCCGCCACTCGCTGCGCTTCGACGAAGTGGCGACTTCTTCGCTGGATGCGCTGAAGGCCTATACCGTCGGCCGCCGCGAATGGCTGGAACAAGGCGAAGCCGCCGCCATGCCGCATTTCCTGCGTGCGATCGAACTCGACCCGCAGTTCGTCTCGACCTATTCGGCCATGGCCCACTGTTGCAACAACATGGGCGAAAGCGCCCATGCACGCGATTACATGCAAAAGGCCTTCGATCTGCGCGACCGCGCCACCGACCGCGAGCGCGATCGTATCCATAGCACCTATCACATCACGGTGACGGGCGATGCGCACAAGGGGCTGGATGCATTGCGCGCATGGCACAACAGTCATCCTGGCGATCCGGTCGTGCTGCTCAACATCGGCAATCTGCACTCGGTCATCGGCCAATGGGACAAGGCGCTGGATTACGGCCTGCGCGCGCAGGCGCACGAGGGCACAGCGCTCGTGGCCAGCAACGTTGCGCTGGCGCAGCTGGCGCTCGGCGATCAAGACAGTGCGCGCCGCACATTGGCGCAGGCGCTGGCGCAGGGGTTCAATGCGCTTCCCCTTCATCTCGATGCCTATCTGGAAGCTTTCCTGCGCGGCGACGGCGTCGCCATGCAGCATCATGCAGATGCCGTCGTCGGTCGCAGCGGCGAGGAAGATTTCATTATTGCATCGCAAGCGGATACCGAGACATGGCACGGTCGTTTTTCCCGTGCCCGTGTGTTGGCGCGCCGCGCGAGCGAATCGGCGCGACGTGCGGGCGCGTTCGAAATGGCCGCGACCTGGGAAGCACAGGCCGCGTTGCGCGAAGCCGAAGTCGGTCGCCTCGATTTAGCCGTTGCCGGGGCACACGCCGCGCTGGCGGCGATGGAAGACAGCATGCAAGTCGTGGCCCTCGCCGGTCTGGCACTCGCGCGCGCCGGTGAGGCTGATCGCGCCAGCGAACTCGTCGCACTACTGGATCGCAATTTGCCGTACAACACGCAGGTGCAGCACTATTGGCTGCCGTGCATTCGCGCGGCGATCGCATTGCAAGCGAACGACGCAAGAGGCGCAATCGAAGCGTTGGAGCCGGCGATTGCAATGGATCTCGCATTGCCGACGCCGTTTGAAAGCGGCTTCATGTATCCGCCCTACCTGCGCGGCGAGGCGCTGCTGCAGGCCGGAAGGGCCGGCGACGCCGTGAAAGAGTTTCAAAAAATCATCGCGAGGCCCGGGCTGATCAAGAACTTCGTGCTGTATCCGCTGGCCCATCTGGGCGCGGCCAAGGCGCTTGAGGCGATGGCAAAAACCAACGAGGCCGACGCAATGCGCGAACGATTCAACGCGATGTGGCGCGACCGGGACGACGATCTGAAATCGCTGGCCTGAAACGCCGCACGTCCAGGTTGTAAAGTTCAGTCCTGCTCGATCAACCCGGATACGGCAGCACGCGCTTCTGCGGCCAACACCGACAAGCTTCGCTTCTCGCCGGGCTTGATCGCGACGGGCGAATCATCGCTATTTTGCGATTCGCAAAACACCGTCGCGTCCTTGCGAATGCTGGCCGAGACTTCGGTGGAGGCGACAATCTCTCGCGCCCATCCGAGCGCCGCTTTGCGCTTCTTCGGTATCGCCGTCGACACCAGACGCGCTGAACTCAGGATGGCGTCGGCCAGCACATTGATGAACTGGTGCTTTTCGGCGGCGTCCAGCGCGATCACCAGATGCTGCGCGGCATCGGCGTTATCGCCCAGTTCGGCAGAGGCCTGGGCAAGCACGATGCGCGCGTCCATCGCCGGCAGCAAATGTCCATCGTGTTCCGCCATCTCCAGTGCCTGCAACGCCGGCTCGCGCGCTTCCGCCGCGCGGCCGAGTCTGAGCAGCACATCGCCGGTGGACATGAGGTTAAGCGCGATGAGATTGCGATCGCCGGCTTTGCGCAACACTTCCAGCGCCGCACGATAGCGTGTCAGCGCGGTTGCATTGTCGCCCTGCCGTCTTGAGACCACGCCCAGGTTGTGCATGCCGCGGCCGATATTGGCGGTGGCATGCAGATCACGCCAGGATGCCAGTGCGCTTTGATAGCCGGCTTCGGCGGCGGCGTAATTGCCGAGATGGTTCTCGGCCAGCGCGAGATTGTTGTGCGCCGCGGCCAGCAGCGATGGCCTGCCGGCGGCCAGGGCCAAGGCCAGCGCGCGTTGCTGCAATGCGCGGCACTCTTCGCGACGGCCCGATTGCAGCAGGGCAAGACCAAGCACCCGGCAAGCCGACGCCAGCAGCGCCGGATCGCCCAGTTGTTCGGCCAGCATCAGCACGTCCGACGCCTCGCTTTCGGCCTCGGCAAGACGGCCGAGCAGGAGGAACGTGAACGCCTTGGCCGAGCGTGCCTGCACCCGGGTCTTGGTCGAAGTCGGCGCCAGTGGCAGGAATTCAATGGCCTGATCCAGCGTGGTCAGTGCATCGGCCGTGCGGGCGCCGAAACGCTGAAACAGGCCGAGGTAGTACAAGGCCGGTGCGGTTTTTTTCTCGCCTGCTGCCTTTCGCCACACTTCTGCCGCGGAGATACCTTCACTGATGAAGCTGCGGCATTCCAGATAGTCGAACCAGGCCGGCGCCGCCGCCTCAAGCGCGGCCACATTGCCTGCGCGTGCGCAGGATTGCCAGGCTTCGCGCAGGTTGGCGCTCTCCTTGTCGATATCGGCCAGCGCCGACAGCTCGTGCGGACCATCGAGGCGCTTGCCGATCGCGTGCAACCAGCTCATGCACCAGGCGTCGCGGCGATTGCGCACCGTGTCGCGCAATGCCGGCGCCTTGCCGCTTTGTTCCCAGGCAAATTGCCGCACCACCTCGTGCAAATGCCAGCGCCCATCGGGCACTTGCGTGAGCAGCGCCTTGTCGGCGAGCGCCGCCATTGCCGCAGGCGAGGCCGAGGCAATTTCCGCCGCCGCTTCGCTGGAAAAGGTACCCAGCAACACAGCGAGCCCGGACAGCGCCTGGCGCAACTCATCCGTCAGCCGTTCCCATGAAAACGCCACCGCCGCACCCAGCGAGCGATGGCGCGCGACGCGATTCTTGTGGCGGCTGTCGAGTGCTGCCGCATGAGCCCGCAGGTCTGCCACCAACTCGACCGTGGGCACGGTACCGATCCAGCTTGCGGCCAATTCCAGTCCCAGCGGCAATCCTTCCAGCAGCGAGCAGATGCGCGCCACGTCGGCAGCATTGGCTTGCAGCGAAAATGTCGACTGCACCTGGCGCGCGCGTTGCGAAAACAGTTGCACCGCCGCGAAGTTCTGCATGTCGGCAGTGTCGGCCGCCTGCGGATAAGCCAAGCCCGCCACTTCATGCACCCACTCCTCCTGCAGATGCAGCGGCTCACGCGACGTGGTCAACAACTTGAGCCGCGCACCGGTACCAGCCAGAAGACGAGCGATTTGAGCAGCGAGGTCGCCTTCGACTTCGGGTGCCAGAAGGTGCTCGAGGTTGTCGAGCACCAGCAGTGCATTGCGGCGCTTGAAGAAAGCGATCAGCAAATCGAGCGGCGCCGCCGAGCCGGCTGGTTGCAGGCCACAGGCACGCGCCACGGTTTGCGCGAACAACGCCGGCGTGGTCACGTCATCGAGCGCGGCAACAAACACGCCGTCGGCAAACTGGTCCGCCTCGTTTTCCGACAAGGCGAGCGCGAGCCGCGTCTTGCCCACGCCGCCCATGCCATGCAGCGTAAGCAGGCGACAGCCGGGATCGGACAGCGATTGGCGCAAGGCGGCAAGCTCGTTGTCACGGCCCAAAAAAGCCGTTGCCGCCGCCAAGCGCGCCGGTACTTCGCGCGAGCTGACGTGGCGCTGGCGCAGGCTCTCGGCCAAGGCCATCATCGCCGGCGACGGCGCCGCGCCCTCGTTCACCGCCAATGCGCGCCGATAGACATCGTACTGCGCCAGGGCGCGATCATTGCCGGCATCCTCGGTCAGCCACGTGATCAGCAACCGGTGCATGGCCTCATCCGCCGGCTGGTGCCTCAGCCAGTTGCCGGCAACGTTGCGCGCCGCTTCGACCTGGCCCTTCGTCCGCAAATCCTGCGCCAGCGCCACGTGCGCGTTGTGCGCCAGCTGGCGCAATCGTGCGCGCTCGGCAAACAGCCAATCGGAAAATTCGGGCGCCTCATCCGCGGTAACGCCTTCGAACAGGTCGCCGCCATAGCGCGATACGGCAGACTGCAGGCGTTCTTGATCAGTGCTGTCGTGATCAGCGAGAAAAGCGTCCACGTCCAGCGCGTAGTGCGCATCCGCCGCCACGCCGATGCGGTCGCGTTGCACGTCGAGACAGGCCAGCACCGGCGCCGGCAGCTTGGTCAGCGCCACCCGCAGGCTGCCGAGCGAATGCTGCTGGTTATTGCCACCCCAGAACAGCGCCGCCAGCTGCGCGCGCGGCTGCACCGTTTTGACGAGCAACACATACGCCGCCAGCCACAAAGCCTTTTTCGATGCACAAGGCAACTCTCTTCCGTCGATCAGGAACGCAGGTTGACCCAGCAATTTGATATTCAGAATGGAATTCATGCAGTGATGTTGACGGCGGCGGACACGAACGCCGGCGCCGCTTCGCTTCGGTATCAGCGCCACTTTTGCGGTGGCGTGGCAGAACACTACCATCGGATGGTGCAAAACGTCATTGATTTGTGAACTTCAATGCTGGCGCGCCCTTCCAGCCATTTTTGCCCCAAAGTCCGCGCCAGTGCTAGAGTTTGACCATGAGAATCGATCGCACAGAATGACCTCGCCCGTCGAAACACCTGACGCATTGGTGATCGGCTTGGGCGCCATGGGCGCTGCGACCACTCTGCATTTGGCCAGGGCCGGTCTGAGGGTCGTGGGTCTCGATCAATTCACGCCGCCGCATGCGCTGGGTTCGACGCACGGCGAGACACGCATCACGCGGCAGGCAATCGGCGAAGGCGAGCAGTTCGTGCCGCTGGCGCAGCGTTCGCATCAGCTGTGGCGCGAGTTCGAGGCGGAAACCGGCGCCGCACTTTTCAATGCCTGCGGCGGTTTGATCATGACGCGTGGCGGTCAGATGAGTCGGCTGCACGACCAGCAGGATTTTCTCGGCAATACGATTCGCGCCGCCAAACGTTTCGGCATCAAGCACGAATGCTGGAATGCACCGCAAATCGCAGCACGCTACCCGCAGTTTGTTTTGCAAGGCGATGAGACCGCGTATTTCGAGCCGGGCGCTGGCTATGTTTCGCCCGAGGCTTGCGTCAAGGCGCAATTGCAGCTCGCCGCCCGCTACGGCGCAACGCTGCGCTTCAACGAAAAAGTAGCATCGATTTCTTGCGTTGACGGTCGCTCAATGGTGACGACCGATCGCGCACGCTATAGCGCCGGCACCACCATCGTCGCCGCGGGTGCGTGGGTCGGTAGCCTGGTGCCGCGGCTTGCGAAAACACTCACCGTGCGCCGCCAGGTGCTGCACTGGTTTGAACTGGATGGAACGATCTCGTATGCAATCGGCGAAATGCCGATCTTCATCACGCAATGGGGTGACGCCGAAGATGCGGTGTTCTATGGCTTTCCGCAAACTGGAGCGACCACCGCAATCAAGGTCGCCACCGAACAGCGGCTGGCGGACACCACGCCCGACACCGTTGATCGCATCGTCTCCCAAGAGGAATCCGCCGTGATGCACGCACGTCATGTCGCAGGACGATTGCGTGGCGTAAGTGCGACAGCGACGAAATCGGTTGCCTGCCTCTACACCAATGCGCCCCACGCCAATTTCATCATCGACCGCTTGCCTGAGGTGGAAGACACCATCGTCATTTCTGCCTGCTCCGGCCATGGCTTCAAGCATTCGGCCGCGATTGGCGAATCGGTAGCACAGATGGTGTTGCAGAATGCCACGCCGGATATCCTGCAGCCGTTTTCGTTTGCCGCGAACGAACTAAACCTGGACTGATTCCACGCGATTGCGGCCACCAGATTTGGCTGCATACAACGCCTGATCCGCACGGCGCAACAAATCGTCCAGCACGCGATCTTCGGCGGCGATCACACCGACACCAATCGAAGCGGTGATTTTCAGTTCAGCGTTGTTCAATTTCAGCGACGCCGATTCGATCGCCTGCCGCAGTCGTTCTGCAGCGGTATGTGCTTCCGTCGCGGTGTTCACCTCCAGCAGCGCGACAAACTCCTCGCCACCCTGCCGGCCGACCATATTGGGGCCGCGGCAATGATGTTCGAGAACGGCGGCCACGTGCTTCAGCGCAATATCGCCGGTGTCATGCCCATAGCGGTCGTTGATTGACTTGAAGTGATCGATATCGACAATTGCTACCGCAAAATTTGCACCCGAGCGCTTGGCCGCGTTGAAGCGCGCCTCGCCGGTGCCGGTGATGGTGCGACGATTGGGCAAACCGGTCAGGTAGTCGGTGGCTGCCGCCAGCTCCCATTGGCGACGGATGCGTTCGGAACACATCATCAGAAACGCGGTGGTGCCGATCACGGGCGGCACCGCGACCAGCAACGGCGTGACAACATTCATCCAGCTCTTGCCATCGACAAATGAAGCAGCGGCATCGGGATAGGTCACGAAATAGCCGATGCGCACAATCATGAAAACCACGATAACGACAAAAATTGCGGCCAGCACGCGATGGCTGATCGACACATCACCCGGGTGACGGTACAAGGTCAGCGCGATCGCGACGCTGACAATGACCCACATGCTGGAAGCGATCACGATACGGCCGACCAGACTGGGTTCGTGGGCGGAGAAAACATAGACGCCCACTGTCGCCAACAAGGCCGGCAAAAACAGCCAGCGCGTATCCGGCAACTTGCAAAAGCGCCGGATCGCTCGCCAGTACAGCGTCAACCCCAACAACGCGCAGGCATTCCCCAGCGGCAGAATGAAGCCGGCCGGCAATGCATTCTGGAATGCCAGCAATACGCTGCCGCCGGCCAGCAGCAGCGTGCCAATGCGCCAATCGGCAGCGCTGGGTTGCACATCGGGCGAGAGACTCTTGTGCATCAATCCCAGCACGCCGCCGTTCAGCAACATCATCAAGGTAGCAATCGTGAGCGCGGTGACGGGATCCATGACCCGGATTATCGGCAAGCGCCGCGCAAATGTCGAAGAAGATTCAACTTGGGTCCCCGCCTTCGCGGGGACAGGACATCAAATATTTGCGTTCAGTTCACCCAATACAAATGCCGCAACACCATCCACTCGCCGGTCTGGTTGTCCGGCGTGCGTTCGGCATTGCGTCGCAGCGACTCTTCGATCAACTTGCCCAATCCGGTGAACGGTACCGCTGTCGTCGGCTTTACGCAGCGCGCTGATCGTTCGACAGCGTCCAATGGGCGTTTCAGCGGGCGCAGGAACAAGTCGCGCACATTGATCCCCTCCCCCGGCCGGCACAGCCCCATCGTCAGGTCGCGTGTGCGCCATGGCTGAGGATCGCCGGGCCGACTGGCAGCCGTTGCGCCTCCAAGAAGCGTCTTACCGCGAAACAGGCTGTCCATATGTTCCAGCAGTGCATCCCAGGTGGCAAAGCTCTGCGCATCCATCACCAACGGGAAACTAGTGTTGGTTTGCTTTGGATTAGCGATCCACTCGTGATCATTATCGGTTTCCTTCAACAGCGATTCGCGCAGTTTGCGCGAGGTAGCAATGCCTTCCAGCAGGCGCGGGTAGGCCTTCGTCGCCACGCGTTTTTCATCGTGCAGCACAACAACATCTTTGCTCTGCGGATCAAGGTTGTACGACAGCACCAGATTCAGCGCCGCCTCGGCAAAGTTGAGATAAGCGGCGGCCCAGTAGACATCGGACTGGTCGAGCTTGATCACTGGTTTGACGAAATGCTTTCCGTAATACTCCGCGGTGCCGCCGGTGCCGCTGAAAGCGGCGATCTGGTCGTTGCCGCGCCTGGCGACCCAGAAGAAATGTTTCTCGAACGGCGTAACGGTGCCGTCACCGTCGAGATCAATTTCCCATTCGCCGGGCTTGATGACGAATAGCGGTTTGTTTGCACGCACAGTGGAAAGTGCCTGTCGCGCAGCCGTGATCCTGACGAGAATTTCTTCCAGCTTGACGCGAATCGCCTGGACAAAGCTGCGATCCCTTTCCTGCGCATTGCTGCTCTCCATGCGCTTACTCATGCTGCGCGCCCAGCGAGCGGTATCGGTCAGCAGGTCAATGCCGCTGCAAATCACATAGGCGACTTTCTCATCGTCGGCGCGCAGCGTCGCAGCGGTTCTCGGGCGAAGCTCGGCGCAGGTCGTTTGCATTGCCGGCGTGGAAGAGAAGTCGATCGCGGCGTTTGCGGGCACCGCGAATATCGACAGCGCGAACGCGGACATAAAGGTAAAGACGTGTTTTTGCATGTTGCTCCTGCGACGTTGTTGTTCGAGGCGAAACTCAAGCACTGGTGCGGCGCTACGGGCAAAAACGGCCCAAGGAGCGCACGGAATGGCGATCTTTGTTATCGCGCGACTTCACGCATGACCACCACCATCCGCCGTGCATCCGGCTCCCTCGCCGCGACAAAGTTAAATACCGAGTCCACCGTTACGGTACGAATGCGATCCGACCAACGTAATTCGCCTGGGTGATCATCAAACGCGATATTGGCCTTGGTCATGCGCGCGCCGAGCCGCGTCAGCGTATCGAGCTTCAATTCAGTCGGTTGATAGCCCGCCAGTTTGAGCCATTGTTGCGCCTGCTCGCGGTTGGTTACCGGAATATCGCGCGAGCCGGCCGCGGCAATGATCTCCAGCGCCCACTGGTTGGAGTTCTGGTAGCGCGTGGAGTAGGGATACGCGACCATGTTGTAGTGCGCATTGTGGAATTCCAGATGCTTGCGGGCGGCCAGCAGATCAGCCAGCCGTTCCTGTGTTTGCGCATTCGGCACCAGAATCACCGCCTCCATCCGCCAAAGGTCGTCCATGAAGAAATTGGCGAGGCCTTCGTCGTAGATTTCCGAGCGGTCGGTGCCGCATTCGTTCAGCTGGTGCACCACGCGCCATTTGCCTTTGGGGTGATCGCGCCAGACAAAACCGAAATGCGAATAGCGCACACCGTAGCGCGACAGGTTCTGTCCGGCGCGACCGATCAGTGCCAGCGAAGCGCCGGAATCGTCGAGCTTTTGCCGCGCTTGCAGTGCCAGTTCGGTCGCTTTTTGCGCGGTTTGCGGATTGATCGGTCGCTCTTCGCATGAGCGTCCCGCCCAGGCCGGCGTCATCAGCACTACGCCGGTCGCAATCACCAGGAACGTTCGTTTCAGCATGGCGGCATCAATAGTCGCGAGCGCGCGAACGATGCATCATGGCCGTACCGACTTCGTTCGGCACGAACATCAGCGCCTTGCCGGCACCAACCAGAATGACGCCGGTCGCGGTCACGCTGCCTTGAAGGACCGTGCCAACCGCGATGGCGGAACCTTCGATCGCCTTGCCGGTGAATTGCACCGAGGCCTCGGCGCCATTGGCAAGACCACGCAGCGTTACGGTCGAGACTTCGCCCACGGTCTTTACGCCGGTGACGGAAAAACGTCCAGCGTCCTTGAACATTTGCGCCGTGCCATTTACCAAAGTGACCGGCACGGCGACCGAGGCATTGAGCGACGCACGCGAGGCTTCGCTGAGGGAGCCTGCGTGAGCCATCGACAGCGACGAAGCAAATAGCAGCACTGCGATACCAGCGTGGGCAGGATACAAAATCGAGTCGCGCTTTTTCATGTGTAACTCCTTTTCTGTAATGAACAGCGAGCCGATTGTGGTTAGCACCGGACCGTGACGCAATGCGAAAACAATCGGGTATCGCATCCCGATACCTCGCGTTCGCGCCGACCCACCGGCTTACTGGGGAACAAGGCGCAAAGCACACTCAACACTTGTTCAGTTTCACGCTACAATCTTGACCAACCGGTCAGTTTTGGAAATCTGGAGAAAGTGCATGTCCGATCACATCGTTCTCACGTCCCACCCGAAAGCGCGTCGCGCGGGAGCATTTTTTGACATCCGCTGGGGTGCGCCATCGGCTGTTGAACGCGGCCCGGTCATCGCCAGCCTGACCGATCCCGCGCAGCGCAATGCCATCGGCACGCACGGTGGTGCTTATGCTGTATATCGCGCCCTCGCTGTTGCCTCCGGCGCGCTGGATCGCGATCACCGTCCGGACCTCACCAACACCGCACCGGCCGAATCCGTCGGCCCTCATCCGCAGTGGGCAGACCCGGGCAAGATTGTGTCGATGGACCCGTGGGGTCATATGGTGGCCAGCGCCTTTGCCAGCGAAATCGCCGCCGGCGCCGACATCCGGCCGACGGTCGCGATCACCAAGGCGCATATCAACATGCCGGAGCTGAAAGCCGCCATCGTCGCGGGCCGATTGAAACCGGATGGCGACATCCTGACCGAAAACGGCGACGTCAAAGTCACCAAGGCGGCGATCGACCCGGTTTGGTATTTGCCGGGACTGGCGGAGCGTTTCGGCGTGAAAGAGACGGCGCTGCGCCGCGCACTGTTTGAACAAACCGCCGGCATGTTCCCGGAGCTGGTCACACGTTCCGATCTGAAAGTATTCCTGCCGCCGATCGGTGGCATGACGCTGTATTTCTTTGGCGATATGAGCAAACTGGGCAAACCCGAAACCAAAATCGCCTGCCGCCTGCACGACGAGTGCAACGGCTCCGACGTGTTCGGCTCCGACATCTGCACCTGCCGTCCGTACTTGGCGCACGGTATCGAGGTCTGCATCGAGATGGCGCAGCAAGGCGGCGTTGGCGTGGTGATCTATAACCGCAAGGAAGGCCGTGCGCTGGGGGAAGTCACCAAGTTCCTGGTGTACAACGCCCGCAAGCGCCAGCCGGGTGGCGACCGCGCCGAAACCTATTTCGCCCGCACCGAGTGTGTGGCCGGGGTACAGGACATGCGCTTCCAGCAATTGATGCCGGACGTATTCCACTGGCTCGGCATCACTCGCATCGATCGCTGGGCATCGATGAGCGACATGAAGCACGGCGCGCTGGTCGAGCAAGGCATCGAAGTGGTCGAGCGCGTGCCGATTCCGGATGAATTGATCCCGGCCGATGCGAGCGTGGAAATGGATGCGAAGAAAGCCGCGGGCTATTTCTCCAATTACATGCCCGATGCCGAAGAGCTTGCTGTGGCCAAAGGTCGCGGACTGGAAGAATGAACGACATGAATGACCTGGCCGGCTGGCACACGCCGGTGCCGGATACGCATCCGGCGGCGGCACTGCTGAATGCAAAGGCGGTGCGCACGCATTGCGAGGAAATTTTTTCGCATGTCGGTCGCGGCGATTCGAAGCATTTTGTCCTTCATAGCGAAAAACTCACGCCGACCGCGGCCTATGTCGCCGCGGTAATCCGCGAACGTTATCCGGATTTGAAGGTGCCGTATCACAGCCGCTGGCGCCACTTTGAAGCCGGTAGGGTCGACCGCTGGAATCCGGTGTTCACTGCACAGGGACTGGCCGAGCACCATGATCGCGACGAGCGCGCACGGGCACGCATCGACCTCGTCATTCCCAGCGTCTTGCTCGACGCCGGCGCCGGGCCGAAGTGGACTTACCGCGATCCGTTAAGCGGCCAGACACTGGCACGCTCCGAAGGTTTGGGCGTCGCCAGCCTTGCCGTGTTTGCTCGCGGGCTGTTGTCCGATCACCGCACCTTGCCGTTGCGTAGCGATGCAGCGGCGCTGTCGCGCATCACCGCCAAACAGATCGGCGAAGTGTTTCAAGTCAGCGAAGCCAATCCGCTGGTCGGGCTCGAAGGCCGTACGTCGTTGCTGAAGCGTCTGGGCGATGTCGTCGCAGTCACGCCGGCGGTATTCGGCACCGAAGGCCGGCTGGGCAATCTCTACGACTACCTGAAACGTCATGCAACTGGTAACCGCATCGAAGCCGGCTTCATTTTAGAAACGCTGCTGCGTGCGCTGGGCCCGATGTGGCCGGGACGCATGGTGCTGGACGGCGTACCACTCGGCGATTGCTGGCCGCATCCGGCCGCCAGTGGCGGACGGGTGCCGTTTCACAAGTTAACGCAGTGGCTCACCTATTCCTTGCTGGAGCCGCTGGAAGAAGCCGGGCTGGAAATTGCCGGGCTCGATGCATTGACCGGCCTGCCCGAATACCGCAACGGCGGCCTGCTGCTCGATCTCGGTTTGATCGAAGCGCGCGACGCCAGTTTTCATAGCCGCACCTTGACGGTGGATGAGCCTGCTGTAGTAGAGTGGCGCGCACTCACTGTGGCATTGCTGGATCGGCTGGCGGTGGAGGTACGGAAAGAATTGGGCGTAGATGCAGGAGAGTTTCCGCTGGCGCGGGTGCTGGAAGGCGGCACTTGGGCAGCAGGAAGAAAGATCGCCGCTGAAAAGCGCGCCGGTGGCCCACCACCGGTTCATATCGATAGTGACGGCACCGTTTTTTGACGCACGCATAACCGGAGAACTTGATGCATCCGCAATTTCCGAACCTGACCGTGATCCAGCATCCCTTGTTGCAGCACAAGCTCACCTTCCTGCGACGCGAGGAAACATCGACCGCCGGTTTCCGCCGACTGGTAAAGGAAATCAGCCAGATGCTGGCGTACGAAGTAACGCGTGACCTGCCGACAGAAAACGTGCGCATCAAAACGCCGATCACCGAGTTCGATTCGCCGGTGATCAGCGGCAAAAAGCAGTGCATCGTCTCGATACTGCGCGCCGGCAACGGCATGCTCGACGGCATGCTGGAATTGTTGCCCGCCGCACGCGTCGGTCACATCGGCCTCTACCGCGATCCGGCCACGCTGGAGCCGGTCGAGTATTACTTCAAGGTGCCGGAAGATGTTTCCGAGCGCATGGTGATTGTGGTCGATCCGATGCTGGCCACCGGCAACTCCGCCGTCGCGGCGCTGAACCAGCTCAAGGCGTACGGTGTCACCAGCCTTAAATTCGTTTGCCTGCTGGCTTGTCCCGAAGGTGTAAAGAATCTGCTGGAACATCATCCCGATGTGCAGATCACGACTGCTGCCATGGATGAAAAACTGAACGAGCACGGCTATATCGTGCCGGGACTGGGAGACGCCGGTGACCGCATTTTCGGTACTCGCTGAAAACGCCGAAGAAGAAGTTGCGGAGCGCGAGCCGCCGCGCCGCAAGGAACATATTCGCCATGCGGCGGTAGTGGATATCCTCGCCGCCGCCGAAGCAGTGTTCGCCCGCGCCGGATTTGCCGGCGCCACCATGGCGGAAATCGCCGAGGGCGCCGGTATTCCGAAAGCCAATCTGCACTACTACTTCCGCACCAAGGTGTCGCTGTATCAGGCGGTGCTGGATAACACGCTGACGCTGTGGCTGTCGGAAACCGACGGCATCACCATGGATGCCGACCCGGCGACGGCGCTGGGCGACTACATCCGCGCCAAGATGCGGCTCACCGCAACGCACCCGGACGCTTCGCGTGTGTTCGCCAACGAGATGCTGCACGGGGCTCCGCACATCGGCGATTACCTGCGCAACGAACTGAAAACGCTGGTCGACGAGAAATCGAAAGCGATCGAGCATTGGGCCAGGCACGGAAAGATCGACCCCATCGATCCGCGCCACCTGTTCTTCACCATCTGGGCCGCGACGCAGACCTATGCCGATTTCCAGCCGCAGGTGTGCGCGGTGCTGGGCAAATCGAAGATGTCGCGCGCGGAACTGGATCGCGCCACCGACCAGCTGGTGAAGCTGGTATTGAAAGGCTGTGGCGTCAAAGTCATATAGAACCGCGTAAGGCTCGCGCAGCTTTGCGCGACCCATGGTTGCGGCGACGGCCGCAGGAAATCCGGTTTTCTGAAAACGGCGTATCGTTACGTCGTTTTCCGGCATGTTCCCAGGCAAGTCACCCTACCCAAAAGGAGCAACCCATGTTCGCGCGCAGACTGTCCGCTTTTTGCATAGCTTCTCTCGCCACCCTCGCCACCTCTCCGGCCTTCGCCGGCGCCGACAAAATCGCCTTCCCGGAAAATTGGGACAAGGGCGTGCTGTACGGTACGGTCGATCGCCATGACATCAAGCAGTATCGCGAACTCTATTCGACCAAAGCGGCAGTCGATGCGGTCAAGGCCGGCAAGCCGATTCCCAGCGGCACGGTGCTCACACTGGTGCAGTACAAGGCCAAGGTCGACGACAAGGGTGCAGTGATCAAAGGCGCCGACGGCAAATTCCAGAAAGGCGATCTGGTCGCCTACACGGTAATGGAAAAGCGCACCGGCTGGGGTACCGAATACAAGGACGACATCCGCAACGGCGAGTGGGAATACCAGGTCTTCACGGCAGACAAGAAGCCCAACGAAAAAGCCAATATCAATGGCTGCTTCCAGTGCCACAAGCCGCATGAGAAACAGGACTTCGTGATTTCGCTGGCGAAACTTTCCGGCACCGCGCCGGGGGCCAAGCCGGTGCCGAAATCGGGTACGGTGGTCGCGGTCGCAGACTTCCTGTTCGGGCCTGAAAAAGCTGAAGCCAAAGTCGGCCAGCCGGTGACGTGGGCAAACATGGATGATTCGCCGCATCAGGTCACGCTGTCCGGTCCTAACGGTCGCCGCAGCGGTGTGATGCTGAAAGGACAGACCGAAACCATGACTTTCGACGCGCCGGGCGTGTATTCGTATATCTGCGGCCTGCATCCCAATATGAAGGGCACGATTGAGGTCAAACAATAAAACTCCAGAATTGGCGCGGCGTTCCGGGCATTTAAGGCTGGAACACCGCGCCGAATGGCGATCTACGTTTCGCGCAACACATTGACAGCATCTAACGGTTCGCGTAACTTTTGTCTTGCGCCGATTTGACGATCAGCTTGCGGGCGCGGGGAAATCATCGGGCTCTCCAATAAATTCGGCTAAAGCGGCTATCTGAATTCCAGAAGGCCCGATAGCAAAGCTGTCGGGCTTTTTCGTTTCCGGAATTCGCATGATTGCCACACCCCAATCCGCGCACTTCACCGAGCCGCTGTCGCTGGCCAGCGGCGCGAGCTTGCGCGAATACGATCTTGCGTACGAGACCTACGGCACCCTCAACGCCGACAAGTCGAACGCGATCCTGATCTGCCATGCGCTGAATGCCTCGCACCACGTCGCCGGCACGTATGCCGATCAGCCTGACAACCTCGGCTGGTGGGACAACATGGTTGGCCCCGGCAAACCGGTCGACACCGACCGCTTCTTCGTTATCGGCATCAACAATCTCGGCTCCTGCTTCGGTTCCACCGGCCCGCTGACGGTAAATCCGCACACCGCCAAACCCTGGGGCGCCGATTTTCCGCTGGTGACGGTGGAAGACTGGGTCGATTCGCATGCGCGGCTGATGGATCGGCTCGGCATCACCAGACTCGCCGCCGTGATGGGTGGCTCGCTGGGCGGCATGCAGGCGATGTGCTGGGCGTACCGCTATCCGCTGCGCGTCGCCAACGCGCTGGTGATTGCCGCAGCCCCAAATCTGTCGGCGCAGAACATCGCCTTCAACGAAGTCGCGCGCCAGGCGATCATGACCGATCCGGCATTTCACGACGGCACGTTTGCGGAGAAGCACGTGAAGCCGAAAGACGGCCTGACCGTCGCGCGCATGATCGGCCACATCACCTATATCTCCGACGACCAGATGGAAGAGAAATTCGGCCGCGAACTGCGCGATGGATTGCAGTACGGCTTCGGTTCCGAATTCCAGATCGAGTCGTACCTGCGCTACCAGGGCGAAAAATTTTCCGAGTATTACGACGCGAACACCTATCTGCGTGTGACCAAGGCGCTGGATTATTTCGACCCCGCACTTGCGCATGGTGGCGACCTGGCGAAAGCGTTGTCGCCGGCCACCGCGCGGTTTCTGGTCGTATCCTTCACTACCGACTGGCGTTTCTCGCCTGCGCGTTCGCGTGAGATCGTCAAAGCGCTGCTGAAGGAAAAGAAAAGCGTCACCTACGCCGAAGTCGATGCGCCGCACGGCCACGACGCGTTTCTGCTAGAGAACCCGCAGTACCTCGGCGTGGTGCGCGCATTCCTGGCGAGGGCCGCCGCGTGATCACCCGCAAAGATTTCGAAGCGATCTCGCAATGGGTCAAACCCAACGCCTCGGTGCTCGACTTGGGTTGCGGCGACGGCTCGCTGCTGGTCAACCTGCAGGAGACTCGCAACATCACCGGCTACGGCATCGAGAACGACAACGCCGGCATCCTGCAATGCGTGGCCAATGGCGTGAACGTGATTCAATCCAATCTTGAATCGGGATTGAAGGAAATCGAGGATGGCGCGTTCGATTACGTGATTCTTTCGCAAACACTGCAGGCAATGAAACGCACCGAAGCGGTGGTCGATGAAATGCTGCGCGTCGGCCGCGAAGCCATCGTCACCTTCCCCAACTTCGGCTACTGGCGCCACCGCTGGCAGATCCTCAACGGCCGCATGCCGGTGTCGGACAATCTGCCCTACCAGTGGTACGACACGCCGAATGTGCACATGTGCACGGTAGCGGATTTCGATGTGTTCTGCGAACAACGAAAGCTGCGTGTGCTGAGCCGGCTGGTGATGAACGGCGAGCGCGAACAGACGCTGATGCCGAATTTGCTGGGGACGCTGGCGTTGTATCGGCTGGCCAAATAGGCCGTCACTCTATCTGGCACACCAGCTTCGCCGGTGTGCCAGATAGAGTCACTTCATTCGAAGTGCGGGCGCGTTACTAAGTCGTTCAGCCACCCTCTCTAAGGCGTCTTTCGTTGCGCGGGATGTGGCGTCCGAAAGGACGACCGATCCGCCGTTGCACGCCCCACCAGCATCACCCTCAGCACTTTTGCTGCCACCTGCAGAGCTGTTGTGCACAATTTTTCCGTCATTGTTCCGAACTTCAATCGCAAAACCTATTTCCACACTTGACGTACATGTTCCGGACCAGAAACCCGTCTGGCAAGACAGACGAGGTGCAAACTCATTGAGGCGTACAGAAACCTGACCGGCATAGCCACCTTTTTTCATTGCATCAATGGTAAGGGAACTCGCCGGTTCAACAGTAGATTCGAATACAGCATCCATTGTTTTTCGCAAAGAGGACTCAAATGCTTGTCCAGCATCAATGGGATATGTGTGAGCCGAGCAAGTAAATGAACTTGGTTTCACTTCTTTTCTGGCCTGAGAAATATCTTCGGAAAAAACAAGCGCCCACTTGCCTGGTACTTTATTGTCGAAATTTGTGACGATATTTACTGCTGGCGCCGCCATAGGAACAGCTTTATAAGCACATCCAGACGTGAAGGCTACGCACAGCATCCCAAGAAAAACATACGCAAGTTTCATGTTTGGTCCCTTTTTAATTGTCGAACAAGATACTTGGACCATCCGAAGGTGGCTCAGGAACACAGTGAATCAGATATTTTTTTGAAGCCCTTTACTTCTTAATTCGGGCGACCGCATTTTCTTAGGTTTCTGAGCTGACTTCTACTGTACTCCGCCTGTCTTATTTATCAAACCCCGCATCCCCATCGGCATCGCCAACCCGGGCAGCGAAACCAGAAACGTGACAAAGAAAAACGGCGCCCACGCCATGCCGAGTTCTTTCGGGTCGGTGAGATAGCTGGCGGTGGGACCGACATACACGCGCCTCACTGTCACCAACGAAGAGAGCAGAGCGGTGCCCATGCCACCACACGTGTTTTTTATCGCGACCGCTGTGGCTATCACGACGTAGTCTTTCCCTGACACCGCGACCCACATGAACATCAGGTTCGACAGCGCCTGCAACATGCAGGGAACAGCAGATCGATCAGGGTTTGAAACGTTTGATCGTCCGGGTCAGCGTCGGTCCGCCGGTGAATGTGTACGTAATCTTTGCGTCGTCGCCGCCACCCAGATTGGTGAAGTCAAGACTGGCCGTCCCCATTACGGCGGGTGTGCCTGTAGTGGGCGGTGGACTGCCGGCGCCGGCCAGGCGTGTCACATTCGCCATTGGTGCAACTTTCGTAGCTGTACTTGTTTGCCATGTCGGCTGGAATACATACCAGCTGGGCTTGCCATCGGCGGCATAGGTAAACCACGCCGCGAGCATGCTGTCGTTGGGGCTGGCGGCATCTTGCCAGATAAAAAGGCCCCATCCGGGATCGTTCGGATCCCACCACTGACCGGAGTAGTCAAGTCGTACAAAAGGTGCGAATTTGCCGGCCCTTGCATCGGTTACGCGGAATGGGACCGGCGCAAGCTCGAACGAGCGCGGGTTGCTGGATTGCCGCACAGAAATTGTGTAGTCGCCGGCGGGCAGTCGGCCAAGGTCTATTTCCTCATTCGGCCCGGTGGGACAAAGTGGAACAATGGCAGGCGACGCCGATTGACCTAGTTTTATCTCGATCGCGCCTCCTGTCATCGTGACTTGATGTGAGTTGGCGCTGTATTGTCCTCCGCATAGCGTGTACGGCAAGCTGACTTTGATGTAGTCGGTGGAGGTGGGGTTTGCGGGAGACAAGAACGCCCGTCCCCCTAAACTTTTCTTGGTCGGATTTTCCCCATTGAACCGCTTGATGGTGCGCGTTTGTGTTGAACCACCGTTGAATTGATAGATGAGTTTTGCCTGGTCTATGGTGGTGTAGTACGGTGCCGGAAACTCTTCGGACAAAGGCAATGTGAAGTCAAGGCTGGCGGTACCCGCGGCGGTCGCGGTGCCGGGACCTAGCGGAGGACTGTACAGACCCGGGGGGCGAACAGCGTTTGCCAACGCCGCGGTTTGTGTGGCGGTGCTGGTCTGCCAGGCTGGCTGAAAAACGTACCATGCCGGTTTGCCATCGGCCGCGTAGGTAAACCAGGCCGCCAACAAGTTGTCCATGCCATCCTGCCAGACGAATAATCCCCAACCCGGATCAGCGGGATCCCACCAATGGCCGGAGTAGTTACGCCGCACCCAAGGCATCACCTTTGCCGCGCGGCCATCGGAAACAATGATCGGATAGTCGGCAAGCAAAGGGGGCAGCACGAGACCGGACGGCAAAGGCGAGTAATTGATCGTCAAGGCGTAGGTACCAGCCGGCAACGGACCCAACTCGATTTTCTCCTCAAGCCCGCTTGGACAAACTGCAGCCCCCAGATATTGGGCAGCTGGGCCAAGCGTGACTGTAATCGCGTTCTGGACCATGCTGACCCGATATGGGTTTCCCGCATATCCGGTACCGCAGGTGGGGTCCTTGATCGAGAGTGTGATTGCGTCGACCGAGGTTTTCGTCACCGGTTGGAGGGCAATACCTGCAGGCAAAAAGGCAAATGGCGGTACCTGAGCTTGCGCCAGGTTGGCAGCAGCCAGCAGGAACGGAAGTACAAATTTGAAAAGTCTGGCGTGTGTCATATCTTCTTAATTTGCGCTGCCGGGTTGACTATGGCGCCCGTTCCAAGCTCAACCTGACCATCACACCAGCCAATCGTACGCTTTTGGGGAACAAAGCGTACGATCCTTCGTGCTCGCGCTAGCTCCGCAGTAAACGTGATGAATACTGATTCTCGCGTTCAATATCCAAACCCGCAACCAGTTTTCGCATCCCCACCAGCATCGCCAACCCCGGCAACGACACCAGAAATGTGACAAAGAAGAACGGCGGCGAGAACAGCACGAATTGTGTGTCGGCAAACGCGAACCGCACGAACATCAGGTTCGATAGCGCCGGCGACACACCAATAAAAGCAGCAAACGACAAACCTTCGATCAGGGCTTGAAGCGCTTGATCGTCCGCGTCAGCGTCGGTCCGCCGGTGAATGTGTACGTAATCTTTGCGTCGTCGCCGCTACCCAGATTGGTGAAGTCAAGACTGGCCATCCCCATTACGGCGGGTGTGCCTGTAGTGGGCGGTGGACTGCCGGCCCCGGGCAGGCGCGTGCTGTTTGCAAGCGGCGCCGCTTCGGTGACCGTGCTGCTTAACCAGCGCGGCTGAAATACATACCAGTTCGGTTTGCCATCTGCCGCATAGGTAAACCATGCAGCGAGCAAACTATCGCTGGCGCCGCGCGCGTCCTGCCAGATGAACAATCCCCAGCCCGGATCACCCGGATCCCACCATTGACCCGAGAAATCCAGGCGCACATGAGGTGCCACTTTCGCGATGCGGGCGTCGGCAACGGTAAAAGCGTAGTTGGTAAACAGCGCAGCCGGTGCGGCGCCGGCCGGCGCGAAACTATTTGCCGTCAACGTGTAGCTGCCCGCAGGTAGGCGACCGATGAGAATATCTTCACGCGGACCGGATGGACACACGGGGGTTGGATTGGTGGTTTTTTGCCCCAAGGTCACGGTGATCGCGTTCTGCGCCATGCTCACCCGATAGGAATCGCCCAGATATCGATTGCCGCAAGTGGTATCGGGAATCGACAGCGTGATGACATCGGCCGATGTCGGACTTGCCGGTAGCAGGCGCGCGTCATTGGGCAAGGGTTGCGCTTGCGATAGCGCCCAGGTGCCGCAACCGATTAGCGCGGCAATCCATTTGAAATGATTCGTCGTCATGATTTCTTCGATTGGGCAGAATGCACAATTTCCATCACGGCTTGAAACGCTTGATGGTGCGCGTCAGCGTCGATGCACCGTTGAAGGTATAGATAATCTTGCCTTCGTCGGCGGTGCCGTTGTTGGTGAAATCGAGTTTCGCCGTCCCCACGGCGGCGGGCGTGCCGGTCGTTTGCGGCGGACTGATTGGCCCGGCTATGCGCGTGGTTGTCGCCAGCACAGCTATCTGCGTGACCGTATTCGTTTCCCACTGCGGCTGAAACACATACCAAAGCGGCCTTCCGTCCGGCGTGTAGGTAAACCACGCCGCCAGCAGATTGTCGGTGGCATCCTGCCAGATGAACAGTCCCCAGCCAGGATCAGCCGGATCCCACCAGTGTCCTGAGTAATCCAAGCGCACCCACGGCGCGGACTTGGACACGCGCGCATCCAGAACCACAAACGGATAGTTGGAAAACATCGGCGCGCCGGTGGCGTAGTTCACGGTCAAGGTGTAACTGCCCGCTGGCAATTGTCCGAGATCGATTTTTTCGTCGGGTGTTGCAGGACATACCGACGGTGGCGCGACTTCCGCCACTTGCCCCAGCGTAACTATGATCCCGTTCTGCACCACACGGACCCGATAGGGATTTCCTGTGTATCCCTTGCCGCATGTCGTGTCCTTTACCGTCAGCCGCAGATTGTCTGCCGAGGTTCGGGAGGCGGGTTGAAGGGTGGCGCCGTTGGTCAGCACATCAACCGGCAGGAACGGAGGAATCTGGGCAACCGCACATGCGCTGATACCGAGACACAAAGCGAGCACGACGGAAAGGATTCCGGATCTCACATCACTCCTTGGAAACTGGGCTGTCGCAATGACAGTGGCTATCGTACCTTATCAATATGCAAATCCCCAGACAGCTCTTTGTCAGCATTTACCTACGGGACAATTTTCGTTTTCGATATCTAAACCCGCAACCAGTTTCCGCATTCCCACGAGCATCGCCAACCCCGGCAGCGAAACCAGAAACGTGACGAAGAAAAACGGCGCCCACGCCATGCCGAATTCTTTAGGGTCGGTGAGATAGCCGGCAGCGGGGCCGACGTACACGCGCCCTACTGTTGCCAGCGCGGAAAGCAGTGCGAATTGCGTGGCGGTGAAACGTGCATCGCACAGCGACATCAGCAGCGCCACGAACGCAGTGGTGCCCATGCCGCCGCAAACATTCTCGATCGCGACAGCGGCGACCATCACCGCGTAATCCTTTCCCGCCACTGCGACCCACATGAACATCAGGTTTGACAGCGCCTGCAGCACACCGAAGAACAGCAGCGAGCGATAGAGACCCAGCCGCACCATTATCGCGCCGCCGATCAGCACGCCGACAATGGTGGCGGCGAGGCCCATGCCTTTGTTGACCGCGCCGACTTCGGCGGGGCTGAAGCCGGCACCGCGAATCAGGAACGACGTCGATAGCGCAGCGGCAAACGCATCGCCCAGTTTGTACAACACGATCAGCAGCAGCAACAGCCATGCGCCGTTGCGGCTGAAGAATTCTTTCAGCGGGGCGATCACTGCTTCATCAAGCCTGCGCGGCGGCTGCACCCGCTTCAACGGTTCGGGGGCATACAACGTTGCGCACACGCCGACCAGCATCAGTGCGGCCATGACGAAGTAGGTGTTCTGCCAACCGATCCCCTGCGGTAACGACATGCCAAAGAAATCACCGCCCGAGGCCAGCACCAGAGCGCCGCCGCCGGACACCAGCATGGCGATGCGGTAGCCCAGAACTTTCACCGCCGCACTCATGCCGCGCTCTTCGGGCTTGACCGCATCGGTGCTGTAGGCATCGAATACGATGTCCTGCGAGGCGGAAAGAAAAGCGACCGCCAGCGCGAGCAAAGCCATGGTGGTGAGTGCGTTCTTGGCATCGGTCACCGCCATCGCGGCGATAGCGGCAATCAATCCAAGTTGTGTGAGCAGCATCCAGCCGCGACGGCGGCCGAGCAGCGGCGGCACGTAGCGATCCATGAACGGCGCCCAGAGAAATTTCCAGGTGTAAGGCAATCCGACCAGCGTGAAGATGCCGATGGTCTTGAGATCGACGCCCTCGACCGTCATCCATGCCTGCAAGGTGCTGCTGGTCAGCGCCAGCGGCAGGCCGCTGGCAAAACCCAGCAGCATGATCACGCCGATGCGGCGATTGGTCAGTGCCGCCAGGTACTCTCGACCGGTCACGCTGCAGTTTCTTCCAGCTTCTGCTGCACCTCGAACCACTGCCATTCGATATTGCCGATGGAGTCCGTCACTTCCGCTTGCCGCTTCAGGAAATCAAGCATCAGCGCTTTGTTCTCGTCGGCATACGCATCTTCGCGCGACAGCCAAGTTTCGATATCGGCCTTCTCGCGATTCAGTGCGGCGAGTTCCTTTTCGAGCTTCTTCAGCTTGTCTTCCAGCGGCTTTTTCGCGGCGTAGTTTTTCTGCCGCGCCTCAGCTTCGGCACGCTTCTGTGCCTTGCGATCGCCGCCTTCAACCTCCAGCACTGGCGCGCCTTCCGGGGCATTTCTCGCCTGGGAAGCGCTTGCAGTCTGGACTTTGCCCTTTTGATGCTCTACGGCGTACGCCTTGGCCCATTGCTTGTAGTCGTCCAGATCGCCATCGAATTCGGCAACCTTGCCGTCGGCCACCAGCCACAGCTGATCGGTCGTGGCTTTAAGCAAATGCCGATCATGCGCGACCACCACCAGCGTGCCGTCGAATTCCTGCAACGCCTCGGCGACGGCTTCGCGCATCTCGATATCGAGGTGGTTGGTCGGCTCGTCGAGCAACAGCAAATTCGGTTTTTGCCAGACGATCAAGGCCAGCGCCAAGCGTGCTTTTTCGCCGCCCGAGAACGGCGCGATCGGCTCGGTGACGCGGCCGCCACGGAAATCGAAACCGCCGAGAAAATCGCGGAAATCCTGTTCGCGTGTGTTCGGATCGAGCTGCTTCATATGCCACAGCACCGATTCATTGGAACGCAACTGCTCGACCTGATGCTGGGCGAAATAACCGATCTTCAGGCCCTGACCCTCATAGCGCCCGCCGCGCTTCAATGCCAGCGTGCCGGCCAGCGATTTCACCAGCGTCGACTTGCCGGCACCGTTGGGGCCGAGCAGGCCGATCTTGTCGCCATAGAACAGACGCCATTCGACGTTGTGCAGGATGTCGCGGTTCTCGTATCCCAGCAGCGCCTCCTTCAGATGCAGCAGCTGGCGCGGCTTGGCTTCCGGCTCACGGAACGCAAACTCGAACGGGGAATCGACGTGCGCCGCGGCGATCAGCTCCATCTTCTCGAGAGTCTTCACCCGGCTCTGTGCCTGCTTGGCCTTGGTGGCCTTGGCCTTGAAGCGATTGATAAAGGATTGCAAATGTGCGACCTGCCGTTGCTGCTTCTGGTACGCCGCCTGCTGCACGGACAGTTGCATCGCGCGGGTTTTTTCGAACGCCGAATAATTGCCGGTGTATTCGTTCAGCTTATGGTTATCGACGTGGACGACCTTGTTGACCACCGCATCGAGGAAGTCGCGGTCGTGGGTGATCAGCAGCAGCGTGCCCTGATACGCTGCCAGCCAATCCTCCAGCCACATCACCGCATCAAGGTCGAGGTGATTAGTCGGCTCATCGAGCAACAGCAAATCCGAGCGGCACATCAGCGCCTGCGCGAGATTGAGTCGCATGCGCCAGCCGCCGGAAAATTCCGCTACCGGACGCGATTGCTGTTCTTCGTTGAAGCCCAAACCGGACAGCAACGCGGCCGCGCGCGAACGCGAGGCGTAACCGCCGATGTGGTCGTAGTGCGCGTGCAGTTCCGCAATCTTTTCACCGCTTTCATGCTCATGCTCTGCAGCGGCTAGTTCTGCTTCGACTGCGCGCAATTCGGTATCGCCATCGAGCGCGTAGTCGAGGCCGGTGCGTGTGCTTTGCGGCGTTTCCTGCGCGACGTGCGCGATCACCCATTTGGCCGGGATTTCCACGTCACCCGCGTCCTGATGCAGTTGCTTGCGCAGCAGCGCGAACAGGCTGGACTTGCCGCAGCCGTTGGGCCCGATCAGGCCGACCTTGTGGCCGGGAAACAGCGTGAGATTGGCGCCCTCAAGCAGACGCTTGGGTCCGCGGGCTAAGGTGAGATTGGTGATGCGGATCATAAATTCAGCCCGTCATTTCGAGCGCAGCCTTTGCTGTCATTTCGAGCGCAGCGAGAAATCTGCTTTTTTGCAATGGACTGAAAAGCAGATTTCTCGCTGCGCTCGAAATGACAATTTTTACAGGGTGTAGTCGTAGTCGATCGACAAGGGTGCGTGATCGCTGAAGCGCTCGTCCTTGTAGATGCGCGCATATTCGGCGGTGGCCGCAATACCCGGCGTGCAGATGTGGTAATCGATGCGCCAACCGACGTTCTTGTTCCAGGCATCGCCGCGATTCGACCACCAGGTGTACTGATCCGGCAGTGGAATCAGGCGGCGGAACACGTCGACATAGCCAACCTCGTCAAACAGCTTGGTGAGCCACTCGCGCTCTTCCGGCAGGAAGCCGGAGTTTTTCTTGTTACCGCGCCAGTTTTTAAGATCGATTTCCTTGTGCGCGATGTTCCAGTCGCCAACGATGATCACTTCGCGGCCGCTTTTCTTGAGCTTTTCCAGATACGGCATGAAAGCTTCCAGAAAGCGGAATTTCTTTGCCTGCGCTTCCTCCGATGCAGAACCGGAGGGCAGGTAAAGCGAAATCACTGACAAATTGCCGAAATTGGCCTGGAGGTAGCGGCCCTCGGCGTCGATCCACTTGATGCCGGTGCCGATCTGGATGCTGTCCGGCTCCTTTTTGCTGTAAAGCGCCACGCCGGCATAGCCCTTCTTCTCCGCCGGATGGTAGAAGGCATGCCAGTTTTTCCATGGCTTGGCCTCTTCCGGGATGTCCGATTCCAGCGCCTTGATTTCCTGCAAGCAGATCAGGTCCGGTTTCTGCCGCTTGAGCCAGGTGAACATACCCTTGGTGGTGGCGGAGCGGATGCCGTTGCAATTGACGGTGACAATTCGCATTTTCGATTGAGTTTCAGTCGAGAAAACGCGATTATGCTGGATTTAACGCAGCCTACTCACCGATATATCCGCATATGACCACCACCGACACTCCACCTGCCGATTTTCGTCAGCAATTCGTCGAATTTGCCATCCGCCAGAACGCGCTTTGCTTTGGCGAATTCAAGACCAAGGCCGGCCGGCTGTCGCCCTATTTCTTCAATTCCGGGCTGTTCAGCGACGGCGCTTCATTGGCCGGATTGTCGCGTTTTTATGCCCAGGCGGCGCTGGCGTCAGGCCTCAAGATCGACACGCTCTTCGGCCCTGCCTACAAGGGCATAACGCTGGCGGCCGGCATGGCCATGGCACTGGCGGGAATGGGACACAACCTGCCGTTCTGCTACAACCGCAAGGAAGCCAAGGATCACGGCGAAGGCGGGCTGATTGTCGGCTCACCAATGAAGGGCAACGTGCTGATCGTGGACGACGTGATTACCGACGGCGCCTCCAAGCGCGAATCGGTGGAAATGATCCGTGCCGCCGGGGCGACGCCAGTTGGCGTGCTGATTGCTTTGGACCGGCAGGAACGGGGTGCCAAGGACGGCAGCACGCTGTCGGCGGCGCAGGAATTCAACCAAATGTACGGGGTGCCCGTTATAGCCGTAGCCACGCTGGGCGACATTCTCGCTTTTCTGGCGCGACAACCCGGCGAAACCGATAAACTCAGCAAAATCCAGGCGTATCGCGCGCAATACGGCGCGGCGCTGTAATACGATCAACCAAAAAACAGTTCCATGCGCATGAAACCCAATACTCTCGCCCCCATTGCATTGTCCCTGCTCGTCGCCTTTGTCGCACTCCCGTCCCACGCCACCTACAAATGCGTGGACGAAAAGGGCATCACCCACTACGGCGACACCATGCCGCCGCAGTGTGCGAAAAAGGAAATCACCGAAATGACCCAGCAGGGTAGCGTTGTCAAGAAATACGAAGCGCCACTGACGCCCGAGCAGCTCAAGGCCCAGAACGAGGAGCGTGAACGGCGTCGCGAGGGCGATAAAAAGCTCGCCGAGCAGAAGCTGCGCGATCACGCCTTGATTGCCACCTATGGCTCCGAACGCGAATTCGATGTCGCCCGCGACAAGGATCTGGCCGGCATGGATGCGCGCAAGAAGACCCTGATGTCGCGCAACGGCGAAGTCGACAAGACGCTGGCCAAGTATCAAAACGAAATGGATTTCTACGTCGCCGGCAAGGCCAAGGGCAAGACCAAGGATGGCGAGAAGGCGCCTAAGGGCAAGGATGCCGCCACCCCCGCCAAAGAAGCCAAGGAAATCCCGCCGCAATTGCAACAGGATTACAACCGCGCCAAGCAGGACCGCACCAGCCTCGACACCGAACTGGCCAAGGTCGATGCCGATCGCGCAGCGGTGATCGCCCGCTACGACGGTGAAAAATTCCGTTGGAAAAAGCTGAAGGCCGGCATGCCGGCCGGCACGCTGCTCGATGAAAAGGGCGAAATCATTGCCAAACCCGAACTCGACAGCCAGATTGTTGGCATGTCCACCATCATTCCGGGACGTCCGCGCGGTGTGGCGACCTGCGACGGCAAGGTCTACGAGTGTTCGCTGGGTATTTCCTACGCCTGCCGCGCACCGAATATCGGCGGACCGGGCGTCAACGTGAAGATCGTCGCCTGCCTAGAAAAGCGCATGTAATCGTCAATTACTTTTTATCCCACCCCACAAAAGCGCGCTCTCCGGGGCGCGTTTTTCATTTCAGCCTCATTTGAGTGACAGCCCATGTATACGCCAACCCATTTTGCCGAAGCCGATCTTGAACGCATTGCGAAACTGATTGCCGACTACGGTTTTGCCACACTGCTGTCTATCACGCCGGAAGGATTGCAGGTCACGCATGCGCCGGTGCAGCTTGATCGAACGCGCCCTGCGGCCGGCGGTCTCGGCACACTGGTCGGGCACATCGCACGAGCCAATCCGCATGCGGCTCATCTGGTTGACGGCGCCACCATCACCGTCATCATCCACGGGCCGCACGGCTATATCTCGCCAACCTGGTACGCGACCGAGAATCCCAAGGTGCCCAATGTGCCGACCTGGAACTACGCCAACGTCCATTTGCACGGCAAGGTGCGGCTTATCGACGATGAAACGCGCAAATGGAAAATCGTCAGCGACCTGGCGGCGCAGTATGAAGAACCCGTCATCGGCTGGAACGCCGGTGAGCTGGCGAATCACGCCTCCAAGCTCAATGCCATCATCGGCTTCGAGGTCGATATCGAGCGTGTCGAAGCCAAATCGAAGTTATCGCAAAATCGTCCAGTGGCCGATCAGGAAAACGTGATTGAACAACTGTCCGCAGGCTCGCTCCCCGACGGTCACGCGATGGTGAAATTAATGCGCGAGAATCTCGCGCGCCGGAAAGCAGACTAACCGGCCAGTTTGCGCTTCAAAATTTCCGTGACCTGCGCAGGGTTCGCGGTCTTGTTGCTGGCCTTCATCACCTGACCGAACAATGCGTTCAGCGCTTTCTCCTTGCCGGCTTTGTACTCTTCGACTGACTTGGGGTTGGCAGCGATGACGTCGTCGATCATTTTTTCGATGGCGCCGGCGTCGGAATTTTGTTTTAGGTTGCGGCGGATTATGATGTCCTTGGCATCCGCGGAGGAACGCATCTGGCCGCGTTCTTTATCCTCGCGCCAAAATTCCGCGTATAACTCTTTCGCGGTTTTCAGCGAGATTTCGTTCTGATCTACCTGGGTAAGTAAATACGCAAGCGTTTGCGCGCTAACCCAGAAAAATCTCTCACGTCCCTCATCTTCATTCCGTAACTTATTGCCCTCGCTAACAACGAACTTAGCAATTGCGTTCGGGTCACGTGGCACTAATGCGGACGAGTTGCCGTACATCGGTACATCTGGGATCACACTTCGAAAATAGCCGGTGGTTTGCTTATCTACCGCAATCGCAATAGCATTCGCCTCCGTCAACGTGTAGGCGCCTATCAACCATTGTGCCGTAGTTGATGGTATATCTAACGAATCACTTGTACCGCGCAACATCGTCTTTCGAATTTCCGTCACCCAACCCCGCGAAATCTCCACCGGCAACAAATCCGGGTCCGGAAAATAGCGGTAGTCCATCGCATCTTCCTTGGAACGCATTGAGCGCGTCTCATCGCGGTCGGCATCGTACAAACGCGTTTCCTGCACCACCTTGCCACCATCTTCGATCAGTTCAATCTGCCGGCGGATTTCGTAGTTGATCGCTTTTTCGAGGAAGCGGAACGAATTGACGTTCTTGATCTCGGCGCGGGTGCCCAGCTTCTCATCACCGAGTTTTCGCACCGACACGTTGGCGTCGCAGCGAAACGAACCTTCCTGCATATTGCCGTCGCAGATGCCGATCCAGGTGACGATGCCGTGCAAGGCCTTGGCATAAGCGACCGCCTCCTCGGCTGAACGCATATCCGGTTCGGAGACGATTTCAAGCAACGGTGTCCCGGCACGATTGAGGTCGATGCCCGACACGCCCGGCGTTTCCAGCCCTTCGTGCAGCGATTTACCCGCGTCCTCTTCGAGATGGGCGCGCGTGAGGCGTATGGTTTTTTCCGCTCCATCGACATTGATGGTGACGCTTCCGCCCGTCACCACCGGCAGCTCGAACTGGCTGATCTGGTAGCCCTTGGGCAGGTCGGGATAAAAGTAATTCTTGCGCGCGAACACCGAGCGCGTGGCGATGTGTTTATCGTCGCCACCGTTGACGGCCAAACCGAACTTGATGGCGCACTCCACCGCCGCCTTGTTCAGCACCGGCAGCGTGCCGGGCAGGGCGAGATCGATCGCACTGGCCTGCGTGTTGGGTTCGGCGCCGAATGCCGTTGCCGATCCGGAAAAAATTTTCGAGGCGGTGGATAGCTGGGTGTGCGTCTCCAGCCCGATCACCACTTCCCAGCCGGCCGGGATGCCTTTCTTCGCACTCATCGGAACGCCTCCGGCGTGCGGGTGTGCCAGTCGGTCGCTTGCTGATACACGTGCGCGGCAGCCAGCATGGGGCCTTCGTCGAAGTAATTGCCGATGATTTGCAGGCCGATCGGCATCTTGTCCGCGCCAAAACCGCAGGGCACCGACATGCCGGGAAGCCCGGCCAGGCTGACGCCCAGCGTGAAGATGTCTTCCAGATACATCGCCACCGGATCGGCCGACTTGGCGCCCATGGTCCACGCCGTGGTCGGTGCGACCGGACCCATGATGAAATCGCAACTCTTGAACGCATCCTGAAAATCCTGCCCGATCAGGCGGCGCACGCGTTGGGCTTGCAGGTAGTAAGCATCGTAATAGCCGTGCGACAGCACATACGCGCCGGTCAAAATGCGGCGCTTCACTTCCGCGCCAAAGCCTTCGGCGCGCGAACGCTCGATCATGTCCTTGAGGTCGCGGTATTCCTTGGCGCGATGGCCGTAACGCACGCCATCGAAGCGCGACAAGTTGCTGGAGGCTTCGGCGGGCGCGATGACATAGTAGGCCGGGATAGACAGACGGGTGCGCGGCAGGGAAATCTCGACGCGCGTGGCGCCCAGTTTTTCGAATTCACGGATTGCCGACTCGACCGCTGCGCGAACATCAGCGGACAAGCCTTCGCCAAAGAATTCCTTGGGAACGCCAATGCGCACCCCTTGGAGTGCCGCGCCAGTGCTGGCGTTTGAGGCATATGCTTCGGAGAACCGCGCCAGTATTGGCGTTGCAGCCTGCTCGTTGTTGAGACTGGTGGAATCGCGCTCATCGAATCCGGCCATGGCCTCCAGCAGCAGCGCGCAATCCTCCGCACTCCTAGCCATCGGCCCGCCCTGATCGAGCGAGGAGGCGAAGGCAATCATGCCGTAGCGCGAGACGCGTCCGTAGGTAGGCTTGATGGCGGTGATGCCGCACATGGCGGCGGGCTGGCGCAGCGAGCCGCCGGTGTCGGTGCCGGTCGCGGCAGGGGTCAGACCTGCAGCGACGGCGGCAGCCGAGCCGCCCGACGAGCCACCAGGAATCTTCTTCACATCCCACGGATTTTTCACTGCGCCGAAGGCCGAGTTTTCATTCGACGAGCCCATGGCGAATTCGTCGCAGTTCAGCTTGCCCAGGCAAACCATGCCGGCTTCGTGGTTCAACTTCTCCACCACGGTGGCGTCGAACGGCGACAGATAGTCGGCCAGCATCTTTGAGCCGGCGGTTGAGCGCCAGCCGCGGGTGACGAAAATATCCTTGTGCGCCATCGGGATGCCGGTCAACGGGCCGGTTTCACCTTTGGCAATACGAGCATCCGCCGCGCGCGCCTGATTCAGCGTCAGCCCGCGGTCGATGTGCAGGAACGCGTTCAGTGACAGTGCGCCCTCAGCGCGGGCGAGAAAATGCTCGGCCAGTTCCACTGCCGAAATCTGCTTGCTGTCGAGGGCCGAGCGCAGCGCTTTCAGCGACGCAAACGAGAGATTCACGCTCACTCGATCACCTTCGGCACCAGAAACAGGCCGTTCTCGCTGGCGGGGGCGTTGGCCATGTTGGCGCTGCGCTGGTCGAGCTCGGTGGCGCGGTCCTCGCGCAGGCGCTGCGGCAGGTGCTGCACCACGTCCAGCGGATGCGCCAGTGGCTCCAGCCCGGCGGTATCCACCGCCTGCAGTTCGTCGATCAGGCCGAAAATGCCGTTCAACTGGCTTTGCAAGGGGGCGATCTCCGCGTCGGAGACAGCAATTCTCGCCAAGCGCGCGATGCGCTTCAGATCGTCGGGTTGAAGTTCCATAAAACCGGGATTCGTTGGCGGCGGCTGGACGGGATGACCGGCCGGCGAAAGCCGCGAGAAAGTTGCCAGCGCTACAAAATTGCCCCGCAAAAGACATGCAAAACGCCTGATTCCGGCATGTTTTTGCGAATGGCTTACGGTATTATAGGCCATTTGCCGCGGACACCATTTTCTCCCAGAGGAAACGCGGATAAAACAGACCCAATTTTCGGGCAACCGTTACCGTCAAAACCGGCGCGCGGAACGTGTTGCAGCAGGACCGTAAAGCTTTTAGAAAGGCACCATGTTTTCGCTCTTCCCCAAGTATTTCTCCACCGATCTCGCGATCGATCTCGGCACCGCAAACACCCTCATCTATCTCCGTGGCAAAGGCATTGTTCTCGACGAACCTTCAGTCGTCGCGATTCGCCAGGATGCCGGCCCCAATTCGAAGAAGACGATCCAGGCCGTTGGCGTTGCCGCCAAGATGATGCTGGGCCGCACACCCGGCAATATCACCGCCATCCGGCCGATGAAAGACGGCGTGATCGCCGACTTTCACACCACCGAGCACATGCTCAAGTTTTTCATCAAGAAGGTGCATGACGCGCAGTGGTATCGTCCGTCGCCACGCATCGTGATCTGTGTCCCCTGTGGTTCGACGCAAGTTGAGCGCCGCGCGATCAAGGAATCTGCTGTTGCCGCAGGCGCCTCGCAAGTGTTCTTGATCGAAGAGCCGATGGCGGCCGCCATTGGTGCCGGATTGCCGATTGCCGAGCCGACCGGCTCGATGGTGGTCGATATCGGCGGTGGTACCACTGAAGTCGGCGTGATCTCGCTGGGCGGCACGGTGTACGCCGGCTCGGTGCGCATCGGCGGCGACAAGTTTGACGAAGCCATCATCAACTACATCCGCCGCAACTACGGCATGCTGATCGGCGAATCGACCGCAGAAGCGATCAAGAAACAGATCGGCTCCGCTTTCCCCGGTTCCGAAGTGCGAGAGATGGAAGTGAAAGGCCGCAATCTGGCTGAAGGCATTCCACGCTCGTTCACCATTTCGTCCAACGAAATTCTTGAAGCGCTAACCGAACCGCTCAACTCCATCGTCTCTGCCGTGAAATCCGCGCTGGAACAAACTCCGCCCGAACTCGGCGCCGACATTGCCGAAAAGGGCATGGTGCTGACCGGCGGCGGCGCGTTGCTGCGCGATCTCGACCGCCTGCTGGTGGAAGAAACCGGCCTGCCGGTGATCGTCGCCGAGGATCCTCTCACCTGCGTGGTACGCGGCTCCGGCCGTGCGCTCGAGGAGATGGACAAACTCGGGTCGGTCTTCACCGACGAGCTGTAATGACGACGCGCTCCATTCACCCGGGGCGCGGCAGCAACGGAGCCACGGCGTGTTCAGCAATCGTGGCGCTCCGCATTCGCGGCAGGGTGTATACCCGACCCGCATGAACCATCAGGCAAAGCGAAGCTAGCAGCATGTCGGCGTACCAGGAAAATTTCTTCGCGCGTGGCCCCAGCCCGCTGGCCAAGCTGACGTTCTTTTCGCTGGTCGCCATCGCCGTGATGATTGCCGATCACCGCTTTCAGGCGCTGTCGTTCGTGCGGCTGGGCGTATCTGCTGTGATTACACCTATCGAGCAGGCGCTGCGCCTGCCCGGCACGCTGGCAGATCGCATCGGCGTTTACTTCAGCGATCAGCAGCGCCTGGTCGCCGAAAACGCTGCGTTAAAAGCCCAGATTCTGGACCTTGCCGCGACCAGCCAGCAGGCGCGCCTGATCAGGAGCGAGCGGACTTACCTCAATGCCCTCGGCCCAGCCAATGCGCGCTTTGCCGACCAGGGCATCGTCGCGGAAATCATTCGCGATGCGCGCAACCCATTCGCCCGCAAGATCATCATTGACAAGGGCCTTTCGCAAGGCATGAGCGCAGGCTTGGCGGTGATCGACGGCACCGGCGTCATCGGGCAGGTCACGGCAGTGGGTGTGCTGAGCTCCGAGGTCACGCTGACCACGGAAAAGGATCAGTCGGTACCGGTGATGGTGGTGCGAAACGGTTTGCGCGCGATTGCCGTCGGCACCGGGCGCGAAGGCACCATCGATTTGCCGTTTATCCCGATAGGTGCCGATATTCAGATCGGTGACACGCTGGTGAGCTCGGGCATCGACGGCACCTACCCGGCCGGCTTGTCGGTGGCCACGGTGATGGTGGTCGACAAGAACCCGGCTTTCCCGTTTGCGCGCATTGTCGCCAATCCCGCTGCAGGTACTGACCAGCAGCGCTTCGTCAAAGTGCTGACCTCGCCCGACACCAGCGGCTATCCCAAACCTGACGTCAAGGCGGAAGAGAAAAAAGCCGCGCGCGAACGCTCCAGCGGTCCGGCCAAGCGCCGGGAGGGACGCTGATGGATCTGTCCCCCGTTTCCCGCGAAGCAATGCGCCCGATGGCGCGATTCCGCCTGCTGGCGGGATCAATCCTGATCGCGCTGATTCTGAACCTGCTGCCATGGAGCGGCGCCTCGCTGCGCGCGCATCCGGATTTCGTGCTGCTGGTGCTGCTGTACTGGTCGATACACCAGCCGCGCAACATCGGTCAGGGCTGGGGCTTTGTACTCGGCCTGGTGATGGATGTGGCCAACAGCGTGCTTCTGGGGCAACACGCGCTGATTTACGTGGTGGCGATCTATCTGGCGCAATTGCTGCGGTTACGCGTGCTGCAATTGAGCCTGCTGGAGCAGGCATTGCATGTGCTGGCCATTCTGGTGGTCGCGCAAGCGCTGGCGGTCTTGCTCAATCTCTCGCTCGGCCGCGACTTTCCCGGCCTGCTGCTTGCCGCCGCTCCGTTGCTGGGCGCCGTGTTGTGGATTCCGATGAACTATATCGCCACGCTGCCGCGCTTCCGCCGGACGCCGATCCACACCACCGTGATGCGTTGACGCCGGATCGGGAAACTGCACGCCATGGTCGGCACTGCCATCAAAAATCGCGAAGCGGAACTCAACACTTTTCGCAGTCGCACCTTGTTTACGGGCGCCTGTGTATTGCTGGCGTTCATGGTGCTTGCCGGCCGCATGATTTATTTGCAGGTCATCAAGCGCGAGTATTACCACACGCAGGCTGAGGCCAATCGCATCTCCGTGGTCCCCGTCGTACCGAATCGCGGCTTGATCCTCGATCGCAACGGCGAAGTGCTGGCAGCGAATTACTCGGCCTACACGCTGGAGGTAATGCCGGCGCGGGTACCGAACATGGAAAAAGCGCTGGACGACTTGGCTACCATCGTCGACATCCAGCCGCGCGACCGTCGCCGCTTCAAACGGCTGATGGAAGAAAGCAAGAACTTCGAGTCGCTGCCGATTCGCAACCGCCTCAGTGAAGAGGAAGTCGCGCGCTTCGCGGTCAATCGTTATCGATTCCCGGGCTTCGATATCCAGGCGCGGCTGTTCCGCAACTATCCGCACGGCGATGTGGCGTCGCACGCAATCGGCTACATCGGCCGCATCAACGATGCTGAGGTAAAGAAAATCGAGGCCGCCGGACTTGCGTCCAAATACAAAGGCACCGAGCACATTGGCAAGCTGGGCGTGGAAGGAAGCTACGAAGCCGAACTGCACGGCATCACCGGTTCCAAGCAGGTCGAGATCGATGCCGCCGGTCGCGCCATCCGCTCGCTATCCACCTCCGCACCGCGTGCCGGCAACAATCTGACGCTGACGCTGGATATCAAGCTGCAGCGCGTGATCGAAGACGTGTTCGGTGACCGGCGCGGCGCGTTCGTGGCGCTCGATCCGCGCAACGGAGAAATTCTCGCTCTGGTATCGAAACCCGGATTCGACCCGGGCCTGTTCATCGACGGTATCGACCCGCAGAACTGGGACCTGCTCAATACCTCGATCGACAAACCATTGCTGAATCGCGCCCTGCGTGGCGCCTATCCTCCCGGCTCGACATTGAAGCCCTTCCTCGCCCTGGCCGCCCTGGAGTCGGGCAAACGCACGCCATCGCAAGGCATTTCCGACGCCGGCTTTTTTGCACTACCCGGCGTGTCGCATCGCTGGAACGACGACCGGAAGGGCGGTCACGGCTGGGTCGACATGTACAAGTCGATCGTTGAATCCTGCGATACCTACTACTATCAGCTGGCGGCAGAAACCGACATCGACAAGACCGCAGATTTCCTCAGGCTGATCGGCTTCGGCGCCAAGACCGGCATCGATATCGACGGCGAAGTTGAGGGCATCCTGCCCTCGCGCGCATGGAAGGAAAAACGATTTGCCAAAGCGGCATCGGACGCACGCAAGTGGTATCTGGGCGACAGCATTTCCGCCGGCATTGGACAGGGCTATAACGCCTTCACTCCCATGCAGCTGGTGCACGGCGTGGCGGCCCTGGCCAACCAGGGCATTGCCTATCGGCCACGCCTGCTGAAAGCGGTCACCGACGCCGGTACCGGCGCGCGACGCGATATGGACGCGGTGATCGACGGCAGGCTGACAGTCAACCCGCAGAACCTCGACGTCATCCGCCGCTCCCTGGAGGGTGTGGTCAAGGAAGGCACCAGCGCGCGCATTTTCGTCAATGCGGGATACGTCAGCGCGGGCAAAACCGGTACCGCACAGGTATTCGGCCTCAAGGGTGAAAAATACGTCGAGAGCCGTGTGGCGGAACGGCTGCGCGATCATGCGTGGTACATCGCCTACGCGCCAGCCGAAAACCCGACCATCGCGCTGGCCGTGCTGGTGGAAAACGGCGGCTTCGGTGCATCGGCAGCGGCGCCGATTGCGCGCGCGGCATTCGACTATCACCTGCTGGGCAAAACGCCCGATCCGAAAACATTTCAGGCGTTTCGCAAGAATGCTGAAGAACCTGATTAATTCGATCTTCGACACCGCAACGCGACGCTTCGACGGTCCGTTGATGGTGGCGCTGATCGTCCTCGCTGCCCTGTCGATGACGGTGGTGTTCTCCGCCAGCGGCGGCGTGACCTTCGACCGCTCGCTGGGCCAGCTGCGCAATTTCGGCGTGGCGTTGGTGGCAATGTGGATCGTCGCCAATATTCCGCCGCAACAGTTGATGCGACTGGCGATCCCGGTATACGTGATCGGCCTCACCCTTCTGATCGGCGTCGCGCTATTCGGCGAAATCCGCAATGGCGCCCGGCGCTGGCTGCACATCGGCATCATCACCATCCAGCCGTCCGAGATCATGAAGATCGGTGTGCCGCTGTTGCTGGCGTGGTTCTTTCATCGCCGTGAGGAGGGTCTCAGCATCAAGGATTACGCCGTCGCCGGTTTAATGCTGATGATTCCGGTCGGCCTGGTCATGCGCCAGCCCGATCTCGGCACGTCAATCATGATTTTTTCCTCCGGGTTTTTCGTGATTTTCCTGGCCGGGCTGTCGTGGAAAATCATCTTCGGCGCGATCATCGCCGGCGCTGCCGCCCTGCCGTTTGCCTGGCCCTTGCTGCACGACTATCAGCGCCAGCGCGTGCTGACGCTGCTTGATCCGACGCAGGACCCGTTGGGCTCGGGTTATCACATCATCCAGTCGACCATCGCCATTGGCTCTGGCGGCGTGCTGGGCAAAGGCTGGTTGAACGGCAGTCAGGCGCAGCTCGATTTCATTCCTGAGCGCTCCACCGACTTTATCTTGGCCGTGTTCGGCGAAGAGTTCGGTCTGCTCGGTAACCTGCTGTTGTTCACGCTCTATCTCATCGTCATCGGCCGCGGCCTGATGATCGCGCTGAATGCACCGACCACTTTCTCGCGCCTGTTGGCCGGTGCGGTGACGCTGACGTTCTTTACCTATGCGTTCGTGAACATTGGCATGGTCTCGGGCATTCTGCCGGTGGTGGGTGTGCCGTTGCCATTGATCAGTTATGGCGGCACGGCGATCCTGTCGCTGCTGGTGGGGATCGGGATACTGATGTCGATATCGACGCACAAGCAGTTGGTGTCGACGTGACGGGTATGTTCCCGGCAGATGAAAGCGTAGATCGCCATTTGGCGCGCCTTTACGGGCAAAAATGGCTGAAAAGGCGCGCCGGCGCTAGCGTTTTAAGTTTCGACCAAGCCCGCAATCGTTATCCAGAGCGCGGCGATGGAGCATCGGCAGGGGTCCCCATGCGAGCCGCCGAGCAGCACAGCGAACGCGGGGGTTGTCCGCGAGGACTGTCTGAGTGGCGAGCACAAACTGAACCTCTCGTACTCAAGCCCATTCGAGCCACGAGTTCCGCAGCGGCCCGCGTTTGCGAGCAGCGCAGGGTGAGGCAGGGGTTTCGCGAAGCACTGCTTCGCGCCTGCCAAACAAGGAAGCCGATACCACGGCTTCTGTGCGAAGGGCGGCGAACCTGGGGTCGCCTTCTTTTGCTTACTTTTCTTGGCGAAGCAAAGACAACGAAGCGCAGCGCAGTTGCGGCGAAGGCTAACTCGCGCAGCGAGTTAAGCGCGCCTACCTGGCGCGCGGCCATAGCCAAAAAGGCCTTATGCCGCCGGGCTACCCCCGGCATCATCGCCCTCACCGCCATGCTCGCATTGGCGGGATGCGGAAGTACGCCAAAACGTGCCGACACCTCCAAAGCACCAGCAACCCAGACATCCAAATCCGGCGCGTACTACCTCGACGACGGTCCCGGCGACAATCCTCCCGCTAATCTCGACGCCATCCCCAACGCCGTGCCAAAAGCGGAACCGCTGCATCGCGGCGCCAATCGCCCGTACACCATCTTCGGCAAGACCTATGTGCCGAATGTGTCGAACGAGCCTTTTCGTCAGCAGGGAATTGCCTCCTGGTACGGCCGCAAGTATCACGGCCAGATGACTTCCATCGGCGAGACTTACGACATGTACGGAATGACCGCCGCGCACCCGACGTTGCCACTGCCGTCGTATGTGCGCGTGACCAATCCGGCCAACATGAAATCGGTGGTGGTGCGCTTGAACGACCGCGGTCCGTTTCATGCCGATCGCGTGATCGACCTTTCCTACACCGCCGCAGCCAAGCTCGATATTGCGAAGAAGGGCAGCGGCATGGTGTGGGTGGAGCGCGTTTTCCCCGGCGATGCATCCAAGGCTGCCGCCGCGCCTCCCGCTGTTGTCGCCGCGCCATCACCGGTACCCGCAGCAACCGCGATCGTCACCTCTCCCATCATTCCGGATTCGGGCGAGGTCTACCTGCAACTCGCCGCCTTCAGCTCGTTGGAAAACGCGGAGATCTTCCGTGACCGCATGACGCGCGAACTCGACTGGAACCGCGAGCCGATTCAGGTGATCCAAAAGGACAATCTGTTCCGCGTTCGCATGGGGCCGTACAAATCCCGCGAGGAAGCGGAAGCTATTGCCGCGCAGGTAAAGCAATCGCACGACTTCGCTGCCGTGATCCAGAAACCATAAAGCAGTCATTACTTAACACCGCCCTCAGGAAATTCATGAAACTTGTTCCATCGCTATCCGCACTGTTGTTCTCTGCTTCGCTGGCCGTTTCCACTGCTCACGCACAGATCACCGCCTCCCTCGTTGACGTGCCCGCGCCGCCGATTGCCGCACGCGCCTACGTACTGTTCGACGCGTCAAGCGGGCAAACGCTGGCGCAGCAGGCCGCAGGTGACCGCTTCGAGCCCGCTTCGCTGACCAAGCTGATGACGGCCTATCTGGTGTTCCAGGCGCTGAAGGACAAAAAGCTCACGCTGACGCAAACGGTGCCAGTATCGGAACGCGCGTGGAAAGCCGAAGGCTCGCGCATGTTCATCGATCCCAAGCAGACGCCGGCGGTGGAGCCGTTGATCCGCGGCATGATCGTGCAAAGCGGCAACGACGCCTCCATCGCGCTGGCCGAAGCAATTGCCGGTTCGGAAGACTTGTTCGCGCAGCTGATGACCAAGCAAGCACAACGACTCGGCATGAAGAACACCAGCTTCATGAATGCCACCGGATTGCCGCACCCCCAACACTATTCGACTGCAGAAGACTTAGCGATTTTGGCGAATGCACTGATCCGCGATTTCCCCAATGAAGTCGGTTATTACAAGGAAAAAGAATTCACCCACAACAAGATCACCCAGCCGAATCGCAATCGCCTGCTGTGGCTGGATCCGACCGTCGATGGCCTCAAGACCGGCCATACCGAGGCCGCTGGTTATTGCCTGATCGCCACGGCCAAACGTGGTGACGCTGATAAATCGCGCCGCCTGATTTCAGTTGTACTCGGCACCACCTCGGATGTGGCGCGCACGCAGGAAAGCCAGAAGCTGCTGAACTACGGCTACCAGTTCTTCGATTCGCAGCGTCTCTACAAGAAGAATGATCCGATTGCCACGCCGGAAATTTTCAAGGGCACGCAGAACACGATCAAACTCGGCTTCGACCGCGACATCTGGCTCACGCTGCCCAAGGACAAATTCACCGGCATGAAAGCCACGCTGACCACCACGCAGCCATTGATCGCGCCCTATGCACCCGGTCAAAAGGCAGGCGTGATGAAATTGACGCAAAATGACAAGGTCATCGCGGAAATTCCTGTGGTCGCGCTGGAGAATGTGCCGGTCGCCGGCTTCCTCGGACGCGGCTGGGACGCGATCCGGTTGTTGTTCAAGTGACAATCGCCCAGGCGATTGTCATCCTGAGCCCGGTTTGGTAAATGCGCGGCGAAGGATCTGCTTTTGCTTTACCAAGTTCAAAACAACTTAGACCCCCGCCTACGCGGGGGAAGGAACACCAGAAATGTCGACCTCCGCCCTCTGCCTGCCCACCGTCTATCTCAACGGCGATTACCTGCCGATCGAGGAAGCCAAGATTTCCCCGCTCGACCGCGGCTTCATCTTCGGCGACGGCGTGTACGAAGTCATCCCGTACTATGCCGGCCGCGGCCTGCGTGCGGTCGAACATCTGAAACGCTTGCAGCGCAGTCTCGACGAACTCGATATCGCCAACCCGTATTCCATCGACCAGTGGCAATCGATTCTCGCCACGCTGATCGAAAAGAATGGCGGCGGCAATGTCGGCGTCTACATCCAAGTCACCCGCGGCGTGGCCAAGCGCGATTTTCCGCCGCCGAAAGGCCTCACGCAGACCGTGTTCATGATGGTCAATACGCTGGGTACACCCAAGGCGGAGATTTACGAGCAAGGTATCTCCGGCGTGTCGCTGGACGATAGCCGCTGGTTGCGTTGTCATGTGAAGGCGACAGCGCTGCTTGGCGCGGTATTGCTGAAGCACGAGGGTAATCAGGCCGGCGCGGACGAGGTGGTTTTATTCCGCGACGGCTACCTCACCGAGTCATCAGCTTCCAACATCGCCGCGGTGAAGGACGGCGTGATCCTGTGCCCACCGTTGGACAACCTGATTCTCGGCGGCATCACCTATGAACTGATGATCGAGCTGGCGCGCAAAAACAATATGCCGCTGGAAATGCGCCGCGTACACCGCCGCGAGGTGAAGAAAGCCGACGAGCTGTGGATCATGTCCTCGACCAAGGAAGTGGTGCCGATCGTCAAGCTCGACGATAAACCGATCGGTAGCGGTGTGCCTGGTCCGGTGTTCAAGCAGATGAAGAAGCATTTCGACGATTACAAACGCAATCTGCCAGCGGCGCCCGCGTTGAAAGCGGCGGAGTAGCCCACATATTGGTGGGATGAATATCCTGATGAACGACAAAACCAAGAACATCGGCGAAGGTGAAGAGACTCTTCTCAAATTTCCCACGCCGTTTCCAATCAAGGCGATGGGCAAGCGCGAGGACGATTTCGCGCAGACGGTGCTCGAGATCGTGCTGAAGCACGCGCCGGATTTTGACGCCAGCGCGATGGAGATGCGGCCGTCGAAGAACGGCAACTTCCTCTCCGTCACCGCCACCATCAACGCGCAATCGAAAGCGCAGTTGGACGATATCTATCGTGCGCTGACCGCGCATCCGGCAGTGTTGATGGCGCTTTGATGGTTTCGGGAAAAGTACAAACCTACTTTTCCCGAGTCTGGTCAGGGAAATTCGTCGGCGGAGCCGGACGAATTTCATACGAAAACCCAGAATCAAACTCCAGCACTGGCGCGCTTCTAGGGGCAAAAATGTTCGGAAAAGCGCGCCAGTGCTGGAGTTTTGTCGTTTCATGACGGCGCAAATCAAATATCTCGGCTTGGCCGAATACGAGCCGACGTGGCGCGCAATGCAGGCGGCGAACAAATCGCGCACATCCGAAACGCCGGATGAGCTTTGGTTGGTGGAACACCCACCGGTATTTACACTCGGCCTTGCCGGCAAGCCCGAACATGTGCTGGCGCCGGGCGATATTCCGGTGGTCAAGATCGATCGCGGCGGTCAGGTGACGTATCACGGGCCGGGGCAGCTGGTGATTTATCTGCTGCTCGATCTGAAAAAGACCGGCTACGGCGTCAAAGAACTTGTGAAGCGAATCGAGCAATCGGTGATCGATTTGCTCGCAGAATATGGCTTGGATAGTCATCGCTTGGCGGGTATGCCGGGAGTGTACGTGACGCGAAATGAAGCGGAAGCCAAGATTGCCGCCATCGGCCTGCGCGTCGCCAACCATGCCACCTACCACGGACTTTCACTGAACATCGACATGGATCTGGAACCGTTCTCGCGCATAAACCCCTGCGGTTACGAGGGATTGGCAGTGACACAGATGCGTGAACTGGGTGTCACGGATAAAATGTCGGTTATTAGCGAGAAACTAGTCTCGCACCTGAAGTCCAACCTGTATTCGCGGTCGCCCTGACCGCATCGAGAACCACCATGGCCGAAGCCGGCGTCAAACAGAAATCCGAAGCCAAGACCGCGCGCATTCCGATCAAGATCGTTCCGGTCGAGCGCCTGAAAAAACCAGACTGGATTCGCGTCAAGGCCGGATCGGTGACGTCGCGTTTCTATGAGATCAAGCAGATACTCCGCGATGCCAATTTGCACACGGTGTGCGAAGAGGCGTCCTGCCCGAATATCGGCGAATGCTTCGGCAAGGGCACCGCGACTTTCATGATCATGGGCGACCTCTGCACCCGCCGCTGTCCGTTCTGCGATGTCGGCCATGGGCGGCCGTTGCCGCTGGACGCCGACGAGCCGCGTCACCTCGCCGAAACCATTGCCAAGCTGAAACTGAAATACGTCGTCATCACCAGCGTGGATCGCGACGATCTGCGCGATGGCGGCGCGGCGCATTTTGTCGAATGCATCCGCCAGACACGCGAACTGTCACCCTCGACGCAAATTGAAATCCTCACGCCCGATTTCCGTGGCCGGCTCGACCGCGCGCTCGGCATCCTGCGCGAAGCGCCGCCGGACGTGATGAATCACAACCTCGAAACCATCCCGCGCCTGTACAAACAGGCACGTCCCGGTTCGGACTACCTGCACTCGCTGAAGCTGCTAAAAGACTTCAAGGCCGAACACCCGAACATGCCCACCAAGAGCGGCCTGATGGTCGGCCTGGGCGAAACCAACGAAGAAATCCTCGAAGTGATGAAGGACATGCGCGAACACAACGTCGATATGCTGACCATCGGCCAGTATCTACAACCTTCGGCACATCATCTGCCGGTGCTGCGTTACGTCACGCCGGATGAGTTCGATATGTTCGCGGCCGAAGCCGAGAAGATGGGATTCATGCATGCAGCGAGCGGACCGATGGTGAGGTCTTCGTACCATGCGGATCAGATGGCGCATGAGGCGGGGATTGCCTAGTTCAATCGCGACCAATCTCAACTGTTGGCTCTAGTGCAATGACTAATGTATTTTCGCCAGCCGAGAACAGTGGCTTGGTCGGAATTTGGGCAAGTCAGGACCCTTTTTCATCGGGTGTGGAATACGACGTGAAATCGACAGCGTCGGGATTCTCTGTCACGGTCCGCGATACCAATGACAGCGAACAAGCTGAGGTTTATGACATCACATGGGACGGTGAAACCCTGCGGTTTTCTGCATATTGGGCGTCATCTGGCAGGCTCGGCAAATGTGTTTTCAGGCTGGTGGATTTAGACAAGATCGATTTCACCTACACCTACACCGACAGCGAGCTACTATTGCGTCGGCCATAGCGTTGTTTGCAATCGATACTAGCAAATGGCGGTGTCGGGGGTAGCCCGACAGCTAGTTACTTTCTTTTGCTTTGCCAAAAAGAAAGTAACCAAAGAAAAGGCGACCCACCACGCCGCCCCTTCGGGGTTCTCTGCGCTACTCGAAGCAGCGGGCGGCTGCGGAACTCGCGGCTCGAATAGATTGTTGTGCAAAAGGTTTCGTTTGTGCTCGCCGCTCAGACAGTCCTCGCCGACTTCCCCCGCTGCTTCTCCGGTGCTCGACGGCGCGGAATGGGAATTCTGTCGCAGCGCGACGATTGCAACTGAAAGACACCTGCCCCGCGTAGGCGGGGACCCAAGTTCACAACCCCAATTTGGCCCCAGCCTTCGCTGGGGCGACAGCGATGAAATATCGACTGGGGTCCCCATGCGAGGAGCCGAGCAGCACAGCGAGTGAAGGGGTAGTCGGCGAGGACTGTCTGAGGCTGGCGGACAATGTTTCCGAAGACTCTCATCGACAATTCGCCAGCCGAGTTCCGCAGCCGCCTTCACTCGTGAGCAGCGCAGGGAAGCCCGAAGGGCCGACGAACCTGGGGTCGCCTTTCTTTGCTTACTTTCTTTGGCGAAGCAAAGAAAGTGAGTAGCCGCCGGGCTACCCCCGGCATCGGTCGCAATAAAACGACGCCTTACCTTTTAGCGAAAAAAATATAGCTAGAGGTACCCGCTTTCGCGGGTACGACGACGACGGCTGTCCGCCCCTCCCATCCGGACACTCTCCGGACGCCCCGGACACTCCCTGTCCGCATAAAACCCCCAAACAAATCAACAACATAAAACCTGGCACGCTACATGCAATGAGGTCAGTAATTTCAATCGAGCCCCAACATGATTCGCGACACCTCAGCCCAGGACAAAGTCATTACCGCCCCCCAAAGCCAGCGCAACAAGCGCATCGCTATCTGGGGTGGTGGCGCAGTCATTGCCATCGTCGCTGCCACATTGCTCATTTCCTCTTGGCGCGGCAGCTCGCAATCGGTCAGCGGTTCGCGCCTTCGCATCGCCACGGTGACGCACGGCACACTGGTGCGCGATGCCTCGGTGAATGGCAAGGTGGTGGCGGCGATCAGCCCAACGCTGTATTCGACCGCCGTTGGCACCGTCACATTGAAAGTAAGCGCAGGCGATACGGTCAAGAAAGGCGCCGTCCTTGCTGAGGTCGAATCACCGGATATCACCGACCAGTTCAAACGCGAGCAATCGAACTACGAGCAGCTTGAAGCCGAAGTGGCACGCCAGCAGATTCTGGCGAAAAAACAAAGGCTGCTCGCGCGCCGCGATGCTGATCAGGCAGAGATCGAACGCGCTGGAGCCGAGCTCACCTTGCAACGCATCGACAAGGCCGGTGGCTTGGGCGTGATACCCAAGAACGATTACATGAAAGCGCAGGACGCGTTGCGTTCGGCCGAGATTCGCAGCAAGCACGCCGCCGCCGCCGCTGAACTCGAGATCGACGATGTCGCACTGGAACTGAAGACCAAGCAAAGCCAGCTGCAGCGCCAACGCCTGGCGCTGGAATACGCCAAGCGTCGCGTGGACGAGCTCAAGGTACGCGCCCCGGTTGATGGTTTTATCGGCAGCCTGTCGGTGGCCAACCGCAGCGTGGTGCCGGCCAATACCGCACTGATGACGCTGGTCGATCTGTCGGTGCTCGAGGTCGAACTGGAAATTCCTGAAACCTATGTCGCCGACCTGGGACTGGGCATGGCGGTGGAAATCGTCATTGGCGATACCAAGGCCATCGGCAAGCTGTCGGCCTTGTCGCCGGAAGTTGTGAAGAACCAGGTGCTGGCACGCGCCCGCTTCAACACGCAGCCGGCCGGATTGCGCCAGAGCCAGCGCGTCTCGGCGCGTTTGCTGATCGAGGAAAAACCAAACGTGATGATGATCGCACGCGGCCCGTTTGTGGAAAACGAAGGCGGACGCTTCGCCTACGTGGTCGAGAACGGCATCGCCGAACGTCGCCCGATCCGGCTGGGCGCGACCAGTGTATCGTCAGTCGAAATCCTGGAAGGCCTTAAGGATGGCGACAAGGTTGTCATCGCCGGTTCCGATTCATTTGAAGGCGCTGCGCGCGTTTCCATCAACAACTAAGTGCGCCATGCGCAATCAACCCCATCACTGTAACTGCAACGAGGAGGAAAAACCTGTGGACACCGATCTCCATCGTGACCATGACCACTTCGTCGTCTATGCCGTTGTCATCGCTGTCGCTGCGATTGCCTTCAGTGTGCTGCTGACCGGCCGGCATGTGGTGGCCTAAATAACCGAATCAACTTCCGAACCAACGAAAGGCACTCTCATGCTGCGCATGCAAAACCTCTCCAAGATCTATCGCACCCACATGATCGAAACCCACGCGCTGCGCGGCTTCGACATCCATGTTCGCGAAGGCGAATTCGTCACCGTCACTGGCCCTTCAGGTTCGGGAAAGACCACCTTCCTCAATATCGCCGGCCTGCTGGAAACCTTTAACGATGGCGAATATGTGCTCGATGGTGTCGATGTGAAAGGCATGAGCGACGACGCGCGCTCTCGCCTGCGTAACGAAAAACTCGGCTTCATCTTCCAAGGGTTCAACCTGATTCCGGATCTAAATCTTTACGACAATGTCGATGTGCCCTTGCGTTATCGTGGCCTAGCGGCCGCCGATCGTGACAAGCGCATCAAAGACGCCTTGGCGCAAGTCGGCCTCGGTTCGCGCATGAAACACTATCCCGCCGAGCTGTCAGGCGGCCAGCAACAACGCGTGGCGATTGCGCGTGCCCTCGCTGGCTCACCCAAGCTGCTGTTGGCCGATGAGCCGACCGGCAATCTCGATACGCAGATGGCGCGCAGCGTGATGGAGCTGCTGGAAGAAATCAACGCCAAGGGCACCACCATCCTGATGGTCACGCACGATCCGGAACTGGCGGTGCGCGCGCAACGCAACGTGCACATCATCGATGGACAGGTCAGCGATCTGGTGCGGAAGATGCCCTCGCTGTTCGATGTCAAGGCAGCCCCCGCTGCAGCACCCGCCGCGGTCGCCTAGGAGCGCGCCATGTTCCGTTATTACTTCCTGCTTGGCGTGCGCAACCTGCGCCGCAATCCCGCACTGACGGCGCTGATGGTGCTGACTTTGGCCATCGGCGTGGCCGCCAGCATTTCGACGTTGACCATCCTGCATGTGATGTCGGGTGACCCGATTCCCCACAAGAGCCAGCGATTACTGGTACCGCTGATCGATAACGGACCGTCGCGCGGCTATGTTCCCGGCGCCAAGGCAAATGACAACCAGATGTCTTACCGCGATGCGGTCAATCTGACCGCATCCGGTCAAGGAGAGCGTCGCACCGCGGTTTATGGTGTGGCCGGCGCCGTCGAGGCGGCGCGTCCTGATCTGCCGGTGGAGGACGTCAACGGCCTCGCCGTGGAGAGTCCTTATTTCGCCATGTTCGAAACCCCCTTCCTCCATGGCAATGGCTGGAGCGAGGCCGAGGACAAGGGCAAGGCCAAGGTCGTGGTGTTGAGCCGCAAGAAAAGCGAAAAGCTGTTCGGCAAGGACAATCCGGTTGGCCGCCGCATTCGCATGATGAATGAGGATTTCCAGGTCATCGGCGTACTCGACCAATGGAATCCGCTGCCACGCTATACCCACCTGATCAACGGCAACGGCGGTTCACTGAGCGGTGAGGATGAAATGTTCATCCCGTTCTCGGTGGCGATCACGCTGCAGCTCTCGCCGAACGGCAACACCACCTGCCAGGGCGACTCCGCACCCGGCTTCCAGGGGTTTCTCGATTCCGAGTGCACCTGGATTCAATACTGGTTCGAGACCAAGAACGTTGCCGATCGGGCGGCGCTCAAGGACTATCTCGATTCGTACATGAGCGAGCAGCGCAAGCTCGGGCGCTTCCAACGTCAGCAGCCAGCGCAGTTGTTCAATGTAATGGAGTGGATGAGCTATCTGGAAATCATCAGCAACGATACACGGCTCTCGGTATGGCTGTCGTTCGGCTTCCTGCTGCTTTGCCTGGTCAACACCGTCGGCCTGCTGCTGGCCAAGTTTTCGGTGCGCGCGCCCGAAGTCGGCGTGCGCCGCGCACTTGGCGCGACGCAGGGCGATATCTTCCGCCAGTTTCTGGTGGAGGCGGGAGTGATCGGCCTGGCCGGGGGGATTGTCGGCCTGCTGCTGGCATTCGGCAGCCTGGCGTTGATCGCTACACAATCGAAGGATCTCGCAGTGGTGGCCCGAATGGATTGGCCCATGCTTGCCCTGACCATCGCCATGGCATTGATCGCCAGCCTGCTAGCCGGCCTGCTGCCAACCTGGCGCGCGTGCCAGGTCACGCCCGCCATCCAGCTCAAATCGCAATAAGGAACGATCATGGAAATCCGTCCCATCCTGTCGGCACTGCTGCGCAGCAAAACCGCTCCCATCCTGATTGCCATGCAAGTCGCCATCAGCCTGGCGATCCTTGCCAACGCGCTTTACGTAGTGAGCTTGCGCCAGGCCGCATCCGCCCGGCCCTCCGGTGTTGCCGATGAGTCGAGCGTGTTTTACATGTCGACGCGTCCGCTGCAGAAGCGATCGCACGTCGACACATTGGCGCAACAGCAGCGCGATGTTGAGGCGATGTCCGCCATTCCCGGCGTGGCATCGGTTTCACAGACCAGCCAGATGCCGTTGTCGCGCTCGGGTTCAACCAGCGGCTGGTCGCTGGATCGCAAACAGGCACGCAGCAGCGCCAGCGTATCGATGTACTTCACTGCCGACCCGTTTATCAAGACCTTGGGCTTGAAGCTGGTGGATGGCCGCGACTTCAATGCCGGTGACATCGTCGAGCTCGACACCGAAGTGGAAGACCTGGATAAGAAGTTCCCCAAGGGCGTCATCATCACCAAACCGCTGGCGGATTTTCTATTCCCCGGCGTACCCAGCGTGATTGGCAAGACCATCCTCTACGGCACTGGCGACAGCGCCGCGGAAACCCGCATCATCGGCGTAGTCGAACGCCTGCAATCCACAGGCGCATCGGTAAAACCGACTGGCGAGTACTCGGCCATCATCCCGGTACGCATATCGACGCCGTTTTCGCGCATCGCCGTCCGCACAGAGCCTGGTCAGCGCGATCGAGTCATGGCGGAAGCGGAGACGGTGCTGCGCAAGGCGTCGCCCGTGCCCATGATCGTACGCTCCAAGACGATGGAGACCGATCGCATCGACCGTTATCGCAACGAGCGTGCGCTGGTGTGGATGCTGCTGGCGGTTTGTGCGCTGCTGTTGTTGGTGACGGCCAGCGGGATTGTCGGCATGGCTACATTGCGAGTTGCGCAACGCAAGAAACTGATCGGTGTGCGGCGCGCATTGGGCGCTCGCAAGCGCGACATCCTGCGCTACTTTATCGTCGAAAATTTCATCATTACCAGCGGTGGCGTGGTGGCCGGCTTGTTGCTGGCGGTAGGCTTGAACCAGCTGCTGGTGAGCCAACTGGAAATGACCAAACTGCCGATGACCTATCTCGCGTATGGTGCCGGCGCATTGTGGCTGCTGGGATTGGTTGCCGTATATGGCCCGGCCTGGCGTGCGGCGAGCATTTCGCCAGCGATCGCGACGCGCAGCGCATAGTCAAATCGCCAGTGCGTAAAATATGAGACTTGATAACTACCGCGCCAATGCCCACCGTTCTCGTCATTGACGACAATCGCTCGATCGCGATGGCGTTGGACGTGCTGTTGTCGCTGCACGAAATTGAAACGCTGTCCGCGACGTCGCCGGCGGAAGGGCTACGGCTGCTGGCATCTTCGCACGTGGACCTGGTGATCCAGGACATGAATTTCACCAACGACACCACCTCGGGCGCGGAAGGTGTTGCCCTGTTCCGCCGCATCCGCGAACACCACCCTGATCTGCCGGTGATCCTGCTCACCGCCTGGACTTCGCTCGACACGGCGGTCGATCTGGTGAAAGCCGGCGCCGCCGACTATCTCGGCAAGCCGTGGGATGACCAGCGCCTGATCGCTACGGTGAAAAATCTGATCGAGCTGGGGCAAGTCAATCGTGCACTCCAGCATAGGCTGCAACGCGAGCGGCGCCAGAAGCGCCAACTGGAGCAGAACTTCGACTTGCGCGGACTGGTGTGGCAGGACAGCGCAACCGAGCGCGTGCTCGATATGGCATGCCAGGTGGCGCGGGCCGATGTGCCGGTACTGATCACCGGACCCAACGGCGCCGGCAAGGAGCGGATTGCCGAGATCATTCAGGCCAACTCCGCGGTACGCGACGGGCCGTTTGTCACGCTCAATTGCGGCGCGCTGCCGGCGGACCTGATTGAAGCGGAACTGTTCGGCGCCGACGCCGGTGCCTACACCGGTGCAACGGTGGCGCGCGAAGGCAAGTTCGAGGCCGCCGATGGCGGCACCCTGTTTCTCGACGAGATCGGCAATCTGCCGCTGGCCGGACAGGTCAAGTTGTTGCGAGTGCTGGAGACCGGTCGATTCCAGCGGCTGGGCTCGACGCGCGAGCGGCAGGTGAAGGTGCGCATCATCAGCGCGACCAACGCGGAATTGCCTGCGATGATCAAAGCCGGCACCTTCCGGCAGGATTTGCTCTATCGGCTCAACGTTATCGAACTACGGCTGCCCGCATTGGCCGAGCGGCCCGACGATATCCTCGCGCTGGCCGAACATTTTCTCGACGGCCAGCGTTTGCTTGACGCCTCCGCCGTCGCCGCCTTGCTCAATCACCCCTGGCCCGGCAATGTGCGTGAACTGAAAAACGTGATGCAGCGTGCCAGCCTGCTCGCGCAAGGAAAGACACTTGCCGCAACCGATCTCGGCTTGCCGGCAGCGGGCGGACCCGTGACCGATACCGCCGCCGAGCTGGACAAGGAAACCGTTGAACAGGCACTGACGCGCGCGTCGGGCGTGATTTCCCAAGCGGCCGCGGAACTGGGACTGAGTCGGCAAGCGCTATACCGGCGTATGGAACGCCTCGGCATCAGCCGCAGCAGTTCGCCTGCGTAATGCGCACCAGCAGCGGCTGGCGTATTTCCTTGGCCGCCAGAATCGGTATTGTGACGGCCGTACTGGTCGCTATCGCCATTGCCATTGCGCTCACGCTGAATCAACTACTGCCGGACAGTGTGTTTACGGTGGCGGCACTGTCGATACTCATCATGCTGCCGCTGGTCATCGTCGTCGTACGCAACCAGCTTGATCCATTGTTCGCCATGTTCCGCGCACTGGGCGGAACGGTGGCGAGCTATCAGGACGGCGACTACTCCTTCGGCCTGCATTGGCGGCACAACGACGAACTGGGCGATCTGGTCGAAGCGCACAATGATCTGGGCAAGGTGCTGCGCGAACAGCGGCTGGATCTTATCCAGCGTGAACTGCTGCTCGATTCGATGGTGCAAAACACACCGGTGGCGATGCTGCTGGTTGCCGAGCGCGGCGCCATCGTGTTCGCCAACCTGGCGGCGCGACAACTGTTGAACCAGGGCCGCAAACTCGAAGGCCACAGCCTGCAGGAAGTACTGGCCTCCACAGCAAGCTCACTGCGGGAAGCGATTGATCGCGGCGGCGACGGCCTGTTCACGGTGGCCCGCAATGGTGAAGTCGAAGAGGGCGAAGACGAAGATGAGACCTACCACCTCGCGCGGCGGAATTTCAGCCTGAATGGACGACGCCACGAATTGCTGCTGTTGCGTCACCTCACCGTCGAGCTGCGGCGTCAGGAAGTGCAAACCTGGAAGAAGGTTATCCGCGTTATCAGTCACGAACTCAACAACTCGCTAGCACCGGTCACGTCGCTGACCAATTCCGGTACTGAGTTGTTGCGACGCGGACAAACCGCGCGGCTGCCGGAAATTCTTCTCACCATCGCGGAACGCACCCGCCACCTCGAAGGTTTTATTGCCGGCTATGCGCGTTTTGCAAAAATGCCTGCGCCGCGCAAGGAGGCGACCAGCTGGCAGCACTTTATCCCCAGCCTGCAATCGCAAATTGCTTTCAGCCTGATTGGTGACTTGCCGGAAAAGTCCGCGCACATCGATGTTGCGCAGATGGAGCAGGCGCTGATCAATCTACTCAAGAACGCACACGAATCGGGCTCGGCGCCGGATCATGTCTGCCTGTCGGTGCGGCATGTTCAAGATTCGATACTGATCGAAGTCAGCGACCGTGGCACCGGCATGACCGAGACCATCATGTCCAATGCGCTGGTGCCGTTTTACTCGACCAAGCGCAGCGGCACCGGGCTGGGACTGGCCCTCGCGCGGGAGATCATCGAAGCGCACGGCGGCAGGATCACGATCAATAACCGCGAAGGTGGCGGCCTGACCGTCACACTGATACTGCCGGCCTGATCCCGTTCAATCGAACGAGATCGTGTACAGCACGTCGGCCGCGCTCTCGGTCCCCGCCTGCGCCTGCAACGACCAGCGCGATGAAATCGTATAACGGATCTTGAATACGTTGGACACTTTGCCCAGGCCCTGTTCGTAGGTCGCATACAACTTAGATGAGATGCGCTTGCCGACCGACAGGAAGCCCTCCTGTCCCGCACCGGCCGGCGAGATGCCGATTTCATCCACGCCGAGCGAACTTGCGATCTTCGACTGGATAGAGGCACCCTGGCTGGAACCGAGCAGGCCGCTGGCGGCGGCGGACAGCAAACCGAAATCCGCCTTGCTGGAATTTTCCAGTCCGCGGCCGAGCACCAGCCAGGACAATTTTTCGGTCTCGGACACATTCGGTGTCGATACCAGTTTTGCTTTCGGCGCGTTGGCGCTACCAGTGACTTCAACGCCCGCCTCCACGCCAACACCGGTTTGCAACGCCTTGCGCACCGCCAGCAAATTGATGCCCGGGTTGTGAATCGGCCCCGCAAAACTCAACAGGCCGCGCTCGACGGTGAGCTTTTGGCCATACACGGTGTAAGTGCCTTCCTCGATCCTGAGCGTACCCACCGCGCGTGGCAATCCGGTCTCGGCGCTGACCACCCGCATGGTGCCTGCGAGGCGGCCATTGAGGCCCGCACCACGCACCTTGAATTGTTCACCCAGATCGAGATTGAGATCTACCCGCGTCTTCATGCGCGGCGCATCCTTGCCGGCAGTCTTGCCGACGATGACGATGTCGTCGCTCAACACCACTTCGCTCTTCTCCGGCAACTCGAAGAAGCCGCGATCAGCGCGCAACTTGCCGCTGATGCTGAGACGATTGTCGTCGAGCTGTAAGGTGCCTTCGCCACTTGCGACGACGAGCCGATCCGGACGCGAGACGGCTTCAAAGCGCTCCAGTTTCGCGGCCAGCTTGCCGCTGGTCTTGGTGCCGGAAATCGACAGGCTGCCCTCAGCTTCCATGCGGCCCTCGCCGGCCAGCATGGTCAGCCGCTTCACGTTCAGACTGTCGTCGGTGAATTCGGCGTCGAATTCACCGTTGCGATAGTTGAGCCCCTGATCGGCCCAGCGCAGCAGCAGCCCCTTGCCATTAGCTTGTCCGCGTAAACGAGGCGAACCGAACGTGCCGTCACCGACGACCGAGGCACGCCACGCGCCATCGACCGTCAATCCCGGCTCACTGGCCAGTCGCGACACCCACGCCAGCTTGGGCACATCAACCTCACCTTTCAGCTGCATTGGTGCGCTGGCGGGAATGCCCCATGCCCCGTTGCGCGCTTCGGCACGCGTGGTGGCATCGACGCGTATGGTGCCGAGCTGGCGTCCCAGTGCATTGAGCGACGCATTGATCTGGTTGTCGGCCAGCGTTGTTTTGAATTCGAGCTGTTCCAATCCGGCAGGCAACCGCGAGTCCGCCAGAAAAACTACATCGCCCGACTCGCGGAACACCCGCAACGCACCGGTGGCATTGCCCGCGGCATTGGTTGCGATGTCCCACTCGGCGCCGAGCTTCAGGGTCGATTCAAGCTTGCGCTTCAGCGTATCCGAGAACGACACTGCCAGCGCAAGTGGCAAGCCGTTGGCGCTGCCACGCGTCGTAAGGCCGGACTCACTAAACCGAAAACCGGCGATGCGCAGATTGCCGCCGCCGATATCCAGCGCTGCTGCACCCATGTCCACGCGTGTCGGAAATCCGGCTGTCAATGCAACCGGTGCTTTCAGGCTGAAAGGCACCTCGCCGCGATTGTCCAGACTGACGATTTGACCGCGCCAGAGATTGCCGGTTTCCAACGCACCACTGGCCTCCGCCTTGAGATCAATTTCTGCATTGCCTGCACTCAGTTTCAGCGTGTGCGACGCGCGCGCGCCCTGCAGCGCAAGAGCGGCGCGCTTCAGCGAAAGACTCGACGACTGATATTCGCTTGCAGTGAGTTCGGCATTGATTTGCGCATCGTCAACCTTGCCATCTTTCATTTCGATTCGCGCCCGGCCGCTCAGCAACTTGATGCGGTGCGCGGCCCGTATGCGCAGATCGCGCCCCTCAAGCGATGCGGTCATGACGGCCGCGTTGAGCGATCCTTCCGCTTCGCCGTTCGCCGACAGATTGCCGGAGAGATCGCTGCTCAATTCGGCAAGGCGCGGCGCCTCGATATTCCACACCAGCTTTTGTTGTGCCTTTTGCAAACCATCGAGACCGAACCCGCCGCGCGCGGTGAGACGATTGCCACCCACCGACAAATCGACATCGACATCGCGCAACGATTGCGCGGAGGCAGCGAATTTAGCCTTGCCGGACAACGGGCGATTCATCAGGCGACTATTGACGAGTGTCGCGTTGGCACGCACCTGCCATGCTGCGACAGCAAGCCCTTCCAGCTTGATGTCCGCGTTCAGGTCTGCCACCGGATAGTCGCCCAGCTCCGCCGGATTGAACTGCTTCAAGTTACCGGCCACATTGAATGCGCGCTGACTGGTCAGTTTTATCTGGCCTTTGGCATCGAACATACCTTTGCCTGCGGTGAGCAGCGCGCGCTCCAGATCCACCGCCTCCTTGGTGACGGCTGCATCCAGCTGCAGCGACAGCTTTTGCTCGGCCAGTCTGCCGGTCACACGCCACGCGTCGGCCTGCGGCGCCAACGTGATTTCGCCGCGGATCGCGGTTGGCTTCAGCTTGGCGTGCACACCTTTGAGATTGAAGTTCTGCGTTTGCAGATTCAACCGGGCTTTGCCATCGTTCCATTCGCCCGTGCCGGAAAACTGCCCGCCGCCGCCCAGATCAATGGTGAGCCCGCTCAGTTCAATGCGTTTCGCATTGCCGGAAAAATTGGTAGCAGCAGCGAGCAGCGGCACGCGTTGCTGATCAATGGTGCCTGCAGCTTCGTTGGCAATTTTTACCTGGCCACTGAAAGTGCCGGCTTCCTTGGCTGGCGTCAGGTTCGCTTTCAGCGAGAGTTTCGCTTCCGGCCAATCGGCATTCCAGTTGCGCGGCGAGAATTCGGGAATATCTATTTCCGCTTGCGCGATCGGTTGCGCTGTAAACGGCGCCAATCGCGCACTGACTTTTCCGTTCGCGGCGGCACCGCTCTTCGTCTTCAGGGAGATCGCGGTATTGCTGCGCACATCGGCCAACGTGCCGGCAAGCTTGGTATTGGTGGCGTACATCAGGTCCGACTTGTCCTGCACCACACTCACATCACCCGTCAGCGAAAATGGCTTCGCCGAATCGAGCCGCAACGTACCGGCAATGGCGCCCCATGGGGTTTCCAGTCCCAGCCGCTCCAGTTCCCACCGATTCCCGTAGCGTAGCGCCAGTACCAGCGAATCGAGGCGGGTGATCTGTTCGCCTTGACGGATCTCGATGGCGTCGACCTTGACCTCGGGCGCGACCAGGCTGACCGGCAGCGCCAGCGACTTCGGTTCGGCTATCGGCTCGTCCGAACTGCCGGTGATTTCGACCGAGATTTTTTTTACATTCGCCTGCGTGATCAACAGCGAACCGGTCAGCAATGCGCCGGGCTGCCAACGGATCACACCTTGCTCCAGCGTGATCAACTGATTCTTGCTGCGCATCTGCAGGCGCTCGAACGCAATGCCTTCATACAAACCGCCTCGAGTACCGAGCATGGTGATCTCGCCGTTGGTCTGCGCAAGAACGCGGTCGATCGCGTATTGCAGCGTGCGTTCGCGCCCCAGCAGCCAGGCAAACACCAGCAACAGCACGACAAATGCTGCTGCCATGGCAAGCAGAATTTTCCAGATTCGCCCGCGCGCCGCCATCAGAAACTGATCCCCAATGAAAAATGCATGCGCGCTTCGCGCACCTTTTGGCCATAAGCAACGTCGAGATTGATCACACCGACCGGGCTTCTCCATCGCGCACCGACACCGTAGCCGTAAACCGGCTTCAGGTCGGAAGGTTTGTCGGCGGCATTACCGCCATCGACAAACCCGGCGATGCCCCAATTTGGATAGCGTGGCGACAGCCAGTGAATCACTTCCGCGCTGCCGACAGCAAGATAGCGCCCGCCAACAATCGCTGAGCCGTCGGTGACACCCAGTTGTTGATAGCCATAGCCACGCAGCGATTGATCGCCACCAGCACGAAACAGAAAGTCGGTCGGAATACCATTGCGCGTGTCGGCGGCAATGGCGCCGGCTTCGCCGCGCAGGATCAGTGTGTTGCTCTCGCCAACGGGAAAGTACCCGGTGGCCTTGCCATAGAGCCGCGCAAAGCGAGTGCTCGAAAACAGTTTGACCGGCGCACCGCCAGCTTGCAGGTTCAGCAGATAACCGCGTGTCGGCGACAGCAGATTATCGGTGCGGCGCCAGGTGGAACTGAAGTTGGCGACCAGCGACTGACTGTAGGTAGTCGAGAAGCCGTTGTCGGTGCTCACGTCGCGCCGCTCGCGCCCATATTGCAGGGTGATGCTGCGTTCCCACACCGGTCGTCCCCATGCGCGGGTGGCGGAAATGCCAGTGGTGCGCGTCACTTCGTTTTGCACGTCCTCGCGCAAGTAGGTGGTGGCGATGCTGTCGCGCACGCCGTCGGCATTGACCGGAAAAATAAAGCTGGCGGTGCCGCTCTGCTTCTTGGTTTCCAGCAACGAGGACAATTTCAATTTGATCGCGGTATCGAACAAATTGAGTCGTTCGTAAGTCGCCTGTCCGCGCGAACCGGTATTGGTGCTGAAACCGGCACCGAGTTCGACTCGCTGCAGCTTGAGTTCTTCTACCGTCACCACCACCGGTGCAACGGCGGTGGCCGCATCGCCGGCGACATCGGTCGGCACTTCGGCGCTCACATCCACACGCTGGAAATAGCCGGTGTCCTGCAGGCGCCGCTGGTATTCGAGCAACAGCGACTGCCGGTAGGTGCGGCCGGGACGAATAGGATTGAGATTGACGATGGTCGATGCCGGATAGCGCGAACGCCCGTTGATGGTGAGCTCGCCGAATGTGACCGCCGGGCCGCTGTCCACTTTCACCAGCAGATTGGCAATACCGGTTTCAACATTCACCTCGGCGCGCGTATCGGCCAGCGTCGCCTGCGGGTAACGCACCAGGATCAGGTCCTGAATCAGCTTTTTCTTCGCCGCCTCCCAACTCGACTGGCGAAAGATATCGTCCTTGGCAATCGTCCACTCGGCGCGCAACTCGTCGATCTTCGGTTCCGATGTGGCCGGCGCCGTCACGATTGCGCCGGCGAATTCGAGTTTGACCTCGCCCACGCGCACCAGCTTATTGGGCTCGACCTTGATGCGCGCAAACCATTTGTTGCCGCTCTGTTCGAGCTTGCTTTCGATCGTCGGGGCGTAAAAGCCGTCAGCCGCGAGCAGGATTTCGATTTCGGCTTTGCTGCCATCAACCAGCCGACGCAATTGTTCGGCATCCACGCGCTCGTTGCCGCGCCATTTGAACAGCGCCAGATTCTCGGTGAGGAAAATCTTCACGCCCTCGGGCGCATCGATCTCGACTTCGTAATCGACCGCCTGCGCCATGGCCGGCGCAACATGAACCGCGCTAGCGGCGATCAGCAATACAGCAGCGAAATGGGTCGGAGCAAAACGAAAACGCAAGACAAAGCCCGGATTGAAATCAGAATTGAACGGAAGGAGCGCGACATTGCACCCGCTAGCTCTATTCTAAGGGCGCAACGCGCCGGAAAAGTTCTGTCAATTGGCGATCAACACGTCGCCAAACTGCGACAACCGTCTAGATGCCGGCGCCCACCAGTCGCGCCTTCAGCGATTCGCTCAAACGCGCCTGCGAGACCAGCCGCGACAGCTGCGAATTGCTGCGTGCCAGCGATTGCAGCAGATTGCGGTGAATCGCATGCTGCATTTTGACTTCCGCGCCGGACAGTCCGTTGTAGATGGACATAAAGTGAGGCGCGGAAAATTCCAGCAGCAGCGAGTGTTCGCGAGTGCGTGCGCCGGCGCCATGCGCGGTGCCGCGCAGCACGCTCAGGTAGCCGACCAGCGAGCCCGGCCCCAGCAGAGCCATGCGGCGCTCGCGCCCGTCGGTTGCGGCGGTTGCTTCCACCGCGCCGCGCACCACCAGATAGCACGCGGTCGCTGGCTGTCCCGACGCAAACACGCCGTGCCCACGTGGGATGTCGATTACTCGCGCGCTGGCAGTGACCGCGTCAATTTCATCAACCGAGAAGCCGGCGAAGAACGGGAGAATCGGCAAGAAGCTGCGATAGACAAAGCCCGCATGATGGCTGCGCGGCAAATCAGCCAACGGATCGCTCAAGGACTTCGCTTGCGCTGAAGCAGCGGGACGATCTTCCGGCGCCGGATGTTTTCTCAGCTCTGCATTCAATGCGCCAAGACGATCGACCAGGCTCAAGGTAATCGTGCGCTGGATCGCCAGCGCCGCCGCATTGCGTCCGGCGGTCAGCGCGCGAAACGGCTCGTGTTCGATAAACCAGCCATCGACATTCGTCACCGCCACCACACTCGCGCTACATTGGCCGTGTTCCAGCAGCGCCATCTCGCCGAACATGCTGCCTTCACCTAACGTAGCGACCGTTTTCTCGCCGCCGCCCGGCAGCGACACCCGCGCTTCGACTTTGCCTTCGCGCAATACGTATGCGCCACGCGAAGCTTCGCCCTGCCGCACCAGCCGGCTGCCGGCGATAAACGAGACCGGCTCGGCCAGCGCGAACAATTGTGCGGCGGCCGCGTCATCGAGATCGCGGCAAATCGAGGTCTGGCGAAATGCGGTTAGCGGGTTGCCTGCATTCATCTGACGGCGCAGAATCCGGGGCAGTTACGGTGTGAATCAGTTTACACGCCGGCGACAAAATACCTATTCAAAAAGCGAGGAGCAGGCGAGCGTGGGGCAGCCGTTTCAATGCACAAAGTGCGGCACGATATACGCCGCCGGATCGGTTGGCGGGCAGCCTCCCGCCATCTCGACGTGCACTGTTTGCGGCGCGGACCTTTTGCAACGAAATTCAGCGCGCGACCCTGCGCCCTCAACCAAAGGCGATTTCTGGCTCTGGATCAGTAATTTCGGTGGACCGGTGTCGTGGATTTTCGCCGCAGCGACCATAGTCGTCGCGCTGTTCGCAAAGTTCGGGTGAGTCGACTGCCGCCATGTGCCGCGCCCTCCTCTATCTAGGCCAACCCGTCCTGCTCGACAACCTGCTGTTCCAGCCCGATTCGGCGCTGGTGCGGCAAAGCTATATGCCGAAGATGCTGCACATGTTGAACCTGGCCGGGTTCGGGCTGCGCGCGTGGGACCCGGCGTCGCCGTCGCCGCAAACGCCGTTCATCTACGGCTCGCCCTCGCTGCCGGTGTTCGATCGCAATCTTAAAAACCTGGCCGAGAAAGTGCGCGCTGCTTGCGTGCTGGGCCATGTGCGCGGCGTGGCGTACAGCACCACGGTCGATATTTCGCTGCAGAACGTGCACCCGTTCCAGTTTCCCGGCGTGCCGCTGGCGATGGCGCACAACGGCGATCTGGCGCGCATGGCGGAGATGAAGCCGCTGCTGGCGCCGCACGTCAAACCGCAATGGCTGCCGCTCATTCGCGGCACCACCGACAGCGAATGGATTTATGCGCTGATTGTTTCCGCGTTACCGGACCCCACGCGCAAACCAACGCGCGATGAATTGCTGGCCGCCATCGAACAAGCGCTTGCCATCATCCGCGCCACGCGGGAAAAGCTTGGCATCGCGCTGTCCTCGTCGGTGAACCTGTTCATGACCGACGGCACGCAACTCACCGCTGTGCGTTATTGCTTCGATTTCGGCTGCTACGCCACCGACGACCCGGCGCGTGTGCACGAAGCCAATCTCAATTTCCTCTCGCTCTGGTATACGCTGGGAAGTCACTACGGATTGCACGCCGGCCCCGACGGACCGGAATGGTGCATGACCGGCGGCGCGGAAAATGCCGACTCCATCATCGTCGCTTCCGAGCCGCTAACGCGCGACACGTCAACCTGGGTGGAGGTACCGGAGTATTCGGCGCTGCATGTGGAGTTGATTGGCGGCGCGCCAGCGGTGACGATTCGCTATCTCGATTAGCCAAACTCAAGCACTGGTGCGGTGTTTGGGGCGAAAGTGGCTGGAGATGCGCTCTGGTGGCTGGGTTCTATTTTCAAACGCAGGTTGGGCAGATGAGGCTTGCCCAACCTACGCTACCGTGCAAAAAAATCAGTAATCGCACCGGTACGCCCGTCGATCGTGTAAAGACCTCCACCGTGAATGCAGTTCTCTGGTTCGCCGATCACAACCCTGAACTCGCATTTCTCACGCGATACCTTTATTGAATATTTCTTCACGTCCGTATCTTTTGCCGCGCAGATTGGAGTGAAGTGCGAAAGTGCCAAGCGAACCGCCTCTTCTTGTGTGATCTTGAACCCTACGCCAAATCTGCATTCTTCCCGGTCTTTTCCTTTGACCCAGCTTTTTTGGCTTGCGGGTTGCACAGCACAAGCAAAGTCGCATGACAAAAGAAACGATGCAAGCAAACATGCCTTAAGAATTGCATTCATAAGCTCTTTCTATTCTCGGTTTTTTTATTGCATTACTTAGCTCGCATGTTGGCCAAGTCTCATCTGCCCAACATAGCTGATGAAACGTTCGGCTGCAAATGGCCAAATCTCAGGGGCACCTTGCCCGCGAAATCAACACGGCCCCCAGCGCCCGTGCGCCTTTTCAAGCACAATTGCCCGGAACACCGCACCAGTACTTGAGTTTCGCATTCTGATTTCGTCAGCCCCCTGCACCCCGGCGATGCCTCAACAGCCTCTCGAATACCGGAATTTTCCACCGCCGTCTTTCCGCAAAGCCGCAATCGCGGAAGCACCCTTCGCCAGATCGAGCAGTGTCGATTCCCGCTTTCGCGTGGCGCTTCGCCAATGCGCTCCTGGCGATACCCCACCGCCACGCAAAACTGCTGCTACGCAGTCCAATTGCTTTCACTCTCGCCGCGCAATAACATGCAAAGCAGCCACAAACTCCGCACGACAGTCACGGCAGGAGCACCGGTCAGGGAATCCGTACAGCAACATCGCGCGCAAAACGAACTTCCATACGAGGAGCAGTCATGGCAAAGCTGAATGTGAACGGCAAGGTGCAGGATTACCAGGCGGACGACGGGACGCCCCTGCTTTGGGTGCTGCGCGAGCAGCTGGGCCTGACCGGCACCAAGTACGGCTGCGGTATCGCGCAGTGCGGTGCGTGCACGGTGCATATCGACGGCGTGCCGACGCGCAGCTGCGTGATGCCGGCTTCCGCAATCAAGCCCACGCAGAAAATCACCACCATTGAAGGCTTGTCCAAGGACGGTTCGCATCCGGTGCAGAAAGCCTGGGTGGCGCTGGACGTGCCCCAATGCGGCTTCTGCCAATCCGGCATGATCATGGCGGCGACGGCGCTCCTGAAAGCGAAGCCGAACCCGACCGACAAGGAAATCGATGAAGCGATGACCAATATCTGCCGCTGCGGAACGTACAACCGCGTGCGTGCCGCGATCAAATCGGTGGCTGCCGGCGGCAAAACCAAGAAAGCCCAGAATGACAATGGCGGCGGCATTATCCACGTCGCCGACCTTGCCGAGACCGAAAGGAGCGCATCATGAGCATCTCCGACGTCGTGACCGCACCGAAGACCGCACCCAAAACTTCCCGCCGCCGTTTCCTGCAAGGATCGGCCGCCGCCACCGGTTCGCTGGTAGTCGGATTCCATGTCCCGTTCCTCAGCGAGGAAGCGCATGCGCAAGGTGCAGCAGCAGTTTCCACGTCCGCGAGCGAAATCAACGCCTGGGTGGTGGTGAAGCCCGACGACACCGTTGTCATCCGCATCGCGCGCTCCGAAATGGGCCAGGGCACGCTGACTGGCTTGGCACAACTTGTTGCCGAAGAACTCGAATGCAACTGGGCCAAGGTGACCACCGAGTATCCGACGCCGGGACAGAACCTTGCGCGCAATCGCGTGTGGGGCAACTACTCCACCGGCGGCAGCCGCGGCATCCGCGAATCGAATGATTACGTGCGCAAGGGCGGCGCCACCGCACGCATGATGCTGGTGCAGGCGGCGGCCGACGAATGGAAAGTGCCGGTAAGCGAATGCACAGCGGCCAACAGCGTTATCACGCATGGCCCGTCGAAACGCACCATCACTTACGGCAAAGTCGCCACGGCGGCCTCGAAACTCACGCCGCCGGCGGCTGATTCGGTCAAGCTGAAGGACCCGAAGGAATGGAAAGTCGCCGGCAAGCGCATGGCGCGGCTGGACACCGTCGACAAGACCACCGGCAAGCAAATCTACGGCATGGATTTCAAGATGCCGGGCATGTTGAACGCGGCCATCGTCGCCTGCCCGGTATTCGGCGGCAAGGTGAAGAGCTATGACGAAGCCGGTGTGATGAAGCGCCCCGGCGTGAAGAAAGTGGTGAAGGTCGGCGACTACGCAGTCGCGGTGGTGGCCGACACCTGGTGGCGCGCCAAGACCGCGCTGGATGCGCTGAAGGTCGAGTGGGACGAAGGCCCGAACGCCAAAGTCTCAAGCGAATCGTTTGCCGCGATATTGAAAGCGGGACTGGACGCCAAGGACGCCGTCGTTGGCAACCAGGTGGGCGATGCTGCTGCTGCAATCGCCGCCGCCGCCAGCAAAGTCGAGGCGGTGTATTCCTATCCGCACCAGAACCACGCCTGCATGGAAGTGATGAACGCCACCGCACGCTACACGCCGGACAAATGCGAAGTCTGGACGCCGACACAGAACGGCGAAGCCGCACTGGCGGCGGCATCGGAAGCTTCCGGCCTGCCCAACACCAAGTGCGAGATTTACAAGATCCATCTCGGCGGCGGCTTCGGCCGTCGTGGCGCAACGCACGACTGGGTGCGCCAAGTGGTGGAGATCGCCAAGCAGATGCCCGGTACGCCGGTGAAACTGCTGTGGACACGCGAAGAAGACATGGCGCAAGGGAAATTCCACCCGGTGACGCAGTGCAAGCTCACCGCCGGGCTCGACAAGGACGGCAACATCACCGGCTTCGCAATGCGTATTTCCGGCCAGTCGATCCTCGCCGCGCTGTTCCCGCAGAACATACAGAACGGCAAGGACCCGGTGGTGTTCCAGGGCCTGAACCCGCCCGGGCCGGAAGCCTCGATCGGCTACACCTTCCCGGCCGTGCTGGTTGATCACGCGATGCGCAATCCGCATGTACCGCCGGGATTCTGGCGTGGGGTGAACCTGAACCAGAACGCGATCTACCTCGAGTGCTTTATCGACGAAGTCGCACATGCCACCAAGCAGGACCCGCTGGCCTTGCGCCGCAAATTGATGGCCTCGTCACCGAAACATCTCGCGGTGTTGAATGCCGTCGCGGAGAAAGCCGGCTGGGATAAACCGGCGCCGAAAGGCGTGTTCCGCGGCCTTGCGCAGACGATGGGCTTCGGTTCGTATGTTGCGGCGTGCGCAGAAGTCTCGGTCAGCGATGCAGGTGATTTGAAAATTCATCGTATCGTCGCCGCCACCGATTGCGGCCATGCGGTCAATCCACAGCAGATCGAAGCGCAGGTGGAAGGTTCGTTCGCGTATGGACTCTCCGCAGCGCTGTACGGCGAATGCACAGTCAAGGATGGCCGCATCGTGCAATCCAACTTCCACGACTATCCGGCCGTGAAGATGGCCGACATGCCGGCGGTGGAAACCATCGTCATGCCCTCGGGCGGATTCTGGGGTGGTGTGGGTGAGCCGACGATCGCGGTCGCCGCGCCGGCGGTGCTGAATGCGATTTTTGCCGCGACCGGGAAACGCATTCGCGATCTGCCGCTGAAGAACCACAGCCTGAAGAAAGCTTGAGCGAACGCCGTGATTTTCCCTCTCCCACTTGTGGGAGAGGGAGGACGCGCAGCGTCCGGGAGAGGGCGGGGTTGTTCGCCTCCATGCTCGTGCTCACATCCGCCACCGCCGCCCCGCTAACCGGCATTCCTGGCGACCCCACGCGCGGCCGTGCCATCGTCGCCAATCGCCAGGTCGGCCTCTGCCTGCTCTGCCATTCCGCGCCCATCGCCGAAGAACGCTTTCAAGGCGATCTCGCCCCAAGCCTTGCCGGCGCCGGCAGCCGCAACACTGCAGACCAGTTACGCGAGCGCATCATCAACAGCCGCAAATTGAACCCGAACTCGATCATGCCGTCCTACTACCGTACCGACGACCTCGCTCGTGTTGCGCCTGCGCAAGCGGGCAAGACCATATTCACCACGCAACAAGTCGAAGACGTCGTCGCCTACCTGATGACCTTGAAATGAACCGCCGCCAAGTCTTAGCCACCTTAGCCATCGTCGCTGTACGCCCCGCCCTCGCGCAGTCGAATGCGCAGTCGAGCGATCTGGCGACCGCTTTGCGCACTTACACCGGCGGCGCGACGACCAAAGAAGGCCGGGTCAAGTTCGACATCGCCGAGCTGGTCGACAACGGCAATGCAGTGCCGATTACCGTCACGGTCGACAGTCCGATGACAGCGGCGAATCATGTCACCGCCATTGCGCTGTTCAATGAAAAAAATCCGCAGCGCGATATCGCGCGATTTCAACTCGGGCCGCGCGCCGGCAAAGCGATCGTATCCACGCGCATACGCCTCGCCACCACACAGAGGCTGGTGGCGGTGGCGAAGATGAACGACGGTTCATTCTGGACGCATAACGTCGATGTCATCGTCACGCTGGCCGCGTGCATTGAGGACTGATCATGGCGCGTGCCCTCATCACCGTTCCCCCCAATGCCAAACGCGGCGAGGCTATCGAAATCCGCGTGCTGATCCAGCATCCGATGGAAACCGGTTATCGCCCGGGGTCCGACGGTCGCGTGCTGCCGCGTGACCTGATCCGCAAATTTACCTGCCGCTACAACGATGGCAGCAGCAATGAGGTCGTGTTCTCGGCGGAGTTGCACGCCGCCGTCGCTGCCAATCCGCTGATCAGTTTTCATACCGTTCCGACCGCCAGCGGCATGCTCACGTTTACGTGGGAAGGCGATAACGGTTTTATGCAGAGCGAGACAGCCGCGATCAAGGTGACGTGAAGGTAATGGTCGCCGTATATGCCACTCTTAAAAAATTAGCGCCTTCCCCCGCGCAGGCGGGGGTCCAAGTTTGTCGCGGTCAGTCGGTATACGAAATCAACTTAGGCCCCCGCCTGCGCGGGGGAAGGTCAAAAGCAGCATGCGCACTCGGTCTCGCTCTTATTTTTCACTACGCTCACGCCGCCGACACCCGCAAATCCGGCTTTGACTTCATGAGCCCGGCGACGCAGGCGATGCAAAAGGACGACACGCAGAACCCGGCGATGCTGTGGGTGAAGGATGGCGAGGCACTCTGGAGCAAGACCGCGAGCAACGGCAAATCCTGCGCGAGCTGCCATGGCGATGCGAGCAAGAGCATGAAGGGCATTGCGGCAACTTACCCTGCGTACGATGCATCATCGAAGCGGCCGGTGAACTTAAGCGAGCGCATCAACCTTTGCCGCAAGAACAAACAGGACGCGCAACCGCTTCCACCCGAACATCAGGATTTGCTCAGCATCGAGAGTTACGTCGCGCTGCAATCGCGCGGCTTGTCGATTGCGCCTTACCGCGACAAGCGCATGTCGGAATTTTTCGTGCGCGGCGAGAAGCATTTCAAACAACGCATCGGCCAGCTCGATCTCTCCTGCGCGCAATGCCACGACGACAATCCGGGCAAGCGTCTCGCCGGTACGCCGATTCCGCAGGCGCATCCCACCGGCTATCCGATCTATCGCCTCGAATGGCAGGGCATGGGCTCACTGCAGCGGCGCATCCGCAACTGCATGAGCGGTGTGCGCGCCGAACCGTTCGCGTTCAACTCGGTGGAGATGGCGGAGCTGGAAACTTACCTCGCCTCGCGCGCGGCGGGCATGGCGATGGATGCGCCGGCCGTAAGACCATAGCGGGCCGTAAATTACTTCTTCGCCGCTTCGGCCTTGGTGTCGGCTTTGCCGGCGTCCTTCATGCCCATGCAATGCTTGTGATCGGGCTTGTCGGCGAACTTTTCCTTCTGCTTGTCGGCGCGCTCTTTCATGGCCTTGTGATGGCTGTCCATGTAGTCCATGCAGGATTTCTTGTCCTTCATGCCGCGCATTTTGTCGTGATGCGATCTCACTTCTTCGGCGGACATCATCTTGCAGCCCGCGGGCGCGTCCTTGTCGTTGCACATGGCGCCCGGTGCGGCCGCGCCTTGTGCGAACGCGGTGCACGCCGTCAGTGCCATCGCGATCAATATCAGTCTCGGCTTCATTGCAAACTCCTTGTTCGGTTGGAGATTGCAGTGTGCGCGCGCAGCCGTGCGGCAATTTGATGCGGATCAAATCGGCGCGATATCAATGTGAAAGAGAAACCCCGGCATTGGCAAGCACGCGAGAAACAGCGTCAGTGCGCCGTAGTTCCAGTCGTCCCCGTGAAAACGGGGACCTCTAATTATTTTTTTGCACGCGGCAAAACGAAGAAATGCAAAGCTAGAGGTCCCCGCTCGGCGCCACCCTTGTGGTGGTTCACGGGGACGACAAGCAAAAAGCACGAGATCGATTCATCAAACTCTAGCACTGGTGCGGCTTCTGGGCTGAAAATGCCCGTGAAGCCGCACCAATACTGGAGTTTTGCTTTGAAACCTGATTACTTTGCCGGCTTGATAAACCGCAACGTCATGCGATCCGACTCACCGATCGCCTGATACTTCGCCTTGTCGGTTTCGCCCAACGTCAGTACCGGTGGCAAAGTCCACACGCCCTTGGCGTAATCCTTGGTGTCTTTCGGATTGGCGTTGACTTCACTCTTGGCATCGAGCTTGAAGCCGGCCGCGGTGGCGCGCTCGATCACATAGGCTTCGGTCATGTAACCGGACTCTTCCGATTGCTTCAAGGTCGTGCCCGGCTTGGCGCGATGCTCAACCACACCCAACACACCGCCCGGCTTCAGCGCGTCGTAAAACGACTTGAAGAATTTGTCGGTCCAGTCTTCCTTGATCCAGTTGTGCACATTGCGGAAGGTCAGCACGAAATCCGCGCCACCCTCGGGACGAATGTCGAGCTTGTCCGGCACACCCAGCGGCACGATCACGGTCTTGTCGTAGAGCCTCGGCTCCTTGGCGAGCTTGTCCTTGAAATTCTGCAAACCCTTCACCGATTGCGACGGGAACACCGCGATGTACTGGCCTTTGTCGCGCAAGTACGGCGACAGCACCTCGGTGTACCAACCGCCGCCGGGCCAGATTTCCAGCACCTTGGAATTCGGTTTCACGCCGAAGAAATCCAGCGTCTCTTTCGGATGACGATAAACATCGCGCGCGCGATTCGCGTCGCTGCGATGGCTGCCCGCGAGAATCGGATCGAGCGGATGTGCCGCAGTTTGCGCGATAGCGCTTGCCGTCGGCAGAAACGCCGCGACTGTGGCCGCGACAAACATGCCATGCAAGCGACGGCGTTGTGACGAATGGATCATTTACTCCCCCTTATTGGTATCGATGAATTTGCGGCGCAACTTGGATAGCGATGGCAGGACCAAGTTCCGCGTCCGGTGTAGCGGAATGTGACCGCCTAAGACGTTTAACCCTCGTCGACCAGATCGCTCAACGGCACGCTGATATCGGCAAATGCATGACCGTCGCGGCCGCTGCGCTTGACTTGGTACATCGCCCGGTCGGCCAGGCGCCGCAACGTTACCACGTCGGCCGCATCCTCCGGGAATACCGAGATGCCGACACTGGCGCCGGAGCGGATTTCCTGCTGCTCGTATTTGATCGGCCGGCAGATGTTGGCGACGATTTTCTCCGCCAGCGGCACGGCTTCTTCGCGTTTCTTCAGGCCACCCAGGATGACCAGGAATTCGTCGCCGCCGACGCGCGCCACCGTGTCTTCCGCGCGCACGCTTTCACGCAACCGCCGCGACAGCACCTGCAGCAGGCGGTCGCCCGCTTCGTGGCCGTAAGTATCGTTAACCGCTTTGAAGCCATTGAGATCAATGAACATCACTGCGACGCGCGTGTTGTTGCGCAATGCCGATTGCATCTTCATCTGCAGGCGATCGGTGGCGAGGCTGGCCATAGGCAGTCCTGTCAGCTGGTCGCGCGCCGCCAGTTCGGCGATCTGGTCGCGTTGGCTTTGCACTTCATGCAGCAGATCGACAATGGTGTCCTGGTAGGCGCCGAACGCGGTCAACACGACGAAAGGCATGATCGCCGTCGAGATCAGCAGTGCGGCCCAGCCTGCAAGACTGACCGCATAGGCATTGGCATCGAAGGGAATGGATAGAACGCCGCGAGTGAACAGCATGCCGGCAACAATCAGCACGATGCTGGCAGCCGCGGCGGTTGCGATGCCGGCACGCAGCGAGAGCAGGGAGCTGACAATGAAGCTGCTCATCACCAGGAACCACACGCCAGACCCCAGCAGACCCAGCGACAGCACGCCGGACACACCGATCGCCCAGAACAGGCCGATCAGCGTGAACAACTTGGCACGATAAGGTATGCGATGACGGGCGAAGTACAGTACTGCCGCCACCGCTCCCAGGCCGATGTGGAAATTGAAGATAGGCTGCCAGCCGGTGGTGTAGGCACGCAGTACGGAGAACGGCACGCCGACCAGCGCCACCGCGAACATGCCGGCCCAAAGGCGATTGAGGAAAGTCTCCCGCACCGCCTGCAACCGATTGGCGGTGAACTTGCCGGTGCGCGTAAGCATATCTTCCGGCCCAGGATGGCGCGCGTCACCCGTCACTTGCTGCCCTCCCGCTGTGCAAACCTGCTTCTTTTGATTTTTTACTTCCGTGCGCCAAGGATAGCAAAAATTATCGGGGTTTCACCTATTTTTAAGTCGGGGTTCACGACAGGCAATCAAATGCGGGGCGGGTTGTAACACCAGTGCCACGGTTCGTACTGGTAGCCGTCGCGATTGCCACGGGGATAGGAAAGCGTGAAACCGAACGCCGGCGCGCAACGGCTTAACCAGGCGAAGGCTTCCGTCAGCTCGAATTCCTCCTCCAGTTCGGGCGCTTCGGCAATCGCCACATCGATGGCGCGGCCGGTGTGGTGCTCGCTGTAACCCGGTGGCGCGACCAGGGTGAGAATTTCGTCGATCTTGCGGCCGGCGGCGAGCTTCTCGCGGATGATTTCCACCTGCCGCGCGATGCTGCGATGCGCCGAGACCAGAATCAACGCGACGCCGTCGCGCGCGGCGGCAGCTTTCATTTCGCGCCACGCCGCAGCCGCGGCCGGCGCCAGGCGGTATTCACGGCCATCGTCACCGGTCTCGACCCACTCCAGCACATGCGCTTCTTCATGACGGCGCAATCCGCGCGCGGCCAGTGCATCGGGCGAAATACCGAGTTGTTGCAGCAAAAGATCGTTAGCGCCCACGCAGCAGCATCGAAAAAGAGATGCCACGATTGTATGCGACGACGACCGCCCTACCGCATGTCATGCCTTGTACGCGAATCCGGCGGCGCCTGTTCCCGTTCGTTCAGGCCGTAATCGCGCACAACTTGAGCGACGCGCAAACGATAGCCGGCAAAGATATGGTTTCGCCCGGCGGACTGGATCTCGCGATGCCGTTCGACATTGCGCCAGCGCAGTACGGCTTCCTCATCACGCCAGAAAGACAGCGATAGTACTTTGCCGGCGATGGTCAGGCTCTCAAACCGTTCGATCGAAATAAAACCGTCAATCTCGTTCAACAGCGGGCGCAAGGTTGCGGCGGCATCAAGATACGACTGCTTACGGTCGGCGTGAGGTTCGGCCTCGAAGATCACCGCAATCACGGTGCGCCCCCGGTTGCAGGAAAGCGGAAGGTGCCATCGACGTTTTCGACAAACGTGCGCTGCTCGCGAAGGATAAAACGCTTCTCTTGCGCCAGCTGGAAATTGGCGCACCCCTCGGCGTCGGCTTTCAATCGCGTCCGATATGCCTCATAACTCGCGAGAGTGTCGAAAGCAATCAAACCCCAGGCAATGTCGCTGGTGCCTTCATGCGGTAAAAAATAACCGACCAGATCGCCGCCGCAACGCGGAATGATGCGGCCCCAGTTTTGTGCGTATTGCTTGAACGCTTCGCGCTGGAACGGATCGATTTCGTAACGAATGAAACAGGTGATGGTCATGTGCGCTCGGCGGATTGAAAACGGAAGCCGACGATAGCAGCTTGATTGCCACGAATGGTTCGTCTAGCATCGAACCATGAAAGACGGCCCCAACATTGTCGGCATTGCGGCATTGATCGGCGATCACGCCCGCGCCGAGGTGCTGACGGCATTGCTTGCCGACCGCGCATTGACCGCGACCGAACTCGCCGACATTGCCGGTGTGACCAAGCAGACCATCAGTGCGCATCTGGCAAAGCTGCTCGACGCCGGATTGATCGCGGTCGAGAACCAGGGACGTCACAAGTATTTCCGCCTTGCCGATCGCGATGTCGCGCAACTATTGGAGTCGTTGATGGGCGTGGCGTTTCGCACCGGCGCGGTCCGACTCCGTGCGAGCCCGCGCGAATCTGCATTGCGCAAGGCGCGTGTCTGCTATGACCATCTTGCCGGCACATTGGGTGTGCAGGTGTATGAGCAGTTGCTCGCGCGACGTGCGCTGGTCGCGAAGGTCGGCAGCGTCGAGTTGACTTCCGCCGGCAAGAAACTATTTCAACAACTCGCCATCGATACCGATGAACTCGCCGCGCAGCGGCGCATCTTTTGCAGGGCATGCCTGGACTGGAGCGAGCGGCGACATCATCTGGCGGGATCGCTCGGCGCGGCGCTGCTGGCCCGCCTTATCGAGAACGGGTGGGCCAAGCGGACGAAGGATTCGCGGGTAATCGCATTTACGCCGGGTGGCGAGCGAGCGCTGCGCGAATTTTTCGATTTACCACGAGCCGAGCCGGCGATGCTGGTACCCGCGCGGTAGTGCCGCGCGGGGTCGGCGGCGATGAGTGCTAGAACGGCTGCCTGGTGATGGCCCGGCTGGTGGTAACACCGTTCAACGTGTAGCGCATCACGCCATTGGCGGCGTCGCTGAAGGTGAAGGTCACATCGCCGACCTTGGTGGGCGTGGGTACGGCGCCATTCCACGGTGCCGTGAGGCGAACGCCGCCGCTGGCGCGATGCAAATCGCTGGTGCACGTGTTGGCCGTGATCGGACAATTCAGCGCCACGTACCACATCGGTTTGCGGTTATCGTCATACACAAACCATGCGGCAAAGATGATGCCGAATTGCTGGGTGATGGTCACACCCCAGCCGGATTCGTTGGCGTTCCACCACAGGTCGGTGTAGTCGGCAGCCGGTGGATTGGGGCCGGTGGCAAAAATCTGCCGCGTAATCACCCGCGAGCTGGTGACGTTATTGATGGTATAGCTAAAGGTGGCGTTGTTGTTATCGGTGAACACCAGGGTACCGGTGCCAACCTTGGTGATTTGCGCGCCCGCGCTGCTCCACGGCACCGTCGGCGGCGTCGGCCCCTGCACGCTGTACATGTCGGCCGTGCAACGATTGCCGCCGGTCAACGGGCAATTGTTCATCGAGTACCAGATCGGCGCGCCATTTTCGTCATAGGTGTAGAGCGCGGTGAAAATGGTGGTGCCGTGCTGGGTGACGCTCATGCCCCAGCCGGATTCGCCCGGGTTCCACCACATTCCCTGGTACGGCGACGACAGATTGGTCACGCTGCTGACCACGACCACGTTCGATTTCTGGATCGTGTTGTTGGAGGGTGCGCTGGAAATCGGCAGGCTGTCGAACGGCGAACCGGCATTGACCAGCGGCAGCGTGCCGATGGCATCGACCACCGCCATGCTGGAAGCCTTCACCTGACCGAAGACGGTGAAGCCACCATTCTGCGTGTTGAGATCCGGATTGTCGGCCAGATTGATGAACCATTCGGACGTGGCGCTGTTGGGATCGCCGCCCAGCTTGGCCATCGCGATCGAGCCACGTACATTCGGCCGCGAGCTACTGAATTCGTTGACGATGGCCGGGAACGCTGGAACGAAGTTGATCACGTTCTGCGGCATGTCCCAGGTGTAGCCACCGCCCTGGATGACGAAACCGGGCACGCTGCGATGGATGAACGATTCCTTGTAGCGGCCACTGTTCAGGTAGCCCATGAAATTCGCCACCGTGCGCGGCGCGGTCGTATCGTAAAGATCGATATCGATGGCGCCAACGTTGGTTTGAATACGGACGGTGATGGTGGCATTCGCCACTGACGCGAAAGCGAACATGAAAAAGGCGAACAGCGAAAAAGCGAACGGCAACGCGCGAAAACGTGACAACAGCATTTGAGACCTCAATCGTGAACCGGAAAATCGCCCGCATCAAAGCGGGCGAGGCGGTATTGTATTACGCATGCAGCGCTCCCTGTGTCGGCCCGGGCTTACGCAGCACTTGGTGCGCGGTCACTTTATCCGCTACATTCGGGACACGCATCGACTCGCCCGCCGCCATGAACGTCAAACAATTGCAGAAATTCTGCCGCGGACTGCCCGGCGCCAGCGAGCGGCCGTGGGAGCCGCCGTTCAATGTGCTGGTCTATTCGCTCGACAAAACCAACTTCGCCTACTTCAAGACCAGCGAACCCGAGCGCTGGCGTTTCAGCTGCAAGGTGACGCCGATGCGCTTCGTCGAGCTCACCGGTATTCCCGGCGTGAAGCCGGCGCGCTATCGCGGGCGCTATCACTGGGTGACGATTGTCGATGTGCGCAATTTCCCGGCCGACTATTTGAAGGAGCTGGTGCAGTGGTCGCACCAATACGCGCTGGAGACGCTATCAAAGACCAGGCAGCGCGAATTGCTGGCAAAGCAATAGCCCGGGCCGCCTGTTACTTCGAATATTGCGCGCTTCTCAGCTTTTCCACCTGCGCCAAATTGCGGATGATCGCATCGTTGTCCGGCAGTAACTCGTGCGCGTCGCCCAATGCATGCCAGGCGCCGGTCAGGTCGCCGGACTGATATCTGGCGAGACCGAGCAGATTGGTCAGCGTCGGATCGTTGGGCGCGACTGTCATCGCGCGCCTCAGCCAATTCAGCGCGCGGTCGGGCCGGCCACGCCTGATTTGCAGCGTGCAGCGGGTTGCGGTGTTGTGCACGAAGGCAAACAGGCGGCTCTGCAGGCGCTGCCATTTTTCTTTTACCCGCCGGGTGAATTCTGCTTGAAGCGGAGCATTGGCATTGGGGCCGGTGCCGGCGCCCGAGTGCCCGGCGTGCACGCGCCAATTGTTGGTCAATTCGGTGCAGTGCGCGAAATGGCTGTGTGCGGAGAGCTGCAACCAAAAGTCCCAATCCTGGTAGAGCAGCATGTCTTCATCGAAACGGCAGCCCTTTTGCAGAAGGCTGCGATGGAACAACACCGCACCCATCTGCATGAAATTGCCGGCGCAAAGCTTCAGCCGGCTGTAGCGTTCGTTGAGCACGCCCACCATGTGATCGCGCTCGTTGAGCATGCGTGTGCCCGAATAGGCAACCGCGGTGCCGCGTTCCGTGGCCGCCTTGAGAAGCTGCGCGACATGACCGGTGTCGAAGAAATCGTCGTCATCGAGAAAGATGATCCATTCGCCCCACGCGTGGTCCAGGCCGCGATTGGCCGCCTCGGGCCGGTTCAGCGGCCTCGTTCCCTCGATCAAGCGCAACGGAAAGTGGCCGCAATGGCGCTCAAGCGGCGGGTGTTTGCCGCCGCTGGCATCCACCACCACGATCTCGATGCACGTGTGTGACTGGTGCGACACCGACTGTAGCGCCGCGCCCAGACTGTCGCGGCCAAGACTGCGAACCACGACCGAGACCAGCGTACCCGTCATTCGCTGTGATGATCCTGCCGATCGCATATGTCGCAGACTGCGCATGGTATTCGCCGGAAATTGGTGACGAATCGACGTTAAGCGAAGCGCAGACCGTCCTGACGGGACTTTGTAAGCAGTGATTGCGAAACCATGTGGCCGAAGCAATTGGTTACACGGCCGTTACAAGTTCGCGCCGCATTACCGCACCGATGTTAAATCGGCATACTTGACTGCCGCACTTGAAAGCCCAGCATTGATGCGGCTTTCGAAGCATTTTTGCCCTGAAAGCCGCTCTGGTGCTAGAGTTTGTTCCGCATCTCACAAATACCGCTATGACCTACCGCCTGCGCCAGGCCGCACTCGACGATCGTCCCGCACTCGAAGCGCTGATCGCACGCTCAGCGCGTGCGCTGAGCACCGGCGACTACACGCCCGAGCAAATCGAAGCGGCGTTGCGCGGCACCTACGGCGTCGACAGCCAGCTGATCCGCGACGGCACCTACTTCGTCGCCGTGACCGAAAGCGGCGAGATCGCCGGCTGCGGCGGATGGAGCCGGCGCCGCACGCTGTTCGGCGGTGATGCGCACGGCAGCCGCGATGCGGCGGAGCTTGATCCGAAAGTCGATGCCGTCAAAATCCGCGCGTTCTTTATCGCGCCTGAACACGCGCGCAAGGGCATCGGCCGGATGATTCTTGAACGCTGCGAGGCTGAAGCCATCGCGTGGGGTTTTTCACGGATTGAATTGATGGCGACCCTACCAGGGGTGCGGCTCTATCAAGCGATGGGGTATGTGGCAGGGGAGCGGGTGCGGTATGAGTTGGAGCCGGGCGTATTTATTGAGTTTGTGGGGATGGGCAAGCTCACGTCATCGTAGAAAATTGGTATTAAGGTTTAACAGTTATCGTTCAAATCTCGCACAGCCAGAGTTTTCTGATCTCGGAGTTTGAAAATGATTAAGACACTTCACTTGCAGTTTGGCCATGGCCCGGGGCAGCCCAAAGAGAGCTTTGACGTAGGCGCCGTCACTATATTTGTCGGCCCTAACAATTCTGGCAAGAGCAAGGTTCTGACAGAGATTGAGCAATTTTGCCGTGCCGGGATGAAGCATAGTCCATTCGTAGTTCTAGAGGCAGCTACGTTTAGCGGCCTTAGCGAGAACGACGCTCAAATTGCGATCAACAAAATTACCGAACAACCCAATCCGGGTGAGCACGTCAGTGGTGAAAACATTATTGTTGGAAGCAAAAATGGCCGACATCAGGTTCACAAGGCCAACTTGTACAAATACGTGCAAAACCCGAGCGAAAACTCAAACGGCTTTTGCCAGTGGTTTCTTACTCATAGCACACTATTTCTCGATGGTTCAGGCCGAGTCAGCCTTGTAAACGATCAACCGGCTGGTAATCTACAGGCTCCGCCTCGAACAAGCCTGCAATTTCTTTTTCGTGATGATAAAAAGCGTCGCGAAGTTCGGCGAATAGTATCGGAAGCATTTGGGTCTTTCGTCGTAGTTGATCCCACTCATCTAGGGACACTAAAGGTGCGATGGTCGCCGACGGCACCAGCATCTGATTTGGAAGAGCGGGGCATACATGCCGAAGCTGTCGCCTTTCATTCAAAGGCGCAACAAATTCATGAAGTGAGTGATGGAGTTAAGGCATTTACTGGGATTATTCTTGAGCTAGTTGCCGGCGATCCTCGTGTCGTAATTATTGATGAGCCTGAGGCGTTCCTGCACCCGTCTCTAGCATTCAAGCTCGGACATGAGCTGTCTCTCGCCGCCGTGGCTGCCGACAAAAAGGTCTTCGTCTCAACACACAGTCCATCGTTTGTTATGGGCTGCATCCAATCGGGCGCCCCGATAAATATCGTTCGCCTTACTTATCGACAGACAGTCCCAACTGCACGCATTCTGCCCAGCGGCGAAATCCTCAAGTTAATGAGAAACCCGTTACTACGTTCCACTGGAGTAATCAGCGGACTGTTCTACGAGTTTGTAGTGGTAACCGAATCAGACGCGGACAGAGCTTTTTATCAGGAAATCAACGAGCGTCTTCTTCGATTTATGCCTCAATGGGGAATACCTAATTGCCTTTTCATTAATGCTCAAAATAAGCAAACAGTTAAAACCATAGTAGAGCCGCTGCGCCGCTTAGGAATACCTACGGTGGGTATTGTCGATATTGACGTGGTCAAAGAGGGTGGGGTTGTGTGGAGCAGTCTGCTCGAAGCCGCTAACATACCCTCGCTTGCGCAAGGCGCGCTTTCGACAATGCGCGTGTCGGTAAAGGCCGCAATGATTGGTACAGGGAAGGATATGAAGCGCGATGGTGGCTTGGCAATTTTGCAAGAAGGCGATCGGGAAGCAGCCAAGTCACTCTTAGATCAGCTGGCAACTTATGGCATTTTCGTCGTACCGGGTGGCGAACTAGAGTCTTGGCTAAAGCCCCTTGGGGCCACTTCGCACGGGCCAGCGTGGCTAACCGGTATTTTCGAGAAAATGGGTGAAGACCCAAGCACTGAGGGGTACCTCAAACCTGCTGACGGCGACGTTTGGAAGTTTATTTCGCTGCTGAGAGTGTGGTTGGTTGATGCCAATAGAAAAGGAATTCCGCAGTAGGTTTCCTCAGTGCAAAAAACGTACCTTGAAACCTCCCGCCCCATCCCGACCTAATCCCCTCACAGGATCAAGTCATGGGCGCAACCGACCAATTTCTACTCGACGCATATTCCAACACCGTTAGCGAGGTGGTGGATCGGGTGGGCGCGGGTGTGGCGGCGGTGCATGTGGTGCGCGGACGCGGCGGCGAGACGAAGCATTCGGGCGGCGGGTCGGGGTTTCTGTTTACGCCCGACGGTTATCTCCTGACCAATTCGCACGTGGTGCGCGCGGGCCAGCCGCAGCGGCCGAGCTCCGATACGCATTATCGTGTCTCGTTCAGCGACGGGCAGCAGTTTACGGCGCGCTGGGTGGGCGGCGATCCGGATACCGATCTGGCGATCCTGCGTATCGATAGCCCTGCTGTCGGCACGCTGCCTTCGACCACGCTTGGCACATCGGCGGGATTGAAGCGCGGCGAGATTGCGATTGCCATCGGCAACCCGCTCGGTTTCGAGCACACGGTGACGGCGGGGATTGTCAGCGCGCTCGGCCGCAGCATGCGCGCCAGTACCGGGCGGCTGATTCCGGATGTGATCCAGACCGATGCGGCGCTGAACCCGGGAAACTCCGGAGGGCCGCTGCTGAATTCGCGCGGCGAGGTGATCGGCGTGAACACCGCGATCATTCCCGGCGCGCAGGCGATCTGCTTTGCGGTGGCGATCGATATCGCGAAATGGGTGATTCCGCAGTTGATGCAGCACGGCCGCGTGCGGCGCGGCTACCTCGGCGTGGGCGGTAGTGCGGCGACGATCACGCGGCGCGTGGCGCTGGCGTTCGGGCTTTCGCAATCAAGCGCGGTGCGGGTGCAGACGGTGGAAGCGGAAAGCCCGGCAGCGAAGGCGGGACTGCGCATCGATGACTTGATCGTCGGCATCGATGGCGTGGCGATTGATTCGGTGGACCAGCTGCATCAAACGCTGGATGCCAGCCGCATCAAGCGCGATTGCACGGTGAAGGTGATTCGCGGTGCGTTGACGCCGGAGGTGATTTATCTGTCGGTGCGGCCGATGGAGCGCACCGGGGACTAGCTTCCCCGGTTTCCGCGGCTCAAGCCTCAATCCGGCGCGGTTTCCACGTCAGCGGCTGAACTACGGCAGCACCAGCCCCGACCGTGCCTTGGCGGCGGAAATGTCGGTGGCATTGATGCCGCCGGAGGCGTTGACATCGAACTGGAAGTTCGAGGCATTGACGGTCTGCCCGGAGCGCGCCTTGATGCCGGAGATGTCGGTTGCGTTCACCGAGCGCGAGCCGTTCACATCGCCCAGCAGAAAGCCGATGGTGGCTGCGGTCTGCGAGGTGCCGTTGATACCAAGCAGATTGATGGTGACCCGCTGGTTGTCGGCAACATCGGTCAACAGGACGCTGATTTCCTGACCCTGGAATGCCGACTGGAAGGCGACGGCGTTGCCGAGCGAATCCAGCGCGCTGATGGTGCCGGGCGAGACGACGGCGCCGCTGAAGCCGAACACGATAAGGTGGCCCGCGCCGCGCACGCGCGGCTCGACCGTGACCGGCCCGTTGGCACTCTGGCCGTTGTCGATATCGATGGCGAAGGTTCCGGCCGAGCCGTGGGTTTTGCGCGATTGCACTGAAAGCAGTGTGATCGGCGAGGCAATGATCGTCGTCGGGCTGGCGACGGACGATATGCCGCCTACGGTCACGATCACCGGCTGTGTTCCGAGAGCGACGACGGGTACGAGCACGACGATCGTGGTGGTGGTAGCGGTGCCCTGCACGACGGCGGCAACACCGCCGATGGTCACGGTTGCGTTGGCGGCGAAGTTGCTGCCGACGATGGTCAGCTGTTGTCCGACATAAGCGGATGCCGGATTGATCGAGGTAATCGTTGGCAGCGGCGGTCCGCCATCAAGGCAGGCGTGGGGGGCGGTGATTTCCATCAGGTCCTGGGAAAACGAAACGGTGCCGGTATTGCAGGCGCGTCCCGAAAAAGTGACGGCGCGCCCTCCGCTGGCCGAGCCTCCGGTCTGCGGTTCCAGCGCGATCAGCGCCGCGGCCTGGCACGCGGTGGACGCATCGAGCGCAATTTCGTCGGCCTTGAATGTTGCGGTGGCGTTGTTGCAGACAATGCCATTGAGCGTCACGCCTCTCACCACCGTGGTCGATGGCGTCGCGCTGGAGGCGAGGCAGGCCGGCGGCGCCTGGATCAGCAGCTCGGCCAGCGAAATCGTGGCCGTGGCGCCCTCGCAGGGATTACCGTTGCTGGAGCAACCCGAGGGCAGATTGGCGATCATGCCGGTGGCGCCGAATTTCACCGCCGCGCCGGGGCACGAAACGCCGTTCACCAGCACCGGCAGCGCGCGGGCCGGCAACGACACCAATGTCGCCAACGCGCCCAGCAAACTTGTCGTCAGCAACGCTGCCCAACACTTCATCGATCGACCGCCATCCGGGTTGTCCTCGTTTCTTCATTGCAGCCCGCATTCGGCCACGTTCATGATCATCGTACGGCAATTGTGACTGCCAACGCCGCGGACAGTTGCATTTGATGTGCGAACAAATGTCGAAACTCCAGCAATGGTGCGGCTTTCCAGGCATTTTGCCTCGGAAAACCGCTCCAGTGCTTGTGTTTTACTTTGATATGCAGGCTACGCTGCGACCACTACGCCACGTCTGAGCGCGTTCTTGCCGGCCTGCTTGCCTTCGTACATGGCGGCGTCGGCGGTCTTGATCAGGGCTTGTGCGTCATTGCCGTCCTGCGGCGCCAGTGCGTAACCGATGGTGGCGCCGACGCGGCAAGTGCGACTGGCCAGGGCGCCCAGCGAGAACGGCGTACGCAGCGCGTCAAGCAGTTTATTGCCGAGTTCGCGCGCCTGCGTTTCGCTGTGCAGCCCCGCCGCCATCACCACAAATTCATCGCCGCCCAAGCGGGCGACGGCGTCGTTGGCGCGCATGGTCGCGCGCAGGCGTTGCGCGACCACCATCAGCAATTCATCGCCGACGTCGTGGCCGTATTGGTCGTTGACCGGCTTGAATTCATCAAGGTCGATCACGAACACGGCGAGCATGCGGTCCGGCGTGGAGCTCATCAGCGCGGCGCGCAGTGTGTCATTCAGCCCGCGGCGATTGAGCAGACCGGTCAGCGGATCGGTGTGCGCGAGCGAGAACAGGCTGTCGCGTTCCTGCGTGGCGCGCTGCGCGGCGGCGTGCACGGCGGCGGAGCGCAGCACGGCGATGCGCAGGAAGATCAGCATGTCGACCGTGGCACCGAACTGGAATACGTGCATGGTCCAGAAATTGGCGCCGATACTGCCCTTGACCACGCCGACCATGATCGCGCTGGCAATGAAGTAACCCGCCCAGGCGACGATGAAATAGAAGCCGACGCTGTCGCCGCGGCGCACGCGGGCGATCGCGCCCGGCAGGCCCATCAGCGCCGGCATCAGCCCCAGCGTGCTCATGACCACGCTGACGCCGTGAATATCGATCACATCGAACGCGTGCAGCAGGGCGCTGAAGGCGAGCGCAAACGCCAGCACTTTCATCGCCTGGCGCAGTCGCGGCCCCATGTCGGCCTGCAACACATCCTCGACGAACATCGCCGTTCCGCACGCCGCCATCAGCGAGGTCAGCCCGGCCATATGCGTTTCCAGCCAGATGTTGTCGGTCCAGAGATAGAGCTCGCCCAGGCCGAAAAAATGCACCGAGAACATCACACTGCCGCTGATCAGGAACGCGTATTTGATGTACAGCCCTTCGCGCAGGCTGAGCCATTGCAGCAGGCTGTATAGCAGCAGGCAAAGGCCCAGGCTGGTCAGCATGCCCTGAAGCATCTGCTCGTTGATCGCGCGGGTGTGGAACGCCGACGGTTTGCTCAAGGTCATCGGCAGGATCATCGAGCCCATGGTTTCGACGCGCAGCAGCAGCTGGTACTCGACCACCGGCTCGAAATCCAGCGGCACGGCGTGCGTGCGGCTGGTGATCGGCCGCTCGTAGAACGGCTGGGTATTGCCCAGCAGTGCGCGGCGCAATACCTTGCCGCCGCTGGTGACATAAACATCGATGCGGTTGAGCAGGGTGTAATCGACATCCAGCACCCACTTGCCATCCGAGGGCGGCTGCGCGGTCAGCGGCACCTTCAGCCACATCACTTTCTTGCGCAGACCCAGCGCGGCGTGGGCCGATTGCGGCGCCTCGAAACGCGCCGCTGGAGACAACACTTCGTCAACCGATAACTTGCCTTCCGGATCGTGAAGCAGCGAGACCGCAGGCCAGATGTCCATGATCGGCGTGCGATCGTCCAGCATCAGCACATGCGCCGCTGACGATGGCGCGACCAACGGCTGCGCCATGACCAGACCGGTCATCGCCAGCAAAGCAATGCAAAGTAGAGCGCGCAAAGAGCGGAGCGAGCCGGAAAAACTCATTGGATTTATGGTGCAGCAGCGAGCCGGAAGCAACAATTTTTCAGTATAGGGGATTCAGCCGCTTGCGGAGGAGCCTTTGACCCCCGCAGCGGGCGCAGAAACATGGGAAAGCCCGGTTTGCGCGTCCGGAGTGACGAAGTACATGTCGATCTCGCCCTTGCCCTTGGCCACCACCTTGCCGCGGTATTCGCAGGAAAACCGGTCCTTCACCAACTCATAGGTGCTGGCCGAGATGTTGACCCGGCCGCGCTCGCTGGCGCTTTCCATGCGGCTGGCCACATTCACCGTGTCGCCCCAGATGCCGTAAGCGTACTTGGTGCTGCCGACCACGCCCGCCACCACTGAGCCCGAATGCACGCCGGCGCGCAGCCCCCATTGAATGGCGGCGCGCGCGTTGCGATCGGCGATCCATTGCTGCATTTCCAGCGCGGCCTGCACGCAGCGTTCGGCATGGTCGGAACATGGCTGCGGCACCCCGGCGGCGGCCATGTAGGCATCGCCCACGGTGTTGATTTTTTCCAGTTCGTAGCGGGCAACGATGGCGTCGAAGCCGGTGAAGATGTCGTTCAGCTCGTCCACCGTGCGGCTGGCCGAGATGCTTGCCACGGTGCGGGTGAAATCGACCAGATCGGTAAACAGGATGGAGACTTCATCGTAGCGGCGCGGAATACTGCGGCCGTCGCGTTTCAGTTCATCGGCGATCGACGCCGGCAGGATATTGCGCAACAGCAGCTCCGAGCGTTCGCGCTCCTGCGCAAGCTCGGTGGTGCGTTCCGCCACCTTTTCTTCCAGCACATGCTGCTGCCGCGCCATGAACTCGCGCCGCTCCGCTTCCATCGCGCGCTTCATGCGCTGGGTGCCGAGCACGGCAATGCGCATGAAAATCATCATGTCGATGGTGGCGCCGAACTGGAACGAGTGCATGGTCCAGAAATTGACGCCGATCTGGCCCTTCACCACGCCGACCATGATGGCGCTGGCGACAAAATATCCGAGCCACGCCAGCAGGAAGTAAATGCCGACGATGTCGCCGCGCCGCACGCGCGCCACGGCACCCGGTACGCCCAGCAGCGAGGGCATCAGGCCCAGTGTGCCCATCACCGCGCTGACGTGGCGAATATCCATCAGGTCCAGCGCGTGCGCCAGTGCACAGGCCGCCAGCAGACCGGCCACGATGCGCGTGGCAAAACGCAGCCGCCGGCTCATGTCGGCACCCAATGCATCCTCGATAAACAACGAGGTACCGCAGGCGGCCAGCAGCGAGGTGATACCCGCCATGTGCCGCTCAAGCCAAAGATTGTCGGTCCAGATGTACTGTTCGCCCAGACCGAAGAACTGTACCGAGAACAGCGTACTGCCGGTAATCAGCAGCGCGTATTTGAGGTACAGATGCTGGCGCACCGCAACCCATTGCAGGAGGCTGTAGAGAAACAGGCAAACGCCCAGGCCGGTAAGCAGACCCTGCAGCATCTGTTCGTTCAGCGCCCGGGCGTGAAATGCGGAAACCTTGCTCAATGTGATCGGCAGGATCTTCGAACCTACACTTTCGACCCGCAGCAACAATTGGTGCGACGCGCCGGGCGAAAGCTCCAGCTCGATGGCGTGAGAGCGGCCGCGAATCGGCCGCTGCACAAACGGCTGCGTATTACCCAGCACGCCGTGGGCGATGACTTTGCCGGCGCCGGCGACATAAACATCGACGCGATTCAGCAGCGAATAGTCGATATCGAGCACCCATTTGCCGTCCGCGCCGGTCGGAACCGAGAGCGGCGCCTGCAACCAGACCACGTCTTTGCGCAAACCCAGCGTGGCGTAGGCCGAATCCGCGGCATCGGGCGGTGCAAAGCGGTCTGCGGCTTTCAATGCCTCGTCGACAGTCAGCCTGCCCTCGGCATCGGACAGCATGGTGATCGACGGCCAGAGTTCGAATACCGGTGTGCGGTCATCCAGCACCAACGGCGCCGTCGACGCGGCAAATGCCACCGTCGCCACGACAGCAGAAAGCCAGGGCAGCAAGGCAGCGAAAAAGCGTCGCCACATGAGTCGCAGGCCGCGCCGTAATCCCATCCGCCTAGGCTGGACGACGCCAGTCACCATTGGTGGTGAAGCAGTCCTCGAGCGAATTCATCCAGTTGCCCGCTTCCTTGTCCTGACCCCATTCGGCCATCATCACGTTCACCCGCGTCAGTACTTCGCTGGGCAGCTTGAGCGGCTTGGTCTGGTCCATCAACAGCTTGCTCATGAACTGGTAGCCCAGGGCGCGAGTAATCAGGCGCGTGATCGAAAAGCCGGGCTTGATTTTCCGCCCGATGGCATCGATCCAGCGGGCGATGAGGATGGTGGCACAGAAGGCAAACAGCGATGGCCACGACACTTTTTCTTCCAGTCCCAGATCCTTGGACGTTGCCGGACCACACAGGAAACGCGTCATCAACAGCGGGAACGACCTGAACACCGAGGAAGGAATCACCGAGGACATGGCATTGATCAGTGCATTGCCCAGCGACGGTCGCGGATCGGGTACCTTGGGGTCGGCCGTTGTTTTCGCCACCCAGTCGGCGCGACCGCGTGCCTGCATCTGGTCGAACAGCTTGGCAGCTTCGTCCATGGTGTCGACCATCAATTCGCGCTCGATGCCGAGGAAATGACCAGCCACGTTCCACGCATGCAGATAGGCTTCCTCATCTTCGCGCGAGAAGCCCAGCCGTAGGATGCGCATGCTGCGCAAAAACACGTAGCTGAAGGTCAGCAGGGTATAAGCAAGCTCTTCCTGATTGCACGGCAGGCCTTCGGCCGGCACGTCCCAGCCATGCGCGAACAGCAGCTGATGCATGTCATCGGTATGTTGCAGCTCGCCCAGCACCGGGATCACACCCAGATTCTGCGCATTGGCGCCGGACTGAAGGCTCTCGATGATGTTCTGCGGATTGCCGCGCAGGATCAGGTTGCGGATGGTGGCGTGAATCAGCCGCACCTTGAAAATCTGCGCCACACCGCCGCCGTCCGGTGTGGTCATTCCTCCCCGCATCATTACCGGGAACACCATCGCGCCGGTGGAACGGATGCGGTATTCGGTGTGCTTTTCCAGTTGTCCGGTGACGTGCAGCACAGCGGCGAGATCGGGAATGACGTAACACTCCGGCAGGCTGGAGCAGAACAGCAGCGCCACCGATAGCGGGCCGTACTCCATGAACAACTGCTCGGCGCGGGCAATTTTTTGCCGGTCCGCCCACGGCGGCAGAGCGCGCGAGGCCTTGACATAAATATCCAGCGGCTCGGCGATCTTGATGGCGATGCCGCGGTCGGCGCTGTGCCAGGTCTGGATGCTCTTGTTGTCGGTCCATTGCGTGAACACCTGATTCACCGCGACGATTTTTTTCCAGTGCGGCTGCCATTGCTCGGCGAAATGGGCGACGAAATTGGCCGCACCCAGCACGGTGACATTGCCATGCGATGCTCCTTCTGCAGCCCCCGCCGCCGGCAGCGACGCGGGAGCCACTGTCGGCAGTCCGGTCCATGGCATCAGGATGCTGCCGATGGTGTCGTCGGCCAGTTTGTCGGCGCGAAGCTGCATGCGGTCGAGCAGATCATTCGGCGCGGCGGGCGATTCGTTCGTGGCGATGTTCATGCGGTCCCCTTGTTTTGCGATCTTCTTTGCTGTCGTCGGCAATCTGCGTGGGTTGCCTTTGTTCTTGTCAACGTTGCCATCGGTGTTCGATCTGTCCTGCTAGTCAATGCGGAAGCGGAAAAAATACGGCACGCTGTTAGGTGGAAAAACGGCGCTGACATTTTTCCGCATCCCCCACGGGATGATGGCCTGATGCAGCGGCACGATCGGCAATTCGTCGCGCAACATCATCAGCGCGTCGCGCAGCAGCAGGTCGCGTTTGGCCAGGTCGTTTTCCACCCGCGCGCGATCGACCAAGTGGTCGAAGCGTGGATTGGTGTAACGGCCATAGTTGCCGTCGCCGCTGCCGGAGCTGTCACCGACCGGCGTGTGCAGCAGGAATTGCAGTGTGTAGAGCGCGTCCGCGGTCGGCGTACCCCAGGACAGCAGGTAGAAGCTGGTGTCGAGTTTTTGCAGTTTGCCGAAGTAGTTGGCGGTGGGCACGATGTTCGGCGCCACCTTGATGCCGATCTGCGCCAGCATCGGTGGGATTGATTGGCAGATATCGGCGGCGGGCTGGTTGTTGCCGCAATCGAGCGTGATGTCGAATCCATTCGGATAGCCGGCCTCGGCCAGCAGTTTTTTTGCTTTCGCACGATCCAGCGGCAGACGCACATCGGCGTCGCGTGCGTAACCCTGCTCGGTGGAGGTGACGATGGAGCCGATCGGCCGCGACAGATTGCGCATCACCTTGGTGCGTATCGCCTCGATATCGATGGCGTGGGCGATGGCCTGCCGCACGCGCAGATCCTTGAGCGGATTTTTCTTCTTCACGCTCGAATACAGCAACTCATCGCGATTGGTATCGAACACCAGGTATTGCACCCGCTGCTCGGGGCTTTCGCTTATCTTGATATCGGGCGACGCTTTCAAGCGCGCGATGTCTTGTGGCGGCGGGTCGTTGACGAAATCGACTTCACCCGACAAGAGCGCGGCGGCACGGGTGGCGTTGGACTTGATCGGCAACAGGATCACTTCGGTGACATTGCCGCGTTCCGGGCTGGCGCGATTCCACCAGTCGGCGTGCGACACCAGCACCGTGCGCACGTCAGCCTGCCGCTCCTTGACCATGAACGGGCCGGTGCCGTTGGTATTGCGCGAGGCGAAGGTATCTTCCTTGTCGCGGTAATTTTGCGGATTGGTCGAATTGTTCTTGATCGACCAGGCCTTGTTCATGACGCGGAACTGGAACAGGTGGTTCAGCAGTACCGGGTTCGGCTCCTTCATGATCAGATCGACCGTGAGGTCATCGACCTTGCGTCCGGAGGCAACACCTTGCACGGTCGATTTCATCTGCGAGGTGGCTGAAAGACTGCGCTCAATCGAGAACACGACGTCATCCGCCGTCATGATCGAGCCGTCGTGGAATTTCACGTTCGGCCGCAATTTGAAGCGCCATGTTTTGGCATCAAGCTGCGACCACGACACCGCCAGCGCCGGCACCAGCTTGAAATTCTTGTCGCGGCCGACCAGCCCTTCGTAGACGTTGGACAAGAGGCGCGTAGTGACGGCTAGGCTGGCCGAATGCGGATCCAGCGTTTGCGGTTCGTCCTGCGTCGCATAGCGCAGGGTTTTCGCGTTGAGCCCGAGGGCGCCGATCAGGCAGCCGACGGCAAAAAGGCGGGCGATAACATGGAGGCGACTGTTCCGGGACATCGTGCGCATGCAACCGTTAAGAAATGTTCTTGTAAAGGCGACAATAGCATTACCCGGTGCGCGGTTGGGAAACAATCTCTGCCGATTTGTAATCGATGCATAGGTGAAACCCTAGAATTGGCGCGCACTTCAGGCCGAAAAAGCCTGAAACACCGCGCCAGTGCTTGAGTTTGTCTTTCGCGCCGCTTGACCGATATCCCGCTCGCGTACAATCCGCGCCCATGCGTTCCGCCTCGCAAAACCGCACCGCCAATTTGTACGCGCTCGTCACCATTGCGCTCTGGTTCGCACTCGCGGTGCCGATGTGGCGTTAAACAGCGGACCGTCGTTTCTGCTTGTGGATTGGCCCTGAACATCGGCGCGACGATTCCGGCATATGCGCCAGGCGGTTTTTTAGGTGGCGCTGTCACTCGCGGAACGAATACGGTCCGTCGAATTCCCCTATCGCCACCGTGTGGCTGACCAGCCCGGACGCCGACGACCACAGGTGCAATTGATAACCCGGTGGTTCCATGACAAAGCGTCCCGGCGCGCCCTCGCCGAGATCGAGCATGATCTGATGCGCCGTGCTGGGACAGGTTGACGCCAGCGTGCCGGCAAAACGCGTCTGGATTGAACGATGCAAATGGCCGCATAGCACCCGCTCCACCTGCGGATGCCGCGCGATCACATTCGCCAGCAAGTGCGCGTTATCGAGTCCCATGCGATCCATGTAGACGATGCCACTGGCAAACGGCGGGTGATGCATCATCACGATAGTCGGCTTATCAGGTTCAGCCGCAAGCACTTGGTCCAGCCACGCCATGCTTTCGGCCGAAACTTGCCCGCCGCTCTTGCCGGGAATGACGGTGTCCAGTGCGACGATGCGCAAGGGGTGCGTGTCGATCACATACTCGATGCGCTCGCGGCCGGACAGCCATGGGTGATCGGCAAACGCCGTACGCATCGCATCGCGCTCATCGTGATTGCCGGGAATCAGATAGGTCGGCATCTTCAGCGGCGCCAACAAGCCGCGCAGGAATTCATACTCTTCCGCGCCACCCGAATCCACCAGATCGCCGGTGACAACCAGCGCATCCGGTTGCCGCTTGAGTGCGGCGATGTGGTCCACACAGCGCCGCAGCATGGCGGCAGTATCGACCACGCGATAAGACAACCCGCCCTGGGCCTTGATATGCAGATCGGAAATTTGGCAGAGGAGCATAAGCGAACGGTTGACTCGCGCGGAAAACCGCTGGGCAAGCGGCTACTGTCTCGGCACCCATCGTAACCCGGCGAGTTTACGGGCAGCGGAGGTCTCGACACGAGGCGCCCGGCTGCGCGACGGTGTGCAAGAATCCTATCATGCGCAACAAGCTCGCCAACTGGGTCCTTCGGCATTTCACCAGCACGCCAGCGTTCGGCCGTCCGCTGGCCACCGCCATCATCATCACGCTGGTGCTGGCCATTGGCGTGGTCGATGCCGTCGCCGGCATCAATATCTCGTTTGCCGTTTTTTACACGGTGCCCGTAGTCATTTCGCTGGCCTGGCTGGGCTGGCGATCAGCGATCATGGTGGCCGTCGGCAGCGTGATCGTGCGTCTGATCGGCGACTATGCCGCGGTCGGCCTCGGTAACGTGCCGCCGTGGACGCTGTGGAATTCATTGTCGGCGCTGATCATTTTCCTGTTCAACATCTGGGTGCTGAACGAGTTGCTGCAGCTGAAGAGCCAGCTGGAGAAACGCGTCGAGGAACGCACTGCGCAGCTGCAGGAGGCTGCACGTGCGCGCCGCCAGCTGGAGTTGGAGCTGCTTGCCGTTGGATCGCGTGAGCGCAATGCCATCGGTCACGAGTTGCACGACGATATCTGCCAGCACCTGGTCGCCACCGCCATGGCCGCCCAGGTGCTGACAAAAAGCGTGGCGCGGCACGATGAGGCGCTGGCCAACGACGCCCGGGCAATCGTAGGCTGGCTTGAGGAAGGCGCCGACAAGACCCGCAAGCTGGCGCGCGGATTGTTACTGGCGGAAATCGAACCGGGCAAGCTGGCGGAGCGACTCGCTGAACTCTGCGAGGAGTTTGACGGTGAGGTGGCCTGCGTGTTCGATCAGGATGGCGAGGCGCTGGTCGCCGACGCCGGCACGGCTGCACAGTTGTTCCGCATCGGCCAGGAGGCGCTGCGGAACGCGCTCAAGCATGCGGACGCGCGCCGGGTCGTGGTGAGGCTGGACGGCAGCGGCAGCGGCGTCCGTCTGACGGTTGAAGACGATGGCAGCGGCCTGCTGGCAGGCCGCGAGGACAGCATGGGCATCAGGGTGATGTCCAACCGTGCGCACTTCATCGGCGGCGAATTCGAGGTTGACGCGGTACCGGGTCGCGGTACGCGCGTCGCCTGCTGGCTGCCGCACAAGGCCGAGCGTTAGCCGGTGTCGCTCAACCCCATTCGCGTTTTCATCGTCGACGACCACCCGCTGGTACGTGAGTGGCTGGGTAATTTGTTGCGTCTGGAGGCCGACCTTATGGTCGCCGGCGAATCGGACGAATCCAACCATGCCGTGCAAACGATGCTGGCGCTGGATCCCGCGCCGCAAGTCGCGGTGGTCGACCTTTCACTGAAGCGCGGATCGGGCCTGGATCTGATCAAGGCGATGCGTCAGTCACTGCCGCACACCCGCGCTTTGGTGCTGTCGATGCACGAGGAAATCGGCGACGTCGAGCGCGCTTTTCGTGCCGGCGCCCGGGGCTATGTGATGAAACATGAATCCACGGCGCAGATCGTTCCCGCCATTCGCCAGGTGCACGCGGGAAAAATTTATGCGGCCCCGGCTGTTCTCGCCCGCTTGAGGGAGCGAAAGTTCGGGCTCGCAGCGGGGACGCCAGGCTCGGCGCAGGAATCCCTCAGTGATCGCGAGATGGAGGTATTCCGTCGCCTGGGCGCCGGTCAGTCGACCCGGCGGATTGCCGAGGATCTGGGCGTAAATCAGAAGACGGTACAAACCTATTGCACCCGTATCAAGGAAAAGCTGGCGCTGGAAGACTCGGCCGAACTGATTCGAGCAGCCGTCCGCATGCACACCACTCCACCCTGATGCCGTCGCAAGGCCCGCGACACAAGTAGTCACATCGGACCTGATTTTGTACGGTCTTGCCGTACAGACCCGGTCGCTCGCCGCCGGTACGCTGGCGACATGAAACATTTTGTTACACAAGCCGTGTTCGACGGGGCGCCGCCGTGCTGACGCTGCTGCGGAGCGCAGGCTGCATTCAACGCGCCTCGCCGGACAAGCCTTTTGCCGCGGTCAGCAGATACCTGTTGCGCAGCTTTTTGATGCCTACCATCACCAGGGAGTGGCTGGATCACATCGAGCGCAACCCGACGCTGGCCGAGTTCGCCGCTTGCAAGCCGCGCATTCTCGTCAAGCTGCAGCGGCCGTATCTCAACCGCCGCCATGACGCCCGTTCTCGACTCGACTTGCTGGTTGCCCACTACCACTTCGTTCACATTCACCTGCCACGCGACCTGATTCGCGACCTGATTTCGCCGCATGGCCGCGAATTGGCGCTTTTTTCCGGGCGACTCGGCCGATGCTACGCCCTGCGATTGAGCAGCACGGACCGCTTTGACCGCGAGGGAGAGATGCTGCTCAGCATCGAGTGCGCGGCGACTCATCGGCGCATCGCCTGTCTTGCCTTCTCGGTCTGCGGTAACTGGCCATCACGTCAGCTCGAGATCGGTTGTCTGCAAGGCGCCGCCGGGATCGAGAGCCGTGAGCTTACGCGCGAAACTACACGCGATTTGCATGGTGTGCGCCCGAAGAACCTCCTGCTCGACGCGATCTATGCGCTCGCCGATGCATGGCGAATCTCCCGCATACACGCGGTGTCCAACGAAAGCCGGATTTACGGCCCCGATGGTTGTGACACCGGGGATCGTGCCGTATTTGCAGATTACGACGCGTTCTGGCGCGAACTTGGCGGCACCATGGCTGCGGGACACTTTGTGCTGCCGCCCGCGCTTTCGCACAAAGGCGTCGATGAGGTTCCCAGCAGCCGGCGTGCAGAATATCGCCGCCGCAAGGAGCTGCGGGAGGGCATCGCTTCAAGGGTATGTGGCAGCCTGGCAACCATCCACAACGAGGTCCAACCCCAACGGACGATCGACATTGCAACAAACGCCGCAAACTTGTCGACGAGTGCGTTTGCCGGCTAGCGGCCGGCGGTAGTCATTGGCTGCGACTGACGCCGGCTAACACGGGCGTGAGCAATCGCGTCCTTCGCCTCACGCAGCTACTTGGATAATCAATCGAACGTGGATCGCGACGGTCACACCGTCTTCACCAATTGATCTGCAGCATTACGGCGATGAAAAACGCGTATTTCGGACGCATACCGAATTTCAGTAGAATTCGCCCTTTCGTTTTATCCCTGATCAAAACACGCCATGCTGCCTTCGATTCAATCCCGCTTAGCCGTCGAAATATCCGCCAAACCGCAACAGATCGCTGCCGCCGTCGAACTGTTGGACGAAGGCGCCACCGTGCCGTTTATCGCGCGCTATCGCAAGGAAGCCACGGGTGGATTGGACGATGCGCAGCTGCGTTTGCTGGAGGAGCGTTTGCGCTATCTGCGCGAACTGGAAGAGCGGCGCGCAGCAGTGCTGGAAAGCATCGAATCACAGGGCAAGCTGACTGAAGAGCTGAAGGCCAGCATCGAAAAGGCGGAAGACAAAACCACGCTGGAGGATTTGTACCTGCCGTACAAACCCAAGCGCCGCACCAAGGCGATGATCGCGAGGGAAGCGGGGTTGGAGCCGCTGGCCGATGCATTGCTGGCCGACCCGATGCTGACGCCGGAAGCCGAAGCGGAGAAGTATCTTTCCGCCGAACCAAAAGGGACGGAGAAAGATACCGCCGTGCCGGACGTGAAAACCGCGTTGGAAGGCGCCAAACAAATCCTGATGGAGCGTTTTGCCGAAAGCGCAACACTGTTGGCACGCATTCGCGATCACCTGGTATCGCACGGCGTGGTCGAGTCAGCCGTTATTGCCGGCCAGGAAGAAGCTGGCGCCAAATTCGCCGACTATTTCAACTACAGCGAAACCTGGAAGACCATTCCCTCGCACCGCGCGCTGGCGATTTTCCGTGGCCGCAATGAAGGTTTCTTGTCGTCAAAACTGCTGCTCGATTCGGAAGCGGGAGAAGAGAAGCCAACATGGAGTTCGCCGTTCAACGCTTGCGAGGACATGATTGCCGGGCACGCGAAAGTGGTGAACAAGAATCGCCCGGCCGATAGATGGCTGAGTGAAGTCGTGCGCTGGACCTGGCGCATCAAGATTTCGCTGCACATGGAAACCGAGCTGATGGCGTCCTTGCGCGAAAAGGCTGAACTGGATGCGATCAAGGTATTCGCCGACAACCTGAAGGATTTGTTGCTGGCCGCCCCCGCCGGTCCGCGCGCCACCATGGGCATTGACCCCGGCATTCGCACCGGCTGCAAGATCGCGGTGGTGGATAACACCGGCAAGGTGCTGGAAACATCGACCGTGTATCCGCACGAGCCGCGCCGTGATTGGGAAGGTTCACTGCATACGTTGGCCGTGCTGGCGAAGAAGCACTCGGTCGATTTGATTTCCATCGGCAACGGCACCGCTTCACGCGAAACCGACAAGCTGGCGGCCGACTTGATCAAACTGCTGCCCGATCAGCGCATGACCAAGATTGTGGTTTCCGAAGCCGGCGCCTCGGTGTATTCGGCCTCCGAATTTGCGTCCAAGGAATTGCCGGAACTGGATGTCTCTTTGCGTGGTGCTGTTTCCATCGCGCGCCGCCTGCAGGATCCGTTGGCAGAACTGGTGAAGATCGACCCGAAATCGATCGGCGTTGGTCAGTACCAGCACGACGTCAATCAATCGCAGCTGGCACGTTCGCTGGATGCGGTGGTGGAAGATTGCGTGAATGCGGTCGGCGTGGATGTGAATACGGCCTCCGCCGCGTTGCTGGCGCGCGTGTCCGGGTTGAGCTCGTCGGTAGCGGCAAATATCGTCAACCACCGCAACAGCAATGGTGCATTCAAATCGCGTGCAGCGCTGAAATCGGTGCCGCGTCTCGGCGACAAGGCGTTCGAGCAGGCGGCTGGATTCCTGCGCATCGCCAACGGCGACAATCCGCTGGATGCGTCTTCCGTTCACCCGGAAGCCTATCCGGTGGTGGAAAAAATTCTCGCCGACATTCAGAAAGATGTGAAGGCGGTGATGGGCGACGGCAAGCTGCTCAAGGGATTGCGCGCTGAGAAGTACGCCGACGAACGTTTTGGCGTGCCGACCGTGACCGACATCCTGAAGGAACTGGAAAAGCCCGGCCGCGATCCGCGACCAGAATTCAAGACCGCCACCTTCCAGGACGGCGTTGAAGACCTGCGCGATCTCACGCCCGGCATGATTCTCGAGGGCGTGATTACCAATGTCGCCGCGTTCGGTGCCTTCGTCGATATCGGCGTGCATCAGGACGGCCTGGTGCATATCTCGGCGCTGTCGGAGAAGTTCGTCAGAGATCCGCGCGAAGTGGTGAAAGCCGGCGACGTGGTAAAAGTGAAAGTGCTGGAGGTGGATGAAAAGCGCCGCCGCGTCGCACTCACCATGCGACTCAACGATAGCGCTATCGCCCGCGATAGAAATGCAAACTCAAGCACCGGCGCGCCCTCCAGGCCGAAAATGGCTGGAACCCCGCGCCAGTCCTTGAGTTCTGCTTCCACTCCTTCGGGTAACGCGATGGCCGCGGCATTTGCGAAGTTGAAGGAGCGTGCCTAGTCACCCCTTGATCGACGTCGCGCAATTTTCGCGCGACGGATTTGCTCTATCCGCCGAGCCGTTGGTGGATTCCGCTACTTGCGCGGCGATTGCAGCTGACCTCGCCAGCGAAGACGGTGCGAGCCGTCGCCACCTGATCGATCACCCTCAGGTGGTTTCGCTGTTGACAGGTGAGTCGATCGTTACCGCTGTTCTTTCGCTTCTCGGTAATTCCGCGTTCGCGTACAAGGCGACGCTTTTCGACAAAAGTACGGACGCAAACTGGCTGGTCGCGTGGCATCAGGATGTGTCCATCCCAGTCTCTTGTCGCATCGACATGCCGGATTGGCGCGGATGGTCCCGTAAAGATGACGTCGACTATGTACTGCCACCGGATACTTTGCTGGCCGGGTTACTTGCCGTCCGTATCCATCTGGATGATTGCGACGAGCAGAATGGACCGTTACGCGTCGTGCCTGGAAGCGACGCCGATGGGCGTCTATCCGTCGACGCGATCCGCGCATGCGTCGTTCGCTCTCGTCCCGTGACTATATGCGGTACCGCCGGGTCAGCGCTATTCATGCGCCCCCTGTTGGTGCACGCGTCTTCCAAGGCGACAAGCAGTCAGCGCAGACGAGTGTTGCATATCGAGTTTGCCGCCGCCGATCTTCCTTTCGGCCTTGAATGGCATCGCCGCGTACCCCTGCAGCCTGCGGCGACATAGCCCTCTACCTACGCTACCATCGCACGATGTCATCCTCGGGTCGCGACAACAACTTCGATGCCCTGCGCATCTTCGCCGCCGCGCTGGTCATCCTGTCACACAGCTGGGCGCTGACCAAGCAGATTGACGAGCCGGTCGCGGAACTCACCCGCGGCTCGATCAACGGCGGGGCGCTGGGCGTGTGGATGTTCTTCGTCATCAGCGGTTATCTGGTGTCGCAGAGCTTTGTCCAGCGCGGCAACCTGCTGGCGTTTGTCGAGGCGCGCTTCCTGCGCATCTACCCGGCGTTTGCCGCCTGCATCGTCTTCGGTGTCATGTTGGGCGCGGCGGTGTCGACGCTGCCACTGGCCGACTATTTCAGCCATGCCCAGACCTGGAAATACGTTGTGGCGAATCTGCTGTTCGAGCTTCGCTATCAACTGCCCGGCGTATTCACCAGCAACCCCTATCCGAACGCCGTCAACGGCTCGATCTGGACCTTGCCGGCGGAGACGATGATGTATTTGCTGGTCGCGCTGATGGGATTGGCGACGCTGTTGCGGCGCGCATGGCTGGGCACGGCGGTGCTGATTGCGCTGCTGGTGGTGCTGAATCTTGAACCGGCGCTGGTGATGAAAATTCCGTACATCGACAGTCTTAACTATGCCCCTGCCGTGCGTTGCTTCCTGCTCGGCATGCTGCTGTACCTGACGCGCGACCGTATCCCGTTGCATGGTGCGGGGGTTGTCGGCCTGCTCGCACTGGTCGTGCTGCTGAAACAGAACCAACCGCCCGGCACGCTGCTGGTTTGCGTGTTGATCGCCTACACCGCGCTCTGGCTCGCATCGCATCCGCGACTGCGGCTGCCGGTTTCCGACCGGATTGGCGATGTCTCGTACGGCCTCTATCTATTTGCTTTTCCGATCCAGCAAACGCTGGTGTGGCTCAAACCCGATATCGGGCCGTGGATATTGTTTGCCGCCAGTTTCTGCATCACGTTTGTAGTGGCGTGGTGTTCGTGGCGCATCCTGGAAAAGCCGGTGCTGGGTTTGAAGGGGCGCTTTTCCGGCCGGTGGCAGAAAGCGGCCACCCGCTAGCGGCTGACCTTTCTGCTCACCCACCAGGCAAACACACCTGCGGTGACGAACATGAACAGACTGTAGATCGCCGCCGGAATCGACATGGTGCTGTTGCCCAGTACATTGAGCGCGATGAAAATTGCCAGCGTGCCGTTGTGAATGCCGATTTCCATCGCGATGGCGATGGCCTGCTTATCAGGCAGCTTGACCGCCAGCGGCACGCCGTAGCCCACGCCCATCGACAACAGGTTGAACACCAGGCAGGCGCCGCCGACCACGGCGAAATACTGCGTGAGGGTGCGCCATTCCTGCGCGATGGCGGCAAACACCAGCCCCGCCAGCAGCAACACCGAGAAAATGCGGATCGGTTTTTCCATTCGCTTGGCCAGCACCGGAAACTTTGAGCGCAGGAACATGCCGATCATCACCGGTCCCAGGATGATGACGCCGACCTCGATCACTTTTTTAAACGGCGGCGGCACGTACTGATCGCTGGCCATGAAGTATTGCAACGACAGGCTGACGATGAACGGCAGCGCCACCAGCGACAGCGCCGAATTGATGGCGGTGAGGGTAATGTTGAGCGCCACGTCACCGTGTGCGAGGTGGCTGTAGATATTGGCCGTTGCGCCGCCGGGAGAGGCGGCCAGCAGCATCATGCCGACCGCCAATTCTGGTGGCAGGCGGAACAGCAACGCCACTCCGAAGCAAATGCCGGTCAGTACGAACATCTGGATAAAGAGACCGATCAGCACCGCTTTCGGATAGCGCACGATACGGGTGAAATCGGCTGTCGACAGCGAAAGGCCCAGGCCCAGCATGATCACGCCAAGCGCGATCGGCAACAGCAGGTTAGTGATGACAGTACCTTGCATTGTGTTCCCGCTAGAAAGTCAAGATCAGAAGTCTTTCACCACATGCTGCTGGCGGCGGCTGACCGGCAACTTCTCCGGCACCCCGCGAATCACGGCCACCCAGTGATTGCCACCGCCGTCGCTGTCTTCCTGGCCGTTCTCGGCGACTTTCTCGAAACCGGCAACGGCCTTGGTCGCGACCAACGTGTTGCGGTGAATGCGGGTAAACATGGGGCCGAATTCCTCTTCCAGCCGGGTCAGTGACTCTTCCAGCAGGAATTCCTTTTGCGTGGTGCGCACCGTAACGTATTTGAGCTCGGCTTTCAGATAAAGCACGTCATCCACCGGCACCAGCACGATCTTGCCGCGTTCGTGAATCGACAGGTGTCGCCGCTTCGATTGGGCAATTTCGGCGGCCGCATCGGCCTGCTCGGGCTTGACCGCTGTGGCCTTGCCGAGCGCAATCAGCAGCCGTTCCTGGCGGATGGGCTTCAACAGGTAGTCGATGGCGTTGAGCTCGAATGCCTGTACCGCATACTGGTCGTAAGCGGTGGTGAAAATGAGCTTGGGCGGTGTCTCCATGCGGGCTACGTGCCGTGCCACCTCCAGCCCGTCCATCACCGGCATGCGGATATCCGTCAGCACGATGTCGATGCCGCCCTGGCTGATACGCTCGATCGCCTCCACGCCATTGGCAGCCTCATCTGCGATCAGCAAGGGGAACATTTCCCGGCAGTCATCCAGCAAGTCCCTCAGACGCGCACGAGCGGGGGGTTCGTCGTCGACGATCAGGATGCGGGCGGGCGTGGTCATGGTTATATGTCCTGTTTTTCGACCGGCATGGTGATGGTCACCACGTATTTGTCCTGCTGCACATCGGCCTTCAGGCTGGCCTCGGCATCGAAGTGTAACTGCAGCCGCTCGCGAATGTTGGCGATCGCCATCCGATTGCCGGAAACGTGGGTGGATTCGCTGTGGTACGGATTGGTCAGGCGGATGACAAATTGTTTGCCGCGTGGCTCGATATCGATGCCGAGCTCGCCTGCACCATCGCGCGGCTCGATGCCGTGATAGACCGCGTTTTCCACCAGGGGCTGCAGGATCAGCGGCGGCACCATCGCTATCTTCGGCATGGCATCGATATTCCAACGCACGGTAAGGCGCTCGCCCAGACGGATGGTTTCGATTTCCAGGTATTTGCGGCAAAGCGCGATCTCGTCGGCCAACGGCACCAGCTTGCGATTGTCCGCCATAAGCACCCGGAACAGATCGGACATGTCTTCCAGCATGCGTTCGGCCCGGCGCGGTTCGGCGCGGATCAGGGACAGGACCGCATTGATGCTGTTGAACAGGAAGTGCGGCCGGATGCGCGCCTGCAGTGCTTGCAGGCGTGCCTCGGTCAGCGCCGGTGAGAGAGAGCGGGCCCGCAGGTCGAAATACAACAGCACTACGGCAGTGGTGAAGACAAAGAAAAACACGTATTGCCACAGAACCACCGGCTGGGAAAACAGCAATAAAGCGTCCAGCAGAAACCAGAACAGTGTGCCAATTAGGATTTCCAGCCCAAAGACGGCAGCAACGCCCTGCCAGTAGTTCAGTCTGTCCAAAACCGGCCGCATGGCACAGGTGGCAAGCAGGGACAAAATTACCACCGGCTGTGCGACTGCCGAAATCAGGAGGAATTGTTGCCACAGATCGCGGCCGTCGCTGCGTACCACAGCCGCGGCAATACAAAGCAGGTTCACCACGATCAGCAAGCGCAGCATGATGCCGAGATTGCAGAAGTTCGGCAGTCGCGCGGTGGGCGTCATGTCGACGCCGGTCACCGGGATCGCGGTAGCCGGGGCAGGGCCGCCGGGGGGATGCTTTATACTCGACATCGCTCGATTGTGAGCGAAAACGCCCTTGAAAGACAACGCCGCATGTCAGAGAAAAAAGACCAGCCATCCTCTTTGGAAAACGCTTCCGGACACTTTTCCGGGCGATTTTCCGAACCGGTGACCGAGCTGGTCAAGCGCTTTACCGCATCCGTGACCTTCGACAAGCGGATGGCGGCGGTCGATATCCAAGGCTCGTTGGCGCACGCCAAAATGTTGGCGAAACAGGGAATTATTGCTGCCAAAGATCTGGCCGATATCGAGCGCGGCATGGCCGCCATCGCGGCTGAGATCGCCGCAGGTACCTTCGATTGGCGCGTCGATCTGGAAGACGTGCATATGAATATCGAATCGCGGCTGATTGCCGCGATCGGCGACGCCGGCAAGCGCCTGCATACCGGACGTTCGCGCAATGACCAAGTCGCCACCGACATCCGTTTATGGCTGCGCGGCGAAATTGACGGGTTGATTGGATTGCTGCGGGCCATGCAGCTGGCGCTGGTCGGGCTGGCCGAGAAGCACACCGACACCATCATGCCGGGCTTTACCCACCTTCAGGTCGCCCAACCGGTGACCTTCGGCCATCACATCATGGCTTATGTGGAAATGCTGGGGCGCGATGAAGCGCGGATGGTCGATTGCCGCAAACGAGTCAACCGGCTGCCGCTGGGTGCGGCGGCATTGGCCGGAACCAGCTATCCGATCGACCGGGAGTTTGTTGCGCGGGAATTGGGATTTGACGGAGTTTGCGAAAACTCGCTGGACGCTGTCTCCGACCGGGATTTCGCCATTGAATTCGTTTCCGGCGCCGCGTTGATCATGACCCATCTGTCGAGGTTTTCGGAGGAGTTGATCATCTGGATGAGCCAAAGCGTGGGCTTCATCAACCTGCCGGACCGGTTTTGCTATTCCTCGTCGATCATGCCGCAGAAGAAGAATCCCGACGTACCTGAATTGATTCGCGGCAAGACCGGGCGGGTCAATGGTCACTTGGTCGCGCTGCTGACGCTGATGAAAGGCCAGCCGCTGGCTTACAACAAGGACAACCAGGAGGACAAGGAGCCGCTGTTCGACACGGTCGATACGGTTCGCGACTCGCTGACCATCATGGCGGATTTGGCGGCGGCCATTGAGGTTAAACCGGATCGCATGCGTGCTGCGGTCCTGCGCGGATTCGCCACCGCCACCGATCTGGCGGACTATCTGGTCAAGAAGGGGCTGGCTTTCCGCGACGCGCATGAGGCGGTAGCGCGAGCGGTGCGAGATGCCGAAAAAGCCGGAAAGGACCTGGCCGAACTGCCGCTGGATGCATTGCGCGCATATTCAGGTCTGATTGGGGAGGACGTCTACGCCGTTTTGGCGCCGGAAGGTTCTGCGGCAAGCCGGGATCATATTGGCGGGACGGCGCCTTCGCAGGTGCGCGCGGCACTGGAGCGGGCGAGGAGGCGGTTGGCATAGTTCGCCCCGGCGCTTACCGCCGCACATACATATATGAAGTAACAAGGTTGGTGGTTTATTCCTCCTCCTCGTCCTCCTCTTCCACTCCTGCCCCCTTGTCCTCATAAAGCCAGCAAATCCGCCGGGTTTCCGGACCAGACAGCCGGTCGCCCATCAAACCGCAGCGATACGCCCGCGCTGACAGCCGCTCGAAATGCCGGCAACCATGACAGGCGCCGAAAGGCTGGCCTTCGTTATCCGCCTGAAAGGTCGTCAAGGTTTCGCGCAAGGCGGAGACGGCGTTGCGAATCCGGTTCGGGCTGATATTGCGGGTGGCCGTTTGCCAGGCCAGTTGCGGCTGCGCTTCGGCGAGGAACTGATCGCCGCTGGCTGATAACCGCAGCCGCACCACCCGGCGGTCCAGGTCATCTTGATATCGCTCAATCAATCCGCGCCGGTCGAGCAACAGCAGGCTTTGCGACATCGTGCCCTTGGTCAAGCCGAGGTATTCGGCCATCGCTTGTGGCGTATTCGAGTAACGATTGGCTCGCGCGAGATAGACCAGCGCATGAACGTGAACCGGCTGCAACTGCTCGTCGGCACCCGTGCGGCGAAACTCGGCGCGCATCAGGTTGCCGAGGCGTTCGACCAGCTCAAGAAGCACCAGCGGGCTCTTATCCATGTGCCCTGATATCACTCGTCGTACCGGCCAAAGTTATTGCCTTGGCGGGCCGCCAGCAAACAATGGTTTCGATTCGATACTGATTCAAGCGGATTTTTAATTCGATTTGTTTGGTATTGAATCGATACTAAACTAGGGGCCGGCTTTTTTCAAGCCGGCATTTTTGTGCGCTGCAGCCAACTTCGACGGTTCCATTCCACTTCAAATTGTGATTGGGATCACATCGCCACTTTGCGCGGAGATCACGCGCGAGAGCAGCGACTCGAGTGACTCATTGGTGCGCGTATCGCGCCACACCGCCCCATCAAAACGAAAATGGAAACCGCCGGATTTCGCCGCCACCCAGATCTCGCGATTGGGTGTCTGGCGATTGACGATGATCTTGCTGCGATCGGCAAACTCCAGTGTGAGAATGCCGCCATTGATCTCGCTGTCGATGTCAGCCTCTGCTGCCTCCAACCCGGTTTCTATGGTTTCCAGCACCGCGTCGACACGCTCGTGAAACTCGCTTTCCTGCAGCGGAATGACGCTATTCATACCCGTGATACCATCCTTTCAACTCCTCTTGTCACGCACTTTTCGATCACTGCCATGCGCCGCATTGTCACCCGCCCCGCCACCATTCTATTCGCTTTGGTTTTTGCCGCGATCCTCGCCGGCTGCGGCCAGAAAGGCCCGCTGAAGCTGCCTCCCCCACCACAAACAAACGCCGTTAAAGCGAGCCTGGCATGAGCGCGCCACTCGCCAACTTCAGCGTCGCTCGCGATGCCTCGGGCGCACTGACGATGGAACAAGTGCCGCTCGCATCGGTGGCGGAAGAGTTCGGTACGCCGTGCTTCGTTTATTCGGAAGCCGCACTGACCGACGCTTTCCGCAAGCTCGATGCCGCGTTGAAAGCAGCACGCGGCAAGCGGCCATATCTCATCTGCTATGCGGTAAAGGCCAACTCGAATCTGGCGATATTGAATCTGTTTGCCCGGCTGGGCGCGGGCTTCGACATCGTTTCCGGCGGCGAGCTGCAACGAGTGTTGAAGGCGGGTGGCGATGCCAGCAAGGTGGTGTTCTCAGGTCTAGGCAAGACGGCGGCGGAGATGAAGCTGGCGCTGGAGGCGGACATCAAGTGTTTCAACATAGAGAGCGAACCCGAGCTTGATCGACTTAACGCGATTGCGGCAGCGTTGGGGAAACGCGCCCGCGTCAGCCTTCGCGTCAATCCCGATGTCGATGCCAAGACCCATCCTTATATCTCCACCGGCCTCAAGAACAACAAGTTCGGCGTTGCCTTCGATCGTGCGCTCGCCGTTTATCGCAAGGCCGCTTCCTTGCCCAACATCGAGGTGTCGGGCGTCGACTGCCACATCGGTTCGCAACTGATCGATGACACGCCACTGCGCGAGGCCATGAGCCGCATCGTTGCGTTGGCGGACGCTCTCGCGGCCGAAGGGATTCCGGTACATCACATCTGCCCCGGCGGTGGTATCGGCATTACCTACCGCGATGAGAAGATGATCGAGTTGGGCGCGTATACGCAAGCGTTGCAGGATTGCCTGGGCGATCGGGAAGTCGAACTGCTGCTGGAACCCGGTCGCATGCTGGTCGGCAATGCGGGCCTGCTACTGACCAAAGTGGAGTATGTGAAGCCAACGGAAACCAAGAATTTCCTGGTGGTCGATGCAGCGATGAACGACCTTATCCGGCCGCCGCTCTATCAGGCGTATCACGAGGTGGTGGCGGTGCGCGCCAGCAGCTCTGCGGAGCGCACATACGACGTCGTTGGACCGATATGCGAGAGCACTGACGTACTCGCGCAAGGCCGGCAGTTGCGCGCCGAAGAAAGCGACCTGATCGCAATACTTTCCGCGGGCGCATACAGCTTCGTGATGTCATCGAACTACAACACGCGCCCTCGTGCGGCAGAGGTGATGGTCGCGGGCAATACGATGCGCGCGGTACGCAGGCGCGAAACTTTCGATGACGTGGTGGCGGGCGAAAACATCTGACTCCAACGCGATTTTGCGTGCAAACCATACAAGCACAATCATATTGGTATTGAGTCGCTACTATTTTGCAAATGACGCGCACAAATAATCACGCTTGACATGTTTTAAAACTGGTGTTCAAAAAAACTTTCGTACTAGAATCCGCTTCACCAAGTGCCCGTGTTGTAGAAGCTCACTTGTCTCATTTTTTGCTTTAGTGCGCTGACGCAACCGGGTTGAGTGAAGGTTGCTCTGCTACTGAAGTCAGTCTGCTGCAGTTAGCCATAACTCAATCGTTCGACAGAACGAATGCTTGGTAGGCCGGCGAATAATCGTCGTCCTGCTAATAAAGCAATTCGGTCCAACCATCGAAAGGAGTTGATCATGGCGACAGCCAAGAAAAAGCCGGCAGCGAAGAAAGCTGTAAAGAAGCCGGCAGCAAAGAAACCCGCTGCTAAAAAGGCAGTGAAGAAACCGGCAGCAAAGAAACCCGCTGCTAAAAAAGCTGCAAAGAAACCCGCTGCGAAGAAACCCGCCGCTAAAAAAGCCGCGAAGAAGCCTGCTGCTAAAAAAGCTGCGAAGAAACCCGCTGCGAAAAAGAAGGTAGCAAAGAAGCCAGCGGCCAAGAAAGCAGCAAAGAAACCTGCTGCGAAAAAGCCTGCTGCAAAGAAAAAGCCGGCCAAGAAAAAGGCTGCCCCCAAGAAGAAAGCTGCGGCGAAACCTGCTGCAGCCAAACCTGCCCCGATGGTCACACCCGTGATCACCCCGCTCATCAAGCCGATGGGCTAAGCGGTAAGGCAAAAAATTCCGATCCGGCGGTTTGGTACGGTCAAACCGTGCCAACCCGCCGGATCGGATTATTCACTTATGCAAATCCATCCCTTCAGACGATCTTCGTCCCGCCCGCGCAATATTCCGCGGCCGCGGCATGATCGCCCTAATCGTTAATCGCGCGCTTGCTTAAGTAGCGCGAGGCTTGCCAGCAAACGGCAAGGCCGTTTACGGTTCCTGTTTGTCTTCTTTCGTCCGGGAAGGTTTGCGCTGCCGGAAAATCGACAGCAGACCCACCGCCGTCATGACGTACAGAACCGGCGCCAGCACCATCAGGTCGATTCGCAGGAAACTTCCGCCATCTTTTGCGGCAATTGCCGATACCTGCAATTCATAGGCGGTAAAGACCAGCCAGAGCACGCCCGCAAATACGGCGGCCTCGCGGAAGAACTGAAGGTTGAGTGTCTGGCGGTTACGCAGATGCAGCCATAGCTGCGCCGCAATAAGTGCCGTCGCGATGGCGATGCCGGCATAGGGCCAAGCCGCAATTAGTTTGGCCGGCCCGAAGAAGATCCATTGAAAAAAATCCATTGGCGGTGCTCAGGGTAGCTGAGCGCGTGGCATGCGCTCCAAGATGATTTGCGTTTTCTTCAGCAACCACGGCGCGTTGCGGTTGCGGTCGTAAAAGCGTGGCCTGGGAACCATCGCCGCCATTTTTGCCGCCTGCTCAGCGGAAAGCTGGGCAGCGGAAATGCCGAAGTAATGCCTGGCCGCGGCTTCGGCACCGAACACCCCATCGCCCCATTCGATCACATTCAGGTAAATCTCCAGAATTCGCTCCTTATCCATCATCCACTCCAGCATTACGGTGATGATTGCCTCCTCGCCTTTGCGGAACATGCTGCGCTCGCCGGACAGAAACAGGTTTTTGGCCAGCTGCTGCGAGATCGTGGAACCGCCGGCCACGACTTTCCCTTTCTTCTGGTTCTTCTCCAGCGCTTTCTGGATGCCTTCCCAATCGAATCCTTCGTGGTCGACAAACTTGTCGTCCTCGGAGACCAGGATGGCGCGCTTGAGATGACTGGAGATCTTGGCGTACGGCACCCATTGCTGCTTGAGTTTGGCGTTGGGATTCTTCTCGCGCATGATGTTGAGCCGCGAATCCATGAATGCCGTGCTGGACGGATTGTGATCGGTCCACCACCACAGCCTCACCAGCACATAACCCTGATAGGCCAGGAATGCAGCAATGATCAGGCCGATCAATGCGAGCAGATACAGGAAAAACTTGCGGATCATGCTTGTTGCAATTGTGCGCGCAGATGATTGATCACCGGCGCCGTCGATGGCCGCACACCGCGCCAGATGGAGAACGCTTCTGCCGCCTGCTCGACCAGCATGCCAAGTCCATCGGCGGTCTTGGCGCCTGCACTGGAGGCCAAGGCCAGAAATGGCGTTTGGCCAATGCCGTACATCATGTCGTAAGCAAAGGCGCCTTCGTCAAAGCACGATACGGGCACCGGCGGCAGGCTTTCAGCGAGACTGGCCGAAGTGGCATTGATAATCAAATCGAACCGGTGGGCGGGCAGTTGTTGCAACGACAGCGCGATCGGCGACGCGCCCGCGCTACCCGAAAACAACCCGGCGACATCTTCGGCACGCGACTGGGTGCGATTGGTAATCGCCAGCTGCTTGGGCTTTGCGGCCAGCAGCGGGCCGATCACCCCGCGCGCAGCGCCGCCAGCGCCGATCATCAGGATGCGCGAGCCGGCGAGCGTGACGCCGAGGTTTTTTGTGAGGTCCGTACACAAGCCGACACCATCGGTGTTCTCGCCAATAATTTTGTCCGCGTCGAATCGCAGCGTATTGACAGCACCGGCCGCGCGGGCGCGTTCGCTCACTTCGGTCGCATAACGCGCGGCATCGAGTTTGAACGGCAGCGTAACGTTGGCGCCACGCGCACCTGACAAGCGAAACGCCTCGATCGCCTCGCGAAAACCATCCAGCGGCGCCAGCAGTCTTTCGTAATTCATGTCCTGCCCGGTTTCGCGGGCGAACAAGGCGTGAATCTGCGGCGACTTCGAATGCGCCACGGGATGGCCAACGATGGCGTACCGGTCTGTCATGGTGATTGGAGTTTTTTATCGGGAAGCGACCTGTCGCCACTCATAGCTGCGCCGTGCATATATATTATGCGTGTTGCCGACAAATCCCAATTTGTCCAAAATGGTGCGTAACCCCTTTTGGCGCACCACCATTGTGCAAACACCTTGGGGCGGGCGGTGAAATTGTTTTATTTTCAACCGCTTGGCAAGCCACGGCGCGTGGCATGTTTTCTGCTATTTGTCTCGTTCCAGATTATCCGCAATTGAATTCGTAACCACCTCAGGAGAAAACCATGGCAGTCGCAGATGCACTAAAAATGGCGAAAGAAAACGAATGCAAGTTCGTCGACTTCCGCTTCACCGATACCAAGGGCAAGGAACAACATGTTTCGGTTCCCATTGGCGCGTTCGGTGAAGAAAAATTCACCGAAGGTCATGCATTCGACGGCTCCTCCATCGCCGGCTGGAAAGGCATTGAAGCCTCCGACATGATCCTGATGCCCGATCCGGAAACGGCGTTTATCGATCCTTTTTTCGACGAAGCCACGCTGGTGTTGTCTTGCGACGTGATTGAGCCTTCCACCGGCAAGGGCTACGATCGCGATCCGCGTTCGCTGGCTCGCCGTGCAGAGGCCTATCTCAAATCGAGTGGCATCGGCGATGTCGCCTACTTCGGTCCCGAACCGGAATTCTTTATTTTTGACGGCGTCGAATGGAATGTCGACATGTCCGGCTGCGGCGTGAAGATCATGTCGGAAGAGGCTCCGTGGTCCACCGGCAAATCGTTCGAGGGCGGCAATCTCGGCCATCGCCCACCGGTCAAGGGCGGCTACTTTCCTGTGCCGCCGGTCGACTCGTTCCAGGACATGCGTTCCGCGATGTGCCTGGCACTGGAGGAAGTTGGCGTTGAAGTCGAAGTGCATCACCACGAAGTTGCCGCGCCCGGCCAGTGCGAAATCGGCACCAAGTTTGCGCCGCTGGTGCAGCGCGCCGACTGGATCCAGCGCTTGAAGTACGTGGTGCACAACGTGGCGCATAGCTACGGCAAGACTGCGACCTTTATGCCGAAACCCGTGGTCGGCGACAACGGCTCCGGCATGCACGTGCATCAATCGGTTTGGAAGGATGGCAAGAACCTGTTCGCCGGCAACGGTTACGCGGGCCTTTCCGAATTCGCGCTGTACTACATCGGCGGCATCATCAAACATGCGCGCGCGCTGAACGCCATCACCAACCCCGGCACCAACTCGTACAAGCGTCTGGTACCCGGCTTTGAGGCACCTGTGAAGCTGGCCTACTCGGCTCGCAATCGTTCCGCCTCCATCCGCGTGCCATACGTGCAGTCCGACAAGGCGCGCCGCATTGAAGTACGCTTCCCGGATCCGACGGCAAACCCGTACCTGGCGTTCGCCGCGATGATGATGGCCGGCCTCGACGGTGTGCAGAACAAGATTCACCCAGGCGATCCGGCCGACAAGAATCTGTATGACCTGCCGCCGGAAGAGGATGCAAAGATCCCGACCGTGTGCTCGTCGCTGGATCAGGCGCTAGAGTATCTCGACAAGGATCGCGAGTTCCTCACGCGTGGCGGTGTGTTCTCCAACGAGATGATCGACGCCTACATCGAACTGAAGATGCAGGATGTCACGCGCTTCCGCATGACTACGCATCCGATCGAATTCGACATGTACTACTCGTCGTAATCGACAGCAGCATCCGCAGCACAACATCGACAGGGGAAGCGGGCAACCGCTTCCCCTGTTTGTTTTTTGTCGGAGGGCCTGATTGGTGCTTGTGGCGGGGTAGAAACCCTAGCATTGGCGCGGCATCCAGACCGAAAACGGCTGGAATACCGCACCAGTGCTGGACTTCGTCTCTTTTATCCCTTGTTTTCCAGGCAAATCCGGCGCTGAAACTACCTATAGTGGCCAGCCCCTGGCGGGGACACAACTCGTTGAGTTGAAAAAGATTTTTTCGAGTCGTATGCTCATAGACCGTCCCATGCACGTCCGGGGCACAGCTTTCTGAACGGTGAATGATCATGAATCGACCCGCGAAGATTATCGGTTTTGCCTTTGTCTTGATGCCATCGGTGTTGCTGGCTCAGAGCGCGTCGTCGCCCGCATCGCAAACCGTGATCTACAAGCACGTCGATGAACAAGGCCGCGTGACTTACGCAAATTCGCCGATCAAGGGTGGCGCACGTGTTGAGCTGGAGCCGCTGACCGTCATTCCCTCCACACCCACCGGCTCTCTCAATCCCGCTGGTGGCCGCACGCAAGCCACCGCGCCGACACCCGCACCAACAGTGGCAACAGTAACGCCACCGGCGAAATCAAGCGCTGCGTCCCTGCTTTCAAACGCGCCCGCTGCCAGCGCGCCAGTCGCTGCTCCAACAGCGGCGCCCGCGATACAGGTGGCGAGCGTATTACCGCTATCTTCGGCTACCGCAGCAGCCAAAACTCCTGCACCTGTGACCATTGCCAGTGCGGAGCCAACCTCGCTCGAAACCATCAATCAACTGACCCAGCAGCGTCGCGACGAAACCCGCAAACGCTTGCTTGAAGGCGAGCTGCAGACCGAAGAGCAAATGCTCATTGCTGCCAAGAGCAAACTGGCAGAGGAGCAAAAGAACTCCACCAACATCCGCGCCATGCGCGCTTCGTTTTCACCCACCGCCGAAACCGCCACCGCGCAGAAACCGCTGATTGCACCGGAAACGCGCGCAGAGATCGAGCGCCATTTCGAGCGTGTACGCAACCTGCAGGATCAGGTGGCGATGCACGAAAATCATTTGCAGGGCCTGCGCGAACAGTTGACCAAGCTGCGCTAGCCTTTACGTCTCCTTTCGATCGGGTTGCCGATCGATTTTTGAACGCCGGAAGTGAAGAGCTTCCGGCGTTTTTTTCTCCCCAATCGCCTTTGCGCATGCGCCGTCATCAAATAGGCAACACCGACAATCGGCGCTATCCTGATTGTTCGTCTTGCGCACCGCAATGGCGCAGAACTTGCTTTTACACATGTCAATAAATAACCCGCCTCTAAAACTGAATATTTCGCACTACGCCGGCCTCGATTTGCTATCGACCGCCGTGGTCGTCATTGACCGCTCATTCACCCTGATGCACGCCAACCCCGCCGCAGAAAGCCTGTTTGCCTTCAGCCTGAAAAGCGCTGCCGGCCAGCCGTTCGCGCGCGTCTTCTCGCCCGCGCATACCGGCAGCCAGGCGCTATTCGCGATGCTCGAACAAGTGGTCAGAAACGATGCCGGCTTCAACGAGAATGAACTCACGCTGGAAACCGCTACCGGGACAACATTGCACTCGGCCTGCGTCGCCTCACCCATCGACAACGGCATGCTGGTACTGGAATTTCATGCGCTGGATCAGCAACTGAAAATTGCACGCGAAGAAAAAATCATCGAACGCCAGCAGCTAAATCGTGAGCTGATCCGCAATCTGGCGCACGAGATCAAGAACCCGCTGGGCGGCATTCGCGGTTCGGCGCAGTTGCTTGAGCGCGAGCTGCAAGGATTGCCGGCCGAGGAAGATTTGAAGGAATACACGCAAGTCATAGTTCAGGAGGCGGACAGGCTGCAAACGCTGATGGACCGGCTGCTCACGCCACATCGACTGCCACAACTCGCCCGCCTCAACATCCACGAAGTGCTGGAGCGCGTGCGCACGCTCGTACTCGCTGAGTTTCCCGCTGGCATCACCGTAGTCCGCGACTATGACACCAGCCTGCCCGAATTCATCGCCGACAAGGAGCCGCTGATCCAGGCGCTGCTGAATATCGCGCGCAATGCCGCCCAGGCAATGCACGGTCGCGGACAGATTCGCCTCACCACCCGCATTGCGCGGCAGGTGACGCTGGCCAAGCAGCGCTACCGTCATGCGATCCAGGTGCAGATTGTCGACAACGGTCCAGGTGTGCCGGAGGACCTGCGCGATCGTATTTTCTTTCCGCTGGTTTCCGGCCGCGACGGCGGCACCGGCCTAGGACTTTCGCTGGCGCAGGACTTCATCAGCCGCCATCAGGGCCTCATCGAATGCGAAAGCGTACCGGGCAACACCTGCTTTACCGTACTGCTGCCGGTGCGCGAAAGCCAGAATTTGAACCCGGCAACAAACAACCACCATTGAAAGTGAATACATGCGTCCTGTCTGGATCATCGACGACGACAAGTCGATACGCTGGGTAATTGAAAAGGCGCTGTCGCGCGAAGGCATCGCCTACCAGTCGTTCGCCGCCGCGCAAGACGGACTGGATGCGCTGGCCAAAAATCCGCCGCAAGTCGTGATCAGCGATATCCGCATGCCGGGTGCATCAGGGCTGGAATTCATGCAGCAATTGAAGGCACGCATGCCGGCCACGCCCATCATCATCATGACGGCGTACTCGGACCTGGAAAGCGCAGTCGCCGCATTTCAGGGTGGCGCTTTCGAATATCTGCCGAAACCGTTCGATGTCGATCACGCCATCGAGCTGATTCGCCGCGCACTGGACGAATCGATGCGCGAAGCGCCGGTAGAGGAGGCAGTCGCCGATGCGCCGGAAATCCTTGGCGCGGCACCTGCCATGCAGGAAGTTTTCCGCGCCATCGGCCGCCTGTCGCAGTCACATGCCACGGTGCTGATCAATGGCGAATCGGGTACCGGCAAGGAGCTGGTCGCACGCGCCCTGCACCGCCACAGCCCGCGCGCAAGCAAGCCTTGCATTGCCATCAACACTGCGGCGATTCCGAAAGATTTGCTGGAGAGCGAATTATTCGGCCACGAACGCGGCGCCTTTACCGGTGCCGCCACCATGCGGCGGGGCCGCTTCGAGCAAGCCGAAGGCGGCACCTTGTTTCTGGATGAAATCGGCGACATGCCGGCCGACCTGCAAACCCGGCTGCTGCGCGTGTTGTCCGACGGCCAGTTCTATCGCGTCGGCGGTCATACGCCGATCACCGCCAACGTGCGCGTGATCGCCGCCACCCATCAGGACCTCGACCAACGCGTCAAACAAGGGTTGTTTCGCGAGGACCTTTATCACCGGCTGAACGTGATCCGCCTGCGACTCCCTTCGTTGCGCGAACGCCGCGAAGATATTCCGCTGCTGGCAAAGCATTTTCTGGCCAAGAGTGCGCGCGATCTCAATGTTGACCCCAAACGCCTGACCGACGCAGCGCTCAATTTTCTGTCGCAACAGGATTTCCCCGGCAACGTTCGCCAGCTGGAAAACTTGTGCCACTGGATTACCGTGATGGCCCCGGCGCAGATGGTGGAAGTCGCTGACCTGCCTGCCGACGTACGCGGCACGGCGTCGGGCGACAAACCCGGCGCCGCCGTCGACAGCAACTGGCGGCGTGCGCTGGAACGCGAAGTCACCACCTCGCTGGCGCGTGGCGACAAGGAAATATTCGATGGCCTCAATAAATCCTTCGAGGCGGCGCTGATCACCAAGGCGCTGGAGCACACTGGTGGACGGCGAATCGAAGCCGCCACATTGCTGGGCATTGGTCGGAATACACTGACGCGCAAGATTCAGGAGCTGGGACTGGAGTCGGAAACCGAGTAAGCGGCCGAGCCATCCCGCATTTACGGGCAATTAACGCCGTTGTCACCGATTACGTTGTATCGTATGGGCCTGCCCATTTTATTGGCCACTCTTCACTCGATTTAGTCGGGATTCATTACTCATTTCTTGCAAAAGGGAGATCACATGATCAAAGGAAAAACGGCACTGGTAACCGGCTCCACCAGCGGCATCGGCCTTGGCATCGCTGAAGGCTTCGCCAAGGAAGGCGTCAATCTGATCCTGAACGGGTTTGGCGACGCGGCGGAAATCGAAAAAATCCGCTCAGGCCTCGCATCCAAATACGGCGTCAAGGTAACCTACGACGGCGCCGACATGAGCAAGCCGGAACAGATCGAAGCGATGATGACCAAGGCCGCAGCCGATTTCGGTGGCGTCGATATCCTGGTCAACAACGCCGGCATCCAGCACGTGTCGCCGGTGGAAGAGTTCCCGACCGCCAAGTGGGATGCCATCGTTGCGATCAACATGTCCTCCACCTTCCACACCACCAAGATGGTGGTGCCGTACATGAAATCCAAAGGCTGGGGGCGCATCATCAATGTCGCCTCGGCCCACGCCATGGTGGCCTCGCCGTTCAAATCGGCGTACGTCGCCGCCAAGCACGGCGTGATGGGTTTTACCAAGACCATCGCGCTGGAAGTCGCCGAAAAAGGCATCACCTGCAACGCGATCTGCCCGGGCTATGTGCTGACCCCGCTGGTGGAAAAACAGATTCCCGATACCGCCAAGGCGCGCGGTATCACCGAAGAACAGGTGAAACGCGACGTACTGCTGGCCGCTCAACCGACCAAGCAATTCGTCACGGTCGAGCAAGTCGCTGGTACCGCCGTGTTCCTGTGCAGCGATGCTGCCGCGTCGATCACCGGTACCAACATCATGGTTGAAGGCGGCTGGACCGCGCACTAAGCCTGCCTGCGGAGCGACGGCCAGCTGGAATGTGGTCGTCGCTTCGTCATTTGATTTTCTACCGCGATTTTCCCGGAGAAACCACCATGGTCAGCAAGAAGAAAGCAGCAGCCCCGGCTGCGGTGCCAAAAGCAAAGGCAGCCGCCAGCCGTAAACCCGCGTCCACACGCAAGGCCGTCGCCAAACCCAAGGCGGCGCCTGCCGTTGTGACCCCGAGCAAGACCGGCAGCAAGATCAAGAAGATCAATATGGCCCTGCAAGGCGGCGGTGCACATGGTGCCTTCGGCTGGGGCGTGATGGACAAATTCCTTGAAGACGGCCGCGTCGAAGTCGAGGGGCTGTCCGGCACCAGCGCGGGCTCGATGAACGCGGTGGTGTATGCCTACGGCAAGCTCAAGGGCAACGACGGCGCGCGCGAGGCGATGCACAATTTCTGGAAAGCCATCTCCGACGCCGGACAGAAATTTGCCATTCCCAAGATGCCGTGGGACATGGGCATCAAGGAAAACCCGATCCAGGACATGATGAAGTCGATGCTGAGCGCGTATTCGCCGTATCAGCTCAACCCGATGAACTTCAATCCGCTGCGCGACGTACTGGAAGAGCAGGTCGACTTCGCCGAGCTTGAACGCAGCCAGGGCACCAAACTGTTTATTTGCGCCACCAACGTACGCACCGGCAAAGTGAAAATCTTCCACACGCCGGAAGTCACCGCCGATGTGGTGCTGGCCTCTGCCTGCCTGCCGGAAGTTTTTCAGGCAGTGGAGATCGACGGCGAGCATTACTGGGACGGCGGCTACATGGGCAACCCGGTGCTGTATCCGCTGTTCTATTACACCGAATCGCGCGACGTGGTCATCTTGCACATCAACCCGATCGAGCGCCCCGGTCCGCCGACCACGGCCGCCGACATCGCCAACCGCTTGAACGAAATCACCTTCAACTCCTCGCTGATCAAGGAACTGCGCTCGGTGTATTTCGTGCAAAAGCTGCTGGACGACGGCTGGATCAAGGACGAATTCCGCAGCAAGCTGAAGTACGTGCTGATCCATTCGGTGCGCGCGGATAACGCCATGTCCGACTTGTCGGCCTCCAGCAAAATGTCCAGCGACTGGAAATTCCTCACCATGCTGCGCGACCGCGGCCGTGCGCTGGCGACCGAGTGGCTCGAGCATAACTTCGAACATCTCGGCAAACGCTCAACGGTGGATCTGAAGAAAGAGTTTTTGTAGGCTTCAACGCCTTCGAGCGACACAAAAAAAGCGGCGAACCGGATCACCCGGTTCGCCGCTTTTTTTGGAACAGCCTTATTTCGCCAGATAGTCGTGCAGCACGCGACCGTAGGGCAGCGTCATGTCGGTCACCATCTGCAGGCCGCCGACCACTTCTTTCACCGGCAAATCCGCCATCGGGCAATTGACCGCCGGCACCAGTTCGAGTCGTGCGCCACCCGACCAAGCACCCTTGATCACCACGTCGGCAAAGTTGATGCCGACCAGTTGCGCAATCGCCGGTTTGCCGTCGATATCCGGAATCAGCTTCAGCGTCACCTGCGTGCGCGTCAGCAGTTCCATTTCCTTCGAGTAGTCTTTGCGGAAAGGATCATGTTTGTACACCATGGTGCCGGTCGCGACCTGCTGGCCCGCATAAGTGAGCGAGCCTTTCAGCGTATCGCCCTCGACCTTCAGCACGGCCTTGCCGTACTTCATCGGGTAGCCCCAGATCTCGCGGCCGCCGGCCAAAGGCGGCGTGTTGTCCACGTACATCTGGCTGACGAAATTGCACGGCTCGCCCTTGAAGGTGCAGGGGATGATTTGCGCCGCGGCTGAATACGCGCCGAAGCCTTCGCCGTCAGGCAGGTCCAGCCATTGCACCGAGACGGTGTCGCCTGCCGGCTCCAGCGGCTCGGGCAGGTGCTCGCGTATCAGCGCCTCGTCCGTCTTGTAGCGAATCACCAGGTACTGGCGATTGAAGAATTTATACGGCCCACGCGGAAAGGTGGGGCTTTGCAGTGGCATCGAGGCCAGACCGATCACATCTTTTTTATTCATGATTTCCTGGCTCCCGATCAGGCGTCTTTGAGGTAGTCGAACAACACGCGGCCATGCGGCAGCGTGAGGTCGCTGATGAAGTGCTTGCCGCCGATGATTTTCTTGATCGGCAGGTCGGCTGCGGGGGCATTCACGTGCGGGATGAGGTGCAAGCGCGCGGGTGAAAGCCACACGCCTTTGACCGTGATGTCGGTCAGGTTGTATGCCACAAGCTGACAGATCTTCGGCTTGCCGTCGACGTCGGGGATGATCTTCAGGTTGCAGGAGGTTTTCGTCATGCCCTTGGCTTGCGCTTCCACGCCGCCGGGCGCTTCCTGATGCTTGTACGCCATGGTGCCCATTGCCACCATCTGGCCGGCGTATGACAGCGTGCCGGTCAGCGTGTCGGAACAGACCTCCAGTTTCGGCAGTGCGTACTTCTTCGGGAAACCCCAGATTTCGCGGCCGGCGGAAATCGGCGGCTCGTCGTCCAGATACATCTGCGCGGTGAAGTTCACCGGCTCGCCCTTGTACAGGCAGGGAATCACCACGCCGCTCTCGGTGTAGTCACCGAAGCCGGAGCTGTCGGGCATCTTGATCCATTCGTACAGCACGTGGCCTTCCGGATTCGGCTCCAGCGGCTCGGGAACCGCGGCGCGCAGCAAATCCTTGTCTGTCTCGTAAGTGACGATCATGAATTCCCGGTTGATAAACCGGTATGGGCCCATCGGATAACTGGGGCTGGCCGCCGGCATCGACGGCAGTTTCAGAATTTGTTCGACTTTCAAAATGCGTCTCCCTGATGTTTCTGTTTTCGACTCGATTGGCGCCTTTCGACGACGACGCCACCGCCCCGCATACCTGCAAATGATCGCTTAATCCTCGTGCGACGTACAGGGAAAAATAAAGCAACAACGAGGCCAGCGTGTGACAGTTACTTAGTGCCCGTTAAGCTTAGGCAAACTCTAGCACTGGTGCGGGTTTTCGGGCAAAAATGGCTGGAAAGGCGCGCCAAATGGCGATCTTCGCCATTCGCGGTTGGCCGCTCTCAGGTGGTTTCGGTTTCAGCCTGCTGCGGCCGCCATTTGAGCAGCTTGTTTTCGGCGACGGTCACGGCGAAATCCAGCAGCAGTGCAAACACAGTCAGCACCAGAATACCGGCGAACACGGTGTTGATGTCGAACGCGCCCTCAGCTTGGTGAATCAAGTAGCCAACGCCTTTTGCGCTGCCCAGATACTCACCCACCACCGCACCGACGAAAGCCATGCCGACCGATGTGTGCAAGCTGGAGAACACCCATGAAGTCGCCGACGGTAAATAGACGTAACGCAGCAATTGCGACGCATTGGCGCCCAGCATGCGCGCGTTGTTCAGCACCACGGGGCTCACTTCCTTCACGCCCTGGTAGACATTGAAGAAAACGATAAAGAACACCAGCGTCACGCCCAGCGCCACCTTCGACCAGATACCCAGGCCGAACCAGACCATGAAAATCGGCGCGAGTATCACGCGCGGCATGGCGTTCATTGCCTTGATGTAGGGGTCCATCACCGCAGACGCGGTCGCCGACAATCCCAGCCACAGCCCGACGACAAGACCCAGCACCGTGCCGATGACAAACGCCACCACCGTCTCCTGCAAGGTCACCCAGAGATGCGCATAGATTTCGCCGTCCTTGAACCAGACCCAGATCACGCTGAAGATTTTCAGCGGCTCGCCGAAGAAGAAGGAGGCTTTGTTCTCGTTATCGAAGAAGATCGGCGGGATCAGACCGGGCACAGTCAGCAAATGCCAGACAACAAAGATTGCGATCAGCAAACTTATTTGCCAGATGAGGATTTTCTTCTTCATGCCAGCACCCGGTTCCGGGTCTGCGCGTACCCCTTCAGCACTTCTTCCTTCATCGTGTGCCAAATCTGCTCGTGCAGCTCAAGGAAGCGCGGTGTCATGCGGATTTCCGCCACGTCGCGCGGACGCGGCAGGTCGATGACGAATTCACCGATGGGGTGCGTGGCCGGGCCGGCGGATAGCACGATCACACGGTCCGACATCGAGATCGCTTCTTCCAGATCGTGGGTGATGAACACCACCGATTTCTTGTCCGCTTCCCACAGCGCCAGCAATTCGTTTTCCATCAGCTGCCGCGTTTGAATGTCGAGCGCGGAGAACGGCTCGTCCATCAGCAGGATTTTCGGATCGAGGATCAGCATCTGCGCCAGCGCGCAGCGTTTGCGCATGCCGCCGGACATTTCGTGCGGATAGCGATTGCCGAAGCCGGCGAGGCCGACACGTTCAAGCCATGCTTCTCCTTTGGCATTGGCCGAGGCTTTGTCTTCACCGCGAAATTGCAACCCGGCGGTGACGTTGTCAAGCGCTGAACGCCAAGGCATCAACGACTCGGCCTGGAACATGTAGCCCGCTTTGGCGTTCAAGCCCACCAGCGGTTCGCCGAACACATTCACCGTGCCGCTCGACGCTTTCAACAGTCCGGCACCGATATTGAGCAGGGTCGATTTGCCGCAACCGGTGGGGCCGACGACCGACACGAATTCGCCATCGGCGATATTGAGTGTGGTGTCCTTGACCGCCGTATAGCCTGCACCGCCGGATTTGCCGGTGAAGGTGACGGTGATGTTGTCGAGGGAGAGGGCGGCGGCCACGTTAAAACTCCAGCATTGGTGCGGCTTTCAGGCCGAAAATGGCTGAAACACCGCACCAGTGCTTGTGTTTATTTCTGCTTGCATCGTATTGCAACACAAAGATCCTTCGCTGCGCTCAGGATGACAGGAAGCCCGGGCTCGGGCTTCCTGTCACTTAATCTTCGCCGCTGCCTTCTGCGCGAACGAGTTATCAAATGTCGCCGCGAGGTTGATCGAGGGACCTGCAGCAATCACCGAGGGCTCAAATTGCTTCAGCACCGCGTACACATTCTGCGCGGCCTTCATGCTCATCTGTCCATCGAGTGAATAACCGACCATGTTCTTCAACAGCGCCGCCTTGTACACCGACTTGTTGCCCGCCATGTAGGCTTCCGGCACCACCGCCATGATCTGCTCCGGCGTGGCCTTGGCGATCCAGCGATTGGCTTTGACCATCGCGTTCACCACCGCCTGCGTGGTGTTGGGATTCTTCTTGATGAAGTCTTCGTTGACGTAGATGCACGATGCCAGGTAATCGCCGCCGTAAATATCCTTCATGCCCTTTTCGGTGCGGCTGTCGGCGACGGCGACGTACTTGCCGGTCGCTTCCAGCGTGCTGATCACCGGGTCGAGATTGGAGATGGCGTCGATCTCGCCCTTGTCCATGGCGGCGACGGCACCCGCACCTGCACCGACGCCGACGATGGAAACGTCGTTAGGCTTCAGACCGTCCTTCGCCAGCAGGTTGTTGACAAACATATTGGTCGACGAGCCGGGCGCGGTAACGCCGATTTTCAGACCCTTCAAATCTTTGGCCGATTTGTACTTCGCTGCCTTGTCTTTCGGCAACAGCAGCACGATGGAGGAGTACGACGCTTGCAACACGACAGCGCGTATCGGCTGCTTCTTGGCTTGCATATTGATGGTGTGCTCGAACGCGCCGGAGACCATGTCGGCGCTACCGCCGACCAATGCCTGCAATGCTTTGGCGCCGCCGGCGAAATCGGGAATCTCGACGTCGAGCCCTTCGTCCTTGAAATAGCCGTTGCGCTCGGCGATGGTCAGCGGCAAGTAGTAGAAGAGGTTTTTGCCGCCGACGGCGATGGTGAGCTTTTTCTTTTCAGGCGCCTGCGCGTGAGCACTGCCGAACATCACGATCGCAACCAGTGCCATTGCGGCACCCAGAATCTTCCTCAACATGGTTTCTCCTCGTTATTTTGTTGCTGCCGTAAATCTAAAACCGAAACCCCACTTTCGCTGAGAGGCTGGTGTTGTCGCCCATCTTCTCCGCTTCCACCGCGACATTAGCCAGCAATACGTTGGCGTTCACGCCGACGAAGACGCGCGACTTGTTGAATTTCTCTTCCTTGAGCCCACCGACGTCCACCTTGCTTTGTGTGCGAACGGTACCCGCACCGATATACGGCGTCACCAACGCGAGCTTCTTCGACAACATTGCATCCAACGCCACGGTCGAAAGATCCAGATGGCTCACGCCCGACAATTTAGTGCCGGACAGGCGCACGCCGAGCGCAGGAGTGGCAATGCCGTCGTCGAGAATCGCGTAACGCAATTCCGCACCAATCAAGGTGCCGCTGACACCGGATACCGAACTCAGGAAAGCGCCGATATCGAATCCGCCCGGCAGCCCTTTATGGACATGCAGCTTGGGCACATACACATTGTCCAAGTCTGCGCCGGCCTGGCGAAACACGGTGGTGCTTTCCAACTGGGTCTGCGTGACTTCAACGCCGATGTCGAATCCGGTGACGCCCAGCGGAGTGGCTGGCGTAACGCCTTTATACGAAGCAGCAGCGGCGAGATCGGTAGAAAGCCTGAGGAATTGGTTCTGCGAAAGCGTGCCGATATTGTTGAGGTCGCCGGCAAAGCTATTGGTGGCGATCGCGCAGCTACCCGCAATCAGCGCGGCGATGTATTTCAAGCGATTCATTCGTATCCTTGTTTTTCCGTGTGCCGTTTTCGCGGCACTCATTGCGTATAAAGTTTTTCCGGCACCGCATGCAGGTGCAAGGTCTTGCCGGCGCGCATCACTTGCCCGGCGACTTCGTGGCCAACGATGGCCGGCATCTTTACTGCGGCGGCCAGCAACTTATCCAGATCGACACCGGTGTCGTAGCCCATGTCTTCCAGCATGTTGACCATGTCTTCGGTGCAAATGTTTCCGGTCGCGCCCGGCGCGAACGGGCAGCCGCCCAGCCCGGCCAGCGAGCCGTCGTAGTGAACGATGCCGGCACGGATGCCGGCCACCACATTGGCGAGGCCCATGCCGCGGGTGTTGTGAAAATGCAGCGTCAGCTCCACGCCCTTGCAGCGCGCCACGGCTTCGCGCGAAATGCGCTCGACCTGCGCAGGATTGGCCATGCCGGTGGTGTCGGCCAGCGTAACGCCATCGAAACCCAGCGCCACATAACGTTGCGCGAAACCCAGCACGCGCTCTTCCGGCACATGTCCCTCGAATGGGCACCCAAACGTGGTGGACACGGTGCCGTTCATGCGGATGCCGGCGTCCTTGGCCATCTTGATCATGACGGCGAAATCGGCAAACGATTCGTCGCAGGCGCGATTGACGTTGGCGCGGTTATGCGTTTCCGATGCCGACATGAAGACGTTGATTTCGTCGATGCGTCCGCGCGTGAGATGGGTTTCCACCGCCCGCTCCATGCCCTTGAGATTCGGCACCAGCACGCTGTAGGTCACACCCTTGATGCGTTTGATATTGGCCAGCACTTCCACCGCATCGGCCATGTTCGGCACCAGTTTTGGGTGCACGAACGAAGTAGCTTCGATCTTGGCGATGCCGGTTTCGGACAGGGCATCGATCAACGCCACCTTGGTCTCGGTGGCGATGATGTTTTTTTCGATCTGAAAACCGTCGCGCACGGCGACGTCGTTGATATAAATGCGTTGCTTCATCAGATGATTCCCCGCCTCTTCAAATCGGCCAGCGCGGCGCTGTCATAGCCGACGGTGTGCAAAATTTCCGCCGTGTGTTCACCCAGCTTGGGCCCTACCCACTTGGTGCCGCCCGGCGTTTCGGACAACTTGGGCACCACGCCCGGCAGCCATACTTCTGCGTTGCTTTCGCCGCCGCTGCCATTATCCCCGAGTTTGTGTTTCTCTATCATGCCGCGCGCCTGATACTGCAGGTCTGAAACGATGTCGGCGATGGAGTAAATGCGACCGGCCGGTACGTCGGCTTTATCGAGCACCGCGAGCACATGATCGAGTTTGTTGGCGCCGGTCCATTGGCCGATGGCGGCATCCAGTTTTTCGGTATGGATGGTGCGGCCGGCGTTATCGGTGAGTGCCGGATCGTTGGCCAGATCATCGCGACCGATCGCCAGCATCATGCGTTTGAAAATCGAATCGCCGTTGGCGCCGATCACCACGTACTGGCCGTCGCCGCACAGGTAGGTATTCGACGGCACGATGCCCGGCAGCGAAGCACCGCTGCGTTCGCGCACGAAGCCGGTCATGCCAAACTCCGGCAGCATCGACTCCATCATCGAGAACACGGCTTCATACAACGCCACGTCGACCATCTGACCGCGGCCGGTTTTATGCCGCTGATGCAGCGCCATCAAGGCACCCATCGCGCCGTACATCGCCGCAAGAGAGTCGCCGATGGAAATGCCGACCCGCACCGGTGCACGGTCGGGATAACCGGTGATATAGCGCATGCCACCCATCGATTCGCCAATGGCGCCGAAGCCGACACGATCCTTGTACGGCCCACTCTGGCCGTAACCGGACAGGCGCACCATGATCAGTTTTGGATTAGCTGCCGACAACGCCTCGTAACCGAGATTCCATTTCTCCAGCGTGCCGGGACGGAAATTCTCGACGATGATGTCGGCTCCCAGCGCCAGCTTGCGGACAATTTCCTGGCCTTCTTTCTCGCGCAGATTGACCGTCACCGACTTCTTGTTGCGCGCCTGCGCGTACCACCACAGCGAAGTCTTTTCGTTGCCGTCGTCGTGCAGCTTGCGCCATTTGCGCAGAGGGTCGCCGCCGTTACCGTGCTCATCCGCCGGCGTTTCGATCTTGATCACTTCGGCGCCGAATTCCGCCAGCAGCCGGCCGCAGAACGGCCCGGCGATCAACGTGCCCATTTCCAGTACTTTGAGGCCTTCCAGCGGCATGGCTTTCATGATGGCAGCGTGCGTGTGGTGGGTGTTGTAATTGAGGCACTAGCCTAGCACGCAGCCGTGCGGTCAGTGATGCGCGGACGCGTCGGCAAGGTCGTCAAGAATTGGGCAGTCGGGGCGATCGTCGCCATGGCAGCAGCTCGCCAGTTTCTGCAGCGCCTGTCGCATACCCTGCATCTCGGCGATGCGCGCGTCGAGATCGGCAATGTGCTTTAGCGCCAGCTTCTTCACGTCGCCGCTGGCGCGGCGGCGGTTGTTCCACAGCCCCAGCAGCGTTTCGATTTCCTTGATGGTGAAGCCGAGATCGCGCGAGCGGCGGATGAAGCGAAGGATGTGGATATCCGCTTCGTTGTAGATGCGATAGCCGGCCATGGTGCGACCGACCTTCGGCACCAGGCCGATTTCCTCGTAATGGCGAATCATCTTCGCCGATACACCGGAACGCTTGGCCGCTTCGCTGATGTTCGACAGGCCTTCGCTTTTCGCTTCAAGCAGTTCGATGGGTTTTGACGTCTTGGGCATGTTCCTCCCGAGCCTACTTGTGGGGCCGCCAGCGTTTCAGCAATAGCGCGTTCGATACCACGCTGACACTGGAAAACGCCATCGCGGCGCCAGCGATCATCGGGTTCAGCAGCCCCAGTGCAGCGGCGGGAATGCCAACCGCGTTGTAGAAAAATGCCCAGAACAGGTTTTGCCGGATCTTGGTGTAGGTGCGCCGTGAAATATCCAGCGCATCGGCCACGAGGGCAGGATCACCGCGCATCAGTGTGATGCCGGCGGCATGCATCGCCACGTCGGTTCCCGTTGACATGGCAGTGCCGATATCCGCCGCCGCCAGCGCGGGTGCATCGTTGATGCCATCGCCCACCATCGCCACCTGCCGGCCGCCGGATTTGAGGCTGGCGATGATGCGTGCTTTGTCAGCGGGCAGCACTTCTGCATGAACTTCATCGATACCCAGCTGCTTGGCCACGGCCTCTGCGCTACCGCGATTGTCGCCGCTGACCAGCGCGGTGCTGACACCCAGCTCATGCAGGCGGCTGATCGCTGCGCGCGCGGAGGGTTTCAGCGTATCGCCGAATGCCAACAAGCCGATAACCTGCGCCGTATCGACGTCGATCAGCCATGACACGGTTCGGCCATCCTGTTGCAGCGCCGTTGACTGTTCGTTCAGGGCTGCTGGCATTGCGAGTTTTTGTTCAACGATATGCCGTGTGCTGACGATCGCCAGCGTTCGGCCGTCCACGCGTGCCTGCACGCCACGGCCCGGCAATGCCTTCACATTTTTCGCCTCTGCGACGATGACGTTTTCCTGTTTCACCGCCTCCATCACCGCGCGTGCCAACGGATGCTCGCTATTGCGCTGGATGGCGCCGGCAAGGGCGAGCAACTCGCGGCTATCGCCGCTCACCGCTACCGCTGCGACCAATGTTGGCTTGCCTTCGGTCAACGTGCCGGTCTTGTCGAAAGCAACCATGCCGACGCGGTGGGCCGTCTCCAGCGCCGCCGCATCCTTGATCAGAATACCGTAGCGCGCTGCCACCCCGGTGCCGGCCACGATCGCGGTCGGCGTGGCTAATCCGAGCGCACACGGACAGGCAATCACCAGAACCGCGACGGCATTGAGCAGCCCCTGCTGCCAGTTGCCGTTAAACGCCCACCAGCCCGCGAAGGTCAGCAATGCCGCAAGCAGAACCACCGGCACGAACACCGCACTAACACGATCGACCAATCGCTGGATCGGCGCCTTCTCTGCCTGCGCCGACTCAACCATGCGGATGATGCGGGAGAGCGTACTTTCCGCACCGATTGCGGACGTTTTCACCAGCAACAACCCTTCGACATTGACCGCGCCGCCGGTGACACGGTCACCAACGCGTTTCGCCACCGGCAGGCTTTCGCCGGTAATCAGCGATTCATCGACATGGCTTTCACCCTCAGCGATTTCACCGTCAACCGCCAGCCGCTCGCCCGGCCGCACCACCACCAGATCATCAACTTGCACCGCATCGATCGGCACATCGATATCGACACCATCGCGCCGCACCGTCGCTTGCTCCGGCCGCAAAGCCTGCAGCGCGCGAATGGCTTCCGTGGTTTGGCGCTTGGCGCGCGCCTCCAGCCACTTGCCCAGCAGCACCAGGGTAATAACGACAGCGGCGGCTTCGAAGTACAGATGTGGCATTGCATCTGGCTTGGCCACCCACCACTGGTAAATGCTCAGTCCATACGCGGCGCTGGTGCCCAATGCCACCAGCAAATCCATATTGCCCGTCTTGGCGAGCAGCGCCTTCCAGCCAGCGCGATAGAAACGCGCCCCCAGGTAAAACTGCACCGGCGTCGCCAGCACCCACTGCAGCGACGTCGGCAGCATCCAGTGTCGGCCGAAGAGATCACCCACCATCGGCAATACCAGTGGCAGCGTGAGCAGCGTGGCCGCGATGACATGCGCGCCTTCATGGCCCTTCTTCTGTGCTGGCTTGATGTCTGCGACTTTCGGCGCGGCTTCGTAGCCGGCTTTCTGCACCGCAGCCGCAATCTGCGCGGTCGTCAGCGAACCGGCAACAAACTGTACGTGCGCTTCCTCGGTGGCGAGATTGACAGCGACCTTGGTCACGCCCGGCAATTTGCTTATCGCCTGTTCCACCCGTCCGACACAGGATGCGCAGGTCATGCCGCCTATGCTGAAATCAGCGGTGTCCAGTGCAACACCGTATCCCGCTTTCTCGATCGCGCTGACCGCTGCTACAGCATCGATAACTGGTGCGCGCAACGTTGCCTTTTCCGTCGCAAGATTGACCTGCGCCGCGTCCATGCCAGGCAGACGCGACAGCGCCTCTTCCACCCGGCTCGCGCACGAGGCACAGGTCATGCCGGTGATCGGCAGATCGATCGCGGACATCGACGAAAGCCCTGTGAGGCCTCAGATTGCTTGCGGGTGATAGCCCGCATTGGCAATGGCCGCGACCACTGCTTCGGTATCGATCAGGCTGGTGATATTGACGCGCTTGGTAGCCACATCCGCGTCCACCACCGCGTCAGGATCGAGTCCCTTGACGACGCGAGTGATGCTGGCCACGCAGCCGCCGCAGGTCATGTCGTTGATGGTGAGTTCAATCATGTCGGTGCTCCAAAATTCGGTTCAGAAGCCGACACGATAAACCTTCCCATGATGGGAAGGTCAAGTGTTTTTTACTGCCGCACTTCCTGCAAGATCTGCGTGACGTTGATGGTGCGCGCTTTTTCGCGGATGGCCGGCAGGTACTGGCCCTCCATGCTCTTCGCTTCTCCCAGTAGCGTGGTGTAGGTATCTTTCAATACCGCCGCGGAGAAAGTGCGGCCGCCGGCGTAGTAGCGCTTGGCCAGATGACCCAGCGCGTAGGTGGTGGCAAACGAGAAACCGGAGCTGACCGCCTGCTTGGCCAGGCCCCCCAGCAGTCCGCCGATCAAGCCACCGCCAAATACCTTGCCAATCAGCTTCACGCCGACCTGCTCAACATATTGCGACGCCATGCCGACGCCCGCTGTGGCAAGAAAATCCTTGATATGGCCGCGATCGAGCTCGAAACCGTAGGTCTTGCCGATGCGATAGACCATCTTCATCTGCAGCGGAATAATCGCCATCGATGCCAGCGATTCCGGCAGCAGTTCCAGCGCACCGTTGAGAATGGCGTAATTGAGGATCAGCTTGTCCTGCTCGGCGGCGCTCATAGCGCTGGGGAGCATCGCGGGCTCGAACGAGGTTTGTTTTGACAGCGGCGCCACAGTCAACGCGTCGGCATTTGCGGTAAAGGTGTTGGCGGTGGCCGGATCGAGTTTCAGCTTGTCGCGCAAGCTGCTGAGGAATGCGCGCTCGGCATCGCCCTGCAAGCCATCGGCATCGCACACGCAAACGGCGAGCTCATAGGCCAGCGATTTCGCTTCGGCCGATGACAGCGAGGCAACGGCAGAATCCAGCGATGCGCGTTTCAGCAGCACATCCTGATACAGAACCGAAATGTCCGTGCCGCTGCTTTGCGACAGCGAATCGGCGATGCGCTTCACTTCCGCACGCTCGGTGTCGTTGTTGTGGCCGTCGGCGAAGGCCGCCAGCAGCGCGATGGTGATCAGGGCTTTTTGTTCTTGGTCGGTCATGCTGCTCATGTGTGGCTCCGCGGAAATGGGCTGATTGTTCGGTTAAGGCTTGGACTGTCGCCAAGGTGAAAGTTCAGCAGGATTTAAAGTTGAAACTCCAGTACTGGCGCGGGTTTCGGAGCATTTTTGCTCGGGAAGCCGCGCCAGTGCTGGGGTTTGATGTTTACAGCTTGCTCACGACGCGATTACGTCCGGCGTTCTTCGCCACGTACAGCCGCCGGTCCGCCGCCTCCACCAGCGACTCGCCCGAGTACGGCTGCGGCAATTCCAGTGTGCTGGCGACACCGATGCTGATGGTGATGGCCAGCGACGGATGAATGCTGCCCCAGTAGTACGCCGCGACGCTGTGATTCAACCGCTGCGCGACATCGGCACCGGTGGCCAAATCGGTCTGCGGCAGCGCGACGACAAACTCTTCGCCGCCGTAGCGCGCGGGGAAATCGGCGTAGCGTGAATTCTGCCGGATCAGATCTGCCAGCACGTGCAGCGTACGATCGCCAACCGCGTGGCCGAAGCGATCGTTGACCTGCTTGAAAAAATCCACATCGATGATCAGCATCGTCGTTGGCATGGCCGGCGTGGCGCGGGACAACGCGGCCGCCAGCCATTGCTCCATCGCCCGGCGATTGGGCAGGCCGGTGAGGCTGTCCTCCTTGGCGAGCTTTTCCCATTGATCGGAAAACTGTTTCACCGATAGTGTGAGCTCGCGCCGTTCGGCCGCAGTGCGTGCCTCCTGGTCGGTCATCTCGGCTTCCAGGCTGCGCACCTTTTTCAGCGCGGCCAGCGCGGCGGTGGCATCGCCCAACATTTCATGCGCCAGCGAAATCCCACCATAGGATTCGCACTGCTCGCGCTTGGAACCATCCTCCAGATGCCAGAGCGCATTCTGGTAGGCCGCGAGCGCGTCGGCATAGCGCTTCATGCGGCAATACACCGTACCCATTTCATTGAAGGTGATGGCGATATTGGCGCGCATCCGATAAGCCTGATATTGCTGCAACACCTCATCCAATGTTTCCAGCGCGCCTTCGTAGTCCTCGACATAACGCCGGGCAATCGCATAATTACCGCGCGCCACCGCGCTGATGCGCAGCGCGCCGGCATCGCGCGCTTCGTCGGCCAGCTCCTGCCAGCGCGGCAGATAGGGGCGATAGGCCTCAATCCGCTCAGGGCCATCGGGAATGGTGGATTCGATGCGCCGGTTGTGCGCGTTGTAGAGCGAGTTGCGCGCCGCGAACCAATCCGCACCGCCACCCAGTTCCTTGCAGGCTTGCACGCTGCGCTCAAGATAGCTCACCGCCTGCGGATGGCGGCCAATGATGGAAGACGAAATTCCCAGCCGGCGCCAGATGCGCGATTCCAGATGCCGCAAGCCCATGCGCGTGGCGCGCTGTTCGGCGTCCTCGAAATATTTGATGGCGGCGGCGTGATCCTCGATCATTTGCAGCGCCTGCCCGGTGTGCAGAATGGCTTCGGCTTCGCTTTCGGCATCGTTGTGAATCTGCGCCGCGTCGCGCGCCTCCGCGGCGAGACGGGCAAAGCTCAATGCATCGCCACCGGCCGCATGCATATGCGCCAAGGCATTCAGCACCAGCGCGCGATCAGGGGCAGCGACTTGCGTCAGCAATCGTTCGGCATCCTGCTGCGCAATGCTGGCATCGCCGCTATCGACCGCCTGACGAATGCGCGCGACCTCGGATTGCACGAAGGTACGGGTTGGCGAACCGGACAATGTAGGAGAAGCGGTATTCATGGGGAGCAATAATTTACCGCATCGTCACAACGTCGGCGCCGCCCTGCCTTTACGCGATGACGAACCCGCTGCTTCGCTCATGACGGCAATGGCCTGATCGAGCCGTACCAGTGTGCCGGCAAGTTTGATACCGGTCTCGTCATGCAGGCGCGCGGCTTCGGCGCGCAAGGTCGGCATATCCAACGGCAGGCGTTCGCCGACCGCAGCAAACACGATCGAATTGCCGCCGTGGTTATCCTCGTCGATGGGCGGCAACGCCAGTACACGGCCATCGAAGGCGGCGCGCAGATTCTCCACCTGCCGCTTGTAACCATGGGTACGGCCGAACAAATTCAGCACCAGCATGCCCTGGCGGGCGAGACGTGCGCGGCAGTCGCGATAAAAGGCTTCCGTCCCCAGCGCACCAAAACGCGCGTTGTGGTCGTAACCATCGACCATGATGCAATCGAATTTCTCGCGCCGTTCTTCATGCATCCATGCCACGCCGTCCGCGATCTGGATGTCGATGTTCGGATCGTTGCGCGGCAGCTTGAACGATTGGTGCGCCATCGCCACCACCGCGGGATTGAGTTCGACAATGGTCTGTTTGGCCTCTGGACGGTAGCGGTGCCAGAACTTGGTCAGCGACGCGGCGCCCAGCCCGACCTGCAGAATCCGTTTCGGCCATTCGCCATCGTTGCGCAACAGAAGGCAGGCCATCATCTCGCGTGTGTACTCGAGCTCCAGCGCATACGGACGCGCCACGCGCATCGCGCCCTGCACCCACTCGGAACCGAAATGCAGGAAGCGCACGCCGGCTTCCTCCGAGGTTTCGATGCTGTGGCGCGGGTTTGACGCGGCGCCCGCCGCTGCCGGCTTCATTTCGCGCCGAACAGGCGTATCACGTCCTCGGCACCGAAGCGGTACTCCTGATTGCAGATATCGTCTCGCACCACGATCTCGCCTTGCTCGGCCAGCGTCGCCTCAACTTCTTCGCGGCCCAGTGAACGCAACATGCTTTCCACTTTCTGCGCATCGCGTTTGCAGGCATAAGTCACCTGCTTCGGCTCGTAGAGGCGCACATCCTCTTCACTGAACAAACGGCTCAGCAATTGCTCGGCCGGCAGGCGCGTCAACTCCTGAGAGGTCACGCTGGCGGCCAGATGCTCGACCCGCGCCCAGCCGTCGGCATCCTTGATATCGGCGTTAGGTAGCTTCTGCAGCAATAGCGCACCGACGCCATCGTCGCCGGCGGCGATCCAGAGATGCGTCGGCAGCTGTTCGGACTGGTCGAAGTAGTGTTCGAAACACTCGGCCACGCTGAGGCCCGAGATCGGCACGATGCTCTGGTAAATCTGGTTGGAGTTGGCATAGGTCAGCGTCATCGCCAACGTGCCACCATCGACCCAGTCGGAAAAGGCGAGCGGCGATGCACCTTCATTGGCCTTGGTTTCTGTTTCACCGGCCATGCCGCGCACGCCCAGATCATCTGTGCAATCGACAATCGCCAACGGTGCGGCATAGGTTTCGCCGTTACGCTTTTTCTGGATCTGCAGCGCGGCGCGTCCGGGCTGCTTCAGGCCAGCGCCGACCAGTACCGCCACAGCGGCAAGCTCGCCCAGAAAGCTGCGGATTTCCTTTGAATACGGTCTGCCGGCATGCATCGCCTGCCAGACGCTGGTCAGCTGTACCACCTGGCCGCGGATATCGAGATTTTCCAGGGTAAAACGGCGGCTGTAATTGATCGCTTCAGTCATGACTGAAGTGTAGCAATTTCCCGGCCGCAGTCCGGCCGGCGATGGGGCGTAAATGGCGTAAGGATTGCAATTGGCTGGTGACCAATGCCGCGATTACCTTTAAATCAGGCCCTGCCGGTAGCAAAATAGGCGGGCCGCCCCGCAACCCATGGAGCAAACATGTTGGACAAGCGCTTGTACCGCGATCCCCCCTTCCTCATCAGCATGGCCGTGCTACTGGCCTTGGCCTCGACCATTGTCTTCGCCGGTGACTTCAACGAAGTCGACGGCGTAGCCATTCGCGGCTACGACCCCGTTGCCTACCTGACCAAACAAAAGGCCGAACGCGGCAGCGACGAATTTACCGGCGTGTACAAAGGCTCCACCTTTCGCTTCCAGAACGCGGCCAATCGCGACCTGTTTCTCGCCAATCCGGAAAAGTACGCCCCGCAGTTCAACGGTTACTGTGCGTTTGGCGTGTCGCGCGGCTACAAGGCCGATGTTTCGCCGGACGCGTTCAGCGTGGTCGACGGCAAGTTGTATCTCAACTACAACGCGGAAGTGAAGACGATGTGGTCAAAGGACGTTTCCGGCTACGTCGCCAAGGCCGAGGAGAAATGGCCAGCCGTTGAAAAGACCACCAAGGTTATTCGCTGAAGCTCCCGCGGTAGTTGAGTGACAATGCAGCCATGTCACACGCTGCCGACTCCGGTTCACGTTGGGTGCTCTATTTGCTGGAGTGTCGCGGCGGCTCACTTTACGCCGGCATCACCACCGATCTTGAACGGCGATTCGCAGAGCACCTGTCCGGCAAAGGAGCGCGTTATACGCGCGCGCATCCGCCGCTGCGCGTCGTGGCGTCGATGAATTTTCCGGACCGTTCGACGGCATCGAAGGCGGAAGCGGCGCTGAAGAAATTGCCGCGAGAGAAGAAAGCGGCTTTCTTTGTTACGCAGACGATTTGCTAACCAGGATTTCGCAGCGCCATTGATTCAGACATGAAACTATAGCACTGGCGCGGGTTTCCAGTCATTTTTGCCCGGGAACCCGCGCCAGTGCTAGAGTTTACTATTCGACCGTAACGCTCTTGGCCAGATTGCGCGGCTTGTCTACGTCGGTGCCCTTTACCAGCGCAGCGTGATAGGCCAGCAGTTGCACCGGTACGGTATGCACGATAGGTGAGAGCATGCCGCAGTGGCGCGGGGCACGAATGATGTGCACGCCTTCGGACTCGGTGAAGTGCGAATCGAGATCGGTGAAGACAAACAACTCACCGCCCCGCGCGCGCACTTCCTGCATGTTGGATTTCACCTTTTCCAGCAGCGTATCGTTGGGCGCGATCACCACCACCGGCATGCGGCTATCGACCAATGCAAGCGGTCCGTGTTTCAGTTCGCCGGCCGGATACGCTTCCGCGTGAATGTACGAAATTTCTTTCAGCTTCAGCGCGCCTTCCAGCGCAATCGGATAGTGGATGCCGCGGCCCAGGAACAGCGCGTGCTGCTTTTCGGCGAAGCGATCGGCCCAGGCTTTGATCTGAGGTTCCAGATTGAGTGCCTGCTGCACGCCGCCAGGCAGGTAGCGCAGCTGCTCGATGTACATGGCCTCGTCGTCTTTCGACAGACGCCCTTTGGCCTTGGCCAGCGTCAAGGCGAGCGTGAACTGCACCACCATCTGCGTGGTCATGGCTTTGGTGGATGCAACACCGATTTCCGGGCCGGCGCGCGTGTAGCAAACCATTTTGGAGGCGCGCGGAATGGCCGATTCGCGCACATTACAAATCGACAGCGTATTGGCGTGGCCCAGCTCCTTGGCGCGCTTCAGCGCTTCCATCGTGTCCAGCGTCTCGCCGGATTGCGAAATGGTGACGACGATCTGCTTTGGATTGGGGATGGAGTCGCGGTAGCGGTATTCATGCCCCAGTTCCACGGTGACCGGGATGCGCGCGATGGTCTCGATCCATTGCTTGGCCACCAGCGCGGAGTAAAAGCTGGTGCCGGAAGCGAGGATCAGCAGACCTTCGGCGTCGCGGAAAATTTCCGCCGCACCTTCGCCAAACAATGCCGGCGTCACGCCCTCGGTGAGTACGCCCTCCATGGTGTCCGCCAACGCACGCGGCTGTTCATGGATTTCCTTCTGCATGTAGTGCTGGTACGGCCCCAGCTCGCGCGCGTCGTCGGTGAGATCGGAGGTTTTCACCTCGCGTGTCACTGGCTTGCCTTTGCGATCGACCACGCTAATCTTGTCGCGCGTGAGCTCGGCAACATCGCCCTCGTCCAGATACATGACCTGACGCGTCTCGGGCAGGATGGCCGACATGTCGGAGGCAATGAAGTTTTCGTTCTTGCCGGGGGCGCCAACGCCGATCAGCAACGGGCACCCCACGCGCGCGCAGCACATCACATCGGGTTTGGAAACCGCCATCACGGCGATGGCATAGGCGCCGTGCAGGTCACGCGCGGCCAGCTGCGTGGCGGTGAAAAGATTCTGGTATTCGCGGAAGTAGTGGTGCACCAGATGCGCGATCACTTCAGTGTCGGTCTGCGACTCGAACACATAACCCAGGCGCTTCAAGCGCTCGCGTTGTTCTTCGTGGTTCTCGATGATGCCGTTATGCACCACGGCGATTTCTTCGTTGGACACATGCGGATGCGCGTTGGGTTCGGTGACGCCACCGTGTGTGGCCCAGCGCGTATGACCAATGCCGAGGATGCCGGTGAGGCCCTCGCTGGCGATCCCTGCCTCCATCTCGGCAACGCGACCGACGCGACGTACGCGCTTGATGCCGTTGTTGACCACCGCCACACCGGCGGAATCGTAGCCACGGTATTCAAGCCGCTTGAGGCCTTCGGTGAGAACGGGAACGATATTACGATTGGCGATAGCGCCGACGATGCCGCACATGTTGACCTCTTGGGTTGTCTGTCGCCGACGTGTTGCCGCCGGGGCAGTCGTTATCGTTTGACGAGCGGGAGAATGCGAACAGGTATTTTACAAGCCTGTGACGTGCGCGGTTTACTTCTTTTTGATTGGCCGCTTCCAGTCGGGCTTGGCAATCTGCGACTTGGTGTTGAGAGTCAGCCCACCAGGCGGCACATCCTTCCAGACGGTGGTACCGGCGGCGATGTCGGCCCCTTTGCCGATCGTGACCGGCGCCACCAGTTGCACGTCGGACCCGATGTGTACGCCGTCCTCGATCACGGTGCGATGCTTGTTTGCACCGTCATAGTTGCAGGTGATGGTGCCCGCGCCGATGTTGACGCTTTTGCCCACCGTCGAATCGCCGATGTAAGAGAGATGGTTGGCTTTGGACCCTTGGCCAAATTCGCTTGCTTTGACCTCTACAAAATTGCCGATGTGCACGTCGTCACCGAGTGCGGTGCCGGGACGAATGCGCGCGTAGGGGCCGATGCGCGCGCCGCTACCGATGGTGCCGCTATCGATAGAAGTAAACGGCAGGATTTCGGTATTGGCGCCAATGGTGCAATCGCGCAGGATGCAGTTGGCGCCGACCTTGGCGCCGGCGGCGAGATGCACCTCTCCCTCGAAGATGGTGTTGATGTCGATGCTGACATCGGTGTCGCAAGTGAGCTTGCCGCGAACATCGATTCGCGCGGGGTCCGCCAGCATCACGCCGGCAACCATGAGATCTTGTGCCAGCGCTCGTTGATAAGTGCGCTCCAGGTCAGCCAGCTGATCCTTGCTGTTCACACCGACGATCTCCCAGTCTTTGGCCGGATGCGGGGTTTCGACGGCGATGTTTTCCGCGACGGCCATGGCCAGAATATCGGTGAGGTAGTACTCGCCTTGCGCGTTACTGTTGGTAAGCTGCGGCAACCACGCCTGCAGTTTCGCGGTGGGACAAGCGAGGAAACCGGTGTTGATTTCATCCACTTTTCGCTGTTCGGGCGTGGCATCCTTTTCTTCGACAATGGCGCGGACCTTGCCCATGCTATCGCGCATGATGCGACCCAGGCCTGCAGGATTCGCAACGCGCTGGGTGAGCCACGCGAGTTTGCCCTGGCACGCGGGACCAATCAGGGCAGAAAGCGTTTGCGCGGTGATCAGCGGCACGTCGCCGTAAAGAATCAGCGTGACGCCCTCGTTGCCGATTTGCGGTAATGCCTGCATGACGGCGTGACCGGTTCCATGCTGGGGCTCCTGCTTGGCCCAAGCCAGGGCGTCGCCATCGAACGCGGCACGAACCTGGTCGCCGCCATGGCCATAGACAACGCAGATTTTTTGCGGATCAAGTTCGCGGGCAGTCTGCAGGACCCGGCGCAGCATGGCGGTGCCCGCAATCGGATGCAGTACCTTGGGAAGCGCGGATTTCATTCGCTTGCCTTGTCCGGCAGCGAGAATGACTACAGAAAGGGCGGTAGCGGGGGAAGTGGTTGGGTTCATGAGCGAATTATGCTTCAAGCGCAGTGAATGCCAACTTGGGCGAAAAAAAAGGCAGCGGGGAGTTATTCCGCTGCCTGTATGTGTTGCGCCTCTAAACCGTTACGGTAATAAATTATACTGCAAGTCAAAGTTTTTTGCGTAGTTTTTGTATCGCCTGCAATTGCGCTGCCAGTTGTGCCAGCTCGGCGACCACCATAGCCCTATCCTGGCCGCTTGCGCGGTTAGCGAGCGCTTCCTCCGCTGCGCGCTTGGCTTCCATGACCTTGGCTTCGTCCAAGTCGGCACCCCGGATTGAGGTATCTGACAGGATGGTCACATTCTTGGGCTGAACCTCCAAAACGCCACCAGACACATAGACGATTTCTTCTTCGGCTTTGTCTGCCAGCTTGACCTTGACCGTGCCGGGCTTCACGCGAGAAAGCAGGGGGGCGTGCCCAGGCAAAATGCCGAGCTCGCCGGTTTCTCCCGGGACTACGACCATGCTCGCCTCACCAGAGAAGATGGACTGCTCTGCGGAGACGATGTAGACGTGAAGGGTGTTTGCCATAGCGCGGTGTTCCGGTTTTTCCTCATCGAAAACAATCCGGCTTCGCCGGTTGTTTTCACAAACTTAGCCGGGCAAAAGTAGGGGTTTACTTTTGCCCGAATTATTAGTTCATCGTCTTGGCTTTTTCGAACGCTTCGTCGATGCCGCCGACCATGTAGAACGCCTGTTCCGGCAGCGAATCGCATTCACCATCGACAATCATCTTGAAGCCACGGATCGTTTCCTTCAGCGGAACAATCTTGCCCGGCGTACCGGTGAACACTTCGGCCACATTGAACGGCTGCGACAGGAAGCGCTGGATTTTGCGCGCGCGAGACACGGCCAGTTTGTCGTCCGGCGACAGTTCGTCCATGCCCAGAATCGCGATAATGTCGCGCAGTTCCTTGTAGCGTTGCAGCGTGGACTGCACGCGGCGCGCAACGTTGTAATGCTCCTCGCCCACGACTTGCGGGTCGAGCTGGCGGCTGGTGGAATCCAGCGGATCCACGGCAGGGTAGATACCCAAGGCTGCGATATCGCGCGACAACACCACGGTTGCATCCAAGTGAGCAAACGTCGTCGCCGGCGAAGGGTCGGTCAAGTCATCAGCAGGTACGTATACGGCCTGAATCGAGGTGATGGAGCCAGTCTTGGTGGACGTGATGCGTTCCTGCAGCACGCCCATTTCTTCGGCCAGCGTCGGCTGGTAACCCACGGCGGAAGGCATACGACCCAATAGCGCGGACACTTCGGTACCGGCCAGCGTGTAGCGGTAGATATTGTCGACGAAGAACAGGATGTCCTTGCCTTCATCGCGGAAACGCTCGGCCATGGTCAGACCGGTCAGCGCCACGCGCAGACGGTTACCGGGCGGCTCGTTCATCTGGCCGAACACCATCGCCACTTTTGATTCGGAGAGGTTGTCCGACTTGATAACGCCGGCTTCCTGCATCTCGTGATAGAAGTCGTTGCCTTCGCGAGTGCGCTCACCTACACCGGCAAACACGGACAAGCCGCCGTAGCTTTTCGCGATATTGTTGATCAGCTCAAGCATGTTCACGGTCTTGCCCACACCGGCACCACCGAACAGGCCGATCTTGCCGCCCTTGGCGAACGGGCAGACCAAGTCGATAACCTTGATACCCGTGGGCAGCAGGTCAACAGAGGGTGAGAGTTCGTCGAATTTCGGCGCTGGCTGGTGAATGGCGCGACGCTCTTCAGTCTTGATGGCACCCTGCTCGTCGATCGGGCGGCCCAATACGTCCATGATGCGCCCCAGGGTGGCATTGCCGACCGGCACCGAGATCGGCGCGCCAGTGCCTTTTACTTTCATGCCGCGACGAATGCCGTCCGATGAGCCCAGAGCAATGCAACGCACGATGCCGTCGCCAAGCTGCTGTTCAACTTCAAACGTCAGGCCTTCTTCGGCGAACGATTTTTCGCTGGACTGTTCCAGCGTCAGCGCTTCGTAAACCTTGGGCATTTCGTTGCGCGGAAACTGGATATCCACCACCGCACCAATACACTGAACGACTTGTCCGACACTCATTTTTGACTCCAGCTAAATATTGCGAATTCTGTTTAACGTTGTTGTTCGTGACTACACGGCCGCCGCGCCGCCGACGATTTCCGACAGCTCCTTGGTAATCGCCGCCTGGCGAGCCTTGTTGTAGGTCAGCTTCAAATCGCCGATAACTTTCTTGGCGTTGTCTGATGCCGACTTCATGGCCACCATGCGCGCGGATTGCTCGGAGGCGATGTTTTCAGAAACGGCCTGATAGACGATTGCCTCGATGTAGCGAACCAGCAACTCATCCAGCACCGTCTTGGCATCCGGTTCGTACAGGTAGTCCCACGACGAATCGGGCGCGCCCAGCTTGTCACCGGTCAGCGGCAGCAACTGTTCGCACACGGCTTCCTGTTTCATCGTATTGATGAACTTGGTATAGCAAAGATACAACGCATCGATCTTGCCTTCGGCAAAAGCGTCGAGCTGGATCTTTACCGGGCCGATCAGTTTTTCCAGATGCGGCTTGTCGCCCAAGCCGATCACGTGCGAGACCAGCGGAATGCCATAGCGTTGAAGGAAGCCGAAACCCTTGTTGCCGATCGCCGTGCCCTGCACTTTGGCGGCAGCGCCTTCCCACTCTTTGACCTTGTTGACCACCAGACGTATTACGTTGGTATTCAAGCCGCCGCACAAACCTTTGTCCGACGTCACCATGATCACGCCGACGTTCTTCACGTTGTCGCGCTTCTGCAAGAAAGCATGCTTGTAATCAGGGTTGGCGTGCGACAGATTGGCGCAAACACTGCGGATTTTTTCGCCGTACGGACGGGCAGCGCGCATCCGATCCTGCGCTTTACGCATTTTCGATGCAGCCACCATTTCCATGGCCTTGGTGATCTTGCGCGTATTTTCTACGCTCTTGATCTTGGTACGAATCTCTTTGGAACCTGCCATCTTTGCCTCTTAGGTCACTAAACGTGACAGCGCCTTAGTTGCTTAGTAGCTTCCGGTTTTCTTGAAATCCTGAATCGCCGCATGCAGCGCCTTTTCGTCGTCGGCCGACAGATTGTTGACGGCTTCAATCGAGGACACCAGCGAGGCGTACTTGGACTTCACGAAATCGCGCAGGCTCTTTTCGAACGAGGCGACCTTCTTGATTTCCACGTCATCCATATAGCTGTTGTTGACAGCGAACAGCGACAGAGCCATTTCCCAAACCTGCATTGGCTGGTACTGCGGCTGCTTCATCAGCTCAGTAACCAAACGACCGCGCTCCAATTGCTTGCGGGTTGCGTCGTCCAAGTCAGATGCGAACTGCGCGAAAGCAGCGAGTTCACGATACTGCGCGAGTGCCAAACGCACACCGGCACCGGTATCTTTACGCTTCATGATCTTGGTCTGCGCGGCACCACCCACACGCGATACGGAGATACCCGCGTTGATAGCAGGACGGATACCCGCGTTGAACAAATCGGTTTCCAGGAAGATCTGGCCGTCGGTAATCGAGATCACGTTGGTCGGCACGAAAGCGGACACGTCACCGGCCTGCGTTTCGATGATCGGCAGCGCGGTCAGCGATCCGGTCTTGCCCTTCACGGCGCCATTGGTGAATTTCTCAACATATTCGGCATTCACGCGAGCTGCGCGCTCCAGCAAACGCGAGTGCAGGTAGAACACGTCGCCTGGATACGCTTCGCGGCCCGGCGGGCGGCGCAGCAACAGCGAAACTTGACGATAGGCAACGGCTTGCTTCGACAGATCGTCATAAATGATCAACGCGTCTTGGCCACGGTCGCGGAAGTACTCACCCATGGTGCAGCCGGAGTAGGCGGCGATGTACTGCATCGCGGCGGATTCGGACGCGGTGGAAGCAACCACGATGGTGTAAGCCAGCGCGCCGGTTTCTTCGAGCTTGCGGACCACGTTGGCAACGGTGGAGGCTTTCTGACCGATGGCAACATAAACGCAGAAGATGTCTTTGCCCTTCTGGTTGATGATGGTGTCGATCGCCACTGCGGTTTTGCCGGTTTGGCGATCGCCGATGATCAGCTCCCGCTGACCGCGACCAACCGGCACCATGGCGTCGATGGCTTTCAAGCCCGTTTGAACTGGCTGATCAACCGACTTACGTGCGATAACGCCCGGTGCAACCTTTTCGATAACGTCGGTCATCTTGGCGTTGATCGGGCCTTTGCCGTCGATCGGCGCACCCAGCGAATTCACTACGCGTCCCAGCAACTCGGGACCGACCGGCACTTCCAGAATGCGACCGGTACATTTGACGGTATCGCCTTCCTTGATGTGCTGGTAGTCACCCAGAATCACGGCGCCAACGGAATCACGCTCCAGATTCAGCGCGAGACCAAACGTATTGTTGGGGAACTCCAGCATCTCGCCCTGCATCACATCGGCAAGACCGTGAACGCGACAAATACCGTCGGTCACCGAGATCACCGAGCCTTCGCTGCGCTTTTCGGCGGCAGCCGGCAGGTTCTGGATTTTGGACTTGATCAGTTCACTGATTTCAGCCGGGTTGATTTGCATTGCCAACTCCAATACTTGTCTTGAATTCTTTAAGACCGGCGCCTTAGTGCGCCAGTGCAATTGCCATCTTGTCGAGCGTGTCGCGAACTGACGCGTGAATCACGTCGTCGCCGACCTGAATGCGCGCGCCACCAATCAGCGACGCATCGACGCGAACTTCCGCGTCAACTTTCTTGCCATATTTTTTGACCAACCCGTCAACCAGAGAGGCTTTGTCGGCATCGCTCAGCGCAAACGCGCTGGTAATGACCGCCTTGACCACGCCTTCATGGTCGCGCCGCAGCCGCGCAAAATGCTCGCTGATAAACGGCAGCAAGGTCGCACGCTGATTGTCGATCAAAGTGGTCGCTAGATTTTTCAGCGCGTCGGGCACGTTACCGCCCGCGACCGCAAACAGCAACTCGCCCTTTTCCTTGCCGCTGACCTTCGGATTGCCGAGCACGGACGCGGCTTCACGCGTGGCGGCAGCCACACCCATCAACTGCAATTTATCGGCGTAGCCGGCAATGTCCTTTGCCTCAACGGCGCTGCGAAACGCAGCTTCAGCATAAGGCCGTGCGACCGTGGTCAGCTCAGCCATTACAGTTGCGCCTTCAGTTGGGCCAGCATATCGGCGTGAGCCTTGGCGTCGATTTCGCGCTTGAGGATCTTCTCGGCGCCGGCGACAGCCAATGCAGCCACCTGTTCGCGAAGCTGCTCGCGCGCCTTTTGCTGTTCTTGCGCGATTTGTGCATGGGCAGCGGCAATCAGGCGATCTGCTTCGACCTTGGCTTGCGCCTTGGCTTCGTCAATCTGCGCTTGCGCCTGCTTTTCGTTGGCGAGCTTGATTTCGCCAGCAGCATCGCGCGCTTCTTTCAGCATGACGGCCTTTTGCTTTTCGCCTTCCGCCAGCGCGGCCTTGCCCTTTTCAGCCTCAGCCAAACCATCGGCGATCTTCTTGTTGCGCTCGTCGATGGCGTTAGTGAGTGGCGGCCAGATGAACTTGACACAAAACCAGATCAGAAACGCAAACGAGATCGCCTGTACCAATAACGTCGCATTGAGATTCATGGCGACGACTCCTTGTTCGGTCGGTGATTACTTGATCGCGGACAGCAACGGGTTGGCGGCGCCGAAATACATGGCGATACCGACACCAATCAGGAACGCAGCATCAATCAAACCAGCCAGCAGGAACATGAACTTTTGCAGTTGCGGGATCAGCTCGGGTTGGCGGGCAGCGGATTCCAGAAACTTGGAGCCCATGATGCCGATACCGATACAGGCGCCCAATGCGCCCAGACCGATGATGATTCCCATACCGAGGGCCATGTAACCTTGAACGAGGGCGATGAACTGTGCCATTTTTCTTCCTTTCGTTTACTTGAGACTAAGTTGATTGCTGGATTAAAAAACAAATTAATGATGTTCGTGCGCCATCGCGATGTAGACCGACGATAGCACCATGAAAATAAATGCCTGCAGGACAATAATAAGGATGTGAAACACTGCCCACATCCACCACAGGGCGCCCGCGAATATGCCGGTAACGATGCCCATCAATGAAAAGCTCGCCAACATGCCGAGCATGCCGAGCAGCATGAAGATCAGCTCGCCGGCATACATGTTGCCGAACAAGCGCATGCCAAGCGAAACCGGTTTCGCCAACAATTCAATCGCGTTGAGGATTGGATTGGCGACCCAGCCGATTGGGTTGTTACCAAAAGGCGCGGTGAACAGTTCGTGGACGAAACCACCAACACCCTTGGCCTTGAAGCTGAAGAAAATGATGAGGAAAAAAACCGTGAACGACATTGCGAAGGTAGCCGACAAATCCGTGGAGGGCACGGCTTTCCAATAGTGAAGGCCTAGCGATTCAGTGATCTTCGCAACGATGTCGATGGGCAACAAGTCCATCAGATTGAACATGAAGACCCAAACGAAAATCGTCAGCGCCAACGGTGAGAGAAACTTGCGATCACCGGGGTAAACGTCTTTAACGGTGTTATCGACGAAGTCGACCATCATTTCTATGAAGCTCTGTAGCTTGCCCGGTACACCCGAGGTGGCGCGACGCGCGACGAGCCAAAAAACTCCCAGTCCGACGATACCCAGAATCCAAGACATGATGATCGTGTCCATGTTCAGCGTCCAGAATCCACCTTCGCCAATCGGCTTTTGCAGGTTGGTTAGGTGGTGCGTGATGTATTCCGAGGGAGTAAGAGTACTGGACGCCATAATTCTTTATCTAATTATCAATAAAGCCAACCATTGCCCAAGCAGGGCCACTGCCATTGCGGCGATCAACCAGCCCGCCACGAACCAACCACTTGCCAGCGACGCAAACACCAAGGTCAGCACCAACAGCACTTTTGCGGCTTCTGCCATTAGATGCCTTGTCAGCACCCGCCCTGCGGAAACCATCGAAACTTTCGATTCCCTCGCCAACGCCGCGTAGGCGATGCTCCCGACAATCACCGCCGCTCCGCCGATCAGCGCCGACAGGGCCGGCATGGCACCCGCGATAACAAGGGCTGCCACTGACAACAACGCTGTGAGAATTGCCTGCGAGAAAATGACCTTGCGGTAGGTTTGCCCGAGAGCATCGCGAAGCATTTGATTTTCTCCCGAACGGACACCGAAACCTGCTGCAAAGCCTGTCGATTATAATCGGCCGGCGCTACGCGCGTCAAACCATTTTGACGCGCCGCAGCATAACAAGGCAGCCGATAACGACTTGATAAGAAAGCGGTTTAGCCGTCGCGATAAAGTATTTAGCGCGCAGAACTTCGCTTGGCTAGGCAAACTCTGGCATTGTCGATGCCTTCAGGACAAAGTGGTTTGACGACGGCACCAAGGCTAGGTTTTTCAAACTAGGCTCAACAGTGTCCGGTCTATTTGATTGATGCCAAGCGATGGAAAGCCCACATAGGCAAGAATTTCCAGAGAACTCCCTCGTCCACGATTTGACATGAAAGCTTTGCTTTTTACACCGTATTTACACTGTATCCCGGCGGCACTCAGCTCTTGTTGGTGGCGAAATTTCAGATTTGTTAACCGGACGTGATTTGGGCTGCGGACTGCGCGAGTGTGTCAACATCGCGCACAGACAATAACTTAACCAACCTCAGCAAGCGCGTTAGTTTACTAACTAACCTCCGCACACGAACGACGACTAGTGGAGCTCGCCTTGGCCATCAATCAAGTGGAAAATTTGATGTGGCGATTAATTTGCAGCAAGCCGTACATCGAAGCTGTATCCGGCGATGTGTCTTGGATAGATTATTGGGATCCAATCGGGCGAGGGCCGCAAATTGCTATGCGGCCCCGGCAATCAGTCATTTAACATTTATACGCACGTGAAGAAATCGGTCAAATTTTTTACTACTTTCCGCAGCTATTTTTACTTTTTCATCTTTTCCAGCACAACTTGCGCAGGTTTGCGCATCTATGTCTAGCCAAACCAGAGTTTTTGTCTCGGCTGAGCGAGGCGGCAAAATCGAAGTACATTTTGCTGCTGATTCAATGTCCGATAGTTCGTTAGGTACTGATGGGACAACCCTAAAAACCGCCAACAATGACTCCAGCTTGCCTGCCGGGTTAGCCAGATCCGGTTGCTCTTCAGAAAACATCTGCTTGTTTCCCTGATATGCAGCAATTATTGGGATTTTCATTTTCCCTTTATTGCCAAAGAGTCGTTTCGCATCATTTGGGCTGATTTGACATTGTGTAGATGTCAATTTCATCGTTGGCTTACCTTGTGGGCTCACAGCAAACACGCCACCAGAAAACCATATCAGCAGGGACAAAACACCCACTTTACTAATGAGATTCCTATTCATTTCTTCCTCTAAAGTTGCGGGATGGGACGTATGTCCCACCCCGCAAAAAGTCTACTAGCAGTTCCAAACCCAGCACATGGTGCATCCGGTCTCATTATTGCAATCTATGCACCAGATCGCGGCACACGACCTCTCTGCAAAAGCCAGCACTGGTGCCCCGCCTAGGATGCCCATTGCTACGGCTACAACAACTGCTTTTCTCAACTTTTTCATTAAGCTACCCCTATTAATTTAAGAATTATTAACGTGAACTGCCCACAAAATAACCGTGGGCAGTGAATAAATGTTACCAGAATATTCGATAAATATTCGACTAGAGCTAATTCGTGTTACTACTTGAGGTATGCTGACTATTGACCCTGTCACGTGAAGCTCGCGATGAGTATGGAAAAGCTCCTGTTTGAAGCGAGCGCTAGCACTAGAGGTTGCGCGACGGGCTCTACGTGCGTCGCAAATGACAGCTAACCCATGTGGCGGGCGCTGCGCCGGGCTCAAGTTTTACTTCGTTGTCAAGCGGCCTTTTTGTGGCCCGCTATTTGAGCTTGGCGCGCTCGAGAATTCCGTCCAGATGTTCGAAGCTCATGAAGTCAATGGTCAAGGTACCCTTGCCCTTCTTGTCCGCTTTGACTTCGACGCGGGTACCCAGCTTTTCCGCCAAGTCGTTTTCCAGGTGCCGCGTGTCGGCGTCGGCGGACAACTTGGTCTTCGCGGCCTTGGGTGGATCGAGTTCGTGTTTGACCAGGCGCTCGGCTTCGCGCACCGATAGTGACTTGGCAACCACCTGATGGGCCAGCTCAACCTGCTTGGCTTTGCCGAGCGCCAGCAGCGCCCGCGCGTGACCCATGTCCAGTTTCGCTTCCATCAGCATTTCCTGCACCGGCTTGGCTAGGTCCAATAAACGCAGCAAGTTGCTGACGGCGGCCCGTGAACGGCCAACCGCTTGAGCGGCGCTTTCATGCGTCAGTTTGAACTCATCGATCAGGCGCTTGATGCCCGCCGCCTCTTCGATGGCGTTCAGGTCTTCACGCTGAATGTTTTCGATCAGGCCTATACCGAGCGCGTGCTCATCAGCAATCTCGCGAACCAGCGCGGGAACCGTGGTCAGTCCGGCAATCTGCGCTGCGCGCCAACGGCGTTCGCCGGCAACAATCTCAAACTTTCCACCACTTAGTGCCCGAACCAGAATCGGCTGCACAATGCCGCGGTCCTTGATCGATTGAGCAAGCTCTTCCAGCGCCGCCTTGTCCATGCGGGTGCGTGGTTGGTACTTGCCCGGCGTGAGATTGCTGATCGGCAAATCACGCAGCTCGCCTTCGGTTTTGGCGGGCGTTTCGTTTTTGCCGCCACCGAGCAATGCATCCAGCCCGCGGCCCAACCCTTTTGGTTTGATCATGCTGCCGCCTTGACCGGAATGCCCTGACGGGTCAGCAGCTCCTTGGCGAACGCAAAGTGCGCCATCGCCCCCTTGCTGGCGGGGTCATGAAGGATCACCGGTTTGCCAAATGACGGTGCCTCGGCAATTCTCACGTTGCGCGGAATCACGGTATCGAACACCTTGTCGCCAAAATGCGCCTTGATCTCGTCGGACACTTGCGTGGTCAGCGATGAGCGTGGGTCGTACATGGTTCGCACCAACGCCTCGATTTCGATATTCGGATTCAGGTTGGCTTTGACCTTGCGTAGCGTCCCTACCAGATCGGACAAACCCTCAAGCGCGTAGTACTCACACTGCATCGGGATGATCACGGCGTCCGCCGCGGTCAGCGCGTTGACGGTCAACATGTTGAGCGCCGGCGGGCAATCAATCACGACAAAGGCATAGTCATCGGCGACCATTTGCAGCGCGCGTTTCAAACAGAATTCGCGATCATCGACTTCGATCAACTCGATCTCGGCACCAGCAAGTTCGCGGTTGGCCGGCAACACATCAAATGCGCCCTCTGCTCGCACCCGTGCCTCGGCGACACCGTACTCGCTCAGCAGAACACCATAGATTGTTTTGGTGACTTCGCTCTTGTCCACGCCGCTGCCGGTAGTGGCATTGCCCTGTGGATCCAGATCGACCAACAGTACGCGCTGTCCGTAATGCGCAAGTGTTGCGGAAAGGTTGACGGCAACAGAGGTTTTGCCAACCCCGCCCTTTTGATTGGCGATTGCAAAGACTTTCATGATGTTCTAGGTCTTTCTGATAACAACGAGGTGCCGCTGGCCTTCCACCGACGGGACGGTCAAAGGAATAACTTGTTCGACAACAAATCCTGCCGGCAACCGCGCGATTTCGTCGTGAGGATAAACGCCCTTCATCGCAAACAAACGGCCATCGGCATTGCAAAGGTGTGCGGCACCTTCGACAAAATCCTTCAGCTCGGCAAATGCACGCGAGATCACGCCATCGAATCCGCTCGCAGGTCGGTAATTCTCGACGCGCTCGGTCAGCGCAACCGCATTGGTTAGATGCAGTTCGCCGATCGCCTGGCGCACGAATGTGGTTTTCTTGGCGATCGTATCGAGCAGTGAATACTTGATTGCAGGATTGGCAATCGCCAGGACGATGCCCGGAAGCCCGGCACCAGTGCCCACATCGATGATTGTTTTGCAGTGCGCTACTTGCGAATACACCGACAGACTGTCGAGAATATGCAGGCCCAGCATGCGTTGTGGCTCGCGTACGGCCGTCAGGTTGTATACCTTGTTCCATTTGTCGAGCAGCTCGACATAGCGAAGCAGCTTTTCGCGCTTGGCCTCATCGAGACTGAGGCGCATTTGCGCGAGCCCCTCATCCAGCATTGTTTGCAGCGCGGGGGCGGCAGCAATCGTGGCGTTCAACGTCATTTGTATTCGCTACGCCGATTTCTGTTCGGTTTCAGCGGCTCTCGCAATGGCAAATCCGCGCTTGACGTGAACCAGAAGCAGGGAAATCGCGGCAGGTGTGATGCCCTGAATTCGTGCCGCCTGACCCACTGTTTCCGGTTGATGCTGATTAAGCTTCAGCTGTACTTCTTTCGACAGGCCGCGTACGAGCAAATAGTCGATATCGCCAGGGAGTCGCGTTTCTTCCTGCGCACGATTTTTTTCTACCTCATCCTGCTGGCGATCGATATAGCCTTGATATTTGGCGGCAATCTCGACTTGTTCCGCGACCGCGGCATCCAGATCCGGCGACTCGCCTACACCCAGCGTCGCCAATGCAGCGTGCGTCACATTCGGGCGCCGCAGCAAGTCGAACAGCGAGTATTCGCGCTCGATTGTCTGGCCCAGAATGCGCTCGGCATCGGCGGGAGCGATTTTTGCCGGATGAGCCCAGGTTGCTTTCAACCGAGCCGTTTCCCGCTCAACGGCTTCGCGCTTTTCGTTGTAAGCCTGCCAGCGCGCATCGTCGATCAAGCCAAAACGGCGCCCGGTTTCCGTGAGTCGTGCATCGGCGTTGTCTTCGCGCAATTGCAGCCGATATTCTGCGCGCGAAGTAAACATGCGATACGGTTCCGCGACGCCGCGGGTGATGAGATCGTCAACCAATACACCCAGATAAGCTTCATCGCGACGCGGACTCCAGCCTTCTTTTTCGGTCGCGAGGCATGCCGCATTGAGGCCCGCAAGCAAACCTTGCGCAGCGGCCTCTTCGTAACCTGTCGTACCATTGATTTGTCCGGCAAAGAACAAACCGTTGATCGCCTTGGTTTCCAGCGTTGCCTTCAAGCCTCGTGGATCAAAGTAGTCGTACTCGATGGCATAACCCGGCCGCAGAATGTGCGCGTTTTCCAATCCCGGAATCGATCGAACCAGCTGCCACTGCACATCAAACGGCAGCGAGGTTGAAATACCATTGGGATAGTACTCGTTGGTGGTGAGCCCTTCAGGTTCGAGAAAAATCTGATGGCTGGTCTTGTCGGCAAAGCGGTGGATCTTGTCCTCGATCGATGGACAATAGCGCGGGCCGACGCCTTCGATGACCCCGGTGAACATCGGCGAACGATCCAGTCCTGCGCGAATGGTGTCGTGCGTTTTCTCCGTGGTGTGCGTGATCCAGCAACTCATTTGCTGCGGATGCATTTCGCGGTTACCCACAAAGGAGAATACCGGCGCAGGATCGTCCCCTGCTTGTTCTATGCATTTCGAAAAATCAATCGATCGGCCGTCGATTCGCGGTGGAGTGCCTGTTTTCAACCGCCCCACAGGCAAGCTCAGCTCACGCAGTCGAGCGGCAAGCGTATTGGCCGGCGGGTCACCCGCACGTCCAGCCGAGTAGTTTTGCAACCCCACGTGAATCTTGCCGGCAAGGAAGGTCCCCGCTGTCAGCACCACCGACCGGGAGAAAAAGCGAAGGCCCACTTGCGTGATAGCGCCTGTTACACAAGGACCATTGACCGATTGTTCAACGATCAAATCGTCTACCGCTTGCTGAAATAACCAAAGGTTGCGCTGGTTTTCCAGCTGCTTTCGTATCGCGGCACGATAGAGTACTCGGTCAGCCTGCGCGCGCGTCGCGCGGACGGCTGGACCCTTGCTGGCATTCAGCGTCCGGAACTGGATCCCCGCTTCGTCAGTGGCCAAAGCCATTGCCCCACCCAAAGCGTCCACCTCTTTCACCAGATGGCCTTTGCCTATGCCGCCGATGGATGGATTGCACGACATCTGACCTAGCGTTTCGATCGCATGGGTGAGTAGCAGCGTACGCGCGCCGGTACGCGCGCTGGCCAGAGCCGCCTCTGTGCCGGCATGGCCGCCGCCAACCACAATGACATCGAATTTGTTCGGGAAATCCACTGTTTGATGCTCGTTATGCAATTACTGCGATCAGCCGCGAATTTTAAGCCATGGGGCTCGAATTGGCTATCCGAAAGGCGTCGGGGGAATTGAATACTTACTTTATGCCGACGGCATTCTGTGACGATCAACGGCGCAACTTGATGTCGTGCGCGTCGACGAGCTACTATTTGCCAATACAGAAACGACCAAAGATTTCACCCAGCAAATCGTCCGGCGTGAACTCTCCGGTGATCGAGGCCAGCGCTTGCTGCGCCAAGCGCAACTCCTCTGCAAACAACTCATACTGAACCGACACACCCCCAGCGGCAGAGAGATGCGCCGCCGCCAAACGAAGCGCCTCGAGGTGGCGCGCACGCGCCAGAAAGACGCCCTCCGGTCCAGTTTTCCATCCAGCCATTGCCAATAACCACACCCGAAGACCGGCAACCCCCTCGCCAGTCAATGCCGAGAGGCGCAGGCTGGTTCGCTGATCGGTCGGCGATGTTTCACGTGAAACCTGGCTGGCTTGAAACAAATCTATCTTGTTGTACACCCACGCAATCGGTAGTGTGGTTGGTAGTCGGCTCAAGATTTCAGCTTCTTCAACACCCGCCATTTCACCTGCCTCCGAAATCAGCAACGCCGCGCCCGCATCGCGTATCGCCGCCCATGTGCGCTCTATCCCTATCTTTTCCACCTCGTCATCTGTCTGCCTCAGCCCGGCAGTATCGATAAGGTGAATCGGAACCCCTTCAAGGTAAACAGTTGCACGCACATGGTCGCGCGTTGTTCCTGGAATCGGTGTCACGATGGCAATATCGTCGCCGGCCAGCCGATTCAACAAACTTGATTTACCTACATTCGGCCGACCAATTAGCACAACGGTCAAGCCGTCGCGAAGCACCTGCCCTTGTGTTGCCTCCCGGCTCAAATTGGCTTCAAGCTCAATGATGCGTTGCAATTTTTCTTGTTGCACAAGGCGATTGGCGGGATCAATTTCCTCTTCAGGAAAATCTATGCAGGCCTCGACATGCATACGCAACTCAACCAATGCCTCAGTCAATTGGTGAACGCGCCGCGAAAACTCCCCCGTAAGTGTTCTTGCGGCTGAGGCGGCGGCCTCCGCCGAGCCTGCCTCAATCATGTCTGCAACCGCTTCCGCTTCGGCCAGATCAAGCTTGCCATTTAAAAACGCACGCTCGGTAAACTCCCCGGGGCGCGCCAAGCGGCATCCAAGCAGAAGACAGCGCCGCACAATATTGTTCAAGACGGCAGGTCCACCGTGGCCCTGGAACTCAACCACATCCTCTCCGGTATAAGAGTTTGGCGCGGGAAAAAACAATGCGACCCCGCGATCTATCGCCTGGCCCGCTTCGTCGCGGAATGTGGCATAAACGGCAACCCGCGGCGCGGGCGCTTTGCCGATAATCGCTTGCGCCACCGCGCTCAGGTTGTGTCCCGATACGCGAACCACACCAATACCCCCGCGACCGGGTGCCGTGGATATGGCGACAATTGGCTGGGTTGTTCCACGTGAAACCTGCGACATCTTTTTTTCCGGGGTTGGGTATAACCAAAATGTAGCACGGCCCATAAAGACAAAAGCCGCCCTGCGGCGGCCTTTGTCTTTTGGCGGAGACCCTTGCTCAGGATTTTGCCGTTGCACCCTTGCCTTGTGTTATTTGTTCGGTGGTCTTGTTGATATACCACTGCTGGCCTATGCCCAAAATATTTTGCATCGTCCAGTACAGCACGAGGCCGGCCGGGAAAAAGAAGAACATCACCGAGAATACGACAGGCATGATCATCATCACCTTTGCCTGAACCGGGTCCGGGGGTGCCGGGTTCAGCTTGGTTTGAATAATCATGGAGGCGCCCATGATTACCGGCAGAACGTAATACGGATCCGGGACCGATAGATCGGTTATCCAGCCTAACCACGGCGCGTTGCGCAGTTCCACCGCACCCAACAGCACCCAGTACATGGCAATCAGGAATGGCATTTGAATCAGGATCGGCAGGCAGCCACCTAGCGGATTCACCTTTTCCGTCTTGTAAAGTTCCATCATGGCCTGATTCATTTTCATCTTGTCGTCGCCATAACGCGCTTTTAGCGCCTCAACCTTGGGCGCCAGGTGCTTCATGTGCGCCATGGATCGGCCGGCTTTCTGGTTCAGCGGGAAGAACACCAGCTTCAACAGAATGGTGAAAATAATGATGGTCCAGCCCCAATTGCCAACCATTTTGTCTATCCAGGACAGCACGGCAAACATGGGGTAGGCCAGCACTTTCAGCCAGCCATAGTCCACCACCAGGTCCAAGCCGGGAGCCAGCTTTTGCAGCTTATCCTGCTCTTGAGGTCCAATATATAACCTCATGGTTTGCGCGCCTGTTGCGCCGGGGACCACCTGTGCCATCGGTACAAAAACCCCGGCCCAGTAAAGCTTGTCGTCCACCTTTTGAGTGAAGAACTCTCGCTTTTGCTTGTCTTCCGGTAACCAGGCCGAGACGAAATAGTGCTGTACAAGGGCAATCCAGCCGTCTGTTGCCTCTTTGACGTGCAAAACTTCGCCCTGCTTTTTCTTGTCGATCGCCGAAAAATCCACCTTCTGGAATTTCTTTTCCTCGGTGAATACCGCCGGCCCGGTAAATGTCGCAACTCCCGTGAACATGTTGCCCGCACTCTCGCCCTCGGGTGGGTTTCCGTCTCGCAAAAATTGGTAGTAGGCTGTTGGGCTGATCGTCGAAGAGGTTTCGTTTTTGATCTCTTGGCGAACATTGACTATGTAGCTGCCGCGAGTAAATACAAGCGTCTTCGTCGCCATAATTCCGGCGTTATCGGTGTTGGTTAGAACGACTTCAAGTGTATCCGCGCCACCCAAATCGTATTTCGTCGCACTCGCTTTCCATGCGCTCGTATGGTTTGGCAACCCTTGACCCGAAAAACCGCTCTGGGCAACAAAGTAAGCGCCGACTTTATCTTGCATCAGGGTGAATGGCCGGCTGGCATCCCCGCGTGCTGGGTGCTTAAGCAGGATGACCTGGCGAAGATCGCCACCCGCCGTATCTATCTCGGCAATCAACGTATCCGTTGTCACGCGAATTCGCTCACCGCTGTTCACTGCCGCTTTGACCGGTGTGCTGCTGGCGTTTGCCTGGGTTGTGGTCGGTGCTGAAATACTCGGGGTAGGAACCCCCGGTTTTCCGCCTTCGTTTCCGCCATTGGCGGTACTTTGGCTTTGCGCGGCTACGGTTTTCGGAACAATGGGCGCATGCGCCTTGTTCCAAGCCTCCCACAAAAGCATGCCGCTAAACATGAAAACTATCAGCGCAATGATTCTCTGCGTGTCCATTCGGGTCTCAGAAATATTGAAAGTGGTGTTGGAGCTTCAGCTCAAGGAACCGGATCATAGCCGCCCGGATGCCAAGGATGACAACGGGCAAGGCGTTTCGCCGTCAGATACGCACCCTTGAAGGCGCCGTGTTTCTGCAAGGCGTTCAACGAATAGTGCGAGCACGTGGGCGTAAATCGACATTGGTTGCCGATATAAGGGCTTAGCACCACTTGGTACGCGCGGACGAACAAGGACAATAATCGGGCGAGCGGCGACATCATGTTTACGCGATGTGAGGGCGGGACGTCATAAATCCAGCCTCAACCCCCGCGAACAGCGCATCTATATCCATTCGATACGCTTTTTTTTCCTGGGCGCCTAGCGCCAATGGCTTGGCCCGGAAAACTATCAGCATATCCAGCGGTCGCGCAGAGGCCGAGTGGTGACGAAACGCCTCTCTCACCAGCCGTTTCACGCGATTGCGACGCACCGCCGACTTCAGTAAACGCTTGGGCACCGAAATGGCCAGCCTGGCACCACGCGTTTTTTCTTCTGCCGCAGATATCGATCGGATCTCGAACACCTGCCCCTGCTTGCGACGCCCCTTGCGAAGCGCCTGCTGAACGCCCCTCTGATCCAGTCTTTTACTGCTCGGGAAAGAGTTCTTGCCCATCTTCGCGCTCCTCATGAAGACCGTAGACGCGAGATGAACTGCTGTTATACGGCTACGCGCGCTCTTCCCTTGGCGCGGCGAGCATTGATCACCGCGCGTCCCCCGGCGGTTTTCATGCGAACCAGAAAGCCGTGGGTCTTCTTGCGACGGGCAACTGAAGGTTGATAAGTACGTTTCATGATTTTTCCAAACTAGTAAAGAAGTTTTGTCGCCGGCACCTTGGCTTCGGTTCCATTGAAGAACCTGCCGCGAGCGGGTTGCTCGACGAAGAACTTGGCATTATCTTTTTTTTTCATAGGCTTAGTCAACCCCCGTCCAGTCAAATCAAGCGACACGTCTTGCATTTTTTCCTTTGGCTACCGACGGCTTTCCAGTCCCGAATGATGTGCCCGGGTCTGTGGATAAGTCCCTTTGAAACGAGTACAATTTACCCCTTCGCTCCACGCAATTTTCGCCCTCCCCTTCCTCCGTATGCATCCTTTCTGGCAAGCCTGCACCGACGATTTCAAGCAGGAGCTTTCGCTTCACCAGTACAACACATGGATAAAACCCCTGCGGTTCGATCAGGAAGGCGACAGCTTTGCCCTGATTGCGCCAAACCGGTATGTCCTACAGTGGGTAAAGGATCGAATGCTGACGAGGATCGAGCAAGCGGGAGAGAAGTATTTTGCCCGCCCCATTCATCTGGATTTGGCGCTGGATGACGGACAACCGGACGAGATTTCCCAAACCGATTTTTACGACGCCCAACCTTCGGCAGAGGTGCGCGTTGCACCCTCGCCTGGTAACTCTTCGCAACGATTGCAGGAACACCGCGTCAACCCGGCATTTACTTTCACCAGCTTTGTCGGCGGCAAGGCAAATCAATTGGCGCGCGCCGCTGCGATCCAGGTCGCGCAGAATCCGGGCCAAGCGTACAACCCGTTATTTGTTTATGGCACAACCGGCTTGGGAAAAACGCATCTGGTACAAGCAATCGGCAATCATCTGCTTGAACACAACCCTAAAGCCAATATCCGATATATTCACGCCGAACAGTTCGTCACCGATGTTGTGCGCGCCTACCAGCACAAAGCATTCGATGCATTCAAACGCTCATACCATACGCTCGATCTGTTGTTGATTGACGATATCCAGTTTTTTGGCGGCAAGTCCCGCACGCAAGAGGAGTTCTTTTACGCCTTCAACGCGCTGATCGAGGGCGGCAAACAGGTGGTAATTACGAGCGATCGTTTTCCGAAAGAAATCGCCAACATCGATGATCGGCTTATATCAAGATTTGGCTGGGGCCTGACCGTTTCCGTCGAGCCTCCCGAACTTGAAATGCGCGTGGCCATCCTGATCAAGAAGGCGGAAAGCGAAGGGCTCAACCTTGATGAGGATGTCGCCTTCTTCATCGCCAAGCATATCCGCTCGAACGTACGCGAATTGGAAGGCGGACTTAAACGCGTTCTCGCCTACTCACGCTTCAATAATGTGCCGGTCAGCATCAGCGCAGCCAAAGAGGCCCTTAAGGATCTGTTAGCCGTACTTAATAGACAGATTTCCATCGACAACATCCAGAAAACCGTCGCGGATTACTACAAGATCAAAGTATCCGAGATGTATTCCAAGAAACGAGTTCGCTCGCTTGCCCGGCCCCGTCAGGTCGCAATGGCTCTAGCCAAAGAGCTTACTCCCATGTCCTTGCCCGAAATTGGCGAGGCTTTCGGCGGTCGCGACCATACCACGGTGCTGCATGCCTGTCGCAAAATCCATGAACTGGTCGAAGCTGACCAAACATTGGCGCGCGACCATGCTTTGCTTATTCAGATACTTCGTGGCTAAAGGTTTAATCCTTGCGATCTATCTTATCTTTCCCAACTTCGTTGAAAACGGTGGGGTTACCTGTGGATGGTTTTGATGTGTCTTGTCGTTCTTGGCCTCCGCCCATCGTTATCCACATCTGCCCACAAATAAACGGCAATGTGTCCCATAAGTTTTAAACGAAATAAGTCTTTGAATTTATTGTTGTCATTCAAGTTATAACTAAATCTGGCTGCCCTTATCTATTACTACTAGGTTAATTGATATGTTTACTATAAAAGCTAAGAACAGCACCTTGTTGGGGCCATTGCAGTTTGTCACCGGTATCGTAGAGCGCCGGCACACGTTACCTATACTGTCCAACGTTTTGATCGAAGTGTCCGATCAAAACGTGAATTTTCTCGCGACCGACTTGGAAGTACAGATACGTGCAAGCGCCAAGCTGGATACGGCGCACAAGCCCGGCAGTCTGACGGTTGGGGCAAAGAAGCTGCAGGATATTTTGCGTGCGTTGCAACCCGACGTGGACACTACGCTGGAAACCAAGGAACACAGGCTTACGGTAAAAACGGGCAAAAGTCGCTTTGCATTGCAGACGCTGGCCGCTGCCGATTTTCCCAAGATTGCCGAGGCAAAGGATCAGGCGACCACATTCTCATTGCCGCAGAAAGAATTTCGCCGCGTATTGGGCCTGGTTCAATTCGCCATGGCGGTTCAGGATATTCGTTACTACCTCAATGGAGTACTGCTTTCTACAGACGGGGATATCCTGCGCGTCGTCGCTACGGACGGACATCGCCTTTCGATGGCCAGCTACAAGCTGCCGGAACCCGTCGGCAAGATCGATGCGATTCTGCCGAGAAAGACCGTTCTCGAACTGATCAAGCTGCTCGATGAAAGCGACGATCCGATCAAGATGGAAATGCACCAGAACCAGGTGAAGTTTTCATTTGCCGGCATAGAAATAGTCAGCAAGATCGTGGAAGGAAAGTTTCCAGACTATACGAAGGTTATTCCTACCGGTTACAGCAATCATGTCACCATGAACCGCGCAGAATTTCTGGGCGCGCTGCAAAGGGCATCGATCCTGTCGAATGACAAGATTCGCGGAGTGCGGTTGGTATTCACCAAGGATGCCCTGTCGATTATTTGCAGCAATAACGAGCAGGAAGAAGCCGAAGAGAACCTGCCGATCGAATATGGCAAGGATGCAATGGATATCGCATTCAACATTGCTTACCTGCTCGACGTACTCAATCACCTGACCAACGAAAACGTACTCGTTTCATTGGGTGAAGCCAATATGTCCTCTGCGCTAATTACCCAGCCAGGCAGTGAAGAATTCAAGTATGTCGTCATGCCGATGAGACTGTAAGCGGCCCCAAACGTGCCGAAAACAGACAACCGCATCGGATCGTCGATCCGACTTCAAACAACAGCAAAGCGAATCAGGAAATAAATGTCAGCACCGAAAAAGCAGGATCCCGCCGCCTACGACTCAGACTCAATCAAAATCCTGAAAGGCTTGGAAGCGGTACGCAAGCGTCCCGGCATGTACATTGGCGATACCTCCGATGGAACCGGTTTGCACCACATGGTGTTTGAAGTAGTCGACAACGCGATCGATGAAGCACTCGCCGGCCACTGCGACGATATCAAGATCACCATTCACACCGACAATTCAATATCGGTGATGGATAACGGTCGCGGAATCCCGACCGGCATTAAAGAAGACGATGAGTTCAAGCGGTCTGCTGCGGAAATCGTCATGACCGAGCTGCACGCAGGTGGAAAGTTCGATGCCAACTCGTACAAGGTATCCGGCGGCTTGCACGGTGTGGGTGTGTCCGTAGTAAACGCACTGTCGGAATGGTTGAAGTTGCGCATCTGGCGTGATGGCAAAGCACATCAGATGGAGTTCCGCATGGGAGAGCGAGTAGCGCCCTTGGCGGAGGTTGGCAAGACTGAAAAGCGCGGCACGGAAGTGCACTTCCTTGCCGCGAAAGAAACGTTTGGTCACGTCGAGTTCCACTATGAAATTCTTGCCAAGCGTCTGCGCGAGCTGTCGTTTCTGAACAACGGCGTCAAGATCGAGTTGATCGATCAACGAACGGGAAAAAGCGAAAATTTCGCTTATTCCGGCGGCGTGAAAGGTTTTGTCGAGTACATGAATCGCAGCAAGGCTGTTCTGCATCCACGTATCTTCCACGCCATCGGCGAAAAGGACGGCATGACCGTCGAGGTGTCGATGCAATGGAACGATAGCTACGGTGAGTCGGTCCAGTGTTTTACCAACAACATTCCACAGCGAGACGGCGGCACACACCTGACCGGTTTGCGTACGGCCATGACTCGCGTGATCAACAAGTTCATCGAGGAAAATGAATTCGCCAAAAAAGCGAAAGTGGAAACCTCGGGCGACGATATGCGCGAAGGCCTCACCTGTGTGTTATCGGTGAAAGTGCCGGAGCCGAAGTTTTCCTCGCAGACCAAGGACAAGCTGGTTTCATCCGAAGTACAGCCGGTTGTGCAGGAGGTCGTCGCGGCCAAGCTGGCCGAGTATCTGCTGGAAAATCCAGCCGACGCTAAAACAATTTGCGGCAAGATCGTGGAAGCAGCACGAGCGCGCGAAGCCGCGCGCAAAGCGCGTGAATTGACGCGTCGCAAAGGCGTGATGGATGGTATCGGGTTACCTGGAAAGCTCGCGGACTGTCAGGAAAAAGACCCTGCGCTGTGCGAACTCTATATCGTCGAGGGTGACTCCGCCGGCGGCTCTGCCAAACAAGGCCGTGACCGCAAGTTCCAGGCGATATTGCCGTTGCGCGGCAAGGTGCTGAACGTGGAGAAAGCGCGTATCGACAAAGTCATTTCGTCAGAACAAATCGCCACACTGATCACCGCTTTGGGAGCCGGCATCGGCAAGGACGATTTCAATCACGACAAATTGCGCTACCACCGCATCATCATCATGACCGACGCAGACGTGGACGGCGCGCATATCCGCACCTTATTACTGACATTTTTCTACCGGCAGATGCCGCAATTGGTGGAGAACGGCTACGTCTATATCGCGCAGCCACCGCTGTACAAAATCAAGATGGGCAAGGAAGAACGGTATGTCAAGGATGATCTCGAACTGAAGTCAGCGCAGCTGACCAAAGCGCTCAATGACGCCGTGTTGAATCCGGGCGGCGGTGGCGCGCTGATCAGCGGCGAAGCGCTTGACAACATCGCCAAGGAACAATTGCTCACTGATGCGGTGATCGATCGGCTCTCGCGCACACTCGATCCGGAGGTGCTTCGTGGTTTGTTGCGTTGCCCGCGCATCGATCTTGCGAATGCGGAAAATGCGTCCAAAGCCGCCGTGTGGCTGACCGATGCTGTGGGACCGTCGCTCTCGGTAAAAGTTGAGCACGATGAGGTACACGACGGCTTCCGTTTGCGTTGCGTGAAAACGCTGCACGGCAACACACGCGAAACGGTGATTGACACCACGCTGATCGAAACCGGCGATTACGAACAGATCGTCAAGGCGGCGCAGATGCTGAATGGATTGATTCGTGAATCAGCGGAAATCCGTCGTGGCGAAAAAGGCGTGGCCGTGCAGAGCTTCAGTGAAGCGCTGGCCTGGTTGCTGTCGCAGGCGCGGGACGGCATGCATATCCAGCGCTACAAGGGTTTGGGCGAGATGAATCCCGAGCAGCTATGGGAAACCACGATGGACCCGAAAGTGCGCATCCTGAATCGGGTGCAGATAGAGGACGCAATCGGCGCAGATGAAATTTTCACCACACTGATGGGCGATAACGTAGAGCCGCGCCGTGCGTTCATCGAAAACAACGCGCTGATCGTTAGCAACCTGGATGTATAGCAAACCCCAGTATTGGTGCGGGCTCCGGAGCAAAAATGCTCTGGAGACCGCACCAGCGCTGGAGTTTTAAAAGGCCGCCGAATCAGGCGGCTTTTTTACGTTTGACGGTGGTGGTTTTTGCCGCTGTCGCAGCAGCCCTCTTGGCGGGAGCTTTTTTCTTTGCCGGCGCGCCCGCCTTCTCCGCCAGTAACGCAACCGCCTCCTCCAGCGTAACGGCGTCGGCTTTATCCTTGTCAGGAAGGGTGGCGTTGGTTGACCCGTGCTTCACGTAAGGGCCGTAACGGCCGGAGTAGATCGATACGATTTGATCATCGTCAGGGTGCTTGCCCAACACGCGTAACGCGCCTGCGGCACCTGCGGCGGATTTCGCGCCCTTACCGCTCTTCGCTTCGCGCTCTTCAAATTCGAAACCAATCTTCCCATCGGGCTGGCGCACCAGGTATGCGGAAAATGGCCTCCCCTTTTTGGAGATGAACTTCTCCAACAGCGGCGACTTGCCGGTTTCAAGCAGCTTCATCATTTCTTCACGCGCAATGACGCGTTTCAGAATCGTTCGACCGGAACGGAAATCACATGTACGAGCCGATCCAACGGCCTTCTCGCAGGTATATGCGTTCGGCGTTTCAAATACGCGCGACTGACACTTGGGGCAAGGCCCCAGCGACTCCTGGCCGGAAAAGTCGGGGCCTTCACCATCCTCATCGTCTGCCGAGTCGCCCCAGGAAAACTCGATGGCGAACTCTTTGTTCAATATCAAGTTTGCGGAAAAGGCGCGGCCCAAGCGGCTGCGGAATCCTTCCAGCGGGCCAATTTCCTTTTTCTCCAGCAGCACTTCCGCTTCGTGCGTTTCCAGTTGTCGACCGGCCAGGATTTTCCAGAAAGCAAAGTCGCAAGATTGGCACTGGAATTTCTTGTAGTTCTCATGAACTTCGCCGCCGCATTTCGGGCACGGCGTTGCAATTGCGCCGAAATCCCCCGGGATAGTGTCGTGTTCGAAATTCTTCGCCTGACCGACAATGTGCTCGGTCATTTCCACGATCTCGGCCATGAATTTCTTGCGCGACAGTTTCCCCTGCTGCATCAGCGAGAGTTTTTGCTCCCACTCAGCAGTGAGTTCAGGGGAATAAAGTTCCGGAATACCTAGACCGTGCAAAGCGATCATCAGCGTCGCGGCCTTTGCGGTTGGTATCAGTTCGCGACCTTCGCGATGTACGTAACGCTCGAAAATCAGACCCTCGATAATCGCCGCGCGGGTCGCCGGGGTGCCAAGCCCTTTCTCCTTCATGGCTGCGCGCAACTCCTCATCATCAATCAGCTTGCCGGCGCCCTCCATTGCCGACAGTAACGTCGCTTCGGAAAACCGCGCCGGCGGCTTGGTCTGATTGGCAACAGATTTAATTTCTACGGATTTGACGGTTTCCTTAGGTTTGATTGCCGCAAGCGTATTGCTGTCGTCATCGATCTCGCGGCCGTAAACCGCCAGCCAGCCGGGATTGACCAGTACCTTGCCTTCGGATTTGAAGGCCTCACCTTCGACGCGCGTAATTCGGGTTGTCTGCAAAAACTCCGCGCTGGGATAGAAAACCGCGAGAAAACGCTTGACGACAAAATCGTAAAGCTTGGCCTCCAATTCGTTCAGCGATTTCGGCGCCTGCAACGTGGGAATGATCGCAAAGTGATCGGAAATCTTTGTGTTGTCGAAGATCCGTTTGTTGGGCTTGACCCATTTCTCGTCGAGAATCTTCTTGGCGAAAACGTTGTAGTCGCCTTCTTTCAGCATCTTCAACGTATCGTTGACGGTGGGGATGTAATCTTCCGGCAGCGCGCGTGCATCGGTACGCGGATAGGTCAGCACCTTGTGTTTTTCGTATAGCGCCTGGGCGAGGCTGAGCGTTGTCTTGGCGGAAAAACCGAATCGGGAATTGGCCTCGCGTTGCAACGATGTCAGATCGAATAGCAAGGGAGAGGCTTGCGTAGTTGGTTTTGATTCTTCCTCTGCGATCCCGGTTTTGCCAAGGCATTTGGTGACAATGGCTTGGGCCTTTTTTTCATCCCAGAGACGCTCGGCTTTCAGCGCGTCGTCATCGTCGGACTTCTTGAACTTCTCGTCGAACCAACGGCCGGGATAGTCGCCCGCCGCCGCAGCAAAGGTTCCATGCACTTCCCAATAATCGCGAGGCCGGAAAGCCTTGATCTTTTCTTCGCGTTCAACCAGGATGGCCAGCGTCGGCGTCTGCACGCGGCCAACGGTTGTGAGCTGGAATCCGCCGGACTTGGAGTTGAATGCGGTCATGGCGCGCGTGCCGTTTATACCGACCAGCCAGTCCGACTCGGAGCGGCAAACCGCCGCATCGGCAAGCGGTTCGTAGGTCTCGCCGTCCGCCAGCGCCTTGAATCCGTCGCGAATGGCGGTTTGCGTCATGGATTGCAGCCATAACCGCTTGATGGGCTGCTTGGCTTTTGCGTATTGCACGATGTAGCGGAAGATCAGTTCGCCCTCGCGTCCCGCGTCACAGGCGTTGATCAGCGAATCCACATCTTTGCGTTTCAAGAGCTTTTGCAAAGCCTTGAGCCGGTCCTCGGATTTTTCGATCGGCTTCAATTGGAAATAGGAGGGAATGGCGGGCAAGTGAGCGAAGGTCCACTTGCCGCGCTTGACCTCCTCCTCTTCCGGCATGCCGATTTCCACCAGATGACCGACAGCTGACGACAACACGTAATCGTCGCTTTCAAAATAGTCTTTTTGCTTGGTGAATCCCCCAAGGGCCTTCGCAATATCGTTTGCGACGGAAGGTTTCTCGGCGATGATGAGGGACTTACCCATAGGTCAAATAGCTCTGCAATATGTATGAAACATTGCCGTCAAACCGGCAAAAGGGGTCAAATGATAAGCAGGCTTTTGTATTTACTGCAAGCCTGAATGCGGATAAAGGCTGAATCAGCAGATCCGGTGTGTCAGCGTTTTCTTGCGCGACCAAAAAACTAATCGCGCAGGTCAGCGCAATCGCTGGTATTTTCCACCGGGCAGCGAGGCGATCTCGCCATTTAGTTCGAGCTCGGTCAAACGCGCCATCACTTTGTCCGCCGCCAGCCCGGTTCGTTCCGACAGCGTATCGATGGAGGCGGGGTCAAATCCAAGAGCACTCAATATGGGATCCGAGGCGTCGATATCAACGAGAGCATCGCGAAAGGGTGTTTCAATTTGCAGCTCCTGAAGAATGTCAGCTGCATCCTCCACCAGCTTGGCCCCTTGCTTGATGAGTTGGTGACAGCCCTTGGAGAATGGCGAATGGATCGAGCCGGGAATGGCAAACACTTCCCGGCCCTGCTCGCCTGCCTGACGAGCCGTGATCAACGAGCCCGAAGCAATCGCTGCCTCAACCACCAAAACCCCGCGAGACATGCCGCTGATAATTCGGTTTCGACGTGGGAAGTTTTGCGCCAGCGCCGGGGTGCCGAGCGCAAACTCCGAAACAATCAATCCGAGCTCTGCCAAATCATGAGCCAACGCCTTGTTTTTCGCCGGATAGACCAGGTCCAAACCGGTGCCAACAACGGCAATCGTTGATCCTGCGCCAGCAAGGCCTCCGCGATGTGCGGCAGCGTCAATGCCCAGGGCCATGCCGGAAACAATGGTGAGCCCGGCCTCCGACAAGGCGCGCGAAAAGTTTTCCGCATTCTGCAAACCGCCCGGAGTCGCGTTACGACTGCCAACCACCGCAAATCCCGCCGCATCGGCTCGGCTAAGCAATTCGCGCCGACCTTTCAGATAGAGAATGACCGGCGGGTCCGGCGTTTCCAGTAAACGCCTCGGATAATCTTCATCCGCCAATGTCAGCAGATGGTTGTTTTCTTCTTCCAGCCACTTCATCGCCGCAGCCAAACGCTCGGCTGGCGGGCCGGCGGCAACCAAGGCGGCTTTTTTTACTCCCAGTACACTGCTTAGTGCGGCCACAGGCTGCCGAAATATCGCCGCAGGGGTGCCGAATTCGCCAAGCAACTGCCGGATGCTTTCCGGCCCCAGGCCACTGATCAGATCAAGCGATAACCAAGCCTCGGGCTCGGCGCCGGAGGGCGGAAGGGGCATGGCTTAATTGGTGGTGCTGATTACGGCGTTTGCACGACATCGCCGACCTTGATCGGGCGACGGCTGGACATGACAAGTCCGTAGGAAACCTTTTCAAACACCCGGAATACAAAAACGAGTCCATTGCGTTCATCTGGCAATTTGACCTCGCTACCCACGGGCGCATCTTCCGGCTTTGCGGTTGAAGAGTCCGACCACGAGGATGGCAACAGCGACCTAAGCCCCGAACTGCCACCACTATTGTCTTGGGTGCTGACAACCTCGCCACGTTGAAGGCTTGCAAGTACATGACCTACTTCGATTCCCTCGCGCTTACCCAAGCCAAGCGCCACTATGGAGTACTGCGCGCCCTCATCGACGCTACCGAATACGGACACGATCGAGCCCTTAACCGCTTTATCGGGTGAGCGCGGACTGTAGGATGGCAAGGTTGACTCCACAGTTGGGGTCAACCGATCACCGCGGTTGATTTCCTGCGTCGATCGGACGATTTCCAACGTGGAGCTCTCGCCAAATCGGCTTACACGTGAATCGCCCAGATAACTGGCTTCGTAGCCCAACACCTCTTTAGTCACGGGATCTACAAGCTCTTTGCCCGGACGATATACCTGCCACTTGATTCCCATTTTCGGGTTCAAGCCAACAGCATAAGCGGTGTTGCCTGCACCAATAATTACGCGGCTATCTTCTGTTGCGACGATTTTCGGCGCATTGAGCAATGCCCCTTCATCGATAACCAAAGGCAATGACAGGAAAGGGCCAATCGCCCGGGATGGAATTGACGGAATTGCCAACGCGAGGCCATCGACGCGAATCTGGGGAGCAAGTTTTACGGTTCCGCCAATTGCTCCTGTGGCGTCGCCGGCACCGCCGCCGACAACGGACAACAGGGGGCGGCCATCAGCATCGAAGGTAAGTTTGATTACGTCGCCGGGGTATATCCAATGCGGATTTTTGATCTGGTCGCGATTCATGTTCCAAATCTCGGGCCAGCGCCAAGGTTCCTTGAGGAAGCGGCCTGAAATATCCCAAAGCGTGTCGCCTTTGACAACGGCGTAAGACCCAGGCGCGTTTTCTGCCAGCGCAATCGGCTTGGTTTCGGCAGTTTTCTTGGCGGCGGCCTTGGGCGAGGCCTCCGCTTTGGCGTCCGGAGTAGCCTGGCCCCACACTAACTGCGGAACAAATCCTGCAATCGTGAAGACAAAGAGAAGTGTGAGCTTGCTTTTCTTCATGGCGGATCCCACTTTTTGATATGTTCGTTGGTGGTCTTGCAGGGTATTTGCAGCCATCCGTATTTGCCAGAAAGGGCGACTTCCACTAGACTTGAAGGTCAGTAGTACGCCCCAAACTTAAAGTTGTCTCTGAAGATTCTGCACCTAATTTATTCAATTCGCAAGCAAATATGGCTATTCTGGACGTTCTGACCTATCCCGACCCGTTCCTCGCCCGTGTGGCTGAGCCTGTCAAGATAATCGACAATAAAATCAAGAAGTTGGTCGATGATATGGCCGAAACGATGTACGACGCGCCCGGAATTGGCTTGGCGGCCACCCAAGTTGGCGAATTGAAGCGAATCATGGTCATCGATGTTTCGGAAGACAAAAGCCAATTGCGGGTTTTTATTAATCCCGAAATCATCAAGAAAGAGGGCGCTGCCGTAAATGAGGAGGGCTGTTTGTCGGTCCCCGGCTTTTACGACAAAGTTGAGCGTGCAGAGACGGTCATGGTTACCGCGTTGGACCGGGATGGTCAGCGATTCACGATCAATGCGTCGGGTATGTTGGCGGTATGCATCCAGCACGAAATTGATCACCTTGATGGGCGCGTATTCGTCGAGTATTTGTCCCCGCTCAAATCCAACAGGATCAAGAACAAACTGGTGAAGCGGCAGCGGGAAATTGAGCGCGAAACGGAGCTTGCGCAGCCGAGACAACGTGTGGCAGCTCGCGCGTAAGCGCGTAGCATTCAGCAATCAAGACGCCGGCTTGATGGCCGGCGTTTTTGTTTGTGGAAACAGCACGAGATGAGGCTGATATTTGCCGGTACTCCCCCGTTCGCCGCTACGGCGCTCGACGCGCTTGTTCGCGCGGGACACACCGTCGCGCTCGTGCTGACGCAGCCTGACAGGCCATCCGGTCGGGGAATGAAGCTGACAGAAAGCGCAGTTGCCAAAGCGGCAGCCAAGTATTCGCTGCGAGTGGAAAAACCCGAATCGCTGAAATCGACCGAAGTGCAATCGATGTTGAGCGAACAGCAGGTGGACGTCATGGTCGTGGTTGCCTATGGCATGTTGCTACCGGTAGCTGTTCTTGAACTGCCAAAATGGGGTTGCCTGAATATCCATGCCTCATTGCTTCCGCGCTGGCGAGGCGCCGCCCCCATTCAGCGCGCCATTGAAGCGGGTGATGCCTTGACCGGCGTAAGCGTTATGCAAATGGACGCGGGACTTGATACGGGCGCGGTCTTGCTGGAAAAACGGATGCCAATAGAGCCGGACGACAATAGTGCGAGCCTGTTTGAAAGGCTCGCATCGCTTGGGGCGGAGGCTATTGTTGAAGCGTTGGCGGATTATCAACAGCTGAAGGCGGTCCCGCAGGAAAGTAGCGGGATAACATATGCAAAGAAAATCCTTAAATCGGAAGCGCGAATCGACTGGACCCTTCCGGCAGTGGTTTTGGAGCGGCGCATGCGCGCATTCGACCCCTTTCCCGGTTGTGAATGCCTGCTGGAAAACGAACCTCTCAAAGTGTGGCGATCAGCGGTTGTAAAAATCGATGGTCAGGAGGCGCAAGCGGGCACAGTAGTAGGGGTTGGCGAGAAGGAACTGGTGATCCAGTGCGGCAAAGGACAACTGCGCCTTGAATCGGTGCAGCGGCCTGGAGGCAGAAGATTATCGATAAGTGAGTTTCTGCATGGCTCTGACATCAGACCGGGCATGGTGCTTTCGTGACTGCTTCGATGACCGGTATGGTCGCGGTTCAGGCGGCGAGTTCCAGTGTCGTCGGACGCGCGTTGTCGGGGGAAAACCTGGATCGTGCACTTGAAGCTGTTCTGTCGGACGCCGAAACCCTGAGTGCAAACGAACGCGCCGCCGTCTATTCCATTGCCTTCGATACCTTGCGACACTACGGCCTGCTGTCCGCCCAGCTCGACACTTTGCTGTCGCAGCCGATAAGCGATGCGCCGGTCAGGCATTTGTTGCTGGTCGCCTTGTCGCAGTTGCAGTTCTCCAAGGCGGCCGCGCATGCGATTGTCGATCACGCCGTGTCGACGGTCGAACAGTCAGGATACCCAAGGGCAAAATCGCTGGTGAATGCGGTACTGCGTAATTTTTTGCGTTCACCCGAGAAATTCAAGCGCGAACGCTTCAAGCTCGATGTTGTACGGTATGACTTTCCCAAGTGGTGGATACAGCGGATGAAAAGCGAGTATCCAGCCCAATGGGAACCCGCGTTGCTGTCGGCGCGCGATCATCCGCCCATGTGGTTGCGTGTCAACCAGCGACGCGCAATGGTCGTGGAATATCTGCAAAAGCTGGCTGACAAGGGGCTGGCCGCAGCGCACCATTCCGGACAGGCAATTCTTGTTGAAAAACCGGTACCGGTTCATGAGCTGCCGGGATTTTTCGACGGCCTGGTTTCAGTGCAGGACCTTGGTGCGCAACAGTCCGCTTTGTTGCTGGGAGCGGAGCCGGACATGCGGGTGCTGGACGCCTGTGCGGCACCGGGCGGAAAGGCCTGTCATTTGTTGGAGTACGCCGATATCAAGTTGGTGGCGCTTGACGCGGACCGGCGCAGATTGGGCCGCGTAGCCGACAATCTCAAACGCCTTGGCCTGGAAGCGGAGCTAAAGGCGGCGGACGCCGGCAAGGTTGCCGCATGGTGGGATGGCAAGCCGTTCGAGCGAATTCTGTTGGATGTGCCTTGCTCTGGATCAGGTGTGGTTCGGCGTCATCCCGATATCAAATGGGGACGACGGGAAACCGATCTGATCAAGTTTGCAACTCAGCAGGCAAACCTGCTTGCCGCATTGTGGAATTGCCTCGGCAATGGTGGTAGATTGCTATATGCCACTTGTTCCGTATTTGGCATTGAAAATGACGGCATCGTCGAGCAATTCCTGCAAAAAACGCCGACCGCACGGCCGCTGGCTCTCCCCGAATTCCCACTCGTGCCAGTAGGTGTTAGTGCCGAGTTGCCGGCCTTGCCCGGCAGCCAACTTCTTCCCAATCATGCTCACGACGGTTTCTATTACGCGCTTCTGGAGAAAGTCGAATAGGCGTCGCGTGTCGATGATGCGGTGGTTTGCCTGTCTGGTGTTGGCGTTGTTGCCATCGGCCACTTACGCGCAAACGGCGAATATTCAGTCGGCAAAACTTGAGCTGACCGAAGAGGGCTATCAGCTCAACGCTGATGTCGAATTGCAGCTGACTTCCGCCATGCAGGAGGCTGTGCGCAAGGGGGTTCCCTTGTATTTCGTCGCGGAATTTCAGCTGACGCGTGGTCGCTGGTATTGGATGGATCAAACCCTGATCTCTGCCAATCGAGATCGCCGGGTGTCTTATGCACCGCTGACGGATCAATATCGCGTGGTGACATCGGGCGTGTCGCAAAACGTATCGTCGTTCGACGATGTGAGGCGCCTTTTGTCGCGGGTGCGTTCATGGACGGTTGCCGACAAAAGCCAATTGAGGCCCGGGGAAAAATACGAGGCCGCGCTGCGTTTCCGCCTCGACACCTCGCAGTTGCCCAAACCCTTTCAACTGAACGTTCTCGGCTCGCGCGAATGGAACCTGGCGTCCGACTGGCATCGCTGGAGCGTGACGCCATGATTCGCATCATCATCCTTGTTTGCGTTGCGCTGGGCATTGCATTGATTGCGCTATTGTTCCGGGCCAGCAGCAACAATGCATTTTTCGGCCAGCAATATCCTTGGCTGTTCGGCGTTGGCATCGCGTTGACGGTCGGTCTGTTGGTGCTGATCGGCTTCCAGATTTATTCGCTATGGAAGAAGCTTAAAGGACGCGTATTCGGCGCCAAGCTAGCGTTGCGCCTGATGGCCGTTTTTGCGTTGATGGCCATTATTCCCGGCGGACTCGTATATGCGATCTCGGTACAGTTTCTAAATCGGTCGATCGATTCCTGGTTTGACGTGCCTATCGACAAGGCGCTTGAGGGCGCACTCAACCTCGGCAAGAGCGCGCTCGACGGATCGCTGACCGAGATGGCGCGGAAAGGCCGCGAGGCGGCGTTTCGTTTATCTGAAAGCACATCCGACGAAACCGCCATGCTCAAAGAACTGCGGGCACAGTTTGGTTTTGAAGAGATGTCGTTGTTTGCGGCCGACGGCAAGTTGATCTCATTGGCGGGCAATCGGAGCCGTTTGTTTGGCGACAAACCCACACTTGCCGAGATGAAGGAGGCCTTGCAAAAAGCGCCGGTCAAGGCGGCGGAGTCACTCTCCGACCGTATTCTTTATTTGCGCGTTGTCCTGCCGGTTGCGCCGCGCACGGCCATGGAAGCACCTCAAGTCATGCAGGTCGTGATCGCCGCGCCAGCAGCGCTCGCAACGGATGCGCAAAGTGTGGAGGCGGGCATTCGCGACTACCAGCAGCTCGGTTTGCAGCGCGAGGGGCTGAAGCAACTATTCGCGCTCACATTGACATTGGCGATGGTGCTCACTTTGTTCTCGGCGATCTCGTTGTCATTCCTGCTGTCTGAACGACTGTCTGAGCCGCTATCGGCGCTCGCCGAATCCACCCGTGCAATTGCCAAAGGCGACTTTACCAAGCTCAATCCGGTGAAGAGTCGCGACGAATTTGGCGTGCTGACGCAGTCATTCAACACCATGACACGCCAGTTGGCGGAGGCCTCCGATATCGTCGCCCGCAAGCAGCAGGAGCTGGAAAACAGTAAAACCTATCTGGAGTCGATTCTTGGCAATCTTACTTCCGCAGTGTTGACACTGGATGAGCGTTTGTATGTAAAGACCTTGAACAAAAATGTTGAAGACATGCTGGGTTTTTCGCATCAGCTGCTTAGAGGCGTCCGATTGCCTGATTGGGGAACCGTCTTGCCGGCGGCGGCGCCAATGGTTGAAGACATCGTCTCGCAGCTCGCCATACAGCGCGACAAAGCGTGGGAGCGCCAATTCGAGTACGACGGCCCGGCTGGAAAACGTACGCTACTGGTACGCGGCAGCAAACTGCCGGCTACGATTGATTCCGGCTTTGTACTGGCATTCGATGACGTGACCGGATTGATACAGGCACAGCGGGATGCGGCCTGGGGCGAGGTCGCGCGCCGGCTGGCGCACGAGATCAAGAATCCGCTGACGCCGATCCAGCTGTCCGCCGAACGCATGCAGCACAAGCTGGCAAGCAAACTGCCGAAGGACGAGCAGGAAATGCTGCTGCGAGCAACCAACACCATTGTTGCCCAGGTGGGCGCCTTGAAAGGCATGGTGGACGATTTCAGCCTCTACTCGCGCAGTTCGCGCCTGACTCGTTCGAGTATCGAATTGAACGAATTGATTCGCGAAGTGCTGGTGTTGTACGAGTCAATGAATACGGGCGCTGAAATAAAACTATCCAGCAAATTGCCGAAAATTTTCGCCGACTCAGCCTTGTTGAGGCAGGTCATACACAACCTGGTGCAAAACGCGCTGGACGCCATGGCCGGCACACCCTCCCCCAGATTGTTGGTGGAAACGTCGCCTCATCGGGACTCAGTGAAGTTGGTGGTCGAAGACAATGGAACCGGCATACGCGACGACATGATGGCGCGCATTTTTGAACCCTATGTCACCACCAAACCCAAAGGTACCGGTTTGGGATTGGCCATAGTGAAGAAGATTGTCGATGAGCACGGCGGCAGCGTGGTCATCGCAAACGCAAAATCGCATGGTGCGCGGGTTGAAATCGTCCTGCCGATATTGGCCGAATCGCCGGACGCGGGAACGGGCTTGGACGTATGATGCAGCAACGGAGCAATCAGCATGACAGCGAATAATATTCTGGTCGTCGATGACGAGATCGGCATTCGGGAGCTGCTTTCCGAGATTCTCAAAGACGAAGGCTACAACGTGAAGCTGGCCGAGAACGCGGCCGCCGCCCGCGCGCACAGACGCGAGGCGCGCCCAGACCTGGTTTTGCTGGATATCTGGATGCCCGACACCGACGGTATCTCATTGCTGAAAGAGTGGGCCATGTCGGGACAACTGACCATGCCGGTGGTGATGATGTCCGGCCACGGTACCATTGAGTCGGCAATTGAAGCCACCCGCATCGGCGCCTTCGACTTTCTTGAGAAACCGATCAGCCTGCCGAAGCTGATTGCCACAGTCGGCAAGGCGCTCGCCGGCGGCAAGGCGTTGCCGAAAACCGGATTGACCTTTGCCCATATGGGCCGGGCCAAGGTCATGGTTGAGTTGCGCCAGCGGCTCGAACAGGTCAGTCGCCTGAAGTTGCCGCTGCTGCTGAGTGGCGACCCCGGTTGCGGCTTCGAAATGGTCGCTCGGGTAGTGCATCAACGAAATACCGCGTGGGTTTCCATGCCGGATCATGGCTGGCTCGCACACAATCCATTTGCGCCGCTCGCCGAGGCCCGGGATGGCGTCCTGTTCCTCGATCAATTGGAGCGTCTCAGCAAAACCGAACAAAAAGGCTTGCTGCAATTGATCGGAAAGCTCGACAAATTCAATGTCCGGCTGATTGTGGCCGCGGCGCAGCCATTGTTGCCGCTGGCGGATAGCGGCGATTTCGATGCGGCCCTGCTGGCACAGCTTTCCGGTGTAACGCTGAGAATCCCCGCCTTGAGAGAGCATCCGGAAGATATTCCCGATTTGGCCAACACGATACTTCTGCAGATGGTTGAGGCCAATGAGTGCCCGTTACGACAGCTGAATGTCGGGGCACTGAATGCACTGAGAAATCTGGACTGGCCGGGTAATTTGCCGATGCTGCAGAACGCCATCAAGACGTTGGCGTTGACCAGTCTTAACAGCGAAATTACCGCGGAAGATGTTTCGCGCGTATCCCGAGAGTTCGGGCTGGACCACGGGGACCGCAGTAGCGGTCATCCGCGCATTCCGTTTGATGTTCCATTGCGCGAAGCGCGGGAACGATTCGAATATCAGTATTTTCTGCACCATATCCGCCGCGAGGAAGGCAATATGTCCCGCGTCGCGGACAAAGTTGGCTTGGAGCGTACGCACCTTTATCGAAAATTAAAACAACTCGGTATACGCCCGTCAGCCAAGGGCGAGGAAAACAACTAGAGTTTCAGCGACATGTATTCCTTGTCGTAGTACATGTCACCGATTTTTAATGCCTGCTTCTCCAGCCCGAATGGCACAAATCCGGCTGTCAGATAGAGCGATCGGGCACCTTCATTTGAATGTGTCACGGTCAGGTTGATTTGCTCCAGACCCTCAAGCGCTCCAGCCCGGGCGATTAGGGCGTCCAATAATTTTCGGCCTAGCTGGTGACCGCGAAATGCCGGGATGACATACATTCCGATCACGGTCCCCTTGTGCCGGTTTTTAACACGCGCTTCTCGCTCGAAGCCAGTGCATCCCACAAGTTGCCCGTCAGTAGAAAACGCGCCAACGACAAAGTCATCGCTACCCGGACCGCCAAAACGCCGCGCCAGCTTCTCCGGTGCAGTGGCAAGTCCTTCTTCGTAAGTGGTGGTGAAGGCGTCAGGAAATTCCAGCAGCCCCTGATTACGCGTCTGCCAGTAAAGCTCGGCATCGGTCGCCACCAGACAGCGAATGGAAAGGCTATTCAAGTCGGCCAATTCGCACCGCCGTAAGACCCGGTTTGACGTGCACCAAGGTCGGCATGATGAGAACGCAGCTATCGTATGGCGCTTGCACTGGTTTACCGGCATCAGTGGCAATCAAGTCACCCTGATGTGGCACGATCGATAGTCCCTTCAGACCCGAGGCAAATCGATAGTCCAGCGACGAGGCGATTAACGCATCGGTGATGCGAACCACTTTTTGTGTCGGCAACGTAGCGGTATCGATCTGCGCATCCGCCAGCGCGCGATCGACGACATCGAGCGTGCGCAGAAATCGCCATGTGGTTTGCCAGGCGAGTGTTTCCGATGCACGTTCCCAGTGCTGGCCGCACTCGACCAGCAGTGCTGCCTTGTGCGAAATGGGATCGCCAAAGCCACCGTAGTCGCGCATACGAGTACCGTTGGCGTGGCCGACATCGGCGACGATGAACTCGGGCACGCCGGTACGTTTGGAAAGTTCTATTCCCTTGTCCAAAGGCCCCGAGATCATCACCGGTCCGTGCGGATCATGCATCGAGTGAATATCGAGCAGATAGTCGATCTGGTCGATGATCGGCCGCATGGCGCGTGCACGCGTGAGCTCTACCGACTGGCGTGGACCATCCAATGTTGCTGGGGTCCAGACCCGATTGAAATCTTCATCGACAAATCGGCTTGCGTGCGGCAGTTTCGGATCGAACCGGTGAAACGCCTCGACGTTGGCAAACGAAAGCGAAAGTTTGCCGCAGGTTGGGCGCACGTTCATTTTGAACAGACGGTCGACCGCCAGCGCGCCACAGATCTCGTTGCCGTGGGTGATGGCATTCACCATCACGTGCGGCCCCGGCTTGCCGGAGTCGAACGTGGTGATGTAGTCGATGCCGGTGTTGCCGTTCTTATAGGCAGAAATATCCGGTGGGGACAGTTCTACGGTGTAGGGCGAGGTGCCGGGCTTGGCCGGGTTAGTGCTCATGGTGTTTGTGTCCGTGATGGTCGTGGCCATGATGATGGCCGTGGTCGTGATCGTGTCCGCAATCGTGATGGTGATGATGCGCCGGCATGTTCTCGCGCGAGTAGGCGGCGATCGCTTTGATCAGGTTGCTGATATCGCCCTGAAGCTTGTCGAAGCCGGCATTGCGCTCACGGCTATTCTCATCCATGTACAGCTTGCGATTCACCTCGATCTGCAGCGAATGCTTGTGCTCGGCCGGGTCGGAATAGGCGCGCACCAGCTCCACGCCTTTGTACGGGTCGTTGATGCGCACGTCATAACCCATGCCGCGCAATGTGGTGGCGACAAACTGGGTGAACGCTGGCGAACAGGTGCTGCCATCGCGATCGCCCAGCACGAAATCTGCGCGCGCTACACCAGGCCCCTCTTCCGATATCACCGACGACGTCGCCGGCATCGAGTGGCAGTTGATATGCCAGACCGCACCGTAGTGTTTGTGTGCTGCGTTGATCGCGTCGCGTACCGCCTTGTGATACGGCGCGTAGAACTGCGCGATTCGCGCCTGTACTTCCGCGACCGAGAGCTTTCGGCTATAGATCGGCTCGCCGGTATCGAGCAGGCGCCACACCAGGCCGATACCCTTCTCGGTTTTACGGCTTGCATTGATCGGGCCGGGCCAGGGTGCATCGAGCAGCGCGGCGTCGATATCGAGCAGGGAACGATTGGCATCGATGTAGCTGCGCGGAAAATTGGCCGCGATCAGCATGGCGCCGTGATCCGGCGCCGCGCCATATAGCGCTTCAACGTGCGTGTCTTCGGCGCGGCGCAGCGTGAGATGCGGCACGATGGTGTCGAAGTCGGCCGGATACTGGACGCCGCTGTGTGGCGAATCAAAGACAACCGGCACGTCGTGGTCGTGCCCAGTGCGCGATGGGGTATGCGTAAATGGCGAGGTGGATGCGGACATGAATTGCGGCCTTTGCAGCAGTAATTTTATTCGTTGAGATGGCAGGCGGAAAGCCGATTGACGGCAATGGTCTTGAGTTGGGGTGCCTCGACGCGGCAGCGTTCCATCGCATGCGGACAGCGCGGATGAAAATGACAGCCCGATGGCGGGTGCAGCGGTGAAGGGATCTCGCCCTTGATGGCGACGAAATCTTTCTTGCGCACGTCGAGCGAGGGCACCTCCGCCAGCAGTGCTCGCGTGTAAGGATGATTCGGCTGGGAAAAGAGCTCCTCGGCCGGCGCGGTTTCCACCACGCGTCCCAGATACATGATCACAACACGGTCCGAGAGATGCCGCACCACGCCAAGATCGTGACTGATGAAAAGATAAGTGAGATTGAGCTCTTCGCGCAGCTCAATAAACAAATTGAGCACCTGCGCCTGAATGGATACGTCCAGTGCGGCCACCGCTTCGTCGCAGACGAGGAATTTCGGCTTCACCGCCAACGCACGTGCAATACCGATGCGCGCCCGTTGGCCGCCGGAGAATTGATGCGGAAATCTTCGCGCCAGCGCCGGATCCAAGCCAACTTTGCTCATCATCGCGGCGACGTATTCGCTCTGTTGTTTGCCATCGACGATTCGGTGAACGACGGGTGCTTCGCCGATGATGCTCTCAACGCGATAGCGTGGATTAAGCGATGCATACGGGTCCTGGAAAATCATCTGCACCTGCAATTGCATCACACGCTTGTCGGCAGCAGACATGGTGTCGACATTGACACCTTGCCACCAGCGTTCCCCCGATGTTTGCGGGTGAATGCCGCACACCACCCGGCCCAGCGTCGATTTTCCGCAACCCGATTCACCCACCAGCCCGACGACCTCGCCTGGCTGGATGGCAAGATCGACATGGTCTACCGCATGCACTACTTCGTCTTTTACGTCGGCGCCCAGCTTCTGCGCCACGCGACCGGCCAGGTCGAGCCGTCGCGCAAATTGCTTGGATATATTCTTCAGTTCGAGAATCGGTGAGCTCATCGGCGTAGTTACCTTCAGGCTTGCGGATGAACGCAGCGAACGCCACGGTCTGGATAAGGGTGCGATATCGGTGGCGCGATCTCGCATTCGGCGGTGCGATAACCGCAGCGATCACGGAACGCGCAACCACTACCAATCGCCAGCAATGACGGTGTCATGCCGGGAATCTGCTTCAGCGGTGTACCTTTTACATTGCGGCTGGGTACCGACTCCAGCAGGCCCTTGGTGTAAGGATGCAACGGTTTGTCCAGCACGGCGGAAACTTGGCCGCTTTCGACAATCTTGCCGGCGTACATCACCGCCACCTCGTCGGCCAAGCCCGCCACCACCGAAAGATCGTGCGTAATCCAGATCAGGGCGGTGCCGGATTCGCGGCAAAGCTTCTGCATTTCAAACAGGATTTGCCCCTGTATCGTTACGTCCAGCGCGGTAGTCGGCTCATCGGCAATGATGACGTCCGGCTTGTTTAGCAGCGCAATTGCGATCGCCACCCGCTGTCGCATGCCGCCGGAAAACTGGTGCGGATAGGACGCAAGCCGCTCATCTGGCGAAGGAATGCCAACTTGCACCAGCGCCGCGCGGCACCGATCACGCGCCGCAGCCTTGCTGATGTCGTGATGCGCAAGCACGGCCTCGATCATCTGCGTGTCGATGCGCAACACCGGGTTCAACGTCATCATCGGGTCCTGGAAAATCATCGCAACGCGATTGCCGCGCAGCTTGCGCCACTGATCGGGCGACAGCGCGGTGATGTCCTGGCCGTTCAATACGATCTTGCCTTCGACAATGCGGCCCGGCGCGTCGATCAGCCCCATGATTGAATAGCCGGTCATCGATTTACCCGAGCCCGATTCGCCGACCAGACCGAGAATCTTGCCGCTCTCAAGAGAAAAGGAAACGTCGTCCACCGCTTTCACCACGCCGGCCTTGGTGAAAAAATGCGTGCGCAGGTTGTCGACGGTGAGGACCGCACTCATTGGCCGGCCTCACAGCACAAAAACGACAAACTCAAGCACTGGCGCGCCTTCCGGGCACAAAATGCCCCAAACGCCGCGCCAATTCTGGAGTTTTGTTTGTGGCGCATCATTTCTTCAACCTCGGATTCAGCACATCGCGCAGCTGGTCCGCCACCAGATTGATGGCGACAATGGTGATCAACAGCGCCAGTCCCGGGTAAAAACTGATCCAGTATTTGCCGCTCATCAAATAGGTAAAACCGTTCGAGATCAGCAAGCCAAGCGAAGGCTCTGTGATCGGCAAACCGAGACCCAGAAACGACAACGTGGCCTCCAACGAAATCGCGTGCGCCACCTGCACTGTTGCCACCACGATCAGCGGCGGCAGGCAATTCGGCAGCATGTGGCGGAACAGGATGCGCGCCTTGCTCAGCGCCAGTACCTGTGCGGCTTCGATGTACTCTTTCTGTTTTTCCACCAGCGCAGATGCGCGCACGGTGCGAGCGTAGTACGCCCACTGCACGGTGATCAGCGCAATCACAATCTTGTCGGCGCCCTGCCCCAGCAGCGCCAGCAAAATCAGCGCGATCAGGATGGCGGGGAATGACAACTGGATATCGACGACGCGCATGATTAGCGTATCCACCCAGCCGCCGAAGTAGGCCGCAATCAGGCCGAAGAACAATCCGATTGCCAGCGCCACTACCGTGCTCACCACGCCCACGCCCAGCGAAATCCGCAGGCCATAGAAAATCCCGGACAACATGTCCCGACCCTGATCGTCTGTGCCGAGTAAATGAGTTTTTCCCGCCATCGATTGTTCGCCCGGCGCCAGCTTGCCGCTCATCACGTCGAGTTGCGCAAGATCGTAAGGATTCTGCGGTGAAATCAGCGGCGCGAAGATCGCAATCAGCACTACAGTTACCAGTAGCGCGAGGCCCACCAGCGCGAGCTTGGACGCGGCGAACTCACCCCACAGTCGCTTGAACGGGCTCTCGACATCAACCATCGGCGTCGCGCTCAATGTCCACCCCCTGCGCTGCCACCCAGTCGCACACGTGGGTCGAGCACCGAATACACCATGTCGACTACGAAGTTGATGACGATGAAAACAAACACGATCACCATCAGGTACGACACGATGACCGGCCGGTCGAGCTGATTGATCGAGTCGATCAGCAACTTGCCGGAACCGGGCCAGGCGAAGATGGTTTCGGTGATGATCGAGAACGCAATCAAGCCGCCGAACTCGAGACCGATCACGGTGACGATCGGGATCATGATGTTCTTCAGCACGTGCACACCGATCACGCGGCCCGGCGAAACACCCTTGGCGCGGGCGAACTTCACGTAATCCTGCAGCAGCGCCTCCCGCGTCCCGGCGCGTGTGAGGCGAATCAGCAGCGACAGTTTCAACAGTGCCAGATTGAAGGCCGGCATGAACAGATGCGTGAGTCCGTCCCAGGTCAGAAAGCTGACTTGAAGCCCCAGCACATTCACCGTTTCCCCGCGTCCATTCGACGGCAGCCAGCCCAGGTGAACCGAGAAGAACATGATCAGCACCAGCCCCACCCAGAAAGTCGGCAGTGAAAAGCCGACGATGGAGCCCGCCATGATCGAGCGGCCCACCACGCCATCCGGCTTCAGCCCGGCGTAAAGGCCCAGCGGAATACCAAGGCAGACGGCAATGAACAATGCGCAGAAGGCTAGTTCCAGCGTTGCCGGAAGCTTGGACAGGATCAGCGTTAGCGCTGGTGTGCCAAAGACGAATGATTTACCCAAGTCGCCGGTGACGGCACCCTTGAGGAACACCAAGTACTGCTCGTACAACGGTTTGTCCAAGCCAAGCGCGACGGTAGCGCGAAGCTTTTCAACTTCGTCCGCCTGCGGATTGACTAAGAGCTCGATCGGGTTGCCAATCGCATAGACGCCGGCGAACACTAGCAAGGACATCACCACCAGCACAAAACCGGATTGAAACAGGCGGCGGATGGTGTAGGCGAGCATGGATTACCGGGGGCAAAAAGACGAATTATCGACCAGCCAAATCATCTCATGCCACGCCATGCAATCGCACACAGATGCACGCAAACGCCAGATAACGCCTGTCAATCTACTTGCCCGACGGCCGGATCATCAGCGCGTTGAACCGGCGCTGCGCGCGGGGTGTGACCGTGAGGCCCTTCTTGGTCGCGAAATCGAAGATCGGATAGAACACCGGGATCAGCGGCTGGTCTCCCATGGCGAATTTGATTGCGCGGCCCAGCAGTTCATTGCGGCGCTCGTCGTCCATGGTTTGCAGCGCGTCGCTTAGCAAGCCATCGACGATCACATTGGAATAGCGCGTGCGGTTGGCGGTGCCGAAGCCTTTGGCGGGGGTGAAGGTGGCCACCAAGGCGCGCAGACTGTTGGCGGCTTCTTCAGCGCCGTATTGCGCGGCGAATGCGCTGAAATCCTGTTTGGACGCGCGCGAGAAAAACAGGCTGCCGGGGATAGCCTCGACTTCGGCTTTCAATCCCAGCCGGGTCCACATTTGCGCCACCGCCTGCGCTACCGACGCATCGTTGGGATAGCGATCATTGGTGGCATGTAGCACGATGCGGAAGCCCTCGCCCCAGCCGGCCTCTTTCAGTAACGCCTGCGCCTTGGCGATATCGAACGGATCCGGCTTCAACCCTTTCAAAGAGCCGGGAAATTGCTCGGCCAGCAATTGTGAGGCGGCGATTCCGCTGCCGTCCATCACACGGTCAATGATGGCCGCGCGATTGATAGCCATGGAAAGCGCCTTGCGTACCCTCGGGTCCTTGAGCGGATTCTTGTCCAGCGGTTTGCCGTCCTTTGCGGTGACAAAAGGCGAAACGTCGCGTGCCGAATCGAGCGCAATGTAATGCACCAGCGCAGCCGGGCCGCGGAACAGGCTGTATTTGCCGTCGCTCTTGATGCGCGCCATATCGGCGCTGGGCACGGCGTCGATCGCATCGACCTGGCCCGACAGCAGTGCCGCCAACCTTGCCGGGTCCTTGGCCAGCACGCGTTCGATCACTTTTGCCCACGGCGGTTTTGGCCCCCAGTATTTGTCGAAGCGTTCCACCGTCAGCTGCTCACCGTTTTTCCATTCGACCAGCTTGTACGGCCCGGTGCCGATGGCCGCCTTGCCGGCATTGAAATCCTGCGTGGTGGTGCCCTTGGCGGCCGAGGCGGAAACGATAAACACATTGGCCAGATCGTTCGGCAGCATCGGCGTAGGCGCGGAGGTCTTCATCTGCAACGTGTGATCGTCGATCTTGATGATCTTCTCCACGCCGCGGGTGAATTGCGAAAATGAATTCGGCGAGTTGGGCACATTCGGCACACGCTCCCACGTGAAGATCACATCGTCGGCGGTAAACGGCGCGCCATTGTGAAATGTCACGCCCTTGCGCAGCTTGATTTCCCAGGTCAGGTTATCGATGTTTTTCCAAGACGCCGCCAGCTGCGGGCGCGGCAACAGTTTGTCGTCGAGCATCGCCAGCCGCTCGTAAATCAATTCATGCGAGGAACCGGTCGGGAAAGCCGCGAAGAAATGCGGGTCCAGCGTGTTCAATTCAAGCTTGGTGCCCATCGTCAGCGTTTGTGCGGTCGCCGAAAACCCAGTCATCGACAGCAGCAATGTGGAGGCGGCAATGGCAGCAATGCGGCGAACAAGCATGGCGATTTCCTCGGACATGGATGAAGGTACCGGCCGGCAGCTCAACGGTGCGCTCGTTGCGGCGCGGCTGGTGCAACGCGACTATTATTATGGAACGACAAACTCCTGGCGCCCCCATTATGCCGCGCATTGCACTGGGTACCTTCATGCTCGAATCCAACGGCCATTCGCCGGTCGCCACACGCGAGGAGTTCGCGCAGAACTACCTGGAATTTGGCGAGGCGATGGCGACCGACTGGCAATCGGCACATCCGCGCGTATCCAAATGCCTGACCGGATTTATCAGCAAGATGAACGAGGGCGATGCCTGGACGCCGCTGCCGCTGATGGGTGCGATGGTGGGCGCCAGCGGCCCGATCGATCAGGTGTTCTTCGATGAAGTGCTGCGCGAGATGACCACGCGGTTGGCAGCGCAGCTGCCGGTGGACGGCGTGTTTCTGTCTTTGCATGGTGCCGCGATCGGGACGGTGGATCCGGACCCGGATGGCACGCTGCTGGAAGCGGTGCGCAAGCTGGTCGGACCGAACGTGCCGGTCATTGCCACACTCGACCTTCATGCCAACGTGTCGCAGAAGATGGTGGATAACGCCGATTTGCTGGTGGCGTATCGCACCAACCCGCACGTCGACATGAGCGAGCGCGGCGAAGAGTCGGCGGTACTGATGCGCGAGCTGTTGTCGGGCGTGCGCGCAACGGCGGCGTTTGTGAAGTTGCCTTTCATCCCGCCATCGGTGACGCAGAACACCAAGTCCGGCCCCTACGCCGACATCATTGCCTACGGCCAATCGAAAATCGATGCTGGTGTGATGAACGTCTCTGTGGTCAGCGGGTTTTCGCTGGGCGATACGATCAAGAATGGCATGTCGGTGATTGTTACCACGCGCAACGATGCAGCTCGCGCACGAAAGCTGGCGAACGATATTGCCCAGCGCAACTGGGACCAGCGGCATCGCTATATCCCGAAGCTGACCAGCCTTGAAGACGCGACAAAAATGGCGCTTGAATGTGGACGCGATGCATCAAAACCGGCTTTGCTGTTCGCTGATGTGGCCGACAATCCCGGCGGCGGCGGGCGCGGCAACACGGTATGGATATTGAAGGCGTTTCACGAAGCGAACTTACAAGGGGCATTGCTTGGTATTTTCTTCGATCCGGCGCTGGCGGCGGAGGCGCATCGATTGGGTGTAAGCGCCAAATTTCACGCGCAATTCAATCGCGAGGAAACCCATCCGCTGTCGGGACGGTTCGAGGCGGACGCCGTGGTTGAGGGTTTGCACGACGGCGACATCATCGGCGTGCGCGGAATCGCGGCGGGCAATCGCATTGCGCTGGGACCAATGGCGCTGCTCAAGCTGAACGGCATCCGCGTGGTGGTGGTAAGCATCCGCCAGCAGTGCAAGGACACGGCGATGTTCGAGGTGTTCGGCGTCGATATTGCCAAGGCGCGTTCGGTGATCGTCAAATCGCGCGGGCATTTCCGTGCGGCATTCGACCTGCTGTTTTCCGACGACCGCATTATCGAGGTCGACGTGCCTGGTTTGACCACGCCGATCCTGTCGCGGGTGCCGTATCGCAATGTGCCACGACCGATTTTTCCGCTGGACGAGGATACGGTCTGGACACCGGCTGCCTGAAAAACCAAAGGACAAACCCCAGCACTGGTGCGGCTTTCCAGCCATTTGTGCTCCAGAAGCCGCGCCAGTGCTGGAGTTTCAAATAAAAAACGGCACACCGAAGTGCGCCGTTTTGGTTGAGGCTGCAGACGGCGTTACTTCGCCGGCTTCAATCCCATCGCCAGCGTGTATTGGTCGGTGCGCGCCGTGTACTTCACGCCCTTCACCGTCGCCCAGGTTGAAACTTCATAGTGCAACGGGATCAGGCCGACGTCACCCATCACCATTTCTGCCGCCTGCTGAATCATCGCTTCGCGCTTCTTGTCGTCCATCGTCACCAGCGCATCCGACAGCACTTTGTCGAACGCCGGATTGGAATAGCGGCCCCGGTTGGTCACGCCCATGCCTTTGGCTTGATCGTAAGTGGCCAGCAGCGAGCGCATCGCCGAGCCTTGTTCGCCTGACTCCGTTCCCCAGCCCAGTACCATGTAGCCGAATTCAAGCTTGGTAGCGCGGGTGAAGTAAACGTTCGACGGCATCGTTTCCACTTTGGCATCGATACCGATGCGCGAGTAGAACTGCGCCAGTGCCTGCACCACGTTGGCGTCGTTGATGTAGCGATTGTTGGGACCATGTAGCGTCATCGCAAAGCCATTCGGGTAGCCGGCTTCGGCCAGCAGCTTTTTGGCACCGTCCGGATCGAACTTGGTTGGTTTCAGCTTCTTGCTGGTGCCGTAGAAAAAGTCTGGCAACAGTTGTGCGGCGGAAACGGCTTTCTTCTCCATTACCTTGTCGACGATGGCATCGCGATTGATTGCCATCGACAGTGCTTTGCGAACGCGCGTGTCCTTGAACGGGTTTTTGTCCAGCGGCTTGCCGTCTTTGGCAGTAACGAACGGCGGTGATTTGTCGGTGCTTTGGTTCAGGTGAACGTAGATAACGCGATTGGACACCTTGTCGACCAGCGCATAGTTTTTGTCGGCCGACAGCTTGGAAATGTCGGCGGTCGGTACGGTTTCGATCAGCTCGACGCCATTCGACAACAGCGCAGCCACGCGACCGGCCGGGCTGGTGAGAATCTTGAAGGTGACCTTGTCCCACGGCTCTTCGCCACCCCAGTAGCCGTAGTTAGCCTTGACCACCACGCGCTGGTTGGGGACATATTCGAGGAACTTGTACGGACCGGTGCCGATTGCGGCTTTACCGGTGTTGTAGTCCTCGGTGGTGGCCTTCTCGCCATGCAGCTTGGACACGATCATCACCGACGCAAGGTCTGACGGCAGCAGTACATGCGGGGTATCGGTCTTGAAAACGATGGTGTGCGGATCCACCACTTTGACGTTGGTTATCGGCTTGGTGAACGTGGCAAACGACGACGGGCTGTTCGGCACATTCGGTACGCGCTTCAGCGTGAACACCACGTCTTCTGCTGTGAAAGGTGAGCCATCGTGGAAACGCACGTTCTTGCGCAGCTTGAATTCCCAGGTCAGCGGGTCAATCGCCTTCCATGAGGTAGCCAAGCCCGGCACCAGTTTCTGGTTGTCGTCGCGCTTGATAAGCGGCTCGAACAGATGCAGCATCATCGAGTTGTTCGGTGACAGGTTGTGATAGTGCGGGTCCATCGAGGTGATGGACGCTTGCAGGCCGATATTGATGTCGCGTGGCTTGTCTTGCGCGCCAGCGGGCAATGCAACGGCCAGCAACAGTGCCGCGCTGAAAGAAGCGAGAGTGCGAAATGCACGAATCATGGTGTTCTCCCTGGAAATTTGGCGAGCGACTGCGACGCTGCGCCGAATGGCGATAATAGCGGAAAGTAATTGCTCACGGTGTCAGTAAAGGCGCACAGGAACAAATGGGAATAGTGGAAAGATTCGAGGGCATGCTCGCCGCGGGACGCGACAATCCGCTATTGCGGTTTACGCTCGGCAACGAGTATCTGAAACTCAACGAAGTGGACAAGGCCGTTGAGCATCTCAAGAGTGCTGTCGCGCAGGATGCCGATTATTCTGCGGCCTGGAAGTTGCTCGGTAAGGGGTTGCAGCAGACTGAAGATCGGGATGGCGCGGTTACCGCTTATCGAAACGGTATTGCCGCTGCGGAAAAGAAGGGCGACAAGCAGGCTGCCAAGGAAATGACAGTATTTCTGCGGCGCCTTCTTAAGCCGCTGGAACAGGCGTTACCCAACAAAGACGGCGATTGACCCTCACCCTTTTTTTTGCGATGTCAGGAATTCATGAATGCGCTTTGCGGGAACCGTGCTGTCGACAACGGCATTGCCAAGGGCGTTGAGCAATATCAGTCGAATAGCGCCGTCTTCATTTTTCTTGTCGCGCCCCATATGGTCGAGCATTTCATCGGCGCCGATTGCGGGTAGATGGCTGCTTAGCCCGGCACGTTCGATCAGCCGGATGGCGCGTTCGCATGAAAACGCATCCAGCATTTCCAGCTCGTTCGACAGGCGCGCAGCCAGCGCCATGCCGCAGCCGACAGCTTCACCATGCAGCCAGGTGCCATAGCCCAGCGCGGACTCTATCGCATGGCCAAATGTATGGCCCAGATTCAACAAAGCTCGTCCGCCGTCCTTGACGGTCTCGCGCTCGTCTTTCGACACTACCTCGGCCTTGATTTCGCAGGACCGGCGGATGGCGTAGGTCAACGCAGTGGCATCGCGCCGCATCAGCGCATCGATATTGGCTTCCAGCCAGGCAAAGAACGAAACATCGAGAATCAGCCCGTACTTGATCACCTCGGCGAGGCCGGAGCGATATTCGCGGTCTGGCAAAGTCTTTAATGTATCGGTGTCGGCCAACACCAACTGCGGCTGGTAGAAGGCGCCGATCATGTTTTTGCCGAGCGGATGATTAATTGCTGTCTTGCCGCCGACCGAGGAATCGACCTGTGCCAGCAGCGTGGTCGGAATCTGGATAAACGGCACGCCGCGTTGATAGGTTGCCGCCGCAAATCCCGTGATATCGCCGATGACACCGCCACCCAAGGCGACCAGCGTAGTCTGCCGGTCGCATTTGTGCTTCAGCAGCACATCGAAAATGCGGTTCAGATTTGCCCAGTCCTTGTAAGCCTCGCCATCGGGCAGCTGTACCGGAACCACTGAAATGCCGTGCTGTTCCAAGCGGGCTTTCAGATCTGTCGCATAAAGTGGCCAAAGCGTTTCATTCGAGACCAGCACGATGCGCGGGCGCGGGAGTCCGGATACGAGTCGCGCCGGATCCGCAAGTAGAGCGGGTCCGATGACAATGGGATAACTGCGTTCTGCCAGCGAAACGTGCAGGGAGGTAGGGCCGTTCATTTTTCGTATTGCTTGGGTTTGCGATCAGGTAGCTTATTCTGAGGCAGTTTCCACGTTGGTTGACGGCAAATCAGGTGCAACAACGGAGGGCCACAGTTGACGACGACTTAGCTCAAGCTCGATTTCCGATACCAGCTTGTTGACGCTTTGCCTGCCGGTTTCGGCCACGAGGTCGGCGGTTTGCCGGTATAGTGGATCGCGTATCTCAAGCAGTGATCGCAAGGCGCCACGCGGGTTGCCGGTTTGCAGCAACGGTCGTCGCGAGTCGTGCCGCGTGCGTTGCCAGAGGTGATCAAGGCTTGCATGCAGGTAGATAACAACCCCCGATTGCCGCAGGGCATCGCGGTTTTCTTCGCGCAGAATCGCCCCACCCCCAGTTGCAAGAAGCAGTCCCTCACGCTGGCAGAGTTCGGCAATCAGTATTGACTCGCGCTGGCGGAAACCGGCCTCTCCTTCGACCTCAAAGATGGTCGCGATGCTTACGCCGGTATGCTCGACCAGCGCATGATCGGCGTCGATGAATGCGAGATGAAGGTGTCGCGCGAGTACTTTGCCCACCGTACTCTTGCCCGCTCCCGGCATGCCGACCAGATGAAGATTGCGTTTGCCGTGTGACATCGCCTGATTATCAAACAAAACGGGGCGCCCTTGCGAGCGCCCCGAATGGGAGATTTGCTGCTATGAAACTGTTACCGCCGGTCAGCTAGCGAACCGTAAGGGCTTCCTTGATGATGCGCGGCGTGATGAAAATCAGCAATTCGGTCTTGTCCTGCTGCTTGACCGTGCGCTTGAAGAAGGTGCCGATCACCGGAATGTCCCCGAGCAGTGGCACTTTGGTCACGTCTGTGCGGGTCACGGTCTCGAAGATCCCGCCCAAAACCGCGGTGTCGCCGTTATCCACCAAAACCGAAGTCCTGACCGTCTTGGTGTCGATCGACGGAATGTTGCGGAAGATCTGACCAACCGAATCCTTCTTGATCTCCAAGTCCATAATGACCTTGTCGTCCGGCGTGATTTGCGGAGTAACTTCCAGCGAAAGAACGGCCGGTTTGAACTGAATTGTCGTACCGCCACTGGCAGACTGCGTTTCATACGGGATTTCAGTACCCTGAGTGATGACCGCCTTCTTCTTGTCCGGGGCCACGATGCGCGGGTTTGAAACCACCTTGCCGCGGCCATCGGACTCTAGCGCCGATAACTCGAGCTCAATCAGGTTCTTGTTGGCGATATTCAGTATGTTGATGCCCAGCGAGCCGGCCGCGCCCACAACAGGCAAATTCACCGCAATCGGCGTGTCTGCGGCCAGAGGCGTGGAGCCGGCAACAATGTTATGGGCGTTGTCGATGTTGCCCGCTACGCCAATATTGCGGCCCTGTCTATTTGCGCCGGCAGCCAGATTGAATTTCGCACCAAGCGACTGACCCCACTTGTCATCTGCAATAACAATGCGCGCCTCGATCAGCACTTGGCGAACCGGCACGTCGAGCTGGGCAATCAGCCGGCGAACCTCATCCAGTTTGGTCAGCGTGTCATTGACAAACAAGGTGTTGGTTCGAGGGTCCGATGTTGAGCTTCCTCGCTTGGAAAGAATGCGCTGATCTTTGTCGGAGACCAGGCGCTTTACGTCCTCGGCTTTGGTATACGAAAGCTGGAAGCTCTCGGTACGCAACGGCTCCAGCTCGGAAATCTGCTGGCTCGCTTCAAGCGCCAGCTTTTCCTTGGTCGCCAGTTCGTCGGCCGGCGCTATCAATACCACGTTGCCATTCTTGCGTTTATTGAGCCCCTTGGCCTGCAGGATGATGTCCAATGCCTGGTCCCAAGGTACGTCTTTCAGGCGCAAAGTAAGGCTGCCACCCACAGTATCGCTGGTGACAATGTTCAAGCCCGTAAAGTCCGCAATGACCTGCAGTACGGCGCGCACTTCCACGTTCTGGAAATTCAGGGAAAGCTTCTCGCCACCATACCCGGCGACACCCGGAACCATTTTGTTCGGGTCGTCCTTGAGCTGTTTTACCTCGACGATAAATTGAGTGTCGGTCTGATAGGCCGAATATTCCCAGAGTCCTTTCGGCTCAATGACCATACGGGTGTTGGCGCCTTGATCAATAACATCAACGGTGCGCACCGGGGTGGCGAAATCGATTACGTCGAGTCGACGTACCAAGTTGCGAGGCACGCTGGTGTTGATAAAGTCGATCAGGATGCTCTTGCCCTGTTGGCGAATATCAATCCCTGTATTCGCCGACGACAGATCGACAATGATGCGTCCCTCGCCGTTGCCGCCGCGCCGGAAATCGATATCGCGCAAACTTTGTTTTTGTACCCCGAGCGTGGCTGGCGCCTCGGCGAATTTCGTTACTTGGGCCGTTTCCTTGACGGCGCTAAGCGGCACACCTTCAAGCGTTACGACCAAAGAGTTGGCGTCCAGGCCGGTGGTGTAGTTAAGGCTACGGGTCAGGTTGATCACCAGACGCGTGCGGCCGGATACCTCGACGACGCTAACCGAGCGTACGTCCCCTTCGCCGATATCCACCGTGTTCTTGCCAAGGGCGTTCGATACTCCGGGGAGATCAATCGCTATCCGTGCCGGGTTGGTCACGGTAAAGCCCGGCGGCGCTGCAACCAGTGGGTCTTTGAAGTTGGCGCGAATGATGACTTTCCCGCCCTGCAAAGTGGAAGTATTGATTGACTGAAGGAGGTTTCCCTGGGCTTGCGCAAAAGTGCTTGCGCTGAAGACCATTCCTGCCAGAACCGCCGCGCACGCAAACAAGCGTCCTGCAAGCATTCGAGCAGTGGTTGTCCGGTTATTTTGAATCACGATTTGCCTCCCGCGTTACCTTCGAGCAGCGGTAGCACGCTTTGGCGCTCCGTCCAGTCTCCGGCGGTGTCTTGAACAATTTCTTTGAGTTTGACTTCGGAATCGGTAATTTCGGTAATCAGGCCGAAGTTTTGGCCGAGGTAGTTGCCCTGCTTGACGCGATAAAGCGTTTTCTCGGCGCGTACCAGCGCATAAGTAACGCCCGCCTGGGTAAGCGTTCCCACCATGCGCAACTGCTCAAGTGGAAACGCTTCAAGTGGTTCCTTGCGTCGATTCAGGTCAGGCGCCAAGCCGCTGCTATCGTTCTGTTTGACGGCCAGCTTTCGTGGCTTAAATGGATCAGGGAGGTCAAAGCCCTCATATGCGAAAGGTGCAAACGGCTTAACTTCCGGGAGCGGGTCGATTTTTCTGACCACGCTCTTGTCCGAGTCCTTTACAAACTGCCGTAGGTCGGAATAGCCCTCTCCGCAGGCTGTGAGCAGCAAGGCGGGACTGCAAAGCAAAACGTAAAGTGCCGAACGCTTCATTATTTGCCTCCCGCGGGTTTGGCTGCCGGGCCTTTGGCAGCACCCTTGGCGGCCTTGCGCTGCGCGGCAACTTCATCGGGATCAAGATAGCGATATGTTTTCGCTACTGCTTCCATATTCAAGATGCCATCCTTGGCAATCGACACATTCAGATCATTGAGCAATACAATTCTCGGCAACTTGGAAACGTCACTGGCGAAGGCACCCAAGTCGTGATAGTTCCCGACGACTTTCAGGTTGATGGGACGCTCGGCATAAAATTCTGTCGTCGTCTCAGTCGGTGCCGGTTTGAACAAGTCGAATTGCAAACCCCGACCAAGACCTGCCTGATTGATATCAATGAGCAAGGCATCCATTTCGGAGCGGGTTGGCAACTGCTTCAGCAGAGCACCGAACGATTGTTCAATTTCGGCGCGTTGCTGCTGGTAGGCCTCAAGATTGACGGCGAGCTTTTTCTTCTCAAGAAAAGTAGTCTTCAGATCAGCTTCTTTTTTCTCTTGCGCTTCAAGGTCACTGAGTTGACCTTGATATTGCAGAAAGTAGCCGGCAATGAGGATTGCGATGAAAATCAACAAAAACGCACCGATCTTGAACGGCCATGGCCAGTTACCGGGATTTTTTGTATCAAGCTGCTTTAGCTCATCAAGCCACTTGTTCATGCTTTCTTCTCCGCAGCTTTTGCGGGATCAGCCTTCTTGGCCCCGCCACCCTTGCCATCGTCTGCCTTGGCGCGCTTGATCCCGAAATCAAGGCTGAATTCGTTGGCACGCTGGCTGTTTACGGTGACCGCCTTGATTTCAAGCAGATTGGGGTTCTCCAAGTACGGCGAAGCCTCGATGTTCCTCATGAAAGCCGAGACACGCGCATTTGATTGCGCATACCCGGTAACATTGATCTTGACGCCGGTCTGCCTGATGGTTTTCAGATACAGACCTTCTGGCAACTGCCGCAGCAACTGATCCAGCAAATAGACCGGTTCGGAGCGATTGCTTTGCAACCCTTCCACGACCTGCTTCTTGCCCAGTAGTGACGCGGTTTCTTCGCGAATCTTCTTGATCTCTTCGATTTGCTTTTCGAGCTTGGCAATTTCATCGTTGAGATACTTGTTGCGGCCCTTCTGGTTTTCGATCTGGCTGTCGAAGGCAAACCAGAGCAAACCAGCCACTACAAGGCCAATCGCCGCGGCGATACCAGCCAACACAGCGAACTGCTTCTGCCGCTGCTTGCGTTTTTCCTCACGATGAGGAAGGAGGTTTATGCGCATCATGCTGGATCAAACCTCCGCATGGCGAGACCGCATGCCACCATCAAAGCCGGCGCGTCAACGGTGAGCTGACGCGGCTTGATTTTCGATGACAGGGCCATATTGGCGAACGGATTTGCGATCAAGGTGTGCACTTGCGTGCGCTGCGCGATCATTTCTTCCAGGCCATCCAGCATTGCCGAGCCACCACATATTAGTATGTGATCGACCTTGTTAAATTGGGTCGAGGTGAAAAAGAACTGCAGGGCCCGCGAGATTTCCAGCACCACTTTTTCGTTGAATGGCTGCAACACGTCCGAATGGTAGTTATCCGGCAGGCCACCACTCTTTTTCGCGACTTCAGCTTCTTCCATCGGCATGCCGAACTGGCGGGAAATATCCTGTGTCAGCTGGTATCCCCCCAATTGTTGCTCGCGCGAGTACACCTGCTGGTCTTCATGCATGACCGTGACACGTGTGGTTTGCGCGCCGATATCGACGATTGCCGTGACATCCTTGTCTTCAATGCCGGACGATGAGCCTTTGATCATGTCGAAGGCCGACAGCGCAGCGTAGGACTCAACATCCATGACGGTCGTCTTAAGGCCGGCGGCTTCCGCAACCGCTACGCGATCCTCAATTTTTTCCTTGCGGGAGGCGGCGATAAGGACTTCCACCTCTTCCTCGCTGTTCGGCGCCGGGCCAATCACCTGGAAGTCTAGGTTGACCTCGTCCAAGCTGAACGGAATGTACTGATTCGCCTCCGACTGGACTTGATACTCCATGTCCTCTTCGCGCTGATTGCCGTTCAGCAATACCTTTTTGGTGATAACGGCAGACGAAGGCAGGGCCAGCGAAATATTCTTGATTCGCGTTGCCATCTGTTTATGGGCGCGTTTCATCACTTCGCCAGCCGCTTCGATGTTGGCGATATTGCCGTCGGTGACGGTGTCCTTGGGCAAAGGCTCAATTACATACCGCTCTACGCGGTAAAGCCCCTTGCCCGCCTCGGCGATCTCCACCATCTTGATATAGGACGAACTGATATCGACCCCGATCAAAGGCGGCGTTTTCGCACTCAGAAAATCAAACTGGGATGCCAGTTTTTCTTTAAACATGGTGGTACCTGGCCCTTGTAGTGATTAGAACTTACGGCCCATTACGCACAAATTACATTAAATGCTAGCAACAAGCCGTGGACGTGTAAAGCAATTTCTTTCAAACCTAGAAAGGGCTTTAATTGCGCTGCAACATTTGCTTGTGACACGATTTCGCCACTATTCGGACAGCGCGGATACTCAATCAGCCAAAGGCCAGATAGCCTCGCCCGATATAATGAAATTCTTTTGCATATTTACCAAGGCGTCATGAGTCCACGTTGGTGGTTTTACCCCCTGATCCTGTTTGCTTCGCTGGCGCTGGTTGCGTTGGGCATCGCGACACTGACCATCATACTGCTTTACCCCAATCTGCCGTCAATCGAGGCTGTTACCGACTACCGACCAAAGCTCCCGCTTAAGGTATTGACAGCGGAGGGGGAGTTGATCGGCGAGTTTGGCGAGGAAAAACGGTCTTTTGTTCGCGTACAGGATTTTCCGGCGATCATGAAACAGGCCGTCATTTCGGCCGAAGATGAACGCTTTTACCAGCACGGCGGTGTTGACTTCATTGGTCTGACCCGTGCCGCGACGGCCGCCATCATGGCGGGAAAATCTAAGGGCGGCGCCTCTACCATTACCCAGCAGGTTGCCCGGAATTTCTTTTTGTCCAATGAAGTCACGCTGACACGCAAAGTCTCTGAGTGGTTACTTGCTTACAAAATTGAGCGCAATCTGACTAAGGATCAGATCCTTGAAATTTATCTGAACCACATCTTTCTGGGCAACAGGGCACACGGATTTGCCGCTGCCAGCCGGGTCTATTTCAACAAATCCATGGACCAGCTGACGCCTGCCGAAGCGGCGATGTTGGCCGGCTTGCCCAAAGCGCCATCGCAGTACAACCCGTTCAACAACCTGAAGCGCGCCACGCTGCGCCAGCAATATGTGCTGCGCAGGATGAACGAATTGGGTTTTTTGACCGACGCCGCAACCAAGCAGGCCAGGGAAGAGCCATTGAGGCTCAACCGGGAGCGCCATATGTATCCGGTGGTGGCGGAATACGTTGCCGAAATGGCGCGCCAGGAAGTGTTCGAGCAATACGGCGAACGCACCTATGTCAGCGGCATCCGTGTTTACACGACCATCCGCAAGGCAGATCAGGAAGCGGCTATTTCCGCGTTACGAAAAGGCGTTCTCGAATATGACCGCCGCCACGGCTATCGAGGTCCGGAAGGACTGATCAAGCTTTCAGCTGAAAAGGACGAGGCCGAAGAGGCTGCGGAAGAAGCCTTGCAGGAGCGGGAAATTATTGGCGACATGATGCCAGCAGTAGTGCTGGAAGCCGATAAGCAGAAAGTGACTGCTTACACAAAGCGCGGCGACACGGTCGAGCTGACTGGCGAAAGTCTGAGGTTCGTCGTGCGTGCGCTTGGCGAGAAGTCGTCACCCCTGAAGCCGGTACGGGGTTCAATCATCAGACTGGTAACGGATGAAAAAGGTGGCTGGACGATCGGCCAGTTGCCGAAGGTCGAAGCCGCACTAGTATCGCTGGAGCCGCAAGATGGCGCTATCCGGGCGTTGGCTGGCGGTTTTGATTTTGCCGCCAACAAGTTCAATCATGTGACGCAGGCAATGCGTCAGCCGGGTTCCAGCTTCAAGCCTTTCGTTTACTCCGCTGCACTGGAAAAGGGATTTACCCCGGCAACTGTCGTGAACGACGCACCGGTGATTTTCGATCCGGGCCGTCACGGCGGACAGGTTTGGGAACCCAAGAACTACGACGGCAAATATGAAGGACCGATGCGTTTGCGCACTGCGCTGGCCAAATCCAAGAACATGGTCTCGATTCGTGTGCTTCAGGCGATCAGCCCTAACTATGCGCAGGACTACATCACCCGCTTCGGCTTCGATCCCAAGCTGCATCCGGCTTATCTGACGATGGCGCTGGGAGCGGGTTCGGCTACCCCTTTGCAAATGGCCGGGGCCTACGCGGTGTTTGCCAATGGCGGCTTCCGTATCAAACCTTACTTCATCAGCAAGATCACCGACGATAAAGGCGGCATATTGTTTCAAGCCTCACCGGAAATTGCCGGCGGGGAAGAAAGTGCATCACCGGCGGCCAAATTGGCCGAGCGGGTGATTGATCCGCGCAATGCGTTCCTGATGTCCAGCCTGATGCGCGAAGTGGTGCGCAGCGGCACGGCGGCGAAGGCGATGTCGCTGGGTCGCACCGATCTGGCCGGCAAAACCGGTACCACCAATGATCACTTCGATGCCTGGTTCGCCGGTTACAACCCGAATCTGGTGGCGATTTCGTGGATCGGTTTCGACAATCCAAGCGACCTGGGGAATAACGAAACCGGTGGCCAGGCTGCGCTGCCGATCTGGATGCACTACATGGCCAAAGCGTTGAAGGGCATGAAAGAGCTGCCTTTCGAGCCGCCACCCGGTATCGTGATGGTGCCGCTGGCAGGTGAACTGACCAAGGACGGCAAGCCGGCGATGGAGTTTGTTTACGCCGAATCGCAGGGAAGTCTGAATGACGGCCCGGCCAGCCTGCGTGAAGCCAACAAACCTTCGGAAGAAGTGCGTAACCAGATTTTCTGATTTTGGCGTCGCCGCATCCCTGAAAAGCCATGTCACGCAAATCCCATCGTGATCAACCGACCGATCGTGAGCGGGCAACTATCGCCGATCGCGCCGCGGCCCTGATTGAAGAAGGCGAGACCGACTACCGCCTGGCAACGCAAAAAGCCGCCAAGCAACTCGCGCTGAATAATCGTGTACTGCCGGATGCAAATGAAATCGACGCTGCGTTACGGCGGCGTCAGGCGCTGTTCTCAGCCGAGTCACAACCGCACGCGCTGGCGGCGCTGCGTATCGCAGCACTGAACAGCATGCGCGAACTGGAATCATTTTCGCCGTGGCTGGTGGGACCGGTGCTGTCCGGTACGGCGAACGAATTCAGCGAAATCGAGCTGGAGCTGATTGCGGTCGAGCCCAAGCACTTTGAGATGTTCCTGCTGGACAAGGGCATTGATTTCGAAGCAAGAGATGGCGGACATCACTCCGCTGAACGCGGGCATCCGGCATCGCCGGTTGCGGAGTACCTGCTGGATATGTACGAGTGGCCGGTCGCGGTAAAAATTTTCGAGCACCATGCGGCGCGCCAAAGGGCATTTCCACCTAGCCATCTGATGCACGATCGCGCGCAACGCGAAGAAGCGGCCCAGCGGTTTCAAGAAGAAAAATAGATGAAACTCCAGCATTGACGCGGCGTTTGGGGCAGAAATGCCCGGAAAGCCTCGCCAGTACTAGGGTTTAGTCTCTAACGGTTGATTTCGATCCGGTGCACGGCTCGCGCAGGCGTGTGGCGCGTCTGCGGCCACTTGGCGGCGATAAATGTCTTCCGCGCTGAGAAAGTGCTGGCCCGTGGGCAACTCCGCAAACCACGCCAGCGCTGCCTGCGCCAACATTTGCGATCGCAGCGGCTGCAAACGTTGCGGCATGAGATAGCCACCCAGCGTCGTCAGCATCGCATTGGCAATCCGCTGCAGCCAGGAGCCTCCGGCGAGACTTTCGCGTTGCGCTCCCGGCCGAACCACCACCAGCTTTTCGAACGGCAGTTCGCGCAATGTGGCCTCCAGTTTGCCGAAGCGATGCGCATGGGAAAGCGTGGCCGAAAGCCATGCTTCCATCGGCGCGACGACGAGCGCGCGCTGCACGCCGGCCTGCGCAGCGTTGCGTGCCAGCGATGCTGCATCGGCTTCAGTAAGTACCGGAAATGCGTCGTCGCGTTTGAAATAGGAATGCTTGCCGCCCACCACAATGACGACTTCATCGACTGGCGGCCAGCGGGCACTATCGCCAAGCAAATCAGAATCGACAAAATCGAGCCGGCGAGTAGTGGAGCGCACGCTCTTTTCGCTCACGACTTTCAAGTCGACGTTGGCGGCGAGCAGGCGCGAAATGATTTGCTCGCCCAACGCACCCGCATTGCCGATCGACAGCACACGCCGCGGTTTGGCGAGCGCTGCAACAACGCCTTGCTGCGCGGCAATTGCGTTTACTGGGTCGATTGCCGCCACTCAGCGTGCTTTCAACAGCCGGGCCGCCTCAAGTGCGAAATAAGTCAGGACTCCATCGGCGCCTGCTCGCTTGAAACCGAGCAGTGCCTCCATCATGCAGGCCTCGCCATCGAGCCAGCCGTTCCGCGCGGCCGCCTTCAGCATCGCGTACTCGCCCGAGACTTGATAGGCGAACGTCGGCGCGCCAAATGTCTGCTTGCAGCGCTGCACGATATCAAGGTAAGGCATGCCGGGCTTGACCATCACCATGTCCGCACCCTCCTGCAGATCGAGCTCGATTTCGCGCAGCGCCTCGTCGCTGTTGCCCGGATCCATTTGGTAATTTTTTTTGTCGCTCTTGCCCAGATTGCCGGCCGATCCAACGGCATCGCGAAACGGTCCATAGAACTTGCTGGCGTATTTCGCCGAGTAGGCCATGATCGCGGTGTGAATATGGCCGTCACGATCCAGTGCTTTGCGAATCGCGCCGATGCGGCCATCCATCATGTCCGAGGGGGCAACGATATCAACGCCAGCTTCGGCCTGCGTCAGCGCCTGCTTTTCCAGAATGGCGACAGTTTCGTCGTTGAGGATGTACCCAGCGTCATCGATCACGCCGTCCTGACCATGCGAGGTATACGGATCGAGCGCCACATCGCAGACGATGCCGAGGTCTGGAAAACGCTTCTTCAATTCCCGCACTGCTCGCGGGACCAAGCCCTTGGCGTTGAATGCTTCCTCTCCGCCATTGGTCTTGAGCGAAGCGTCGATTACGGGGAACAAGGCGATTGCCGGGATGCCTAACGAAACGGCTTCTTCGCAAACGGCAAACAGCAAATCAACTGACACACGCTCGATACCCGGCATCGACGCGATCAATTGCCGTTGATTAACGCCGTCAAGAATAAATACCGGATAAATGAAATCCGCTGCGGAAAGAGAAGACTCTCTTACCATGGCACGTAAAAATCCGGTTCGCCGCAAGCGGCGCATTCTGCGTTCGGGAAACTGTCCGAGGTTCATTGGTGTTCCATCGTCGATGAGTAGGAACGCACCGACATGCATTGAAAGAAATTTTTTATTGCGATTGGGAAATATATCGCGATTGAACTTTCCTAACGAGTCACCATCTTATTGCATGAGGGGCTTGCTCCTCCCCGCTTCTCCTCCCTGAGCGGGTGCCTTAATGATTGGTTAAGGCTGTTCCAAGGGCACGGGTTACCCCTTTTCCCGTGCCCTTTTCTTTTCCGCAATCAGGCGCCTTCTCCATCGAACAATCGCACGATCGCGCGCTCGGCTTCTTCCACGCCCTCTTTCTTGAGGCTGGAAAACAATTGCACCGTCGAATTGTGATTGGCCGCTTTCATTTGTTGCCGGACTTTCTTCAGCGTCAGCGTCTGTTCACTTCGCGAAAGTTTGTCCGATTTGGTTAACAGACAATGCACCGGTTTTCCGGTCGGGAGGTACCAATCCAGCAGTTGCAGATCCAGCGGCTTCAGCGGATGACGGGCGTCCATGATCAGCACCAGCCCCTTCAATGCCTGGCGCGAGCTGACATAAGCGGCCAGCACGCCCTGCCAGTGCGCTTTGACTTTCGCCGGCACCTGCGCATAGCCGTAGCCCGGCAGGTCAATCAGGGAACGGTCGTCGCCCAGCGAAAAGAAATTGATCAGCTGCGTGCGGCCAGGCGTCTTCGAGACGAAGGCCAAGCGCTTGTGGTTGGCCAGGGTATTGATGGCGCTGGATTTGCCGGCGTTGGAACGACCCACAAAGGCGACTTCACGCCCCAGATCCGGGGGCAGTTGCTCAAGATCGTGGGCGGAGGCGGTATAGACGGCGCGGTCAAACAAACCCATGGTTTCCTCTTGGGGCGGGTTCAGATAAAATCACGGGCTGCAAGTAAAACAATCAAGGGTTTGGCAATGAAACGGATTCTGGCGGCGACAATACTGGCATGTGGCGCGATGGCAGCGCAGGCAACAACCGATGCGCCCAAAACAGCTTCCCCCCCGGCCGAAGCGGTGCCGAGCAAAGCCGACCTGATGGCGCGCGGCCAGCAAATTGCCGGTGCCGTTTGCGTTGCTTGTCACGGCTTAGATGGCATGAGCGCCATTCCCGCCAATCCCAATATTGCCGGAATGCCCGAGCAGTATATCGCCAAGCAATTGGAACTCTTCAAAACCGGTGCGCGAAAGAATGCGGTTATGCAGGGAATGGCTGCCAATCTGACTGCCAACGACATGAAGGCGCTGGGAACGTACTATTTCTCGCAAATGGCGAAAAATAATGCCGTCGCGCGTGACGCGGCGATTGCCGCCAAGGGACAGAAGATCTTTCGTGCCGGTATAGCCGAATTGAAGGTCCCCGCCTGTGCGGGCTGTCACGGTGGTGCAGGTGCGGGCATTCCCGCAGCCTATCCCCGCCTTGCCGGGCAATGGCCGGACTACACCGTCGAAGCTTTGCGCGCTTACGCAAACGGCTCACGCAAGAATGCGCAGATGAACGCGATTACCAGCCGCATGCGCGAGTCCGATATGCAGGCCGTTGCCGAGTACATCGCCGGCATGCGAGGCAAGTAAGATACTTTTCCGCCAATAAAAAACCCGGCAAAGGCCGGGTTTTTTATTGGCGGACTTTAGTCGCTGCGACGACCGCCACGAAGTCCCTGGCGAAAAAACATCGCGCGATTGCGCCCCGCATTCTTGGCTTCATAGAGTGCGATATCGGCGCATTTCATCAGCGTCTCCCGGTCGCGCGCATCGCGTGGAAACATGCTCATGCCAATGCTTGCGGTAACCGCGGCGCGGTGCGCTCCCAGTTGATACGGCTCGGCAATCGACTGTATCAACTTCTCTGCCACGAGCTCGGCGGTTTCCTGATCTGACACTTGCGGGATAACAATCAGGAACTCGTCGCCGCCCAATCGGGAAATATAGTCGGCCGTTCGCAAAACCGTTCGTGTGCGTCGTGCAACCTCTTTCAGCAACAGATCACCCGCGTCGTGACCCATGCTGTCGTTAATTTCCTTGAAGCCGTCCAAATCAAGTAACAACAGGGCAAATCCACCGAGTGCGGCTTCGCTATCACTGTCAGCCAGCTTCAACGAGATATGCTCCATCACCGCCGGACGGTTGAACAGATCGGTCAATGAATCATGCGTCGCCTGATGGGCAATACGCGCCTGGGAGGCGCGCTGCTCGCGATTCAGGCGGCGCAGCGTGCCATACAAAAACACCAGGATAAATGCCGAAGAGGAAATCAGCGCCAGAATCAATCTTCGAACTTTATCGCCGTAGACCACCTGATCCGCTTCAAGGTTATCCAGCAGACGTCGTGAGCTAACCAGGATCTGGTGGGAAATTCCCAGCAGTTTTTCCTGCACGTCGTCACCGAGATGCGCGCGTATCATCGCCTGCGCTGCCGCGAAGCCCTGTTCTTTGCGGGCATCGACAATTCGGCGCTCCGAAGCAATAAATTGACGAGCGACGGCATCGAGTTCGGAAAGTCTTTGCGAGAGCGCCGCGTTTTCCCCCTGCTTTCCCGCGAGGTAAATGAGTTCGGCCTCGATTTCTACTGCGCCCGAGCGGTATGGTCCCAGGTCGCGTTCGCTACCGGTGATGATGTAATTCTGCTCGCCGATATTGAGTGCCAGCGCGTTTTGCCGAATTGCCTCCAAGCTGGAAATAACCCGTTGCGCGGCCAGAATCCGTTCGTTGGTGGCAATCAGGCTCTCCGCCGACACAACCGCCACCGTGGACACGGCGGCAATCGCCACCACAGCAAATACCAGCGCAGCGAGCGCGATATTGTCGATGGTGGCTTTGAGTTTCATCTGTTTGCGGGTCAGGGATCGACTTCTGCGAATGCGGCGGTGGCGGCGTCAATGCTGGCGGCGATATCGGCATCAGTATGCGCCGCCGATACGAAGCCGGCCTCAAATGCCGAAGGCGCCAGATAGACGCCACGCTTCAACATGGCATGAAAAAAACGGTTGAATCGGTCGCGGTCGGACAACATGACGGTCGCAAAGTTATGGGGGATTTCCTCCGCAAAGAACAAGCCGAACATGCCGCCCAGCGATGTCGCGGAAAAGGGGGTGCTCGCTGCCCGTGCGGCCGCAATTAGTCCGGTAGTCAATTTGGTGGTGATGTTCGCCAGTTGGTCGAAAAATCCCGGCTGGGCGATCAAATCGAGCGTCTTCAAACCGGCAGCCACTGCCACGGGATTGCCGGAAAGTGTGCCGGCCTGATACACCCCCCCCAACGGTGCCAAATGCGCCATGATGTCCCGGCGACCGCCGAATGCGCCAACCGGCATGCCACCGCCGATCACCTTGCCCAGCGTGGTCAGATCGGGGGTGATGCCAAAGTGTCCCTGTGCACCGGCAAGGCCAACGCGGAAGCCGGTCATGACCTCATCGAAAATCAGTACGGTGCCATGACGTGTGCAGAGGTCGCGCAGCAGGCGCATATATTGGTCGGAGGGCAAAACAAAATTCATGTTGCCGGCAACCGGCTCGATAATGACGCAGGCGATCTCATCGCCGATGGCATTGAATGTCTTTTCCAGCTCCTCCCCGTCGTTATAAGTCAGGACCAGGGTATGCGCTGCGACCTCCGGAGGTACGCCGGCGGAGCTTGGATTGCCAAATGTCAGCGCGCCGGACCCGGCCTTGACCAGCAACGCGTCGCCATGACCGTGATAACAGCCTTCGAATTTGATGATTCTGCTTCGTCCAGTGAAGCCCCGGGCCAGCCGGATTGCACTCATCGTGGCCTCGGTACCTGAGCTCACAAGCCTTACTTGTTCGAGAGAGGGCAGCAGGGAGCACAACTTCTCTGCCATCATTAACTCAAGTTCGGTCGGTGCACCGAAAGACAGCCCCTTGGCCGCACGTTCTTGTACGGCGCGTACCACTTCGGGATGCGCGTGGCCGAGAACAGCTGGCCCCCAAGACCCGACGAAATCGATGTATCGATTACCGTCTACGTCCCACAAATAAGCGCCTTTGCCTTCCCGAAAAAATATCGGTGTACCTCCAACAGCACGAAAGGCGCGTACTGGCGAGTTAACGCCACCGGGAATGAATTTTTGTGATTGGTTGAATAGCTTTTGACTGGTTTCAAACATATTAGGCAAATAGTGCGCTAAAAGCGGTGGCTCGGGCTTGAATATCTTGTGCTTGGAATAAGGATGACACCACCGCAACGGCGTCCACACTTGCGGCAATCAATTCTGGCGCATTTTGCAGCGTGATGCCGCCGATGGCGACAACGGGTAACGAAAGATCGCGCTTGGCTTTGCGAATCAGTGAAATATCCGCTGGGATTGCGTGAGGTTTGGTTTGCGAGGGAAACATGCTGCCGAAGGCAATATAAGTTGCCCCGGCGGATGCCGCGCGTTGCGCGCGCGCAAAATTGTCGTAGCAGGAAATACCGACAACAAAGGCCTCTCGGCCGGCTGCGCACGCCTGCGCTCGAACGGTGCCGAGTGTAACGGCCTCGTCATTGCCGTCAAAGTCGTCCTTGCCCAGATGCACGCCGTCGGCACCGATCTTTAGCGCAAGCTCAACGTCGTCATTGACGATCAGCAAGGCATCTTTTTCGCGGGTTATTTCCTTAAGTGCTGTGGCCTGTTTCAGGGCCAGACTTCGATCGGCAAGCTTGTTTCGGTATTGAAAAATGCGCGCGCCGCCTGCCTGTGCCAGAGCCACCATTCGGCAAAGCTGATCGGTATCGCGAACATCGGGAGTGACTGCATACAGCCCGCGAATATGGCTTTGACTGCTGTTCATGGTGCGATAGGCGGGATCGGTCGCGGACACTTGTCGGTCGGCCGTACGCCGAAAATTGTCAGTGACGCAGACCGCTGGGTGGGGACTCCATCCCCGTGCTCTGTGTTTCAGCCCGATCTTCGGCGTCATCGCGCGCCCAGAACAGGCGATCGGGGACGAGTTGGCCCATGCCGGGGCGAAATCCGTATTTGAGCGTTTGCCACGTGTAGTCCTGCGCCTCACGCACGGCCTCCGAAATTTCTAACCCCCTGGCAACGGTTGCAGCGATGGCAGACGCCAATGTACAGCCGGAGCCGTGATAGCTGCCCGGAAGTCGATGCCAGTTATCGCTGCGGACGATGCCCTTTTCGAAAAACAGGGTGTTGATCACATCCGGGGTGGATTCATGGGTGCCGGTTACCAAAACATATTCGCAGCCCATGTCGATCAAGCGGAGCGCGAGAGTTTCGATTCGACCATCTTCTTCCTCGTCCTCCAGCGCCAGCCTTCGCAATTCAGGAGTGTTTGGAGTGACTACCGTACATTGTGGAATCAGCAACTCCTTTATGGCCGAAAGGGTATCGTCATTGGCAAACTCATCGCCGCGAGCTGACGATAGGACGGGATCGAGAATAAGCGGAATGTCTGGGTAGTCGGCGACGACTTCGGCGATGACAGAAACGATTTCCGCGCTGCCCAATACACCTATCTTGAACGCGGCCACCGGCACATCCTCAAGAATGGAGCGTGCCTGATCGGCAACCCAATCCGCATCAATCGGAAAGATGCCCTCGACGCCGGAGGTGTCCTGCACGGTGATTGCCGTGATGACGGACAAGGGGTGGCAGCCCATGCTGGCTAAAGTAAGAATATCGGCCTGAATTCCTGCGCCGCCAGAGGGGTCGGTGGCAGCAAACGACAAAACGGCCGGTGGGGCTTTGTGGAAATCGGGCATGCGGGATAAAGAGGGTGGTTACGCAAAGTGCAGGCATGGCGATTCGCACGTACAACCGATATGATGCGTCCCGACCTGCAAGAGATTGCGAATGATTGGAGAATATCAATGTATTGTAGACCCGAATGTTGTCGGCAACCGTCATGACCGAGTTCAAAAGCTGGATGTGCTTGGTGTGCGGCCTGATATATGACGAGGCCGCCGGCTGGCCGGAAGATGGCATCGCGCCGGGTACGCGCTGGGAGGATGTGCCGATCAGCTGGTGTTGTCCTGAATGCGGCGCGCGCAAGGAAGACTTTGAAATGGTCGAGATTTAACAATAGTTTGCACTGGCTGCAACTTGAGAATTAGTTGAAATTCGTGGGTTTGCTTATTGTTTCTTAAAGGAAAACGCGATACTCTGACTGTCTGTCAGCGGTGAAGCATGCAGGCATTTGGCCTGACCGGAAAATGCTGACGACGTGGGTGGTAAGCGGGTACGATGACACTTTAATAACAAGGCGGGACTCACAGAAGTTGAGGAGCCTGCGGGAAATCGGCACGTGGCGGACGCGAAACCCTTATCTGGCGTACGAGTGATGGTCATCGACGATTCGAATACGATTCGCCGATCGGCCGAGATTTTCCTTATGCAGGCCGGTTGTCAGGTAATTCTGGCTGAGAACGGTTTTGACGCGCTTGCCAAGATTGCCGATCACCAGCCGGATCTGATTTTTGTCGATATTATGATGCCGCGTCTGGATGGCTACCAAACCTGTGCGCTGATCAAGAAGAACGCCAAACATAAAACCACACCCGTGATCATGCTGTCATCCAAAGACAGCCTGTTCGATCGGGCGCGTGGCAGGATGGTCGGCTCCGACGAATATCTGACCAAACCATTTTCAAAAGAGAGCTTGTTGAAGACGGTAGAACTTCATCGCATGACGCGGGGAGCAGATGCGTCTTCATCGGCTGCCGCCTAGCCGGCGTAGCATTCTGGACTTAATTTATTTACGTAATACCTGCAACCGATTGGAGCTAACATGGCCATCAAAAAAATCCTTATCGTTGATGATTCGCCGACAGAAAGGGCGTTTCTCGAGGGGCTGCTGACGAAGTCCGGCTACACGGTCGTGATGGCGACCAGTGGCGAAGACGGCGTGGAGCGCGCAAAAGCCGAAGTACCCGATCTCATCCTGATGGATGTGGTGATGCCGGGTTTGAACGGCTTTCAGGCCACGCGGGCGATTACTCGTGAGGAAACAACAAAACACATCCCGGTTTTCATCTGTACCACCAAGGATCAGGAAACCGACAAGATCTGGGGCATGCGGCAGGGCGCAAAGGACTACATTGTCAAACCGGTCAATGGCCCGGAATTGATCGCCAAAATCAAGGCGCTCGGCTAAGCCGCAGCCATGGCACGTAAGACCAGCCTTCGAGAGTTCCAGCAAAACGTCGCGCAGCGGTTGCGCGATCTTGCATCGCGCAAAACGGTATCGTCCAAGCTGGGTTTTCAGGTTGGCGACGAGAACTGGCTCGTTACGTTGTCGGATGTTTCCGAAGTCATCCCGGTACCGAAAACGATTACGGTGCCGATGACATTGGCATGGTTTCGCGGCGTCGCGAACATTCGCGGAAAACTTTATTCGGTGGTCGATTTCTCCGCGTTCCAGGATCGCGGCACTACGGGGCCGGGCATGGAGCGAAGGGTCATTTTGATATCGGAGCGGCTGATCGAGGGTTCGGGCTTGCTGGTGAGCCGGATGCTCGGGTTGCGCAATCCGGAGCAGCTGGTTGTTGAACAGAGCGATCTTTCGTTAAGTCGGCCATGGATCAAAGCCAGTTTTCGCGATCCCGCTGGTGTGCTTTGGCATGAGCTTGATTTGCCGGCTCTTGCCGGCAACATGCAGTTTTTGGAGGTTGGCCGCCAGGTTGATGAATCGGCGACCGCTGCGGCAGGAGCCGTCGCACACTAACGTGTGCGGATTATCGGCATGACAAGAAAGTAACGGAGAAGGCACATGGCACTCAAGCTACCGACCATAGGCAACAAGGACAAAAAACCGACCGCGCCCGGCAATTCGGCAACGCAACCGGTCAAGAGCGGAAAGTCCGGTTCGTCGATATTCGGATTTTTGAACAAGTCCAAAGCCAAGGCGCCAATCGGGGCGACGACGACGGCAACAGGAAAAGCATCCGGTGCATCACCGTCCACGGCCGGCGGACAGACGGGCGACCAGACGCGAAAAATCAAAGCCGAGGTTGCCGCCAACAAGGTAGCCAAGACGAAGAAAGAGGGCGCCGGATTCAAGTTGCCCATCATTGGTGATCGGCCGGCAGAACAACAGCTACCGATTCTGTTGATCATTGCTGGTTTTTTTGGTGCATTGACGATCGGCTCCATCGTTTTAGACGCCATTAACCGCAGCAACGTTTCGACCTATACCAACATCACTTCGCAGCTGCAATTTCACACACAGCGCCTGGCGAAGTCCGCTGGTCTTGCGGCCCGCGGTGATGCAGTGTCCTTTCCGCAATTGCAGGACAGCCGCGATGAATTTCAGCGCTATCTGGATGTGCTAAACAACGGTGGAGAGGCATTCACCAACAATGTGCCCACTGCCAGAATTAGTGAAGAGCTCACTTCGCGGCTTGAAGAGTTGACCAAGCGGTTCTCGGATGCCTCGGGTTCGGCGACGTCAATCCTCGCTGCAAAAAACGATCTGGTGGACCTGTCACGCAATATTGCTCAGGTAAGAGCGGGCGCCGAGGAGTTGGCCGCGTTATCGCAAGACTTGACGGGTTTGATGCAGCAATCAGGTGCGCCGCCTGCGCAGGTATTAAAGGTAAACCGCCTCACTTTCCTGGCAGAGCGCTTGGGTCGTGGCTCGGCAGAAATTCTCGGTGCCGAAGTAATTGATCCTGAGGTTCCATTCCTGATGGGTAAGGACACCAACGATTTTCGCGAGTTGATTAAAGCGCTTGAGTCTGGCTCCGATGCATTGGGTATTAGTGCATTGCGCGATGGGGATGCCAAATCCAAAGTAACCAAGTTGCGCGAGCAGTTCACAGGGTTTGAACAAAATATTGGCCCGATTCTCGGTAATGTGCAGAAGTTGGTGTCGGCACGCCAGTCGGGCCGCGCGCTGCAGCAGGGCTCGGAGCAGTTGTTGTCGAACGTGGAGCAGTTGCAGAACGCGTTTGCGGTGGAAAAGAAGAACGTACCGCTGATTCTGGCGATCGTATTCGGTATTGTCGCCCTGCTTGTGTTGGCGTTGATTGCCGCAGTGTTTCTCTCTGACGCTCGCAAACGGGCTGCCGAATCCGAAGCGGAAAACAAACGTAATCAGGAGGCTATTTTACGGTTGCTTAACGAAATGGGCGATTTGGCAGACGGCGACTTGACCATCCGCGCCAAAGTGACCGAAGACATCACGGGCGCCATCGCCGACTCGATGAACTACACGATTGATGAGTTGCGTACGCTGGTAACCGGTGTAAACAACGCGTCTACACAAGTGTCGGTCAAGTCCCAGCAAGCACAGGCTGTGTCGGTGCAACTGCTCGACGCTGCAGAAAAGCAGTCGAAAGAGATTCAGGATACGACCCAAGACGTGTTGTCGGTGGCGGAAACGCTGACCAAGGTGTCGTCAAACGCCGAAGAGTCTTCCCAAGTGGCCATGCGCTCCCTGGCGGCGGCCGACAAAGGCCGTCTGGCGGTGCAGAACTCCATTTCGGGCATGAACGACATTCGCGACCAGATTCAGGAAACGTCCAAGCGGATTAAACGACTGGGCGAAAGCTCGCAGGAAATCGGCGAAATCGTGGAACTGATTTCCGACATTACCGAACAAACGAACGTGCTGGCGCTGAACGCTGCCATTCAGGCCGCGTCTGCAGGCGAAGCAGGCCGCGGCTTCTCGGTGGTTGCAGAAGAAGTGCAGCGACTGGCTGAACGCTCTGGTGAGGCAACCAAGCAGATCGGCGCGATCGTAAAAACCATTCAGGCGGATACGCAGGATGCCGTGGCCGCTATGGAAAAATCGACGACGGGTGTGGTTGAAGGAGCAAAGTTGTCCGACGCGGCGGGCCAGGCATTGTCTGAAATCGACTCGGTGACGAAGAACCTTGCGTCGCTGATTCAGAAGATTTCCACCGACACGCAATCACAGGCCGCATCGGCCAACAAAGTGGCGCGCAACATGCAGGACATTCTCGAGATCAATCGTCAAACGACGGCTGGTACTCAGCAGACAGCATCCTCTATTAAAGAGCTGGCAGAGGTGGCGTCCGATCTCAAGGCCTCAGTCTCGGGCTTCAAGCTGTAGGCCGTACTCGTTGAAATTACTACCGGCGTCAATCGCTTTTTCCAATGGCTGCTAACCCACAAACTACGTTCGATATCGGCCCCCTCTCGTGGGTCAAGGCCGAAATCGAGCATTCGCTGACCGAGGCGCGCACCCATTTGGATAAGCTCGCTGTCGATCCGGGCGACGCAAAGGCAGCAAAGTACGTGGCGACACATTTGCATCAGGTAACCGGTGCATTGTCGATGGTAGGTCTCGGTGCCGCGGCGCGGTTCAACGAAGAAATTGAAAAATTGGTCGAGACGCTCGAGAATGATCCGAATGCGCGCGCCAGCGCGGCGCAACGGATCGCGACAACCAAGAGTGCCACGGTTGCGCTCTCCAGCTATCTGGACAGCTTGATGTCCGGTGAGCCCGACCGGCCGATGATGCTTGCGCCGACGTATGTCAGGCTCAATCAGGCGCGCGGGGCCAACGATGCTGCGGAAAGCGACCTGTTTTCCCCCGACCTCACGCTGTCGGTGGCAATGCCTGAAGATACGGTTGCGCTGCCGAAATCCGACATGATGTCCGAAGCGGTCAAGCAGCGACGCGGCATGTATCAAGCTGGATTGCTGAAGCTGTTGCGCGACAAAGACATGGTGGGCGGTGCCCGCGAAATGCGCAACGCGACATTGGCCATCGAAGCGTTGCAGGTAACATCGCCATCGCGGTCGTTCTGGTATGCAGCAGGCGGATTCTTCGATGCAGTGGCCGCGAACCCGGCCGAAGCGGGCGCGCTGGCGGTACAGCTTTTCGGCAAGATTGACCAGCAGATCAAGTTGCTCATAGAAGGCGTTCAGAAAGTTCCGGAAAAATTATTCCGGGACATTTTGCTGGTGATTGGAAAGTCCAAGGCCCAAACGGAACGACTGCGAAAGATTCGCGATCTGTATCGTCTGGAAGAATTGCTGGCTGTGCCTGAAACTGCCGTGGGCAGCGCAGGCGATGAACAGATAAAAAGTGTTGTACGAGCGCTGCGCGATCAGGTTCAATCGCAAAAGGACAACTGGCTCAAATTCGCCGGCGGCAATCGCTCTACACTGGAAACTTACGTTACCCAGGCGGAAACGCTCTATCGCACCGCGCAGCAACAGCCAAACAAGGATGTCGCGCAACTGGTTCAGGCTCTGGGTGCCGTTGGTGCGCACCTGCGCAAGACACAAAGTGCAGCCTCCGAGACGCAATCGATCGAAGTGGCGACAGCGTTCCTGTTTCTCGAATCTTCACTGGAAAATTATTTCCGGCTAACGGCGGATTTTGCGGCGCAATCGGCAACGATTGTTGCTCGCCTGAAGGGTGCAATGACCGGTGCGCAGTTGCCGGCGATCGAGGCCGGTGCAAATGCGCTGATGGATGACATGACCAAGCGCGCGCAGGAGCGCATGCTCATGTTCCAGGTTGGGCAGGAAGTACAGGTCAACCTGACAACGGTTGAAAGCGCGCTTGACAGCTTTTTCCGCGATCAGCAAAAGACCGGTGAGCTATCAACATTGCCGCCGTTGTTTTCCCAGGTACAGGGTGCGCTGACCATTCTCGAACTCGATGAGGCGGCGGCGCTCAATCAGTTGTTGCGCGAACGGGTCAATCAATTCGCTTCCGGTGCCATCAAAGGTGCCGGCGAAGATGCAGAGGCAGTGGCGGAGGGCGTATCGGCACTCGGCCTGTATATCACGGCCTTGCAGCAAGGTACTGCCAATCCGCGCGATGTGCTGCTGCCGGCTTTGATCCGCTTCGGCTTGGCCGAAAAGCCGGCGGAACCGGAAAAAACCGCACTCAAGTCGCCAGTTACCGAGGGCGATATCGATGTCGCCAAGCAGAAAGTGCAGGAGCGCTACGAAGAGTGGAAACAGCAGCCTGAGCAAACGGCGTCGCGCGATCATTTGCGCGAAGCGGTACAAGAGTTGAAGATTGAGGCCGGCCTGATTGCCGATAGCAAATCCGTCAGGCAGAGCGACGAAGCGTTGAGGGCGATCGAGGCCACATTCGATCCGAACAAGACCGGCATCACAGCGGCGCTGTCGGAAATAGCGCCTGATAAACCGACTGAGGCGCCAGCTGCGCAGGTAGTCCAGTTGATCGATGCCCCGGCTGCCGAGATTGATCAAGAGTTGCTGGAAATCTTCCTTGAAGAGGCTGGCGAAGTCGTCGGAACCATTCGCGAACACTTGGGAATCATCAAAGCATCGCCGCACGACAAGGAGGCAATGACCACCATTCGCCGTGGATTCCACACGCTGAAGGGTAGCGGCCGCATGGTCGGATTGAACGATCTTGGCGAAGTCGCGTGGAATTGCGAACAGGTCATGAACAAGTGGCTTAAAGATGAGAAGCCACCGAGCGCGGGATTAATCGGCTTTGTCGAACGGGCCGCAAACGCCTTTGGCGGCTGGGTAAGCGCTTTGCAAGCCAATGGCACCACCGTTATTGACGGTACCGAGCTGGCTCATTTCGCCGAGTTGCTGAAGAACGACAAAGAACCGGACTTTGGTCCAGCAGCAGAAGTGCTATCCGCGGAAACGCTGTCGGAACCAACACCCCTATTGGCTGAGCAGGGAGTTGTCGAAACCGCTTCGAGCGAACCTTTCCTGGAGGCCGCCCCGGTCGACGCTAAATCTGAAACACCACCTTCGCTATTGGAAGGTATGTTGCCGATTGAGGTGCCGGCGATCGCCGCCCCCGAGCTTGCGCCACCGCCAGCGCTGGATATATTTGATGAACTGCCCGCCTTGGCGGCCACAGAAACACCGGTTGTCGACGAAGCCATGCAGACTGCGGCTGTCGCGGAACAAGTTGCACCGGTAGTTGATGCGATTCAAATCGAATCACCGGTCGAGCCAGTGCCGGTATTGGAGGCGTTGTCAGCGCAACAGCATCTGTCAGTAGATGACGCACCCGGCGAAGAGGCCGTCGAGCCGCCTGATGTACGTGTGGGTGACATCATGGTGCCGCATGCGCTGTTCAATATCTATCTTGGCGAAGCTGATCAGCACGTTGCCACGCTCGACAACGAGATGTCCGCGCTGGAAGCAAAACCGATGCAGGCGGTTTCGCACGACTTCATGCGTGCAGCGCACACGCTGACCAGTTCCTCCCGTACCACCGGCCTCGACATGATTGCCGATGTCGCGCATGCGCTGGAAAAATGGTTGCAGGAAGCAATCGAATTTCCGCCGGAATTCAACGGCCACCGCCTGCGGGTTACCCGCAGCGCGACCGATGCCCTGTCAAGCATGGTGTTGGGCCTGCATACGCATGAGCCGCCGACGCCAAGGCCGGACATCGTTCAAGACCTGATGGATCTGCGCGAAGCGCTCAAGCAATCCAAGCGCACGGGCGAAGGTACGCATATCAAGATGCCGGGCATGCAAGGCGATGTCCTGACGCCTGTCGATGAATTGCCGATGGCAACTTCAGACACTGCCTTGTCATTCTTCGATGAACCGGTCGCTGCCGAGTTTATCGCGCCGCAGATTGACGCACCGGCACCGGTTGAACCGCCGCCGCTGCCGATGCGCGAAGAAGTCAGTTTCGATCTACCGGCGGCTACCCCGACGCTCCCGCCGGAGCCGGTATTCGAAGAACCCGATGTTGAACCAGAACCTTTGGCGGCGACTGCAGCGCCAGCAGCCCCCGGATTCGATCCGGGGCTGGTATTCGGCGCCGCGACCGCAGCCACGGTAGCGACTGCCGCCGCCGCTTTTGTCGCGCGGGAAGAAGCTCCTGCGACCGTGCCGGAAGCGCCTGCTCAGGAGCTAGTAGCGGAAGTCGCGGTGTCTTCAGAACCAGCGCCATTCGTTGAAACGCCGGTTGATTTGCCGCCGGTTCAGGTTGAGACCGTTGCCACATTTGCTCCTTCCGCCCCGCCTCCGCTGCCGCTAAGCCAACCGCAGGCGTTGGCGACACCGGCGGAAACGCCTGTGGCCGCGCCGTCGATTGTCGAGACCAAGCCGGTTGTTGTCGAAGCTGGCAAGGATCGACGCACCATGACCGACGACGTCGATCATGATCTGCTGCCGATCTTCCTTGAAGAAGCCAAGGAAATCATTCCGCAAGTCGGTGATTCGTTGCGTACCTGGCGCAATGCACCGGGTAACCATGCCCCGGTTACCGAGCTCGCCCGACATCTGCACACGCTGAAAGGTTCCGCCCGCATGGCCGGCCTGATGCGCTTGGGTGAGCTGGCGCACGTCATCGAAGAGCGCATTATCAAGATGGACCAGACGCCGGAACCGGTGGCGGCCAAGTTTGAAGAAGTGGACGAGGGGCTGGATCGTTTCAACGCCGCGATAGATCGTTTGGCGGCCGGCGACTTCTCCACACCGCCGATCGAAATCCCGGCCATCACCGACGTTTCGCAGGATCTGCCCGCACCGCTGGCGATGATGGCCGCGGCCCGCGCCGAGATCATCGCCGAAGGCGAAAAACTCGAAGGCCGCGAACGTCAATCGCTGTTGCGCGTCAACGCCGACATCATCGACCGGTTCGTAAACGAAGCCGGCGAGTTGTCGATCGCGCGTTCACGTATCGATCAGGAAATGCTCACCTTCAAGCAGTCGCTGGTTGAGTTGACTGACAACATCTCGCGCATGAAATCGCAGTTGCGCGAGATCGAAATCCAGGCTGAATCGCAGATCCAGTCGCGTTTGAAAGAGGCCGAGGAACACGGCGAATCGTTCGACCCGCTGGAATTCGACCGCTTCTCGCGCACACAGGAGCTGACACGATTCCTCGCTGAAAGTCTCAACGACGTCGTGACGTTGCAAATATCGTTGCAGAAGAATATCGACGAAACCGAAGCCGCGCTACTGCAACAGGCGCGATTGAATCGCGATCTGCAGCAAGGGCTGATGGGTGTGCGGCTGGTGCCCTTGGGCAATCTGCAGGAACGCTTCTATCGCCTGCTACGCCAGACCGCCAAGGAACTGGACAAGAAAGCCAATCTGGAATTCCGCGGTACGCGGGTGGAAATCGACCGCTCGGTGCTGGAAAAAATCACCGCGCCGTTCGAGCATTTGCTGCGCAACGCTGTTGCGCACGGCTTGGAAATGCCAGCCGATCGCATCGCCAAAGGCAAGCCGGAAATCGGCGAAATCACCATCGACGCCCAGCAGGTCGGCAATGAAGTCGTGCTGACGCTGGCCGATGACGGTGCTGGGCTCAATTTCCCGCGTATTCGCGAGAAAGCGATCCAGCAGGGATTGCTGGAGCCGGATGCAGAAGTCAACGAAGCGCAGCTGACGCAGTTTATTTTCATGGCCGGCTTTTCGACCGCGCAGGAAGTTTCGCAGATTGCCGGTCGTGGCGTCGGCATGGACGTGGTGCGTAACGAAATCGTCTCGCTCGGCGGTCGCATCGATATCGCCTCGACCCCGGGCAAGGGCACTACCTTCACCATCGCGCTGCCGCTGACGCTGGCGGTGACCCAGGCAGTGATGGTGATGGTGGGCGAAACCATGTATGCCATCCCGTCGGTGATGATCGAGCAGGTGCAGGAATACAAAGGCAAGCGCTACGAGCCGTTCCTCGAACTTTCCGAAATCGACTGGAAGGGCAACAAGTATCCCTTGCGCTCGATGGAAGCGCTGCTCGGTGGACAGCCGACAGTGTCGGCGGTGCGCAAGGCAAATGTGATTCTCGCCAAGAGCGGCCAGCAACGCGCGGCCGTGCAGGTCGACTCCATCATCGGCAACCGAGAAATCGTGGTGAAGACCATCGGCCCGCAGCTGGCTCGACTGGTTGGTGTGGCCGGCGCCACGATGCTGGGTACCGGTCAAATCGTACTGATCATGAACCCGGTGCAGCTGGTGTTCCACGAGACCGCGACGGTCAGCATACAATCCGATGCGTCTGCCGCCGGAGCTACTAGCGGAACTACGGCGCTGGCAATCGATTCAGGTACTGGCACAGCGACAACAGCGTTCGATCCGGGTACGTTCGAGACTACGGCTGAGCCGGTCGTTGAAGCATTGAAAACACAATCGCTGGCCGAAGCCATTGCCGCCTCGGCACCGGCAAGCGACGAAACCGCTGCCGCAGTGCTGAAACGCACGATCCCGTTGGTGATGGTAGTGGACGACTCGCTGACCGTGCGCAAGATCACCAGCCGCATGCTGACGCGTGAAGGTTTCGAGGTCGCGACAGCGAAGGATGGCGTTGACGGCCTGCAACAACTGCAGGATATCGAACCCGACATCATCCTGCTCGATATCGAGATGCCGCGCATGGACGGCTTTGAATTCGCGCGCAATGTGCGTCTGGACGCCAAGACCAAGGGCATTCCGATCATCATGATTACCTCGCGCACGGCCGACAAGCATCGCAATCATGCGATCGAACTCGGTGTAAATGAGTACATGGGCAAGCCATATCAGGAAGAGCAGTTGCTGGGATTGATCCGCCAGTACACGCGCCACGTCACGGCGGCTTGAGTTTGATTTAAGCGTGGCGACATGCGTCGCCTGTTTCGCTCAGGTTATCAAGATGCCACAGGGCCGGAAAGCCAGCACCCATGCGGCTTTCCAAGGTATTGCCTCTGAAAGCCGCATCAGTGCTCGAGTTTGGGCCGATCCCCTTGGGGAAAACCGGTGCTCAATGCAGGTGCCAGTCCACTGCGCCGGTGTACGCCGTCAGCAACACAATCGCGCCGAACACGATGCGGTACCAGGCGAACGGCGTGAAGTCGTGACTGCTGATGTAACGCAGCAGCCAGCGAACGCAAAGGAATGCCGAGATAAACGCGGTGATAAAGCCGACGCTGAACAGCGGGACATCGGCCGACGATAGAAGTGCACGATCTTTCCACACCGAATAAGCCGTCGCGGCAAGCAGGGTCGGAATCGCGAGAAAAAACGAAAACTCGGTGGCGCACTTTCGCGACAGGCCAAAGAACAATCCGCCAATGATGGTGGCACCGGAACGCGAGGTGCCGGGAATCAGCGCTGCGCATTGCGCGAAGCCCAGCTTCAACGCGTCCTTCCAAGTCATATCGTCTACGGAAGAAATCAGCGCCGGCGCAACCACGCCGGGCGGTTGATCGCGCAAATCCTGCATCTGTGCTTTCAACCGCGCCTGATACCAGCGCTCGGCAAACATGATGATGAAGCCGCCGACGATAAAGGCGATGGCCACCGGCACCGGGTGAAACAGGATCGCCTTGATCGGTTTGTTGAACGCGAGTCCCAAAATCGCCAGCGGCAGGAAGGCAACACCGAGATTGACGACAAAACGCTGTGCGCGCGCGTCATGCGTGATGCCGGAGAAAGTCGAAATCAGCCGCGCCCGATATTCCCAGCACACGGCCAAAATTGCGCCTGCCTGGATAAAAATGTCGAATACCTGTGCCTTGGCGTCATTGAAATCGAGCAGTGAGCCAACCAAAATCAGATGGCCGGTGGATGAGATGGGAAGAAACTCGGTGAGGCCTTCGACGATGCCGAGCAGGGCGGCCTTGATGAGCAGGGCAATATCCAAGACAGATCCGATTCAACTGATTATCAAAAAGAAAGCCGGAACATGATTGCCTGGCTTCGAGCCTGCAAAATTATACGGGGACGGACCGGTAGTTCGACTAACGCAGCTTCAACACCAGCATATCGCCGCGCACCACGATTCGTTCCGGCGTGTATTTGACGCCGTACTTGCTGAACTGCTCCTCGGTGAACACGTGCAGCGGCTTGTCCTCCAGCGTCTCGCGCGCGAGGACAGACGTAGTCCGCGCCAGCGCCGCCGACAGCGAATCGCTCATGTTCTCGACGCGAATGCGCTCGATTTTGGCGTCACGCAAGAAGAGCGAACGCGTTTCGGGCACGTAATCGGGCCGGCCGGAGACCTTTACCGTACCCGTCATTTTTTTGCTGCTGAGCGGCAGCTTCAGGTCGATCATGAAATCGGTGGTGATGCGGTTGTCGGCCTCGGACAGGCCAACGCGTGGATTGGCCAGCGTGACGTCGAGCAGTCCAGCCACGCTTTTCTCCACCGGAAAACGCTTGGCCATTCGCTGCGTCAGTTCATCGGCGGACATTTTGACCTCGCCCGAAACAAACGGGATCGAACTGCAACCCGCGAGCACAACGGCAGCGATCAACAACGAGATGAAACGCAACATGTCTTTACAGTCGAAGATAAAAGGTATGAAAAAACGATGGCTGCCGGCAGCCATGTCGTGCGTCAGACCAACCTGCGCGTGCTTCGTTCTCGCATCGGCGCAGCTAAAGAAGAAAAAGCTTCAGCTAGATCGGCTGCGGATAGGCGCGGATTTTTTCCAGCACGAAGGTTTTGACTTTCTCCGGCAAGCTGATGGACGCGTTCTCGAATCGCGCACCAATTCCGCTGGGGTCGAAAGCGCCATCCGCCACGAACAGGGCACTCATGGAACGGCCCGGCTTGTCCTCCGGTGCATCCACCCCTTCATGGTTGTAACCGGTTTCCGGCGACCAGCGCAGCGCGCGTTCGTTGCCCAGCTTGGCATAACAAAGCTGAAAACCGACCAGTTGGCCGTCGTAGGTTTCCCAAGTGTAGAGGTCGAAAAAATCGTCATGGAACCAGCGCCGGTGCTTGCCGCGCTCGTACTGGGTCACGTCCTTGATTTCGTTCAACATGGTCTCCCTCCACAATCCGCCAGCTTATGATGAAATCGCCGTCGGGACTATGAACAATCTTACACTCTGCCCGGCGTGTTTCAGGCGTTCAGCTTTTCCACCATGCCGCGCAGTTTATCCGGATCGTCAGCCTTGAGAATCTTGATTACGGCCGGCTCGATGTCGGCCACGCTGGACATCAATACCCGCTGTTTTACCGTCAGCACGTTGGCCGGGTGCATGGAAAAATCGCGCAGGCCGAAGCCCAGCAACAAGCGCGTGAGATTGACGTCGCCCGCCATTTCGCCGCACACGGCCACTGGCACCTTGGCCGCGTTGGCCTGGCGGATCACACTCGACACCAGATGCAGCACTGCAGGGTGCAACGGATCGTAGAGATGCGCAACGTTGTCGTCGGTTCGATCGATCGCCAGCGTGTACTGGATTAGATCGTTGGTGCCGATCGACAGGAAATCGAGCTGGCGCAGGAACATCGGCAGCGCAATCGCCGCCGCCGGAATCTCGATCATGCCGCCGACCAGAATCCTGTCGTTGAACTTGCGGCCCTCGTCCTTCAGCTGTTCCTTGGCGCGGGCAATGGCGGCCAGTGTCTGTTTGATTTCGTTGGACGAGGCCAGCATCGGAATCAGGATTCGTACGTCGCCGTATTTCGACGCACGCAGAATCGCACGCAACTGGGTGTTGAACAGCGGCGGCTCGGCCAGGCAATAGCGGATGGCGCGCAGGCCCAGCGCCGAATGCGCCGATACCTGGTCCGGACCTTCGAGCGTCTTGTCCGCGCCGATGTCCAGCGTGCGGATCACAACCGGTTTTCCCTTCAAGCCCTCGGCCACCGCGCGATAGGCTTCGAACTGCTCGTCCTCGCTGGGCAGGTCCTTGCGGTTCATGAACAGGAATTCGCTGCGGAACAAGCCCACGCCGGTCGCGCCGGATTGCTTGACTGCATCGAGATCGGAAGGCAATTCGATATTCGCGTGCAGCTCGACATGTACGCTGTCCAGTGTTTCCGCCGAAGCGGTCTTGATGCGCGAGAGCTTTTGCCGTTCCAGCTTCCACTGGTTCTGTTTCAGCCGATATTCGGCCAGCACCGTGTCATCCGGCGAGACGATCACCACGCCCTGCGTGCCATCGACGACGATCAGCTCATCCTCGCGCAGCAGGTCGCGCGCGGTGTGCAGAGCGACGATCGCCGGAATGCCAAGGCTGCGCGAAAGAATCGCAGTGTGCGAGGTCGAGCCGCCCAGGTCGGTGACGAACGCAGCCACTTGGTGGTCCTTGAACAGGATCACGTCGGCCGGTGACAAGTCGCGTGCCACCAGGATGGTATCTTCGGCGCGCTCGCGCAATTTCTCCGGTACCGCACCGCCTTGGCCGGTGAGCGCGGCAACCAGCCGCTCGGCGACTTGCCGCACATCGGTTTTGCGTTCGCGCAGATACTCGTCCTGCACGTCGGCAAACTGTGCCAGCACATCGTCGAGTTGCAGTTTCAGCGCCCACTCGGCGTTGCAGGATTCGCGGCGGATGATTTCCTTCGGCGTGTCCGACAGCGACGGGTCGGCCAGGATCATGCGGTGGACGGTAACGAACGCCGCCATTTCGCCAGACGCTTCGCCGCGATGCGTGGTCTTGACTTCATGTTCCAGCGCATCGAGCTCGGCCAGCACCTGCTTCACCGCCTTGTCGAAGCGCTTGATTTCTTTCGCGATGAATTCGTCGGGAATCTGATAGTGATCGACTTCCAGCGACGCGCTGGTGACCAAGTGCACGTGGCCGATGGCAATGCCACCGGAGACGCCAAGACCATGCAGGGTGAAGCTCATCGTCGGCTCACTCTATCGTTCGACAACAAGGCCAAACTCAAGCATTGGTGCGCCTTCCAGGCCATTTTTACCCGAAAAGCCGCGCCAGTGCTGGAGTTTGTAATGAGGGTCATGGCTACTCGCCCTCGCCGAACTTGTCGTTGATCAACGCGACCACGGCGGCCATGGCCTCTGCTTCGTCGGCGCCGCTAGTTTCCAGTTCGATCTTGGTTCCCTTGCCGGCGGCCAGCATCATCACGCCCATGATCGATTTCGCATTGACCCGCCGTCCCGCTTTTGACACGAACACATCAGCGGCAAAGCGTCCCGCGGTTTGCGTGAGCTTGGCCGATGCGCGCGCATGCAGACCCAGCTTGTTGATGATTTCGATTTCCTGTTTCAGCATGCAGCCCCCTGCGGCATGCGGATGACGCCTTCGACTGCGCCGCCGAGTGCCTTGTCGATCAGCACGTCCATGGTTTTTTCGCGATAGGTCAGCGCCTTGATCAGCATTGGCAGGCTGACACCGGAAACACCTTCGATACGCCCCGGTTCCAGCAGCTTGCAACCGATGTTGGATGGCGTGGCGCCGAAGATGTCGGTCATCACCAGCACACCGTCGCCCTGGTCGAGAAAACGCACCAGATCGCGCGCCTGCGGCAGGATCGCGTCCGGATCGTCGTGAACCGTAATGCCCAGTTGACGGAGGTACAGCGGGCGCTTGCCCATGACGTGGCTGGCGCAGTGAATCAGGCTCTCGCCCAGGGTGCCGTGGGCGATGATGAGGATACCGATCATGTTTCAAAAAAAACGAAATGACGACGCCCTCATTCTAGCCGAAGGGCAGAGGGCGGCCGGTGATGCGTCAGGCAGCGACGGCTTGCGGACGGGGTTGCGGCGCGCACGCGCTTTCTGCCGGAAACAACAGCGAAAACTGGGTGCCGTGATTTTGCGGGTCCTGCGAGCTCTGGATCTCCATGCGCGCGCCGTGGCGGATCAGCACGTGCTTCACGATGGCAAGGCCCAGCCCGGTACCGCCGGTGGCGCGCGAGCGGCCGCGGTCGACGCGATAGAAGCGTTCGGTAAGACGCGGGATGTGCTCCGCGGCGATGCCCTCGCCGTTGTCGCGCACGCGCAGCACCGGGATGCCGTCCTCGATTCTCCACTGCACATGGATTTCGCTGCCTTCGGTCGTATAGCGCACCGCGTTGCTGATCAGGTTGCCGAATGCACTGGCCAGTTCGTCGCGGTTGCCGAGCAGCCAGCTGTCAGCGATATCGCTGTCGATCTTGTGACGCCCGGACGAGAGTTGTTCCGCATCGATCAATAGCGAACGCAGCAAATCGGGCACATTGACCGGTGCCGCGACTGGCCGCTGCGAGGCATCTTCCAGGCGCGACAGCGTGAGCAAGTCCTCCACCAGCCGTTGCATCCGCACCGCCTGTGCGGTCATGTGGCCCAGCGACTTTTCCAGCAGCTCCGGGTGGCTGCTGCCGGTGGTGGTGATGGTCTCAAGAAAACCCGCCATCACCGTGATCGGCGTGCGCAATTCATGCGATACGTTGGCGACAAAATCGCGTCGCATCGTCTCCAGCCGTTCGCGTTCGCTGACATCGCGCGACAGCAGCAGCATCTGGTCTTCGCCAAACGGCACCAGTTGTACCGCCAGCGAAATATCCTTGAGTGCACCGGCGATATCCTTGCGCTGGATTTTCAGCGCCAGCGGCTCGCCATAGTGGCGCGCATTGAGGTACTCGACAAACTCGGGGTAGCGAATGAAGTAAGTGACCGTCTGTCCCCGGTCATTGGCCAGCGAAATGCCCCAGTGCGCTTCGGCGGTGGGATTCAACCAGACGATATTGTGCTGGTGATCCAGCATCAGCGCGCCATCCGGCAACGCTGAGGCGGCTTGCTGGAATCGCGCCAGCGCATCGGACAGCGATTTCTGGCTGATGCGTTCCTGTTTGATCAGGCGATAGAGTTTGCCCAGTACATCGCCCCACATGCCATCGGCATCGGGTAGCGTGGCGGCCTGAGGATCTTCCAGCCAGTGATGCAGCTGCGCCAGTTTCCAGGCGTAGTAGGCGAAGGCCAGCATCAGCACCGTGGCACCGAAAGCGAATCCCACCACTTCGCCGCCGACCCATGCCGCCGGCAAGCCGATCAACAGCGCAATCGCGGCAACGCGTAGCGCGATGACCAGAAACGATTTCAGCACCGGGGACATGATGTGCCTATGTTACCGCGCGGGCGGTAACGGCGTGGCCTAATCCCGGGCGAAGCGATAACCGCTGCCGCGCACGGTGTGAATGAAGTCATCGTGCTGCGACGGGGCCAGCGCGGAACGCAGACGGCGGATATGCACGTCCACGGTACGTTCTTCGATAAACACGTGATCGCCCCAGACGAAATCCAGCAACTGGGTGCGGGTATAGACGCGTTCCAGGTGGGTCATGAAGAAGTGGAGCAGGCGGAATTCGGTCGGCCCCATGCTGAGCGTCTTGCCATTGCCGGTGACCTTGTGCGAGGCCGGATCGAGTTTCAAGCCGTGGTACTCGATCACATCCTGCGTCAGCTCCGGCGCGCGGCGGCGCAGCACCGCCTTGATGCGCGCTTCCAGTTCCTTCAGCGAAAACGGCTTGGTGATGTAATCGTCGGCACCGGATTCGAGGCCGCGCAGCTTGTCTTCTTCCTCGCCCTTGGCGGTGAGCAGGATGATGGGCAGCGACTTGGTGCGCGAATCACCGCGAAGTTTTCGTGCCAGATCGACGCCGCTCATGCCCGGCAGCATCCAGTCCAGCAGAGCGAGATCCGGTAGTTCGTTTTGTATGCCCTTGATCGCATCCTCGGCGGAGTCATGGGTCAGCACGCGATAGCCGCCCATCTGCAGGTTTATCTGGATCAGATCCTGGATGGCGGGCTCGTCTTCAACAACCATGATGGTCGGGTTCATTGCGGTGTCCGGCATTGGGCGTGAGATTTCATGGCGCCATCATATTTCAGGAATGTGAAGCTTATGTGACAAAGCCGGCGACCGGGAAACGGCGCTGCGGAGTAAAATATTATTCGTCCCTTTGCGTTCCTCCTCACTTCCCCGCTCATGACCGGCCTGACCCCTCAATCGCCCCGCCCGACCGAAATCAAGCTGCACCAGAAATCGCGCGAGCTGGAAATTGCCTTCGACGACCAGCGCCAGTTCCGCCTGAGTTGTGAATACCTGCGGGTATATTCGCCGTCCGCAGAGGTTCGCGGCCACGGCCCGGGGCAGGAAGTGCTGCAGGTCGGCAAGAAGAACGTCGATATCACCGCCATCGAGCCGGTCGGTACCTATGCCGTCAAGCTGGTATTTTCCGATGGGCACGATACCGGTATTTACTCGTGGGACTATTTCTACGAGCTGGGTGTGCAGCAAAACGAATACTGGAAAACTTATCTGGCGCGCATGGAGCGCGCTGGTGCTGCGCGCGAGTAGACGCCGATGCCCGCCGAGATACGCGATTTTTTCGACAGCTACCGCGATGCCTTCAACCGGCTCGATGGACGCGCCATCTCCGCGCATTACGATTTGCCGGCGATGATTGTGCATGCCGGCGGCAACGGCGTATTCATGGACGCTGCGGCGCTGGACGCCAATAACATCGCGCTGTGCGATCAGTATTCGCAAAATGGTTTTGTCCGAGCAGACTATATTGCCGGTGCGTTTTTGCCGCAGGGCGAGGATTTTTGCGTGGCCGATCTGGCCTGGACCATCACCCGCCGAGATCAAGCCCCGCAGCAGTTCAATACCTCGTATTCACTGGCAAAACGTAACAACCAATGGAAGGTTGCCGCCGTGACCGCATATCAGGAACGCCGCGTCTGGAGAGAACATGAATGATGTGACTGCCGACAAATCGTCCGCTGCATCGTCTGCCGGACGTCCCGAGGCTGCGGGAACCACACACTTCGGTTTCCAGCAAGTGCGCGAGGAGGACAAATCGTCACGCGTGCGCGAGGTGTTCAAATCGGTGGCGCCATCCTACGACCTGATGAACGATCTGATGTCGGGCGGCATGCACCGGCTGTGGAAAAAATTCACCGTCGATCTGGCCAACGTGAAGCGCGGCGAAAAAGTGCTGGACGTCGCTTCCGGTTCTGGCGATCTGGCACTCGCGTTTGCGCCGCAAGTCGGCGCCGGTGGCCAGGTGTGGCAGACCGATATCAACGAAGCCATGTTGCGCGTTGGCCGTGATCGATTGATCGATGCCGGTTTCGTGTTGCCGAATTCATTGTGCGACGCCGAAAAGCTGCCGTTCGCCAGCGAATCCTTCAACTTGGTGACGGTTGCGTTCGGTTTGCGCAATATGACGCACAAGGATCATGCGCTGTCAGAGATGACGCGTGTGCTGAAACCCGGTGGCCGTCTGATCGTGCTGGAATTCTCGCAGGTGCACGATTCGCTGAAAGCGGCTTACGATGTCTACTCTTTCAAAGTGCTGCCGGTGTTGGGCAAGTATGTTGCCAAGGATGAGAGCAGCTACCGTTATCTGGCCGAATCGATCCGCATGCATCCGGATCAGGAAACGCTGAAGGGCATGATGGAAGCCGCGGGCCTGTCGCGTGTCGAGTACTTCAATCTGTCCGCCGGTGTGGTGGCGGTTCACAAGGGGATCAAGCTATGAAACGGGCTTTGTGTTTGTTGTCCATGGTTGCGTTCTCTTCGGTTGCGGCGGCGCAGGCACCATCAAAACCCACCGTCATCAAGCCATCGAAGACGTTTGAAAAATGCCTGCAACTCGATGCCGGACAGAAACTTGAGTACCGCTTCGAATCCACCGGCAAACTCAATTTCAACCTGAACTACCAGAAGGGACCGGAAGAGACCTACTACCCGGTCAAACTCGACGGCACTACGGGTGAGTCGGGCATTTATGAAATCAAGTCGCGCAACAAATACTGTCTCAAATGGGAGAACCGCCGCGACAAGGACATTGACCTCACCTACTCCTATCGCCTCAGCAAATAGGCGCGCAGGGTGGTCGTCAACGTTGTACTCGCCCGGCTGCTGAATCGCGTATTGCGCGACTACCCGCTGGCACGTGAGCGACTGGCGGCGCATGGCGGCAAGACAATCGCAATGACGCTCGGTCCCGCGTACGGACGGCTGCGCATCACGACATCGGGTGAAGTTGGACCGGTGGGCGAGGGCGCGGCAGACGAGGCGGCGGTCAGTTTCGATATTCCCTTGGCGTTGTTACCGCGCCTCGCGGCGGCCGATAGTGCCGCTTATCACGACGTGAAATTCGCCGGCGACAGCGAGCTCGCGGCGCTTTTGTCCGAACTGGTGCGCAACCTCAAGTGGGATGTCGAGGAAGACTTGTCCAGGCTCGTCGGCGATATCGCGGCGCATCGTGTTGTCGACACTGCTCGCCGCAGCCACGCATGGCGGAAGGACGCTACGCAACGGCTGACCGAGAATATGGCCGAGTACCTCACCGAAGAAAAACGCGCATTCATCACCGCTGACGACCTGGAGACGCTGGCGCTGGAAAATGAATCCCTGCGCGACGATGTGGCCCGGCTCGACGCGCGCATCAACAAACTTACCCTTGCTTTGCAAAAAACATGAAAAAAGCCACGCTTACCCGCTTCCTGATTGACGAACAGTACAACCACCAGACGGTTCCTGCCGACCTGAGACTGCTGATCGAAGTGGTGTCGCGCGCGATCAAGGCGATCTCGATCAATGTCGGCAAGGGTGCGCTGGCGGGCCTGCTGGGCGAACACGCCGGTGCTGCGGGAAGCGATGCATCGATCAATGTGCAGGGCGAGGCGCAGAAAAAACTCGACGTGATCGCCAACGAAATCCTGCTCGAGGCCAACGAATGGGGCGGTCACTTGGCCGCCATGGCGTCGGAAGAAATGGAAGGCCCGCACGCGATTCCACACCGCTATCCCAAGGGCGAATATCTGCTCCTGTTCGATCCGCTCGATGGCTCTTCCAACATTGACGTGAATGTCAGCGTCGGCACCATTTTTTCGGTGCTGAAATGTCCCGAGGGCGTAACCCAGCCGACCGAAAAAGATTTTCTGCAGCCCGGTAACAAGCAGGTGTGCGCAGGCTTCGCCGTGTTCGGCCCCTCCACTGTGCTGGTGCTGACGCTAGGCAACGGTGTACACGCGTTCACGCTCGATCGCGAGTTGGGCTCATTCGTGCTGACGCAGGAAAATATCCGCATTCCCGATGACACCAGAGAATTCGCCATCAATATGTCGAACATGCGTTTCTGGGAACCGCCGATGAAGCGCTACGTCGATGAACTGCTGGCCGGCAAGACCGGGCCACGCGGCAAGGATTTCAATATGCGCTGGGTAGCCTCGATGGTGGCCGATGTGTTCCGCATCCTCGCCCGTGGCGGCATCTTCATGTATCCACGCGATACCAAGGATCCGGGCAAGGTCGGCCGTTTGCGTTTGATGTACGAAGCCAACCCGATGGCGTTTATCGTCGAGCAGGCAGGCGGTGCCGCCAGCACCGGGCACGAGCGCATCCTCGATGTGCAGCCCACGGAATTGCACCAGCGAATCGCCGTGATGCTGGGCTCGAAGAACGAAGTTGAGCGCGTTGCCTCCTATCATAAAAGCTGAAACTCCAGCACTGGAGCGGGTTTCGGGCCGAAAATCCCCGGAAATCCGCGCCAGTGCTGGAGTTTTATCTCGAGGCAGTACACCTGCAAGCGCGCTGTCATGAGCGATCCCAAGCCCCTCGTTCCTACCAGCTGGCCACGCCGCATCGTGAAAAGCCTCATCACGATTCCGCTGGCGCTCTGGGTGTTTCTCGAGGAGTGGGTATGGGACAGCGTGCTTGCCTTCATGCGTTGGTTGGGCAAGCTGCCGCCGATTCACTGGCTGGAAACGCAGGTATCGAAGTTGCCGCCGTATGCCGCGCTGATTGCCTTCGCTGTTCCGGCGTTGGTCCTGCTGCCATTCAAGCTCGCCGCCTTCTGGCTGATCGCCCACGGCCATAAGATGTACGGCGTCTGGGTATTCATCATCGCCAAGATCATCGGCACCGCTTTCCTGGCGCGCATCTTTTCGCTAACCAAGCCGGCATTGATGACGATTGGTTGGTTCAATAAGGCCTACACCGCGATCGATGGCTGGAAGCAACGGCTCTATGCCTATGTGCGTGCGTTGCCGACGTATCAGCGCATCAAGGCTTGGGCGAAGGAAATCAAGGTTTCAGTGAAGGTTTGGTGGGCGGAGAAGTTTGGGCGAAAGGGTTGACCGAACCGCCATTGCAATGGCGTTCGAGTTTGTAGCACAGAAGTGCTACACTTGCTTCAATTGCGGAGTACACCATGTCAACGACTACCATTCGCCTGCCTGAAGAGCTCAAGGCGCGCATTGCGCGGGCCGCCGAACGCGCGGGCACGACATCGCACAATTTCATTCTTGAAGCCATCGCTGAAAAGGCGGAGTTGACCGAACGGCACAATGAGTTTCTTGCGACGGCAGACGCACGCTACGCTGCCATTGCGGCGACCGGTAAAACCGTTTCATGGCAAGACATGCAGCGCTATCTGACGAACAAGGTTGCGGGAAAAAGAGCTGCCCGTCCGGTTGCAAAGAAACTCACCCGCTAGGCGCGCCGGTGCCGCGAATCGTATTGGCACCCGAAGTCACAGATGACTTCGATCGTATCCTTGAGCATCTTGCCCAATACACTGTCGAGGATTGTGCGGCTCGCATTGGTGAAATCATCGAGGCAATCGACGTGCTGAAAAGCAATCCGCTGATTGGTCGTCCGGTTTCAGGTAAAAAGAATGAACTGGTTATTGGTCGCGATGCGCATGGTTATTTGGCGCTGTATCGATATGTCGCCACGATCGATACCGTGTTCGTGCTGGCGATTCGAAGTCAGCGAGAAGCAGGATATGCGCGGGGCTAGGCGGGAGTATCGCAGCGGGGCTGGCGCACCCACCGGCCCAAGGTAGAATCCCGGTCTCAATGCGCCTTTTCCGCCTGCTCAAAATCCTTTCAGTTGTGATCCGTTTCGGTCTGGATGAATTCCTGCCGGCGGGCGCGGCTCGCTCGCTGATTGGCGGGATATTTTTCTGGCGCACTTACAGCGAATCGCGCGGCGTCCGCTTGAGGAAGGCGCTGGAAAGCCTGGGCCCGATATTCGTCAAGTTCGGCCAGCTGATGTCTACCCGCCCAGACTTGGTGCCGCCGGATATTGCGCATGAACTGGCCGCGCTGCAGGACAACGTGCCGCCATTCGATGGCGAAGAGGCGGTGAAGATTCTCAACCGCGTCTACGGCGCGCAGATGGGCGGCGCGTTCAACGAGGTGTTCAGTGACTTCGACCTGACGCCGGTGGCCAGTGCGTCGATCGCGCAGGTGCACTTCGCCACCATCGGCTGGGGCAAGCTGGCTGGCCGCGAGGTGGCGGTGAAAATCCTGCGGCCGGGCATTGAGCACGTCATTGGCCGCGACATTGCGCTGTTGTATGTGGTGGCCGACCTGGTCGAAGCCAGTTTCACCGACGGCAAGCGCCTGCGCCCGCGTGAAGTGGTGGCCGAATTCGACAAGACCATTCACGATGAGCTCGATCTGGTGCGCGAGGCGGCCAATGCCTCGGCGCTGCGGCGCAATTTTGCCGATGGTCAATTGCTGTATGTGCCGGAAGTGTTCTTCGATTACACCCATCGCGAAGTGCTGGTGCTGGAGCGTATGGATTTCCTGCCGGTCAACGATCTGGACCGGCTGCGCGCACACAACATAGACGTGGCGCGTCTGGCCGCTGATGGTGTGAAGATTTTCTTCACCCAGGTGTTCCGCGACGGCTTCTTCCACGCCGATATGCATCCGGGCAATATCTTCGTGCTGAAGAACGGCGTTTACTCAGGCGTCGATTTCGGCATCATGGGCACGTTGTCCGATGAAGACAAAAACTATCTCGCGCGCAACTTCGCTGCTTTCTTCAACCGCGATTACAAAGCCGTGGCGGTGGCGCACATCGAAGCCGGCTGGGTACCGAAAAATACCCGCGTCGATGAATTCGAGGGCGCGATCCGCGCCGTGTGCGAGCCCATCTTCGACAAACCGCTCAATGAAATCTATTTCGGCAACGTGCTGCTGAGGCTGTTCGAGGTTTCGCGCCGCTTCAAAATGGAAATCCAGCCGCAGCTGGTGCTGCTGCAGAAGACCTTGTTGCAAGTCGAGGGCTTGGGCCGCCAGCTTTACCCGCAACTGGATTTACGGCCAGTGGCGCAGCCAATACTGGAAAAGTGGATGGACGAGCAGCTGGGTTGGCGCGGTCTGCTCCATCACTTGAAAAAAGAAGGGCCGCAGTGGACCGCGATGGTGCCGGAACTGCCCAGGCTGGTGCATCGCGCGCTGGAGAGCAATCCCGGCGAACAGCTCGCCGCGATCGAGCGTGGCATCAACCGTTTAGAGCGTACTCAGCGGCGCCAGACCGCAGTGTTGACAGTAATAGTGACGCTACTCGTTGCGGTAGTGGTTGCTTACGTCTACCTACTAGTATTTTTCAGACCGACGGGTTATCCGGGAGCATAAACCCGGCGTGCCAATGGCCCCTGTTTTGCTACACTTTCGCGTCATCCATTTCCTACCCAGGATCTCTCGTTCATGAATGCCCTGCTTGGCTTTGTTGTGCTCTATCTCCTTGGCACGTTGGCCATTGGCCTCTATGCCGGTATGCGGGTGAAAACCTCGGCCGACTTTGCGCTGGCTGGCCGCAGCCTGCCGCTGGTGATGATTATCACCACCACTTTCGCCACTTGGTTTGGCGCCGAAACGGTGCTGGGCATCAGCGCCAAGTTTGTTTCCGGCGGGCTTAACAGCGTGATCGAAGACCCGTTCGGTGCCTCGTTCTGCCTGATATTCGTCGGCTTGTTTTTTGCCGCCAAGCTCTACCGCATGAATCTGCTGACCATCGGGGATTTCTACCGCAAGCGCTACGGCAAGGGTGTCGAGATTTTCTGTTCGGTCGCCATCATCCTGTCTTATCTCGGCTGGGTGGCGGCGCAGATCACCGCATTGGGGCTGGTGTTCAATATCGTTTCCGGCGGCGCCATCAGCACCGAAATGGGCATGCTCATCGGCACACTGTCCGTGCTCGTGTATGTGATGTTCGGTGGCATGCTGGCCGTTGCCTGGACCGACTTTATCCAGATGATCGTGCTGATCATCGGGTTGTCGATCATCGCCTGGATGGCCAGCGATCTGGCCGGCGGCTCCGGCAAGGTGATCGCGCTGGCCGAGTCGAAGGAATGGTTCAAGATGCTGCCCGAACCGAAGATGAAGGACGTGATGTTCTTCTTCGCCGCCGCCATCACCATGATGCTCGGCTCGATTCCGCAGCAGGACGTGTTCCAGCGCGTGATGTCGGCCAAGGATGCCAAGACCGCCTCGCGCGGCGCGGTGATTGGCGGCCTCGCCTATCTCGCCTTCGCCTTCGTGCCGATGTTTATCGTTGCCTGCGCGGTGCTGATCATGCCCGAGGAAACCAAGGAATTCCTCGCCAATGACCCGCAAAAAATCCTGCCCACGCTGATCCTGACCAAGATGCCGTTTATCGCGCAGGTGATTTTCTTTGGTGCCTTGCTCTCCGCGATCAAGTCCTGCGCATCGGCAACGCTGCTGGCACCATCGACGGCCTTTGTCGAAAACATCTACAAACACTTCAAGCCGCATATGAGCGACAAGCACGAATTGCTGGCGTTCCGCGTCAGCCTTGCCGTGTTCACTGCCTGCGTGCTGGGATATGCGATGGCGATGAAGGGCACGCCGATCTACGAACAGGTGTCCAACGCCTATCAAGTGACATTGGTCGGCGCGTTCATCCCGCTGGTGTGTGGGCTGTACTGGAAACGCGCCACTCGCCAGGGCGCCATCGCCTCCATCGTCCTCGGCATCGTCACCTGGCTCATGGTGCTGCTGACGCCGCTGAAGGAAGACATTCCGCCGCAGCTGGCCGGTATCGTCATGGCCGCCATCGGCATGCTGGTCGGTTCGCTGATCACCAAGCCGCACGAGCATCACGCGCACCCGCATCCGGAGCACGCTTCGCACGGCGGCACGCACCGCGCCTGAAGCCCTGGCTTCCCGCCAAAACGGCGCCGCGAATCGCGAGGTTCGCCGCGCCGTTTTTGTTTTGTGCCGCACTTTCGCATCCGGTGGGCGCGGCTTTACTGCATCTTGCCCCGCTTTTTTCGCATTTCGTCGCTTTGCGTTTGAGCGAGAGGGGCGGGAACTTTAATCTGCCGTTCATGCAATAAGTCGTACCGCTTTCACGACTTTGCACCGATTAAAGGAGAAACACCATGAGCACCCCAACCACCGTCAGCAAAGACACCGTATTGATGAGCAGCCTGCTGCTATCCGGTTTGTTGATGGCCTTCGCCGTGCCGGTATTGAGTGCGCAGGAACGCCGCGTCGATCAAGCGGCCGAAATGGTGGTCAAGTCCGCACAGGGCGTGGCGCGTTCGCTGGCAGTACCTGCAGCATTGCGCCACACCCAGTCGGTCGATGCCGCGATCATTTCCGCCGCACCGAAAGCCGTAAATGTGCTGATTGCCGGCAAGAGCCGCCGCGATCAACCGTTCTGCGCAGTCTGATCTGCCAAACCCGACATCGTCAGGGGTCTGCAACACCGTTTTATCCGGACCCCAGCAAATCCCTAGTCGACACCTCCCTCGACTATTTTGCCCGGCGCTGAAAGGCGACCGGGCATTTTTTTACCAACGCAGCAAAGTCAGTGATTCACCAAATTGCCGTAATCGTGTCATCAGTTTTTCACAACCGTTTTGCATCATTGTCCGTACCGACCTTAAACAGCCACCCGAACAACACAACAAACCTCTGGAAAGCACCATGAAGCCCGCCCCGAACCTGCCATCCCACACGCAACCTGCCGTCTCCGACAAGGGTATTTCGCTGTGGACCCGCCTAAACCGGGAACTGGGTGCCGCGACCACGCCGCGCCGCCCTGGTGTGCAGGGGCGCTGGAAAGCCAGTCACCGGGTTTCGCTCTACCCCTAATCGCGCCTGAATCGGCGGCGAGGGCGAAAGTTCCCGCCGCCGGCGCGCTCCACAGCCGCCTTTCCGCGCTCCATCGCAGCGCCTGCCCATCCGCCCCGCCGAAGCGATATGCTTTGGCCATGGATAAAGTCCTCACCATCCTTACCCATTTCACCTGGCGGCGCATATTGCTCGCCGTGGTGCTGACCACGGTCGCCACCGCGATCGTCAAGCCGTACTTCTCGTACGACGTCAAATTCTGGTACCTGTGGCTGCGGCTGTTCATCGTTGCAGTGGTGATGCTGACCACTTATGTCGCGACCAATGTGATTTATGCCAGCCTCACGCGGCCGCGGCTGAAACTGATGCAGGCACAGTTCATCGCCATGGTGGCTGGCTCGGTGCTGGGCACCATCATCTCCGGCCTGGTCATCGGCCGCTCGCTGAGTGAAATGGTGTCGAATGAGCCGATCTTCTGGGGCATGGTCATTTTCACCTCAGCCGGTATTGCGCTGGGCGTGCTGACGGCCACATTCCTGGTCTATCGCGAACAGGCCGCGCGCGCCGCAGCCGAAATCGCCACCGCGGATTCGCAAAAACACGAACTGGAAAAGCAGGTGCTGGAAGCGCGGCTGAAACTGATGCAAGCGCAGATCGAGCCGCACTTCCTGTTCAACACGCTGGCCAATGTGCAGCATCTGGTCGAAGCCAACCCGCCGCTGGCCGCGAAAACCCTGGAAAGCCTGATCACCTATCTGCGTGCTGCGCTGCCGGAAATGCGCGAAGGCGGCACCACGCTGGGCCGCGAAGCCGACATGGCCAAGGCCTATCTGGAAATCCAGCAACTGCGCATGGGCGACAGATTGCAATTCAGCCTGGCGATCCCGCCCGAACTGCGCGGCCATCCCTTCCCGCCGATGATGCTGATGACGCTGGTGGAAAACGCCATCAAGCACGGCATCGACCCATTACAGGGTGGTGGCGAAATCCGCGTGCAAGCAGAGCTCGACGCAGCAAAGGCCATCGACGTGCGCGTGGCCGATACCGGGCAGGGCTTGTCGCATTCGTCCGGCATGGGTATCGGCCTGCAGAATATCCGCGAGCGGCTCGCCGCACTGTACGGCAAGAGTGCGAAACTATTGCTGGAAGAAAATACGCCGCGCGGCGTGGTGGCACGGATTCGCATCGAGCCGGTGGGCGACTAGTATTTAGTATTCCAATGACACAGCATCCCCTCTCCCGGCCTGCCGGCCACCCTCTCCCGTAAACGGGAGAGGGGAGAGAAGCGACCGCGTCTCCTGCTGCGGCTGATGATTTGCATCTCTCTCCCGCTTGCGGGAGAGAGACCGAGAGAGAGGGGAATCGGTGTTGGATATTAGGAAACATCGATAGTCTGAAAGAAGAATGCCATGCCAACTGCAATCCTTGCCGACGATGAACCATTACTGCGCGAACAACTGAAATTGCGCCTGTCCAAAGTCTGGCCCGAACTCGAACTGGTCGCCGAAGCCGTCAACGGCGCCGAAGCGTTGTCAAAATTTGAAGAGCTGGAACCCGACGTTGTCTTCCTCGATATCCACATGCCGGTAATGACCGGGCTGGAGGCCGCGCGCATGATCGGCCGCGGCCGCAGCAAGCGCGCGCATCTGGTGTTCATCACCGCTTACGACGAACACGCCGTTGAAGCCTTCGAGCGCGGCGCCATCGACTATGTGCTGAAGCCGTTCAACGAAGCGCGCCTGACCGAAACCGTGGCGCGACTGAAAGAGCGCCTGCATGCCGAGCCGGAAGCAGCGGAGGAAGACGAAAGCAGCGACCTCGCCAGCGTGCTGCGCCAGCTCACCAATCGCATGGGCCTGCCGGCGACTGATTACTTACGCTGGATCAAAGCCAGCGTCGGCCAGACCGTGCGGCTGATTCCGGTGGAAGAAGTGCACTATTTCCAGTCCGACGAAAAATACACCCGCGTGGTGCTGGACGATGCCGAAGTCCTGATCAGAAAACCGATCAAGGAATTGCTGGAAGAGCTGGACCCCAAACAGTTCTGGCAAATCCACCGCGCCACCATCGTCAACAACCGCTCCATCTCCGGCGTCGTGCGCGGGCTGCGCGATCAGGCCGACCTCAAGCTCAAGGGGCGCACCGAAACGCTGACCGTGAGCCGCAACTTTACGCATCTGTTCAAGCAGATGTAGGGTTGCGATTGGTTGCGCAAATCTAGCGACAGACTGACCCATTCTTCAGCGGTGTGGCCGAGCCGAGCGCATCACCTTGACGTAAAACTTGATTCCGTTATGGGTTCTAATGTCAGTGGCTGGCGGTGATAAGCTGTTGCCCAAGAACGCTTTGCTTTACCAGTTACGCGCCAGGAAAAAATGCAATACGTCAATCGGGGCGTATAGATTAAGTTAGGCTATGTGCGATGGATCCGTACCGCCCCCCGAACGCACCAGTCAAAGATCGCACCGATCCGAATTTGGTGAAACCACGCATTCTTCCGCGGGATGCGATAGACATTCTGGTGATTCTATTTGTTGCCCTTCCGCTGCAGTTGTTCCCAATGTTTGGCGCTCCATTCATTCTGGTGTACTGGGCAAGCGGCTCCGTTGATCTCGCGTTTCTTGCCGTTGTGGCGATTTACGGGGTCTTTATGATGTTCACGGTGTGGAGCTTACGTTTGGATGCTCGGGGTATCGAGTTCCGACGGCTCGTTGGAAGGCCGAAGTTCCTTCGGTGGGACGAGATCACATCTATCCGACCCGCTACGCGAGTGGAAGTAGTCAAAGACGGGTGGCTATGGCCGTTGTTCCCTGCGCGTGAGACAACAGCCTGTCTTAGCGCTAAAGACCATATCCGCTTCGAGTGGGACTCTGGGTTCTGTTTCTTCCCGCCAGAAGACGCCGATGATTTTCTTCACCTTACGGCGACACTTAGCAAAGTGCAGAGTAGCGGACATGTCTAGTCCCCGATTCAACGGTTGCCCAATTCGTCGATCAAGCCGTTCGCTTCGCACACCTGGGCCGCGCAAAAAAGCGCGCCCCTTACTGAAGGGTTAGGCGGCTCGAGCTGAGAAAACGATGGGGCTCTTAACCTTCACCATCAACGTCACCCTCGACGGCTGCGTCGACCACCAGGAGGGAATCGCCGACGACGAGACACACGCCTTCTTCACTCGCCTCTTGAACGAAAGCGGAGCGATGCTGTGGGGCCGCGTCACTTACGAAATGATGGAGAGCTACTGGCCAGCGGTCGCCCGCGGCGACGCGGAGGCACCGCCGGCGCTACGCGAGTGGGCGGTCGCCCTCGAGGCCAAGCCGAAGTACGTGGTGTCGTCGACGCGAAAGGACTTCCCGTGGACCAATACCCACCACATCGCCGGCGATCTTCGCACGGAGGTACAAAAACTGAAGGACGCGACTCCGGCCGGTGTACTCCTCGGTAGCGGCAAGCTCGCGGCCGCGTTGGACCGGTTGGATCTGATCGACGAGTACAAGTTGCTCGTCCACCCCATGATCGCCGGCCATGGCCCGACTCTCTACCAGAGTGGGCTGCCCAGCACGCGACGGCTCGAATTGGCCTCGGCGAAGCCGCTCCGCAGTGGCGTGGTCGCCATGCACTATCGGCGCGCGCGCTAAGGCCGTTTGCGTAGTCCAGCATATTTAGAGAAGGCGAATGATCGAACTTCCCGTAAGAGATCCATGTGACCTGTGTGAAGGAATGGCCGGTCGCGAAGAGCGGTGGGCGATTATCGAGGAAAGCGAACATACCCTCACCGTGATCAATCCATGGCAATTCGAAGTTGGCCAGTGTTGCGTCATCACACGCCGGCATGTCGCGACGCTGCTCGATCTTTCTCATCAGGAATGCGCGGCGATCATGGTCGCGGCCAAGCGAGTCGCAGAAGCGCTCGTCAAGACTTACCAACCGCTCGGCATACTCACGTTTCAAAACAACGGGGTCTACAGTGGACAAGAGACACCGCACTTCCACTTCCATGTCGTGCCCCGGCAGAAAGGGAGCGACTGGGGTATTGGCCCGCCGCAACTCGCCACATTCGATGGCGCCGGACGTCAGAGGGGTGCGTTACACGATCCAAGCGGAGATGCGCAGCGTCGGGAGCGTGTCCGGGCTTCTGCCAGACAACTTACTGAAACAGCGGAGCTGATCCGTTCGAATCTGTCAAAGTAGCTGAGGAATGCGATGAGGCTGGTAATTTTCGTCAGTGCGCAAAGAAATCCGGGTGCAGGCCCATCAGTTATCGTGACGCATAAATCAAGTTAGAGGAAGACCGCGTGACCGTACGAGTCGTAATTGAGCTTCCGCAGTTTGATACTGGTGAATATGAGGGATGCGAGTATCTAATGCGCGGAGGAGACTCCGTCCTTACTATCAAGTTAAGTGGAAGACCAAACTTCTCCATCGAATTCAAACGAACCCGATGGCATCGCTTCACGCAATTGCACAGCTGCAAACATCAGTGGATAGAACAAGCCTATTTCCGTGTAGTTGAGATCGATGCCGCGGAGGCGCTAAATCAATTTTTGGCGGCAGACGCTTCGTCAATTCGCGCCTACAAAAAGCTTCACCACTACAGAATTTTTCTCGATGAAACTGGTTGCCATGAAGTCTTCGCAGAGTCGGCTCATGGGCTATCCTCGTAGCACAAAGACGGCAAACTCAAGCACGGGTGCGCTTTCCGGGCACAAAATGCCCCAAACAACGCGCCAGTGCTGGAGTTTTGTTTGCGGCGCTTCATTTCTTCAGCCTCGGTCGTGGGCCCTCATGATTCGAAAAAACTTGGTCGTCCCGCTGATGGCGCTCTGCTTGTGTGTTCTGGCTAGCTGTGCGAAGCCCAGCAAATTAACCATAGCGCCCGGCGCGGACACCACTTCGTACACATCAAATGGCGCCGTAAAGGCGGAAATTGTTGTCGCCCCGGAAGGCTCCAGATACAAGAATGCTCCCGGTGTCAGCTATACCAACCCGGAACCAGAACGGCTGAATCCCGTACCGACGTATCCGTCCTATTTACTCGCCAAACGACTGGAGCCTGTCGAAGTTATCGCACGCGTTATTGTCAATGCAACGGGATCGGTTGATACCGTCACGATCACCCTGAATTCGAGTCAGGAACAAGCATTCTCTGATGCCACATTGACCGCGGTGAAAACATGGACGTTCAGGCCACTCAAACGCACTGAAGGTCTTGTAACGGAGCCACTTCCGTTCACCCAGGAATATCGCTTCACCTTCAAGCAGGTCGATGGGCGTGCGATTGTTTATTCTGGCGTGCGGCAATGAGAAGCCGAGGGGAAAAGACGAGAAAATGGCCGGGGCCGATAATTTGCCAGTGTGCAAAGTCATACATCAGTCGAAAAATGCCATGCGTCAATCGTGCGGTATAAATTCAGTCAAGAGTCACAAAAAGAGTCCAACAATGCCCAAGGCACTTCTTTCAGTTTTTCTGCTCACGCTTTCTCCCGCCGCCCTTTCCAGCGACATGCGCGCGGCACCGGTCATGTCCGCAATTACGGTCTGCCTGCATCAAGATGCCGGCTATCGCGCAAGTCTCTGGGGCAAGCGCTTCGAGTCGCGCGCGAACTTCCCCGGCTGGCAGGCATTTGAAGCGCTCCCGGTTTCGCGTTGCTTTCGTGAGCGGAAGTGGGTTGATCCAGCAGTATGTGCTTCAGCGGTGAATCTGGACATCGCAGACGAATCGAAATTGACGGCATGGATCAAGACCAATCGAGCAAGCATCGTTGCTCTTGAACCTGTCACCAAGCTCGTCTTCGCGGATCAGGAAAACTTCACTTGTCCGCAACTACAGCTCAGCCCGGATGGAGGACAGAAATGAAAATTCGCATCAACTGCCTGATGTTGTTACTGTGTTTTCCGTTGCTGGCACAGGCAGAAGCCTACAAGTGCAAGCAACCGGACGGCTCGTTGAGTTTTCAGGATCAACCCTGCCCATCGGGGGCGATCAGCTCCGCGCTCAATTTGCCGGTAACGTCCGCCCCGGTCGAGCCTGCGGGCAAATCCAAGGCGCCGAATGGCACCACGCCGCGAAAAGTTATCGTCACCGGAGATCCGGTGCAGGACCGGGACCGGGAGCGGCAACGGCGGCAAGCCGAGGATGAAATCAGGGCGCAGAATCAGGAGACAAAAGCATTCAACCAGATGCAGCGCTGCAACTACGCCCGCCAGCAACTGGGCGTGTTGAAGGAAGCGCGACCGGTATTCCGGCGCGACGACAAGGGCGAGCGGCAATACGTCAAAGACGAAAATCGTCAGACAGAAATTGCGGCGGCCGAGCAGCGGGTGGCGGAGGCGTGCAGATAGGGCGATCCGTATTCGTTGCGCTTGCCGGAGATCATCGCGTGTTGCCGCAGGCGCGACTCAAACGCAATCGTGTTTATAGCCAACAGTAGCCAATATCAAACGAGGCTCGCATGAAAAAAACACTCACTTTTTCAGTCACCATCCAAGCCTCGCGCGCGCTCGTTTACGACACCATGCTGGATGCGGAGGGCTACAAATACTGGACCAAGGTCTTCATGGAGGGCTCGTACTTCAAAGGTTCATGGGCCAAGGGCGCCAAGATCCAGTTTCTGGTGGACAACAGTGGCATGACGTCGGAGATCGCGGAAAACCGGCCGCAGGAGTTCGTGTCGATCCGGCATCTGGGCGAGATCAAGGATGGCGTGGAAGACACGACCAGCGACAAGGTGCGGGGCTGGGCACCGGCGTATGAGAACTATACGTTTGCCGACGCGGGCAGTGGCACCCAGGTGACCGTCACCCTCGATACTGCCGCCGACTGGGAGCAGTACATGCAGGACACCTACCCGCAGGCGCTGGCCTTGCTGAAGGAACTGTGCGAGCGCAAGGCCAAGATCTGACGAGTCGCCAATCCACGGTCCATTCGCTCAACGGCCCCGGCCCTTCGACAGGCTCAGGGCGAACGGTGGTTTGCTGGTCAATTTAAATTAAAAACACAAGCACTGGCGCGCCTTTCCAGCCATTTTTGGCCTGAAACCCGCACCAATGCTTGAGTTTCGCTGATTTCACACTGTTTTACACTCTGAAAGCCGTACATCCGTCCGGCTTCCCTGCAATCCGTCCCGCCATTTCTGCAATCCCGCCCGGCCCGCCTTGAGCGGGTGGGCGGCTACTCCTATTCTGCTGTCATGGAAAGAGGCCGCGCTTAACGTTTCGGGGCCTCGCGTAAACTGACAAAAAGCAATAGAGCCACTCATGTTCAAAGCCTTCGGAAACTTCATTCATCGCACCCCCTGGTGGGCAATGATCCTGTTGGGGATCTCAACCTTCCTGCTGTTGGTGGTGTTTTCCACTCCCGTGCACGTGATGCGCCTGTCCGACGCCGGTACTACGCCGGAAGAGCGCCGCGCCATCAAACGTGAAATCGACCGCGCTTTCGGCGACAGCGCGCTGAACGTGGCGGAAAACATTGTCGGCGCGATCAAGGATCGTTCGCAGGATCCGGTACGCAGACAGGAAATGGAACGCGCGCTGGACGAAATCGCACAGGCACGCAAGGAAATTTTCGCCGCCCAGCGCGATGGCAGCGCCGCTGCGCGCGAGGCAATGCGCGAAGCGCAAAGCAATGCCCTCGAAGCGGCCCGCGAGGCCGCACAGGCCGCACTGGAAGCCGCTCGCGAAGCGCGCGAATCGATCGAGGAAGCGAAGAGCGAGGCGCTGGACAAATTGAGATCCTCCGGTGCCGACACCACGGCGGCGGCGAAGGCGTTCGACGACACATTGAAGGCGGCGCGCGAAAAGGAAAAAGCGGCGCGCGATGCGGTAAAGAAAATCACCGACACGAAAAAGCGCGGCGTATCGATCGGCATCAATACCGATGAAGGTTTCAAAGTCGATATCGAGCCGCACGACAGCGACAAACCGGCGTTAAGCGTCAATATCGACAGCAAGGGTGGCGAGAAAAAAATCATCGTTCCACTGCCGCCTGAAGCGCCCGCGCCCAAATCCTCCGCCAGCGTCCCGGGCAAGCCAGGCGCTCCCGGTATCCCGGGCAAACCCGGTACTCCCGGAACACCGGGCACTCCCGGCAAACCGGACAAGCCCGATGGCGATGCAGGGAAGGGCGTGACCTTCGACGGCAATATCGGCGGCACCCGCATCAAAGGCAATATCGACATCGGCGAGGATGGCAAGGTCGCAATCAACCTGCCGCCGATCTCGCCGCTGCCGCCGCTTCCACCTGAGTTGCGCCAGGACATTCACGCCAAGGTGGCGAGCGATGTTTATCGCATCGGCGTGGGCGGCGCGATGCTGCTGGCCTTCATCCCGATCTTCATCATGCTGCTGATCGCCAAGTACTTCATCGATCGCTCGCGCCGAGCCACGGCGTTTGCGGAAGAGAAGAAGAAAGAGGCCGAAGTCAGCGACGTCAATCGCCAGATCACCGAAGCGCGTCTGCAGGCCTTGCAGGCGCAGGTGGAGCCGCATTTTCTTTACAACACGCTGGCCAATGTGCAGGCCTTGACCGAAGTCGATCCGGCGCAGGCCAACCAAATGACCGGCCACCTGATCCAGTACCTGCGCTCGTCGTTGCCGAAGATGCGCGAGAACACCTCGACCATCGGTCAGGAAATCGAGCTGGTGCGCGCCTACCTGAATATTCTCAAGATGCGCATGGGCGAACGGCTGGCGTTCGATATCGATTGCCCGGCCGACATGAACAGCATCGCCTTCCCGCCCTTGATGCTGCCTTCGCTGGTGGAGAACGCGATCAAGCACGGCCTGGAACCGCAGCGCGAGGGCGGACGCATCGATGTGGTAGTGTCGCGCATGTTCACGGCCGCCGGCGATCGTATTCGCGTTGCCGTGAAAGATACCGGCCGCGGCCTCACCGATGCTCCGGTTCAGGCGGGCGGCGGCGTGGGACTGTCGAATATCCGCGAACGTCTGATCGCGCTTTATGGCGACCAAGGCAAGCTGACGCTGGAATCGAACGAACCGAAAGGCGTCGTCGCCACCATCGAAGTGCCGGCCGAAGCGGGCGGTGCGCGCGGCGAATCGATCCCCTCGGCAAGTGCGACCGCTGCAGGCATAAAAAAAGCAGCACCGCCGCCAGCACCGAAAGGCTGGTGGGGTCGGACGCGTCACGCCATTGCGACGACACACGGCGTCTGGGCCAAGATCATGTCGGTGACGTTCATCACGCTGATGATCGCGCTGGCAGTGATATTCGGCCTGGCACTGGCCGGGCTCTACACCGGCATGCTGCCGATCAACATCGGTCAAGCCAAGCTGGGCGGCTTCGAAGGCATGGCGATCGGCACGCTGACGCTGCTGGTCGGGTTCGGTGCCGTGGCGCTGGTGCTGGTGATTGTGGTCGCGCTGCTGTACGGGCTGGGCCTGTTGTTCGCCGGCCTGCTGATCGTGATTCCGCTCATCATCCTGATCTCGGTATTCCCGGCACTCGCTCCGTTCGTGCTGATTGGCCTCGCCATCTACTGGTTCTGGTGGCGCAAGCGGGACAAAACCGAAACCAAGGTTGGCAGCGTCAAATAACCACGCTGTCATCCCGGTTTGATCCGGGATGACAGCGGCTTGATTTAGTTGTCACGCGCGTATGTAATTCTCAATAATTCTGCAAGATAGGCGACAATCACCGCCACACGCGAGCGGGAATTCGAGCCACATGTGGCGAGCCGTGAGCGCCCAAGCGCCATGCAGGGCGCGCGGGAGTTTTTACAGAAAGACAACGGATTTCAAATAATGACAACCGAATTCACCGCGATCATTGCAGAAGACGAACCCATCCTCCGCGCGCAGCTAAAGGCCAAGCTTGGCAAACTGTGGCCAGAGCTGAAAATCCTCGCCGACGTGGGCGACGGCGAAGCGGCGCTGGAAGCGATTGCCGAACACCAGCCGCGGCTGGCCTTTCTCGATATCCAGATGCCGGAAATGACCGGCGTGGAAGTGGCCAAGAGTCTCGCGGTCAATCGCGATATCAAATGCCACATCGTGTTCGTCACCGCGTTCGACCAGTACGCCGTCGAAGCCTTCGATACCGGCGCCATCGATTATGTGTTGAAGCCTTATAGCGACGAGCGCCTGCAAACCGCGATTGCGCGCTTGAAGGAACGTCTAGGTGGTTCGGCATCGGGCAGCGGCCAGAACTTGGAAGCGCTGGTCGCACACCTTTCCGCCAAGCTCAATCCGGCGGCAGAGAAATTGAAATGGATCAAAGCCAATATCGGTTCCAACCTGCGCCTGATTCCGATCGAAGACGTGCTGTTCTTCCAGTCCGATGAAAAGTACACGCTGGTCGCGACCAAGGAGTTCGATGCGCTGATCAAAACACCGATCAAGGAAATCCTCGATGGGATTGATGCGGAAAAATTCTGGCAGATCCACCGCTCCACCATCGTCAACGCTGTTGCCATCGAATCGGTGTCGCGCGATTTTCGCGGTCAGGCAACGGTGAAGGTCAAGGGCCGCAAAGAAAACCTCACTGTCTCGCGGCCGTTCTCACATCTGTTCAAACAGATGTGAGAACACCCTGGGGTGTGTTAGCGGGCCACCTGTCCGTCAATGATCATCGCCATCGGCGTGCGGCGGAAGCGCTCTGATTTCGATACCATGATCTGTTGCCAGGCCTGCGCGGCCTCTTCCTTGCGACCCAACGCAAGCAAAGCGGTGACGAGGGACACCTGGCGATACTCAAGTTGGGGTTGGTAGTCGATCTTGGAGTCCGACACCAGCGGCGGAAGATCCGACAGCATCTTGGTGGAAGCCACCATGCCTTCCGCATTTCGCTGGCCGACATGCGAGAACAGATCCACCCAGGCGCGATGGGTGGGTGAGAGCGCGGCGTAGCAGCGCGATCCACGGAACTTGCCCCACAGCGTCGCCAGCTCCTGGGTATGCAGGCCGGGGTTGGCAAACTGCGCCAGGCGCAGCATCGGATCCAGCCTTGCCTGGCCGGCGGTCGCAGCCGAACAATTGAGCCAATAGGTGCGAACGTGTTCCATTTCGTAAGCGAATGCGTCGGTCAGCGCCGTCTTGCCTTTCAACATACCGTCGTCCAGGTATTCAGCCATCTGTCGCGCAACAACGGCGTCGCGCACGCGTGGCGAGGCCAGCCGGTCGATATCCATGATTTGCGGCGAACCCGGGGCCGGGCTGCTGCCCTGCAACATGTCGAGCACCGGGATGGCAAAGCTGTGAAGTTCGCTGATCGGAATGGCATTCTTGCCCAGGAACCTGTCCTTGGTGGCACGCAAATCCAGGATTGGGAAGTAGTCGGAGTTGCGCGTTGCGCCGAACGAATCGAAGTACGGCTGCAACAACCGCTTGTTGCCGATGCGCCGCATGTCGAGGTCGCCGGGTGTGCGCACATTCAGGCGTTCGAGCATGGTGGTGGCGGCGGCATGCTTGAAAATATCCGCGTTCGGCGGACCTATTTTGGTCGGGCTGGCGATGATGGCGAGGTCGGTGCGGTTGGTTTCGTAGATGACGTAGTCACCAAACTCGGCACCAAGCGATTTCATCACGGCTGCGACCAGATCGTAGTCAAGATCGTAGATCTGCAGCCACTGCACGAACAGGCCGTCGGGCTTGAGCCGCGATTTCATGCGCGCATAAAACTCCTGCGTGAACAGGCTGGATACACCGCTCACCCAGGGATTCGACGGCTCCGAAACGATAATGTCGTAGCGGCGCGGACTGACCGCCAGGAAGCTCTTGGCATCGTCGATGAAGATCTTGCTGCGCGGATCGTCGAATGTGCGCTCCGATGCCTTGCCGAACTGTCGCGCGCCATCGGTCATGAATTGTTCGATCTCGATGGTATGGACTTCGCGTACGTTGGGACTCGACAGCAGCGAATGCGTCGTGATTCCCGAGCCGATGCCGATGTTGGCGACGTACTCGGAGTTGGGGCGATGGTAGAGACCCAAAACCCCGGCGAGTATCTGGGTGAATTCATCGGTGGTGGGGTCTCCCGGCCCGGTTCGCAACGAGGCATCCGTCTTGCCGTTGGTGCGCAATGTCAGGATGCCGTATTCGGAAAGCGCGTGAACGGTCGCGGTCTTGCCGTCTTTTTCCAGCAGTACCGTTGCCGAATCCGAGGGAACGAATTTGCCGAAGCGATAGATGCCGGAGGCCATCTTGAGCGCATCGGGTTGAACGTAGGCATAGACCAGCCCAAAGGCGACCAGCACACTGGCGGCCACGGCAAAGGGATTGAGTGTGCGTGTGGGTGAGCCTTCGGATGTGTCCCGGACTCCGCGCAGCAGCAGCAAGCCGGCGATGACGTCGATCGCACCGCCCGCCAGCAACCCGCCCTTGATGCCGAGCAGCGGCAAGCCGACGTGGACGGCGAGAATGACGCCGATGATGGAGCCGAAGGTATTTGCCGCGTACACGCTGCCGATGCTTCGCTCGCCCTGCCCTTCGCGAAACAGGATCTCGGTGATGAGCGGCAACGTCATTCCGGCACAAAAGGCGGCGGGAAACATGATGCCGATGGTGATGACCAGGCTGGCCAGGTTGAATGCAGCGTAGCCCTGCTCGGTCTTCGCCAGCGCCTGCATCACGACCTGCATCGCATCCATCGAGGAGTTGTAGAGAATCAGCGAACCGACGGCGAGCACGCCCATGACGATTTGAATGATCGCCAGCCAGAGCCGGTGGTTGCGCATGGTGGCAAAGCGCCGTTTGATGAACAGGCTGCCGAACGCCAGGCCGAGAATGAAGGCACACAGCATGATCTCGAACGCATGGTTCGAACTGCCCAACACCATGCTCAACATGCGAATCCAGATGATTTCGTAGATAAACGAAGCGCAGCCGGTCAGGAAGGCGACGATGAGCAGCAACTTTCGACCATTTCTGGCGCTAGCCGCGGCGACGGAACCGGTGTCGATCGAGGTGCCCGTATTGGCGGCGATGGGCTCGGTCGGTGGCAAGCCCTTGGACAGCGCCCATGCAAACAGCGCGACCAGCACGTTGATCAGTCCTGCAGTCATGATCGTGCCCGGCAGCCCGACCGCGGCGATCAGTACGAACCCGCTCAGCAAAACGCCGGCGGCGGCGCCGAGGCTGTTGGTGAAATACAGCGAGGAGAGGATCGGACCGGAATTCTGCGGGAACAGGCGGATCAACGCGCCGCTCATGAACGGGAATGTCATGCCCAGCAGGATGCTCTGCGGCAGTATCAACAACCCCGACCCACCCCAGCGGAACAACTCGGCAAGGAACGGATCGGACAGCGCGGGAAGAATTTTCTCGTACGACAAATTGACGAAGGACACGAACACCGCGTGAAAGACCATCGCGGTCAGGCCGATTGCCAGCTCGATTCCGGCATACGCCAGCAGCAGGTTTTTGATACGCGTGCTATAGCGCCCTGCCAACCAGGCACCCAGCCCCATGCCACCCATGAAGATGGCCAGCACGAGGCTCTGCGCGTATGCAGCGTGGCCCAGGAACAGCTTGAGGTAGTGACTCCAGATCGATTCGTATATCAGTCCGCCTATGCCGGACAGTACGAATACGGCCAGCAGGACGTGTTTTTTTCTATCGAGATTCATCCGTGAGTTCCAAATTTTGGTGGGGTGGCGGGGGTCAATGCGAATATCATGCCATCGGAACCGGTGATTTCACCATTGCCATCGCCTGTTCGGGGTGCCGGACCGACCGGCGGTTGGCAAGCCGCGGCCCGTGCGTGTAGAATCCGCGCTCGGTCGGCAGTTCACCCAGGCGTTGCCGCGCATTTCGATGCGAGCTAAACCTGCCAGCACCTTTTCAGGCCACGTGGTTTTCATTCACTCTTCGTGTGTCCTGCTGCAAGACGGCAACCCCAGCACTTGAGCGATGCACGGGAGGCATGACATGAATCCTTCACGTGAAATGGTGCCGCTGCACACAGCGGACGTTTCCCTTTTCTGCAAAAACCTGCGGCAGCAATTGTCCACGGCCGGTATCGACGTGCCCGGACATCTGGCGCTGCTGAACATGGTGGCGAGAAGTGCCGGCTACCGTAACTTCCAGACGCTGCGCGCGCGCCCGGATGTTGCCATCGATGCACCCGCTACCCTCGCTCCGCCACCGCCCATCGAATTACCGCCGATCGAACTGGCGCGCGGTTCCACCGTACCACTGCCGATCCGCCGCTTGCTGACCTGCTTCGACACTGGTGGGCGATTGATACGCTGGCCGAACAAATTCGCCGCGCAGCAAGTGGCGATCTGGGCGATCTGGTCGCGCATTCCAGCGCATCGCGAATTGAGTGAGAAGCAGATCAACGACTACATTGCCCGCTATCACACCTATGGCGACGTGGCCACGCTGCGGCGCGAGCTGGTGAACGCCAAGCTGCTGTGGCGCACGCAGGACTGCCGCGTTTATCGCAAGGAAATGCAGCGGCCGGGTGAGGAAACGAAACAGTTTCTCGATCTGCTGTTCGCGCACGCCACGGCGGCGGTTCGCTAGAGAACGAAAAGATAAACTCAAACACTGGTGCGGCTTTCAGGCCATAAATGCCTCGGAAGCCTCACCAGTGCTAGAGTTTCAGCGTCTTTCGCCAGCTACTCCCAACGCTTGGCAAAGCCGATCAGGCCTGCTGCCCAACGCGCGAATCCGTACGCGAACCAGGTTTGTATCCGTACCCACATCGAGCGGCGATGCCAATCTTCCGCGCGGCAGTTGATCGCGCCGCCGGCCATTTCCGCTTCCACCGATTCGCGCAACTGACGAGCGAAACTCTCGTCCAGCACCAGCATATTGGCTTCGCGATTGAGGAACAGGCTGAAGGGATCGAGGTTGCTGGAGCCGACCGTGGCCCAGTTGTCGTCGATGGTCGCGACCTTGCCGTGCAGCATGCTTTTTTCGTATTCGCACACGCGTATGCCGGCGCCGAGCAGCCTGGTGTACAGCGCGCGCGTTGCCATCTGCAGCAGCGGATGATCGGCGCGTCCCTGCAGCAGTATCGTGATCGCCACGCCACGTTTGGCTGCGGCCAGCAAGGTGCGGCGTAGCCGCCGTCCCGGCAGGAAATAAGGGCACACCAGCAGCACGCGCGTGGTGGCGTGCTTGATGGCGTAGATGTACATATGCTCGATCGAGCGGCGATGGCGAAAATTGTCGCGTGTGACGAACATCGCCCGGTGGGTACCGGCCGGCGCAGGTGCGACCGTCATCGGTACTTCACCCTGCTCGCGGCGGCGGATGGTGACGCCGTACTTCGACGCCACTTGCGCCCAGAGCTGTTGCATCGCCGGGTAAATCTGCGCCAACACCGGTCCCTCGACCTGCACGGCGTAGTCGTAACGCGGATGCTCGGACAGCGATTCATTCAAGTCGTCGAGCAGGTTGATGCCACCGACGAAACCCACGCGGCCATCGATCAACGCCAGTTTGCGATGGTTGCGCCGTAGCCGTGTCTTGCTGAAGTGAAACGCACGCCGGTCCGGGCGGAACTCAAGCGTCCGTACCCCAGCATCGCGCATGCGCGCAAAGAAGATTTCAGGGGTGTCGCGTGAACCGACGCCGTCGATCATCAGCCGCACGGTGACGCCGCGTTGCGCTGCGTGTATCAGCGCGTCGGCAATTTTGTCGCCGGTTGGGTCCTGGCGAAAAATATAGGTTTCGACGCGTACATCGCGCGTCGCGCCATCGATGGCGGCAATCAGCGCCGGAAAAAACTCGGCACCGTCTTTCAGCAGCGTGATGCGATTGCCGTCGACGATTTTCATGACACTTTTCGGCTGACCGTCACGGCCAGTCCGGCATGATCGGACATGCCGCGCCAGCGCGAACCCTCAATGTCGCCATGCAGGCGACGCGCCTGATGCACCTCAAGCCCGCGCACATAGACCCGATCCAGCGTCAGCAACGGCATCACGGCGGGAAAGGTGCGCGCCGGCTTGCCGTGCGTGGCTTCAAACGCTTCCTCTAGGCCGAGCTGGTCAAACAGGGTTTGGCTGACACCGCTTTTCTTCGCCCGCCAATCGTTGAAATCGCCCGCAACAATCAGCGGTGCACCGCCGGGTGCGCTGTCGTTGAGAAATTCCGCCAGCCGGTCGATCTGCATGGTGCGGCTGCGTTGAAACAAACCCAGATGCACGCAGACGCAGGTCAGCGGTTCGGGCCAGCCGGGGACGTCGATGCGCGCCATCAAATGACCTCGCCGTTCGAAGCGATGATGCGAGACATTGCGGTTGGTCCAGTTCACCACCGGAAACGCGGACAGGATTGCGTTGCCGTGATGGCCGTGATGATGGTGCGCGTTCACGCCGTAAACGATGTCGTGATAGCGGCCGTCGGCGATATGTTCGTGCTGAGACATCTCCGGCCAGTCGGCGAATTTCGCTTTCAATCGCGCATGCGCGCCCTGCACTTCCTGCAGCAGCACGATGTCCGCGTCGAGCGCATGCAGGCGATCGCGCACTTCGTGAATCACCAGCTTGCGATTGAGCGGCGACAGGCCCTTGTGGATGTTGTAGGTCGCGAGTGTGATGCGATCGGTCATGACGCTGCCTTGGTTGTCAGTGCCAATCGTCGCGGCAGATCGAGAATCGCCTCGCGATTCGACCAGGAAAAACACAGCGGCGCGGCTTTGTCGACCGGCAGCCACACATGCTGCAAGTGTTCGCGCGCATGCAATGTCACCGGCACGCGATCGGGCAGCGTAAGGCCGAACACGTTCTCGGTGTTGTGCGTCACGCCGGGGGCGTAGCGATGTCGCCAGATCGGATAAATTTCGTACACGTTCTGCTTCTGCCAGTCGACAAGGGGATATTGCCGCGCGTCGATGCCGGTCTCCTCAAACACTTCGCGGATCGCGGTTTCATGCAGCGTCTCGCCTTCGTCCTGGCTGCCGGTGACAGACTGCCAGTAGCCGGGATGATCCGCGCGCTCGATCAGCAGCACTTCAAGTTTAAGCGTGTGGATCACGACCATTGTCGATCGCGGAATCTTGAACGGCTTGATAGGTAAATTCACATCGCTCATGAGTAATTGTAGACAGTGATTTCGATGGCGGCTGATAAACTGACTCTTTATCAAGTCAGGCAGTTCCGTGTCATCACCCGCATCACAACACCTCTCCCGCGCCGACTACACGCGCGGCGCCCTGTGGGGACTGTTCGCCATTTCCATCTGGGTCGGCTGGATACTGTACACGCGTATCGGCGTCAGTTCGGCGACACAGAAAATGTCGCCCTACGATCTGGTCGCGTTGCGCTTTGCCTGTGCCGGGCTGCTGATGCTGCCGATCTTGTGGAAACGGGGCCTGGCCATTGAAAAGGCCGGCTGGTTTAACTGGTTGTTGATCGTCGGCTGTGCCGGCGTGCCTTATGTGTTGCTCGCGTCGAGTGGATTGCAGTTCGCGCCTGCGGCGCAGGGCGGCGCGCTGATACCGGGAACCTTGCCGCTATGGGCGGCATTGCTGGCGTGGCTGGTGCTTAAAGAGCACATCTCCGGCCTGCGCCGCCTCGGGCTCGCGCTGATTCCGATCGGCATCGTCACCATTCTCGGTACTGGTCTGTTTCATTTCGAGACCGGTCATTGGCGCGGTCACCTGATGTTCATCGGTGCCTCTATGACCTGGGCCACATTCACTATCGCCATGCGCCGCTCGAAACTGGATGCGTTGCATGCGGCGGCCATCGTGTCGGTGGTGTCGGCAGTGATCTATCTGCCGATTTACGCGCTGTTCCTGCCGCATGGGCTTTCCGCTGCGCCATGGTCGGCTATCATCGGGCAGACGATCTACCAAGGGATCGTCGTTTCCATTATTTCGCTGATTGCCTATGCGCGCGCAGTCAACATTCTCGGCGCGTCGCTGGGTGCGAGCTTCGCATCGCTGGTGCCGGTGCTGGCGATGCTATTGGCGATTCCGTTGCTGGGTGAGATACCGACGACCAGCGATGTGATTGGCATCGCGGTGATCACGCTGGGCGTGTTTCTCGCTTCGGGTGCTTACACCGCCTTCGCGCGCTCGGCGACGAAGTAGCAAAGCTCCTTTTCGTAATACCAACCCGTTCCGTGCGGATGCAGACCCGCCTTCATCAGCACGTGCTTGGACGGATCGTTTTCCTTGTGTGTGAGGCCGACCACGCGATTGAGCCCCAGTTCGAACAAGCCATATCGCACCAGCGCACGCGCGCCCTCGGTGGCGTAGCCGTGGCCCCACGCCGACTTCATCAGCCGGTAGCCGACTTCGACCTCCACCGTCTTGGGAATGTAGATGAGCGCGAACACGCCGAGGAAACGGTGCGTCTTCTTTTCCTCGGCAACCCAGAAACCTAAGCCCGGAAAATGTTCGTAGATGCGTTGTGCACGCGCGATGCCGGCGCGTGTCTGCTCGCGATCGCGCAAACTACCGTCGCCGATATAACGCATCACCTCGGGGTCGGTGTTAAGTCGCGTCAGTCGATCAAGATCGTCGCGCTCGTAGCGGCGCAGCACCAGACGCTCGGTTTCGAGCAGGATGCGGCGATCTGTTTGCAGAAGATTGAGTGCACTCATTGCTGATTGCTACGCGCGCATCTTCGCGACGATTTCAGACGAGCCGGAAAACCACGCGTGCGGCATGTGCGGCGTGCGATGCGCGCCAACCGCATTGCCTTGCGCATCAATGCCGATGAACCCGACATCGGCATCGAAATCGCGGCCAAGCCCATCCAGCACCGCATCGATCGCCGCCTTGAGGCTCATGCCTTTTTCCACATTGTCGGAAATCTGCCGGCAGGCCAATGCGCGAATCACGTATTCGCCGGTGCCGGTGGCGGAGGATGCAGCGAGCTTCGATGCATAGGTGCCGCAACCCGGCAATGGTGTATCACCCACACGGCCGACCATCTTCATCGTCACGCCGCCGGTGGAAGTGCACGCACACAGCACGCCATTCGCATCCAGCGCGACCGCGCCGATGGTGCCGCCCGCGTATTCGGGATGCGAGCGCAGAAACTCGCGAATCTTCATTGCCCCTTTGCCGGCAGTACCGACACCGACTTCCAATGTCTTTTTCTTTTCCTGCCAGTCGGCGTGGCGCGCAGCAGTAATCGGATCGTGATCGACGTGGCCCATGACGCGCGCGAATCGCTGTGCACCTTCGCCGGTCAGCATCACGTGATCGGTCACTTCCATCACCTGACGCGCAACCAGGATCGGATTTTTCACCCTCTGCAATCCGGAAACCGAGCCGATCTGATTTTTGTCGGACAGCATCACACAGGCATCGAGCTCGACGAAGCCGTCGAAATTCAGCACGGCGCCGGTGCCGGCGTTGAAGATCGGATTGTCTTCCAGCACCACGGCTGCTGCGCATGCCGCATCGAGCGCGGAGCCGCCCGCTTCCAGAATCTTGCGGCCCGCCGCGACAGCCGCGGTGGTGCCGGCGATGGCGTCGTCGTCGGAACCCGGACGCCATGCGCCGGCGCCGCCGTGAACGATGAGTGCTATGGTCATGTTGTGCTTTCAGGAAAGATTGCGCGGATTATACGAGCGCGCCGATTTTGCTCGTGTGACAGCGCGTATCAAAAGCAAAACCCCAGCGCTGGTGCGGCTTTCCGGGCATTTTTGCTCCGAATGCCGCACCAGCGCTGGGGTTTATAGTTTGAGTCGATTAAACGTTGCGCAGCTTGATATGCAACTCGCGCAACTGCTTCTCCGTCACCTGCGACGGCGTATCCACCATCAAGTCCTGGCCGCGCTGCGTTTTCGGGAAGGCGATCACGTCGCGGATCGAATCCCATTTCTCGCACATCAATGTCACCGAACGATCGAGGCCGAAGGCGATGCCGCCCATCGGCGGCGCGCCGAATTCCAGCGCGTCGAGCAGGAAGCCGAATTTGGCGCGCTGATCCTCGGCTGAAATGCCCAGCGTTTTGAACTGCTTCTGCTGCAATTCGGGATTGTGGATACGCACCGAGCCGCCGCCAAGCTCCCAGCCGTTCATCGCCACGTCGTAGGCCTTGGCCAGTACCTTCGAGGGATCGGTATCCATCAATGGGATGTGTTCGTCCTTCGGCGCGGTGAACGGGTGATGCGCGGAAACATAGCGGTTGTTTTCCTCGTCGAATTCGTAGGCCGGGAAATCAACCACCCACACCGGCTTGTAGCCGCCCTCGGCGTAGCCCTTTTCGTGGCCGAGCTTGCTGCGCAGTGCGCCCAGCGTGTCGTACACCACCTTGGTCTTGTCCGCGCAGAAGAAAATGATGTCGCCGGTTTTCGCCTTGCAGGCAGCGAGAATCTTGCCGAGCGTTTCTTCATTGAAGAATTTGACGATCGGTGACTGCAGACCTTCCGCGTTTGGTTTGCTCGCATCGTTGACCTTGATGTACGCGAGGCCCTTGGCGCCGTAGATTGCGGCGAAACCGGCGAGGTCGTCCAGCTCCTTACGGGCGAACTTTTCATTGCCACCCGACAGGCACAGCGCGGCGACCTTGCCGTTCTTCGCATTGGCGGCATCGACGAATACCTTGAAGCCGGAATCCTTGACGATGTCGGTGAGCTCAGTGAGTTCGAGTTTCACGCGCAAGTCCGGTTTGTCCGAGCCGTACTTGGCCATCGCTTCCGCATAGGTGATGCGCGGGAAATCCGGCAGGTCAACATTCACCCCCGCCTTCCACATCGCTTTCACCAAGCCTTCCATGATGTCCTGGATTTCACGTTCGTTCAGGAACGAGGTCTCGATATCGATCTGGGTGAATTCGGGCTGACGATCCGCGCGCAAATCTTCGTCGCGGAAGCATTTGACGATCTGGTAGTAGCGATCGAAACCCGACACCATCAGCAATTGCTTGAACAGCTGCGGGCTCTGCGGCAATGCGTAAAAGCCACCGTCGTGAATACGCGAAGGCACCAAAAATTCGCGCGCGCCTTCCGGCGTGGACTTGTAGAGGAACGGCGTTTCGACATCAATAAAGCCCTGCGCGTCGAGATACTGGCGCACCGCCATGGCGATGCGATAACGCATGCGCAAATTTTTCTGCATGGTGTCGCGGCGCAAGTCGAGATAGCGATACTTGAGGCGGATTTCCTCGTTGATATTGTCGTCGTCGATCATGAACGGCGGCGTGTGCGAAGCGTTCAGCACTTCGACTTCGTGCGCCAGCACTTCAATCTCGCCGCTGCGAAGATTGGCATTCGTGGTGCCTTCCGGACGAGGGCGCACCTTGCCGACGACCTTCAGCACGAATTCGCTGCGCGTCTTGTCGGCGGCAGCAAATGCTTCCGGCGTGTCGGGGTCGATCACCACTTGCACCAGGCCTTCACGGTCGCGCAGGTCGATGAAGATCACGCCGCCGTGGTCACGCCGGCGATGCGCCCAGCCAAACAGGGTGACTTGTTGCCCGAGGTATTGCTTGTCGATAAAGCCGCAGTAGTTGGTTCTCATGATGAAATTTCCGAAAGGCACGTCATCCTGAGCGTAGCGAAGGATCTCATCCCTCGACCGGATGGGATTCTTCCGGTTCTAAAAAATGCGGCTCAGAATGACAACAAAAAATAAACGATCGCGGACGCGATCAGCGAAGAATCGAAACAAGACGCCGCTGGGAACGATCCCAGCGGCTAGGGATTGGGGTCGGTGCCGGACTTTTTCATCTCGGCCCCGTTGGCGTGCGCAGGATTGGTGTGGGAGTCCAGCGGTAGCTGACCCGGATGGTGATGGCGCGGCGGCTCGGCCACGCCCATGGAAATAATGTACTTCAGCGCTTCGTCCACACTCATGTTGAGTTCGCGCACTTCATTCTTCGGCACGATCAGGAAAAAACCGGCGGTGATGTTGGGCGTGGTCGGCACGAACACGGAATAGTTGTCTCGTCCCAGGTGATCGGTAACTTCGTTTTGCGGCTCGCCCGTCAGCAGTGCAACGGTCCAGGTGCCGGCATGCGGATAGCGCACCAGCACGGCCTTGCGAAACGCCTTGCCCTCGGGCGAGAACAGTGTGTCGGAAATCTGCTTTACACCGCCGTAAATCGAACGCACGATGGGAATGCGCTGCAGCACCGAATCCCACCACGAAAGCAGTTGCTTGCCGAAGAAATTGGCGGCAATCACCCCGGTCAACAGCACGATGCTGACGGTCAGGATCACGCCGAGGCCGGGTACGTGAAAGCCCAGCCAGGCTTCGGTCTGGAAACGCTCCGGCAGCAGCAGCAGCGAGTTGTCCATCAAGTCGATCAGGAGCTTCAATACCCAGCCGGTGATGACCAGCGGTATCCAGACCAGCAATCCTGCGATGAGGTACTTGCGCACGTGGGTTCCCGTTATTCGGTGGTGGCGGCGGGTTTGGATGCAGGCGCGGGCGCTGCTGCCGGTGTTGCAGCCGGCGCCGAATGCACCGGACAGGCCGCTGCGGTTTCGGTCTTGGCTTCCCCACCCGAAGTCGGCTCGGCATCGGCCTTGGCCGCGCTATCGCTGGTCGTGGATGGTGCGTTACCACCGCGAAAATCGGTCACATACCAGCCGCTGCCTTTCAGTTGAAACTGCGGGGCGGTGACTTGCTTGCAGTAGGTCGATTGCCCGCAGGCAGGGCATACCGTCAGCGGCGCGGCGCTGATTTTCTGCAATACATCGTCGGCGTGTCCGCAGGCGGAACACTTGTAGGCGTAAATCGGCATGACAGTTGGCTAAAGGTCGCAGAGCAAAAACAGTGGAAACCTGAATTTATTATTGTAACACAATGACTTAGCGTCTTTGTGCGGTGCCGCAACTCGATCAGCGTATCACCACTTTGTTCAGCCCCGCAGGCGGATCGGGATATTCCATCTTGAGCCCGGCCAGCGTGCTGACAAGTACCGACGAAACATAAAGGTCGCGTACCCATTTCTTGTCGGCCGGCACGATGTGCCATGGCGCATGCGGGCTCGAGGTGGCGTTGATCGCTTCTTCGTAAACGCGCTGATAGTCGCTCCATTTCTTGCGCTCTTCCAGGTCACCCAGATTGAATTTCCAGGTCTTGGATTCGTCATCGAGTCGATCCTGCAGACGCTGCTTCTGCTCGTCCTTGGAAATGTGCAGGAAGAACTTGAGCAGCACCGTGCCTTCCTCGACCAGCATGGCTTCGAAGTCGTTGATCTGCCGCATGCGACGTTTGGCGGTGCGATCGTCAATCCAGTCGTGCACGCGCGTGATCAGGATGTCCTCGTAATGGCTGCGATTGAACACCACGATCTCGCCCTTGGCCGGCACCTGCTGGTGCACACGCCACAGATAGTCGCGGTCCAGCTCGGGCGCGGTCGGCGCCTTGAAACTGGCGATGCGCACGCCCTGCGGATTGACGCCGGAAAACACTTTGCGGATCACACCGTCCTTGCCGCCGGTGTCCATCGCCTGCAGCACGATCAGCACCTTGTGCTTGTGTTCGGCGTAAAGCACATTCTGCAACTCGACCAGCCGCGCATTCAGCTCGGCAAGAATGGCGACCGTTGTGGCTTTCTCGCCGCTGAAACCACAGGTGGAATTGGTGTCGATGTCGGCAAGTTTGGTCTTGCCGTTGGCGATGTTCGGCCGGATGGTGCGTATGCCCTCGCCGTCGTTCTTTTTGGCCATGCTGCTCTCCCTCAAAGGTCTCGCGGCATAATCGCACATCGTTCACAGCACAACAATTGTCATGCTTCGTTTCGGCATCGACCTGGGCGGCACCAAGACGGAAATCCTTGCGCTGGATGCGGATGGACGTGAGCGTTTGCGCCGTCGTATTGCCACGCCGCATGACGACTATGGCGGCACGGTGACGGCAATCGCGGCGCTGATACGCGACGCGGAACGCGAGCTGGGCGAAATCGGCAGCGTGGGCATTGCTACACCCGGTGCCGTGTCGCGCCTCACCGGCCGCATCAAGAACGCCAACTCCACCTGTTTGAACAACCAACCGCTGGTGGAAGATTTGCAGCACGCGCTAGAACGCGAGATTCGGATCGAAAATGACGCCAATTGTTTTGCGTTGTCCGAGGCCACCGATGGCGCGGCAGCCGGTGCAGACGTGGTGTTCGGCGTGATTCTCGGCACCGGTGTGGGCGGCGGTGTCGTGGTGCACGGACGCACGTTGACAGGCGCCAATGCCATTGGCGGCGAGTGGGGACATAACCCGTTGCCCGCGCCGCGCGACGACGAACGCCCCGGGCATCGCTGCTATTGCGGCCGCGATGGTTGCATCGAGACCTGGCTGTCCGGTCCGGGGCTCGCCAAACACTTTCTCGAAAGCGATGGCCGCGCGCTTGATGCAGCGATGATCGCGCGCGCCGCCGCCGAGGGCGATGCCAGTGCGGAAGCAGCCATGTCCGCTTACGAAGAGCGGCTGGCGAAAAGTCTTGCTTCAGTCATCAACCTGCTCGACCCCGATGTGATCGTGCTGGGCGGCGGCTTGTCGAAAATTGCAAGGCTTTACGACAATGTGCCGAAGCGGTGGGCGCCGTATGTTTTCAGCGATCAGGTGGTCACGCGATTGGTGCCACCGAAATTCGGTGATTCCAGTGGAGTACGCGGCGCGGCATGGCTCTGGAATACGCGAGAACAATTTTCTAAATCAAGGAATGTGTGATGAGCAATCTTCCCTCCAGCATGAAGTACATCGCAGTCACCGGCCCCGGCGCGGCCGAAGTGATGCACGTCGCTAGCGGCCCGCTGCCGGCGATCGGCGACAACGATGTGCTGATCAAAGTCGACTATGCAGGCGTCAATCGTCCCGATGTGGCGCAGCGATCCGGTTCCTACGCGCCGCCGCCGGGCGCGTCGCCGGTGATGGGCCTGGAAGTCGCCGGTACCATCGTCGCCATTGGTGCGCAGGTATCGCAATGGAAAGTCGGCGACACGGTGTGCGCGCTCACGCCAGGCGGCGGTTACGCCGAATATTGCGCGGCACCGGCGGCACATTGCCTGCCGGTCCCCGACGGGTTATCGCTGCTCGAAGCGGCTGGGGTGCCGGAGAATTTCTTCACCGTGTGGGTGAATGTGTTCGACACCTGCAAATTGAAAGCGGGTGAAAAATTCCTGGTGCATGGCGGCTCGTCCGGCATCGGCCTCACCGCCATTCAGCTTGCCAAGGCGTTCGGCGCGGAAGTATTCACCACGGTCGGCAATGAAGAAAAAGCTGCGTTCTGCAAAAGCGTCGGCGCCGATCACACGCTGAACTACAAGACGCAGGACTGGATGACCGAGATCGCCGCGATCACGCAGAAGAAAGGCGTGAACGTCATCCTCGACATGGTCGGCGGCAGCTACATAGAGAAAAACCTGCGTTCGCTGGCGCTGGAGGGCCGCTACTGCTTTATCGCCTTTCTTGAGGGCGGCAGCGCGACCATCGATTTCCGTCCCCTGATGATGAAGCGCCAGACCATCACCGGCTCGACCCTGCGCGCACGGCCCGACGCGCAGAAGGCAGCGATCGCGGTGTCGTTGAAAGAAAAAGTCTGGCCGCTGTTGGCAGAGAAAAAAGTGCGTCCGGTGATTCATAAAACTTTTGCGTTGGATGAAATCGTCGAGGCACACAAGCTGATGGAGTCGTCTACGCACATCGGCAAGATCATGCTGAAGGTGGCATAAGCACTTTTGGCGACGGCCATGGCCACCAGCTCCACACCGCTATCATTTCGTCTGCGTGCCGAGCTGTTCACGCAACTCGCACAACTGGAATCGTCCGGCCTGCCGTTCAGCCGCTCGATCGAGCTGGTAGACGTTTCCGGCGACGCCGCGCCGCGTCTGGACGCGATGCGAAAGCGCGTCGCCAAAGGCGAAGTGCCGGCCATCGCGGGAGAAAAAAGCGGCGTGTTCACATCGCTGGAAGCGAAACTGATTCACGCCGCCTGGACTGCTGGCAGCGCGGCCGGCATGTACCGGCGGCTGGCGACGATGTACACACTACGGACAATGCAGCTGTCGACCATGAAGTCGCGCATGGCTTTGCCCGCGCTGGTGTTGGGCATGGCGTTATTGCTGCGGCCGCTGCCCGCATTGATCGGCGGCGCGATCGGTTTTGGCGGCTATCTGTTCGCCATCGCCACGCCGTTGCTGCTGCTGGCACTGATGTTTTTCGTTGGCCGCGGCCTCTGGCGGCATTTGCTGGCATCCGCCGCGAGCTCGCCCGTGCCGACCCTGCTGTTGTCGCTGCCGCTCGTTGGCACTCTGCTGGTACGACGCAACGTGCGCGACTTTCTGGAGAGCCTGGCGCTGATGCTGGAAGCCGGCATATCCATGCTCGATGGCTTGCCGCTGGCGGTGCAGACACTGGAGATCGGCGCGCTGCGCCGCCAGTTCTCGCAGCTGGCGCCAGCTATCGACAAAGGGCAGACGCTGTCGCAGGCGCTGTGGGGCATGTCGTACCTGACCAATCTCGACAGCGGTGCACGTGCGGTGGAGTTTGCCCACACTGGAGAACAGAGCGGCACGCTACCGGAAATGTTGTTGCGGCATGTGGCGATGGAAACGGAAACGATAGACGCGACCTTCAAGCAAATCGCGGAATGGGCGCCGCGCATCATCTACGCCGCTGTGGTGCTGTGGGTGGCGCTGGGCATTGTTCGCGGTGGTGCGCTGGTCGCACGCAATCTCTGAGCGTGGCGGGCTGCGATAATCGCGGCATCAATCAATTCAAACCACAAGGAATCACCGCATGCTGAAAATCTGGGGACGCCTCACCTCCGTCAATGTGCAAAAGGTCGTCTGGTGCGTGGATGAGCTCGGCATTGCTTACGAGCGCGTCGACGCGGGCCGCGATTTCGGCATCGTCGGCACGCTCGAGTATCTGGCGAAAAATCCCAACGGACTCATTCCGGTGATCGAAGACGAGGGCTTCGTGCTTTGGGAGTCGAATGCCATCGTGCGTTATCTGTCGGCGAAATACGGCATGGGTACGCTGTGTCCTGCCGACCCGCGCGATCGCGCTGATGCCGATCGCTGGATGGACTGGCAGACCACCACTTTCAATCCCGCCATCGCCCCTGCGTTCTGGCACCTGATCCGGTTTGCGCCCGACAAGCGCGATGCGGCCGTGATCGAAAATGCACGCGTCACCGCGGAGAAGCATTTGAGTCTGCTCGACGCGCATCTAGCTTCGAACGAATTCGTCACTGGCGACAGTTTTACCATGGGTGACATCCCGCTCGCCTGCTCGGTCAACCGCTGGTACAAGCTGCCGCTACCACATGCGCCACACGCGCATGTGGAACGCTGGTTTGGCAACGTGTCCGCGCGCAAGGCGGCAACGCAGGTGGTGACACTGAAGATCGAGTAAGCGCCGGAAAATTTGCTGTCAGGAACCAATCTGAACTTTTGCAAGTTCGCATCACAAGCAGAGTGTTTGGGCGTATCGTGTTTGTCCGATCAACGGTGCGGCGCTGCGCGCCGAACCTCTTCCACACTCACCGCGAGGAGACAACATGGGCTTGATGAGTTTCATGAAGGATGCCGGACAGAAGCTGTTCGGCCACAAGGATGCGGAGACCGCCGGCAAGGCAGCCGAAGCCACGCCCGACAACGAGGCCGCCAAAGCGAAATCGGAGGAGCTCAACGCCGCTGCGGCAAGCGCAATTGTCGATTACATCCATGCACAGAACCTGGATGCCCGCGCGCTGGACGTGATGTTCGATGGCGCCACCGCGACCGTGAATGTCTACGGCGTGGCGGCCGACCAGGCGACGAAGGAAAAGATCCTGCTGTGCTGCGGCAACGTCACCGGTGTGGCGGCGGTCAACGATCGCATGGAAGTTGACGATCCGAAACCGGAAGCGCAATGGCACGAAGTGGTGAGCGGCGACAATCTTTCCAAGATCGCCAAGAAGTTCTACGGCGACCCGAACAAGTACCCGGTAATTTTCGAGGCCAACAAGCCGATGCTCACACATCCTGACAAGATTTATCCGGGGCAGAAGCTGCGCATTCCGCCGCTGTAATCGTGCCGATCTGCGGCCGGCCATACCCGCATAAACCGCTAAAACTCCAGGGTGGGCGAGATCTCCAGGCCGAAAATGCTCTAAAAGCCGCACCATTGCTTGAGTTTGACCTGCAATCAGAAATAAAACGGGGCGCCTTAGCGCCCCGTTTTGCTTGCAACAATTTCACTACTGCGCGGTCACCGTCACATCGTCTATCAAGAAAGACGTCGCCACGGTCGATCCCTCGATACCTTCGAAATAGATGCGCACCGTTTGCCCCTTGTAGGCAGCAAGATCGAAAGTCTTTTGCAGATAACTCGATCCCTTGTTCAGGTTCGAATAGGTTGCCAACGTGGCCAGCACCGTACCGCTGCTGTTGCGCACCTGCACCTTCAACGTGTCGTAGGCTTGCGTGGTGGTGGTTTCGTCCGACACCACTTTCAGCCAGAACGACAGTGTCACCGTGGTCGCCGACGACGGAATCGCGATCTGCTGGTACAGCGTATCGGTGTGCGCGCTGCCGTAACCGTTCATCCACGCCTTGTAGCTGCCAGTACGCGCGGCCTGCGTGGTGCTGTTGTCGATCACGCCGCTGCTCGCCGTCCAGCTAGTGGCGCCGCTCTCGAAGCCGCTGTTGAGGATAAGCTGCGAAGAGGTCGTGGTGGTGTAGCTCACGTTGACGGTGTAGGTCAGCGTGGTGCTGCTGCCACTGTACGCAATCACCTTCACATACACGGTACGCGCGGTGGCGCCGTTGGTGTAGTTGAGCGATTCGGTGCTGGTCGAGCCGGTGGAGGAAGCCAGCGTGGCGTCAGCAGAATCGACCAGATAGAGGTCGTAGTCGTTGCCCGAGGGCCCGGTCATCGAGAGCGTGATTTTCTCGTTGGCGGCCAGCGACACGGCGAAGAAATCCTTGTCCGTTGTGTTGCCCATGGTACCGACGATGGATGTGTAGGTCTTGGCGACGACGTTGGCGGTAGCGACGGTGCCGTTGGACTCGACTTCATTGAAGGTGGTGCCCGTGGTGTTGCTGACGGTGAAGCTTACGGCGGTCGATGTGCCGACATTGCCCGCCGCGTCATAGGCTTTTGCTGTCAGGCTGTGGCTGCCATTGGCAATGGTCGTGGAATCGAATGCCAGGCTGTACGGCGAGGTGGCATCGCTACCCTTGACCACGCCGTCGACCAGGAATTCGACATTGGTCACGCCGACGTTGTCACTGGCGGTGGCGGAGAAGGTGATGGTGCCGCTGGTGCCGGACGATGATGCGCTGACCGTGGGTGCGGTGGTGTCCGGCACCGTGTTGCTCACAGTGAAACTCACTGCGCTGGAGGTGCCGACATTGCCGGCGGCGTCGTACGCTTTTGCCGTCAGTGTGTGAGTGCCGTTGGTCACAGTGGTTGAGTTGAACGCCAGCGAATAAGGCGATGTGGCATCGCTGCCCTTCAATACGCCGTCGACGTAAAACTCGACGTTGGTCACGCCGACATTGTCGCTGGCCGTAGCGGAAAAAGTGATGGTGCCGCTGGTGCCGGACGAGGACGCGCTGACGGTGGGTGCTACGGTATCGCCGCCGGCGACCTGCTCGACCCAGATCGGCGCGGACCAGAGAATCTTGCCGTCATCCTGCGTGACTTTGGCGTAGTAGAAATGCTGGCCGATTGCCGGTGTGATGGTGGTCGAAGCCGTGGTCGCCAGTGCCGTGACGGTGCCGTTGCGGCCCGGCACGCCTTCATAAATGGTTACGGTGGATACGGTGCGTCCGGCGGTATTGGCGAAGTTAGCAGTAAGAGTTAGCGCACCAGAATTAGTGAAGCGCTCGCCCATAATGCGCGAACCGGCTGTCAGCACCAGCTGCGAATTCTTGTCCATGGTGGCGTACACGCGGCGCGCCTTGAGTGCATCGATAAAACTCGTCATCGACAGCGCCGTGCCATTGGGAATCAACACACCCGTGCGGTTGGTGTAAGACTTGCCCCAGTTGGCGCAATGATTGTCCTGGTTGCTGGCGGGCGCGACATGAAAGCCGCGCTCCAGCATGATGTTGAATGCGCCTTCGAAGCTGGAACGGCCAGTTTCGGTTTCGGTGGTGTTGTTGGAGAAGGCTGAGGTGTTCAGCACTTCGGCCAGCACCATCACTTCATCGGCGTCGGCGTTGTAACCGAGCGAGGTGCCACCGAGCAGGAACTGGCCGCTGGTATCGGGATGATTGAACTGGCCGATCCAGCCTTTTTGCTTCATCAGCGCATACAGCGTCGCGTAATCGCTCTTCGGCGTCAGCGTATCGGCCAGCAATTGTCCGCTGCTGTTGGTTTCCCAGCCGAGCAGTTCGTTGGAATTGAAAATGTTCATGTGACCGCCGTTGGAGATCACGCCCCATTCCATGCCGTAAATGGCGAGGAAGCCGGGATTGGCGCTGTTGTAGTTGCTGGCCGTGGTGAGGCCGGACTGATACAGCGCTTTCACCGTCGCGGGATTGGCGGAGGTGTTGGTGCTGGACGAGCCGTCGAAGTAGTGGTTGTGCTCCGAGGTCATCAGGAAATCGAGGCCAGCTGCCTTGGCGTACGGGAACGCGTCGGCCGGCGCGAATTCGCCGGATTGCGCGGCCTGCGACGACGAACAGGTGCTGACATTGCCGCCGCCGTCGGAATGATTGGTCTGGCTGTGCAGATTGCCGAAGTAGACCGTGTAAGGCAGCGAATTGAGCGCGGGCGCGGCGGTATTGATGACCCGTTCACGCAGGCTGTTGCCCTTGTTGTCGACCGTATCCGTCGTTGCCGCCGGGTTGGTGCGCATGGCGGCGAACGCCGGCATCTGCGGCATCGGCGGATTGCCGACGCGGATTTCCCACGATTGGTCGATCACATCGGCGTTCTCGACGTCGTTGGTGATTTCAAACTGCGCCCGGTCGCCATTCAGATTGCGGCTGGCCGATTTCGAGGCGGCAAATGCCGTCATCGAGACGCGATAGATACCGTCCGGCAGCGATGCCTGCTCGCCGACCCGTCCAGCCCAATTCACCACCTGATCGGCATCGCCGCGCGCAAGATCGGTCTGGCCGCGCCATTCTTCCACCAGCGCGCCCTGTGGCGAGATTAGCTTCACACGCCAGTGCGCGACCTGATTGCCCTCGGGCGGGAACGCGAACTTGAGCGTGAAGGCACGCGCTTCCGACGCCTGTTCGCTGCGATAAGGTGCTACCAGCGATGCTTCCAGTTCGAAGTGATCGTGCAACGCCGGCGGATTGTTGGCGATCGACGCCGAAGCGCCCATGAAGATGGTCGCTGCCAGCGCGACGACCAGTCGTGACTTACGCATCCAATGCTTGAGTTGAAACCCCATTTTATAAAATCCCCCTGGATGACTGCGATGAAAAAACCATGACGCCGCCGCACCTGGCCCCTTACCCGGTTTGCCGCGACAGCAGAGTATATCGGCGCATTTTCAGCGCTATATACCGCAATCGAGTGTATTCGAGACGGGTGTCGATTTGATGACGTTGAGCTGTCGTTTGCCAACGACAAAATGAGTAAACTCCAGCACTGGCGCGGCATTTCAAGACATTTGTGCCTGGAAGGCGCACCAGTGCTGGAGTTTGCCTACCCATCCATCGCCGGCGCGACTTGCCCCAGCGGTACAACCCCATCGCCGCTTTCGGCGAAACGCTTCGCCAGCAACTTGAAAATGTCGGCGTCGAACTCGATGTCGTCGCGTGAAGCGGCGAGGTCATGCATTTCGGTTTCGGTTTTCGCGCAACCCAGATAGCGCCAGTTTCGAAACACATGTGCGCGTTCCCAGCCGTGATCGGCATGTACTTCGCGAATCGCCACAGCATCTGCGAACGGCCATGCAGGAAAAGCATGCGGCGCTAACGCCAAGGCTAGCCGCATATTGTGCTGTACCAGTGATTCTTCACCCACACAGCAACCCCGGCAGCGCTTGATCTGGCGCGCGAAGCAGGGGCCGTCGAGTGCAAGCTTGCCGCTCTCGACGCCAAGTGCTTTCCAGCAGAGCCCTTGCTCTGCCGCCAGCCGCGTCAGCATTTCTTTCGCGCGCGGCCTGGCGGCGAACGGGCCAAACAGACTGCCTGTGCTATCCAGATCGGCGTCGTGAAAGGCGATGATTTCCGCTGGCTTGTCCAACTCCACCAGCCGGATAAATACCATCTGCGCGTTGCGGCGCAAACGCAGATTGCGCAGTGGTTTGGACGTCTTGATCAGCTGCGATTCGCGCAGCAGCGCGCCGAATTCGCCGGCAGTCTCCTCGAACTCGATGCGACGGATTTCCATCGACAGGCGGACATCGTTCGAATTGCGATGATCGCTGGAAAAATGCGAACGCACGCGATCGCGCAGATTGACGCTCTTGCCGATATAGATCGGCAAATCGTTGATGCCGTAGAACACGTACACGCCGGGACCATCGGGCAATTGCTTGAGCACACCGGGATCGAGTTGCGGCGGCAGGCTGGGCATTTTCAGCAGCGCCTTGGTCGCGGCCATTACCTCCTCCGCCGGATGTTCGCGCGCGGCGGTCTGCATGAATTGCCACGCAAGCCGCGCATCGCCCAACGCGCGATGCCGGCCTTCGGTGGCGAGCGCGTGGCGGGCAATCAGCGAATCCAGATTGTGTTGCGCATATTGCGGATAAAGTCTTCGCGACAGACGCACCGTGCACAGCACGTCGGCGGTGAACGGCACGCCCAGCCGGCGAAACGAGTTCTTGATAAATCCGTAATCGAAACGCGCGTTGTGGGCGACGAACAAATGGCCTTCCAGCCGCGACAACACCTGGTCCGCCAGCATCGAGAAAGTGGGCGCATCGCGAACCATGGCGTCGGTGATGCCGGTCAGCGCCTGGATTTCCGGTGGAATCGCAGTCTGCGGATTGACCAGCGAGGACCATTCTTCCACCACCACACCCTGCTCAATGCGGACAATGCCGATTTCGGTGATCGCATCCGCTGTGGCCGCGGTGCCGGTGGTTTCTAGATCGACCACTGCAATTCGCGGGTGCAGGAAGGGCAATTCGGTTTCAATGACGGCCATGGCCGCAGTCTACCGATTCGCGGCTGTCACGAACTGGCAAATTCCGGCACGCGCTGCCAGTTACAATCGTGCCAGGGTTCGTTACGCAAGCGCCCGCGAACGCCAATTGAGACATCCTTTCGGAGACGATATGAAGATTTCCCCGCTGTTGCGCAGCCTCGCGGCCGCGTCCCTGTTTGCCGGCATTTCGATTGGTACAGCACTGGCCGCCGCCTCCGCCGGCGCGCCATCGGCGAAGACCCCGGCCAAAACGGTCAAGAAGTACACCATCGAGCAGTTCTTCGCGACCAAACGCATCAACGGAGCGTCGTTCTCGGCCGATGAAAGGCGGATCATGTTCTCCAGCGACGAATCCGGCATCTACAACGCCTACTCGATCGCGGTCGGTGGTGGAAAAGCCGAGGCACTGACCAACTCGACCAAAGAATCGACTTACGCCGTCTCCTACTTTCCGGCCGATGATCGCATTTTGTTCACCCGCGACAGCGGCGGCGACGAAAACAATCACCTGTTCGTGCGCGAGCAGGACGGCAAGGAGAAAGACCTGACGCCCGGCGAGAAACTCAAGGCGGCGTTCCAGGGCTGGCATCCGGACGGCATTGCGTTCTATGTGACCACCAATGAACGCGACCCGAAATTTTTCGATCTCTATCGCTACGACGCCAAGACCTACGAGCGAAAGATGTTGTACAAGAACGAAAAAGCATATGACATCGGCTCGTTGAGCCGCGATGAAAAATGGATCGCACTCAACAAGACCAACACCACGATCGATACCGATGTCTACCTGCATGACGTGGCCAAGAACGAAACCAGGCACCTTACCCCGCACACCGGCTCAGTAAAGTTCGAAGCCGAGACCTTCGATCCGGCCAGCAAGCGCCTGTTCTTTGTCACCGATGAGGGCGGCGAATTCCAGCGCATCAAGACCTATGACCTCGCCACCGGCCAGGTGAAAGAACACGAGAAAGCCAACTGGGATATCGCCTATACCTACTTCTCGCGCGATGGCCGCTATCGCGTGACCGGCATCAACGAAGATGGCAGTACCGTGATCCGCGTGGTCGAAGGCGATGCGGAAAAACCGGTGGCGTTGCCCAAGCTCCCGGGCGGTGCAATACGCGGCGTGACGTTCTCAAAGTCCGGCGCAAAAATGGCGTTTTACCTGAACGGTGACCGCGCACCGTCGAACCTGTTCAGCTATGACTTCAAGTCGAAGAAGGTCACGCAGCTGACGCAAAGCCTGTCCAAGGACGTAAACCCGAACGATCTGGTCGAAGCCGAAGTGGTGCGCTTCAAATCCTTCGACGGCATGGTGATCCCGTCAATCTACTACAAGCCGCACGGCGCCTCGCCAACCAACAAAGTCCCGGCGATCGTCTTCGTGCACGGCGGCCCTGGTGGCCAGACCACGCGCGGCTACAGTTCGATCATGCAGTACCTGGCCAACAATGGCTACGCCGTACTGGGCATCAACAATCGCGGCAGCTCGGGCTATGGCAAGACCTTCTTCGCCGCCGACGACAAGAAGCACGGCCGCGAGCCGCTGTGGGATTGCATCGAAGCCAAGACCTATCTCGCCAGCCTGGGTTACATCGACCCCGAGCGCATTGCCATCATGGGCGGCAGCTATGGCGGCTACATGACGCTGGCGGCCATGGCGTTCCGCCCAGAGGCGTTCAAGGTCGGCGTCAATATCTTCGGCGTGTCCAACTGGCTGCGCACGCTGGAGAGCATTCCGCCGTACTGGGAATCGTTCCGCAAGGCGCTGTACGAGGAAATTGGCGATCCGGTCAAGGACCGCGAGTTCCTCATCGCAACCTCGCCGCTGTTCCACGCCAAGGAAATCAGGAAGCCGCTCATTGTCATCCAGGGCGCCAACGACCCGCGCGTGATCAAGCCTGAATCCGATGACATCGTCGAGGCCGTAAAGAAGAATGGTGTACCGGTCGAGTATGTGGTATTCGCCGACGAAGGGCACGGTTTCACCAAGCCGAAGAACAACATGGAAGCCAACAAGAAGATCGTCGAATTCCTGGACAAGTATTTGAAAAAGAACTGATGCAGAAAACAGCCGGCGGCCCGTGGCCGCCGGTTGCGCCGCTGGCAGGGAGGGGCCGCCGGTAGTAGCATTTTGAGCGAGAACCCTGCCCTTGATCCCGACGCCTCACACCCCCACCACTGCCGAGACGGTCCGCGATAGCGCCGAGGCGATAGTCCCGTCCATGACACAGCCGCCGCGCACACCGCAGGAAATTTGTGCGCATTACGGTTCCGAATTCTTGCCACCCGGCCCGCACGACCGGGCCGGTGTTGCATTGGAAACGCTGCAGCTATTGCCGTTGAACGTGCGTCGCGTCACACCGGAACACGGACACAGCGGCTGGTATGTCTGGGGAGGCGAGGGGCGCTCCAGCGAGATTGGATTTTTTCAGCCGCTGCCCGTTGCGCGCTTGCTGGAGCGATGCCCGCAGGTAATGCCGTTTCTGGCACTGACGCCAGGCTGGCGCGTGCAGTGGCGACCGGAGTCATACCAAGTCACGCCGCCGCACAGCCCCGCGGACAAAGCAGGGCAATCCAACGCCACGCCCAGGCGCGAGATCGCGGAGCCTTATGTCACCTATCGTCCCAAGCCGGAGTCCGTCACACGCTATGTGGTGCTGTCGATCCTGTTGCACGTTCTCGCCTTCGTCTTGCTGGGTGACACCGGTGATGAGCGCGGCACTCCCGGCCGCAGCGGTTCACGGCCGGTGGTCAGCGGTTTCCAGGCCACTCTGCAATCCGCGCCCGCCAGCGAAGTAGTGGCCACCGCGCCAACACGCAATGTGGCACCGCCCCGGGCACAGACGCGAAGCGCTGCCAGGCAGCAAGTAACCCAGGACGACATCCCGCCGTCGGCGCCGGCACCGGCAGAAGCGCCCGTAGTGCCCGCAACACCATCGACGGCTGCTCCGATTGCGACTGCCGAGCCGATCATGCCGGCATTGATATCGAAGCCGGTCGACAAGGCGATGAGCGAGTTTGTGGTGCCGCAAGTGACCGAAACGAAGGAGGCCGCCATCGCGCTCGTACGCGCGATCGAGCCACTTCCAAAACTGGAAACGATTTTGCCGCCGAAAGCCGAACGCGCAATTGCGGTGCCGGCGGAACTGATTCCGCGGTTGGCACCGCTTACTCCACCCAAGCCGGCAACCGAAACGGCGTTGCCCGCCGAGCTGATTCCACGGCTGGCGCCGATCGCACCGGTTAAAGTCGAACGCGAGGCGGCTATACCTGCGGAATTGGTGCCGCGTCTGGCGCCGCTCACTACACCGACCATTTCGCGCGAGACCGCAGTGCCGGCGGAGCTGGTTCCGCGTCTTGCCCCGATCGAGGCACCGCGCATCACCCAGGAAGCAGCGGTGCCGGCCGAATTGGTACCGAGATTGGCACCATTGGTGACACCAAAGATAGAACGCGAAGTCGCTGTGCCCGCCGAGCTGGTGCCGCGCCTGGCGCCGATTACCGCGCCGCCCGCCATGGAAACGCTATCGCCAACCAGAATTCAGACGCCGCCCGCGAGTGGCGCCACGCCCTCCACGACGGCACGCACGGAATCCAACCCAACAGGCCCGGCAGCAAACGCACGCGCGCCCTCGTCTGCGGCACCATCGCCCGGCGCAACCGGAACGGTGAAGGACGGCGATCCATTCGGCGCTGGTGCCGGTGCCGGCGCCGGCGCACTGCCGGGCGCAGCTGGCACGGGCACGCCATCGCCACGCATAGACCTCGATGCGGTACGCCAGCGAGCGCGCGAACTTGCCGGAGAAGGCGCGGGGCCTCGAACGCTGTTGCCGTTCCCGACCGTCAAACCGAAAGACGATGCGAAGACGCGCACCCAGACCCAGCAGGCATTCGACAAGGCGCTGAAGCGGCCGGATTGCCGCGACGTCTATGCCAGCATGGGCCTGGCCGCGGTCGTACCGCTGGTGGTGGATGCGGTGACGGAAAAGGGTTGCAAGTGGTGACGGGCAAGCTCACTGCGCTGATTGTTCCCGGCAGCCATTCGACCGCCGGGAACAGGTTGATGCACTAACTTTGTTTAGCGGCGACGCGGATTGTCCGGTGCGCGGTCGTAGCGATTCGGTACGCCGTCGTTGTCGCGGTCGCGATCCCGGTAATTCGGGATGCCATCGTGATCACGGTCACCGTAGGGACGGGTGCGATCCCAGCGGCCACGCTCTACATACCAGCGATTGTCGCGTTGTATCCAGCGTTGCGGGTGATAGTAGTAGCCGACACGCTCGCGTTCCCAGCGGCCGCCCACCCAGTAGTGGCGATGGTGGCGCCAATCCCAGTAACCGGGAATCCAGATATAACCGTAGCGCGGCGCGGGCACGGGTTCATAACGCAGTGCCGGTGGTGCGATATTGATCGAGAAATCTACCGCGGCCTGCGCGGCGGGCGCTATCACCGTAAAAGTGGCGGCGATGGCGGCAGAAATAAGCAGTTTGCGATTCAACATGCGAAACCTCCATTGGTAAGCAAAAAACGCTCATGCCACCATTCAACGCGTAAGGCCGCAAATCGAATACAAGACAATCCGGCATATTGTTGTAAGAATTCATTACCGCGGTCCGTCAGTCAGGTACGGGTTGCGCGCAAATCGGCTACGCTTCCCATCGTTGTCACCGTCAATGAGAAAAACATGCGCTATCGCAATCTCGGCAAATCGCCATTGAAAGTTTCTTCCCTTTGTCTCGGCACCATGATGTTCGGCGATCAAACCGACATCGTCGAGGCACGCAGCATCGTCGCGCATGCGCATGAACACGGCGTGAATTTCATCGATACCGCCGATGTCTATTCCACCGGCAAATCGGAAATCATGGTGGGCGACATCCTGAAACCGCAACGCGCAGACTGGATTCTCGCCACCAAGATCGGCAACAAGATGTCGGATCAACCCAACCAGATGCAGTACTCACGCACCTGGATGATGCGCGAGTGCGACGCCAGCCTGACGCGGCTCGCCACTGATTACATCGATATCTACTATATGCATCGTGACTTCAACGGCATGGATCTGGAAGAGCCGTTGCGCGCCATAGATGCCTTGTTGCGTGCCGGCAAGATCCGCTATTGGGGCGTATCGAATTTCCGCGGCTGGCGCATTGCCGAGATGGTCAATCTGGCGCGCGAGTTCAATATGCCGGCGCCGGTGGTGTGCCAGCCCTATTACAACCTGCTGAATCGCATGCCGGAAGTCGAGATACTGCCGGCGTGCGCGCATCACGGCATCGGCGTGGTGCCGTACAGTCCAATCGCACGCGGTGTGCTGTCAGGCAAATATGCGCCGGGATCAAAGCCGGGCGAGGGAACGCGTGCGGGTCGCGGCGACAAACGCATCATGGAAACCGAGTTTCGCGAAGAGTCGCTGGTGATTGCGCAAACATTGAAAGCGCATTGCGAAAAAACCGGACGTTCGCTGTCGCACTTCGCCACCGCCTGGGTTCTGGCCAACCGCGCGGTCAGCGCGGTGATTGCCGGGCCACGCACACTGGCGCAGTGGCAGGACTATCTCGGCGCGATCGATTGCGCGATTTCGGCGGAAGATGAAGCGTTGGTGAATTCGCTGGTGTCTCCCGGGCATCCATCGACGCCTGGATACAACGATCCAGTGTATCCGCTGAATGGCCGCGAGTTGTAGGCAGCGCTAAAACGCGTAGCAGACGATGTAGCGCGTCGAGTCGTTGATACTGCTCCCGGCCAATGCCACATTGGCGGCGGCCGGGTCGGCGATGCGCACCGATCCGGTTTGCGGATTGCCGTCATCCAGGTAAACATCGACTCGCTTGGCAAGTGTGCCTGGCACGCCATCGATACAAGCGTTGTACGCACCGGTCATCCGCGTCGGCTGCGTGATTTGCATGCTGCTGCTGATGCCAAGACGGGTTCCGAGAACCGACTGTGGTGCATATGCCGGATCGGCAATATCGATTGAGCCCCCCAGCATGCCCGCCAGCCGGACATGCTGCCAGAACAAGTAAGACTCATCGGTTGCAATATTGGAGTTCCACGCGCCGTCAATGCGGCCGTTGCCAATGGCGCCCGCCGGCGATGTCGCTGTTGCCGCGTCGGCAAATACATTCTGCACGGCACCATGATCGCCGGGCAGCGCATGAAACCGGTCCTGATACGACAACAGTGCGATACGCGTGGAGGTGAGACCTTCCACCAGCTTGCGCGCCTGCACCGCGTTGACTGCCTCCTGACCCCGTACCACGCCCGCCAACAACAACCCCATGATGAGTAGCACCGAAGCGCTTTCGAACAGGGTGAAGCCCGAATCGTTTCTTCTCATTGTTATTGAACGGGACAAAGGTAGTGGTCTGCCGGCTTCGCAACGGCGGGGGCAATTGGACTTCGGACGGATGTATTTCGATGCGGAATTACGCCATATAACAAAGGGGGGAAGTCCCTTGTTTTGGAGCCGATTTGTCAACAATTGATTCGCGGTGTGTAAATTTGTGAACCGCGTCACAAATTGCTGCCGGCGCTCGGTTGCCAGTCGATAAAACGACTCTTTTGTGTGCGCGTTTGCTACGCAAACTGTACCTGCTGAATAGTCATCATTCTGCATCTGTTACTGATTGGTGTGATGTCCTAGACTAGGTTCCTGAAGATTGATCGGAGACCGGTATGTACAAATTGTTGAAGGGCTTGGAAACGCCGGGTTCGCCAACCGGCGGTAAGGGTGGCTTTGGCAAAGTCGCAACAGCAGTGTTCTGGAGTTTCTTCGGCATACGCCGCATGGGCGCGCTGAAAACAGATGCGGCATCGCTGACACCATTGCAGTTGATTGCCGGTGGCGTGATCGGCGCCGGCTTGTTTGCAGGCGCGTTGATTGTTCTCGTCCGCTTTCTCACACGATAAACAGCGTCGGTATATCGCTTGACCGCCACGCGTTTGACGCCCCCGCCATTTGCGGGCACGCTCGGCTCTTCCATCAAACGCATTGCCGGCATGAAGCGATACGAACAGTTGGCGGCGGATATCTCCGCACAAATTCACGCCGGTGTGCTGCGGCCGGGAGACCGCATCCCCTCGGTGCGCAAAACCAGCCTGGCGCGCAGCATCAGTCCCGGTACCGTGTTGCAGGCTTACAGTTTGCTGGAGGACCGCGGCGAAATACATACGCGGCCACGTTCCGGCTATTACGTCAGCGCGCATTGGCACGGCCTGCCGGAAGAGCCCGCCCTGTCGCGCCCGCCGAAACGCTCCAGCAGCGTAAACGTCAGCGGCCTCGTGTTCGAGGTGCTGGAAGCGGCAAAAAACAAAGGCACGATTCCGCTTGGCTCTGCGTTTCCCGCACCCACCCTGTTTCCGATGGAAAAACTGGCGCGTTCGCTCACTGCCAGCATGAAACCGCTTGATCCGTGGGTGACGGTGGCGAACCTGGCGCCCGGTAGCGCCGAGCTGCGCCGGCAAATCGCCCGCGGCTATCTCGATGCCGGACTGACTGTACCCAGCGCCGAAATTGTCATTACCTCCGGCGCGCTGGAGGCGCTTAACCTTTGCCTGATGGCGGTCACGCGCCCCGGTGATGTTGTGGCGGTGGAATCGCCGGCGTTCTATGCGTCGTTGCAGGCGATCGAGCGGCTGGGTTTGAAAGCAGTGGAAATTCCCACCGATCCGCGCGAAGGCGTGAATCTCGTCGCGCTGGCTGCGGTGCTGAAGAAGCACGACATCAAAGCCTGCTGGTTCATGACCAACTTCCAGAACCCGCTCGGCTGCCTGATGCCGGATGAAAACAAGAAAGAACTGGTGCGCTTGCTGGCACATCATGGTGTGCCGCTGATCGAAGACGATGTCTACGGCGAGCTCTACTTTGGCGGCGAGCGGCCGCGACCCGCCAAGTCATTCGATCGCAGCGGCATGGTGATGCACTGCGGCTCGTTCTCGAAGTGCCTGGCCCCCGGCTATCGCGTCGGCTGGGTGGCGGCCGGCAAATTTGCGCGGCAGGTGGAGCAACTGAAACTGAGCACGACCTTATCCGCCAGCATCCCGGCGCAGATGGCGATCGCCGATTACCTCAAACACGGTGGCTATCAGCATCACCTGCGCAAATTGCGTCATGCATTGATGGTGCAGCAGAACCAGTTGTTGCAGGCGCTGGCGACACATTTCCCGCGCGATGTGCGCATCAGCCGGCCCAAGGGCGGGTATTTCCTGTGGGTCGAGTTGCCGTCGTCGGTCGATACGCTGAAACTGCACGGTCTTGCCATGGAGCAGCAGATCAGCCTCGCGCCGGGGCCGATGTTTTCCGGGCAGCGAAAATACGCGAACTGCCTCAGGCTCAACTATGGACATCCGTGGTCACCGAAACTGGAGGCGGCGATTGCCAGGCTGGGGACGTTGATTGGCACGTTGAAAAAATGACAGCTCATCCGGCTTGAGCCGGCGCCGGGAAAAACGCCAACGGCAGAGCACGAACCAATCGAACTCCAGCACTGGTGCGGATTTCGGAGCAAAAATGCCCGGAAACCCGCACCCGTTATAGAGTTTTATCCAATCTTCGCTTGTTGCGGCGCAGCGTGATTGTGACGCGGCAAAACCGTATCCTCAATACGCGCGCCCGCTGTTTTTCATGACACTTGGGCTTCGCGCACTCCGCAATCCGCATCTGCATTGCCCTTTCACCCGTCAAGTCTCGAACCGCTATGCACCATCGACGGCGGCCGAAGGGGTACCGACTTTCGCTGTGAAATCGTCTGGAGGAGAGCATGCAACTCAGTCTGACCGTCAATGGCAAGGCAGTGAATGCGGAGGTGGAAGACCGCACCCTGCTGGTGGAGTTTTTACGCAATCAACAGCGCCTCACCGGCGTGCACGTCGGCTGCGATACCGCGCAATGCGGCGCCTGCACCGTACTGGTCGATGGCCGCGCGATGAAGAGCTGCAATATGCTGGCCGCGCAGGCAGCGGGTTGCAAGGTCACCACCATTGAAGGGCTGGCGGCGGAAGACGGCACCATGCATCCGATGCAGGCGGCGTTCAAACAGAACCACGGTCTGCAGTGCGGCTACTGCACGCCCGGCATGGTGTTGGGCGCTTGCGAACTCAAAGGGCGCAATCTCACCGATGAGCAGATCCGCGAAGCGCTGGACGGCAACATCTGCCGCTGCACCGGCTACCAGAACATCGTCAAATCGGTGAAAGCCGGTTTGGCGGCGATGAAGTGACAGTTCGGCCACGCCGAATTGTCATCCTGAGCGCAGCGAAGGATCGCTGCGCCTTACGGAGCGCCATTTCGGGAACGCTAAATCGAAGAATTGGAGATCGCCATGACTAACGCTATCGGACAACGCATCGAACGCAAGGAAGACTATCGCTTCCTCACCGGCGCCGGACAATACACCGACGATGTCTCACTACCGGGACAGACCTACGGCTATTTCCTGCGCTCGCCACACGCGCACGCGGTGATCAAATCCATCGATCACACCAAGGCATCTGCAGCACCCGGCGTGGTGAAAATTTTCACCGGCAAGGACCTCGAAGGAAAAATGGGCGGACTGCCGTGCGGCTGGCTGATTACCGACGTCAACGGCCAGCCGATGAAAGAGCCGCCGCATCCGGTGATCGCCGTCGGCAAGGCGCGCTATGTCGGCGATCGTGTGGCGCTGGTGATTGCCGAGACATTGGCGCAGGCGAAGGACGCGGCCGAGTTGATCGAGATCGATTACGATGTGCTGCCCGCGGTGGTCGACACAGGTAGTGCGGACAAGAGCAAAACCGCCGTGCACGATATCGCACTCGACAACGTCTGCTACGTCTGGGCACTGGGCGACAAGGCCGCTGTCGATGCCGCGTTTGCCAAGGCGCACAAGGTCACCAAGCTGCATATCGAAAACAATCGCCTGATTCCGAACGCGATCGAGCCGCGCTGCGCCAACGCGCATTTCTCACGCGCCGATGACAGCTACACGCTGTACGTGTCGAACCAGAATCCGCATGTCGAGCGTTTGTTGATGACGGCGTTCGTGCTGGGCCTACCGGAACACAAGGTGCGCGTGATCGCGCCGGACGTGGGCGGCGGCTTCGGCTCGAAGATTTATCTCTACGGCGAGGAAACCGCGCTGGTGTGGGCCAGCAAACAGGTCAATCGTCCAATCAAATGGACGGCGGATCGCACCGAGGCTTTCCTGTCCGACGCGCATGGCCGTGACCACGTTACCGAAGCCGAAATGGCAATGGACAAGGACGGCCATTTCCTGGCCATGCGGGTCAACACCACCGCCAACATGGGCGCTTATCTCTCCACGTTCGCCTCGTGTATTCCAACCATTCTTTATGCGACGCTGCTGGCGGGGCAGTACAAGACGCCGGCAATCCATTGCACGGTGAAAGCCGTGTTCACCAACACCGCGCCGGTTGATGCCTATCGCGGTGCGGGACGACCGGAAGCGACCTATGTGGTCGAGCGACTCGCCTCTGCCTGCGCGCGCGACATGGGCCTCACGCAGGAAGAAATCCGTCGCCGCAATTTCATCACCACCTTCCCGTATGCCACGCCGGTGGCGCTGACCTATGACACCGGCGACTACATAAGCATCATCGACAAGGCCAACAAGCTGGCCGATGTCGCCGGCTACGACGCGCGCAAGAAAGCCAGCGCGGCCAAGGGCAAGCTGCGCGGCATTGGCTACGCCAGTTATATCGAAGCCTGCGGATTGGCGCCCTCCAACATCGCCGGCGCACTGGGCGCACGTGCCGGTTTGTTCGAAGCCGGCGAAGTACGCGTACACCCCACCGGCAAGGTGACGGTGTTCACCGGGTCGCACAGTCACGGGCAGGGACACGAGACGACATTCGCGCAGGTCGTCGCCGACAAGCTTGGCATCGCTGTAGACGATATCGACATTGTTCATGGCGATACCGGTCGCGTGCCGTTCGGTATGGGCACTTATGGTTCACGCTCGTTGTCTGTAGGGGGTTCGGCGATCATCAAAGCCGCCGACAAGATCATCGCCAAGGGCAAGAAGATCGCCGCGCATTTGCTGGAAGCGGCAGACACCGACATTGAATTTGCCAACGGTGAGTTCAAAGTGGCCGGCACCGATCGCAAGAAGACCTTTGCCGAAGTGGCACTAACGGCTTACGTGCCGCATAACTACCCACTCGACAAGCTCGAGCCGGGATTGAACGAGAACGCGTTCTACGATCCGACCAACTTCACCTATCCGGCCGGTACTTACATCACCGAAGTCGAAATCGATGCCGACACAGGACAAGTGAAAGTCGACAAATTCACCGCAGTGGATGACTTCGGCAACATCATTAACCCGATGATCGTCGAGGGCCAGGTGCACGGCGGTGTCACGCAGGGTATTGGCCAGGCGCTGCTGGAAAACGCGGTCTACGACAAGGAAAGCGGGCAGCTGCTGACGGCGACCTACATGGACTACGCCATGCCGCGCGCCGACGACCTGCCCAACTACGTGCTCGATACCACCTGCACACCCTGCACGCATAATCCGCTGGGCGTGAAGGGGTGCGGCGAAGCGGGCGCCATCGGCGCACCGGCAGCGGTGATGAATGCAGTGGTCGATGCGCTCTCGGCTGTCGGCGTGAAGGACATGCAGATGCCGGCCAGCCCGCACCGGGTGTGGCAGGCGATGCAGACGGCGAAAATGCCGGCGGCGGCGGAATAAGGAGACCACCATGTACAACTTCAACTATCACAAAGCCGCCTCCGCACAATCGGCCGCATCGCTCGCCAGCGGCAAGAACGACGCAAAATATCTCGCCGGTGGGCAGAGCCTGATCGCGACCATGAAACTGCGTCTTGCGCAGCCGTCCGATCTGATCGATCTCGGTGGCGCTGCGGAACTGAAAGGCATCAAGGTCGAGGGTGACAGGATCGTCATCGGCGCCATGACCACGCATGCCGAAGTGGCTGTCGATGCACTGGTCAAAAGCAAGTTCCCGGCGCTGGCGGTGTTGGCGGAAGGCATCGGTGATCGCCAGGTACGCAATCGCGGCACCATCGGCGGATCGCTAGCGAACAACGATCCCGCCGCATGCTGGCCGGCCGCTGTGCTGGGTGCGGGCGCCACGGTGGTGACAAACAAGCGCTCGATTGCCGCTGATGATTTTTTCAAAGGCATGTATGAAACCGCGCTGGAACCGGGCGAACTGATCACCGCGGTGCAGTTTCCGATTGCAAAAAAAGCGGCTTACATGAAGTTCAAACAGCCCGCTTCACGCTTCGCCATAGTCGGGGTGTTTGTTGCGCAAACCGCAGCCGGTGTTCGTGTTGCGGTGACCGGTGCATCGCAGTCTGGTGTGATGCGCGTGAAAGCGATGGAAGATGCGTTGGCGAAAAACTGGGCTGCCGATGCAGTGAAATCCATCAAACTCGATGCCGGCGATATGAATGGCGATTTGCATGCCAGCCCGGAATACCGTGCGCATCTGGTATCGGTGATGGCGGCGAGGGCGGTTGCGACGACATAGCGGATTAGTTAAGTAGCGCTCGTCATTCCCGCGCAGGCGGGAATCCAAGTTCCGGCAAAATTGGATTCCCGCCTGCGCGGGAATGACGTTTGTAGAGGGCACTTTTTTGTTTTTTGAAATGGGAATGTAGTGAGTAAATCCATTCAAACCATCGACGATATTGTGGCTGGACTGGAAGCAACCGGCTACATCGCCGACCGCCCTCTCGCTACCGTCATCTTCCTTGCGCTGAAAATGGGTCGCCCGCTTTTTCTGGAGGGTGAAGCGGGCGTGGGTAAAACCGAAGTGGCAAAAGTGCTGGCCACCATGCTCGGCCGGCCATTGATTCGTCTGCAATGCTACGAAGGTCTCGATCTCAACAGCGCGGCGTATGAATGGAATGCGGCCAAACAGATGATGGCGATACGCCTGGCCGAAGCGCGTGGAGATGCGGGCGCGATCGAACGCAATATCTACAGCCGCGATTACCTGACCGCGCGGCCGCTGCTGCAGGCGCTGGAACTCGCCCAAGCCGGCACGCCGCCGATATTGCTGATCGACGAACTCGATCGCGCCGACGAGCCGTTCGAAGCTTTTCTACTGGAAGTGTTGTCCGATTTCCAGATCACCATTCCCGAGTTAGGCACCATCCGCGCGCCCGATGACGCGCGGCCGATGGTTGTGCTCACGTCCAACCGCACGCGCGAAATCCATGACGCACTGAAGCGCCGCTGCCTGTATCACTGGGTCGACTATCCCGATGCCGAGCGCGAGTGGAAAATCATCACCACGCGTGCGCCGGAAATTTCCGAAATGCTGTCGCGGGAAGTGGTGGCCTTTGTGCAGCGGTTGCGGCGCATGGATTTGTTCAAGGCGCCTGGCATCGCCGAAACACTGGATTGGTCGCGCGCGCTGACGGCGCTGGATGCGATAGCGCTGGATCCGGCAACGGTGGACGCGACGCTGGGTGCGCTGCTGAAGTATCAGGAGGACATTCAAAAAGTTCGAGGGTCAGTCCCTTCCCCCACTCAGGGGGAAGGTTAGGATGGGGGTCGAATGCAAAGAGTAAAGCCGCGGCAAACCGAGCGCGCGCGGCGTTTGCGTGCCGAAATGACCGATGCTGAGCACAAGCTCTGGCGAGCCATACGTCAAAGTCAATTGGGCGTGAAATTCAGACGCCAACATCCGATCGATTGTTTCATTGTTGATTTTGCATGCCTTGAACCAAAGGTTGTGGTTGAAATTGATGGCGGACAGCATGTTGACGACGCTCAACGGGATGAAGAGCGCACTCGTAAAATTGAAGCGCATGACTTCCGCGTAATTCGTTTTTTGGAATAACGATGTTCTTCAAAATCTGGAAGGCGTGTTGCAAGTGATATCGCAAGCTGTAACGCGCCACCCCCATCCCAGCCTTCCCCCTGCCAGGGGGAAGGAGCAAAGCGTTGCTACCTGGGAATGACCAATCACCTCGCACAAAACGTCCTCTACTTCGCTCGAATCCTTCGAGCATCGGGTCTGACCATCGGCCCTGATCGAATTGAAGACGCTCTGCACGCTTTGAACTTTTCAGGACTGGCTCATCGCGAAGATGTAAAAGCGACATTGGCCGCTGTGCTGACCAGATCAATCGCCGACCGGCCGATTTTCGACGAAGCTTTCCGCATCTTCTGGCGTGACCCCGATCTTGAGGCGAAGGTGCGGGCGATGCTGCTGCCACAGGTGGAGAGCCGCGCCGGGCAGCAGAAAGCGCCGATGGCGAATCGACGCCTTGCCGCCGCGTTCTTTCCGCATGCGGCAACGCAAACCGCACCGCCGGTGGGTACGCAGGAAATCCAGTTCGACGCCGCACTGACCTTCTCGCCGGAAGAACGCTTGCGGCGCGCCGATTTCGACACTATGACCACCGGGGAGTGGGCGGAAGCGAGGAAACTGGTGGCGGGCCTCAAGCTGCCGATGGCGGAAATCGTCACGCGGCGATTTGCCATTGACCCGCGCGGTTCGCGCATCGACTTCTCCGCCAGCTTGCGGCAATCGATTCGCAGCGGCGGCGACGTCTGGCCGCAAATTCGCAAACGTGCGCGCACCCGTCCCCCGCCGCTGGTGGTGCTGGCCGATGTCTCGGGTTCGATGGAACGCTACACGCGCATGCTGCTGTATTTTCTGCACGCCTTGACCAACGCAAGACAGCGCACGACGCGCGTCGAAACCTTCCTGTTCGGCACCCGGCTCACGCGCATCACGCGTGAGCTTCAGCATCGCGATATCGATCAGGCGGTTGCGAAAGTCGAAGACCAAGTCAGCGATTGGGGCGGCGGCACGCGCATCGGTCCCTGCCTCAAGTCATTCAATTACGAATGGTCGCGCCGCGTGCTGGCGCAGCGCGCGACCGTGCTGCTGATCACCGACGGGCTGGATCGCGACGATGGCGGCGTGCTCACCGCCGAAATGGCGCGGCTTAAACGTGCCACACCACAACTGATCTGGTTGAATCCGCTGCTGCGCTACACCGCATTCGAAGCGAAACCCGCCGGCGTGCGCGCGATGCTGCCGCATGTCGATCGCTTCCTGCCGGTGCACAATATCGACAGCCTCACCGCGCTGGGCAAAGTGCTCTCCGCCAAAACAGGAGCGACACCATGGAACTGACTGACAGCTATAGCCTCCCCGTCGACCGCCAGACCGTCTGGAACGCGCTCAATGATCCCGAGATTCTGAAAAGCTGCATTGCGGGCTGCGAAAGCTTCGAGCGCACTGGCGACAATGCATTCGCCTGCGCCGTCACCGCCAGCGTCGGCCCGGTCAAGGCGCGCTTCACCAGCAAAGTTGTACTGTCGGAGATCGATGCGCCCAACGGCTACACGCTCAGCTTCGATGGTCAGGGCGGCGTGGCGGGTTTTGGCAAGGGTACGGCGCGTGTCGATCTCAGCGACGAGGCTGGTGGTGGTACCAAACTCACCTACAAGGCCAGCGCACAAGTCGGTGGCAAGCTGGCGCAAGTCGGCTCGCGTCTGATCGATGCGGCAGCGAAAAAGATGGCGGGCGACTTCTTCAGCAAGTTCTCCGACAAGCTGGGCGGTAGCAAGGCGCCGGCACCTACCGCCGATTTGCCCAATACGCATTCCGGACTGGGACAACCGGACACGCGCTTTCCGCTATGGCTGAAAGTGATCGGCACCGTTGGCGTGATCGCGATCCTCTACATCTTCACGCATCACTGATGCACGTCATCGTCTACGCGCATGGTTTCAAGAGCTCGTCGAAATCGCGTAAGGCCACGCAGCTCGGTGTCTACCTGCGCGAACATCATCCTGACGTTCGCTATATCGCTCCCGACTTGAGCTTTCGCCCTACGCAGGCGATCTCGCAGTTGCAATGGCATTGTCTCGGCAAATCGCCGGAAAGCCTGACCGTGATCGGCTCATCACTGGGCGGCTTCTATGCCGTGGTGCTGGCGGAAAAATTGGGCTGCCGTGCGGTGTTGCTGAACCCGTCGATACGTCCGTTCGAAACGCTGGCGAAATATCTGGGCGAGCAAACCAACATTTACACCGGCGAGAAATTCGTGTTTGACCAATCGCACGTCGGGGAATTGAAGGCACTTTATGCACCGGCAATCACACGACCCGAACGGTATCTGCTGATGGTGGAAATGGGGGATGAATTACTCGATCACCGGCAGACAATTGGCTATTGCGCGGGCGCGAGACAAATCGTGATTGAAGGCGGGGATCACGAGTTGAAATCGTTTCCGCAACATCTGGCGGCAACAGTCGCGTTTTGCATCGAAAGTTGAAACTCAAGCACTGGCGCGGCTTTCCGGGCAAAAAGGCCTGAAAAGCCGCGCTAGTGGCTGAGTTTTATCAAGTTATGCGGGCAGGACGAGCCTAAAACCCGGTGACCCCGCCATCGCTCCGGGGATCAAACCCGCCAGTCAAACTACCATCCTTCGCCCGAATCAGCGCGCCCGCATGACCCACGCTTTCATCGAATTCGCCTAATGATTCGATGTCGTGCCCGCGTGCCCGCAGAGCTTCGAACACCGCCGTATCGAATCGCGATTCCAGCTTCAAGGTATCCGAAGGATTGCCCCAGGTTCGCCCCAGCAACCACCGCGGCGCGGCAATCGCCTCCTGTGGACTCATGCCGAAATGGGCGATGCGTGTGAACACGGCGCATTGCGTTTGCGGTTGTCCGTCGCCGCCCATGGTGCCGTAAGGCATGACGCGGCCATCGTTGAACAAGGCCAATGCCGGGTTCAAGGTGTGGAATGGTTTCTTGCCGGGCTTGATCGCCAACAGCGCTCTGGGATCGAGGGAAAAGCTTGCGCCGCGGTTCTGCCAGTTGATGCCCGACTCGTTCAACACAATGCCGCAGCCGAACTCGTGATAAATCGACTGGATGAACGACACCGAGCGGCCCTCGCTGTCGATCACGCCCATCCATACCGTGTCTCCAGGCTTGGCGTTCCTGCCCCAGGGGGCAGCGCGGTCGCGTTTCACTTTCATCGCCAACGCGCCGACGATGTCGTCATCGAGAAGCGACTGCGGGTGTACGCTCATGTGTGCCGGATCGGTGACGTATTTGTCGCGAATGGCGAAAGCCTGTTTGGTGGCTTCGACGCAGAGGTGCACATAATCGGCGCCCAGAGGATCGAGACCTTTTAGGCCGAGCTTGTCGAGAATGGCGAGTATCAGCAGCGACACCACGCCTTGCGTTGGCGGCGTCATGTTGTACAGATTGCCCAGCGAGTGCTTTATCGTCAGCGGTTCACGATATAGCGCTTCGTGGTGCTTTAGATCGTCGCGCGATAGCGGGCTGCCCACACTGGCCAGGTCCTTGGTGATGCTTTGCGCGATATCGCCGCGATAAAAGTCCATCAGCCCCGCTTTGGCCAGATATTCGAGCGTATTGGCCAATCGCGGCAACGCAAAACGTGAACCCGCTGCCGGTGACTTTCCATCGACCAGGAAGCTCTCGGCAAATCCGGGCTGCGGACTCAGCTCGGCCAGTTTGGCCGAGGTGCTGGCATATTGGCTTTGGGTAACGACAATGCCTTCGCGCGCACGCGCGATCGCATCGGCGACCAGCATGGACAGCGGCATCTTGCCGCGCCAGCTCTTCGAAATTTCCAGCGCCGCATCCCAGCCGGAGATGGTGCCGGCGACGGTGTTGGCAGCCAGCGGGCCGCGAATCGGGATCGCATCGACCTTCTGTTGTTTGTAGAAATCCAGCGTTGCATTTTGTGCCGCAGCGCCGCAGGCATCGATGGCGATCGGCGATTTGCCGGGCTCGTGGATCAGCCAGAAAGCGTCGCCGCCGATAGCGGTCATGTGTGGATAGACCACCGCGATGGTGGCGGCAGCGGCGACCATGGCCTCAATGGCATTGCCGCCCTCGCGCAGGATGTGGGTGGCTGCCTCGGCGGCGGCGGCATGGGGGGCGACGGCGATGCCCTGACGATAGGTCGGTGTCATGGTTTTCCTCTCCAGCCGATTATGCATGAGGCGGTCGGTATAATTGCCGTCCCTAATTCGTGCCTCCCGCATCCGGGCGCATCGGCGCTCGCGATGCCCCGGTCAAATCAAACTCATGAACGTGTTCTACGAAGAAGACGGCAGCTTCAAAGTGGGACATGTGATGTCCGACATCGGCACGTCGCTACAGATCGAATCGGTTTCCGGTAAGCGCAGCAAGATCAAGGCCAATGCAGTGGTACTGCGTTACGAATCCGCGCTGGACCAGTTCCTGCCCGCTGCCGAGACCATAGCCGCCGGGATAGAACCCGATTTCCTGTGGGAAGTTTGCGGCAGCAGTGAATTCGGCTGCGAAGACATGGCGCAGGAGTATTTTGGTCACAAGCCATCGCAGATCGAAGCCGCCGCCGTGGCATTGAAGTTGCACGCAGCGCCGATGTATTTCTACAAACGCGGCAAGGGTCGCTACCAGGCCGCGCCGGAAGAAAACCTGAAAGCCGCGTTGGCCTCGATCGAGCGCAAAAAGCGCGAAGCCGAACAAATGGCCGGCTGGGTAGCGCAGTTGAAAGCGGGAACCATGCCGGAAGAATTGCGTCCGCATCGCGACACGCTGCTTTACAAGCCCGATCGCAATACGCTGATGGTCAAAGCATGTGAGGCGGCCGAGGCGGAAACGCACACTTCGCTGCCATTCCTGTTTTTCAATGCCGGCGCCTGGCCCAATCGCGACACGGCCCAGTACGAGTACCACCTCGGCAAATTCCTGTCGGAATACTTTCCGCGCGGCCGTCAATACACTGGCGAAATTGACGCCGTGGCACCGGCTGATCTGCCGCTAGCCGATGTGCGCGCCTACAGCATCGACGATGCGGCGACCACCGAAGTGGATGATGCTTTTTCCGTTCGACATATTGCTGGCGGACAGGTCGAGATCGGCATTCACATCGCCGCTCCCGCGCTGTACTTCGGCCGCGACGGTGCGCTGGAGAAGCTGGCCAATACACGCCTGTCCACGGTCTATTTTCCCGGCGACAAGATCACCATGCTGCCGGACGCCGCCGTTATGCACGCCACTTTGGCCGAAGGTCGCGTTTGCCCGGTGGTGTCGTACTACGCGACACTCTCGACCGATCTGGAGTTGCTGTCCGCGCGATCAACAATCGAGCGGGTGAAGATCGAAAGGAATCTGCGTATCGACCAGCTGGAGAAGTATTTTCATGAGAACGCAATCGCAGCCGGCCGCGCCGAGGGCGAATTCGGCGAAGAGCTGATCCTGCTGCACAAGATCGCGAAGGCGCTTGGCGCAAGACGCGGCAAGGACGAGAATGAAATTGATCGCGTCGATTACAACTTTGACATCATCGATGGACGCGTATCAATCAGTACCCGCAAGCGCGGCAATCCAATCGACACCGTGGTGTCGGAGCTGATGATCTTCGTCAACAGCGAGTGGGGAAAGCTGCTGGCCGACAATGGTATCGCCGCCATCTATCGCTCGCAGCAGAACATGAAAACGCGCATGACCACCGATGCGCTGCCGCATGAAGGCCTGGGTGTGGCGCAGTACGCATGGTCGAGCTCGCCGTTGCGGCGTTACGTAGATCTGGTCAACCAGCGCCAGCTGATCGCTTTTTTGCGTGGCGAGACACCGCCATATCAACGCCGTGTGCGCGATTCGATTTCGCAGTTAAGTGAACTGGCGCGCCGTTTTGACCTCACCTACGACGCCTACAACGATTTCCAGCGCAATCTGGAGCGCTACTGGTGCCTGCGCTACCTGGCACAGGAAGGCATCACACAATACGCGGGGACAATGATCCGCGATGAGCTGGTACGTGCCGACGCATTGCCACTGATCGTCAAGCTCGACCGCAATCCGGAACTGCCGCCGAAAACGCCCGTGACGGTCAACGTAGGCGAACTCGACTACTGGGATATTTCGGGGCGATTTTCGCTCGCCGAAAACCGGGTGGAGACACCTCAAGCCGCGTAGCTGCGGGATAGTGCCTGATAGAATGCGGGCATGCTTTTTTGCCCCGTGATGGCCTAGTTCGCGATGCTCGACAAGCCGCGTGAATTTGCCCGAAAACTCGATACCCGCATCAATCAAAGACTCGATGCGGTGGCGGCCCTCCCCCCGCCGCCGGTGTTCCTGTCGGTGCAAAAAGCGATCGCCGTGTCGGTGCCGATGCAGTCTTCGGTACTGGCCTCAGTGGCCATTCACCTGTTTTTGCTTCTCGCTGTAGGCGCCAAGCTGTTCGATCCGAGCAAGTTTGCGCCGCCGCATAACATGCTCGACGTGGTGCTGGTCAATTCCAAATCGGCCAAGGCGCCGACCAAGGCGGATGCGCTGGCGCAGGCCAATCTTGATGGTGGCGGCAATACCGACGAGAAGTTGCGCGCTTCCACACCATTGCCGCCGATCGAGCAATCGGCGGCGAAGAATGCCAAGCAGGCACAGGAAAGGGTCAAGCAGCTGGAGCAGGAAGTGAAAAACCTGATGACCCAGGGCAAGTCCACCGCCAGGATCATGCAGGGTGAAATGGCGCAAAAAGATTCGGGTACACCCGATCCGGTCAGCGCATCCGACTTGATGCAGAAATCGATCGAAATCGCGCGACTCGAAGCGCAGATTTCGAAGGAATACCAAGCCTATCAGCAGCGCCCCAAACGCCAGTACGTCGGCGGGCGTACGCAGCAATATCGATTTGCCACCTATGTCGATAACTGGCGGCAGAAGATCGAGCGTGTCGGCAATATCAACTATCCCGAAGCCGCGCGCTCCGGCCGCATTCATGGCTATGTCCAGGTAACGGTGGCGATCAAGGCCAACGGCGAGGTCGAGGACATCGAGATTCACACCACCCGGGCCAACAAGATACTGATTGATGCGGTCAAACGCATCGTGCGGTTATCAGCACCCTTCGATGTCTTTCCGGCCAGCTTCAAGGCCGATACCGACATTCTGCACATTACCCGCACCTGGGTGTTCGGACCGGGCGATGTGTTGTCGGCCGAAGCTTCAGACCGCAAATAACATCAGCGGCCCGGCGCTAGCTGCATAGCCCGAGGATTTTTTCCTCGGCGTTGCACTTCTTGTTGCTCTTGGCCGGCAGTTTCGCTGCCTTGCTCGCACAAGCGCGAATCTCACGTGTAGTTGGCGCGTAGTAACTCCATCCGGGGCTCAGGTTGGGCAAGCTCAGGTCAACCTCGCGCCACTTCGGATGGCCCTCTGCCTGCAAGATGGCGAAGTTCTGGCACAGCGAACGGGCGAACCTGGTCATTTGATCCGTCGTTTCTTTCTGGTTGAAATCGTAGGTAACCAGAAAGGAGCCCACCGATACGCTGGTGAAGTCGCTGGTCAGCAGGTTGGGATAGCTCGCGGCCAGGATGGTCGCGGGCGAATAGATACCTTGCACCAGCTTGCTTGAGGGATGGCTGGGGTCAAACTTCAGCAGCTTGATGAATTTCTGCGCTTCCGGCTTCATATTGGCGATTAGCGGTGCCGGCTGGCCCGATGCCACCACCACCACATCCACCGATTTGTCGGTGATCAGCTTGACCAGCGCCTCTTCGTTCGACAGGAAGCTGGCATTGGCTTCCGGCATCGCGCTGTTGAATATCATGCGGTAGAGCGTGTGCGTGATCAGCGCCGCGCCACTTCCAACCAGACCGCCGTTGATCTTGGCATTCTTGATGTCATGCAGGTAGTTCAGCTCCGAATCGGCGCGCACGATGTAATGTGCCTCGGTCGCGTACAGCGGCAGGATGACCTTGAGCGGCTTGATCAGGCTGCCGGCCTCCGCGTTGCCCGCAGCGGCGCGATCGGCAAAAGCCTTGTAAACATCGGCCTGCATCACCGCCAGTTTCACGCCGGGTTCCGAACGCAGGGCCCTGATGTTCGCTGCTGAACCGGACGTCGCCACGACCTCGAGATTGATATCGGCAGCGGGGGCGACGTATTTGGCCAGATCCGCACCAATGGCGTAGTAAGTGTCTTTCTCGGAGGCGGTGACGATCTTGAAATCCGTTGCTGCATGAGTGGTGCCGCAGGCTCCTGCCAGGAGCGCAACGGTTGCGCCAATGGCGATTTTGTTCCAACGCATACGCGTTCTCCCGATGGTCATTTGGCGTCAGACGCCTTGCTGTCCGGCTTGCACAGGCCGAGCGCTGCCACCGCCTCGGTGCAAACGGGCTGCGGCGCGGCTGATGGAGGCGCGACCGGGGTCGCAGGGGGTGAAATGGTTGCCGGGGTGGGGCCTTTGGGCGGCGCTGAGTTGGTTGCAGTTGGCGCCTTCACCGGCGGGTTTGCCTGTTTAACGATTACCGGGGCGGGTTTGGCGGCCAGCGGTGCAGGTTTAACGACTGGCGGAGCGGTTGCGGGCTCGACCGGTGCGGGCGGGGTTGTTGCCGCAGGGACGACAGGCTCATTTGCCGGTGCCGGCGCGGTTTTTGGCGGAGAAGTTTCAACAGCAGGAAAAGCTGGGGCCACAACAGGTGCCGTCTTCGCACGCGCATCCATGGTCGATCGCTGCCGGAAGGCATAGTAAGACGCCGCAGCAAAGGCGAGCAGGATGATGCCGATGACCAGTAGAGAAGGGCGTGTACTCGGCGGCTCGGTTGCCGTCACCGAGTCCACTTGTGGCCCGCCGTCGCCGGCCTGTTCCGATGACGGCACCCCCTCTTCTCCGGCGGACGCGTCCAGCAGTGCCGCCGGCGGGGTCAGTTCACCGTGACAGCGATAGCACCCCGTGGCGCTGATGTCGTTTACCGCCCCGCAATGCGGACAGGGTGCCAGGTGCATCGCAGCGCCGCAGGCGGTACAGAATTTTGCGTTCGCCAGATTCAGGTGATCGCAGTAGGGACATTCGCGTTTATTCATGAATCAATCAGAGCGTTGCGTTTTTGCGCCCGCTGTTCCTCGAGTGATCGCCATTTTTGGACGGTAGACTGCCGCCCGCAGCATCTTGTCGCTTTCTCGTTGCTGCCGGCCAAAGTGTGCCTTTATCCCGCAATTCCTGCAATTCGTCGCGTCACACTTCGTTTGTGTCTTTTAGTGACTAGAATCGCTTCACTTCCGGTCAACTGTGGCTGGACTTTATTCAGGAGACCCCATGAAAACCATGATTCACGTGCTGGTTGCCGGCGCCGTTGCCGCGGGCGCCGTGACCGGCTCATCGACCGTATTCGCGCAGGCCAAACAGCTGCCCATGCGCGACTTTTTCAAGAACCCGCAGGAAGCCGGCCACCAGATTTCGCCCGACGGCAAATATCTTTCCTGGCTGACCTCCTATGAACGCCGCCTCAATGTGCATATTCGTCCTCTCGCAGGTGGACCGACGGTGCGCGTGACCGGCGAAACCGCGCGCGATATCGGCGGCTACTTCTGGAAGGGTGATCGCATCCTTTACGTCAAGGATTTCGGTGGCGACGAGAACTTTCACGTCGTTTCGGTCAATCTCAAGGGCGAGGATCTGAAGGATCTGACACCGGGCGAAAAAGTCCGCGCGCAGATCGTCGACGGGCTGCCAGACGACGACGGCAACATTATCGTCTCGCACAACAAGCGCGACGCCAAGGTATTCGACGTGTTCCGCACCAACGTAGCCACCGGCGCCGAAACCCTGATCGCACAGAACCCCGGCAATATCACCGGCTGGATGACCGATCACGACGGCAAGCTGCGCATCGCCATCACCACCGACGGCGTCAACACCACACTGCTGTATCGCGAGAAAGAGGCAGATGCATTCAAGCCCATCCTCACCACCAATTTCAAGGAGGGCGTGCAGCCGCTGATGTTCACGTTCGACAACAAGCAGCTGTATGTCTCGTCCAACCGCGGTCGCGACAAGGCCGCGATTTTCGAATTCGATCCGGTCACCGCCAAGGAAGGCAAGCTGCTGTTCGAACATCCGGATGTCGATGTCGATCGCCTGAGCCAGTCGCGCAAGCGCAAGGTACTCACCACCGTCAATTACACGACGTGGAAAGGCGAACGTAAATTCCTCGACAAGGAATCGGAAGCGATGTTCAAGCAGGTCGAGTCCAAACTGCCCGGCTATGAAGTCGCCTTCGTCTCTGCCAACAAGGCGGAAGACAAGTACATTGTCGCCACCTTCAACGACAAGACCCGCGGCAAGCGCTACCTGTTTGACAAGGCCAGTGGCAAGGTTGATCTGATCGCTGACATCTCGCCGTGGTTGCCGGAAAGCGAATTGGCCGACATGAAGCCGGTGTCGTACAAATCGCGCGATGGACTTACCATCAATGGCTATCTCACGCTGCCGAAGGGAGTTGCAGCGAAGAACCTGCCGGTGGTGGTCAACCCGCACGGCGGGCCATGGGCGCGCGATTCGTGGCGCTTCAACCCCGAAGTGCAGTTCCTCGCCAACAAGGGCTACGCAGTGTTCCAGATGAACTTCCGCGGCTCCACCGGCTATGGCCGCAAATTCTGGGAAGCCTCGTTCAAGCAATGGGGCAAGACCATGCAGGATGACGTCACCGACGGCGTGCAATGGCTGATCAAGGAAGGCATCGCCGATCCGAAACGCGTCGGTATCTACGGCGGCAGCTACGGCGGCTACACCACGCTGGCCGGCATCACCTTCACACCGGACCTGTACGCCGCGGCGGTTGATTATGTCGGCGTATCCAACCTGTTCACCTTCATGGGCACCATTCCGCCGTACTGGAAGCCGTATCTGGAAATGCTGCACGAAATGGTCGGCCATCCGGAGAAGGACAGGGACTTGCTGGCTGCAGCCTCACCGGTAATGCACGTCGACAAGATCAAGACCCCGCTGTTTGTCGCGCAAGGCGCCAAGGATCCGCGCGTCAACAAGGCCGAATCCGACCAGATGGTGGAAGCCCTGAAGAAGCGCGGCGTGGCGGTTGAGTACATGGTCAAGGACAACGAAGGCCACGGCTTTGCCAATGAAGAAAACCGCTTCGAGTTTTACGAGGCGATGGAAAAATTCCTCGGCAAGCATTTGAAGAAGTAATCGGCAATTCGCCAAGACCAAACAAAACGCCCCGTTACCGGGGCGTTTTGTTTTTAACAAGGTATTGGCTGGAAAGCCAGTATCCATGCGCCTCTCCAAGGCATGCGCCCGGAACACCGCATGGATATTGGCCCTCCGGGCAGGTGCCTATCGCGCTTTCTGTTTGCCGGAGAGTACGCCGGGCCGCGACGACGAATTTCCTGGCCAGCGCCTCCTTGCCGTGATGGTCGGGATCGGCGGGCCAGGCTGCAACCAGGCTCACACCCAGCATTGGTCCTTCCTTCAGCGGCCGCTGGGTCACCCCATTGATGCTGACTTCAGTTTGCGCGGTGGTGAGCAGCGAAAAGCCTTCACCATGACTAATGCGCTCCAGCGTGGCCAGCTGGCCGGGTGCCACGTAGATGTAGTTGGGGGTGAAGCCGATCTGCTCGAATGCGCGCGCGCAATGGCCGTAATAGGAGGGATTGTAGGTACGCGGAAACCAGAACAGCGGCGTGCCCTGCATGTCGCGCAGTGCCACCACTTTCTTTTTTGCAGCGGGGTGATGGTGAGCCATCGCCACTACCAGCGGAAGCGTTTGAATCACTTCCGATTCAAGGCCGCGAAAATCGCCCGGTCCGCCCAGCAACGCAAAATCGAACTGGCGCTGACGCACGCGCGGTTGCAGCTTCTTCGATTCGCCAAACTCGACTTCAATCGCGTCGGTGCCGAGCGCAATTTTCCAGGCATCCTGTAGTGCCTTTTGTTTCGATACCGGAATCGCGATCGACGCGGCGATGCGCAGGGTATGCACGGACTTCGCACGCGCTTGATCGAGCGCGTTGACGAAGCCATCGGCGTCTGCCAGCAATTTCTTCGCCCGCTTCAACGCGATGGCGCCAGCAGGCGTGAGTTTCACGCTGGTCGTGTCACGTTCCAGCAACCGCACACCGAGGATTTTCTCCAGCTCACCGATCTGCCGGCTCAGCGGCGGTTGGGAGATAAACAGGCGCTCGGCGGCGCGGCGGAAATTGAGTTCCTCGGCCACCACCACGAAATAGCGCAACTGGCGCAGGTCAAATTGCTTGCTCATACCGAAAAGGTATCACGAAAAAAAGTCATTCCGTCGTGCCCCTAGCATTCTTAACATGCAGGGCATATGGCAGCGCTGCGATTTTCCTGCGGCGCATATTCGGGACTTCGACGCTTGCGTGTGGCCGGCCATGGGTAACCTGCGCAGCGCATTTCATTCCGGAACCGGGAGGTGATTCGGAAATTTATCTTGCAAGGAGCAGTAAATGAATTGGTTCAAAAAGTTATCCATCGCTTCACTGACCGCGATGTCACTCAATGCCTCGGCCAATACGTTGACCGACCTCTGGTACAACCCCGCCGAATCCGGCTGGGGCGCCAATATCGTGCAGCAGGACGATATCGCGTTCGTCACCCTGTTTGTCTACGGCCCCAATGGCGAGCCGGTCTGGTACGGTGCACCGGCCACCAGCGTGTATGCCTACGGCGCCGACGGAACCCCTTACTTCAGCGGCGATCTCTACAAGACGCGCGGCTCGTGGCAGGGCGGTCCGTTCGATCCCAACGCGTTTACCGGCGTCAAGGTCGGCACGGTTTCATTGTCGCCGCTGGGCAACGGCTCACTGAAGATCGACTACACCGTCAACGATATCACCGTCTCCAAAGTGGTGGTGCGGCAGACATGGCGCAACACGGCGACTGCCGGCAATTACGTCGGCGCGTTCACGGTGTTGAAGAACACCAATGGCGGCACCGCCGTGCGCGAAATCAGCGCAGCGAATATGGCGCTCTACATCGACAACAGCACTGCCCTGCTGCGGGTCGATGACGATAACCAGGTGCGTTGCGATTACCAGGGGCCTTATGTGCAAGCAGGCCGCCTCGGTAAGTTCGCTGGCGGATTTACCTGCACCGATGGTCGCGCGGGTACTTTCAATGTCGATGAATTGGAAGTCACCAATCAAGGCGTGTCGGCGAAGTTCCGCTCGACCTGGACCGGTGGCAGCAGTAACGGCCGCTTTGGCGGACCGCGTCGCTAACAGCAGAAGCAGGCGGGCCAAGCCCGCCTGCTGTTCAGTCGATCACAGTACTGCTGCGCGGATGCGCCGTGACAGCGCGTCAAAAGCCACCACCATCAGCACAATGGCGATCAGCAATGTGGCCAGTCGCCCCCACTGGAACAGCGACACCGCTTCCGATACCAACAGACCCAAGCCTCCCGCGCCGATCAGTCCCAGCACGGTGGAATCGCGGATGTTGTATTCCCAGATATAGAGATGGTTGGAAATAAAGTTCGGCAGCAATGCGGGCCAGACCGAGAACAGGAACACCTGAATCGGTGACGCACCGGTAGCGCGCACTGCCTCAATCGGTCGCATGTCCAGTGTTTCAATCGATTCGGCATAAAGCTTGCCCCAAGTGCCCATCGAGTGCAGCGCAATAGCTAGGATGCCGGCCATCGGCCCCAGGCCGATGATGCCAACGATCAGCAGCCCGAATACCAACGTGTGAATCGAGCGGCACACGTCCAGGACGCGCCTCGCGATCCAGGCCACCGCCCAAGGCGCGTGCATATTCTTTGCGGACAGAAAACCCAATGGCGCTCCCAGAATCGCCGCTAGCAGTGAGCCCAGCGTGGCGATCTTCAGGGTGGTCCAGATCGCCCCTGCAAGACCGCCGATAAATTTCGCTTCGCTGGCGCGCTGATCCTCCACCCGCAATACCGTGCCGTCGTCGGACTTGTATTCGAGTTGCGGATTGCCAAACCAAAGATCGACGAAGCTGGGACGTGACAACTCGCCGGCGGTCGTCATCAGGTTCTGCCAAGGCTTGCGGCCCAGCGAAAAATCGCCGGCCTGAATCAGACTGATGACGCACGCGGCGATCAGGCACGCGTACAGCAACATCAATAGCGCTGAAAATCGCCGCGCGCCATACCAGCGCATGGTGGCGCGATCGATCAGCGGCGCGTCTGACGCGACCGCTGACTTATCTGCAACCTGTTCGCCGGTATTCAATGACCTGTCCGTGTGTGATTACTTTTTCACCGGCGTCAGCTTGCCGGACTCCAGCCCCGCATCGCGGATGGGCTTGTAGTAACTGTTGTCCTTGGCGACGAAACCGGTGTAGTTGTTCGGCAGCAGGTTCTTCTGCGTGGCGAGCAACGGACCGATGCCTTCGAGCGCCTTCACCAGTTTGGCGGCGAAAGCTTTGTCCTTGGCCAGGTCCTTGGACACCGCGAAGGCGTCGTTCGGCAGCGGAGCTGAAGTCCAGACGATGCGGCTGTCGGATGCTTTGATGAGTCCTTCAGCGATCATCGCGTCGCGATTGCGGTTGTAGTCGGCACCGGCATCGAGTTCGCCACGCACCACCTGTGTCTCGATGGCCTGATGTTTGGTGTAGATCACTTTGGAAAAGTATTTGTCCGGATCGATGCCACGTTTCATGAACTCGTGACTGGGAATGAGATACCCCGAGGTTGAACCCTTGTCGCCGAAGGCAAACGTCTTGCCCTTCATGTCGTCGATCGAGTTGATGCCGCTCTTTGGGCCCGTGACCATGATGGCGAAATATTCCGGTTTGCCTTGGTAAAGAATGGTCGCCACCACTTCAGCACCCGCCTGATGATTGGCCAGTACATAACCCCATGGTCCCATCAGCGCCATGTCGGTTTCGCCGGAGGCGAGCGACTTCGCCAAACCTTCCCAAGTGTCGACCGTGCGCAGCCGCACCGGCTGTCCCAGCGCCTTGGCGAGATAGTCGGCCAGCGGTTTGTAGGTCGCGTCGTTCTTTTCCTTGTCCGGCTGGAACAGGCCGACACCGAATTCGAGGGTTTTCTGGGCGTGTGCTGCTGTGGCGGCAAGCGTCAACGTCAACGCCACCAAGAAAGAAGTAATGAGTTTCATGAGCTGTCCGTGAGTAAGGTCAACGAGAGAAAACTACGCAATTGGCTGGCGCACGGATGCGCGGGGCTAGGGGGCTTGCTGAGCTTCTTTTGGGGTCGCGCGCTGACTTGGCGGGATGGGCTGCAAGACGCACGACGAAGTGAATGGTCATCCCTTCACGAGGAGTGCAACGCCGCAGACCGCCCGCCAAGCCGGCGCCCGGAGGGTTTTGACGACATTGGCCCATCTGCGGTGTTGCGAAGAACGGTTGAGATACCGATACCGATATCAACGCGTCCTTCGCGCCTAGCATCTGAGCCAATGTCGTCAAAACGCGATCCCCAAAAGAAGCTCAGCAAGCCCCCAATACTTTATCAGTCAGCCATGACAAATAAATCTTACAAAGGAGCTTGACATCCCATACGTCATTTCCATATTATTGGAAATATGGAAACCAAACAAATTATCGCCGCCCTAGGCGCGCTGGCACAGGAAACCCGTCTCTCCATCTTCCGTCTGCTGGTGGAAACGGGGCCAAAGGGTTTGCCGGTCGGCGCGATTGCCGAAAAACTCGGGCTTGCCAACGCCACACTTTCCTTCCATCTGAAGGAGCTGACTGGCGCCGGGCTAACCATCGCCACGCCCAGTGGTCGCTCAATTATCTACTCGGCCAATTTCTCGACCATGAATGGGCTGGTCGAATATCTGACTGAGAACTGCTGCGTCGGCGCGGGTTGTGCGCCGGGCAAAACGTCTATAGCGGCCTGCACGCCCGTCAGCGTGCCAAAGAAATCCCCCTCAATTCCCAAACGGAGCAAATCATGAAACGTTTTCACGTGCACGTCGCCGTCAGCGACCTGAAGCAAAGCACGCAGTTTTATTCCGCCATGTTCGGCATGCAGCCCACGGTGCAGAAGGACGATTACGCCAAGTGGATGCTGGACGATCCGCGCGTCAACTTCGCCATTTCCGAACGCGCCAACGCGGCAGGGCTGAATCACCTCGGCTTCCAGGCCGATTCGGACGACGAGCTGGAAGAAATCCACACTCGCCTGCAAACGGCGGATACAGCGATCACCGCCGAGAAGGGCGCCAATTGCTGCTACGCCACTTCGGACAAATACTGGGTGCAGGATCCTTCCGGCATTCCCTGGGAGAGTTTCCGTTCGTTGGACACGATCCCGTTCTACGGTGAAAACAGTCATAAAGGGGCTGAGGGTTCGGCCGGCGCAGCGTCGGCCAGCGAAGGTGGCGCCTGCGGTACCTCTTGCTGCCCGACCCCCACGAAAGCCGCACCCGCGCAAACTGCCGCAAAGGCGTGTTGCAATGGCTGATCGTCTCATCAATGTGCTGTTCCTGTGCACGCACAACTCGGCGCGCTCGGTGATGGCGGAGGCCCTGCTCAATACCATCGGCGCTGGACGCTTCCATGCGTTCAGCGCCGGCAGCATGCCCTCGGGCCGGGTCAATCCGTTTGCGGTCGAGAAGTGCAAGACACTGGGCTATCTCACCGAAAACATCCGCAGCAAATCGTGGGATGAGTTCGCATTGCCCGATGCGCCGAAGATGGACATCATCATCACCGTCTGCGACAACGCGGCGGGTGAGGCCTGTCCCATCTGGCCCGGTCATCCTGCAACGGCACACTGGGGCTTTCCCGACCCCTCAACTGCCGAAGGTGGTGATGACGAGAAGCGCAAAGCGTTCGATCAGGTGTTTCACGCCATCCGTCGTCGGATCGAGTTGCTGGTCAATCTGCCGTTGGAGAAGCTGGAGCGGCTGGCGCTATCAAGCGAACTGAAGCGCATTCACATTCAATGAATCTGCGGGCATTCTTCAATCGCACCCTTGCACGAAAACTGGCGGCAGAAGCGCTGGGTACCGCACTTCTGCTCGCCACCGTCGTCGGCTCCGGCATCATGGGAGAGAGACTGGCGGGCGGCAATGTGGCGATTGCGTTGCTGGCCAATTCGATCGCAACCGGTGCCGCATTGTTCGCGCTGATCACGATCTACGCACCGATTTCCGGCGCGCATTTCAATCCCGTAGTGACGATGATCGAAGCGTTGTCGTGGCGATTGCCGCGAAGACAGGCGCCGTTCTACATTGCCGCGCAATTCGCCGGCGCAATTGCCGGCGTCGTTGTCGCACACCTGATGTTCGAACTGCCGCCGTACTACCCGTCGCAGCACGTACGCACCGGCGGCGCGCAATGGTTCAGCGAATTCATCGCCACCTTCGGCTTGCTCACGGTGATCCTGCACGGCAGCAAGTCGCGTGTCGAAACCGTGGCAGCCATGGTCGCCTGCTACATCACCGCAGCCTATTGGTTCACGGCATCGACCTCGTTCGCCAATCCTGCCGTTACTTTCGCCCGATCGCTCACCGATACCTTCGCCGGCATCCGCATGATCGATGCGCCGATGTTCATGTTCGCGCAGGTGGCGGGGGCGCTGGCCGCGTACTTGGTCTATCGGGGAATGATTCGTGAGCAATAGGATGCCCGCGGCGAGGCTGGCAATCGAAAGCGATTGGCCGACGGTCAGCGACTTGTTGTCGGTCAGTGGATTGCCGCTGGCCGGCGCGCATGAACACATTGCTTCATTCTTGTTGATCGAGGTCGAACGGCAGTTGGCTGGCTGCATTGCGGTTGAGCGATACGGAGAAGATGGCAAATTCGGTTTGCTGCGATCCTGCGCCGTGGACAAAAATTATCGCAACCAAGGCTTGGGGATTGCTCTGACGGATGCCGCCATCACACATGCGAGGCAAACTGGCGTGAAACAGATGGTGCTACTGACCACCACGGCAGAAAATTTTTTCCCGCGCTTCGGATTTGCCGTAATCACTCGCGAGGAAGTGCCGCCGCCATTGAAAGCATCAGCCGAGTTTCAAGGCGCCTGTCCAGCCTCGGCGATAATCATGCGGAAATCATTTGAGGGTTAGCAGCCATGGACTTTCATCTCGCCGAAGTGAACGTCGCCTATATGCGTGCGCCGCAGGACGATCCGCTGCTGGCGGATTTCGTTGCGCGGCTTGACGAGATCAACGCGCTGGCCGAGCGGAGCCCGGGATTTGTCTGGCGTTACATCTCCGACAGCCGCGATCCGGCCGCGCGCGAATTCGATGATGTGATGGTGCTGTTCAATATGTCGGTGTGGCGCGATATCGACGCGCTGTATGACTTCACCTACCGCACCGCGCATGCGCAACTGTTCGCCAATCGCAAGAAGTGGTTCGACGATGCCATGGCCCGCATGCAATCGCGCAGCATGGTGCTGTGGTGGATCCCCGCCGGGCATATTCCCACCGTGGATGAAGCCAAGCAGCGACTGACGCAGTTGACGAAGGATGGTCCGACGTCGGCAGCGTTTACATTCAAGCAACGATTCTCACCCGAAGGCATGCGGTTGGTGTCCGCTGCCACCGTCTGATAAACAGCCAAAACTCAAGCGTTGGCGCGGCCTCCCGGGCATTTTCGGCCGGAGCGTCGCACCAGTGCTGGGGTTTCATCGTCTTACCTACGCCAGGACCAGTCGATACCCCACACCAATCTCGGTCAGCAAAAACGCTGGTCGCGCCGGATCGTCTTCCAGTTTCTGTCGCAGGTGCTGCATGCACACGCGGGCGTAATGCGATTGCCCGGCATGACTCGGCCCCCAGACTTCGGCAACTATCTGGCGATAGGTCAGCACCCGGCCGGCATTGGCCAGCAGGCAGGCGAGCATGCGGAACTCGGTCGGTGTGAGTCGCACCGGCGTGCCATGGCGTGACACGGTGCGCGCTTCGACATCGACCTCCACACCGCCCGCCATGCGCAGCGGTCCGGCCTCACCGCCAGTGCGGATCGCGCGGCGCAGCAGCGCACGCACGCGCGCCAACATTTCGCCCACACCGAATGGCTTGACCAGATAGTCGTCGGCACCGGCATCGAGTGCGGCGATCTTCTGGGTCTCTTCACCGCGCGCGGAGAGTATCAGCACCGGCATGGCGCTCCATTCGCGCAGTGCGCGCACCAGCTCGGCGCCGTCACCATCGGGCAGGCCGAGATCGACGATGGCGAGATCGGGCTTGCGCGTGCCGGCTTCGATTTGCCCGCGCGCACGCGTCTCAGCCTCGAATACCTGCATGCCTTCGCACTCCAGTGCGTGGCGCACGAAGCGGCGGATTTCCGCTTCGTCTTCGACGATCAGTATGCGGCTCATGCCTCGCCTTCTTCTGCCACGACCTCTTCCATTGCCGGCGGCACACCACGCGGCAGCGCAAAGGCTATGCGCGCGCCGCCCTCTGGCGAGCGGCCGGCTTCGATACTTCCGCCGTGCAATTCAATCACCGTGCGGCAAATCGCAAGTCCCAGGCCGGTGCCACGGTTTGCGCCTTGCGCAGTAGTTTCGCGATCGGCAAAGGCAGCAAGCAGCTGTGCATCGCGGCCCGGTGCGATGCCGAGACCGTTATCGACAACCGCGATGTGCAGCCAGTCCGCGTCGATATGCGCCGTCACGCGCACCCAGCTTCCTTGTGGTGTGTGTCGCGCGGCATTCTCCAGCAGATTGACCAGTGCGCGCTCGATCAGCACCGCATCGCATTCGATCAGCGGCAGGTCCGGCGATAGCTCGACGATAATGTCGTGCTTCGCCAGTAATGCCGCCCGTTCACGCAGTGCCGATTCGACGATGTCTGCCGGTGCGTGCCACTCGCGGCGCAATTGCACGCCGGACTTGAGCCGCGCCATATCGAGAATATTGTCCACCAGTGCCCCGGTGCGCACAGCCTGCTCACGCACGCCATCGATCAGCTCGCGATGCGCGGCTGGCAACGTAGCGTCGTTGAGCCGCATTGCCTCGACCGCGCCGAGGATCGCCGTCAACGGTGTGCGCAGATCGTGCGATAGCGCCGACAGCAGCACACCGCGCACTCGCTCGGTTTCGGCATGCACTTGCGCATTCCGCGCGGTGTCGGCGAAGTGCACCCGCTCCACGGCTGTCGCGATCAGCGCCGCGCAGGTGGCAAGCAAATCGCGATGTTCGCGTCCCGCCATCACTCCGTCGCCGGCCGGCGTCACCACCAGCACGCCGCGCGTCTGCGCGGTGGAACGCAGGGGCGCATAGAAACGACCGTCGCTTTCCGCTGCGGTTGCCGCATTGCCCGCAAACACGGCGCGTGCGATATCGAGACTGAGTGGCATGGCCGGGCCACCAACTTCAATGACCGTTGCGAGTTCTCCTTGTGCGTCGAACAATACCAAGCGTGCATCCGCACCGAAGCCACGAAAATAAAATCGCTGAACGGCATCGGCGATGCCACTGTTCGTCGATATCGCCGAGAGTTCGCGCGCCAGTTCGTAAAGGCGCTTGGTGAGCTGTTCTCGCCTGCGCGCTTCCTCGGCACGCGCGCGCAGGCGCGCAGTGAGTTCGGCCACGCCGAGTCCGACAGCGAGCATCACGGCGAAGGTCAGCAGGTATTGCGCATCGGCAACCTCGAAGGAAAATGCCGGTGGCACGAAAAAGAAATCGAATGACGCCACGCCGGCCACCGACGCGGTGATCGCCGGGCCGCGCCCGCGGGTGTACGCGAGCAGCACCACAACCAACAGAAACACCATCGCGATGTTCACCAGCGCCATCGTCGGCCGCCACGGGCTCGCGAACAGGGTGGCGAACACCACGCCGCCGATTGCCCAGACGTGACCTTCCCACGCCGAAATGTCGGTGGACGGTTGTGACTGATCGTCGAAGGAGCTCATAAAAAGAAAGTGGTGTGCAAGCGTGATTATGCCGACCTGCAGCATCGCCCGGCGTTTCATCTCTGCGTGTAAAGAATCCGTAAAATTGCGCCGCGCGACGATATTCGCGCTGATCGCAAACCTACAATGCGCCTCTTTTTCATGGAGGCTGTAATGGATTCGACCGGGAACTCGCTACGTGCACGCGCGGCGCTCTCGCTGGCGGCACTGGGCGTGGTGTATGGCGACATAGGCACCAGTCCGCTCTACACCATCAAGGCGATTTTCGATGCCTCGTTCGGCATCCCGTTCACTGCCGCCAACATACTGGGCGGGCTGTCGGCGCTGTTCTGGTCGCTGATGATCGTGGTGTCATTCAAGTACGTTGCGCTGATCATGCGCGCAGACAACGACCGCGAAGGCGGCGTCATGGCGCTGCTGGCGCTGGCGACAACATCGGTGAAACAGCATCCGCACTGGCGCGGTCCGCTGATGCTGATGGGCGTGTTCGGTGCGGCACTGTTCTACGGCGACAGTGTCATCACACCAGCGGTGACGGTGTTGGGCGCGATCGAAGGTCTGGAAGTCGCCACGCCGTTGTTGAAACCTTATGTGGTGCCGATTTCCGCAGCGATCATCGTCGCGTTGTTCACCATCCAGCGCAAAGGCACGGCTGCGGTCGGTGCGTTGTTCGGTCCGGTCATGCTGATCTGGTTCTCGACCCTGGCGATCGCCGGCATCGCCAATATCGTCGCCGCCCCTGCGGTGCTGGAGGCGATCAATCCGCTGCACGCCTGGCGATTCCTGACGCAACATGGTTTCGCTTCGTTCATGGTGCTGGGTGCGGTGTTCCTCGCTGTCACCGGTGCGGAGGCGCTGTACGCCGACATGGGGCATTTCGGCAAACAACCGATTCGCACAGCCTGGTTCCTGTGTGCGTTCCCTGCGCTGGTGCTGAACTATTTCGGCCAGGGCGCACTGCTGATCGGCCGCCCCGAGGCGCTGTCCAATCCGTTCTATCTGATGTTCCCGGAATGGGCGCTGTACCCGATGGTGGTGCTGTCGACGATCGCGGCGGCGATCGCCTCGCAAGCGGTAATCTCCGGCACCTATTCCATCACGCGTCAGGCGATACAACTGGAACTGCTGCCGCGCAGCCGCATCGTGCAGACCTCCGATCATCATGTCGGACAGATCTACATGCCGATGGTGAACTGGGTGCTGATGGCGGGTGTGCTGGTCGCAGCCATTGGTTTTGGCTCCTCAACCACCCTGACCTTTGCCTATGGCCTCGCGGTGTCCGGCACCATGCTCATCACCACCGTGCTGACATTCTTTGTCGTGCGCCACGGCTGGCGCTATCCGCTGTTGCTGAGTCTCACCGCAACGGGCTTCTTTCTTGTTATTGACGCCGCCTTCTTTGCGGCAAGCACAGTCAAGCTGGTCGAAGGCGGCTGGTTTCCGCTGGCGATGGGCATCGCGATGTTCGTGCTGATGACGACGTGGCGACGCGGCCGTGAGCGTCTCGCCGAGCGCACGCGCGAATCGGCGGTGCCGCTGAACACGTTTATCGACGGCGTGGGTATCGATACGCCGCATCGCGTGACCGGTACCGGCGTGTTCATGACCGCCAACCCTGATGGCGTGCCCGCGTCGCTGCTGCACAACCTGAAGCACAACCGCGTGTTGCACGAACGCGTGGTGATGCTGACGCTGATCGCCGAAGACATTCCCGAGGTGCCGAAAGAGGATCGATTGCAAATTGAATCGATAGGCCATGGTTTCTGGCGCATACGCGCTCATCACGGATTCAAGCAGGTACCGGATGTGCCGGCACTGCTGGCGGAATGCGCGGCGCAAGGGCTTGCATTCGAACTGATGCAAACTTCGTTCTTCTTCAACCGCGAGTCAATTGTTGCCGGGCCGGATCGCGTACTGGCGCGCTGGCGCGTGAACCTGTTCGTGACGCTGTCGCGTTTGTCGTCGACCGCTTCCGACTACTATGGCATTCCGCCCAATCGTGTCATCGAGCTGGGTACGCAGGTGCGTATTTGATACGACAAACTCCAGCATGGGCGAGGCTCGCCGGGCATTTTGGGTCTGGAAGCCGCGCCAGTACTGATGTTTGTTATGCCGGTAGTAAAGGCCCGTCGTCCCAGCGAAGGCTGGGACCCAGCCCGCTCAATATCACTCTTGCAGTTTTTTTATTCACTCAGAAGAACAATGGGACTGGGTCCCAGCCTTCGCTGGGACGACGCACTTGAAACAGATAGAAAGCGCCAATCAATCTTCCGGCAGTGGCGGCAGTTCTTTTGCCAACAGTTTCAATCCGGCGCGCAACAGATCATCGTAGCGTTTGCGTTCCGCAGCGCTGCCTTCCTGCGACCAGCGATAGAAACCCTCGCCGGTTTTCATGCCGAGCTTTCCGGCGGCGACCTTGTCGCGCAATATTTGGGCGGGTTGGGTGGTTGCGGAAAGCGAGGGATACATGGTCGCCGCGGCGGCAGTGTGCACATCGATGCCGGCATGATCGCGCTGCATCACCGGGCCGGCAGCGAGAAAGCGGAAGCCGAAACCGAAACGCACGGCGTTGTCTACGTCCTCGGCGGTGGCGACACCTTCATCGATCATCGCAAACGCCTCGCGCGCCAATGCATGTTGCAGGCGATTGGCGAGGAAGCCGGGCAAATCTTTTTTCACCAGCACCGGCACCATGCCGCAGGCGCGCATGAATGCGACCAGCGTGTCGCCATGCGCGGCGTCGCTGGCTTCGCCGAGAATCACTTCCACCAGTGGCACCAGATGCGCAGGCATGAAGAAATGCAGGCCCAGCATGCGCTGCGCTGTTTTCAGATGGGCGGCGCCGCTTTTCGCAATATCACTGATTGGAAAACTGGAACTGTTGCTGGTCAGCAGTGCATCGGGCCGCGCGTGTTTCTCCAGTTCGGCAAACAAAGCCTGTTTGATGTCGAGCCGTTCGGGGATGCACTCGATCACCAGATCAATCTTCGGCCAGTCGATATCGTTGAGCGAAGCCGCCACCGAAAGCCGATCCGCGCGCTGCGGATAACCGAGATCGCGCATACCGTTGGCAAAATAGGCCGGCAGCAATTGGCGGCGCGCTTCACCCGTCTCCATCACAACCGTGCGGCAACCTGCACGCGCCAACACCATCGCGACGTCCGCACCCATGGTGCCACCGCCTACCACCAATGCAGTCGAGGCGGAAGGTTTCTCAAGCATGCTTGCCGCGCCCTTCCAGCAGCGGCGCCGACATAGTCATTTCTGTCGGCAGCATGAAATCGAAATCGCAACCCAGGTCGGCTTGCGTGACGGTAGTTTGGTAGAGCTTGCGATAGCCGTGCGTCGGCATCGCCGCCAAGACCGGTGGTGGTGTCCATGCGGCAAGACGCGCATTCATTTCCGCGTCGCTGATTTCCAGCGTCAGCGTGCGCGCCGCGACATCCAGCGAAATCATGTCGCCGTTGCGCACCGCCGCCAGCGGTCCGCGCTCGGCGGATTCGGGCGTGATGTGCAGCACGATGGTGCCGAACGCGGTACCGCTCATGCGCGCGTCGGACATGCGCACCATGTCCTTCACGCCTTGCCGCGCAAGCTTTTTGGGGATCGGGATGTAGCCCGCTTCGGGCATACCGGGGGCACCCTTGGGACCAATATTCTTCAGCACCAGCACATCATCTGCCGTGACATCGAGATCGTCGGAATCGATGCGATTGGCGAGATCTTCCAGCCCGTCGAACACCACAGCGCGGCCGCGATGTTGCAGCAGCGCCGGTGTGGCGGATGCATGTTTGATCAGCGCGCCACGTGGCGCGAGATTGCCGGTCAATACCGCAAGACCGCCACTCGGAAAGATTGGTTGGGACGCAATACGAATCACTTTGCGCTTGGCCGGCGCGGTGGCTGCGTCGATTTCCTCACCCAGCGAGCGACCGCTGATGGTCATGCAATCCAGATGAAGGAATGGTTTCAGTTCTTTCAGCACCGCCATCAGGCCACCGTCTTCGTACAGGTGCTCCATGTAGTGCGAGCCGCTGGGCTTCAGGTCGACCAACACCGGGATATTGCGGCCGAGGCGATCGAATTCGGCAAGATCGATCTTGATGCCACGGCGCGCGGCCACGGCCGTAAAGTGAATCAGCGCATTGGTCGATCCGCCAATCGCATGCAGTACGACCAGCGCATTGGTGACCGATTTCGGCGTGAGTATGTCGCGCGCGGTCAACGGCGATTTGGTAAGTGCGACCACGCGCCGCCCGCTGGTCTCGGCATGGCGGAACCGCTCGGCATACACCGCCGGAATCGCCGCCGCACCGGGCAGACTCATGCCGCAGGCCTCGACCATGCAGGCGATGGTGCTGGCGGTACCCATCACCATGCAGGTGCCGGTAGTCGGCGCCAGCTTGACGTTGATTTCGTTGATCTCCGCGTCATCGATTTCACTGGCGCGGTACTTGGCCCAGAAACGCCGGCAATCGGTACAAGCTCCCAGTCGCTCACCCTTGTGCTCACCCGTCAGCATCGGTCCGGTCGGGATCACGATGGAGGGTATATCGAGCGAGGCCGCCGCCATCAGTTGCGCCGGAATGGTTTTATCGCAACCGCCGATCAGCACCACCGCATCGACCGGCTGCGCGCGCATCATTTCCTCAGTGTCCAGCGCCATTAAGTTGCGCAGGTACATGCTGGTCGGATACGCGAACGATTCGCCGATGGAAATGGTCGGGAACACGAACGGCATGCCGCCTTCCTGCATCACGCCACGCTTCACCGCCTCGATGATCTGCGGCACATTGCCGTGACAGGGATTGAAATCGCTGGCGGTGTTGGTGATGCCGACTATGGGCCGGTCCAGTGCATCGTCGGTGTAACCCATCGCCTTGATGAAGGCCTTGCGCAAAAACAACGAGAAGCCGCTGTCGCCATAGGAGGTGAGGCCTTTTTTCAGGCCGCGGCCGGGTCCATCTGGTTTGGCGCTCATGAAATCACTCGAGTTTGATGTTGGCTTCCTTGGCCACTTTAGTCCACTTGTCCATCTCGGCGCGAATGCGCTTGGCGCTGTCGGCCGGATTGAGATAGCCGGTGATCACGCCCTGCGCGGCCATGCGGTCCTGCGTGTCCTGCTGCGCCAGCACTTTTTCCAACGTGGTGGTGAGCCTGGTGACGATGGCGGGCGGCGTCTTGGCCGGTGCCAGCAAACCGAACATCGACGTGACGATGAAATCCGGTAACCCGGCTTCCGCCGCCGTCGGGACGTCGGGCAGATTGGTTGAGCGCGCCGGCATGGCAATCGCCAGCGGACGCAATGCGCCAGCTTTGATATGCGGCAACGCGGCGGGCATGGTCTCGATCATGGTCTGCACCTGACCGCCGATCAGGTCGGTCATCGCCGGGCCGCTACCTTTGTACGGCACGTGCAGCATGTCGACCTTGGTCATGCTTTTGAACAATTCGCCCGCCATGTGTTGCGGCGAACCGTTACCGGAGGAGGCGAACGTGGTGCCGGGTTTCGACTTGGTATAGATCAACAATTCCTTCAGCGTCTTCACCGGCATACTGTTGGTGACGACGAACACCAGCGGCACCTGGCCAACCACGCCGACCGGCACGAAATCCTTGGCGAGATCGAATGACAGGTTCGGCTGCAGCGCGGCATTGATGGAGTGGCTGGTCAGTGCGCCTAGCAGCAGCGTGTAACCATCCGGTACGGAGGTGGCTGCAGCGGCGGCACCGATCGAACCCGTTGCCCCGGCGCGATTGTCGACCACTACTTGCTGGCCCAGCGCTTCCGACATTTTCAGCGCGACGATGCGGCCGATCACGTCGGTGGCGCCGCCCGGCGGATAAGGAATGATGAGCTTGACCGGTTTGTTCGGATAGTCCTGTGCGATAGCGGGCGCCGCGGCAAGCGTGGCAAATGCGGTGGCGGTGAAAGCGCAAGCGAACAGGCGACGAAAACGCATCGTTGAAAGCAACATGGTGTTCCTCCAGTATCGGTCTTGTTATGTCCTGCTTCTGACACTGAGGTTAGCAGAATCGCCCTTCCCGGCCCTGCGTTGACTCGGTATTGATGGCTGATACCGACATGGCAAAACTCCAGCATTGGCGCGGCTCTCTAGCCATTTTGGGCCGAAAAAGCCCGCCAATGCTGGGGTTTTGTCTTTGATCTCTAACCTTTAACCACTTTGTACATCTCCAATGCCTTTTCACGCTGCACTGCGTGATCGACCACCGGCGCCGGATAGTTTTTGCCGATGACAACACCCAGCGCCTGCTGCTCCAGCGGCGGCAGCAACCACGGCGCGTGAATGAACTTGTCAGGCACATCTTTCAGTTCGGGCAGATAGCGGCGGATAAATTTTCCCTTAGCGTCGAACCGCTCCGACTGCGTGACCGGATTGAAAATACGGAAGTAGGGTTGCGCGTCGCAGCCGGTGGAAGCCGCCCATTGCCAGCCGCCGTTGTTAGCGGAGAGATCGAAGTCGTTCAGATTGTCGGCGAAGTATTTCTCGCCATGGCGCCAGTCGATCAGCAAATCCTTGGTGAGGAAGCTGGCGACAATCATGCGCAGGCGGTTGTGCATATAGCCGGTCTCGTTGATCTGCCGCATCGCGGCGTCGATGATCGGGTAGCCGGTGCGTGCTTCACACCAGGCGGCGAATAGCGCAGGATCGTTCGGCCAGCGGATCGCATCGTACTCGGGGCGAAATGCCGACGTGGCCGCGTGCGGATGGTGATAGATGATCTGAAAATAGAAGTCGCGCCAGATCAATTCCGATAACCAAGTTTCCGCGCCGGGATTTTTGCCTCGCAGGGTTTCGGCATGGGCAATTGACGCCAGCTCGCGAATGGAAATGGTACCGAAGCGGTTGTGCACCGACAGATAGGAAACGCCTTTCACCGCCGGGTAGTCACGTGCTTCCTTGTAGCCGTCGATACGGCTGATGAAGTCGTCGCGTAATTTGGCCGCAGCAGCTTCACCGCCTTCGATGCCCAGCGATTTCAGGTTGGTCGGTTCAAAGCCCAACTCTGCCAGCGAGGGCAGCGGTGATTTCGTCCGTGGAGCGGCAAGATGCTTCGCGTATTTCGCCACTGGATAGGGCTTCAACTGAAAATCGTCGAGCTTTTTCAGCCAAGCATTCTTGTAAGGCGTGAACACGCTGTAAGTGCCACCGACTTGAGTGAGAACTTCATCCTTCTCGAAAATCACCGTGTCTTTAAAAGTAAAGAAGCCAATGTCGTGTTCGCGCAGCGATTCGCGGACGCGCGCATCGCGGGCAATCGCCATCGGCTCGTAATCTTCATTGGTAAAGACTGCGTCGGCCTTGAGTTCCTGCGCCAGCGTTGGAATCGTTTCATCGGCGCGCGCGTGACGCACGATCAGGTCGCCGCCGAGTTTTTTCAGCGATTGCTTAAGCTCTGCAACTGATTGGTGAATGAATTCCACCCGCCGGTCCCGGCGCGACGGCAATGCGTCGAGTATTTCCTTGTCGAACACGAAAACGCAGTAAACCTGCTTCGCCGCTTTCAGCGCGCGATACAACCCCGCGTTGTCGGTGACGCGCAAATCGCGCCGGAACCAGAACAGCGCGCTATTGGAGGAAGCGCAGGAAGGATTTTGCATGGCGGGGCAGGTGGACTACGCGTAGCGAGAAAGGCCGCCAACAGGTAGAATGCGAGTGTGAATGGACAGCATTAATCTTACCAATCATTTCCTCATCGCCATGCCCGGCATGGCCGACCCGTATTTTTCCAAAACTCTCACGCTGATCTGCGAACACTCCGAAAAGGGTGCGATCGGTCTCGTCGTCAACAAGCCAATAGATGTCACGCTCGGCAATTTGTTCGAGCAGGTCGATATCGAGCTGCATGATGAAGCGTTGCGAATGGAGAACGTCCATTTCGGCGGCCCGGTGCTGGTCGATCGCGGCTTTGTCCTGCACCAGCCGCTGGCCGACTGGAGCTCTACGCTGAAGATCGACGACGATACGGGACTTACCACCTCCAAGGACATCCTCGAAGCGATGGCCACCGGCAACGGGCCGGGCCGTGTGCTGGTGACGCTGGGCTACGCCGGCTGGGCGCCGGGCCAGCTCGAGGACGAAATCAAGCGCAACGGCTGGCTTACCGTGGCTGCCGATGCGCACATGATTTTCGATCTGCCGGCCGAAGAGCGATTGAGTGCGGCGATGGGCCTGCTGGGCCTCAACTACGGCAATCTTTCCGACGTGGCCGGGCATGCCTAGCAAGGTCGCGCCCGAAACCATCCTCGCATTCGACTTCGGCGAAAAACGCATCGGCGTTGCGGTCGGCAATACCGTCAGCGGCGAAGCGCGTCCGCTGACCACGCTGCACGTTGAGTCGAATCAGGATCGCCTCGCGGAGGTCCGTAAATTGGTGAGTGAGTGGCAGCCAGCTCGATTTGTGGTGGGTGAGCCCTCGCATGAAGATGGCCGTCCACACGAAATCGCGCACCTGGCGCACAAGTTCGGCAATCGGCTCAAGGAAAATTTCCGCCTGCCGGTCGAATACGTGAACGAATTCCTCAGTTCGATCGAGGCCGAGCGCCTTTTGGCCGAGCGTGGCATTCGCGGCATCGCGCAGAAAGAACATCTGGACGCGGTCGCGGCACAGGTCATACTGCAAAATTATCTCGACGAGGCGGCACGACATGCAGCTTGACGCGGAACCATTGCTGGCGGAGCTGGCGCAGAAAATCGGCAAGCTGCCGGCCGATACTGCCGTGGTCGGCATTCACACCGGCGGTGTCTGGGCGGCGGAAAAATTGCATTTGATGCTGGCGGTGTCGTTGCCGCTGGGCAAGCTGGCGGTGACTTTGCATCGCGACGACTTCAGCAAGATCGGCCTGCATCCGCAGAAGAAAGCCACCGACATGCCGTTCGATGTCGATGGCCGCCACATCCTGCTGGTCGACGATGTGCTCAATTCCGGCCGCACGCTGCGCGCGGCACTCAATGAACTATTCGACTTCGGCCGCCCGGCCAGCGTGAAACTGGCGGTGTTGGTCGATCGCGGCCGCCGCGAACTGCCGTTCAGTGCCGACTATGCGGGCGCCACCATGACACTGGATCCCTCGCAGGAACTGGTGCTGAAGAACGAAAACAACAAATTGCGCTTCGATATCCAGCAGAAAAACTGATGCCACTCCAATTCAATCCCCAACTCAGTGCCGACGGCAAGCTCAAGCATCTCCTCACCACCGAGGGGCTGTCACGCGCGATGATCGAAAGCATCCTCGAAACCGCCGACCAGTTTGTCAGCGTCGGTGATCGCGAGGTAAAGAAGGTACCGCTGTTGCGCGGCAAGTCGGTGTTCAATCTCTTCTTCGAGAACTCGACCCGAACCCGCACCACCTTCGAGATCGCCGCCAAGCGGCTGTCGGCCGATGTGATCAATCTCAACATCAATGCATCTTCGACCAGCAAGGGCGAATCGCTGCTGGATACCATCGACAACCTGGCGGCAATGAATGCCGATATGTTCGTGGTGCGGCACGCGCAATCCGGCGCCGCACACCTGATTGCGCAGCATGTGAAACCCGGTATCGCAGTCATCAATGCCGGCGACGGTCGTCACGCGCACCCGACGCAGGGTCTGCTGGACATGTACACCATCCGCCACTACAAGAAATCGTTCCACAACCTGTCGGTGGCGATCGTTGGGGATGTACTGCATTCTCGCGTGGCGCGTTCCGGCATTCACGCATTGACCACGCTGGGTTGCCCGGACGTGCGCGTGATCGGGCCGAAAACACTGGTGCCGACCGATTGCGAGCGCATGGGGGTTTCAGTATTCCACGATATGTATCGCGGACTTGAAGGCTGCGATGTGGTGATCATGTTGCGGCTGCAGAACGAGCGTATGACCGGCGCGCTGCTGCCTTCCGCGCACGAATTCTTCAAGAGCTACGGACTCACTGCCGAGAAGCTTGCCCGCGCCAAACCTGACGCCATCGTCATGCACCCAGGCCCGATGAACCGGGGCGTGGAAATTGATTCGCCGATTGCTGATGGGCGCCAGAGCGTGATCCTGCCGCAGGTGACGTTCGGCATCGCGGTGCGAATGGCGGTGATGGCGACGGTGACCGGCGCATGAGTACCAATATGACCAAAATCGAAATCAACAATGGCCGCCTGATCGACGCGGCGAACAAGCTGGATCAGGTGCAGTCCCTGTTTATTGAAAATGGCAGGATTGCGACAGTCGGCAAATCGCCGGCCGGCTGGAAGGCCGACAAGGTAATTGACGCCAGCGGCAAATTGATTTGCCCCGGCCTGATCGACCTTTGCGCGCGCCTGCGCGAACCAGGATCGGAACACAAAGCCACGCTGGAAAGCGAAATGCTGGCGGCGGTCGCGGGCGGTGTGACGGCACTGGTATGTCCACCGGATACCGATCCTGTTTTGGACGAACCGGGTTTGGTGGAAATGCTCAAGCGTCGCGCGGGCGCGATCGACCAGGCACGCGTCTATCCGCTCGGTGCGCTGACCGCGGGCTTGCAGGGTGAAAAGCTGACCGAGATGGTCGAGCTGACCGAAGCCGGTTGCATCGCCTTCACCAACGCCAATCATCACATTGTCGATACCGTGGTGCTGTACCGCGCCATGCAATATGCCGCGACCTACGGCTACGCGGTCTGGCTTCAGCCCGAAGAAGCGCATCTCGCGCGCGGTGGCATCGCGCATGACGGTGAGGTCGCATCGCGTCTGGGATTGGCGGGCATTCCGGTTAGTGCTGAGACAGTGGCGATCTCGACCATCATCACGCTGATGCGCGACACCGGCGCCCGTGTGCACCTGACGCGCCTGTCCAGTCGCCTGGGTGTAGAGTTGGTTCGCGCGGCGAAGGCCGAAGGCCTGCCGCTAACTTGCGACGTCGGCATTCACCACCTGCTGTTGAGCGATCGCGACATCGGCCACTTCGATTCGCAGTACCGGTTCGCCCCGCCGTTGCGCAGTCCTAGTGATCGCGATGCGCTGTCCCGCGCCGTGATTGACGGCACCATCGACGCGATTTGTTCCGATCACACACCGGTCGATGACGACGCCAAGAATGTTCCCTTCGGCGAAGCCGAACCCGGCGCGACTGGGTTGGAAATGTTGTTGCCGCTGACGCTCAAGTGGGCGGCCGATGCCGGTGCGACGATTCCGGTCGCGTTGCAAAAAATCACTGCTTGCCCGGCAAAGCTGCTGGGGGTGGACAGTGGAGTCCTTGCGGTTGGGGCACCTGCTGATCTGTGCATCTTCGATCCCGCTGCGTTCTGGGCGGTGACACCGCAGACCTTGCGAAGCCAGGGCAAGAACACGCCTTGGCTGCGGCGTGAAATGCAGGCGCGAGTGGCGATGACGATGGTCGGCGGACGGGTGGTTTATACCGCCTAGCAACTGCCGTTCTGCACTCAGGTAAACGAGAGTGCCAGTGCTACTGCCAACACCGCCACCGTTACGGTCAGGCTACCCAGCAGCAGTAACGGCCCCATCGGCAATTTGCGCTCGATCGGCGTCATCTGCGTCTTGTCCAGGCTGATGCCGGGCGAACGATCGACCTTTGCCTCTGCTGCGGGCGAGACTTTGGCGGGCGCCGCCTCTTTGAAAGCAGGCATCTGGCGTGAGGCGCTGATGAACTCTTTGAGCTCTTCGGTTTGTGCCGTGATCTCGGCCAACCGCATGGTGGCAATGGTGGAGTCGAACTGATTGGCAACAGCTACCGGCCATGCCGTTCGATCGGGCGCAGGTGGAGTCGACGCGGATGCGGCAGGCGGACTCATCGCGGCAGCCGATGGGCGGGGTGTGGCGCGAGTCAGGTCGTCCCGCACCGGATTCGGCGCGGTGACGGTAACGGGCGGCTTGGTAGCGGCAACCGGTGGCGCCGTGGAAACTGCCGGCGGCACAGCCGCTACCACCGCCGCAGGGGACGGCACATCCTTTGGCGGTATGGTCGAGGACGCAACCCGCGTTTGTGTGATCTGGAAATTGGCGCTGGTGGCGAGGCCCGCTGCCCCGGTCCGACTGCGCAGGATGTCACGAAGGCCGCGCGAAAATGCCTTCATTGACTCAAAGCGATCATCTGGCGATTTGGCCAGCGCCTTGGCGATGATGGCGTCCAACTCGGGACCCAATTCCGGATTCAGGCTGGAAGGCGGTTGCTGAGCCACATGCACCGTCTGGTACATGATTGAGCTGATGGTGTCGGACTCGAATGGCGCGACGCCGGTCAATGCCTCATACAGCACCACGCCCAGCGAAAAGATATCCGAACGCGCGCTCAGGTGCCTGCCGACCACCTGCTCGGGAGACATATAGCGCGGTGAGCCCATCACCATGCCGGTCATGGTTTTCACCGCCGAGGCCGGCATGCGGGCGATGCCGAAGTCGGTAATCTTGGCGACGATACCGTCCTCGTTCTCCAGCAGCATGATATTGGCCGGCTTGACGTCGCGATGGATGATGTCGCGGCTGTGGGCAAACGCCAATCCCTCGGCCGCTTGCGCAACGATATCCAGCGCCACATCAACGGGTAGCGCATGACCTTCCTTGAGCAGGTCTTTCAGTTCGCAACCGGTGATGAACTCCATCGCCATGTAAGCCATGTTGTCGGTCTTGCCGACGTCGTAGATGGTGACGATATTCGGATGGTTGAGCCGGCCGGCCGCCTTGATCTCCTGCTTGAAACGCGCCTCGTACTGCGCCATCTCTTCGGGCGACAGCATCAGGTTGATGGTCTTGATCGCCACCACGCGATCGATATCCGGATCGATCGCCTCATAGACGACGCCCATGGCGCCGCGTCCGACAATGCGGAGTATTTTGTAGCGGCCAAGGACTTCGAGTTGGGGTTCGGTCATGTCGTTACTGCTTGAAACTGATTTCGACTTCGTAAACGCGGCCGGGCGCGCCAGGATTGAACTTCCAGTTTTTCATACTCTCGCGAGCTTCGCGACCGAAGGCCTGCAGCGGTCGAGCTTCCAGAATAACGACCTCGCCCACTACATTGCCGCGGGCATCGATGGTCGCACGTGCGCGGACGGTGCCGCTGGTGATGCCCTGCCGGACAGCCTCCTTAGGAAACTCAGGCGCAGCGCGCGATACGACTACAACGTTGGTATCCGGCGCCGCAGCGACAGGCGCCGCCGCTGGCGGTATCGGTGCTACCGGCTCCTGGCGCGGGGGTTCTGGCGACTGGTAGGCAGGAGCAACAGGCGTTGCGGAGCCCGGCAACAATCGTTGTTCACCGGCCTTTGGCAAGGACTTGCGCGCAGCATTCGCGTCCGGCGGGGCTTCCTTTGGACGATCTCGCGCGACGAGCGGCGCAACCGGCTCGGCCTTGGTAGGAGTACGTTCGGCTGGTTTCGCATCTTTTGCCGCGGGCGGCGCAGGCGATGGAAGGGATGCGGCAGGCGGACTTGCCTTACTTGAGATCACATCTTTGGCTGGCACCGTCGTCGCTGCAGGCTTTTCCGCTTTCTCGACCACCGCAGGCGGTGTGCTTGCAGTTGGGCCGGCCGATGGTTTTGCCGGCAGCGCGTCAGGCGTATTTTTCGTGGCGGGCTTTTCAGCCGGGGTGGATGCTTGCGTGTTCGCTGCCGGAGCAGGGGGCGCCGCCACCACAGGGGGATTCTCGACCGGCGCGGTAGCGGGTGCAGTCGCGACGATGGCACCCGCGGTATCAGGCTTGGACAGCGACATCTTTCGATAAACCAGTAGGGCTGCCAGGGTCACCGCAACAACGGCAAGCAGAAACGCCGTGGTCGCGACTTTGTTGCGGTCCTCAAGGAAGTCGGCGAGGCCGTTGCCATCATTAGTGACTTCCCCAGCCGGCGTGCCTGCGACCGTGCGGGGGGGCGCCGGAACGGCCCCGATCGCCCGTTTGACCGCGTGCGTACCCACCGCTGGCGCAGGTGTTTTGCCCGTGGCGAGCGAGAGTGCCGGCACCACTGCCGATTTTCCCGCGCGCTCCAGAACGCCGCGCTGCGCCTGCCGGAACGCCGCGGTGGAGCGCCCCACCAGGTAGACATCGTGCGACCTGACCTGCTTGTCGGTATGCGCGCCGGCGAACTGGAACAGCGTGGCGTAGTGATCGGACATCCGGGTCATCACCTCGACCAGAGGACGGGATGCGGTCAGCTGGCCGGGCTCGGCAAACTGCATGATGCGCTCGGCAACATTGATACCGTCGCCAATGATGTTCGGATGGCCACCAATGCCGGTTGCCAGTTTGACCGGACCCAGATTGATGCCGATGCGGATGGCGTTGCCGTCCATGCCGCCGGAGGGGCTGCCGGTGCTGTCGCGATTGATCGCATCGTGCATGAACATGGCGACATAGAGGGCGTCTTCCGGATCGCCGAGAAAACCGATGGCGACACCGTCACCCGTGTCGAGAATGATGCGGTCGCCGACCGAAATATCGCCTATCGCCTGCAGCAGTACGTTGTTGAACTCCTCCTTCAGCGACATCTGCTCGGCAACCGACTTGCGCGAATAGCCCACCAGGTCGACGGCGACCACGCTCAATACCAGTGTGCGGCTTAACGTGTCAGACGGCATGGCGGAAAGCAGAAGCAGGTCGGGAGCGGCGCGCACCGATGCGTCGCATGGCGATGCGAATAAGAACCGCGTACGTGACGCGAGATCGCGATGATCGAGCAAGTCCCTGCATGACCGCCTCCCGCGACCAGTGTACCGAATTCGCCTTGCATCAGCCAGTCATGGATCGGTATCACGTCGAGATGGCGATCGAGCCGGTTGCGCCGAAGCGTGGATAGGGCGGGCGTTATAATTTACCAACCATAAAGCCAACGCAAAAGACCTATGGAAGCTACCCAAGACGTCGGAACCGATAACCCCCTGCTCGATTTTTCCGGCCTGCCGCGCTTTGGCGGCGTAGCCCCCAGGCATGTTCAGCCCGCCGTTGACCATCTGGTCACGCTCTGCCGCGACACTGTGGAGCGGTTGGCGGAAGAAACGCTTCCGCCGACCTGGGACGGTTTTGTTGTTCCGTTGGATGATGCGACTGAGCAATTGGCACGGGCCTGGAGCATCGTCGGGCATCTGAACGCCGTGGTCAATTCGCCGGCATTGCGCGAAGCCTACAACGGCGCGTTGCCGGTGGTTACCCAGTTCTGGACCGAGTTGTCGCAGGACGAACGCCTGTTTGCAAAATACAAGGCGCTGCGCACATCGATTGAATTCGACCGGCTGAGCGATGCACAAAAGCAGTCGCTGGAAAACGAGTTGCGCGACTTTCGCTTGGGCGGTGCCGAGTTGCCGGACGACAGGAAGAAGCGCTACGCCCTCGTTCAGGAGGAGCTCTCGACATTGATGTCGTCCTTCAACGACAACCTGCTGGATGCAACCAATGCCTTCTCGTATTTTGTCATCGAGCCGAACGAACTATCGGGATTGCCTGACGATGTGCTCGCAGCGGCGCGTGACGCAGCCGGCAAAGAAGGACGAGAGGGGTGGAAACTGACCCTGCATGCACCTTGCTATATACCGGTGATGCAATACGCGGCGTTTCGCCCCTTGCGCGAGCGGCTGTATCGCGCCTACGTCACCCGCGCTTCCGATTTGGGTGCCGACGCGAAATGGGACAACAGCGCCAATATTCGCCGCATCCTCGAATGTCGTGCCGAAACAGCGACGCTGCTGGGCTATCGCAGCTATGCCGAAGTGTCGCTGGCCACCAAAATGGCCGGTTCACCCGAAGAGGTCATTCACTTTCTCGAAGACATGGCGGCGAAGTCGCGGCCGTTTGCGTGCAAGGACTGGCAGGAGCTGACCGACTACGCGCGTACCGAGCTGAACATGGCAGAAGTCGAGGCTTGGGACGTTGCGTACGTGAGCGAGAAGCTTCGTCAGCAGCGATATGCATTCTCCGACAACGAAGTAAAGCAGTACTTCCCCGAACCCCAGGTGCTGGCCGGACTGTTTCGTGTGATTGAAACCCTGTATGGCCTGACCATTTCGCGCGCGTCTGCCGAAACCTGGCACGACGATGCGAGTTTCTATGCCCTGCGAGATCGCAGCGGCGCGCTGGTGGGACAGTTCTATCTTGACCTATATGCGCGAGACGGCAAGCGTGGTGGCGCCTGGATGGACGATGCCATCAACCGCCGCCGCAAGGACGGCGCAATCCAGTATCCGGTCGCTTTTCTGACCTGCAATTTCGCCGCACCTGTTGACGGTAAGCCTGCGCTGTTTACCCACGACGAAGTGATTACCCTGTTTCACGAATTCGGCCACGGCCTGCATCAGCTGCTGACCGAGGTGGAGACCCTGGGTGTATCCGGTATCAATGGTGTTGAGTGGGACGCGGTCGAGTTGCCGAGCCAGTTTATGGAAAATTTTTGCTGGGAATGGGAAGTGCTGAAACACATGACGCGGCATGTCGATAGCGGAGACCCCTTGCCGCGTTCGCTGTTCGACAAGATGATTGCCGCAAAAAATTTCCAGGCCGGCATGGGATTCGTTCGTCAGCTCGAATTCGGGTTGTTCGATATGCGGCTGCATGCCGGGTTCGACCCGGCCAGCGACGATCTGCAACAACTGGCCGAAGAAGTACGCAATGCGGTGGCGGTCATCAAATATCCGCCGTTCTCCCGTGCAGCACACTCGTTCGGACATGTCTTCGGCGGCGGATATGCGGCGGGCTATTACAGCTACAAATGGGCAGAAGTATTGTCAGCCGACGCCTACGCCGCATTCGAAGAGTCCGGCGTACTCAACCCCGAAACCGGGAAAAGATTCCGCCGCGAGATACTTGGGCGCGGCGGCAGCCGGCCGGCAATGGAATCGTTTACTGCATTCCGCGGACGCAAACCGGACATGGAGCCGCTGTTGCGCCATAATGGAATGAAGCTCGCGGCGTAGCGCAGGTCGAAAATCAGCCGCCGGACAAATATTCGAGGAGTCAGTCATGCGTGTTTTTGGAATCGTGGTACTTGCCTTGGCAGGCTTGGCGCTGACCTCGGTCGGTGCGCAGCAGCTATACAAGTGGGTGGATAAGGACGGCAAAATCACTTACTCGGATCAGCCGCCGCCGAAAGATGCGAAGAACGTCGAACAAAAGAAAATGGTCGATTCGGGCAGCGCTGCGTCCGATGACGTTCCTTACTCGGTCAAGACCGCGATCGACAAGAACCCGGTCACGCTGTTCGCCAACTTTTGCGGCGAGCCCTGCGATGGCGCGCGCTCGTTGCTGAATACGCGCGGTGTTCCCTTCACCGACAGGAATCCGGAAAAAGATCCCAAGGCAATGGATGCGCTAAAGACCGCGACCGGCGGTACAGATGTGCCGGTGTTGATGGTGGGGACAAAGATTCTGCGCGGTTTTTCCGAAGAAACCTGGCAGGAAGCCCTGACCACCGGCGGATATCCGAAAACCAATCCCAACCTGAAGCCGCGCGCGCCGACTCCCGCGGCAACGCCACCGGCGGAAGCACCCAAGGCTCCTGCAACACCGCGCTGATCGATGCATTCATTGTTGGATGGCGCGCGATGAAGCTCGCGAGCTGGAACGTCAATTCGCTCAATGTGCGCCTGCCGCACGTGCAGGACTGGCTGCGGACGCAGCAGCCGGACGCGTTGTGCCTGCAGGAACTGAAGCTGGAGGACGCCAAGTTTCCGTTGGCGGCGATCGAGGAAGCCGGTTATCACGCTGTATTTGACGGGCAAAAAACCTATAACGGCGTGGCCATTCTTTCGCGCAACCGACCCGAGGATGTCAGCAAGGGTATTCCCGGATTTGCCGATGAGCAGAAGCGTGTGATCGCCGCAACGCTCGACGGCCTGCGCGTGATCTGCATTTACGTGCCGAACGGCGAGCGTGTCGGCTCAGACAAGTATCAGTACAAACTCCGGTGGCTGGATGCGCTGGCCGGGTATATCGAACGCGAGATTGCCGAATACGGCGAAGTCGCGCTGCTGGGGGACTACAACATTGCGCCGGAAGATCGCGATGTGCACGACCCTCAGGCGTGGGAAGGCGAAGTGCTGTGCTCGGCCCCGGAACGCGCTGCGTTGCAGCGGCTTTTCGATCTGGGCCTGAAGGACAGCTTCCGCCTGTTCGAACAATCGCCCAAGAGTTTCAGTTGGTGGGACTACCGGATGAACGGATTCAAGCGCAATCTCGGCTTGCGCATTGACCATATCCTGCTTACCGGACCGGTCGCAGCTCGTTGCGAGAGCGCCACCATCGACCTGGAGCCGCGCAAACTGGAGCGTCCTTCCGATCACGCTCCCGTCACCGCGGTTTTGCGTTAACGCCTGTTCACTGCACTTACGCTGGTCGGCCCGCAGGGCGAAGAATCGCGGCGAAAGATAGAATCGGTTGGTTTTCAATCCGGCCCGTCGCCTTAGTCCGCCTTTCCCGCAACTCTCGTCCCGCACGCATGAACGCCCGCGATCTCGCCCTGCCGCAAACTCGTGAAGCTCTGGAGCGCCTCGAAATTCTCGATACGCAGGCCGAAGCGTCGTTCGACGAGCTGACGCGGCGCGCGGCCGACGTGTTTGATACCGCCATGGCGGGAATATCGTTCTTCGATGTGCCGGGTACAGCGCAGCAGCCGTGGCGGGAATGGTTCAAGGCACGCGTCGGTTTTCCGTCGCAGTCGCTTTCGCGTGCGGAATCATTTTTCCTGCCGATGGCCGATACGCGTTATCCGTTGTCACGCACATTTGTCATCGCCGATGCGCTGGCCGACAAACGCTTTCGCGATCACCCCATGGTCGCCGGCGCACCGCATATCTGCTTCTACGCCGCCGCGGCAATCCTGTCCCCGCGGCGTGAGGTGCTCGGCGTTCTGGCCGTATTCGATGTGGTGTCGCGCGACATCACGGCCAAGGACCTGGAGGCGCTGACCAATCTCGCCGATCTCACCGGCGCACGGCTGGAGGCGCGCGTACTCGCACGCAGCGAGCGGCGCGAAACGCAGAACGACTATGTCGATTTCACCGAGCCAGCAGAACAACGCATCAAGCACCTGACCGAGGAATTCCTGCGGCTGGAGCAATTGCTGGAAGACGAGATTCAAACCCGGCAAGCAGCAGAAAACACGCTGCGCCAGGAGAAGGAATTTTCGGACGCGGCAATCCAGAGTCTGCCCGGCGCGTTCTACATGTTCGATGCCGACGGCAGGATGGTGCGCTGGAACGAGAGCTTCGCCAATTTCACCGGTTACAACGCCGAGCATTTAAAGACAATGCGCGCGCTCGACTTCGTTCATGAGGCCGATCACCCGGCGGTGTCGGAGGCCATCCGGCGCATATTCCAGGACGGGCTGGAAACCTCGCTGGAAGCCCACATGCTGACGGAAACCGGCGCAAGCATCCCCTATTCTTTTCATGGCCGGCCGCTCGACATTGCCGGCAAACGATTCTGTCTCGGCGTGGGGCGCGACATCACCGAACGCAAGAAAGCCGAGCAGGAAATCAATCGCGCCAAGGAGCGCCTGGATCTGGCGCTGGTCGGCTCGAATCTCGCCATCTGGGATTGGGATCTGGTGACCAATCGGGTGGTGTTCAGCGACGGATGGGCGCAGTTGCTCGGATCGCGGCCCACCGACAAGCCGGGCGTGGTGTTTTCCGGCGAAGAAGTGCTGACCTGGAATCACCCGGACGATGCCGATCGTTTCCGCGCCGCGCTGGTCGCCGCGGCAAAAGGGGAGAATGCCGAGTTCGTCTGCGAATACCGCGTGCCGGGACCCGAGGGCGATTGGGTGTGGATGCAGTCCAAGGGCAAGGTGGCCGAGCGCGATTCATCGGGCCGAGCGTTGCGAATGACCGGCACCACCTCCAACGTCACGCAGAAAAAAATCGCCGAGGACCGGGTGGAGTTTCTCGCCACGCGCGATCCGCTCACCGGTCTGCCCAACCGCATGTTGCTCAATGACCGACTGGAGCAAGGTGTCGCAAATGCGGCACGCAAGCGTTCGCGGCTGGCGTTCATGTTTATCGATCTGGATCGTTTCAAGACCATCAACGATTCGCTGGGCCACGACGTTGGCGACGAATTGCTGAAACGGGTGTCAGCACGGCTGTCCGCCTGTGTGCGCGCTACTGACACCGTGGCAAGGCTGGGCGGCGACGAATTCGCGGTGATTCTCGAAAATCTGCCCGTTGGCAGTAGCGAGGAGGATCAGGAGGGTGCGCAGAACGTCGCCGACAAGATGATCGCATCGCTGGCCGCGCCGATCATGATCAACGGCCAGCACCTCACCACATCCTGCTCGATCGGGATCGGCATCTATCCCAGCGACGGGCAGGACCCGCAAACGCTGATGAAGCACGCCGACGTGGCGATGTACGACGCCAAGGCCAAGGGCCGCAACAACTACCAATTCTTCTCGCACGAAATGAACAGCCGTGCGCAGGAACGGCTGTCTATTGAAAACTTCCTGCGCACTGCTTTGCGCCGCAACGAACTGCTGCTTTACTACCAGCCGCGCGTGTCATTTCTGACCGGTCACGTGACCGGCATGGAGGCGCTGATCCGCTGGCAGCATCCGCGCCGTGGATTGATCGAGCCGGACAAGTTCATCAGCGTGGCCGAGGATTCGGGGCTGATCGTGCCGATCGGCGAATGGGTGTTTGAAAACTCGTTCAGGCAGATCGCCGAGTGGCGCGAGAAGACGGGGCGCGACCTGCAACTGGCGGTCAATCTCTCGGTGGGCCAGATGTTCGATGGCGACCGCCTGATTCGCGCCATCGACATTGCCGCCAAGGCAGCCAGCCTTGACCCGACCGTGGTCGAGCTTGAGCTCACCGAAAGCATGCTGCTGAAAAACATCACCGAAACGGCGGAGCTGCTGACGCGGCTGGGCAAGATGGGCGTGGGTCTTGCGATTGATGATTTCGGCACCGGCTATTCCTCGCTGTCCTATCTGAAGCAACTGCCGGTCGACACCATCAAGGTCGATTCTTCATTCGTGCAGGATATCGGCGCCGATCCGAATGACGAAGCCATCATTCGCGCCATCATCGCGATGACGCACAGCCTCAAGCTCAATGTGGTCGCGGAAGGAGTTGAAACAGAAGGTCAGTATCGCGTGCTTCGCGACCTCGAGTGCGACGAATATCAGGGCTACTTCTTCTCTCGACCGCTGCCGGCGGCGGAGTTTGAAGCACAGTTTCTGGATTTGAAGTAGCCCGCACAAATCATAAAAACTCCAGCGCTGGCGCGGGTTTTCAGGCAAAAATAGCCGGAAAGCCGCGTCAGTGCTGGAGTTTATGTTTTGGGCAGAAACATTTCCAGCAAGTCGTTCAAGAACAATCGGCCACGCTCGGTCGGCTTGACCGACAGGTGGTCGCGTGCGATCAATCCTTTTGCTTCGGCGGCATCCAGCATGGAAGAGATCGCGGTCACCGGCAGGCCGGTGCGTTCGACAAACATAGCGAGCGTGAATCCTTCGGTCAGCCGCAGTGCGTTCAGCATGAACTCAAACGGCAACTCGGCTGCTGAAATCGTCTTCGATTCCTGAATGGCATCGCCCAGCGCGGCGCGCTCCATGAATGCCTGCGGCTGCTTGTAACGCGCCTCGCGCGTGATGCGATCCGGAAATGAAATCTTGCCGTGCGCGCCGGCGCCGATGCCGATGTAGTCACCGAAGCGCCAGTAGTTGAGATTGTGACGGCTGCGGTTGTCTGAGTCGCGCGTGGGCTTTGCGTAGGCTGAGGTTTCGTAGTTGATGTACCCCGCCGCTCCCAGTTTTTGCCGCACCATGTCCTGCATGTCGGCAGCCAGATCGTCGTCCGGTAGCGGCGGCGGGAAGCGATGAAACAGCGTATTGGGCTCCAGCGTCAGGTGATAGATCGACAGATGGTTGGTGGCGAACGACAGTGCGGTGTCGATATCGCGTTCGCATTCGGCCAATGATTGCCGGGGCAAGGCAAACATCAGGTCCAGATTGATGTTGTCGAAGTTGGCCTGCGCAATCTCGATTGCGCGATGAGCCTCTTCACCGTTGTGGATACGACCCAAAGCGTGCAGGTGAGCTTCGCTGAAACTCTGGATGCCGATCGACAGGCGATTGATGCCGGCATCGCGGAAACCGCGAAATTTTTCAGCTTCAAACGTTCCCGGATTGGCCTCCAGCGTGATCTCGGCATCGCTATCCAACGAAATGCGCGCGCGTACCGCGGCGAGAATCTCGTCGATGCCTGCTGCCGAGAACAGGCTAGGCGTGCCGCCACCAAAGAAAATCGAATACACGCGCCGGCCCCAGATTTTCGGCAGCGTGTAGTCGAGATCGGAAATCAACGCATCGATGTATTGGCGCTCCGGTATTTCGCCCTTGCCTTCGTGCGAATTGAAATCGCAGTACGGGCATTTGCGCACACACCAAGGGATATGAATGTAAAGCGACAGTGGCGGTAGCGCGGTCAGCGCGATTTTTCCTGGCAATGCGCCCAGACTGATTGATGATGAGGCCACTACCGACGCGCCTGCAATTTTGCTGCCAGTAATTGCATCGCCTTGCCGCGGTGGCTGATGCCGTTCTTGGTCGCGGCGTCCAACTCCGCCGCCGTGCAACCGTGTTCCGGCACAAGGAAATACGGGTCGTAGCCGAACCCGCCTGACCCGCGCGGCGCATCGATAATTTCGCCGTGCCACTCGCCTTCGGCAATCAGCGGATGTGGATCGTCGGCACGCATCACCAGCACCAGTGCGCAGTAATAGAACGCGCGCCGGTCGCCATGCTTCGCCAGTTCGGCGATCAATTTTTCATTGTTGCGCTGATCCGATTTCGGTTCGCCGGCGTAGCGTGCCGAATACACGCCGGGTGCACCATTCAATGCGATCGCGCAAATGCCGGAATCGTCGGCCAGCGCTGGCAGCCCGGTCGCCGCCGCAGCGTGGCGCGCCTTGGCCAGCGCGTTTTCGACAAAGGTTACATGCGGTTCGTCAGCTTCGCCGACGCCGAGTTTTGATTGCGGTACGGCTTCGAAATCGAATGGTGCCAGCAGGGCGCCGAATTCCGCCAGTTTCCCGGGGTTGTTGGAGGCGATAACGATCTTGTTCATGGCGCCATTATCCCGCGTTCGCCTGCGCATTTCCCCGTCTGGCGCGGCCGGCTTGGGCGAATGGGTGCGTTGCGCTAAAATCATGGTCTTCGCCGCACTTCTCCAACCGCATCCATCCGCTCTCAGGACCAGACCAAAATGACCATCAAAGTCGCCATCAACGGCTATGGCCGCATCGGCCGCAACGTTCTCCGTGCCCACTACGAAGGCAACAAGAAACACGATATCCAGATCGTCGCCATCAATGACTTGGGCCCGGTGGAAACCAACGCCCACCTGACCCGCTACGACACGGCGCACGGCAAGTTTCCCGGTACCGTCGCGGTCGAGGGCGAACATATGGTGGTCAACGGCGACAAGATTCGCGTGCTGGCCAATCGCGACCCGGCGCAATTGCCCTGGGGCGAGCTTGGCGTGGACGTGGTGCTCGAATGCACCGGTTTCTTCACCACCAAGGAAAAGGCCGGCGCGCATCTCAAGGGCGGCGCCAAGAAAGTCATCATTTCCGCTCCCGGCGGCAAGGATGTCGATGCGACCGTGGTTTATGGCGTCAATCATGGCGTGCTGAAAGCAACCGATACGGTAATTTCCAACGCGAGCTGCACCACCAATTGCCTGGCGCCGCTGGTGAAGCCGCTGCACGACAAGATCGGCCTGGTGACCGGCTTGATGACCACGGTGCATGCGTACACCAATGATCAAGTGCTGTCGGACGTCATGCACGAAGACCTGCGCCGCGCGCGTTCGGCCACCATGTCGATGATCCCGACCAAGACCGGCGCCGCCGCCGCAGTTGGTTTGGTCATGCCGGAGTTGAACGGCAAGCTGGATGGCTACGCGATTCGCGTACCGACCATCAACGTTTCCATTGTCGATTTGTCGTTCATCGCAGCTCGCGATACATCCGTCGATGAAGTCAACGCCATCATGAAGGAAGCTGCGGCTCAGCCGGGCATGAAAGGCATCCTAGCCTACAACACCGGCCCGCTGGTATCGATCGATTTCAATCACGACTCGCACTCGTCGACCTTCGATTCAACGTTAACCAAGGTCTCCGGCCGTTTGGTGAAAGTTTCTTCCTGGTACGACAACGAGTGGGGCTTTTCCAACCGCATGCTGGATACCACTGTTGCCTTGATGTCGGCGAAGTAAGGGCCAGGCGCGCCGTGGCGTGGGTTCTGCTGATTCTCGCCGGCGTATTTGAAATCGTCTGGGCCGTCGGATTGAAATACACCGACGGCTTCACCAAGCCCTTGGCGAGTGGTATCACCATTGCCGGCATGGTGATCAGCGTCTGGCTGCTGTCGCTGGCATTGAAGTCGATTCCGCTGGGTACGGGTTATGCCATCTGGACCGGAATAGGCGCGGTGGGAACGGCGATTGCCGGGATGATCCTGTTCGGCGAATCGCGTGCGGTAATCCGCATGGTTTGCATAGCCATGATTGTGGCGGGAATCATCGGGCTGAAGATCTTTTCGGATGGCAGTTCGTCGTGAACATCGTCTTGAACAATTTCTCCGCGAGTCGAAAGACGTTATCCTGACCATTCGCTGAGCTCCTGATTGCCACCATCCTCAACTACCGTATCGGACAGACCATGAAATCGATTGCCTTTCTTGCTGCCATTGCGTGCGTCGCAAGCCTTACCGGCTGTGGCGATAAATCATCCAAAAATGCGGCGCCGGCGGCACAGGCATCTCAGGGCAATGAAAAAGATGTTGCCACCCGGTTTGCCGAACAGAAGGCGGCCGCGGATAACGCGTTCCAGGCCAGCCAGGCAAGCAATGAGCGCAATCAGTTGATCGACAACCTCAGCGCCATGGGCAAGCGCTGGGGCGATGGCCTCAATGAAGCCGCCAAGACCGGTCGCAGCGACATGCCCGCGATGATCAAGAAGCTGGAGGGAATCAAAGCGGAAGCCGAGGCACTACCGGTCAACGACTGTACCGGCAAGGCCCGGACCACACTGGTCAGCGCCATGGCCGCCGCTATCGAGTCTTTCAATATGTTTATCAAGGAAACCGGCGAAGCCAGTGCCGCCACCAAGCAGAAAATGCAGCAGGCGAGCGACCTCCTGCAATCGGCCGAAAAGGAAATCGAAGCCTGCAAACCCATTTCCTAGGCAAGCGACATCCATCATCTCAAATTACCTTCATGAAATTCATTCGCCTTACCGATCTCGACCTGGAAAACAAGCGCGTTTTCATCCGCGCCGATCTCAACGTGCCGCAGGATGACGCCGGCCATATCACCGACGACACGCGCATCCGCGCGTCACTGCCGGCCATCCGTCTGGCGCTGGAAAGGGGCGCCGCGGTGATGGTGACCTCGCATCTGGGGCGGCCGGTGGAGGGCGAGTTCAAGCCGGAGGATTCGCTGGCATCGATTGCAAAACGCATGAGCGAATTGCTGGGTTGTGACGTACCTTTGCGCGCCGACTGGGTGAATGGTGTCGAGGTCGCGCCTGGAAGTGTAGTGTTGCTGGAAAACTGCCGCGTCAACAAAGGCGAGAAAAAGAACAGCGATGAACTGGCGCAAAAAATGGCCGCGCTTTGCGATATCTATGCCAACGATGCTTTCGGTACCGCGCATCGCGCCGAAGCGACCACGCACGGCATCGCCAAATTCGCCAAGGTGGCCTGCGCCGGCCCTCTGCTGGCGGCCGAGCTTGACGCGCTGGGTGCCGCGCTGAAAACGCCGAAGCGGCCGATGGTCGCCATTGTTGCAGGCTCAAAGGTCTCCACCAAGCTCACCATCCTTAAATCGCTGGCGGAAAAAGTCGATCAGCTGGTGGTGGGCGGCGGTATCGCCAATACGTTTTTGCTGGCAAAAGGAATGCCGATCGGCAAATCGCTGGCAGAACCGGATCTGGTCAATGAAGCCAAAGCCATCATCGACATGATGGCTGCACGTGGCGCAGCGGTGCCGATTCCGAGCGACGTGGTGTGCGGCAAGGAGTTTTCCGCCACCACACCCGCAACGACCAAGCGCGCGCAGGATGTTGCTGCGGACGACATGATTTTCGATATCGGCCCGGAAACGTCCGCAGTGCTGGCCAATATCATGAAAAATGCCGGCACCATCGTCTGGAATGGGCCTGTTGGCGTATTCGAATTCCCACAGTTTGGCCACGGCACGGAGACGCTGGCGCGAGCGATTGCCGATTCGAGCGCATTTTCCATTGCCGGCGGCGGCGATACGCTTGCGTCAATTGCCAAATACGGCATTTCGGATAAGGTGTCCTATATCTCCACCGGTGGTGGTGCCTTCCTCGAGTTTCTCGAAGGCAAGACGCTACCAGCAGTGGAAATCCTCGAGCAACGCGTGGCGAATTGATCGCTGCCGCATCAGCAAACAAAACGGAAACTGCCATGACACGCGCCACCAAAATCGTCGCCACCTTAGGACCTGCAACTTCGTCTCCTGAAGTGCTGGATCGCTTGATCGCCGCCGGGGTCAACGTGGTGCGGATGAATTTTTCGCACGGCACCGCCGAGGATCACCAGAACCGCGCCAAGCTGATTCGCGAACTGGGCGCCAAGCACGGCAAGCAGATCGGCATCCTCGCCGACCTGCAGGGACCGAAGATCCGTGTCGGCAAATTCGCCGAAAGCAAGATCACGCTCAAGTCAGGTGACAAATTCATCCTCGATGCGGATTGCGAGCTCGGCAACCAGGAGCGCGTCGGCATCGATTACAAGGAGCTGCCGCGCGACGTGAAATCCGGCGACCTGTTGCTGCTGAATGATGGCCTGCTGGTGTTTGAAGTCACCGGCGTGAAGAAAAACGAGATCCACTGCCTAGTCAAACAAGGCGGCGTGCTGTCGAACAACAAGGGCATCAACCGCAAGGGTGGTGGCCTGACCGCGCCACCGTTGACGGCAAAAGACATGGACGATATCAAGACCGCGTCCGCGTTGAAAGCCGATTTCCTTGCCGTGTCGTTTCCGAAAAGCGGTGCCGACATGTACATGGCGCGTGAGCTGATGCGCGCCGCCGGTGGCAACGCGATGTTGATCGCCAAAATCGAACGAACCGAAGCAGTCACCACCGAAGCCCTGCAGGACATCATGAAAGCCTGCGACGGCATCATGGTGGCGCGCGGCGATCTGGCGGTGGAAGTGGGCGATGCGGCCGTGCCGGCGCTGCAGAAGCGCATGATTCGCCTTGCGCGCGAGATGAACAAACTCACCATCACCGCGACGCAGATGATGGAGTCGATGGTGTCTTCACCCATTCCGACCCGCGCGGAAGTTTCCGATGTGGCGAACGCGGTTTTGGATGGCACCGACGCGGTGATGCTGTCCGCCGAATCTGCGTCCGGACAATATCCGGTCGAAACAGTGGAAGCGATGGCGCGCATCTGCGTGGAGGCGGAAAAAAGCGCAGAAGTAAAGCTCGATCGCGAATTCCTTGACCGTATCTTCACCCGTGTCGATCAATCGATCGCGATGGCGGCTCTATTCACCGCGCATCATCTGAAAGTGAAATGCATCGCTTCGCTGACGCAATCGGGCTCGACGGCATTGTGGATGTCGCGCCTTAATTCCGGCGTGCCGATCTACGCGTTGACACCCGAAGCCGGCACGCTGACCAAGACTTCGCTGATGCGCGATGTGCGTCCCTTCACGTTGGCCTACGAAGGCCATGACCGCGAGAAGCTGATGGCGGCTGCCGAGCAGGTGTTGCTCGATAACGGCGTGGCGCAGATCGGCGATCTGGTCGTCATCACCATGGGCGAACCCATCGGCCAATCCGGCGGCACCAATACGATGAAGATCGTGAAACTCGGCGAGCATCGCCGGGCTTGAAGAGCTGGGGTAGGCTAACCTGAGCACAGCGAAGGTTAAGCGTAGCGGCCGACACCAAGATCTTCAGGGCGAGCATCGCCGGGCTTGATGATCTGGGGGAGGCTAACTCGCGAAGCGAGTTACGACGACACCAAAATCATCATGACGAGCATCGTCGCGCCTGGCAGTGCCGAAATAGTTGTCTGCAACGTGACGCCGCGGCGTGCGAGACTAACAGCGCCGCATCATCCATCGCTTCTGCGCTGCACTCATATTCATGGGCAGCAAATAGGGTGCCTCCCGGAGATGGCTGCATGACGCCGCTGGTGTGTCATCGTTTTTTACGACACACGCAGCGAACCAGGCAAGTGCCACCAGAGCCGCAATCCAAACGATCAAACTCAGCCACTGGCGCGGCTTTCCGGGCATAAATGGCCTGAAAAGCGCACCTGTGCTGGAGTTTGGCCGCGATATGCGGGTTAAATCGTTTTTGTGAGCAGCGCCAATAGCCATGGCATTGTGGCCAGCGGTAAAGCGGCCAGCCAGCTAAGTATCGATAAACGCGTGGGCGGTGCGCCAAATCGTTCAGCATGCTGCCGGGCGGGAAGAAAAAGAAGAACACACAGCATCGCCAGAATGGCCGGAAAAAAAACCAGGCTCGCAATCAAAATGCCCATCGTGCTCCACGCCGACCAACCGAGGTCGCGTCCACGCTTGATCGCGAAATGCGCGCCGATCATGAGGCAGACCAGCGCCACGGCGAGCGGTACCAAGAAAAGATAGCCGGCCGACGTGCGAAAGCTCACGTTGAACGCCACCAAAAACATTGCCAGCGCATTAAGAATGGCGGGCAGGCCCAGCAGGGCAAATCGGAAACGATCATGGCGGCGCAAAGTTCGGCCCGCACTCTACAACGGACGATGTGTGAACCACGCAAAGAACGTCGCACCGTCGGATCTTCGATCCAGGAACCAGCCTTCGCCGGCGCGCGCATCGCCGCCCCACCAATGTCCGTTGACCCAGCTTCTTTCGGCGTTGGCGAAGCCTTGTTGCTGACAACGCTCGGTCGATTCGTTGCTGAACAAGCGCTGCACATCGTAACTTCCGCTGCCGAATCCGCCGCTTGAAGCGCCGGTCGAGTCCCAGGAAAACTTCGCCTGCGTGCATGAGGTCAGCTCGATGCGGATCGTGCCCCAGCGCTTGGCGGTGATCTCGCTAAATTTCAGCGTCGGACCGAAAGATGTTCCTGTGCCGGTATAGGCATTGGTCATTTCCAGCACGTTGCCGGCGAACCTGCCATCGCCCACCAGCCAGAATTGCGTGCCGATCATGCTGGCATCCGTAGCCGGTAGCGCTGCCGCCGAAGGCCGGTGCGTGAACCAGGCAAAAAAAGTCGTGTTGTCGCTGCGACGATCTAGAAACACCCCCTCACCCGAGCGCGAATCGCCGCCCCACCAGTGTCCGCTGACCCAGCTCTTGTCGGCGTGCTCGAAACCGCGTTGCATGCAGCGGTCGTCGGCTTCGTTGGCAAACAAACGCTGGATTTCGTAATTGCCGGTGCCGAATCGCCCTGAATCCGTACCGGTCGAGTCCCAGGAAAAGCGTGCGCGTGTGCAGGAAATCAGTTCGATGCGCACGGTGCCCCAGCGCTTGGCGGTGATTTCGCTGAATTTCAGCGTGGGGCCGAAGGAGGTTCCGGTGCCGGTGTAAGTCACCGGAATGTCGAGTACGTTGCCGTTGAACTTGGCATCACCCACCACCCAATACTGTGTGCCGATTTGCGTGGTATCGACGACGTTGGTCGTGGCGATCGGGACCACGGCGATGAAGGTGGCGCCGGACAATCCGCCGCTACCGGGCGCCACCAGCGTTCCCAATGTCGCGCCCGTATCGGCGTCGAGCCGGTCGATGCCGCCGTTGTTGACGGCGAGCAGTTTGCCGTCGGGCGCATAGGCTACGGTGGTTGCGCCCGTCAGCCCGCGCTTGAATTCGGTCAGCGTGCCATCGGCGATGCGGTAGCGCATGATCTGCCCCGAACCTTCGGTGGCGATGAAGAAATGGGTGCGCTCCTTGTTCAACAGGAGGCCGCGTGGGCGGAAAATGCCACCGGCGCGCGCTGCCACGGCTACGCTGGTCTGGTTGGTGCGCGGATCGAACTTGATCACACTGTGCGAGTTGTAACCCGGCACATAGAGATTGCCGTCCGGCCCGAACATGCTGCCGATTTCCGGTCCGGCAATCCCGGACGCGCCGGCGGCAAATGCTGCGCCGATCAGGTTGCCGCTGCGGTCGAATTTCTTCACATCGTTGCTCTCGTATCCGGCGACATAGGCGGTGCCGTCGCCGGCGAAGTCGATGCTGAGCGGTGCCATTGCGGCCGGCGGGCTTGCATAAAGACCGGCATATTCCATCGTGTCGGTGCGGTATTTGTGGATTTTGGCCTGTTGCTCGGAAACAACGTAAAGAAATCCGTCAGGGCCGACGCGGATGGCCTGGGCGCCCTCCAGCCGGGTGCGTGAATCCAGGTCGCGCAGATACTGGCCGGTACAGGCGTCATACACATGAACGGTGCTGAAGTAGCCGCTGACGAACAGGCGGTGGGTACAGGTGGATTGGGCCGAAGCCGGCAACCCCGCGAACAGCAGGACAACAAACAAGGCGATACGCAGCATGAAGCTCTCCGTTTAACAAGGCGTTGGAAGACGCAGGGCACTTTGCTGTCGTCGAAACGGAAAAAACCGTCCGTATCGCTCCGTTTTTTCTCCCATTTTTCTTCCACGCCGCCTTGAACGGGGCCACGCCGTAGAATGCGCGCATGAAGCTGCCTACCACTGGTTCCTCTGAAATTGGCGCCGCCGACATCCGCCTCGCCGGCTCCTTGCTGCGAATTGGAGAATTTCTGGTGCACGCGAATTCGAACGAAATTCACGGCCCGGCGGGCATCGTACGTTTGCGCCCACTTCTGATGCAGGTGTTGTTGAGGCTGGCCAGCGAGCCGGCGACTGCCATCACGCGTGAACAACTGATCAACGAAGTCTGGTCGCGAAAAATCGTCAATGATGAAGTGCTGTCGCGTGCCATCGCCGAACTCCGGACGGCGTTGGGCGACGATTCACGCGAGCCGCGATATATCGAAACACTGCCCAAGGTGGGTTATCGGCTGGTCGCACCGGTCGCCCGTGAGGCTGCGGCGCAGGCGATTCATGCGGTCGTTAGAGAACCTGTCTTGCCGCATGCGGAGGGTAGTGTTGTCCCCGCACTCGACGCGCCCCGAATCGGGAAGCGTCGTCTATCGACGACGACAATTTTCGCCGCAGCCTTGGGGTTGGCGATTGCGGTCGCCTTGTCTTTCGCTTTCCTGTGGGACAGGAAAGAGGGCCTGTCCGCTGAATCATCGGAATGGACCACCCGCATCAACGCCGCTGCGCCATTTGCGTCCGATCCGGCACTGGAATTGGGGCCGCGATTTTCGCCGGATGGCCGTCGGGTGATTTATGTACGCCGCGCGGCAAATGTGCGGCAAAGCGAGATTGTCATCCAGGACATCGCCTCCGGCGCACGAAATGTCGCCGTCACTGACGAACAGGCGATGTCGTCGCCGGTATTCTTTTCCGACGGTAAACGCATCGCCTACTGGAAACAGACGGCGGATGGCTGCGAGATTGTCGAGCGTGATCTGGCGCAGGGCGCGACCAAGCGCCTGCTCGACTGCGCACTACGTCCACAGCCGCGATTCGATTTGTCGCCTGACGGTAAACGGCTGGTATTCTCGGCGCGGCCCCGCGCCGACTATCCGTGGCGATTGCTGATGCTCGATCTCGCCAGCGGCGAGACGATCAAAGTGACCGAGCCGCAGCCGGGGGACGGCAACGACACGCTGCCGCGCTTCAGTCCCGACGGCAGCCGCGTCGCTTTTTTTCGCGGTTCGGAATCGCATGACCGGATCTGGATTGCGGCGGCTTCGGCGCCGTTCGCCGCCAAGCCGGCCACCACCATCGAAGGCTTGTCCTATGGTTTTGCCTGGGCCGGGAACGACGGTCCACTACTGGTGGCGGCCGACTGGCACGGTTTTCGTGCGCTGAACGAGCTCAATCTGCAAACCGGTGAAAGCCGCCTTCTGGGCGCCCGCGGCGCCCGCTTTCCGGATCTTTCCCGCCAAGGTGAGCTGGTGTTTGAGAGCGCCAGTTATCGCGCCGACTTGAGGCTAACCGACGCCGACGCGCCTGGCAAGCGTGTGCAAGCTCTATGGCCATCTACCCGTTACACCAATCAAGCGGAATTTTCTCCCGACGGCAAACGGGTGACATTCGCGTCGAATCGCGACGGCTCGGAAGGCATATTTGTCGGCGACCTTGATGGCGATGCGGTGGGCGCGGCGAGACGGATGCCATTGCCCGACGGCTTCCGCTATATACGACCGCATTGGTCGGCCGACGGCCGCGCCATTTTCGCGGTGCGCATCGCTTTGTCAGCCAGCCGGCCTTCGCAGCAACAGGCAATCCGCATCGATGCCGAGAACGGAACTCACGAAGTGCTGACTTCGCTGGGAAGCGCGATCAATGCCGTCTACCCCTTGGCCAACGGCGACTTGCTGGTGGGCGAGTTGGCCGACTATGCAATGCGACTATTGCGTTACGACAGGCATGGACAAAGCACACGCTTGGCACTTCCGCTGGTCAATGAGTTCATCGTCAGTGGAAATACGCTGGTCTATACGCTGCCGCAACTAACCGGCGCCACGCGCTGCGAGCTCGACACGCTGCGCTGCACGCCGATCAAGGTGGCATTGAATGACGCCAATCGGTTCGACTGGACACTTGGAAAGGATGCGATCTGGTATCGCACGGCAAGCGAAGGCCAGCTGGTTCTGGCCAAATACGATCTCATCAGCGGCAAGGTGGAGCATTTCGATTTTCCGCCCACCGGCGCGGGCTCCAGCATCGCCGCCAGCACCGATGGCAAGCGGCTCATCGTGATGCGTGAAGAACCGCCGGTGATCGATTTGATGCTGGTGCGAAAAACGGCCCGGTAAGCTCAAATCTCATCGGTGGGTTCGAGCGGGGCGGGTGCGGTTTCCAGCGCAACGCAGCCGCTGTCCTTGTTCATGCCGAGGGCTTCGCGGGCATGATCCCTCACTTCCTGCATCGCACGTTGCTTTAGCGAGCCGACCGGGTCAACCGCATAGCCCACCCATTTTGGAATCTTTACTACATGATCGTTGACCAGCTTGATGGCGAGGCCCTGGGGTGAACGCACATAGCCGACGATTTCCTTGATCGGCTTGATCTGATCGTTCAGCGTTTCCGCCTGACGCACCAGCGCAAATTCGCAGGCGTTGATCATGGGGCCGGCCACCTCGGTTGTCGCGGCGACTGGCGGGCATTGCGGGAAACAATCGCCACCCTCGCTTTCGGCGCCGGCATGGACTGCGAAGGAAACGGTGGAAAACATCAGGGCGGAAGCTGCGATCAGGCTGCGGTTCATACGGTTCTCCTTGGGTTAGGTACGGCTGATTGAAGTGATCGCATTGTTGCCATAGGCCACTTGCATTGCAATACCAATTGAATATAGTATTGTCAATCAATACTAAAACAATGTTTGGACCGATACCATGGCCTCAAAAGCACGCACCAGCACGCTGATCGCCGCACTCAAAGCCGCGCTGAAATCGCGCAATTTCACCTACCGCGAACTGGCCAGACGGCTGCAATTGTCCGAAGCCAGTGTCAAGCGGCTGTTTGCGGAGGAAACCTTCACGCTTAAACGGGTGGAGGAAATCTGCAATGTGCTGGAGATCGATTTTTTCGAGCTGGCGCGTATGGCGCGCGGCGCCAGTGCCGGCACCGACGAAATGTCGTTGAAACAGGAGGAGGCGCTGGCGAAGGACCCGCGCCTCTTGGGCATGTTCTACCTGGTGTTCAACGACTGGACGGTGGAGGCTATTCTTGAGACCTACGAAATCAGCCGGGCCGATTGCACCAAGCTGTTATTGCAGTTGGATAAGCTGCGGTTGATCGAATTGGGGGTGAACGACACGTTGCGACTGATGGTGCCGAAGACCGTTCGCTTGCGCGTCAACGGCCCGATCCAGCAGAGCCACGGCAAGGCGGTGGTCAACGATTTCCTGCAGGCCGATTTCGCCCGCGTGGGTGGCTACTTTCGCTTCGAGTTTCGTGAACTGTCTCGTGCCTCCGTTACGCACCTGGAGCGCAAGCTGGAGCGGCTGACTCAGGAATTTCACGAACTGGCCGAGCTGGACAGCTATCTGCCGCCGGATCAGCGTCAAACCACCGGCATGGCACTGGGGGTGCGGCCGTGGGTAATTTCGCTGGTCACCGGATTGAAGAAAAAGGCCGCTTGAACGCCGGCGGCATCGCCCAAAGCCCGGCAAGCACGTAAAATGTCGGCTGCCCATCAAGTGCGCAGTCCCCACTCCCGCGCACCCATCGAAAAATCAGGAGAACTCAATGCCACTCGTATCCATGCGCCAGCTGCTCGACCACGCCGCCGAAAACAACTACGGCATCCCGGCTTTCAACGTCAACAACCTGGAGCAAGTGCAGGCGATCATGGAAGCAGCATCGGAAACCGACAGCCCGGTGATCATGCAAGCTTCCGCAGGTGCGCGCAAATACGCAGGTGAGACTTTTCTCAAATATCTGATCGAAGCGGCGGTAGACACCTATCCCGGTGTGCCCGTTGCAATGCACCAGGATCATGGCCAGAGCCCCGCCGTTTGCCAGCAGGCCATGCGTCTCGGTTTTTCCAGCGTGATGATGGATGGTTCGCTGCAATCGGACGGCAAGACCATCGCCAGTTACGACTACAACATCGACGTCACCCGCCGTGTAGTGGAAATGGCGCACGTCATTGGCGTGTCGGTGGAAGGCGAGCTGGGCTGTCTGGGTTCGCTCGAGACGATGAAGGGCGACAAGGAAGACGGCCACGGTACTGATGCCACCATGACGCGCGACCAGTTGCTGACCGACCCCAATGAGGCTGCGGACTTTGTGAAAAAAACCGGCGTGGACGCGTTGGCGATTGCCATCGGCACCTCGCACGGTGCATACAAATTCACCCGCAAGCCGACCGGCGATATTCTCGCCATCGACCGCATCAAGGAAATCCACACCCGCATCCCCAATACCCATCTGGTGATGCATGGCTCCTCCAGTGTGCCGCAGGATCTGCTGGAGATCATTCGCGCCAACGGCGGCGAGATGAAGGAAACCTACGGTGTGCCGGTGTCGGAAATCCAGGAAGGCATCAAGCACGGCGTGCGCAAGGTCAACATCGACACCGACATCCGCCTTGCCATGACGGCCGCGATTCGCAAGTTCATGAACGAAAACAAATCGCACTTCGACCCGCGCGATTACTTGAAGCCCGCGCGTGCAGCGGCCAAGGAAATCTGCAAGCAGCGCTACCAGGAATTCAATTGCGCCGGCCAGGGCAGCAAGATCAAGGCGATCAACCTGTCGAAGATGGCCGAGAAATATGCCAAGGGCGAGTTGAAACAGGTGGTCAACTGAGCACTGCTGTCGTCGCCGGCATCGCGCCGGCGAACGACATTGTGGGCCAGAGCGGCCCGCAAAGTGGTTGCGTCAATTGCGGGAAACCTTCGGTCGTAGAGCAGGGCCGGTTCTGCACTCACTGTGGCGCGCATTTCAAAGTCCATCGCCCCTCGCTGGCGCACTGGTTTCATGAATTTGTCGCGCATGTGCTGTCTTGGGATGGGCGGCTGGCAAGATCACTTTGGAGCGCCTTCCGCCGACCGGGTGAAATGGCGCAGGCTTACCTGACCGGCAAGCGCGGATACTTCTCCAAGCCGTTGGGCCTACTCCTGTTCGTTGCGCTGGCATCACTGCTGATATTCGATGTCAGTATCAAACATCGGCTGGAAACGACCCTCACAGAGCTGCAAGCCAAAAGGCCTGACGCCTACCAGCGCTGGCTTACCGCACCCCGCGAAGCGTTCAAACCAAATCCTGATTGGCCGCAATTCATGAACGATCGCTACCAGCGTTTCTGGGAGCGTCACTCAGCAATGCCCGCACCGCAAGCTTGGTTGGAGGGGATGCATATTCGTTCGCGTTTCGGCTACTTCTTCATCCTGTTGTATTTGCCCGTGATCGCGGTGCTGCTGAAGTTGGCGTTCTGGCGCCGGCAAAAGTACGTCGGGGAACATTTGGTGGTGACCGCCTACTATTTCGCGGCGACGTTCCCACTGTTACTGGTTACTGCGTTCGTCACTACGACCCGAGTGCAGTGGGGCGAATATATCGCGTGGTCGGTGATAGTCATGTTCTGGCTATTGCTTCTGGACACCATCAATCGGGTTTATGGTGGGCGTCGCTGGCTGAATTTTTTTCGCGGAACCACCATCGTCGTTTTCATTGCTTACGTGTTTCCACTGGTGGCACAGTGGGTCAGCCCATATTACTTCGCACTCAAGGGCTGACAAATGTCGAATTCCGTCGAACCGGTCGTCTTTGCTCATTGCCGCAATTGCCAGCTTCCGCTAGGTATGTCCTCGGCAAGGTTCTGCCCGAATTGCGGTCAGGACACGGCTCCGCACCCGCCATCGGCATGGGAGTTCCTGCACGAATTCGTCGGTCACTACGTCGCACTTGAAGGCCGGCTGGCGCGCACGCTGGCACTATTGATACTCCGCCCCGGTGAACTGACGCGCCGCTATCTCAGCGGGAAAAAGAACAGCTATGTACTACCGTTGCGACTTTATCTCACGACCAGCATCGTCTTCTTTCTGATCGTAAAAATATTCGGTCTGGGCAACATGAACACGAACCTGACCGGTGCGGAAGCCGAAGGCGCAAATAAAATAGTTGCCATCTCGGATCAACCTTTGCATCCGAAGAGAGGTGTGCAAATCGGCAAGTCCGGACCACCGGTTGTCGTTGGCGGCGTCGATCAGAAGGGGTTGCAGAAGCCGTTTCTCAACATCATCGAATGTGAGGCCAACTCGGTGCAGTGCAACAAGGTCAAGGCATATTTGAAGGACAAGTATCACGACAAAACCGCCAGCGAAGTGGGCCGCCAGGTGCTCGAGCGCACTTTCTCGCTGGCGCCATATGCGATGTTCTTTTTCCTGCCGGTGTTCGCGCTGCTGACGAAGATTCTCTACTTCAACCGTCGCATGTATTACGGCGAGCACCTGGTATATGCGTTTCACGTGCACTCTTTCGCCTTTCTGTTGCTGCTGGTCGCCGCCCTGTTATCAAAATCCGTCAGCGATTTCCTCTATCTCGCAGGTATGCTGTATTTCTGGTTTGCCATGCGCAAGGTCTTTGGTGGCGGCTGGTTCTCCACCACCTGCCGCTATCTGTTCATCAGCATCTTCTATCCCATCCTGCTGTCCGTGGTCGTCTTGCTCACGCTGACCACAGCGGTTTTTGTCTAACCTTTTCTTATGTCTCACATGTTGGATTCATCGCCGTTCTGCCGCAATTGCGGTGCCACGCTGCCGGAAAAGCAAGCCCGCTACTGCCACAGCTGCGGCCAGACCACGCATCTGGAAATCCCCACTTTTGCTGAATTCGTGCATGAACTGGTTGGCCACTATGTGGCGCTTGAAGGCAAGCTTGCGACGACACTGCGCGCGCTGCTTTTCTCGCCGGGCAAGCTGACCCGCGACTACTTCGACGGGCGCCGGCAGCGCCATATCCCGCCGCTGCGGCTGTATCTGACGTTTTCGCTGATCTTCTTTGTCGTTTTCAAATTGGCAGTCAGTGTGCCCGTCGCCGTGCCGCAAACATCGTCGACCGCACCGACGACCGTCGCGGCGGAAGCGCCTGCTGCCAACCCAGGTGCGTCGCCGACCCGCGAATCGTTCAAGAAAGCGATAGTTGCCTACGGTGCCTACGCGATGTTTTTCCTGATCCCCATCTTCACCATGTTCCTGCGCGTGCTTTACCCGCGCCGGCAACTCAATTTCGGCAGCCATCTGGTGTTCTCGTTTCACGTCCACACTTTTTTCTTCATCGCTTTCGCTATCGCCGCCTTATTGCCTGCCGGTCCCTGGCTCGTCGTAGGGCTGTTCGTGATCTGCGGCACTTACCTGCAAATGGCAATGCAGGCTGTCTATGGCGGCCGTGTCTATTTCAACCTGATGCGGTTACTGGCGCTGTTTGTCATTTATGCTTTTTGCATGGCTGTTACCACCGCCGGTATCGCCGGCTGGGTCGGCGCACGCGCTGCCGCCTGATTTCTCCACGGATCGTTCGTATGTACAACTCCTCGATTGCTTCTCTCCCCCTGATTGCCCGCGGCAAAGTGCGCGACATCTACGCCGTCGGTGAGGACAAGCTGCTGCTGGTCACTTCCGATCGCTTGTCGGCCTACGACGTGATCCTGCCGACGCCGATACCGCACAAGGGCGAAATCCTCATCTCGCTGGCCAATTTCTGGTTTGCGAAACTGAAGCACATCGTGCCGAACCAGCTCACCGGCATCGACCCGGAAACGGTGGTTGCGCCGAACGAGCGTGATCAGGTTCGCGGTCGCGCGATCGTGGTGAAACGCTATAAGGTGTTGCCGATCGAAGCTGTCGTGCGCGGCTATCTGGAAGGCTCGGGCTGGAAGGAATACCAGGAATCGCAATCGGTGTGCGGTGTGAAGCTGCCGGGGGGATTGCAGCGAGCGTCGAAGCTGCCGCAGCCGATTTTCACACCCGCGACCAAGGCCGAAGCCGGCGAGCACGACGAAAATATTGATTTCGCCACCACGGAAAAAATCATCGGTGCCGATCGCGCGGCTGAAGTGCGCGATACCGCGATCCGTTTGTATACCGAAGCTGCGGATTATGCGCTGGCCAAGGGCATCATCATCGCCGATACCAAATTCGAATTCGGTGTTGACGACAAAGGCGTACTGCACTTGATCGATGAGGCGTTGACGCCCGATTCCTCGCGTTTCTGGCCGCTGGCGACGTACAAGGTCGGCGAATCGCCGGAGAGTTTCGACAAGCAGTACATCCGCAATTGGCTGGACAGCATCGGCTTCAATCGCAAGCCACCCGCACCTGACGTGCCTGCGGAGATCGCGCAGAAAACCAGCGACAAATATCGCGAAGCGTTGACACGTCTCACGGTCTGAATAAGAAAAACTCCAGCACTGACGCGGATTTCGAGGCATTTTTGCTCGTAAACCCGCACCAATGCTAGAGTTTCAATATCAAGGGCTGCCCTGGTCGACTTCCATCCGCCGTGAAACCGTATTCACTACGCGGCCATCGTCGCCGATCATGACCGCGAACTCGACCCAATAGCCCCAGGTGTCCATGTACTTGTAGTCCCATGCTGTCGCGCGGAGATTGTCGAATCGAACACGGCGATAGGGTTCGCCCAGAAATGTAATCACCTCCGCCTGCGAAAGACCGCGCACCACCCGCAGCACCGTGGCCTCCTTGAGGTCGGGTCGGTATTCGCCTACACCCGGTTGCGCGCACGCGGTCACCACGAGTACCAACAGCGTGGCTGAAATTTTCGAAATGGAAATTCGCATCTGCTTCATCCGATGTCGTGACGAGGTGGTCATCGTCGCCTTTGGTAAGATGCTCTCAACCCTCACGCAAATCAAGGCCCGTCACATATGGAATTTTTTACCTTCGACTGGGTATCCAATCCGCAGATCTGGCTTTCGCTCATCACGCTGTCGGCGCTGGAGATCGTGCTGGGCATCGACAATCTGGTGTTCCTGACCATTCTCACCAATCGGCTGCCGCCGGAACAACGTCCGCTGGGCCGCAAGATCGGCCTCACGCTGGCGCTGGGCACGCGATTGATTTTGCTCGCCACACTCGCCTGGATCGTGAAGCTGACCGATCCGCTGTTCACCATGTTCGACCACGGCTTTTCCTGGCGCGACCTGATCCTGATTGGCGGCGGCCTGTTCCTGTTCGTGAAGGCGATTCACGAAATGCACGAGACCATGGAGGGCGAGGAAGAAGAGGAACTTGCGCCCGGCGGAATTCCCGCCGCAAAGGTTTATGCCAACTTCGCTTCCGTGGTGGTGCAGATCGCCATCATCGACATCATCTTCTCGCTCGACTCGGTCATCACCGCTGTCGGCATGGCCGATACGCTGTGGGTGATGGTGGTGGCGGTGGTCGCCGCGATGATCATCATGCTGATCGCGTCCAACCCGTTGGCCGATTTCGTCAACAAGCATCCGACCGTCAAGATGCTGGCGCTGTCGTTCCTGCTGCTGATCGGCGTGTTCCTGATCGCCGACGGTTTCGGCCTGCATATTCCCAAGGGCTATCTCTACTTCGCGCTCGGTTTCTCGATCGCGGTGGAAGCCATGAACCACTGGATGCGCCGCAAACGCCGCCGCACCTGAATCGAGTCGACTCATCATGAACACCAATCCGCTGCAACTCACCCGCGACCTGCTGCATTACAACACCATCAATCCACCTGGGCAGGAGCGCGATTGCGCGCGCCATCTCGGTAAATTGCTGGAGACGGCGGGCTTCGACGTGAAGTATCACGAGTTCGCGGAAGGGCGCACCAGCGTGGTCGCCACCATCGGCGGCAAGCAGGAGAAACCGCCGATCTGTTTCACCGGCCATATCGATATCGTGCCGCTCGGTGCGGCCGCGTGGTCGCGCGATCCGTTCTCGGGCGAGACCGATGGCGATCGTCTGTATGGCCGCGGTTCCACCGATATGAAGAGCGGCATCGCCGCGTTTGTCGTCGCTGCCATCAAGCTGGCGCCGCATCTGAAAAACTCACCCGGCGTGGTGCTGGTGTTGACCGCATCGGAAGAAGTCGGCTGCGAAGGCGCCAAGTATCTCGCGCAGGAAAAATTGCTCGACCGCGCCGGCGCCATCGTCGTCGCCGAGCCGACGGCCAACTATCCCTACATCGGCCACAAGGGGCTGATCTGGGTCGAGATCGAAACCAAAGGCAAGACCGCGCATGCCTCCATGCCCGAGCAAGGTGACAACGCGATCCTGAAAATGGGCAAGGTGATCGACGCGCTCGAACACTTCGACTGGAAGCACCAGTGTGGCGTCGATTGCCATCATGTCATGGGCAAGCCGACGATGAATGTCGCCACGGTGCACGGCGGGCTCAATACCAACTCGGTGCCCGATTCGGTCAAGCTCACCGTCGATATGCGCACGGTGCCGGGTATCGACCATGTGCATCTCTGCCGATCGATCGAATCGCTGATCGGCCCGCTGGGAACGCTGCGCAAGATTGTCGAAACGCCGCCGCTGTATTCAGAGCCGGACGAATGGATCGAGAGCGTGTTTGAAATTGCCGCCCCGGTCGCCGGCCGCAAACCGGTGCCGGAGACCATCATGTTTTCCACCGATGGTGCGGACCTCAAGCGCGGCTATCGAGAAAACGGCGGCGGTGCGGTGCCGACCGTCATTCTAGGTCCTGGCCAGCCGGAGCTCGCGCACCAGACGGATGAATGGTGCTCGATCGCGCGCGTCGATCAGTCGGTGGAGGTTTTCGAGAAGATCATGCGGGACTGGAACGGGATTTAGTGCGGCATCTAAATTCGTTCGAAAGTCATTTACTTGTCATTCATTGTCGCTGCCCAAGCCGCAATTCAGGCAGACAAGTGTGAAAGCGTTGTGATACGAGTGATCTGCACGAGCGGAAAAACGCTCGCCGCACGCAGGGCACTTGTTAACGTTGAGGTATATCGCTAGCGCGGTAAAACCGAAGCAACCGATGTAGAAGACTGGCGGCCAGATCGTTGATTCGCCGATCCACGCTACACCACCCGCCGAGAGCGCCACAAGTAGAACGCAAATCAGCGAGATGAGCCGTGCTCGTACCCTGCGACGTAGCCAGCGAGCATGTGGGTCCTTGGTGCTGCTCATATCTGACGAGGGTTATCAACTACCTTGGTTTGAGATTCATTCGGCGTCAACCGCCTGCGCATAAACCACCAGGCTGCTGCCGTTTTGCATGGCGCTGAGATAAGCATCCCGCAACGTGTTGTCACTGGACGGTGGCATCAGCGCCGCCTTCGCAGCCTTGGTGACGACGATATCGTCCCAGCCACCATCGCCGACGACGCGCCCGGCCTGCTCCCAATCGAAATCCGTGCCGATGGGTTGGCGGACAAACACCAGAAGCGCGTGGCGCGTATTTGATGATTCCTTGCCGGCGGGCGGGACGACAGTTGCTGCGGCGGAGAACAAATGAACTTCGTGCGTATCGTGTGACAAAACGGACCTCTGCTTGAATTGAATAGTTGGCGCGCAGTCTAGCGCGATGCCGCCGCGCCGTCGAAAAACCTACAAACGCAGCGTCATGAACACGCTGTTCGGGTCTTCTTTGTAATCGGCAAACGGTCCGCAACGCGTGAAGCCGAAACTTTCATAGAGCTTCTGAGCCGGCTTGAACGCGTCGATGGAGCCAGTTTCAAGACTCAATCGCTCATACGAGCGCGATCTCGCGACTTCAATAATGTGAGCGAGAATCGCGCGTCCCGCACCACGGCGGCGAATCGCGCTGGGCGTGCGCATCGATTTAATTTCGCCATGTTTTTTGTCCAGTTCCTTGAGCGCGCCGCAACCCAGCAACAACGAGTCGTCCCACGCAGACCAGAAACTGATCTCGGGCTTGCGTAGTTTCTCCAGATCTAGTGCGAAAACGCTTTCTGGTGGAGATAGCTCATACATGTTTTTCAGATGCTCGTTGAGCAGGGCATGTATTTCGGGGCGGGTTAGGTCGTCGGTTTCGATTTTCATGGCAGGTATCTATTGTCGGGCTTGGTACTCGTCCACACGCGCGATGTCGTGTTTTACGTTTTCTTGTCAATTGCGGTGCAAAGCGACATATGCGTTGGCAGCGCATTCGAAACCCCCGTTTTCTGTCCCAATGGCCTCAAAGAATGAGTTGTCCAAGGTGTCGAAAGGGTTCCATTGGCCTGGATGTCTTTCAACATATGCGGAAAGCGCACTGACTCTCGCCATGCGTTCTCTTGGGTAACTGGCGCCAAACCAGCACATTGCTTGCTTCAGAGTAGAGGCGACTCTTGGCATCTCAAGCACATCAAAAGCGACCACGGCTTCTGGTGCAAGTACCCCCGTCGCATTGCCGAAAAACTGATGCAACCCACCATTACAGATTTCGGATTGGCACCAGTGCGCTGCGAATAGATTGCGAGGAACAAGAGGAGCGACGTCAAACGCTCGAAGAAACTCTTCTTCTCCGTCATATATAGAAATTTCATCCCAGACGGGCTCAATTGCAGACCAGTAGGAATCACTATTGTTCATGTCGGTTATGTCAACTGTATCCATTGCTGCGCTTGGCGCTTGCGTAAATGAGTCGCTCTGATGAAAACTCTAGCATTGACGAGCCCCTCAAGCCAAAAATGCCCGGAAAACCGCGCCAGTGCTAGAGTGTGGTTGTCGCGTCGCCGCTAAACCGACACCGCCATCTTCACCGCCAGCGCCACCAGAAACACCACAAACACCCGCCGCAAAACCTTCACCGGCAAGCGATGCGCAAGCTTGGCACCCAGCGGTGCAATGGCGAAGCTGGTGATGGCAATGCCCAAGAAAGCGGGCAGGTAAACATAGCCTAGGCTCCATTCTGGCAATCCCTTGTCCAGCAATCCGGTAACGACAAAGCCGACGGTGCCGGCCAGCGCCAGCGGCACACCGATGGCGGCAGCGGTGCCAATGGCTTCGTGCATGCGGATATTGCACCAGCTTAAAAATGCAATTGACAGCACTGCACCGCCAATGCCGGCGAAGCTGGAGATGATGCCCATCACCGCGCCGAAGGTCCACATGCCCGCTGCACCGGGCAGCGCATGGCGGCTTTTTGGCTTGAGATCGAACAGCAACTGCAATGCGAGAAAACAGATAAAGCCGACGAAGAAGGTTTTCAGAAATGCGGTGCTGGAAAAATGCGCGATCACCGCGCCGGAAAACGTGCCGACCAGAATGCCCGGCGCCATGGATTTCACTACGCCCCAGTTCACTGCATTGTGTTTGTGATGCGTCCACGCACTGGCGACGGCACCGGGAATGATGGTGGCCATCGAGGTCGCCAGCGCCATGTGGATGACGTAGTCGCCGGCGTGCCCCTGCGCAGCGAAGGTAAGCGAGAGAATCGGCACCATTACCGAGCCGCCACCGATGCCGAGCAGCCCGGCAAAGAAACCGACGAAGATGCCGACGCCGAGATAGATCAACCAGAAGCTGATATCCATCGGGCTAGACCACCCAGTCGGCAATCAACGGAATCAGGATCGCGCCAGCGATGCCGTGCATGCCCATCGCCAATCCGGCGAAGGCCCCGGCTTCGGCGTTGATCGACATCGCGCGCGAGGTGCCGATACCGTGCGCGGCCACGCCGATGGCGAAACCGCGCTGCCACCATGCCTGCAATCGCAGCGCGTCGAGAATGTAGCGCGCGCCGATGGCGCCGATCACGCCGGTACAAACGGCAAATACTGCGGTCAATGTGGGTGAGGCGGAAATGCGTTCGGCTACGCCCATCGCGATTGGCGCAGTGACTGATTTAATCACCATTGCTTTTTGAATCGCGATGTCGGCCCCCATCAATTGCGCAACGAACACGGCGCTAATGATCGACACTGCGCCGCCGCACAACAGCGCGGTCACCAGCGGCACCACCCTGCCGCGCAGCGAATCCCAGCATTGATAGATCGGCACCGCCAACGCCACGGTTGCGGTGCCGAGGAGGAAATGCACGAACTGCGCGCCTTCGAAATACTTGGCGTACGGCATATCGATCAGCGAGATGCCGACGGCGACGATGATCACCGCGATGGCGACCGGATTGGCGAAAGGATTGCGATTGGCGCGTTCGTAAATCATCACGCCAGCTTCGTAGGCTACCAGCGTCAGCAGCAACGCCATCAGCGGACTGCCGGATAGATAGACCCAGATCTCCGCAATTGGCAGGGTCGTGTTCACGGCTTGGAGTCTTTCGACGGCCAGAATCGCAGGACAGCAGCGGTGACAGCGATGGCGAGCGATGTGCTGACGATCAGCGCAACCGCGATTGCAAGAAAATTGGCTTTGAGTTGCGGCAGAAACATCACCACGCCGACGGCGGCGGGGACGAACAATACGCCGAGATTGCGCACCAGCGCGCCGCTTACGGTGTCGATAGCGGCATCGACTTTGCCTCGAACGATGAGGAAGATCAGCAGCAGTACCAAACCGATTACCGGGCCTGGCACCGGCAGCGAAAACAGCTTGGAGATGATTTCGCCGGCGCCCTGAAACGACAGCAGGATGATCAACCCGCGAATCATCGAGCGGCTGCCTCGCGTACCACCCGCAGCGACATCAGAATCCAGCGTCCAGCAGCTTCAGTATCGCTTTCAGTTCGGCTGGCGTCACAGGCGTGATCGAGAGCCGGTTGCCCTTCTGCAGCACGATCATGCTTTCCAGCGACTTGGCTTCGCGCATCGCCGCCAGCGACAGCAGCTTGGTTTTTTTTGCCAACTTCACATCGACCAGCATCCAGCGCGGGTTTTCGCGCGTCGCTTTTTCATCGAAGTATTTGCTCTTCTTGTCGAACTGGGTTTCGTCCGGATAGGCCGCGCTCGACACGCGCGCCAGACCGGCGATGCCCGGTTCCGGACAGGAGGAGTGATAGAACAGTACTTCGTCGCCGACTTTCATCTGGTCGCGCATGTAGTTGCGGGCCAAGTAATTGCGCACGCCGAACCAGGGCACTTTTTTCTCGCGCACCAGATCGTCGATGGAAAATTCCTCAGGCTCGGATTTCATCAACCAGGCGGCCATGATTTTCTCTTTGTGGGAAGTAAGACAGGAGCGGCGGACGGTAGACAAACTCGCACGTCGATGCAATGCATTTCAGTGTTCGCTTAAGCCCGCACTCTTGAACCAGGGGTTCAAGGCGGTCACTTGCAGGAAGCCTTCAGGTACATCCGCGTGGGACGCGCACACCGGCAACAAACTGAACAAGCAACCTCGACGTATAGTCTATCGGTTCAAAGGATCTAAGACTTAAGCGAACGCTGAAACACACTGCGACGGGAACATTGTAGCGCGCCCCGGGTTTCAGTTTGCGCTAAAAAAGCTTTTCCTGATCGGAAACCGCTTTTTCGATGATGCCTTCGAATTCGTCCATTTTTTTCCGGACAAGTTCCTCATCGACGCCGGACGCGCTGGCGCGTGCTGGCTTGGCACCGCCCTGCAGTTGCAGGTACTCATGCGCGATGTTCAGCGCCGCCATGATGGCGATGCGCTCGTTGCCGACCACCTTGCCGGTGTCGCGAATCTCGCGCATTTTCTTGTTCAGGTAATCGACCGAAGCGATCAGTTGCCGCTCTTCGCCCCCGGGTGCGGCAACGCGGAATTCGCGGCCCATCACGTTGATGGTCACGCCTTTCACGTCTTTTACTTCTTTGCTTTCCTTGAGATCGCTCACGAGCGCTCGCCCTCGGTTTCGGGCAATTGGACGATCAGCGCTTCGATGCGCGTCTTGGCCTGATCGAGCTTTTCGGCGAGACGCTTGGCTTCATCGGATTTGGCGGCAACAGCCTGCCGGAGCTCGTTATTTTCCGCACGCAGCCGTTGAAACAGCGTGACGAAATGATTGAGCTTGTCCTCGAAGCGTTGCAGATCGTGTTCCATCTTTGCGAATTTAGCGGAAAAAGCCCTGTCCGGTCAATGGTTAACAAGCGAATTTGAAAGTTTTCTCGAAATTGGCTTGCAAGCCAAACTTGTGAGGCGGAGGATAGGCTCCTATAGTCAGTAAATAACAACGATTCCAAGAACATGCCCCCCGCGCTCGATACCCGGAATCCGGCGGTTTCCGCCGCGCTGCTGCGCTTGCTGGCGGATAACGTCCCGGCGCTGATTTCCTATTATTCGATCGACGGAGAACGCTGCGAGTTTGCCAACAGCGCTTACGCTCGCACTTACAGCCGCGATACCACCTCGATTCTCGGCAAAACCGTGGTCGAAATCATCGGCGAGGACGCCTATAAGGTGATCAAGCCCTATATCGACCAGGTGATGGCGGGCAAAAGCGCCAGTTATGAACGGCCGCTGGTGTTTCCCAACGGCATGCCGGGCGTGATCGAGGTGACGCTGGTGCCGCACTTCGGCCAGGACGGCAAACCCGAGGGCGCCTTCGTGCTGATCAACGACATCAGCAAACATCGCGCCTCCGAGCAGGCGCTGCGCGACAGCGAGGAGCGCCTGCGCAAATTTTCCGATGCCACCAGCGAAGGCATCGTGTTTATCGAAAACGGCATGGTGGTCGATTGCAACGACGCGGCCGCGCGGATGGTGCGGCTGTCGATGAACGAATTGATCGGCCGCCGCAATATCGAATTCATCGCGCCGGAATCGATCGAGACCGTGGTCAACAACATTCGCTCGGGCTTCGAGCGGCCGTATGAGGTCACGCTTCTTCGTGCCGACGGCACCCGCTTTGCCTGCGAGCTGGTCGGAAAAGATATCGTCAGCAGCGGCAAGACGCTGCGCATGACGGCGATCCGCGATATCAGCGATCGCAAGCAGGCCGAGGCGCGCATCCAGTTCCTTGCCCATCACGACACGCTCACCCACTTGCCCAATCGCGCGCTGCTGATGGACCGGCTGCAAGTGATTCTGGCCGGCGCGCGGCGGCAGAACTCCATGGTCGGCGTGCTGTTCATCGATCTCGACAATTTCAAGACCATTAACGATTCGCTCGGCCATTACGCTGGCGACGCGCTGTTGAAGCGGGTCGCCACGCGGTTGCAGTCCTGCCTGCGCGGCGCCGACATGGTCGGGCGCCTGGGTGGCGACGAATTCCTGGTGGTGATCACCGATCTCGCCAGCGCCGAGGACATCGCGCCGGTGGCGGAGAAAATCGCCGAGGCCATCGGCGAGCCGTTTTCGCTGGAAGAGCAGGTGCTGTCGGTATCGGGGTCGATCGGTATCGCCGTGTATCCGAAAGACGGCGAGACGCCGGATACGCTGATCCGCAATGCCGATGCGGCGATGTATCTGGCCAAGGATCGCGGCCGCAGCAATTTCCAGTACTTCACGCCGAGCCTGAATCGTTCCGCGTTCCAGGCGCTGGCGATGGAGTCCGGCATCCGCAAGGCGATCAAGCAAGTCGAGTTCGTCCTGCATTACCAGCCTGAAGTGCATACGGTCGGCGGCCGGGTCAACGGTATCGAGGCGCTGATTCGCTGGAAGCATCCCGAGCTGGGCTTGCTCGGGCCGGATCAATTCATTTCGGTGGCTGAACATCGCGGCCTCATCATGCCGATCGGCCGCTGGGTGATCAACGAAGCGATACGTCAGGCGCGCGAGTGGAGCGACCTTGGCATCAAAGTGCCGATCGCGGTCAATCTTTCCGCCATTCAGTTCAAGCAGAAGGACCTGGTGGAAGACATCGCTGCGCGTTTACGCGAACACGGCGTGCCCGGCGAAATGCTCGAGCTGGAACTGACCGAGAGCCTGTTCATGGAAGACGTCAACGCCATGAGCCGCACGCTGCATCGGTTGAAAGATCTTGGTGTGTCGCTGGCGGTAGACGATTTCGGTACCGGCTATTCCTCGCTCTCGTATCTCAAGCGTTACCCGATCGACAAGATCAAGATCGACCGCTCCTTCATTCGCGACGTGCCCACCGATCCCGACGATGTCGCTATCTCGGTTGCCATCATCGGCCTTGCGTCCAGTCTCGGCCTCAAAGTGGTGGCGGAAGGCGTGGAAAATACAGCGCAGGCCGCGTTCCTCGCCGAGCACAAGTGCGATTACCTTCAGGGCTATCTGGTGTCGCGCCCACTCGATGCCGGGGATATGCTGGACTGGATGCAGCGGCGGGTGTGAAGCTGGCATTTGTATGGATTGATTTGCCAAACTCCAGCATCAGCGCGCCTTTTCGGGCAAAAAATGCCCCAAGCGCCGCACCGGTGCTGGAGTTTCAATATTCGCCGCGAAGCGCACAAGGCATGCCGATAGCATCCCGATATACTGCGCAGTGTGCAATGTGCACGACCAGTCTTTCGACGCCCGGGACGCTGACCAATAACAATGAGTAGCGACGTCAATAGCGCGGTGAGCGGAGATGCAGGCAAGAACGCCGCCACCCCATCGCCCGTGCCCGTACCTGTCCCCGCGTCTGCAACGAACGGCCCCGAGCTTAAACCGGCACTTTGTTTTGCCATCGGTGTCACCGGCCACCGGTTGGAGCGCATGCCGGGCGCCGATCTCGAACAAATCCGCATTACGGTGACCGAGTTGCTATCGCGTGTGCGACTCGCGGCCGATGACGTTGGCAGCAAACACGCGGCGCACTTTGCCGGTAGCAAACCGAATCTGCGATTGGTGACCGCGCTCGCCGATGGCGCCGATTCCATTGCCGCCGAAGTGGCGCTAACCGCCGGCTGGCGGCTCGATGCCTGCCTGCCTTTCATGCGTGACGAATACGAAAAAGATTTTTCCGAGGGCGAGCATCGCGAACGTTTCCATCATTTGCTCGGCAAATCGGCGGCGACGTTTGCGCTCAACGGCACCCGCGCTGACGCTGGTGCTTCCTATGAAGCGGTCGGTCATGTGCTGCTCGATCAGGTCGATATCCTGCTGGCCTTGTGGGACGGCGAACCCGGCCGCGGACGCGGCGGTACCGCGCGCGTGGTGGCGGAAGCAATCGCGCGGCACATTCCGGTGATTCATGTCGACGTCGATGGCGGCAGTACACCGGTGTTGCTGTGGTCGGGCCTGGCCGATTTCGAAATCGAGCAGCCGACCATCGATACCGTGCCGCGCGCCACAGTCGATCGCGCGATTCCCTTTGCCGTGACGACACTGCTGGCGCCGCCGGACAATCCGGTGGACCGTCGCATGCTGGCGCGTTTTCACAAGGAGCGTCATCGCCGCTATACGCCGGCCGTTCCCTATCCGATGCTGCTGGCCATGACCGGCGCGCGCGCGCTGCGCAAATCCGATTTCACCTCGCCCTCGGCTGAAGATTGCGCCGCTTCACTGGCTGCGCTGGTATCCGGCACCGTTCAGCCGGGCCATTACCAAAACGCGATGAAACAAGCACTGCTGTCGCGCTATGGTGTGGCCGACGCGGCCTCGACTTATTTTGCGCAGGTGTTCCGTTCCGGCTTTGTCGCCAATTTCGGCCTTGCTGCATTTGCCGTGCTGCTGGCGCTGACTGGGCTTCTCGTGCCTGCGTACAAGCTGACGTTGATCGTCGCCGAGCTGGTGGTGATCGCCATCATCTTCGCCAACACCCGTGCCGGCACCAAGGCCGGCTGGCACGAGACCTGGATGGACGACCGGCACCTCGCCGAGCAGCTGCGCGCGCTGGCGCTGACCAGCACGCTGGCCAACCTCAATCTGCGCGCGTCCTCCAGCGGCGAATCGGGATCTGTACCCGGCTGGGTGCACTGGCTGGCGCGCGCCACTGCGCGCGAGCTGGGCTTGCCCAATACCGTCGCCGACCACCGCTATCTCGATAGTGTGCGGCAGACTTCGCTGAAACTGGTCGAGGAACAGATCGCCTATCACCATGGCAATGCGCACCGCATGCACAAGCTCGAACATCGATTGCACAAGACCGGTAGTGTGCTGTTCGGCGGCACCGCTGCCGCTTGCGCGCTGTGGATCGGCGCCAAGCTGACCGGCGCGCCGATGCAGCTCGGCGCCGGCATCGGCATCACCGAGCTGGTCACCTGGATCACCGCCGCCATGCCCGCGCTGGGCGCGGCGATTTACGGCATTCGCATGCAGGGCGATTTTGTCGGCATTGCGTTCCGCTCGGAAGTCACCGTCGCGCGGCTGGAGCGATTGAAGCGATCACTCGCCGAAGAGAATCTTGACTACATCAAGCTGATGGCGCGGTTGAGAAGGCTATCGGAAATCATGCTGGCCGATGTCGAGCATTGGCGCACGACCTATCAGGCGCGGCCGCTGGCGTTACCGGGGTAGTCGCTTTCAACCCGCAGTTGGCCCGCAGTTAGCCTTTCCGCTGCAGCGACCTCGCCTGCGCGCTCAAACTTCGAACCCCATTTTCTTCACGAACACCGGCCAGCGCGGATCGTGTTTGATGGGCTCGAAGAACGGCGCGGCGATGATATAACTCAGGCCGGCATCGCGCTGCGCATACGCGCACTCCAGCCATTTGAAGGTGCCATCGGCATCGCCACGGCCCGAATGCAGGTGGGAAATCTGGGCGGCGGAGTGCCCCGCGTGCTTTGCGATCAACTCCGCGAGTGCCGCGTCGCTTTCCGTCCGGTCATCGGGCGTTCCCATCTCCCACTTGACGAGGGAGAAAGCTGTCAGCCGTGCCCACTCCGCCTTCTCCTGCATCGCCTCGACGAGCGCTTCCTGATGCCGGCCTTGCGCGCTGAGAACGATGGCCAGCACATGCCGCGTCGCGATGGAGTCGGGCGACACCTCCAGCGATTGACGCAGCCGCTTCACGGCATCATCCAGCTTTCCGGCGCTAAACAGGGCCATCGCGAGCAATCGGTAGCCGTGAGCATTCAGCGGATCAAGCGAAATGGCACGTTGACCGAACGCCTCCGCCTCATCAAGCTTGCGCATGCAGAAGGCGAGTTTTGTTGCCGTCGTCAGGGCTTCGGCATCGTTGGGAGCGATTTGCAATGCTCTTCGCACCGACGCCTCGGCTTCCGCCCAGTTCCACAGGTAACCCATTTGAATGTAGGCCATCGACAACTGCGCCTGCGCCAGATTCGGGTCCAGGGCCAGCGACTGCCTTGCAGCCGCCAACGCCGCGTCGCCTGACTCGCGAAGTGGCGACACCCCCCAGCCGCTCGCATCGTTGTGCGCCTGAGCCAGAAGCGCCCAGGCGAGCGCAAAGCGCGGATCGAGCGCAACCGCCTGCTTGAGATACTCGACGCTGTGCTTGATATCGACCTCGGACTTTCTGGCCAGCAGGTAGCGGCCCTGCACGAACAGCCGCTGTGCCTCGCTGTTGTCGCTGCGATCTTGTGTCGCTCGCGCGACCTCGGTGGCAATGGATTCGCTTCTTGCAGCAGCAGGCATTTCGCCCATCAATGTCGTGAGCAGTTCCTTGACCACCGCCTGCGCGATATCGTCCTGCACGGCGAAAATGTCGTCGAGCGTGCGGTCGTAGGTCTCGCTCCACTGGTGGTAGCCGTCCGACACCTTCACCAGTTGTACGGAGATGCGCGCACGGTTGCCAGATTTGCGTACGCTGCCTTCGAGCACGGTGGCGACGTTGAGCTTTTGACCGATCGTCGCAACGTCAACGTCCTTGCCCTTGAACGAAAACGCCGAGGTGCGCGCCGCCACGCGCAGGCCTTTGATCTTGGCCAGCACATTGAGCAATTCATCGGCGAGGCCATCGGAGAAATATTCATCGTCGGCGCTAGCGCTGCGATTGGCGAAGGCGAGCACGGCGATGGAGGGGGTTGTGTCCTTCGCCGGTTGCGTGGCGACCGCGTAAACGCCTCCAATCTCCAACCCGTCGTTCCCGCGCAGGCGGGAATCCAAGTTCGATTGATCGCGTGACGTTGACGAAACTTGGGTTCCCGCCTGCGCGGGAACGACGAATTTAGGCGGATTGCCAAACCCAGGCATTGGTGCGCCTTCCGGGGCATTTTTGCCCTGGGAGCCGCTCCCGGCAAGGAGTTTGGCAACTCGCTCCGCAAACGCCGCGATTGCAGCATCGTTATTCAATCGCGACCATTGCCGCTCGCGGAACTTGTCCGGCACCAGGGCTTGAGGCTCACTGACATCGCCCATCAGTACGGGCACGAAGAACGCCTTGTTGTCGGCCATCAAATACGAACGGTCAACCGCGAGCTTCCACTCCAGCCGGAAGTAACCTTCCTCACGCGCCTGGGTGTTCGGCGTGATGATCGGCACGAATAGCGCACACTCCTTGATCTGTTTGCGGATCGACTGATCCCACGCATCGCCACCGCGCAGCTCCGATTGGTCGAACCACACTTCCAAGCCCGCCGCGCGCAAGGCTTCGCAGATGCGGCGCGCGGCGTCGGCATCCTGCGAGGCGTAAGAAAGGAAGATGGCTTGCGTCATGGGGCGATTGCGTTCATTCCGGCAACCCCGCTGCCTGCCACGCCGGGATGAACTTGGTCTCCATGAACTTCTTGTATTCCGCTTCCTTGCCGGGCCACGGTGTTCGATACATGATCTGATTCGCCAAGCGCAAATTCGGGTCAAGCCGCATGCCTTCCGCTACCAGTTTCTTTGCCTGCGCAGTGTCGCCCTTGCGCGCGTAGGCGAGCGCTTTCACCACCGGGCCGGAGACGGCGTTGGGGTTGGCGTCATATCCTTTTTGCGCCCACGCGATGGCGTCGTCCAGCTTGTCCTCGCGGAAGGCCAAGTGTGAAAGATTGAAGTAGCTTTCGGCGGGCGGCCTGCCGTGGGCGGCCAGTTCCAGCGATTTCATGCAGGCGGCTTTGGCGCCGGCAACGTCGTCGATCCACCGTTTCAAGACACAAAGCGAGCCATATCCGCGTGGCCCCTTCGGTTGCAACTCGATCCGCCGCTGGGCGGCTTGAATGGCTGCATCATAGTCGCCGATCTCGCGAAAATAGAGCTGAATCGGCAGGTAGATCTCGGGGTCGTTCGGCTCCTTCGCCTTGACCTCCTGCGCCAGGTCAAATGCCTTCTTTGCAAGCGCAATACGTCCGGCTGCATCCAATTTCAACAGGCTCGGAAAATTGGCTGCTTGCAATGCAAGCGTTGACGCCAGTCCCGACTTGGCGTGCAAGTTGCCGGGTTCCAGTGCGAGCGCCTGGCGATACAACGTTTCGATCGCTTGATGGTTCTGCAAGGATTGCTGGTTGAGCCAGAGAGCGCGGGCGCGCATCAACAAATCGGCCACTTGAGGTGTGCTTGCACGCTTCTCGCTTTCACGCGCAGCAACGACGACCATCTGTGTGCCGATCGAATTGCCGACACGACCGGTCACTTGATCCTGCAAGCCAAACAAGTCGGTCAGTTTGCCGTCGAAATTCTCGGCCCACAGTTGTGCACCGGTTTGGGTGTCGGAGAGCGCGGCATTGATGCGCAGCTTCTCCCGGTCTGCAGTGACGCCACCGGTCAACACAAATCTCACCGCCGCTTCCTTGCCCAGTTGCGGCACGGTCAGTTGCTTGTCGCGCAGGCTGAAGGCGGTGGCTGTCGGCACGATGCTGGCTTCGCTGATGCGCGAGAGATCGCCGGTGATGCTGCTGGTCAGTGCGTCGGCGATATAGGCTTTGTCCTTGTCGCCGGTTTGATTGGCGAACGGCATCACCATCACGGACAGCGGGTTGATGGCGGTGGAGCTGGCGGGGGTGGCGGCGGGAGCAGGGGTGTTGGCCACAGGCGCCCCCTTTTTTTCAGGCGGGACCTGCCGGTTTGCCATGAACCACACACCAGCGCCGATGCCGAACACAACTGCAACGATGGCCACCCAGTTCTCGCCGGTCAGCCCTGTGCGTGGCTTATCCGCTACTTTCACATCGCCACGTTTGGCAAACGCGCCATTTGGCGCGGTGTTTGAGGCATTTATGGCCTGTGAGCCGCTCCCATCAACGAGTTTCGCCACGCGCGCAGCGAACGCCGCAATGGACGCGTCATCGCTCAACTTGGTCCACTGCACCTCCATGAACGCATCCGGCACCAGCGCGCCTGCCTCGGAGGTGCCATCGATTGCCACCGGCAGGATGAACGGCACGCCCTTCGCCATCAGGTGTGTGCGCTGATCCGCCAGGCGCCACTCCAATCGGAAGTACCCCTCCGCGCGCGCTTGCGTGTTGGCCGAAATCAGGGGCACAAACAGTGCGCATTCCTTGATCTGTTTGCGAATCGATGCATCCCACGCATCGCCACCGCGCAATTCGGATTGGTCGAACCAGACTTCCAATCCCGCCGCACGCAATGCGTCGCAGATGCGCCGAGCTGCGTCGGCGTCTTGCGAGGCGTAGGAGAGGAAGATGGCTGGGGTCATTGGCTGGACTTCGGAGGCGTACTGCTCATTTCATGCCGCCAGTTCGGCCAGAAGCCGGTCCGCACCGATTAATCGCACGCCCTCTTGCAACACGCGATCCACATCTGGCGTGGCAATGACTTGATAGGCGGGCACTTCCGGAAACTTGCGGCGCAGAAACAACAGCGCGGGGCTGATATTCGTGTCGGAGAGCTTGCACTCGATGAATCGTTTGGGTTCGCCATCCACCAGCTGCACGAAATCAACCTCGCGCCCCTCGACATCGCGGAAAAAGCGCAGCTCGCAATTTGCACCCAGCGTGTCTTCGAGGTAGTGACATTCCTTCAGCAGGTGAAACGCCACCAGGTTCTCGAAGCGCGCACTGGGATCGTCGATGCTCGTCCAATCGAACAGGTAGTGCTTGCGGCTCTTTTTCACCGCCTTGATCCGCGGCGGGCCGAAGGGGTCGATGCGGAAAATGAACATCAGACGCTCAAGCATGTCCAGCCAGCGCTCGACCGTTTTGTGCGCCACCTGCAAATCTTCGCGCAGGCCGTTCAATGACAGGGGCGAACCGACCAACGCAGGCAGGCGGATGGAAAGCTGCTCCAGCGCGCCCATTTCGGTCACCCGTTCCAGGTCCGCAACGTCCTCGCGTACCAGGCGCGAGCGGTACTCCCGCGACCAGCGTTTGGCCGCCGTCTCCGAGCCGGACAGGAACGGTTCCGGGAACGGTCCGAGACGAAGCAGGTCTTCGACCCTGGCATCCGCCTCCTTGAGCGAGAGCGGATACAACCGCAAGTGATGGTAGCGACCTTGCAGCGAATCGCCACCGCGCCGGAACAAGTCCAACCGTGCGCTGCCGGTGACGAGCAATTGCATGCGAACCTTTTCGCGGTCGCGGCTGCGGTCATAGACGCCCTTGATGAAATTGCGCCAGCGCGTGTATTTGTGAAGTTCGTCGAACACCACCAGCCCGTCGCGCGGGAATGCACCCTGCAGGATGCGCGTGCGCGCCTCGTCGTCGTCCCAGTTGAGGTAGCGTTCGTCGACGACGCGCACGGAGCCGGCCAGCAGGGAGCGGGCAAGCGTCGTCTTGCCGGACTGGCGCGGGCCGGACAGCAGTACCATTTTCTTCGCCAGATCGGCTTCGATTTGGGTCTTGAGCAGGCGGTGGAGCATCCGGGGATTTTGCGCTCATGTGAAAAACATGGCAAGAAATTTCACATGCATGTGAAATTATCGGAATACCGGCAACACACTGCATCCGCCGCGCTCGCGCTGCGAGGCGCCAGGGACGCCAGCGCAAACCCACGATTCCGATGGGCATTCCGGCAGCCAATCGGTCTGAACGCGGTGCAAGTGCCTGAGTTCGCCTACGGCTTCGCTTTCTCCCGCGCAATTTCCTCGCCGATCTCGGCAAACGACCGCCAGCGCTTGATGGCCGGCGGCAGGGACGCGAACAGCGCGGCACCCTTGTCCAGGAGCGCTGCGCGCTGTGCGGGATCGGCCATTGCGGCGGCCAGGAAGATATTGCACCGCCCGACAATCTGCTCGTTGTCCTCGATCGCTTCCGCGCCTTTGCGGTTGGCGAATTGCAGTGCCGGTTTCATCAATTCCTGCGCTTCCGATTGTTTTCCTTGCCGGACCAATGTCCGGGCGAGGCGCGCCGCAGTATCGTGGTAATAAAACTGCGTTGGAATATTGTCGGTCTTTACTTCTTTCCAAAACGCCAACTCCTTGCGCAAGGACTCCTCGGCCGTGGCAAAGTCGCCCGTGCCATACAAGGCGCGCGACATCGTTTGCTGAAGTCCGTTTCGCAAGCCGCGGCCTGTACTTGCCTTTGCCGGCGCCATTTTGTCCATGCCTTGTTTGGCGAGGGCAAGCGCTTCGGAATTTTTCCCCGCGATCTGCAGCAAGCGCGCTTCGAACGCGATGTTGGTGACCTCCAGCAGAAAGTCCGTGTCGCCGCCCGAGCGCCCCATGGCCGCAAACCGCTTTCGCTGCGCCAGCGCCCATTGCGCCTGGCCTGCATCGCCCATGTTCTGATAGGCCATCGCAAGTTCACCGCTCCACTGGGCGAAATTGCGCGCCGTCGAGGGCGACAACTTGAACCTGTCGGCCATCGACAAGACCTCGCGCATCGTCGCCATCGCCTCCTCCACCCGTCCCAAGTCCCGCATGGCCAGGCCAACGCCGAACTTCGTCAACGCCAGGTTGTTCCATTCGGAGGTATTGCTGGGGTCCAGGGCCACCAGTTTTTGCTGGGCGACGACCTGTTCCTGAAAATGCTTCAACGCTGCCGCCACGCGGCCGTGGTCGTAGTCGATCGTCGCCAGGTCGCCCGCAATTTGCGAGGAGGCCCGGATGGCCGGCCGGAAATCGGGCCGCAATTTGAGGACGCGGTCGGCAACGGTCGTGACCTCCCGGGCAATCTTGCGCGATTCCTCATCCTTGCCCTGCTCATAGACAACATTGGTCAGGAACGCGCCGGCATTCAGGTAAATCTCGGTCGCGGGAAGATGGGTCAAATCCGCTGCCTTCAGCTCGCGGGCAAGTTCCATCGCGCGCGTCAGGCTTTGCCTGGAGTCAGTCAGGTTTTGACCTGCAACGGCGCCAGGGACGCGAAGTTGCGCATACCCCAATCCGAAAAATGCCCGCGCCTGCAACAGCGCGGCCTTGGCCGGGCCGCCGGGCTTCGCCACCATGGGCTTGAGGATTTCCAGTGCTGCGGCGTACTTGCTGACCGAGGCGGTCCAGTCGGACTTGCCCGTCAGGATCCTGCCCTGCGTCATGAGCGTGGCGGCGTGCGCCAGCAGGGTTGCATCGGAACTATCCCCCTTGGTGCGTAGTTCGGTGACGATCCGGGCGGCATTGTCCGTGACCGCATTGGCCTCTTCCATCTTGCTCTGATTTTCCAGCACGGAGCCCAGGCGCACCGAGGCCAGCACCTGGTTGCGTTCGCTGTCGGGCGTGCGCAGCGCCGGCGGCAGCTCCTTGTAGTACGCGATCGTGGACTCGGCCAGCTTTCCCACCATTTCCAGCCGGCCAACGGGCGCCAGTTCGTCGTAGAAATCGTCCAGCAGGAACACCACCAATTTTTCCGCCTCGGTGCGTGCCGTTTCCGACAACTGGCGCGTGTTGAGGGCGTCGAGCTCAGCCTTTTGCGCGCGCTGCGCGCTGAAGTAACCGTACAAGCCCCCGGCGACTGCGATCACCGAGAGGACGCCGCAACCAATCGCGATCTGCCGGGCGCGGATCAGCGCCTTCCGCGTCGCGCGGGCACGCTCGCGTTGCGATTCCAGCTGCCGTTCGGCTTCCTCCTTGGCCTCACGCTCCAGCCGCGCCTTGCGGCTGGCGGCCACCACGCCGGTCAGCACATCGTGGGTCAACTCGACGCGCCGCACATCGAGGCGTTCTTCGATTCGCAACAGGCGGCGATTCACCAGCGTCGCCAGCGTTGTCGCGGCGTCGGGTTTGGCTTCAGCTGCCGTGAATGCTTTCAGTACGCGTTCTTCAGCAAGATTCTCGCGATAGCCGGAGTCGGTGAGCAGATCATCTTCAATCACCTTGCGAACGGCGTCGGGCTGGTCCGCGAGCGATCGTTCGTAGAACTCGGCGAGGATGGTCTCGTTGGAACCGGCGAGCAGATCGACCGAGATTTCGCTCTTACTCTGGGCGATGCGGGCGTTGTTCAGTTCGCGGCAGATCAACGAGAGCAAGGAGGGCTCGACTTCGGCGTTCGGCAATTCCGAACCGCCGGCGACAAAACGCACGATCGATTCGGCCACTTCCTGCGAGACCAGTTTGCCGCCCGGTTTCATCACCGCCGCCAGCGCCTGCTGGCCGTTCATGCGCGCGAGCCGCATGCGGTTCTGCGTGATCGAGGGCATGGCCGATTTCACGCCTTCGAGATGGGCTAAGTAATCCTCACGCAAGGCAATCAGGACGCGGTAATCGGCACGGCTGAAATCGAAGCGCTCGATCACGCTGTCGTCGGATTCGAGCCTGGCCTCCAGCGATTTCGGCGGACGGTTCTCGACCAGATCGGCCAGGTCCTCAATGAATATCGCGGCGCGTTTGCGGCCGGCATCGTCGGCCTGGGCGAGGGTAAAAATTTCCTCGAACTGATCGAAGATCAGCAGCGGAATGATCGGCTGGCCATCGGCGTTGCGCAGCACATCATCGCGATGATGCAGGAATTCCCACAGCGATTCGCCTTCCTCTGCGACGCCGGTTTGTGTCCAGCTACCTTGTGACTTGGTGGCGCGCAGGATTGCCTGCTTGATCTGTTCCGAGGGCGAGACCGAATCGGTGGCGTAATCGATGCGCACGTAAACCGGGCAGTAACCTTCCGGCCGCAGGCGCGGCACGATGCCGGCGTTGAGGATGGAGGTTTTGCCTAGGCCGGACTGACCGAACAGGACGGTGAGCAGTTTGCGTTGTACGCGCCGCGCGAGTTCGGCGACTTCTTCTTCGCGGCCGTAAAAATATTGGCGGGTTTCTTCGGTGAAGGACGCGAGGCCGAGCCAAGGGTGCTCAGTGTTGACCGCGTTTGATTCCGTGTTGCTGGTGTTTCCGGAAGACGGGCTATCCATCAGCCTCTCCCCTTCAACAGCGTCTGCAGCCGTTCGATAAATGCGGGCGTTGCTTCGCCCCCAGGCAATTTGGTGATATGCGCCGCCTTGAATTTATCCGGCACCTGCGCATTGCCTTCGTTAGTGTCATCGACGCACACCGGCAGGATGAACACTGCGCCGTCGGCCATGTTGCGTGCGCGGTCGATGGCGTAGCTCCATTCGCGGCGGAAGTACGCTTCCAGCCTGCGCTCGGTATTGGCCGAGACGATAGGGATGAAGTACGCGCAGCGGGCGATGTTCTTGCGGATCTTGCGGTCGTAGTCGTCGCCGCTTTCCAGCCGCTCCAGGTCGAACCAGACCTTGATGCCGGCGCGGTCCAATGCGGCCTTGAGCACGTTCACCGCCTGCATGTCCTCGCGCGCGTAGCTGATGAATACCGCGTTGTCCGGCATTTCGCGCTCAGGCGGCAGGAAGCGCGCGGGCTGATCGAGCGCGACCACGTTCGACTTTCCGTTTCGCGCCATCCAGCGGCGGTGCAGCTCGGCAACAAAATCTTCCGCACCGGTGTACACGCGCGTGCGCAGGCTGACCTGCTGCAGGAAGCTCATCAGGCGTTCATCCGAATCGGAGTGATCGTCGGCCAGCACTTCGCCCACATCGCGCGGATCGGACAGGCGCCGCCGCTTGGCCATGCGCAGGAACAGCCGCACCAGCCAGTTGGAAAAATTGCTGCCGATCAAAAGCAAGTGGTTGTATTCGAGTTCGTGAAACAGTTTTTCCGGCGTGAGATGCTCGCTCTGCAATGCGCAGACGAACTCCAGCGTGTCTTCATCGGAGATCACATAGGTGGGCGAGGCCGACACGCGGCCCAGCAGGTGATACACCACCGGGCGTTGCAGGTTCTCGCGCTCGGTTGGCAGGTCGGCGACGCGGGTCGGCGTGTAGCCGATCACCTCGGTCGATTGCGCACCGCCGAAACGTTCCTCGTTGATCGCCTGTTCGAGAAAGCCATCGAAGGTGGTGGTGACGAACAAATCGAAATCGGTGATCTGCGCCAGCTGCCGCAGCGCCAGCGGCGGCGTGAAGGTGGCTTCGCGCAACAGGCTGCGCATGCGCGAGTAGGTATCTTCGCGGCGGCCGTGCGAGGAAAGATGCCAGCAGACGACATCGTTCAGCGTATAGGGCGACGGCAGTTTCGAGGTGTCGACATTGAGCTTGGCCGCGAGCTTCTCGGCGATCCAGTCATAGAGCAGGCGTGAGCCGTTTTCCGTCTCGACCTTCAGCAGCTCGGGGCCGACAATAGGAACGACGCGTTTTTCTTCGATGAAATTGAGCAGATCGTCCCAGGCGTCGTCATCCAGACGCGAAGGCGTTGGCCGAGCGGACAACAAGCTGCTCATGACGCGCACCCGGACAAGCTGCGCGCGGTAACTGGCGTGTGGCTGAACATCGAATACTCCCTGATGCTGCAGAACCGTGGTTTTGTTTTTTGTCTTTTGGAACCCGAAGCGAGTGCGTGCTACGCATTATGCATGAGAGGTAGTGGAAACGCTTACATAAAAGTGAAACTCCAGTACTGGTGCGGGTTTTGAGGCATTTTCGGCCTGGAGGCCGCGCCAATGCTGGAGTTTGCTTTATTGCGGTCGGATGTCAGATAGCGCCGGACTTCTTTTGCCCTACGCGAGCCGATGTCAATGATGCCCATGACAGACTGAATGTTCGTCGTCCATCAGCCGCGTAAAGCCTGCCGCCGATAGCTGTCCGCGCGAGGTCTCGAAGAAAAACGGTTTGCGCGCTTTGGGTGTAGCACCAGTCTGATTCATGGTTTCTGTATCGAACATGCGGCCGTTGATCATGACTTGCGAAACGCGATCCGATTTCTCGATGTCTTTCAGCACGTCAGCATCGATGATGACGAGGTCGGCGAGCTTGCCGGGTTCCAGCGAGCCGATGTCCTTGTCCATACCGAGATATTTGGCGCCATTCAATGTGGCGGAGCGGATCGCTTCCAGCGGCGTCATACCGCCGCGTGCCAGCATCCAGATTTCCCAGTGTGCGGCGAGGCCTTCGCGCTGACCGTGCGCGCCGATATTGACCGGCACGCCGGCGCGTTGCAGTTCGACCGCGGCGCGCGCGGCTTTGAAAACGTTGAAGTCCTCATCCGGTGCGGTTTCGCGGCGTACCGCGCGTGGCTCCAGCAAGCTTTTGGGCACGTACTTCGACAGCAACGGATGCTTCCACACATCATGGCGTGCGTACCAGTAGTGTTCTCCGTCGAGCCCGCCGAAGGCGACACCCAGCGTCGGCGTGTAGCCCACCTGCGTCTGCGACCACAGCTGCTTCACGTCGTCGTACACATTCGCCACCGGAAGCGAATGCTCGATGCCGGTGTGGCCGTCCACCACCATGCTCATGTTCATCTGGAACAGCGAGCCGCCTTCCGGCACCACCATCATGCGGGTCTGGCGCGCGGCCTCGAGAATCTGCTGGCGTTGATCGCGGCGCGGCTGGTTGTAACTCTTCACCGTACTGGCGCCGCCGGCGCGCAGCCGCTTCAGGTGCGTGAGCGCATCGTCGAGGTTGTTGATCACGGCGGACTCGTTGGCCTTGGCACCGTACAGCACCGCGCCGGTCGAATAGATGCGCGGGCCAACCACTTGCCCGGTGCGCTGCATTTCGCTCTGCGTGTAGATGGTGGCGGTGTCGTTCGAAGGGTCGTGAAGCGTCGTCACGCCAAACGCGAGTGAAGCGTAGTTGACCCAGCTCTGCTGCGGAATCAATCCGCTTTCGCCCATGCTGCCGTGCCAATGCACATCGACCAGGCCGGGGATGATGGTCTTGCCGACGGCGTCAATGGTGCGCGCGCCGGAAGGAACAGCGATGTCGCCGACTTTGCCGATCGCCGTGATGCGATTGCCGGTCACCACAATGCGGCCGTTGTCGATCACTTCATCGCCTTTCATGGTGACAATGCGCGCGCCGGAAATGACGGTGACACCGGACGGTTTGTCGGCGCTGGTCTTAAAGCCTATCTTGATGCCGCTTTCTGCTGGCTTGGGCAAATCCTTTGCGTCCTTCGCCGCTCCCGGCACAAAGGTGAATGCGTCTTTCAGTTCGCGCGTAAACAATTCGTTGCCCAGCGAAAAATGCAGTGCCTGGCTGTTGCCGGCCCAGTGCAGATAGTCGCCCGCGTTCACATCGAGCTGTTTCACCGGCAGCGCATTGGCTTTCGGCCCGATGCTGATGGTCTTGCCCGCCAGCGGCAGCGGCAACACATAGGTGTGGAAGCGTTCGCGGAAAGCGAGCCAGGCGCCGTCGGGCGAGATGGCGTAGTCGTTGGCGAATTCGCCCTTGACGATCGCCTGCTCCTCGGAGCGATCAAGCTTGACGCGGAATAGTTGCGTGGTCCAATCGACCTCGCCGCCGCTGACGCGACGGGTGATGTAGACATAATCGTTATCGGCAGCGAATTGCGGCGCGCGGCCTTCATCGGCAATCAGTCGCGGTGTGCCCTTGCCGTCGGATGCGGTGATGAATATGCCGGCATCGGTCCCCACCCAAGGGCTGGTGAGATAACCGCCGGTGGCGCGCATGTACACCACCGACTTGCCGTCGGGTGAAAACGCCGGCTGCAGATATTTGCCCGGCTCGCGCGTGATGACCGTTTCCTTCCCGGTCTTGATATCCAAGGTGCGGATCGAGCCGAAGCGCTCGTCGTGCCAGGTAACGTAAACCAGGCTTTTGCCGTCGCGTGAAAATCTGGGGAAGAATTCGAAATGCTCGCTTTGCTTGGTCACGCGTTGCGGTGTGCCATTCGGCAAATCGCGCAGGTACAAGTGTCCCAACGCCGAATACACCACCTTGTCACCGGCTGGCGAAACATTCACCCAGCGCAACTGGCGCACATCGAACTGATCGGGTGCGACCTCGGTCGGAAAGCGTATGGCCTTGCGGACGTCGCGCGTGTCCTTCACATGGAACGGGATTTCCTTGGCTGATTTGGCAAACGGATCGACGCGCCATATTTTTCCCTGTGCGGAAACGACGATCTCCCTGCTGCCGGGCATCCACGCGAACGAGGGATACACGCCTTGTATCGCCCACGATTCCTGCATATCGCGCTCCAGCCCATCCCATGCGGCGAATTCTTCACCGGTCGAGAGATCCTTGAGAAATAGTGTGCTCTGGTTGCGCACGCGGCGGACAAACGCGAGATATTTCCCATCCGGTGAGGGCGTGGGCCGGACCGCGCCGCCCGGGCCACTGACCAAGGCGCGGGTTTTGCCTTCGTGCAGATCGCGGCGGAAGATCTGGTAAATCTGGCCATTGGAATTCTTGTTGTATTCGAAGCTGGTCCCTGGCGTGGTGTCCTGCGAATAATAAAGATAGCGGCCGTCGGGTGACAGCGCCGGTTCGCCCAGGTCTTTCTGCCAGTTCGGTTTTTCGTTCAACTGCACACCGCCGCCCTCGACACTGCCGGCGGTGTGGAGCAGCCAGATTTCGCCCGAGCCCAGCGAGCGTGTGCCGGTGTAGTGCTTGCGCGCGGCAATGTACTGGCCGTTCGGATGCCACACCGGATTATTCATGGTGCGAAACGACTCTTTCGACACTTCGCGTGCATTGGTGAGCTTGCCGGTGTCATCGAAATCGGCGACCCAGATATTGTCGGCACCGGCGCCATCGGACATATATGTCAATCGCCTGCCGTCAGGTGAGAAGCGGGCTTGCATCTCCCATGCGATTGAATGCGTCAGCGCTTTCGCCTCGCCACCACTAATTGGCAGCAAATAGAGATCGCCCAGCAGGTCGAACACGATCTGTTTTCCGTCCGGGCTCACGTCCACGCTCATCCAGGTGCCGGTTCGGGTGTCGATGTTGACGGTCGCTTTTTCGCCGGGCGGGTTATTGACGTCCCATTTCTTCTTCTCGGTTTCCTTGGTTTCCTTTGGCGGCTCCTTCGTGGGTTCGTTAGCCCAGGCAGGCAGGCCAAGGACAAGGACAATCAACAGCAAGCGTGCGATCTGCATTCCAGCTCCAAGGACGCGTCAAAAGCGAAGCGCCGATTATTCCACAGCGGCTTCCGGTGAGCCTTCCCGTACAATATCGTCCGTGCAAGGTGCCTCGCGGCGAATGCTGCTCGCGGCGGGGTTAAACGGGAAGCGTGTGACATTCACGCACTGCCCCCGCAACGGTGACGGGTTTGCTCGCAACGGTGGTACCACTGGACGCAACGAAAGGCGTCCGGGAAGGTCGTAGCGAGTGCATGCGGTTTCGCGTGCGAACCCTCAGTCCGGATACCGGCCTCGCATGCCGTTCGATGTTGCTGTTTTCATCGAACGTGCCGGTGTGCCGGGCTGCATGATTGCAGACGGCATGAAGAACCACGTGGCTTGCGGGGACGCTTGCCGCTATTCGAGTCTATTCACACATGAGAACTTTCCGCAAAAACGTATCACCTGCATGGCTGGCGTTGGCCGTGCTGCCCTCACTCGTTTCCACTTCACTGCACGCGCAATCGACCGAGCCGCCCAACCGCCTCGACAATGTGGTCGTCACTGCCACGCGCACTGCGCAATCGCTGGACCAAACGCTGGCACAGGCAACCATCATCACTCGCGATGAAATCGACGCGGCCGGTCTGGCATCGCTGACTGAATTGCTGCAACGCAAAGCCGGCATTGAAATCCGCGCGACCGGCGGCCCGGGGCAACCGTCGAGCGTATTCATCCGCGGCGCCAACAGCGCACACACACTGGTGTTGGTCGATGGCCTGCGTGTCGGCTCATCCAGCTCCGGTTCCACCGCGTTCGAGAATATTCCGCTGGATTTGATCGAGCGGATCGAAATCGTCAAAGGCCCGCTGTCGGGTTTGTACGGCTCGGACGCCATCGGCGGTGTGGTGCAGATCTTTACCCGCAACTCCGACAAACCGCGCCTCACCGCAGCTATCGGTTTCGGCAATGACTCCGCCACCGGTTTCAACACCGGCTTCTCAGTGACCGAAGGCAAGACCGCGCTGACGCTGGATGCGGGCTATCAGCGCACCAAGCCCGGCTCCGCCACCAATCCGGCCGCCGGCTCGTTTACCTTCAACGCCGACAAGGACCCGTACAGCAATACGCACGGGCTGGTGAAACTGACGCATGAGTTGTGGCAGGGCGAGCGTGTAAGTTTCACGGCGTGGCAGTCGCGCGGCAAAACAGATTTCGATGGCGGCCCCGGCGCGGCGGCGATCAACAAGCAGACGCTGAGCGGTTACCAGCTGAGTACGGAAAACAAATTTTCCGGCGAATGGTCGTCGCGCATCGTCCTTGGCCAGACCACCGACGACAGCAGGATCACATCGAGCTTTCCCGACAATTTCAAGACCGAGCAGAACCAGGTCAGCTGGTTCAACGAATTCAAGACCTGGGCGGGCTCGATGAGCGCGGGCGTGGAATGGCGGCAGGAAAAGTTGGCGTCAGATACGCAGTACGACGCGAAGAAACGCGAAACGACTTCGATCTTCGCCGGTTATATGGAAAAGATCGGCCCCGGCCAGTTCGAATTCAATCTGCGCCGCGACGAGGAAGACCAGTTCGGCCGCCGCAATACCGGCTCGGTGTCGTACGGCTACACGCTATCGCAGAATTTGATGGTGTATGCCCGCGCTGGTCATGCTTTCCGCGCGCCCAGCTTCAACGATCTTTACTACCCTGGCTTCAGCAATCCCAATTTGAAACCTGAGCAGAGCGATCAGGCCGAAGCCGGCATCAAATGGCGCAGCAACAATGTGCGCATTGATATTGCCCACTTCGAAAATCGCATCGACGATCTGGTCGTATTCGACACTGCGACCTTCCTGCCGCAGAACCTCAAGCGCGCGCGCATCAAGGGCTGGGAACTGTCGGCTGACACCAGTTTCGTCGGCATGAAGATCAAAGCGGCGCTGACCGTGCAACGGCCGGAAGATCGCGATACGCACAAGCAGCTGCGTTCACGTGCGCGGCAATTCGGTTCGCTCGGCGTGGCAAAAAGTCTCGGCGTCTGGGAAGTCAGCGGCGATGTGGTCGCCAGCGGCCATCGCTTTGATTCCAGCAATGAATCCGCTGCGACACGCATGAGCGGCTATGCGCTGTTGAACGCCAACCTGCGTTACCGCATCGACAAAACCTGGAGCATCGAGCTGGTCGGGCAGAACTTGACCGACAAGAAATACGAGCTCGCGCAGGGCTACAACACGCCGGGGCGGTCGCTGTTCCTGAATGTGCGGGCGGTGGCGTTCTAGCCTGCGTATTGAAGTAAAACTCCAGCACTGGTGCGGCGTTTCAGGTGTTTATGGCCTGGAAGGTGCGCCGGTGCTGGAGTTTTTGACGCACCAACTTCAAATGTTCGTCATTCCCGCGCAGGCGGGAATCCAAGTGTTCTTTTGTTCGATGTGCAAACGAAATTGGATTCCCGCCTGCGACCGACGGAAGTCCCCTGTTTGGGACGCGGGAATGACGGTGACTATTGCTGTCTCGCGCAAGACACTCAATACGTCATGCAAGCCGCATTCAATATGCCCGCCGCGACAGAAATCGAGCCGAGGAAAAATCCCGACGCCTGCTTGCCGGCCGGAATATCGACCGCAATGGTCGGCAGCGCCATGCGCGCGATGACGAACACGAGCAACTGAACCAGCAGCGCGATCGTGCCCCAGATGGCGGTGTCGATCGGGTTGACGCCGTATTCGACCGCGTTGGCCAGCGGGATCGCCATGCCGATGATGGTGCCGGAGAGGCTGAACGAGGCCGCCATATTGCCTTCGCGAATCAGTGCGACTTCGCGATACGGCGTGATCTTGACGTAGATGGCGATGAACGCCGCCAGCAGCACGGCGGTGATGGCGAGGTAAATGAGGAAGTCGTCGAAGCCGCCGAACGATTCGAGGATTTGGTATTTGGTCATGGGGTTTCCTTTGTTGGCTGCTTAAACAAAATAATGGGGTAAAAACCGGCTGGTGTTCTTGGTGACAGGCGATTCATCCTCGCGAATGCCGATGCCGGCGGGTTCATCGCCGATGATCCAGCTGCCGATCACGGTGTGGCTGCCGTCATACACCGGTAGCGGGTGATAGGCCTGGTAGACAAAACCTTCGGCGCCGTATTCGCCGGGGATGGCGATCTCGCCCTTGTCGGTGGTGATGGTGACGTTGGCGCCTTCGCGCGACAGGATCGGTTTCTTCACAAAGTCGGTGGCGAATTTCTGCGGCTCGTAGAACGCCGGCAGCAGATTGGGATGCCCGGGAAACAGCTCCCACAGCACCGGCAGGATGGCCTTGTTCGACAGCAGCATCTTCCACGCCGGTTCGATCATGCGCATCGGGTTGTCGATCAGGTTGCGGCCGAACGCCTCGCGCACCATCCATTCCCATGGGTAGAGTTTGAACAGCGTCTTGATTTCGTTGCTCGCTTCATCGGCAAAACGCTTGGCGACGGCATCCCAGCCGATATCGCCGACATCGATGAACCTGGCATCAATGCCGCCCTGCATCGCGACATCGCGCAAATATTCGAGATTGCCGACGTCTTCTTCGCTGTTGGCAATGCAGGCGAAGTGCACGGTTTTCGACGGCAATTCCTCGCCGATTTCTTTCCAGCGCTCGATCATTTTTTCGTGGATCGAATTGAATTGGTCGGCGCGCGGCTGCTTCGGCATCACCACTTCCTGCAGCCAGTACCACTGCGCCACGCTGGCTTCGATCAGTGAAGTCGGCGTGTCGGCGTTGTACTCCAGCATCTTCGGCTCGCCGCGGCCATCCCAGGAAAAATCGAAGCGGCCGAATAGCGTGCATTCATCATCGTTCCATGAGCGCTCGATCAGCGGCACGTATTCAGGCGGAATGGCGAAGCGCTCGTAGCTGCCGCTGTCGATCACATGCTCAGCCGCTTTCACACACATTTCGTGCAGCTCACTGGTGGCTTCTTCCAGCGTGTCGATCTCGGCTGACGTGAATTCGTAGCAGTTGCGTTCGTCCCAATAGATGCCGTCGATGGAATGGAACGAAAAGCCCAATTCCTCCATCTTTTGCGGCCAATCTGGCCGCGGCATCATGTCCAGTCGTTTCATGGCTCGCTATACAAAATGGTCTGGCCCAGCCGAATGTATGGGCAAAGGGTGTACTGCTGTTTGCCCACAACTCAGCCCGATGACGAATGGCCGCTGGAGCCGAACCCGCCGCGGCTGGTGGTCGAGGAGCCAATTGCCCGGCTGCTGCTGCTGCGTGCCGAAGATGTGCTGCTGCCACTGTAGGTATACGGCCGCCCGTAGTAATGCGTGGTGCCACCGTGGCCAGTAGGCCGGTCGTAGGCGGGCTCGCAATCGGTGGGTGTATTACCCCAGTCGGCGAGGCAGTCCGCCTTGCTGGCGTAAACGTCGCGGCGGACTTCCTCTTTGGAGCAGCCGCTCAATCCTGCCGTGAGTGCTGCAGCCCCGATCAACACCAGCGTCACGCTGGAACTGGATTTTCTGATGCGCTTCAACATTTCCCGGCTTTCGAAATGTGACAAAACCTTATCTTAGCCCAAGCCGCCGCGTACGTACTCGGGCAATGCCAGCATCGCGGTATGCATATCGCCGTTGTAGAACTGGCGCGAACCGACACCGCACACTTTCAGACGGGCATCCACGTCGGCAGCGGATAGATTTCGCGGATCGAGTTGGTCTGAAGCGGACGCGAATCCCCAGGTCGCGCCGTACATGGGAATGTGCACGAACCATGGAACAACATGCGTGAACAGGTTGCGCAGATTGGCGATGCTGCTTTTCACACGATCCGGATGCGAAAACGGCGAGCCAATATGCAGCACCAATGTGCCGCCGACGTTGAGCGCGCGTTTGCAACCGGCATAGAACGTTTGTGTGTACAGCGCTTCGGCCGGGCCGATAGGGTCGGTGAGGTCGAGGTAGATAAGGTCGAAGCGCTGGCCCGATTCGCGCACAAAGGCCATGCCATCGCCGATGCGAATCTCCACGCGTGGATCGTCGAATGCGCCGCGATGCACCGAAGCAAAGTGCTTTTTTGACATTTCGATCACACCGGCGTCGAGTTCGGCCAGCACCACACGCTCGACAACGGGATGTTTCAGGATTTCTTCCAGCGAGCCACCATCGCCGCCACCGATGATCAATACATCGCGCGGCGCCGGATGCGCAATCGCCGCCGGATGGATCAGGTTCTCGTGATAGAAAAACTCATCGCGCTCGCTGACCATGTTGGCGCCATCGATACGCATCAGCTTGCCGAGGTCGGGCGTATCAAACACCTCGATCAGTTGAAATGGCGTTTTCAGTGAGTCAACCAGCGTGCCGTCGAAATAAACGCCAGCACCGGCGGTGAGCTTTTCATCCAACCGCATGACGGGCCAGAAGTCAGGCAGCTTTGGTGGCAAGCGCGACGGGAACAGCGACCGGCAAATTGCGACCGCGCCAGATGTGGTCACTCATTACATCCGCTGGTTTCAGCGCGTCAATCAGCGTCTGGTAGAGCTTCTCGGCTTTTTTGCTGTTGTCGGCGGTGACATTGCAGACGTACACATCCAGTGTTGCCTGCTGGCGCTCGGGCCAGGTGTGGATGGCGAGATGCGATTCGGCCAACACCACGGCGCCGGTCGCGCCGCCCACCTGCGTCTCGTCGAAGCCGTCGAATTGGTAGAAATGCTCGCCCAGCACCGAAAGTCCAGCGGTTTCGCAGGCCTTGATGCACAAAAGACGCAGTTTCTTGGCGGAAACGAGGTAATCGCCCGGTGCGCAGTTGTACAGATCGCCGATGATGTGCAGGCCTTTCATGGCGTCACTCCCTGTTTGGTTTACTTGCGCATTTTTATTTGCACAACTCCCCGCACAAACGGCGCGGGAACACAGGCTAAATTATAATCTGCGCTCCCTCCCACCGCTCTTCTGCTTTCCTCCCGAAAATGACTGCCACCGCCCCGGTTTCACGCTCCGAACTCGCCAACGCCATTCGCGCCCTTTCCATCGACGCCGTGCAGAAGGCCAATTCCGGCCATCCCGGCGCGCCCATGGGCATGGCGGAAATCGCCGAATCGCTGTGGCGCGGCCACCTGAAGCACAACCCGAAGAATCCGCTGTGGGCCGACCGGGACCGCTTCGTGCTGTCCAATGGTCACGGTTCCATGCTGCTGTATTCGCTGCTACACCTGACGGGCTACGATCTGCCGCTGGATGAACTGAAGAATTTCCGCCAGCTGCATTCCAAGACCGCCGGCCATCCCGAATACGGCATCACGCCGGGCGTGGAAACCACCACCGGCCCATTGGGTCAGGGCTTGGCGAACGCAGTCGGCATGGCGCTGGCCGAGCGCGAACTGCGCTTCGCGTTCAACAAGAAAGATTTCTGCATCGTCGACCATTTCACCTATGTGTTCATGGGCGACGGCTGCCTGATGGAAGGCATCTCGCACGAAGCCTGCTCGCTGGCCGGCACACTGGGCCTGGGCAAGCTGATCGGTTTCTACGATGACAACGGCATTTCCATCGACGGCCACGTCGAGGGCTGGTTCAAGGACAACACACCGATGCGCTTCGCGGCTTACGGCTGGCACGTCATCCCGAATGTGGACGGCCACGATGTAGCGCAGGTCGATGCCGCGATCAAGGAAGCGAAGTCTGTGACCGACAAACCCTCGCTGATCTGCTGCAAGACCGTGATCGGCAAGGGCTCGCCCAACAAGGCCGGCACGCACGATGTGCACGGCGCGCCGTTGGGCGACAAGGAAATCGTCGCCACGCGCGAAGCGATCGGCTGGAAACATGCCGCGTTCGAAATCCCGAAGCCGATCTACGATGCGTGGGATGCGACACAAAAAGGCGAAGCTCTCGAAGCGCAATGGAACGCGACTTTCGCTGCCTATGAAAAACAATTTCCCGAACTGGCCGCCGAATTCAAGCGCCGCATGGCGGGCGAGCTGCCGGCCAATTTTGCCGGCACCGTCGGCACGCTGATGGCGAAGGTGAATGAGAAAGGCGAAACCGTTGCCACCCGCAAAGCATCGCAGATCGCCATCGAAGGTCTGGCCCCGGTGCTACCCGAATTCATCGGCGGCTCGGCCGATCTCACGGGTTCCAACCTCACCAACTGGAGCGGCACCAAAGCACTCACGCCAACGTCTGGCGGCAACTACATTTACTACGGCGTGCGCGAATTCGGCATGACCGCGATTGCCAACGGTCTCGCGCTGCACGGTGGCTTCATTCCCTATCACGCTACCTTCCTGACATTCAGCGATTACTCGCGCAATGCCCTGCGGATGGCGGCGCTGATGAAGATCCGCAATATCTGCGTGTTCACGCACGATTCCATCGGCCTGGGCGAAGATGGCCCCACGCATCAATCGGTCGAGCACGTTTCCTCGCTGCGCCTGATTCCCAACATGGACGTATGGCGTCCCTGCGATACGGTGGAAGCAGCCGCGGCCTGGACGCGCGCGGTACAGCGCAAGGACGGCCCGACCTGCCTCATCTTCTCGCGGCAGAATTCGGCGTTCCAGAAACGCAGCGGCGAAGCCTTGGCTGCGGTGGGTCGCGGCGGCTACATTCTTTCCGAAGAGGGTGGTCGTCTCAAAGCAGTGTTGATCGCCACCGGCACCGAAGTGCCGATCGTGATTGAAGCGCAGAAGCTGCTGGCCGAGGAAGGCATTCACGCCCGCGTAGTGTCGATGCCCTCGACATTCGTGTTCGACAAGCAGGATGCCGCCTATCGCAACGAAGTGCTGCCGCGCAATGTGCCGCGCGTGGCGATCGAAGCCGGCGTCACTGATTACTGGCGCAAGTATGTCGGGCTGGAAGGTGTGGTGATCGGCATCGACACCTTCGGCGAATCGGCACCGGCGGGCGTGCTGTACAAGCATTTCGGCATTACGGCGGATGCGGTGGTGAAGGCGGTGAAGTCGCGTATCTAGACCAAGCGCACATCCAGCGAAAAGCATGAAAACTCCAGCACTGGTGCGGTTTTCGGAGCAAAAATTCCTGATACGCCGCGCCAGTGCTGGAGTTTTGTTTTCTGAATGTCATGTGTGTGCCCAAGGGGACGGGGGTACATGAGGGTTCTCGTCACCGGTGCCACCGGCCGTGTCGGACGAGCCATTCACGTGCGCTTGTCGCGTGAACACGACGTTGTCGGGCTTGATCGCGCACCATCATCTACAGCGGACCTGATCGGCGATCTCTGCGACAGCGCGTTGATCGAGCGAGCGCTATCAGGTGTCGATGCCGTCATTCACGCCGCCGCGTTGCACGCGCCACATGTGGGGTTGCTGCCGGACAGCGAATTCGAGCGAATCAACGTCAATGCCACTCGCTTGCTATATGAGGCCGCACGACGCCACGGTGTAAAACACTTTGTGTTCACCAGCACTACCGCGCTCTATGGCAAAGCGGCCACACCAGAAAATGCAGCGGGTTGGGTCACTGAAGCTTTGCAGCCGCAACCGAAATCCATCTACCACCGCACCAAGCTCGCCGCTGAGGATTATCTGAAAAACGCCGCTGAGCAAGGCGGTCCACCTGTGACGATACTTCGCATGTCGCGCTGCTTTCCCGAGCCTGCTCCGCTGATGGCTGCCTATCGCCTGCATCGCGGCGTTGATGCGCGGGATGTGGCTTCAGCGCATGAATTGGCGTTGAAGCCCTTCAATCAACCGCATCGCACTTACGTCATTTCCGGCGCAACGCCGTTTCTGCCTGAAGATACGGCAGCCCTGTTAAGCGACGCACCCTCAGTGCTGAAAATGAGAGCGCCGCAACTGGTTGAAGCCTTTGCACGCCGTGGTTGGCCATTGCCAGCGTCGATCGATCGTGTCTACGTCAGCGCGCGCGCCGAAGCCGAGCTTGGCTGGCAGCCGCGTTACGGTTTCGAGGAAGTGCTGGACATGTACGATGAAGAGTGGGCGGAAGTGTTGCCGCCGAAAAACTACCGCTCGCGGGAGGAATAGAGTCGGTTACTCCGCCGACAACTTCCGCTCCCGTATCAGCGCATGCCAGAACGCCGTCTCCTTCTGCAGGAAGGTAGCAAGCGACGCGCCATCGCCAGGCAATACCTCAAGCCCGAAGTCTTCGAGTTTCGATTTCAGTTCGGGTGACCTGATCGCCTTGTTCATTTCCACGCCAAGCCGCGACACCACATCGGCCGGTGTCCCCTTCGGTACGAACAACGCCTGCCATGCTGCGACTTCAAAGTCTTTCACCCCCAGCTCATCCAGCGTCGGCACCTCGGGCAACGAAGGTATGCGTTTCTTTGACATCACGGCCAACGCGCGCACCTTGCCGCCGCGAATCTGCGGCAGTCCTGCCGCGGTGTCGAGCACGATGATCGGTACCTGTCCCGCGATCACGTCCTGCAATGCCGGTGCAGTACCGCGATAGGGCACATGCAGCAGGTCGATCTGCGTGCGGTGCTTCAACAACTCCATCGCCAGGTGATGCGGCGAACCGACGCCGGGTGAGGCGTAGCTCCATTTGCCGGGCGTTTTCTTCATCTCCTCCAGCCACTGCCGGCCGCTGGAAAATCCGGCCGCGGGATTGACCGCGATGATGAGCGGGAAGCGCGCCATGAACCCGATCGGTGCAAAATCCGTTGGCGTGTACGGCAGCTTTTTGTACATCGCTTCATGGAACACCATCGCGCCGTTGTCGCCGGTCAGCAGGGTGTAGCCGTCGGCGGGTGACTTGGCGGCGTTGTCAGTGCCGATGATGCCTGCGGCGCCGGGGCGGTTGTCGATGACGATGCTCTGGCCCAGTTGCTTGCCCAGCGAGGGCGCCAGCGTACGGGCGAGAAAATCCGAGCCGCCGCCGGCGGGGTAGGCCACCACCCAGCGGATCGGTTTGGCCTCCGGCCAAGCTTGTGCCGAAGCCGGCGTGATGCCGATTAACAAAAGCGTCGTGGTTATCGCGAACAGCGGGCGGACAAATTGGCGCATGTTTTCTGGCGGGAAAAAGAAGATGAGGAGATAGTGGCATCTTAGCCAATTCGCCCCCGCAGCACGATACACGCCGCGGTCTTGCAAACCTTTGCAGTCACTTTGCGGTCAGGAGAGGAATTGCATGGCAAACTTGCGGTCAATCTAGTGCTTTCCACTACTTTCTGACATAAACAGATGCGATACCTGTCTGACAGTTTCCGCATGCGGCTGGTGCTGCTGTTTGGCGGCCTGACGCTGCTGATCGGCCTGCCGGCCTATTGGTACGTGGACAAGGTGTTCGCCGCGCAGTTGGTGGTGGAGCGCGGCAACTCGCTGCGTGACCTCGCCACGGCGGTATCGGCGGTGGTGGCCGAGAATATCCGCGAACGGCAGCGCGAGATCGATCTTTTGGCGCAGACGCCGCTCTACCGCCGTTCGCCGCTGGATAGTGCCGATGTGATGAAAAGCCTGGAGCGCGTGCAGCGTTCCTATCCGTACTACACCTGGATTGGCGTGGCCGATGCGGAAGGCAAGGTGCAATCGGCGACCAAGGGCATGCTGGCCGGGCTCAGCGTGGCCAAGCGGCCGTGGTTTATCAATGGCCTGCAAGGCTCGTTCATCGGCGACCTGCACGAGGCGGTGCTGCTGGCCAAACTAATCCCGCAAGACCCCGGGCGCGGGCCGATGCGCTTTATCGATTTCGCCGCGCCGGTATATGACGACCAGGGCCGCCTGCGTGGTGTGCTGGGCGCGCACGCCGAGTGGCGCTGGGCCACCGACGTGATCAACGTGATGATGCCGCGCAACGCCGCGTCAACACGGCTGGAGATATTCATCGTCAATCGCGATGGCGCGATCATCTACCCCGAAGGCGGCGAAGGGCTGCGTCCCCAACGCCTGCCGGCCACCGCCGATACGACACGCGCGTTCTCCCTCGACAACTGGGGCACGGAAACCGGCTATGTCACCGCCGTGGTGCCGGTGCGTGAATTGTTGCCGGACAAGCCGGTGTCGTGGCGCATTGCCGTGCGCCAGCCCGCCAGCGAAACGCTGGCTGCGGTCGATGCGCTGCAGCGCGCGATGCTGATTTTTGCCGCGGCCGCCATCGTCATTCTGCTGCTGCTGACTTTCTGGGCGGCGTCGATACTGAGCCGGCCGCTGGAGCGCCTGGCGAAGCAGGCCAAGCGCATCGAGCAGGGTGATGAGGGTGCCTCGCTGGAAATTTCCACCGATGTGAGCGAGCTCCGCAACCTGACCGATGCCCTGCGCGGCATGACCTGGAAGCTGATCCGGCGCCGCGAGGCACTGGCCGAAAGCAACCAGCAGCTCGAACACAAGGTCAGCGAACGCACTGCCGAGCTGGCCGCCGTCAATGCGCAACTGCGGTTGCAAGCGCGGCGCGATGCGCTCACCGGGCTCGACAACCGGCTGGCGGTCAACGAGCGATTGCATGACGAATTCCTGCGCATGAAACGCACAGCGCGGCCTTATGCCGTGCTGCTGATGGATATCGACTATTTCAAGCGCATCAACGATACCCATGGCCACGCGGTTGGCGACGAAGTGCTGGTTGCCGTCGCGCAACTGCTGAAAGCCTCGCTGCGTGAGAGCGATTTTGTCGCCCGCTACGGCGGCGAGGAGTTCATCGCGCTGCTGGTCGAGACCGATGCCCGCCACGCCGCGCAGGTGGCGGAAAAAATCCGCGCCGTGATCGCCGCCGCGAAACTGTCCACGGTCGGGCACATCACCATCAGCATCGGCTTGGCGATGGCGACGCTGGACGATGCCGATGAAGACGAATCGGTGCGTGACGCGGATCATCACCTGTACGAAGCCAAGCGCGCCGGGCGCAACCAGGTGGTGACCAGCCACATGCCTGTGCCGGCGGAGTGAGATCGCCCAAGCCCTTGCCAGCCGCTCGGCGCCTGTCAGGAATCGCCGCCGCAAGCGACCAATAAGTCGGCGCATCCGCGTCTGTCATCTCGACGTAATAGCGGTTCCCGACTATCATTTCCTCAACTCCCGACGAGCCTCCTCATGCATCAAACCCTGCACCTGATGAAATCGCGCGGCTTCCCGCATTTGCGTCGCAAGGCGCTGGATACGCTGCAAGTGAACCTGGGCTACAAGTGCAACCAGGCCTGCTTCCACTGCCACGTCAACGCCAGCCCGGATCGCAAGGAGATGATGTCGTCGGACACCATCGACGACGTGATCGCCTTCATGCGCGCGTCGAAAGTCTCGCTGCTCGATCTCACCGGTGGTGCACCCGAGCTGAACGAGCACTTTCGCCGGCTGGTGGTGGCCGCGCGCGAGCAGGGTGTACGCGTGATCGACCGCTGCAATCTCACCATTCTGGAAGAGCCCGGTCAGGAAGATCTGGCCGATTTTCTTGCCGCGCAAGGCGTGGAGGTAACCGCTTCGCTGCCCTGTTATTCGCAGGAGAATGTGGACAAGCAGCGCGGCGAAGGTGTGTTCGAAAAATCCATTGCCGGACTGAAGAAACTTAACGTACTGGGCTACGGCCAACCCGGCAGCGGGCTCGTGCTGAACCTGGTGTTCAATCCGCAGGGACCGAAGCTGCCACCGCCGCAGGAAGCGCTTGAAGCCGATTACCACCGCTTGCTGAAGGAAAACTTCGGCATCGTCTTCAATCATCTGTTCACCATCACCAATATGCCGATCCAGCGCTTCGGCTCCACGCTGGTGTCGAAGGGGCAATTCGAGGGCTACATGGATTTGCTGGTGGCCAATTTCCAGGCGCACAACCTGGATAGCGTGATGTGCCGCTCGCTGATCTCGATCGATCACGAAGGCTATGTCTACGACTGCGATTTCAACCAGATGCTGGGGCTGCCGCTGAATCACGGCGGACGACTGAAAACCCATCTGCGCGATCTGATGGCCGTCGATCTCACCGGCAATGCGATCGTGGTGAAGGATCATTGCTACGGCTGCACGGCGGGACAGGGTTCGTCCTGCGGCGGTGCGCTCGACGGCGAAGGCAAGGCGACTGCCGCACTGGCTGCGGCGGAATGAGTTTTGGCGGCGTCGGGATAGCAAATTCCAGCACTGGCGCGGCTTTCCAGCCACTTTTGGCTTGGAAGCCGCGCCAGTGCTTGAGTTTTACTTCAAATATCGCCGTCATTCCCGCGTCCCAAACAGGGGACTTCCGTTGGTCGCAGGCGGGAATCCAATTTTCCTTGATGAACTTGGATTCCCGCCTGCGCGGGAATGACGGCGATATGCAGGCGGCCAACGCATGACCCCTGGCCGCTCCTGTCCGCTCAGCTATCGCTATTCCCCCACCGTGTTCCGGCGCGAAGCCGATATCCGCGCGGAAACCATCTACGTCATCGGAGGCCTTTACGGCAACGTGCCGGCGCTGGAAGCGATCCTCGATTTGGCCATGAACGAAATGGCCGAACCCACGCTGGTGTTCAACGGCGATTTCAACTGGTTCAACGTCGATGACGAAAGCTTCGATGCGATCAATCGCGTCGTGCTGCAGCACGTGGCGCTGCGCGGCAACGTCGAGACCGAGCTGGCGGCCGATGCCGACGAGGCCGGCTGTGGCTGTGCCTATCCGGACTATGTCGACGATGCCGATGTCGAGCGCTCGAACGAAATCATGCGCCGCTTGCGGGCCACTTCGCGACGGCATAACGCACTCGCCGCCCGCGTCACGGCGCTGCCAATGCACGCCGTTGCACAGGTCGGATCGCAACGCTTCACCATCGTCCATGGCGATGCCGAATCGCTGTCCGGCTGGCGCTTCGCGCACGATTTTCTGCATGAACAGGAAAACGTCGCCTGGCTGCAGCAAATTTGCCGCGAAGCAAACCTGCTGGGCTTTGCCTCCAGCCACACCTGTCTGCCCACCTTCCGCCGCTTCCGTGACGGCGAGAAAAAACACATTGTGATCAACAACGGCGCCGCCGGCATGCCGAATTTTTCGCACACCCAATATGGCCTCATCACGCGGCTGTCGATTCATCCGGCTGTGGATGGGCTTGCACAATATGGTGACGTGATCGAGGGTGTGCACATCGACGCCATTCCGGTGCATTACGATGCGGCGCGGTTCGAACGCGACTTCCTTGCCAACTGGCCGGCGGGCTCGCCGGCACACGCGTCGTATTTCAAGCGCATCAGCGAAGGCCCGGCCTATGCCGCCCCGCATGCGCTGGGGCTGGTGCGCGCGCCCTCTGTCTGCGCCTGACCGGCGGCAACACTTGCCGTTGTCACACGCCGGGTATACCTTGCCGACTGGCTTTGAACTTGCTTCATCGAAATAGTTGTCATAGTTGTAATGCGCTCCTCATTCATGCGACGAAAGCCCGGTATGAAGAAAAAATCTCCCACCCCCAATCGCACAGTGAGCCGACCGCGTAGCACCGAGCCGGCGACAAAAACCATCAACCTCGCACTCCAGGGCGGCGGCGCGCACGGCGCCTTTGCCTGGGGCGTGCTGGATTATCTGCTGGAGGACGGCCGCTTGAAATTCGAGGGCGTCTCCGGCACCAGTGCCGGCTCGATGAACGCAGTGGTGCTGGCATATGGCCTGCATGTCGGTGGCGCCGACGAGGCGCGTGCGGCGCTGGCGCGCTTCTGGCAGGCGGTGTCGGAAGCGGGCGACCGTTATTCGCCGCTGAAGGCGATGCCGTGGGAAGACCCGAGCCGCCACTGGAACAACGACGAGAGTTTTGCGTTCCAGTTTTTCAAGACGCTGACGAACACTTTTTCGCCCTATCAACTCAACCCGAACAATTTCAATCCGCTGAAAGACATCCTCGAACAGCAGATTGATTTTGACAGTCTCCGAACCTGCACGAAAACCAAGCTGTTCCTCTCGGCGACCAGCGTACAAAGCGGCAACGTGAAAGTGTTCAACACCAACGAAGTCACCGCCGACGCGGTGATGGCCTCGGCCTGCCTGCCGTTCATGTACCAGTCGGTGTTCATCGACGGCGAACCGTACTGGGACGGCGGCTACATGGGTAACCCGTCGCTGTTTCCGCTGTTCTACAACACCGACGCACGCGATGTGCTGATCGTGCATATCAATCCGATCAAGCGTGAGGGAAATCCCACCACGCAGCACGAGATCGAGGACCGGGTAAATGAGCTGAGTTTCAATTCCTCGCTGATCAAGGAGCTGCGTGCGGTTGCTTTCGTGCAAAAGCTGCTGGACGAGGGCTGGTTGAAGCCGGAATTCCGCGATCAGATGAAATACGTACTGATCCATTCGCTGCGGGCCGATGTGGTTTTGAAGGATCTGTCGACCGCGTCCAAGCTCAACACCGACTGGGCGTTTCTGCTCAACTTGCGTGATCGCGGTCGCGCCGCCGCAGCGCAATGGCTGGCCGACAATTACGACGACGTCGGCAAACGGCAGACGGTGGACCTGCGCGCCGAATTTTTGAACAGCGGCAGTGAAATGAAAGAGTCGGTCATTCCGACCAAACCGGTGCGCGCACCGGCGCGTCGCAAATAGCCGCACATCCGCACGTCGCGTAACGCCGTATCGGTTTCACCTTCAGGGAAGTGTCATGAATAAAAGCAAAGTCATTCTGGTCCTCGTTATCGCCGCGCTGATCGCCGCCGCGTTCCATTTCGATCTGGGCCAATACCTCACGCTCGAATACCTCAAATCGCAGCAGGCGGCATTGGAGGCTTACTATCAGGCCAACCCGGTGCAGACCATCGCCGGTTTCATGGCGTTCTATATCGCCGCCATTGCGCTGTCGTTTCCCGGTGCCACGCTGCTGACGCTGCTGGCGGGCGCGATCTTCGGTCTTATCGGCGGCACCATCATCGTTTCCTTTGCCTCCAGTATCGGCGCCACACTGGCCTTCCTGGTGTCACGCTTTGTACTGCGCGATTCGATCGAGGCCAAGTTCGGCGACAAGCTGGCCGCCATCAACGCGGGGGTCGAGAAGGAAGGCGGCTTCTATCTCTTCACACTGCGGCTGGTTCCCGCCTTCCCGTTCTTCCTCATCAATCTGGTGATGGGGCTGACCAAGATGAAGGCCTGGACGTTTTACTGGGTGTCGCAGCTTGGCATGCTGCTTGGCACCATCGTCTATGTGAATGCGGGAAAGCAGTTGTCGCAACTCACGTCATTGAAAGGCATTCTCTCGCCGGGACTGATCGGTGCATTCGTGGCGCTGGGCATCCTGCCGATCATCGCCAAGAAAATCATCGACGGCATCAAGTCACGCAAGATTTATGCGAAGTGGAAGGACAAAAAACCATCGCACTACGATCGCAACGTGGTGGTGATCGGCGGTGGTTCGGCTGGTTTGGTGACGGCCTATATTTCCGCCGCAGTGAAAGCCAAGGTCACGCTGGTTGAGCGCCACCAGATGGGCGGCGATTGCCTCAATACCGGCTGCGTGCCGTCGAAAGCATTGATCCGCTCGGCCAAATTGCTGAGCCATATGCAGCGCTCGAAAGAATTCGGCATTGCCTCCGCCACCGCGCAATGGGACTTCGCCGAAGTCATGGAACGGGTGCAGCGGGTGGTGAGCGAGGTCGAGCCGCACGACTCGGTGGAACGCTATACCGGGCTGGGTGTGGATTGCGTGAAAGGCACGGCAAAAATTCTCACGCCGTGGGAAGTCGAGATCACCAAGGAAGATGGCAGCAAGCAGAAGCTGACCACCAAGAACATCGTCATCGCCGCCGGTGCGCGGCCGTTCGTGCCGCCGATCCCCGGTTTGGCGGAAGTCAACCCGTTGACCTCGGACACCATCTGGAATATCCGCAAGCTGCCCAAGCGCTTGGTGGTGCTGGGTGGCGGGCCGATCGGTTGCGAACTCACGCAGTGCTTCGCCCGCTTCGGCGCGAACGTGACGCAGGTGGAGATGCTGCCGCGCATCATGATCCGCGAAGACGCCGAAGTCTCGGCGATGGTGGAAGCCAAATTCCGCGCCGAGGGCGTGAATGTGCTGACGGCACATAAGGCGCTGAGGGTGATTCAAGAAGGTGGCGAGAAAATCCTTGTCGTCGAACACGAGGGCCAGGAAAAGAAAATCGCCTTCGACGAAATTCTCTGTGCCGTCGGACGCATTGCCAATACCACCGGCTATGGCTTGGAAGAGCTCGGGATCCCGGCAAAAAAGGTGGTGGAGACCAACGAATACCTGGAAACGATTTACCCCAATATCTTCGCCTGCGGCGATGTGGCGGGGCCGTTCCAGTTCACCCACACCGCCTCGCATATGGCGTGGTACTGCGCGGTCAATGCGCTGTTCGGCAAGTTCAAGAAATTCAAGGTCGATTATTCCGTGGTGCCGTGGGCCACTTTCACCGAGCCGGAGGTCGCGCGTGTCGGTTTGAACGAACAGGAAGCGAAGGAAAAGGGCATCGCGCACGACGTGCACGTGTACGGCATCGACGATCTCGACCGCGCCATTGCCGACAGCGAAGCGCACGGCATGGTCAAGGTCATCACGGCCAAGGGCAAGGACAAGATCCTTGGCGCCACCATCGTCGGCGAGCACGCGGGCGACCTGCTGGTGGAATTCGTCGCCGCGATGAAGCACGGCTTCGGCCTGGAAGGCATTCTTGGCACCATCCACACCTACCCGACCTGGGGCGAGGCCAACAAATACGCAGCCGGCGTGTACAAGCGTTCCACCGCGACCGTGAGCAAGCTCGCTGTTGGTCAAGCGCTGAACGACTGGACGCGCGGTGACGGCAGCCTGGGCACGGTGCTCGGTGCTGCAGCCAAGCTGGTCGTTTCGCCGGACAACACGCCCGCTTATCCCAAGCAGCCGGCACATCACTAACGTACAGGTATTCCCATGAAAAAACTCATCCTCGCTTTCGCCAGCCTGCTGTTTGCTTCGCAGGCTTCTGCGCAAACCTTCGATCATTCGCATGCTGCGTTCACCACGTTGCTGAAAAAGCACGTGGTGGTGATCGATGGCGGCAAATCGTCCAAAGTGAAATACGCGGAGCTCAAGAAAGAGCAGCCGCAATTGAAGGCTTATCTCGACAGCTTGTCGAAAGTCACTGCGACGGAATTCAACGGCTGGAGCAAACCGCAGCGCATGGCGTTCCTGATCAACGCCTACAACGGCTACACGCTGGAACTGATCCTGCAGAACTATCCGGTGAAATCGATCAAGGACATCGGCGGTGTGTTCGACAATCGCTGGAAACGCAAATTTTTCAAACTGCTCGGCGAAGATTCATTTCTCGACAAAATCGAGCACGATACGCTGAGAAAACCCGGCGCTTACAACGAGGTGCGCGTGCACTATGCGGTGAACTGCGCATCCATCGGCTGCCCGGCGTTGCGCGAGGAAGCCTTCACCGCCGACAAGCTGGGCGCGCAGCTGGAAGAGCAGGCGGTGCGTTTCCTGTCCGACCGCTCGCGCAATCGTTACGCCAATGGCAAGCTCGAAGTGTCGAACATCTTCAACTGGTTCAAGGAAGACTGGGCTGCGGGCTACACCGGCTTTGATGGCAAGACGCCGGCGATCAAATCGCGCGAAGAATATTTCGCACGTTATGCGAAGCAGCTGAGCGACAGCGCGGCCGACCAGCAGGCGATTGCCGGTGGCAAGGCGCCGATATCGCACCTGGACTACGACTGGAATTTGAACGGGGCCAACTAACCCGCAAATCGGGATCAAGCTCCAGCACTGGCGCGGCTCACCGAGCATTATTGGCCTGCGAGCCGCGCCAGTGCTGGAGTTTCTTTGATCGGTCTTGCGCGATACCCGCCGCTAGAATCTCTCCATGCGGCTCTCCATCATCATTCCGGCGCTAAACGAAGCCGCCAATATCGAAGCCACGCTGGCACCCTTGCAGCCGATGCGCGCGCGCGGCGTTGAAGTAATCGTGGTCGATGGCGGCAGTGACGACGACACCCCGGCACGAACGGCGCCCCTAGTTGACCGCGTGATGATGCTGGCGAGAAGCGATAGCGGCCGCGCGCGGCAGATGAATGCCGGTGCCGGTGTTGCCACCGGCGATGCCATGCTCTTCCTGCATGCCGATTCGCTGTTGCCGCCAAACGCCGACGAATTGATCAGCGAAGCGCTGTCACGGCCACGCAAAAGCTGGGGCCGCTTCAACGTCGTCATCGACGGCGGGCATTTCATGTTTCCCGTCATCGCCTGGTTCATGAATCATCGCTCGTGCCTGACCGGCATCGCCACCGGCGATCAGGGCATGTTCGTTTCGCGACAGGCGTTCGAGGCACTCGGCGGTTTTCCCGATCAGCCGCTGATGGAGGATGTGGAACTGTCTGATCGTTTGCGCCGCCAATCCGGCCCGGTGTGCGTATCGGCGGCGAAAATAAAAACCTCGGGACGGCGCTGGCAGAAGCACGGCGTGTGGCGCACCATTGTCCTGATGTGGCGGCTGCGCTGGCAATATCATCGCGGTGCCAGTGCCGCGAGCATTCATCGTGCCTACTATGGAAAATAATGCCGTCCTGATTGTGTTTGCCAAGGCGCCGGTGCCGGGCGAGGTGAAGACGCGGCTCGCGCCGGCGCTGGATGCGGAAACGGCGGCGCTGCTGCATGCAGCGCTGGTCGAACGTGCATTGGTGATTGCACAAAAAAGTGGCATCGAACAAATCGAACTCTGCTGCGCACCGGATAGCACACATACTTTTTTTGAAACCTGCGCCGAGGATTTCGACATCGCACTAACCGAACAGGGCGAAGGCAATCTGGGGCAGCGCATGTTGCGCGCCTTGCAGCGTGGCATCGAAGAGCACGGCCGCGCCATCATCATCGGCGCCGATTGTCCGGCACTCACCGGCAAGCACATCGACGAAGCGGCACGCGCACTGCAACAGCATGATGCCGTGCTCACGCCGGCCGAGGACGGCGGCTATGTGTTGATCGGCGCCTCGGGCACGGCCGATTCGATGTTCGACGACATCGATTGGGGCAGCGGCACGGTGCTGGCCAGCCAGCGGCGCAATTTTGCCGCGCTGAATTTTCGCGTTCATGAAATGCCGACGTTATGGGATGTAGACCGGCCCGAAGATTTGCTGCGACTAAAAGCGCTGAAGCCGCCGCTGGAATTTTTTTGGCCGTGATGGCGCGTTCTTTTCTCGGTCTCGTGCTCGCTGCAAGCGTTGTCCTGGCGTGGGCGCATGAGACCTCGCTGCTGTTCTCGGCGCACAAGCCCGGCGAAGCGATCAAGGCTCCGTTCCGTATTATTTCGCTGCCCAAGGTGACGCCGAATCAGTTCGAGTTTGTGAACGACGGCGATCGCGCGGTGCTGAAGTCCGTTTCCGCGGCCAGCGCCAGCAGCGTCGGCATTCCGCTTGTCGCACCCGCCGCCAGCCAGCGGGAAATCAGCTGGCAGTGGAAAGTGAGCAACGTCGTCGCCGCTGCCGACATGAACCAGAAATCCGGCGACGATTTTGCCGCCCGGCTATATGTGTTTTTCGATGTGCCGATGGAGTCGCTGGGCTTTTTCGAGCGCACTAAGATCCGCCTGGCGCGCATGTTCTTCAGTGCCGATGTACCGACCGCGGCGATTTGCTACGTCTGGGACAACATGCAACCCGTGGGCTACTCCCGCTTCAGTCCCTACACCTCGCGGGTGCGGATAATCGTGCTGCAAAGCGGCGGCGCCAACGCCGGCAAGTGGGTCAGCGAGTCGCGCGATGTCGCGGCGGATTTTCGTCAGGCGTTCGGTACCGCAGCGCCGGCCATCACCGGCGTCGCTGTCGGCAACGACACCGACCAGACGCGGCAAGCGGTGGTGGCCTGGTTCGGCGATATCGCGTTTGGCGAGGCAACACGATGAAGCGCTTGCTGCTGCTTGGCGGCGGGCATGCGCATGTGCATGTGCTGAAAACGCTGGCCGATGTTCCGCCAGCCGGTGTCGAGATCACGCTGATGTCGCCGCATGCACGACAAGTCTACTCGGGCATGTTGCCCGGCTGGATCGCGGGACACTACCGGCTCGACGAATGCGTGATTCCCTTGCGGCCGTTGTGCGAACGTGCCGGTGTGAGTTTTATCGAAACTGCCGCCGAGGCGCTGGACCTTTCGCGCCGCACGGTTCGCGGTGCCGATGGCAATGAAACTCCGTTCGATTTGCTGTCCATCGACACCGGGCCGGTGGCCGATATGAGCACGGTGCCCGGTGCGGCCGAACATGCGATCGCAGTGCGGCCGATCGAATCGTTCATCAGTGCTTTTGAGCGGCTGGCTGCCGATATCAAGGCACGATCGCAGGCCGGTAAATCGACCCGGGTCGCTTTCGTTGGCGCAGGAGCGGCCGGCATCGAGCTGGCACTGGCGATGCAACATGCGTTTCGCGACAAGGGCGTGAGTTTCACCCTCATCTCCGCCGCCAACACGTTGCCCGGCGGCGTGGGACCGCGCATCGCGCGTGCGATGCGCGAGCGGGGCTTCGGCATTCTCGCGGGACAAGCCGCGAGTCGCATCGAGGCTGGTTGCGTGCATCTGCAAAACGGCGCGACCGTTGAAGCCGATCATCTGATTTTTTCCACCGGGGCCACCGCGGCAGCCTGGCCGCGCGAATCCGGATTGAAGGCCGACGAGCGTGGCTTCATTCTCATCAACAACCACCTGCAATCGATTTCGCATCCCGAGGTGTTTGCCGCCGGCGATTGCGCCACCATGATCAACGACGAAAGACCCAAGTCCGGCGTCTATGCGGTTCGCAGCGGACCGCCGTTGGCGGAAAATCTGCGGCGGGCATTGCGCGGAGAAGGACTGCAGCGATATTCGCCGCAGAAGCGCTCGCTTTATCTCATCAGCACCGGCGACCAGTACGCCATAGCCTCATGGGGCGCGTGGTCGTGGCAGGGTGAGTGGGTATGGCGCTGGAAAGACCGCATCGATCGCGAATTCATGCGCAAGTACTCCGCGTCTGGCAGTTCTTGATTCGATAAACTCCAGCACTGGTGCGGATTTTCAGGCAGAAATGGCTGGAAAGTCGCACCAGTGCTGGAGTTTGCCAACTAGGTCACGAGGGCGCTTTGCTGGGCGCGAACCAGTTCCGCCACGCCTTTCTCGGCCAGCCCGATCAGCGTCGACATATCGTCCTTCGAAAACGGCGCGCCCTCCGCTGTCCCCTGAATCTCGACAAACTTTCCCGCGCCGGTCATCACCACGTTCATGTCGGTTTCGCAGGACGAATCCTCGATGTAATCAAGATCGAGTATCGGCCCGTCATGACCGATGCCGACGGATACCGCAGCGATCGAATCGAGAATCGGCGTTTCCTTGATCAGGTCCTTTTTCAACAGCACGGCGATGGCATCGCTTAACGCCACATAAGCGCCGGTGATCGACGCGCAACGCGTACCGCCGTCGGCCTGCAAGACATCGCAGTCCAGCGTGATCTGGCGCTCGCCGAGTTTTTTCAGGTCGACCACGCAGCGCAGCGAACGGCCGATCAGCCGCTGGATTTCCTGCGTGCGGCCGGTCTGCTTGCCGCGCGCGGCCTCACGGTCGGAACGCGTATGCGTGGAGCGCGGCAGCATGCCGTACTCCGCGGTGACCCAGCCTTCGCCGCTGCCCTTTTTGTGCGGCGGCACTCGTTCCTCGACGCTGGCAGTGCACAATACGCGCGTCTCGCCGATGGCGATCAGCACCGAACCTTCGGCGTGTTTGGTGAAATTGCGGGTGATGGTGACGGGGCGCAGCTGATCCGCGGCGCGATTGTATGAACGTGGCATGAGTTTTCGCTTTAGGTTTTTCTTTTGGTGAATTGTCCGGCTCCGCCGGCAATTCATACTGATCAGACCGAACAAAAGCAGGGTTTTACTTTTGTTCGATTATTTGGACACTTTCTTGATCGCGTTCTGGATCTCGTCGATCGCTTTCTGGATTTCCTCGTCGGAGATCTCGTCCTTGGCGGCGGAAAAATTCTGCGTGGTGTTGAGCGACGAAGTGGTAAAGCCTTCGATCGGCTCGGTGATGGTCACGGTCGAGGGTGGCTCCTCGTCGTCCTGATGCTCCCAGGTAAGCCCGATGACAGAAAGATTGTCCGAATCGGCACCCGCCTTGCGCTCGGCCTCTTCCAGCAGCTTGGGCATGAGTGAGACGATGTCTTCGCGCTGCAGTTTGGCGGCGATGAAGTCGGCGCTAAGCGGCCCCCAGAATCCGTCGGTCGACATCAGGATCGTGTCGCCGACCTTGAGGTTCCATTCCTCGGAATGCGTGATCAGCGGCGGCAGCACGCCGCCGAGGCAGTTGTAAATCTTGTTCTTGTCCGGGTGCACCGCCGCCTGCTCGGGCGTGATGACGCCGGAATCGATCAGCTGTTGCACCCGCGAGTGGTCCTTGGTCACGCCGGCCAGTTTGCCGCTGCGCACGAAATACAGGCGCGAGTCGCCGGAATGCGCCCAGCAGGCCTTGCCGTTTTGCACAATGCAGGCAACGATGGTGGTACGCGGGCACTCGAGCATGTCGTGCTGGTCGGCGAAGGCGACGATGGCGCGATGCGCCGAATGGATGGCCGACTCGAGAAATTCCTTCGGCCGCCGGAGCGTGGTGCGCGCCTCCTGCTGGAAGCGGTTGGTCAGCGAATTCACGGCGACCTCGGCCGCGATTTCGCCGCGGGCGTGGCCGCCCATGCCGTCGGCGATGACCATCAGCAGCACGTCTTTGGAGTACGAATAGGCGAGCCGGTCCTGGTTGACCTTGCGGCCGCCGATGTGGCTGTCCTGGAAGATGGTGAATCGCAACGCGCCGCCCTAGAAAATCTTCCGGTTAAGCGTCTTGCGCAGCCGGCCGGCCAGGCTGTCGTCCTGTACTTCCGTTTCTTCAACCATTTCCTCTTCGTTGCGAGGCATGTCCTTCACATCCTTCATCAGCGCCTTCTGCAATTCGAACGCCGTTTGCGGCCGGCCGAGATGATCCAGCTTCAGGCACATATCGACGATTTCGTACATGTCGTCCGAATAGTTCTGGCGCGCCAGTTCCTTGGCCGGGATCATCTGATCCTCTTTTTCGCGTTCATTGGCCGGCTGGGGATGTACCCCGGTGATGCAGGTGTACATGGTGGCGCCGACCGCGTAGATGTCCGACCACGGACCCAGATCGTCGAAATTGCGGTATTGCTCCGGGGCCGCGTAACCTGCCGTGTACATCGGCCGCAGCCGCGGCGCATCGGAGGTCAGCGCCTGGCGCGCCGCGCCGAAATCCAGCAGCACCGGCTTGCCTTCCATGGTGATGTAGATATTGGCCGGCTTGATGTCCAGATGCAGCAGCTTCTTGGCGTGCACTTCGCGCAAGCCGTTCAGCAGGTGCGTGAACAGGCGGCGGATGAAACTCTCGGTGAATTCGTGCCGATGGCGCTGGATGTGGAATTGCAGCGTGCGGCCGCGCACGTACTGCATCACCATATAGACGGTTTCGTTGGCGCGGAAAAAATTCTCCACACCGACAATGTTCGGATGCGAAATCGTTGCCAGCGAACGACCCTCTTCGAAGAAACACTTCAAGCCGTGACGAAACACCGCGAGGTTCTCATCGGAGTTGATTTTGACCTCGGCGCCGTCGGCCCGGATGACCAGTGCGGCGGGCAAATACTCCTTGATTGCGACCGGCTTGCCGGTTTCGTCGCGCGCCAGATAGACGATCGAAAACCCGCCCGATGACAGCAGCTTTTCGATGGTGTAGTTGTTAAGTTGGTACCCGTCGGGTAGCGGTTGGTTGGTTTGCGACGACATTGTGTTGTGAACTGCATCGGCCGGACACTGGCGTTGCCGGCAGGTGCGCTGGCGCTGTCATATATAATTGTCCGGTCTTGCCAAGGCCTTGTAAAGAAAGTTCGCGGCTGGCGTTGACCGGGCTCAAAGCCCGTTGGCGCGCCACAGCCGGCTCACTTTACCCTACTCCAACCGTTTCAGAATCCCGCCGACCTATGATCAAGAGCATGACCGGATTTGCGGCCGTCAGCGGCGAAGTGCCCGGCGGACGTTTTGCCCTGGAATTGAAGTCGGTCAACCATCGCTATCTGGAATTCCAGACGCGCATGCCGGAAGACCTGCGCAGCCACGAGCCGCAGATGCGCGAGTTGGTGGCTGCGGCGCTGACGCGCGGCAAGGTCGATTGCCGTATCACCTTTACGGCAGTGGCGACGCGAGATTCGTTCGCGCCGAACCCGGAAGCCATGACGGTGCTCGCCGAAACACAGCGGCAGATTCTCGCCAAATTTGACGCCAAGCCGCTGTCGGTGTGGGAAATCATGCATGCGCCGGGCGTGATGTCGGCTGAAGCCATCGGCACCGATGCGGCCAAGGAAGCATTGCTTGCATTGTTAAAAAAAGCGATCGAAGAACTGAACGCCACGCGCGCGCGCGAAGGCGAAAAACTCGCGGCATTGATTAACGAGCGATTGGATCGCATCGAAGTGCTGGTGAAGGAAATCACGCCGTTTATCCCCGGACTGGTGGCGGCCTATCAGGAAAAATTGACGCAGAAGATTGCCGATGCCATGGCCGGCGCCGCCAACGACGAACGCATCAAGCAGGAGGTGGTGCTGTTCGCTTCCCGCATCGACGTGGCCGAAGAGTTGAATCGCCTGACTGCCCATATTTCCGAAGTGCGCCGGGTGCTGAAAACCGGCGGCGCGGTCGGCAAGCGGCTGGATTTCCTGATGCAGGAACTGAATCGCGAATCCAACACGCTGGGCTCGAAATCGGTATCGACCGATACCACCAATGTCTCGATAGAACTCAAGGTGCTGATCGAGCAGATGCGCGAACAAATCCAGAATATCGAGTAAGTGGCGTGAGCACATCGACCCCCGGCTGCCTGTATGTGATTGTCGCCCCGTCCGGTGCCGGCAAGTCCACGCTGGTCAACGCTCTTCTGGAGCGCGAACCGGATATCGGCCTGTCGATTTCCTACACCACACGCCCGCCCCGCCCGGGGGAGACTTCGGGACGTGAGTACTTCTTTGTCGACCGCCCGGAGTTCGAGGCAATGATCGCGCGTGGCGAGTTTCTGGAACACGCCGAGGTCTACGGCAATCTGTACGGTACTTCCAAACGCTGGATAGAGAAAACCCGCGCGACTGGCTCCGATGTGTTGCTGGAAATCGACTGGCAGGGGGCTCGTGCGGTCAAGTCAATCTTTCCCGATATGACCTACATCTATATCCTGCCGCCCTCGATCGAGGTGTTAAGGCAGCGCCTGGTCAAACGCGGCAAGGACACTAAAGACGTGATCGAGCGCCGTCTGGCGGAGGCGAACGAGGACCTGAAACACGTCCCGGAAGCCGATTATGTTATTATTAATGAAGACTTTAGCGTGGCTTTGCTGGATTTGCAGTCGGTCGTCAGGGCAGTTCGTTTGACTGCCGCCCGCCAGCTGAAACTGCACGCTAATCTTATTTCCTAGTTTTGCAACGCGCACACTGCCTGCGGCGCAGGTGGTTCAGGGCGTTGTTCCCGTAATTTCCGGAGCATCACATGGCACGCATTACCGTTGACGATTGCATCAAACTTCTTCCCAACCGCTTTGAACTGACCCTCGTGGCAACCGCCCGCGCGCGTCAGATCGCCTTGGGTTCCGCTCCATACGTCGAGGCTGGCAAGGACAAACCCTGCGTTACCGCCTTGCGCGAAATTGCTGCCGGACGGGTCGGCGCCGAAATTCTGCTGCCGCCTCCCCCGCCGTCCGCCGAAATGTAATCCCGGAACCGGGCGGCGCTGGATCGAGACGGACGTCATGACGAACTTCTCCCCGCCCCCCGGTTCTTCGCTCACGCCGCCCGCCCGCTCTGCGCGGACTTCGCGCAAGACGCCGCCGCCTGTGGTTGCCGAACCGGCACCGGCACCGGCCGGCAGTACCGATGACGCCGCCCAGGCGTTACGCGAACTGATCGCGGTTTATCTCAAGCCCGCCGACCTGGAAAAGGTCGAGGACGCACTGGCGATGGCCAGCGCCGCGCATGAAGGTCAATTCCGACAGTCCGGCGAGCCCTATATCACCCATCCGCTGGCGGTGGCCAAGATTCTTGCCCGCTGGCACCTGGACGCGCAGGCGCTGATTGCCGCGCTGCTGCACGACGTGGTGGAAGACACGCCCACCACCAAGGCCGATATCGCCAAGCAATTCGGCAAGGCCGTGGCCGAGCTGGTCGACGGCGTTTCCAAGCTGGACAAACTGCAGTTCGCCACACTGGAAGAAGCGCAGGCGGAAAATTTCCGCAAGATGTTGCTGGCCATGGCGCGCGATGTGCGGGTGATCCTGATCAAACTCGCGGACCGTTTGCACAATATGCGCACGCTGGATGCGGTACCGCAGGCAAAGCGCGAACGCGTTGCCAAGGAAACGCTGGAAATCTATTCGCCCATCGCCAACCGCCTCGGCTTGAATGGCCTGTATTACGAATTCGAAGATCTGGGCTTCAAGTATCTGCATCCCCACCGTTTTTCGGTGCTGGACAAGGCGGTCAAAGCCGCTCGTGGCAACCGGCGCGAAGTCGTCGGCAAGATTCTCGAATCGATCACCTCGCGGTTGAAGGAATTCAAGGTCGAGGCGTCGGTTAGCGGCCGCGAGAAGTACCTGTCATCAATCTACAAAAAGATGCAGGAGAAGCACATCTCGTTTTCCGAGGTGCTGGACATTTACGGCTTTCGCATCATCGTGCTGGACGTGGCCTCGTGCTACCTCGCGCTCGGCGCCCTGCATACGCTGTACAAGCCGTTCCCGGGCAAGTTCAAGGACTACATCGCGATCCCGAAGGCCAACGGCTACCAGTCGCTGCACACCACTTTGTTCGGGCCATACGGCACGCCGGTGGAGCTGCAGATCCGCACGGTGGACATGCACAAGATCGCCGAAGCCGGCGTCGCCTCGCACTGGATGTACAAGACGATGGATGCCGAAGAAGGCCATCTGTCTGACATGCAGCAGAAGACCCACCAGTGGTTGCAGTCGCTGCTGGAAATCCAGTCCGGTTCCGGCGATGCGCTGGAGTTCCTTGAGCACATCAAGGTCGACCTTTTCCCGGATGAGGTTTACGTGTTCTCGCCCAAGGGCAAGATCCACTCGCTGCGCAAAGGCTCGACACCGATCGATTTTGCCTATGCGATTCACTCCGACATCGGCAACCGTGCCGTTGCCGCGCGTATCAATGACGAGAGCGTGCCGCTGTCCACACGCCTGAAGAACGGCGATCGGATCGAAATCATCACCGACGACGCAGGCCGCCCCAATCCCGCGTGGCTCAACTACGCCGTGACGGGCCGTGCCCGCTCGCACATCCGTCATTACCTCAAGACGATGCAGCAGACCGAATCGGTAGAACTGGGCGAGTTGCTGCTGATCCAGGCGGTACGCTCGCTCAACTTTGCCCCCAACGATATCGGCAAGATTCACTGGAGCCGTCTGCTGAAGGGCGATCACGCCAAGACCAAGGAGCAGGTGCTGTCCGAGATCGGGCTGGGCAAGCGTCTGGCCATAGTCGCGGCGCGGAAACTGTTCGAGCTTTCCGAGCTGGTGTCGCCGGAACACAAGCAACGCGATTCGATCGTCATTCGCGGTACCGAGGATATGGCGGTGCAGTTTGCGCCCTGCTGCCGGCCAATTCCCGGTGACCCAATCCTTGCGCAGATCAAGGGCGGGCAGGGGCTCGTCATCCATACGCACGACTGTCCCGCGATTCATCCATTCAAATTCGATCCGGAAAAGTGGGTCGATGTACAGTGGGATCCGGGCATCGACCGTTTTTTCAATGTTGATATCCGCATTACCGTCAGTGACCGGCGCGGTGTGCTGGCCAAGCTTGCCGCCGAGATCGCTGCGGCCGATTCCAACATCGCGCATGTGCACATGGGCGATCCCAACAGCACCGCCGACCAGAAGTACGCGACGCTGCAATTCACGCTGGAAGTCAAACATCGCATGCACCTCGCGCAGGTGATGCGGCAACTGCGGCATATGCAGGAAGTGGTGCGAATTACGCGTGTAAAATCCGGTGCGTTCAGAGATCACAAAGCCAAAAACGAATGAAACAGATCATCAGCACCAGCGGCGCGCCCGCCGCCATCGGCACTTACTCGCAAGCGGTCAAGGTCGGCGGCACGGTTTATCTGTCCGGTCAGATCCCGCTTGATCCCGCCACCATGCAATTGGTCGAGGGATTCGAGAATCAGGTTAAACGCGTATTTGATAACCTGAAAGCCGTGTGTGAAGCCGCCGGTGGCTCGCTGAACGATCTGGTGAAAGTGAATGTGTTTCTGATCGACCTCGCCCACTTCGCCAAAGTGAATGAAATCATGGCGACTTACATCGATCAACCGTACCCGGCACGCGCCGCTATCGGTGTGGCGTCACTGCCGCGTGGTGCGCAGGTCGAGATCGAGGGCGTGATGGTGTTGCCCGACAGCGGCAGCCACAGCGGCGGCTGATTCCACAGCGTCAATTCCACCGCCCCCACACTTGCCGCGCCCGGCACGAAAAAAAACCGCAGCAACATCCGCCCCCGCGGCGGCGTCCCGCTCATCCAGCATCGTTCAGAAGCTCGCCAAGATCGGCCTGCGGGCCGATTGGGATTTCGCGCTGCACCTGCCGATCCGCTACGAAGACGAGACACGCATCACCCGCGTGCGCGATGCGCGCTTCGGCGAGCCCTGCCAGCTGGAAGCAGAGATCATGCACAACGAAATTGCTTACCGGCCGCGCCGCCAACTGGTGGTGCAGGCGCGTGATGGCGATGACGTCATCTACCTTCGTTTTCTGAATTTCTACGGCAGTCAGGTCAAACAACTGGCCGTGGGTCGGCGGCTGCGGCTGTTTGGCGAAGTGCGTCAGGGTTTTTTTGGCGCAGAGATGGTGCATCCACGTTACCACCTTGTCAGCGAGGGCGATCCAGTGCCCGAGGCGCTGACGCCGGTGTACTCGACCACCGCCGGGGTCGGTCAATTTGCGTTGCGACGCAAGATCGACATTGCGCTGGGGAATCTGCGCAGCCAACTGGAAGACGATGCATTGCCCGCGCAAATCCGCGACAAACTCAAGCTCAATGCTTTTGCTGCCAGCGTACTGACGTTGCATCGCCCTCCGCCAAATGTGCCGCTGGCGAGCCTGGCCGAGCGCACACATCCGGCATGGCGGCGCGTCAAGTTTGACGAGTTGCTGGCGCAGCAGCTGGCGATGAAGAAAGCCCGCGCCGCGCGCGATGCCAAATCCGCGCCGCGCCTGACCACCAAAAACAAGCTGACCGAGACGCTGAAAAAATCTTTACCCTTTGGCCTCACCGGTGCACAGCAGCGCGCCTGGCACGAGATTGCCGCGGACCTTGCCGCGCCGCACCCGATGCAGCGCCTGCTGCAGGGCGATGTCGGCAGCGGCAAGACGGTGGTGTCCGCGCTCGCTGCGGCACAAGCGATCGACAATGGGTATCAGGCGGCGATCATGGCACCGACCGAGATTCTGGCTGAACAGCATTTCCGCAAGCTGTCGGCCATGCTGGTTCCGCTCGGCGTGACCGTGACGTGGCTCACCGGTAGCCTGAAGGCAAAAGAAAAGCGCGAAGCCATAGAAGCCATTGCCAATGGCGAAACACAACTCGCTATTGGCACCCATGCCTTGTTCCAGGAGGGCGTGACCTTTGCGAAGCTGGGGCTGACCGTGATCGACGAGCAGCATCGATTCGGCGTTGGCCAGCGCCTCGCGCTGCGCGAGAAGGGCGAAAAAACAGCCAAACGCGACGGCAGCAGCACGAACGAACCGCACCAGTTGATGATGAGTGCCACGCCGATTCCGCGCACCCTGTCCATGAGCTACTTCGCCGATCTCGATGTGTCTGTGATCGACGAGCTGCCGCCGGGCCGCTCGCCCATCGTCACCAAGCTGCTGGCCGATTCGCGCCGCGATGAAGTGCTGGCCAGGATTCGCGTTGCGTGTCAGGAGGGCGCCCAGGCGTACTGGGTCTGTCCGCTGATCGAGGAGTCGGAAACGCTGCAATTGAAAACGGCGGTGGAAACGTTCGACACGCTGACTGCGGCACTGCCGGACGTGAAAGTCGGACTAGTGCATGGCCGTATGAAGCCTGCGGAAAAAAATGAGGTGATGGCGCGCTTCGTTGCCAATGAAATCCAGCTGCTGGTCGCCACCACCGTGATCGAAGTCGGTGTCGATGTGCCCAACGCCACGCTGATGGTAATCGAACACGCTGAGCGCATGGGGCTTTCGCAGATGCACCAGCTGCGCGGGCGCGTCGGACGCGGCGCCAAGCAGAGCACCTGCGTGTTGCTGTACCAGAGCCCGCTGGGCGAAATGGCGCGGGCACGGTTGAAGGTGATCTACGAAAGCACGGACGGCTTCGAAATTGCGCGCGAAGATTTGCGTTTGCGCGGCCCCGGTGAGCACCTGGGGGCGCGGCAATCTGGTGCGCCGCTATTACGCTTTGCCGATATCGAGCGCGATGTCGATTTGCTGGAAGCGGCGCGTGACGCGGCAGCATGGATGCTGAAGCACGAACCGGCGCTGGCGGAGAAGCATCTGACCCGCTGGCTGGGGTCACGGCAACATTATTTGAAAGCATGAGAACGCTGAGACTTTTGCGCCCGGACGCATGGCATGGCAAGCCGCCTTCGCACGGCGATGCGAAGTTTGGCCACTTGCATCCCTGGCTGGCCTCACGCGGCTCGCTCACCTCGCGCATCGTCGAGCGCTATCGTCACTTCAACCTCGTGCGGCTCGCGCAACGCGCGGAATTGCCGAATGTGGATGAGCGCCGCGAAATTGGTCTGCGCGACCGCGAATTCGCCATCGTGCGTGAAGTGTTGCTGCGCGATGGCGAGACGTCGCTGGTGTTTGCGCACAGCATTGCATCGCGTCGCGATGTGCGCGGCGTCTGGCGTGGCCTGTCGCGGCTCGGTGCACGGCCGTTGGCGGAAATGCTGTTCCACGACCACGGCGTGGTACGCCTGCCGATGGAATACAAGAAAATCGACCAGCGTCATCCGCTGTACCGCCGTGCGCGCGAAGTCGCCACATTCGATGCCCGGGAACTGTGGGCGCGCCGCAGCGTCTTCCTCAAGCGTGGCCGGCCGCTGCTGGTGACGGAAGTTTTTCTGCACCCGTTGCGATGACGATTCGCGAAATGGGCGCGACAATCAATATCGAAACCAGGATTATCGCGTCGGAATGGTTCTGCGCCGACGCCTGCCCTGACGCAGATGCACTCGCACCTCTTGATCAAGAAAGATAAACTTCATAGCTGGCGCGGGCTTCCAAGGGAAAATGGCTTGAAATCCGCGCCAGTGCTTGACTTTCAACTATTCCCGACATGAAAACCCGTATCAAGATCTGCTGTATCAGCTCAGTGGAGGAAGCCGCGCTGGCGGTGTCATGCGGCGCTTCGGCGCTGGGCCTCGTCTCCGCCATGCCTAGCGGACCGGGCGTGATCGGAGAAGATCACATCGCGGACATCATCCGTACCGTGCCGCCAGCTATCGGTACTTTTTTGTTGACTGCCAAGCAAGACGCGGAGGCCATCATCGATCAACAACTGCGTTGTCGTCCGAACACAATCCAACTTGTTGATCATGTTCCGGAAGCGGAGTTGATCAAATTGCGCCGCGCACTGCCTGGCATTTCGCTGGTGCAGGTGATTCACGTCACCGGTGAAGAATCGATCGAGGAAGCGCGCGCCGTAGCGCCGCACGTTGACGCGATCCTGCTCGATTCCGGCAACCAGAAGCTTGCGGTGAAAGAGCTTGGCGGCACGGGACGTGTGCATGACTGGGGTATCAGCCGCCGCATCCGCGAGACCTGCGGTAAACCGCTGTTCCTGGCTGGCGGCCTGAAGCCGGACAATGTGCGCAACGCTATCGAGCAGGTGCAACCCTTCGGCCTCGATCTCTGCAGCGGTGTGCGCAGCAATGGCCGGCTCGACGAGATAAAGCTGCGCGCTTTCTTCGCTGCGGCAGCACAATAACCGCATGCTCGTACGCCTCAAACATTACGTCGCGCTCACCCGCCTCAACAAGCCGATCGGCATTCTGCTTTTGCTGTGGCCGACGTTGTGGGCGATCTGGATCGCTTCGGAAGGCCGGCCCGATACCACGGTGCTGGTGGTGTTTGTGCTCGGCACCATTCTCATGCGCTCCGCCGGCTGCGCGATCAACGATTATGCCGACCGCGATTTCGATGCGCATGTGAAGCGCACCGCCGAGCGTCCGCTAGCGGCGAGGAAAATCTCGACCAAAGAAGCCTTGGCAGTCGCGGGTGTGCTCGCGTTCGCAGCCTTTCTGCTGGTGGTGTTTTTCTTGAATCGCCTGACGCTGTATCTATCGTTCGCGGCGTTGTTTCTCGCGGCAAGCTATCCGTTCACCAAACGCTTCTTCGCCATGCCGCAGGCCTACCTCGGCATCGCATTCGGTTTTGGCATTCCAATGGCGTTTGCCGCGCAGACCGGCGCAGTGCCGGCGCTGGCGTGGTGGCTGTTGGCCGCGAACGTATTCTGGACACTGGCTTACGACACTGAATATGCGATGGTCGATCGCGACGATGATGTGAAGATCGGCATCAGGACCACCGCGCTGCTGTTTGGCAAAAACGATGTCGCCATTGTCATGGCCTGCTACTTCGTCATGCTGGCGATCATGATGGTGATCGGCAAGGTAATCGGGCTGGGCTGGCCTTACTTCATCGGTGTCGGCATCGCTTGCGGCATTGCGCTGTTCCATTACACGCTGATCCGCAGCCGCGAACGCGAGGAATGCTTCAAGGCCTTCCTGCACAACAACTGGCTGGGTTTTATGCTCTGGTGCGGCGTGATGTTCGACTACGCCTTGCGTACTTGACGCGCTGTCTGTTCGCGCACCAGGTCGATGAAGACGCGCGTCTTGGCGGGCGGCGGTAACGATCCCGGGTAAGCAGCATAGAGATAGAGACGGGTCATTTTCTCTTTCGGCAGGAGGCGCACCAGTCGTCCCGCCTCGATATCGGCGCGAATGGTCGAATCGGGAAACGAACCGATGCCCGTTCCGGCCATAACCATGCCGCGCACCGCCGCCGAACTGTTGGACGAAATCGAACCTTTCATGCGCACGCGCAGCTTGGTCCCGTTGCGGCGAGTGAATTCGCAGGTCCACGGCGTCGGCACTACCGACAGCGATACCCATTCGTGCTCCGCCAACTGCTCTGGCTTCGTCGGCGTGCCGCGCCGTGCCAGGTAGGTGGGCGAAGCGGCCAGCCACAACTCCAGCTCGGTCAGCGTGACGCCGTGCAGCTGCGAATCGCGCATCAAGCCGATGCGAATGGCGAGATCCACCTGGCTCGCAATCAGGTCCATGCGCTGGTCGGTCGGCAGGTAGTCAACTTTCATTTCCGGATAGCGCTCGCGATAGGCGGCGATCCAGCCGGACACCATCGGAATCGATTCCAGCGGGCTGGTCAGCCGCAACGTGCCGCCGGGCCGGCCGCGATCGCTGCGTGCACGTTCGACCGCGGCGTCGGCCTGCGCCAGTAAAGCGCGGCAGTCGGCGAGGAAAGCTTCGCCCGCTTCCGTGATGGCAAGTTTGCGCGTGGAGCGCTGCAGCAATTGCGCGCCCAGCTCGCGTTCCAGCCTCGCCACGGCCTGGCTAAGTGCCGACTTGGTGGTATCGAGCCGGTCGGCGGCGGCCGTGAATGAACCGGCATCTGCCACCGTGACAAAGGCGGCGATGCGATCAAGGTTGACGCCGGTGGATTTCATATTGTTCTCATTTGCTGGACAAACAATTATGCAATGGCGGCTTTTTCTGGACAATGACCGTGTTCATGATGGCGTCATTCGTCACCCCTCATGAAAGGAAACACCATGTATGTCCTGCTCGGTTCCAACGGCAATATCACCTCCAAGGCCGCGCGCATCCTGCTCTCGCAAGGCAAACGCGTACGCGTGATTGGTCGCAGCGCCGCTAGTCTGGCTGAACTGAAACTGGCCGGTGCTGAGATCGCCATCGGCGATATCGGCAACGCTGACTTCCTCGCCGGCGCTTTCAAGGATGCCGATGCGGTCTACGCCATGATTCCCCCAAACTACAGCGCGGTCGATATGGGCGCTTTCCAGGATCGCGTCGGCGAAGCCATCGTCGGTGCGATCAAAGCTAGCGGCGTCAAACGCGTGGCGCATCTTTCCAGCATCGGCGCGCACCTGCCGTCCGGTACCGGCCCCATCGCCGGCTTGTACCGTCAGGAACAGCGACTCAACGCGCTGGCCGGCGTCGATGTGCTGCACCTTCGCCCCGGCTATTTCTTCGAAAATCACCTGGCGGCCATCGGCTTGATTCAAACCATCGGTGTGTACGCTGATATGACCGATTCCGCTACACCGATCCCGACCATCGGCAGCGGCGATATCGCGGTAGTGGTTGCGCGCGAACTGGCGAATTTCAGCACGCGCGGCAAAGCGGTGCTGCACCTGCATGCGCGACGCGACTACACGCAGGCTGAAGCTGCCACCATCCTCGGCCGTGCCATCGGTCGTCCGGATCTGAAGCACGTGCAGGCCGATCCCGTGCAAGCCAAAGCCGGTATGGTTCAACACGGCTTCTCACCCAGCGTGGCGGACCTGTTCGAGGAAATGAGCCGCGCGTTTTCGACGCCTGCTTTGAGTGAAGCGATGAAGGCCGGCCCTACCGAAACCACACCGACCACATTGGAAGAATTTGCTGCTGGTGTATTCAAGCCGATTTATGAAGGCGCGTTAAAGGCCGCGTAAGTCCTCCATCGTGTCGTACCCGCGAAAGCGGGTACCTCTAACTATTGCTTTTCAAAACCTTAGCTAGAGGTGCCCGCTTTCGCGGGTACGACATTTGATGGAATTCGCTTGCTGCGCCCCAAGCGTAGAATCCCTGCATCTCAATGCAAGGATCTGCCATGCCTTCCACCTATCTCGTCCCCGGCCTTCGCACCCCGTTCTGCAAAGTCGACGGCCCATTGAAGGGCTATGACGCCATCCAGATGTCGGTACCGGTGGCGCAAGCGATGGCAAAAATTGCGCGGCCCGATCTGATGGTCTGGGGCACGGTGATTCCCAGCCTGCGCTGGAGCAATATCGCGCGCGAGGTGATGATGGACGCGAAGCTCGATGCGACGATTCCGGCGTATTCCACCGTGCAGGCGTGTTCGACCTCGATGGTCGGTGTGTTCGAGGCAGCAGGCATGTTGAGCGATCATGCGCCACTGGCGATGGTCGGTGGCGTGGAGGCGATGAGCCAGGTGCAGATCGGTCTTACGCAGGGATTCTCCAACTGGCTGCGCGGCGTGATGCAAGCTCGCTCCTTCGGCGCGCGGCTGGACGCGATTGCCTCGGTCAAGTTCAAGGACATCAAGCTGGACATTCCCAGCGTCAAAAATCGCTCGACCGGTAAGAGCATGGGCGAGCACTGCGAAGAAATGGCACAGCAATGGAAAATTCCTCGCGCCGCGCAGGACAAGATTGCATTCGACAGCCATCAACGCGCGGTGAAGGCGATGGCGAACGGCTTCTTCGACGATCTCACCATCGACATGAGCGGCACCAAGAAGGATGGCATCCCGCGCGCCGATTCGACGCTGGAGAAATTGGCGACGCTGAAGCCCGCCTTTGATCGCAGTGGCGCCGGCACCATCACTGCCGGCAATGCATCACCGCTGACCGATGGCGCCGCCGCCATCTGGGTGGCGAACGAAGCTGGACTTGGCAAATTGCCGTCAAGCGCGCCGCGGGTGAAATTGCTCGATTACGAAATCGCCGGCGTGGATATTTTCAAGGAAGGCCTGCTGATGGCACCGGCTTATGCCATTCCGCGCCTGCTGGCGCGCAACGGTTTGACACTGGACGGCATCGACCTCTGGGAAATCCACGAAGCGTTTGCCGCACAGGTGCTGTGCAATATCGCCGCACTCGAAAGCGAAGCGTTCCTGCGCGAGAAGGTGAACGTCAACAATGCGCTCGGCAAATTCCCGTGGGAGCGGCTGAACCTGAATGGCGGTAGTGTGGCCATTGGCCATCCCTTCGGCGCCACCGGTGCGCGGATTCTTTCACAAGCAACCAAAGCACTTTCGTCGATGGGGGCGGGGAAAAAAGCGATCGTCAGTATCTGCGCGGATGGCGGGCTGGGTACCGTTGCGTTGCTGCAATCAGTTTGAAATCGTCTTCGCGAGGACCACGTGCTGCAACTCCGACCCAACTGCGAATGCTGTAACCGCGATCTGCCGCCGGAATCAAAGGAGGCGATGATCTGCACTTTCGAGTGCACTTTCTGCCGTGACTGTGCTGAGAGTAAATTGCACGGCGTCTGTCCCAACTGCGGTGGCAATTTCGCGCCGCGTCCGATTCGTCCAACGAGCAAGCTGCAAAAGTACCCCGCCTCGACTGAGCGCGTGTACAAGCCTGCGGGCTGCGCCAAAGCCGCGTAGACGGCATCATCAATTTGCTCGCACTTAAACTTTTTCTTGTCCCGCTCTTTCTCGGCCTGATCTCCCTCGCCGGCAAGCGCTGGGGTCCGGGTTTCGCCGGTTGGCTGGCGGGGCTGCCGGTAATCGTCGGCCCGATCCTGTTTCTGCTGGCGCTGGAACGCGGCACCGAATACGCACGCGATGCCGCGATCTACACCTTGGGGGCGGTATTTCCGGTCATCGTCTTCGGCATCGGCTATGCGTGGGCGTGCAGAAAGACGCGTTGGCCGCTGGCATTGCTGGCGGGTTATGGTGCGTGGCTAGTGGCGGCCTTGCTGCTACTCGTCCTGTCACTCAGCCTTTCGATTGCCAGCGCGATTGCGTTGGCGACGCTGTTGGCTGCACCGTACCTCTTTCCACAGCCTGCGGGTAAGCCGGGGCCCGCACGCTTGCCACATCACGAGCTTGGCTTGCGCATGCTGGCAGGTGCCTTGCTGACATTGGCAGTAACGTCGCTCGCCAACGTTGCCGGGCCAAACATCAGCGGCTTGCTCGCATTGTTTCCGGTGCTGTCTGCCATCCTCGCCGCGTTCACTCATCGCACCGGTGGCGCCGATGCGGTGATCACGCTGCTCACTGCGTTGGCGCGCGGCTTGGCCTCACTGGCGGGCTTCTGCTTCGCCTTGCCGCTACTGCTGATGCAAACCTCGATTGGCACGGCCTTTTTGTTGTCGGCCGTCGTCGCGTTAATCATTCAGACCGCCTTGTGGCAGCGAAGATTGCGCTGATATACCCGTATGACCGATACCGCTCACTGTCGGATTTTTGCAATTCATGCATCGAATCCGCCAAATCGCGCGTAGAGCACTGTCTCGCCGCCGAACTGCGCCATAACATCGCGGCTCATTTTTGGAGATTCCCGTGAAACGCATATTGAAAGTAGTTATGTGGGTCGTTGTTGCGCTTGTTGTCGTAGCGGCCGCGACCCTGTTTGTCGGCATGCAGATGGCCGAACGCAAGCTGAAGCGCCAGATCGATGCCAACCCGGCACCCGTCGCCTATGCCACCTCAGCCGACGTGCTGCCGCAGGGCAAATACCTGTTCGACAGCCGCGGCTGCGCCGAATGCCACGGTGCCAACGGCGAAGGCCGGGTGATGATCGACAAGGATGGGTTCCATGTACGCACGCCCAATATCAGCCCCGGCGGTGTAGTGGCGCGCTACACCGAGCGCGACTGGGTGCGTGCCATCCGCCACGGCGTGAAGCCCGACAACACCCCGCTGTTCATCATGCCGAGCGAGGACTACAACCGCCTCACCGATGCCGACTTTGCCGCGCTGGTCGCGTACACCCGCAGCCTGTCATCTTCAAACAAGCCCGGCGCGGAAATCCGTCTGCCGGTAGCGGTCAAAGTGTTGTATGCCTTCGGCGCCATCCCCGATGCTGCTGAAAAAATCGACCACAAGCTGCCGCCGGCGCAACCGGTGCCGGTCGCGATCAATGCAGCGCACGGCGCCTACGTCGCCAATATGTGCATCGGCTGCCACGGCGCCACGCTGTCCGGCGGCCCGATTCCCGGCGGTCCGCCGGAATGGCCTGCCGCCGCCAATATCACCCCCGGTGCAGGCAGCGCGATGCCGATCTACGACAACGTGGAGAAATTCCGCAGCATGATGCGCACCGCCAAGCGCCCCGATGGCAGCGTGGTGAGTGCCGCCATGCCGTTCGAGAGCTTGCGCGCAATGAACGACACCGACCTCGATGCGTTGTATGCTTTCCTGAAAACGGTGCCCGCCAAAGCCGCTGGAGGGCGCTGAACCAAACTGAAGGAGGGCAGCATGGGAACCACCGATCCGCGCGTCGATGCCTATATCGCCAAAGCAAAACCGTTTGCGCAACCGATACTGAAACACCTTCGCGCGCTGGTGCATGCCCACTGCCCCGACACCAGTGAAACCATCAAATGGAGCATGCCGCACTTCGACTACAAGGGCGGCATTTTCTGCGGCATGGCGTCTTTCAATGAGCACGCCAGTTTCGGCTTCTGGCTGGGCGATTTGCTGAAGATCGACACCAAGAATGAAAAAGCGATGGGCGATTTCGGTTGCCTGCGCGAACTATCCGACCTGCCCAGCGACAAGGAAATCGCGCGCCTGATCAAGGCGGCGATGAAGCTGCACGACTCCGGCGCCAAGCTGCCTTCGCGCGAAAAGCCGAAGGAGAAAAAGGAGCTGGTGATACCGGATGCGTTTATGGCCGCGCTGAAAAAGAACAAAAAAGCGCTGGCGACGTTCGAAGCTTTTCCGCCGTCGAAGAAAAAAGATTATGTCGAGTGGTACACCGAAGCCAAGACCGACGCCACGCGCGACAAGCGCATGACGCAGGCCGTGGAGTGGATGGCCGAGGGCAAGGCGCGGCACTGGAAATACGAGAAGTGCTGACATCCCCGACGCTTGTTCTGTTACCGGGGATGGATGGATCGGGCGCACTATTCGCGCCCTTTATTGCGGCGATAGGCAATCAGGTTCGTGTCGTCGTGATCAGATATCCGACTACAGGACCGCAACAATATGAAGCGTTGGTGAACCACGTACGCAATCAAGTGCAGGGCGAAACATCCTTTGTGTTGTTGGCGGAATCATTTTCCGGTCCCGTCGGCATCTCGTTGACAGCGGAACGGCCGGCCGGTTTGAAAGCGCTGGTGCTTTGCGCAACGTTTGCGCGCAATCCGCGACCGATGATGGGTGCGGCAAAACGACTTGCCCGGCTATTACCCGCGATATCGACGCCAATCGGTTTGGCCGCACCGCTTCTGTTCAACAGCGGCGACAAGACGATGCGCGCAGCGTTCGCCGAGGCAATTTCCGATGCGGGTCCCCATGTGTTGCGCGACCGGTTGCATGCAGTGACCGATGTCGATGTCACTGCGAAGCTGGAGCAGATTGGCGTCCCTTGCCTTTATTTGCAGGCGACGCGTGATCGCCTGGTGCCGCATTCTGCCGCGCGACTTGTCGCCACGCACTTGCCGCGGGTACAGATCGAACGCATTGATGCGCCACACTTCCTGCTTCAGTCGGCTCCTGCCGAGGCGGCGCTCATCGTTGCCGGATTTATGCGGAACCTAGACTGAAACCCCAGCACTGGCGCGCCTTCCAGGGCATTTTTGTCTGAAAACCCTTGCCAGTGCTGGAGTTCATCATCACTATGCCGACTGATGGCGGCTTCAACCATGAATCGCGCGATTGTCCGGTGGCGCCTGTTCGCGCTCGTTCATGCCGTAATCACGAATGATGCCGGCAACGCGCAGGCGGTAATTGAGAAACAGTTTGTCGCGTCCGCGCGCCTGTGCGATGCGGTGCGCTTCCACTGCACGCCATTGCGCCACCGCCTCCTCGTCGCGCCACACCGACAGCGACAACAGCTTGCCCGGCTCGGTCAGGCTCTCAAAGCGCTCGACCGAAATAAAGCCGTCGATTTTCTCGAACAGCGGACGCAGCGATGCCGCGGTGTTGAGATAAACCTCTCGGTGTGCGGGATCGGGCCAGACTTCGAAGATGATGGCAATCATGCAGCACTCCTGTTGCGGAAAGTAATGACCAGCACGTCACGATACGCCGGCTGGGTGGCATCGATCGGCACCACCGGCGTTACACCGTGCAGACAGCGGTGATCGTCGACCAGCGTCATGTCCAGCGGCTCGGTCAGCGTGAAGCTCGCCAGCTGCCTTCCATCAGGCGCGTGAATGGTGGTGGTGCCTTCGGCGATATTGTGGCGCTTCACCATCATCACCATCACGTAATCGACGCCATCGCGATGCACGCCTTCCGGCGTCGGCAAGCCACGCATGTCCGGCAGCGCTTCGATGCGGAACTGATGCAGCTCGACATGCCAGTGCGTGTCCCGTGAGAGTTCGTTGAACACGCGACAGCAAAGTGCGAACAGCGAACGCAGGGTTTCGCTTTTGAGTACTTCATCGGCGACCGGCTCGTAATGGCGGGGGATGCCGCCGTTGAGCGCGTTGTAGTCGAGGCTTTGATAGTGCGGCTGGTGCGGCTCAATCGTTGCGACCGTTGCATTTGGCGCCACCGACAACGTGGCATAGCGTCGCCGCCGGTAACGGCCGCCGTCGGCCATATAGGTGTCCAGTGGCATGCCGTTCCAGCTGTTGGTGAACGCCTGCCAATCTGCAGGAACACCGTTGAGCAGCGCGCGAGCGTCAGTCGAAGGTACAAAACAGAAACCCTCAAGATCGATTTCGTCGCGCAACGCCGCCAGCGCAGGTGGGGAAGTCGTCGCCGTCGTGTTCACTTGGTTGCGGGTGCGCCCAGGGAGTACTTGTTACTGATGAAGTGCACATCGAACGGCCGCGCCTGTGCCTGGAACACGAACGCCTTCACCGCCGGATCGTTGGCCACCAGCGCATCGGCTTCCTGCTGCGAACCCGCTTCGAAAATAATCAGCGCCATGTTGTCCCAGTATTCGCCCTTCATCCCGCCGGCCACCAGCGCGCGCCCGGCCTTCAACTGCTCCTGCCAGTAGGCGGAATGGCCGGCGAGCGCTTTGTTGGCCTCGGCGTCATCGGGCCACTTGCCGGTGGCTTTCCATTTGCCGTAGAGGTCGTAGCGCAGGCGGATCAGCATCACGTATGAAGCGATGGTCGCTTTGTTGCTCTTCTCATAGACCGGGTTAGTCGGCACCGCGAGCGGCTTCGGTGCCGTTACCGCCTCGGGTTCCGCCTTGGGGTTGGGATCCAATGCACGATTCAGCAGCCACGCGATGCGCGCCCCGGCTTTGGCCAGTTGCGCGGGAACGGTGGCACTCGCTTGAGCGGTATAGTCAGCCGACAGCTTGACTTCCTTTTCTTTTGGCCACGGCGTACCGCAGGTGTATTCCGGCAGCGGGCCGTAAACCACTTTCTGGCTCAATACCAGCGATTCATTCATCCAGTCGCGCACTTCACCGCTTTGCCACACCGGAATTTCTTTCTGACGATAACGCGCCACCAGTTGCCTGGCGAAGTCGGCCTCGCTCACGCCGCGCAGCGCCTGCTTCACCAGATCGCTGTCCCAGATGCGATGCAGGTTGCGGAACTGCATAGCGTCCTGGCCGGGAATGCGCACATTCTTCTGGTTGCCGCCGAGATCGCCGTCGTCCGCCGCATGCAGCGGTTGATGAATATCGCCGACCATGTGAATCAGAAACATCGCCGCCTGCGCGCGCGCCTCGTTGGTAGCGTTGTTGTCGGCCAGCACCTTGAAGTACACCGGGATCTTGGCCGAGGCGCAGTTGTCGTTGGGACAGTAGTCTGCATAGGCCCTGGTGCCGCACACCGGCTGGTTGTCGTAGTGCCATTTTTCCGAATTGGGCAATTCGATCTGCAGCGCGGCGCGGTACACGTCCATCTGGCTGGCGAATTCGCCGATCTGTATGCCCGGCACCAGTTGATTGAGACGGATGCGCGCCCGGGCGGTAAGCAACTCGTCGGCGACGAGGCCGGTGACACGATGGCCTTCGTTGCCCCAGGCCCAGCTCAATGTGGGCAGGGAGCAAAGAATAAGTGTGGTCAGAGCGGCGGCAGCACGCAGAGGTGAAAACATGGCTGGCATTTAAGAATCCCGGGAACAGATGATCGGACAAGACCCACATTGTAGGGGCTGCGGACGGGGACTAGAGTGAAGCCACTTTTGCAACAAAGATTTCATCGCTCAAGGAGTCGTTATGCCGCTCGTCACCCTCACGGTTCGCAAACCGAAGTCGACTGATTTCAAATCCGCCGTACTGGCCGGCGTGCATCAGGCGCTGGTCAACTCCGGTGTGCCGAAGGAAGATCTATTTCATCGCGTGCTGGAACTGGACGTCGCCGATTTTCGATTCGATCCGGCCTATCCCGACCTGACCTCACCGCGCAACGACGATTTCGCGCTGATTGAAATCCTGCTTTCCGTTGGCCGCAGCGTGAAGATCAAGAAAAAGATCCTCGCCGACCTGACGGCGGCGCTGGCGAAGGATCCCGGGCTGAATGCCGAGAACATGATGGTGGTGTTCAAGGAAACGCAGTGGGAGAACTGGTCGTTCGGCGGCGGGCGGCAGATTCACGTTTGATCCGCGCCAGCAGAAGCATCAGCGGCTGACGTGAATGTGCTCCCGCACCACCGGGTAGATTTGCTGGTTCCAGCGCCGGCCGCTGAATACGCCGTAGTGACCCACGCCGGCCTGGATGTAATGATTGCGCAGGAACGACTTCAGATTCACGCACAGATCGTGCGCGGCCATTGTCTGGCCGATGCCGCAGATATCGTCGCGTTCGCCTTCGACGGTGAGTAGCGAGGTGCGGCGGATCGCGCCGGGATCGATGCGGCGGTTTTGGTACATCATCTCGCCGCGCGGCAGGGCGTATTCCTGAAACACCTGCTCCACCGTTTGCAGGTAGAACTCGGCCGGCAGGTCGGCGACGGCGAAATACTCTTCGTAAAAATTGCGGGTGGCATCAGCTTTTTCGATATCGCCGGCCTCCAGAGCATCGTAATAGCCGCGGAACGCGTTCATGTGGCGCTCCAGGTTCATGTTGACGAACGCGGTAAGCTGCATGAATCCGGGATAAACGCGGCGGAATGCACCGAGATGGCGCATCGGTACGCACGAAACCAGATTGCGTTCGAACCATTCGATCGATTTCGATGTCGCCAGCTTGTTGACCTCGGTCGGGCTGATGCGGCAATCGATCGGTCCGGCCATCAGCGTGAGGCTTTTCGGTGTGGCGGGATCGTTTTCTTCCGACATTAGCGCTACCGCCGCCAGCGCGGAAACACAGGGCTGGCAGATGGCAACCATGTGTGCGCCTTCGCCGATGGTGCGCACGAACTCCATCAGGTGCCCGGTGTATTCGTCCAGCCCGAACGGCCCGGCGAACAGCGGCACGTCGCGCGCGTTGTGCCAGTCGGTGATGTAGACATCGTGATCGGCCAGCATGGTGCGCGCGGTCTCGCGCAACAGGGTGGCGAAGTGTCCCGACATGGGCGCCACGATCAACACGGGCGGCTGGTCGAGTCGCGTGGTTTTCTTCAGGTGCAGCAGCGTCGCGAACGGTGTGCGTGCGGCTTCCTCTTCCACCACGCCGACTTCCTGTCCAGCCACCATCACCGAATCAATGCCGAACGGCGGCCGCGTATGCGTGATGCGCGCCAGTGCAACTACCTCGCAGGCCGCGCGCATGCGCATCAGCGAGGGCGCCTCCGCCAGGCCCAGGCGATTGTCGCTCACGACCGGAATGGTCGCGCGTGCCAGCGTGCGGTAGGGCCACAACAAGTCTTCCTGCGCTTGATAGGCTTCGTAGAGCATGAGGTCATCCGCCGGATTGAGAGGTGATGAGGATGCAATGCAACTTGCGCGCCAGATTTGGTAGTGGATTGGCACAGCACTTGCAAGAACAGTGATCTGAATTGCGCCGCGACAACGAGGAGAGCGCCATGGCCAAGGCAAGCGTCACCATCAGCAGCAAGAATTATTCGTCCTGGTCATTGCGCGGCTGGCTGCTGGCCAAGTTCGCCAAGCTCGACTTCAAGGAGGTGATGGTGGCTCCGGACGATGTCGATGCGCGGCAGGAATTGCTGTTGCTGTCGCCGTCAATTCTGGTGCCCTGCCTAGAACACGAAGGCATCAAGGTGTGGGACACGCTGGCCATTGCCGAATACCTGAATGAGATCAAACCGCGCGCCGGATTGCTGCCCGCCGATCAGGCGGCGCGCGCGCACTGCCGCGCCATCAGCGGCGAGATGCATTCCGGTTTTGCCAGTCTGCGCGCCGCGCTGCCGATGAACCTGAAAGCGAAATTCCCCGGCCACAAAGTCTGGGTGCGCGCGGAGGCCGATATCGAGCGCATCACCACCATCTGGCGCGATTGCATCAAGACCTATGGCGGTCCCTATCTCTTCGGCGCCAAGCGCACCATCGCCGACGCCATGTACGCGCCAGTGGCCACGCGTTTTCTCACTTACGACGTGAAGCTGGACAAGGTGTGCGCGGCCTATTGCCAGACCATCATGGCCATGCCGGAGATGATCGAGTGGGTGGCGGCGGCCAAGGCCGAGCATGAAGATATTGATGAACTCGATTTCGAGTTTTGATCGCAGTCGTTACTTCCATGGCGTTACCGGCGGCACCGCACATGGCCCGACTTCGTCCACCGTCTTGAAATCCGCTGGCCCGGCAATTTCCAGATACTCCATGTCCTCAGAGTAATCGAACAGGTAGTGCACGATGCCCGGCCGCTGGTGAACGCAATCACCGGCCGCGACCAGCGTTTCCTTGTCGCCGTACATGAACTTCGCCCAGCCTTTCAGCATCAGCACAATATGAAAATCCGCCACATGATGGTGCCAGCCGGTGCCGTCTTTTGGTGCGATGTTGGCCTTCACCAACTGCGCGATCACGCGGCCGTTGGTGGCGTCGGCGATGCCGAGATCGCGATACAGGAAAAAATCGCGCAGGCCTTCGCCCTTGAAGGGTGTGTCGCCCGGTTTGAGATGGGAGAATTTGGTGGCCGCTTGCGGCATGGCGGAATCGGGCATGGCAGTCTCCTGGCTTAGTGGATGACAGTAAGTCTTCAGCATGAATCGTTCCAAAACACGCATCGCCCAAACTGCCATAAGCAAAAGTGATACTGTTTACTGCATGCATTGCCGACAACAACAATAGCCGGAACCGCCACTCGATGAGATTCGAACACCTGGTGCAGATCAACGATCCGCTGAATCCCCTGATCGATCCGCTTACCCGCGACCAGCTCTGGCGCGGACTGATGCGATACATCGAAACGCCGGTCGCGTTTGTCGAAGGGCTGGACAGCGGCCGCGTGACATCGCGCGATGGCAATACGCTGCATCGCGAGCTGCATTTCGGTCGGCGCGTGGTACGTGATCAGGTGTTGCTGAACCCGATGGAACAGCTACGCGTGATGACCGAGGCCACCGCCGAAATCCCCGCTGGAGCGATGACGGTGGCCATCGAAGAGCATGGGCCGGAACAATTTTTCGTGCGCTTCCTGTACGAAACTTTTCCGCAAGGTCATCCGACGGTACCGGCCGAATTCCAGAACGCAATCAAGGAAGCCTGGCGGCAGGCCGGCATCGATGTCATTCGCCGTATCCGCGAATACGCCGAGGAAGGCCGGCTCGATCCGGCGCATTGAGTCTTCGGGGCCGTTTGGTCTGGTCCTTCGACAGGCTCAGGACGAACGGAGGTTTCGTGGTGAATTTGTCGAACCACACCCGTAACAATCCGTTTACATGCGTCGCTCGTCAATCGCGGCGCGATCACCGAAAATCCGCACTCGTCGTAATCGATGTCGAGGTGCGAACATGATCAAGAATATTTTCTCCGCGAGCCGCATGTTGCTGCTGGCGGCATTGTTGGTGTCAACGGTGGCACAAGCCCAGTTCCCACCGGGCGGTGGTGGCGGCCGTTCGCGTGGTGGCGAGGGCGGCCCGAAAGGCAAACCCGAGCGTACTGTCGAGCGTGCACCTGTAGGCAAGGCGTCGCCTGCAAGCGATCCGATTGCCGCGATTCACCGAGAGCTGCCTTCACTGCGTATCGACATGAAAATCGCCGGCGACCAGGTGGCGCCCTGGAACGCGTTCGCCGCCGGTGTGCGACAGGTCAACGACATCACACAGACTCGCATCCGCCGCGAAGCCGCGATTCGTCCGGACGATGCGCCCGAGCCCCCACCGGTGCTGGCGTTCATCACCGCGCTGGCGGAAGAAGATGCGCAGCGCATCGAAGCGCTGCGCGAACTCAAGACCCGTGTTGCTGCGTTGGTGGAGGTACTCACGCCCGAGCAACGCAAGATGTTTGACCGCCGCATCGCGCAATCGCAGCGCGAGCCATTGGGAAATTAGTAACTCGCCACGCGACACAACCAATCTAAAACTCCAGCACTGGCGCGGCTCTTCGGGCATTTTGCCTCCGTAAGCCGCACCAGTGCTGGAGTTTCGATTTGTGCACTTGGCATAGCCGTTCCCATTAAAGCGTTATCACTCATTCTCCAGCGTTGATGGAATCCGGTATCGTTGCACCGTGATCCTCATCATCTACGCCCACCCCTATCCCAAACACTCCCGCGCCGGCGCGGCCATGCTGGCGGCGGTGCGCGAACTGCCGGGCGTCGAACTGCGTTCGATTTACGATCTATATCCGGATTTCGACATCGATGCCGCAGCCGAGCAGGCAGCGCTGCTGCGCGCAGAAACGGTGGTGTGGCTGCATCCGACTTACTGGTACAGCCCGCCGGCGTTGTTGAAACACTGGTTTGAAATGGTGCTTACGCGTGGCTGGGCTTATGGCACCGGTGGCGAGGCGCTGAAGGGCAAGCGCTGCCTGTGGGTGCCGACCACGGGTGGTGACGAAGCCGCCTACACGCCGGGCGGGATGCATGAGCAGCCGTTCGACAATTTCATCGCGCCGATCGAGCAGACCGCGCGCTTCTGCGGCATGCAGTGGCAGCCGCCAATCATCGTGCACGGCGCGCATGTGGTGAGTGAGGAACAGTTGCAGGCCAAGGCGGAAGAATTCCGCGCGCGACTGATTGCGCTCGGCCGCAAAGAGTCCGGCAAGCAAGCTGACAAGGAAAGCGCATGATTGACGCGCTGATCTATCTCGCCGCCGCGGTCATCTGTGTACCGCTGGCGAAACGCTTCGGGCTCGGTTCGGTGCTGGGCTACCTCATTGCCGGCGCGGCGATCGGCCCTTGGGGCCTGCGGCTGGTGTGGGACGTGGAAAGCGCGCTGCATTTTTCCGAATTCGGCGTGGTGCTGATGCTGTTCGTCATCGGCCTGGAGCTGGAACCGAAGCGCCTGATCGCGATGCGCAAAGCCGTGTTCGGTGGTGGCGCGTTGCAACTTGCACTCTGCGGCCTCGCGCTGGCGGGGGGCGCGATGTTGTTCGGCCTTGGCTGGAAAGTGGCGCTGGTGGTCGGCGCGGCGCTGGCCTTGTCCTCGACCGCGATTGCCGTGGCGACGATGACCGAGCGCAATTTCATGCCCACGCCCACCGGTCAATCCGGGTTTGCCATTCTGCTATTCCAGGACATCGCTGCAATTCCCCTGCTGGCCATTGTGCCGCTGCTGGCAACAACAACGGTTGCCAATGCCGATCCCGGCTGGTTGAGTGCGCTGAAGGCGTTTGGCGCCATCGCCGCAGTAATCATCATAGGCCTCTATCTCACGCGCCCGCTGCTGCGCATCGTCGCCGCCACCGATCTGCGCGAAGTGTTCACCGCCTTTGCGCTGCTGCTGGTGATCGGCATCTCGCAAGTGATGCTGATGGCGGGCCTGTCGATGGGGCTGGGCGCGTTCCTCGCCGGCGTATTGTTGGCGAGCTCCGAATACCGTCACGCGCTGGAAACCGATATCGAGCCGTTCAAGGGCTTGCTGCTGGGATTGTTTTTCATTTCTGTCGGCATGACCATCGACTTTGGTTTGCTGACCAGCCAGCCCGTGCTGGTGGCCACATTGGTCTTGGGTTTTCTCATCGTCAAGACTTTGATGCTGTGGGTCACCGCACGCATCCTCGGTATCAACCATCGCCAGCGCTGGCTGTTTGCGTTGCTGTTGTCGCAGGGTGGCGAATTCGCGTTCGTTGTGTTCGGCGCCTCGCGCACCGCCGGCATCCTGTCGAAAGAATGGGATGCGCTGTTGACAATGGCGGTGGCGCTGTCGATGGCGACCACGCCGCTGTTGCTGATCCTGCACGACTGGTGGATGGCGCGAATCGAATGCGGCAAAGGCAAGGATGACGAAGCCGACGAGATCGACGAGAAGGATGCGCCGGTGATCATCGCCGGCTTCGGCCGCTTCGGCCAGATCGTTGGCCGCCTGATGATGGCCAACGGCGTGCGTGCCGTGGTGCTGGATCACGACCCGGACCAGATCGAACTGCTGCGCAAGTTCGGCAATGTCGTGTTCTACGGCGATGCCACCCGCCTCGATCTGCTGCACGCCGCCGGCGCCAAGGACGCGAAGCTGCTGGTGAACGCTATCGACGATGTGGAGGACAGCCTTAAACTCACCGACCTGATGCGCGAACATTTTCCGAATGTGAAGCTGATCTGCCGCGCGCGCAACGTCACACACTACGTTGAGTTGCGCCAGCGTGGCGTGGAAATCGTTGAACGCGAAACGTTTGAGTCTGCGTTGTTGGCCGGCCGCCGCGCGCTGGAAGAAATCGGCTTCGATCCGTTCCGCGCGCGCGATATGGCAAATATTTTCCGTCGCCACAACGTCGCGATCACCGAAGCGATGATCCCGCATTTCGACGATGATGATCGCTTGGTTTCCGCCGCCAAAGCCGGCCGCGATGAACTGGCGCAGCAGATTGCGCAGGATCGGGAGCAGTTCGAACATGAGCATTCGAGCAAGGGTTGGCATTAATTCTTGTCGTACCCGCTTAGTTACGTAACTGAGCGGGTACCTCCAACTTTGTCTTTTGCAATTTGCGGAAATATATGGCTAGAGGTACCCGCTTTCGCGGGTACGACAGGTAAAAACAACAAACAAGCTGCAACCAAACCTGCACCACAAATGTGAAAATGCTCCTGAACTACCTCCTCTAGCTTTAGCCTCTCTCCCGTGCGGCGACCAACGGAAGTCCCCGTGGGAGAGAGGGGTTGGGGAGAGGGCCCAGCGTCCAACCAATCACCACCAACAAACCAACAACGAAAACCAAACCATGCCCACTCCCCACATCAACGCCAACCCCGGCGACTTCGCCGAAACCGTCCTCATGCCCGGCGACCCGCTGCGCGCCGAATTTATTTCCAAGACCTGGCTGAAGGACGCCAAGTTGGTCAACACCGTGCGCAACATGTTCGGCTACACCGGCACCTGGAACGGCAAGCGCCTCTCGGTGATGGCACACGGCATGGGCATCCCCTCATGCAGCATCTACGCCACTGAACTGATCAAAGACTACGGCGTGAAGAACGTGATCCGTATCGGCTCATGTGGCGCGCTGATGCCCGACATCAAGCTGGGCGAAATCATCATCGCCATGGGCGCTTCCACCGACAGCAAGGTCAACCGCATGCGGCTGATGGACCACGATTACGCCGCGATTGCCGACTACGACCTGCTGCGCACCGCGTGCGATGTCGCGGCCGAGCAGAAAAAAAACGTGCGCGTCGGTAACGTGTTTTCAGCCGATCTTTTCTACACGCCGCAGCCCGAGCTGTTCGACAAGCTGGAAAAGATGAAAGTGATGGCGGTGGAAATGGAACTCGCCGGCATCTACGGCTTGGCCGCCGAATACAGCGCCCGCGCGCTCGGCATCCTCACCGTCTCCGACCAGATTCGCACGCACGAACACATGAGCGCCGAAGCGCGGCAGACCAGCTTCGGCGAGATGATCGAGCTCGCACTGGAAACCGCGGCGCGGTTGTAGTCTGATTTCTTACCTGTCGTACCCGCGAAAGCGGGTACCTCTAATTTTGCCTTTTGTGACCTGCTGAAAAAATACATAACTAGAGGTACCCGCTTTTGCGGGTACGACAAGAACCAATACCAATCCTTGCTCGAATGCGTTTGATATCCAGAATGCGATTGCAGGAACATACTCCGACTACATCTTTTCTTTGCCAGAGGTGAATATGAAACGCGTAACCGGCATTGGCGGCATCTTCTTCAAGGCCAAAGACCCCAAGGCCATGCAGGACTGGTACAAAAAGCACCTGGGCATCGACGTGCTCGAATGGGGCGGCGCCGCCTTCACCTGGGCCGACGGCGACGGCAAGCCCAGCGGCGGCACCACCATCTGGTCGATCGGCTCCGGCGACAACTTTGCGCCCAGCACGGCGACCTTCATGGTGAATTACCGTGTCGCCGATGTGAAGGCCTTGCTGCAAGCTCTGCGCGACGAAGGCTGCAATGTGCTCGACAAATTCGATGACTCGGAATACGGCAAGTTTGGCTGGGTGATCGATCCGGAGGGCAACAAGGTAGAGTTGTGGGAGCCGCCGGCGGGAATGTAGGACACAGAGAGTGAGTCACAAGAAAACCATCGGCGAAGTTGAAGTTCAGCTCAAGTTCGCCCGTCACATGGGGCCGCGGTTCATTCATGGAGCGGTTACGCTCCAATTCAGCGCGGGGCGCGCTTATTCGTTTTCGTCAAACGCACACTGGCCTTCGACCAACGAAAACTACGAGCAAGCCATTCGATTGGCGATCGAGGAAACGCTAGCAGCTATACAAGGCCATCTCAACACCACTTCGGTTGTACTCAAAAGCATCGAATGGGATGAAATCTCCTCGTGCCAGTCGGGTTTCGAGCGAGCGGCGAGGGCGGCGACCCTCGCCGCGTTCGAGGTCTAGCCTCTAGTCCAAAGCAACGGCATGCTGTTCTATCGTTTCAAGCAGTATGTGTCCCTTGCTTTCCGCTGGCAGAAAGGCCGGCAAGGAACCGGCTACGACAAAATGCTCTTGCTCACCGCGCACTGGCCGCTGCCGTTCGATTCCTATCTGATCCGCTATCCCGAGGGTTCGGAAATTCCGCCGCATACCGATCCAGTAACGGCGGGCAGACATTACCGGCTCAACATCATTCTCAAATCGCCGCGCGAGGGTGGCGAGTTCGTGTGCGCAACACCGATCTTCGCCACACGGCGGATCAAGCTGTTCCGACCAGACGCGTGCGAACACAGTGTGACTCGCGTTGTCGGCGGCAGTCGGTATGTATTTTCGTTGGGGTGGGTACGTAAGGGCGCGGGCTAAAGATCACCAACGCGCACTCGGCAAACGAACCGTCAATCCGCCAACTGCTTCAATGACCCCTTGAACGCCGCATACGCCGCCTTGTGTTTCTGCAGCACGGCGTCAGACGTGAACTTCATACCGATGACCCAGTGAATGCTCTTGTCGTTGGCGAGGAAGTCCTGGTAGGTGCGGGTGTAGCTCTTGTCCTTGGCGGCGATGGTGGTCCAGGTGAAGGTGCCTTCCACACCTGAGCTTTTGCCCTTTTCGTTTTTGCGACTGATTTCGGTTTCCTTCGCGGCATCCAGTGCGATGCCGGGCGCGTCCCCGCCCCATTGCGGTGAGAACACGTAGAAAGTCATCGCGCCGTCGGGTGAGGTGAAGGTGGCGGCGCTGGATTCGCTGGGCTTGCTGGCGTTGAGTGGTTGCGCCTTGAAATCGGCGGGGTATTGGATTTCGAAATACGCTCCTTTATAGGTCACGGTCGCAGGAGATTTTGCGCTGCCGGTTTGCGCGTGGGCGAACGTGGATAGCAGTGCAACGCAGGCGGCGAGCAACGCGGTGATTGGCGCCGTGATTCGCATCGAAAATCTCCATCGAAAAAATTGTCAGCCGCCAGTTTACCGGCAGGCGCCGCAAACAGGGCATGCACTGAAGCTGCCGGCTGGGGCAAAATGGGGCTCAGTCAAATCCGGTGGAGGCGAAATGAAATCGACGGCATGGATGGCGGTGCTGCTTTGCGCGGCGATGCCTGCGCTGGCGCAGACGGGTGATGCTAGCAAGGGCAAGAAACACTACGAGACGCTGTGCGCGATTTGCCATTCGCTGACCGAGAACAAGGTCGGTCCCAGCCACAAGGGCTTGATCGGTCGCAAGGCGGGCACGGTGGCCGGGTTCAACTATTCGCCGGGTTTCGCCAAGCTCGATCTGGTGTGGAACGAAAAAACGCTGGACGCGTGGATCGCCTTTCCGGAAAGCGTGGTGGCGGGACAGAAGATGGGCTTCTATGTGATGGAAGCGGATACGCGTGCGGACATCATTGCGTATTTGAAGACAGTGGCTGCGGCCTCCAAGTAGTGTGTCTAGCGGGCCTCATGCCCGCATGTCTGATTGAAACTCAAGCACTGGAGCGGATTTCCGAGCATTTTTTGCCTGGAGGCCGCGCCAGTGCTTGAGTTTGATATTCAAGTTATCAATGTTCGTCATTCCCGCGGAAGCGGGAATCCAAGTGCTTTCGATTTTCTTCGGTGCGCAAACAAAATTCGATTCCCGCCTTCGCGGGAATGACGGTGACTTTGTAGCGACTATCTCTTGATGAGATATCGCGTCGCACGATTCGTTAACCAAATCGATACGCATCCATCGCGAGAGCATTGCCTTCGAAGCCATCGAACACGCGCTCGACTTTCGCGTCATTGCCCGCAGCGCCTAACGCCACAAACAGCGGCAGGAAATGTTCTTCGGTCGGGTGCGCGCGCGCGGCTTCGGGCGCATCGCTGCGATAGCGTGTGAGTGCATCGACATCGTGCGATGCCAGGTGTTGATAGACCCAATCCTGGAATTGCACCGCGTATGGCGCCTTCGCGATTTGTCCGCGCGACATCATCCAGTCGCGCAGGTTGTGGGTGAGATGGCCGGAACCGACGATCAGCACACCTTCTTTCGCCAAAGGCGCCAGCGCGCGGCCGACCTCAAAATGGTGACGCGGACTCATCGCTGTCTGCACCGATAGCTGCACTACCGGTACATTGGCGTCGGGATACATTTTCAGCAGCGGCACCCAGGTGCCGTGATCCATACCGCGACAACCGTCGATGCCGGCGGTGATGCCGGCGGCTTTCAACAACTCCTGCGCGCGTGCCGCGACATCCGGCGCACCCGGCGCGGGATAGACAATCTTGTACAGCTCCTGCGGAAAGCCGCCGAAGTCGTAGATCATTGAGGGCTTCGCATTGCCCGACAGCATGGGCAAATTGCTTTCCCAGTGCGCGGTGACCATCACGATGGCTTTCGGCTTGGGCAATTGCCTGGCCAGCGCAGCCCACACGTCACCCGCCTTGCCGGCGTTGATCGCGTGCATCGGCGAGCCGTGGGAGAGAAACAGGGTGGGCAGGGTTTGCATGATGGTCTTTCGCTACGTTTGGTTTGTTGCTCAAAAAGCCCTTCCCCCGCGCAGGCGGGGGTCCAAGTGTCGCCGAGCGCGGCAACATCAGCTTGGGCTCCCGCCTGCGCGGGAGCGGGGTGATTATTTGATCAAGCCTTCAGCCTTCAGTGCTTCCTGCACCTTGGGTCGCGCCGAGACACGTGCCTGATAATCCTTCAGCACCGGCCACTTGGCAATGTCGATTCCAACCCACTGGCCCCAGTTGAGCACGGTGAAGAGATAGCCATCGGCGACGGTGAAGGTTTCGCCGGTCAGGTAGCTCTTGCCTTGCAGCCGTGTGGAAAGCCAATCGAAGCGCTTGCCGAGCTTGTCCTTGAACACCTGCTTCACTTCGGGCGAAAACGATGGATCGAACAGCGGGCTGAAACCTTTGTGGATTTCGCTGGTGATGAAATTGAGCGTCTCCTGCAGGCGTGTGCGCTCCAGCGTACCGTTCTTCGGCGCCAGATTCGACTCGGGCTTCAGATCGGCGATGTACTGCACGATGGCCGGGCCTTCGGTGAGGATCTCGCCGTTGTCGAGTTGCAGCACGGGTACGTAACCCTTGCTGTTGATGGCCCAGAAGTCGCCGCCGCCATCGAGTTGCTTGGTCTTGGTGTCGACCTTTTGCGAGTCGAACGTCAGGCCGGCTTCGAGCAGCGCGATGCGTGGCGAGAGCGAGCAGGCGCCGGGGGAGAAGTACAGTTTCATGTGATTCCTTTCTTGGTCGACAAAGTTGTTGCGAGTTGTAGAACAGCTTTTAGTGTCGTCCCAGCGAAAGCGGGGACCTCTAACTTTGGTTTTGAAATTAATTTGAAGCTTGAAAAACTTAGCTAGAGGTCCCCGTTTTCACGGGGACGACGGGAAAATCAGTTGGCGCGGCTTTTGACGATGGCGTACTTGCCGTCGCCGAGCAATGCGACTACGACAGCGGCGATCACCAGAAATGCCGGATATTCCCAGCCGCCATTCGGTGCGCTAAATACCCAGCCATTGCCGATGTGTGCCCAGGTCGCGCCCAGCAGAATCGGCACCAATGCCAGGGCAACCCAGCGTGCATAGACACCGCCCAGGATCAGCAGGCCGCCGATCAATTCAGCGCCGAATGTGACATAGGCCAGGAAACCGGGCAGGCCCAACGACTGGAAAAACTGCGCTGTGCCGGGCAGGGTGAAGACGATGTACTTCAATAACGCATGGGCAATGAACATGATGCCGAGGCTGACACGCAGCAAGGTGGCGGCATAGGGAGCGGTGCGGGTATCGAACATGGTGACCTCCTGAAAAAGTGTTGATGAATGAATTATCAGGATTGCCAATTGAGGGATAAAGGCGATAAATTGCAATTAATTGTCCCGAAAATAGGAATAATTAGAATATGGCGCTGGATCGCCTGCTGGCAATGAATGTGTTCGTGAAGGTGGTCGAGCAAGGCAGCTTTGCCCGCGCCGCCGAGCGCATGGACATGTCGACCTCGGCGGTCTCGCGCCACGTCGCCGAGTTGGAGAGTTATCTGGCGACGCGGTTGCTCAATCGCACTACGCGGCGCATCTCGCTGACCGAAAGCGGGCAGGCGTATTTCGAGCGCGCACTGCACCTGCTGGCCGATATAGAGGAAACCGAGGCGGTGGTATCCAGCAGCACGGTCAATCCGCGCGGCACCATCCGCCTCACTTGTTCGACCAGTTTCGGCGTGCCACATCTGGCGCCGGCGATCGGTGCGTTTCAGGCCAAATACCCCGACGTGCACTTCGATATTTCTGCGTCCAGTCGTTTCGTCGATCTGGTGGAGGACGGTCTCGATCTGGCGATTCGCATCGGCGACATCGGCAATCCCAATCTGATCGCGCGCCGTCTGGGCAGCATGCGCCTTATCGCCTGCGCCTCACCCGATTACCTGAAGCGACGCGGCACACCCAAGCATCCCGACGACTTGGCAAAGCACAGTTGCTTTACTTACGAGCACTCGCCGCTGAAAAGTCTGTGGCCGTTCCGCAATCGCGATGGCAGCGAGATGAAAACGCGCATCAGCGGCGGTATCCACGCCGACAACGGAGAGATGCTGGCGGCATTGGCGGTAGCAGGCGCAGGTATTGCGCTGGAACCGTGTTTCATCATCCAGCCGCTGATCGACGCCGGGCTATTGCGGGAAATACTCAAGCAATATCAGCCGGCGCCTTATCCGATCTACGCGGTCTATCCCAGCCGGCGGCACCTGTCGGCCAAGGTGCGCACGTTTGTCGATTTTCTGGCGGAGTATTTTTCGGACAACTCGCAACTCAACCAGTGATAGCTAGCCCTCTTCGCGCTCTTCCATCGCCTGGCGTGGTGCGCCGACGATGTACAGCGCGTCTTCCAGCGAAGAGCGCAGGTTGCCTTCGCCGAGATGTTTGACGAAGCCGCTGCGTCGCATCAGCGATAGCGGTTGATCGTTGACACCGGTCAGCATCAGCAAGCCGCCGCGCTTGGCGATCAATTTCTGCAGATTCTCCAGTGCATCGAGGCCGGTGGTATCGATATTGATCACTTGGTGCATTTCAAGAATCAATACATCCGGTAACTTGCGCGCGGGATCGAGCAGGTGTTCGAGCTTGGTGACAGAGCCGAAAAACAGCGAACCGAAAATACGCACCGCGCCCACACTGCGGCCATCGGGCAGGTGCGACTGGTCGAACGGCAATTCGATCGTCTCCACCCGCGTCAGCGACGAGACGCGATAGATAAAGAACAGCGCCGCCATGATCAATCCGACTTCCACCGCGACCACCAGATCGAATATGACGGTCAGAAAAAAGGTGGACAGCAGCGTCACGCGATAGAAGATCGAGAAGTGTTTGAGCTTGGCGAACTGCGCCCACTCCGCCATGCTGTACGCCACCCACAACAGTATCGCCGCCAGCGCGGCCAGCGGAATGTGGGCCGCGAAAGGCGCCGCCACCACGATCACCAACAGCAGGGTCGCCGCGTGCACAATGCCCGCCACCGGTGAACGCGCGCCGGAGCGTACATTGGTCATGGTGCGGGCGATGGTGCCGGTGGCGGCAATTCCGCCGAAAAATGGCGTGAAGAAATTGGCCACGCCCTGCGCCATCAGTTCCTGATTGGGATCGTGCCGGTCCTGGATCAGGCCATCCGCCACTCGCGCGCAAAGCAACGATTCGATCGCGCACAGCAATGCGATGGCGATGGTCGGTGCCACCAGGTTGCGTGCGGTATCCCAGTCGAAAGCCGGGAACTGCGGCACCGGCAGCCCGCGCGGCAGTTCACCGAATTTGCTGCCGATGGTTTCCACCGGCAAGTCGAGTGCCCATACCACCAGCGACGACAGCATCAGCACCACAACCGTTGAAGGCAGCCGTGCCGTGATACCGCGCCAACGCGAAGCTTTGGCATTGTGCGAAACCGGCCAGAACGCGATCAGCGCCAGCGAGGTGGCGCCGATCGCCAGCGCGCGCCAGTTGAAGGTATGCATCTGCTCGCCGATGACCGCCAGTTGCGAAAAGAAATTGGACGGCGCCTTGGGGATGGCCAAGCCCAGCAGATCCTTGATCTGCGAGATGGCGATGATGACGGCGATGCCGGCGGTAAAGCCGATGACGATGGAGACCGGAATGAAACGCACCAGATTGCCCAGGCGGAAGGCACCCATCGCAAACAACAGCACACCGGCCATCATGGTCGCCAGCAGCAAATTGGCGACACCGTATTTTTCGGCAATGCTGTAGAGCAGCGCCACGAAAGCGCCGGCCGGCCCACCGATCTGTACTTTCGATCCGCCCAGTGCCGAGATCAGGAATCCGGCAACGATGGCGGTGACGATACCCTGCTCGGGGCGCACGCCGGACGCGATGCCGAAGGCCATCGCCAGTGGCAGCGCCACCATGCCGACGGTGAGGCCGGCGGCCAGATCCTGGGTGAAATCGTCGCGGGTATAGGTCTTCAGTTGCGTCAGCAGGCGCGGACGAAAACGAAACGCTTTGGCGGCGTCGAAAAAGTTCACATGAACCTGATCAAGGGCGCGAATCGCGCACGCAGTTGCGGCGGATTCGCTGGGTTGGCAGTGCCGGGCGGCAACCGCACATATCACCCGATTATAGGCCTACGAAGTGTGTGGGTATAGTTCCGGCGCGCTTAGTGCGGCTAGCGCGCTCAAGTTACGTCGGCATCGAAAAAATATCCCGCACCGCGTTCGGTGCGAATCAGCTTCGGCTCATTCGAATCGGCTTCGATCTTCCGGCGCAGGCGAAGTATCTGCACGTCGATCGAGCGGTCGTAAATGTCGTCATGCAGGCGGCTGCCTTCCAGCAACTGGTCGCGCGACAACACCCGCCGCGGTGATTTGATGAAGGTCATCAGCAGCGCGTATTCGCCATTGGTCAGTTCCACCCGCTCGCCGCCGGGTGACGTCAGTCGGCGAGTGCCGGTGGACAATTCCCAGCCGGCAAATTTGAAGGTGCGGATTTCGCTTTCGCGTCGCACGGCGCTCGCTGCGGTTTCCGCCGGCGTCTGGTTGTTGTCGAAGCGGCGCAGTACCGCCTTGATGCGGGCCAGCAATTCGCGCGGGCTGAAGGGCTTGACCAGATAGTCGTCGGCGCCCAGCTCCAGGCCCAGCACACGATCAACTTCGTGGCCCTGACCAGTGAGCATGATGATCGGCACCTTCGAGGTCTGACGTATCGATCGCGCCAAAGAGAAGCCATCTTCACCGGGCAGCTTTACATCGAGCACGATCAGGTCAACCGGGCCAGCCGCCATCGTGGACGCCATATCGCGGCCGTTTCCTACAGCGGTGACGCGAAAGCCGGCCTCGGTAAGGTACTCGGCAATCAGGTTGCGCACTGATTCGTCGTCATCTACCGCAAGTACATGCGTCATAAATGATCGATCCCCAACTACTTGTATTTGTGATCGACAGCATACAATAGCAGTGCGTTTTTTCAAGTTTCGCCCATCTAATCGGAGTTTCCCCTAATCCATGGCGACCATCCCCGGTCCGTTCAGACAACTGGTGTCGCCGGCCTCGGCGACGCGACCGCTGTGGGTGGATGCGGTCTGGATTCTGGTGTTCGGCGCGGTATATGTGGCGTTGTTCAAATTCGCCATCTCGCTGCCGTTCCGCGCCGGCGTGGCGGCATGCATCTGGCCGGCGGATGGACTTGCGGTAGGCGTGCTGATGCGCGCCCGCTACCGGCAGTGGCCTGCCTATTGCCTGATGATCATGGCGGCCAATGTGATCGGCGGCCGGCTCAGTGGTTTCAAATTCACGCTGGACGCCTTCATCAGCATGAATGCGATACAGCCTGCGTTGGCCGCGTGGTTGATGCGTCGCTATTTCAACCTGCCGCGCAATATCGACACCGTCTTCGGCATCGTGGTCTTCTCGCTGATTTCGGCTGTCGTCACCGCCGGCGCCGCCGTGATGGGCGCCTTGGACGACAACCTGCGCGGCGATGCATCGTACTGGCAGTTGTTCAAGGCGCTGCTGATTTCCGACACGCTCGGGATTATTGCCGTGGCGCCGCTGATTCTTGCGTGGTCGCGCGAGGGCCGTGAGCATTTGCGCATCAATTTAACGGGACGCGAAATCGAAGCGGCAGCGGTGTTTGCCGGTCTCATCATTTCGACCCATGTTGTGTTCAGCGTTACTCCCGATGCGCGCGGCTGGGTGCCGCAATTGCAGCACTTGACGACACCATTCCTGGTTTGGGCGGCGCTTCGATTCGGCCTTCGCGGTTCGACACTGGCGCTCGCAATCTATGCCTTGATGACGGTCTGGTATACCACCAACGGCACTGGGCCGTTCATCGCGGCCCATGTCGATACCGGTACCACGCTGCTGGCATTGCAAGTCTATGTAGGCCTCATCGGCGTGATGATCCTGATTGGTGCGGCGTTGATGACCGAGCGGCGCGATGCCTTTGCCGACAGCGAGTCCTGGCGGCAGCGCTTTGAGGCGGCGATTGAAGCCAGCGGCAACCTCGTGTTTGAAATTCATACCGATACCGGTCATATCGACTGGGCCGGCGACACCCAGGCCGTGCTGGGCCTTTCCACGCGCGAACTCGACACCACGCGTTTGTGGACGGCGCGGGTTCATCCCGATGACCGCGAACGCCTGCTCGGCATTCGCCGCAAACTGATGTCGGGCGAGCTCAAGTCGTTGCTGCTCGAGTACCGCGTACGCAATCATAACGATGTGTATCGACTGATCAGCGTCAGCGCGTATTCAGTCGAGGCGCCGGCATCCGAGCTATCCGTCGGTCGCACAAGAGGACGGCGAATCATCGGCTTCGTCGAGGACATCACCGATTCGCGTCGCGCCGACGAAGAACGTGTGCGACTGGAGGCGGAATTGCGCCATGCGCAGAAAATGGAGGCCATCGGCCAGCTCGCCGGCGGCATTGCGCATGACTTCAACAATATCCTCGCATCGATCCTGGGATACGGTGAAATGGCGCGCAAACGGGCCGGGCAGGATTCAACACTGCAACGGCATCTCGATACCATCCTCAAAGCCGGCGAACGCGGCCGCGTGCTGGTGTCGCAGATACTTACCTTCAGCCGCAAGACTCCTGTCGAGCGCATGACCATCAACATCGATGACGTGCTCGATGAGGTGGCGCTGCTGGTTCGCGGCTCATCTCCCCATGATGTCCGTCTGGTGCGCCATTGCCCCGAACACTTGGCCGTCGATGGCAATCCCACCGAGTTGCACCAACTGTTCATGAATCTGGCGACCAACGGTTTGCAGGCCATGCCCTCGGGCGGCGTGCTGGAAATCGAGGCCAATCACATCGAGCTGACCGCACCTTATCCGGTGATTCAGGATAATTTGCCGGCTGGCCGCTACGCGGTCATACGAGTCAGGGATCATGGCGCCGGTATCGACGATGCGGCGCGCGAGCACATGTTCGAGCCCTTCTTTACTACCAAGCCCACCGGACGCGGCACCGGCTTGGGCCTGTCGCTGGCCATGGCGGTCACCAAGGCGCATGGCGGAGGCATTGAGGTGGAAAGCGTCGTCGGCCAAGGCACCGTGTTTACCGTCTATTTGCCGCTCAGCGGCGAGACTGCGGCCATCGCGCCGGAAATGGAATCCGGTCTGCCACGCGGCCACGATCAGCGTGTGCTGATCGTCGACGACGAAAAGCCATTGCTGGACCTGGCCGAGGAAATCCTGACCGAGTTGGGTTATCAAACGGCGGTATTCAACAGCAGCGCCGAGGCGCTGGCCGCCTTCGAGGCGCATCCCGACCGGTTCGATGCCGTGCTGACCGATGAAATCATGCCCAACCTCACCGGCACGCAATTGGCGGCGCGCATACATACGGCGCGTCCCCTGCTGCCGATCCTGATCATCACTGCGTACGGCGGCCCGGGCTTCGAGCTGCGCGCACAGCAGGCCGGGGTACTGAAGGTATTGAAGAAACCGTATCAGCGCACCGAGCTTGCGCACGCGCTCGCTGCTGCTTTGACGGACTGAAAGTGGTCGGACACAATCATTTGCATTTGTGTCCGTGGGGATGAGACAAGGCGCGGAGTTAGTAAACACTTTCTGTTTTGGTGTTTACGGTAAATAGCCTGCGAGCGAAGCATATTCTCTTTCCCGGCCGCAATCGAATCATCCCTTACGAAACAGGTTACAGGCGTAACCTGACCAAGTGGTCATGTAATTGACACGTAGCCGGCGACCACAACAATGCGCCCCAACAACGAATTTCTGGGGCAGTCATGTACGCCACGATCCGCAAAACCAATGCCGGCAATAATCCGATAGGTGCTCGCGCCGCGCTCGAAGCCGGCTTCGAGCGCATCTACACCGGTATTCCGCGCGGTCGCGGTTGGGCAACCTACCCGTTCAATGCGCTGACCCTGGGCTCCCATTTCCAGGCGATCTTCAGCGTCGCCGAGCAACGCTGCGTTGCCTACGAAGGCCTGCTGTGCGCCAATAATCTCGCCGGCCAGACCATCAAACCCGAAACCGTGTTTGCGTTGTCCGCCAGCCGCGATGAGGAACTGTTTCTCGATTGGTTGTGCCGTGCCTTGCATCTGCGCAATTTCGCCAATCTGTCCGAGAGCGGCGGCATGATTTTTCTCAACGCCTATCCGGAAGCGGCGATAGAGGACCCTCATCACCCGCAGGTATTCGCGCAGATGATCGAGTACTACGGGGTCAGCCCGAAAAACGTGGTGGTCGAGATTCTCGAGACCGGCGTATCGGATGAAGCGCAGCTGATCGATGCCGCGCGCCTGTATCGCAAGCTCGGCTGCAAGATCGCGATCGACGATTTCGGCATTGGCTATTCCAACTTCGACCGCCTGTGGAGACTGCGCCCGGATTTCGTCAAGATTGACCGCAGTGTGACGGTTTCCGCGGTCACCGAAACCCACGCACGCCTGGTGCTGGCCAACATGGTCAAACTGATTCACGAATGCGGCGCCAAGGTGATCATCGAGGGAATTGAAACCCGTGATGAAGCACTAACCGCATTGCAGGTCGGTGCCGACTTCCTGCAGGGCTACTATTTTGCCCGTCCCGGTCTCACCGCCGTGCCGCAGGCTCTGTGCGAGCGCATGTTCGAAGGCTTGCAACACGAGCAACCCGCACGCATCGGTACCGCCTCCAGTGGCAACGAAAATCTCGAGGTCTACGCGCACGCGCTCAATCTCGCCATCCTCGATCTGCAGCGTGGTGCTACTTTTGCCTCGGCAACCGAAAGTTTCCGTGCGTTGCCCAATGTGCTGCGCGTCTACCTGGCGACCAACGATACCGATGCCGTGGCAAGTAGCGGGCCTTCGCGTTTGGTGCTGGACCTTATCGGTAACACCACCTCGCGCACACTGAGAAACACGCCGGGCACTGCCATGGACCAATTGCAGGAAGTGGTTCAACACGCGCTGGCCGCCCCGCTGAAAGTGCATGTTTTGTCGCCGCAGCAAAGGAGCACCTCGACTGTCGGCTACGTCACCTTGTCCTGCGCGTTCGAACACGATCAGCGCATGGTGGTGCTGTGCGGCGATCTGGTTGATCGTCGCAGTCCACCGCAAGCGGGTGAACGTCGTGAGGACGGCGATGCCCGCGGTCAGCCCGGTGCGTCGGTGATCCGCCTGCATCTGTAAAAGTTTTTACGGCCCCAACGGTCGTGGATCGGTTCTGCCGGTCTGCGACTAATTCCAACCCGCCAAAGGCCATGCCTGCGGCGGGTTTTTTTTCATCAGCGGTTGTAAATCCAACCCAGCAAGGCATCCTGCGCCGCCTGCGTGAGCGGCGCGTTGGCGTGATTCACCATGATCGCCACGATCCAGCGGCGGCCCTGTGCATCGCGCACGAACCCCGCGAGCGCGCGGGCATCGCTCAACGTCCCGCTCTTCACATGCGCCTGTCCGGCGATGGTGTCGCCCTTTACGCGCTTCCGGAAGGTGCCGTCGACGCCGAGCAGCGACATCGAGGAGATAAATTCCGGCATCACGCTCGACCGCCACGCCGCGTCGAGCATTTGGCTCAAGGTGTTCGCGCTGATACGCTCGATTCGCGATAGACCGGAGCCGTTTTCCAGCACCAACTCGGTGGCGGGAATGCCTTTCCTCGCCAGCCATTCGCGGATCAATTCGGTTGAGCGCGCAGCGGTGCCTGGCTCCTTGTTTACGTCCATCGACAAGGTCAGAAACAGCTGGCGCGCCATGACATTATTGGAGTATTTATTGATGTCGCGAATCACTTCGGCCAGCGGCGGCGACTCGGTGGAAACAATCAATCTCGCGTCGGCGGGAGTAGCGGCCACCTTCACCGCGCCCATCCACGTGCCGCCCACATCGCGCCACAGTTGCGCGAATACGCCGCCGACAAAGCGTGCGTGGTCCAGCAACGATACGTTCCACACCTTTTCACCACAGCTTTTCGGATAGTTGCCGGTGAAGGCAACTTTCAATTGTGTCGGCGAAACGGTTTGTACGTCGATCACAACCCGCTCGCGCCAGTCGCCGCAGGGGCCGTCGATCAATCGCACGCGATTGACGATTTCAAGTTGCGCGGGCTTGATGTCGGGGGAAATCGATACGGCCTTGGTATCCACCGTCGGCGCGAAAGCGAAGCGCACCGATTTGAAATTGACCAGCAGGGCGTCAGGCCCGACGTTGTAAGCGCGCAGGGGCTCGCCGTCGAACTTGGCCGGGTCGTGCGGCGCGGTCTCAAAGCTGGTCTTGTCCAAAACCAGATCGCCGCGAATGGTGGTGAGGCCGCGCTCGCGAAGTTGCTTCAGTAGCAGCCAGAACCGCTCCACGGTGAGCTTGGGGTCACCGCTGCCGCGAAGGATCAGGTCACCGTGAAGTACGCCGTTGCGAATGTCGCCGGCGATCAGCACGTCGGTTTTCCACACATAGGCTGGTCCCAGCAATTCCAGTCCGGCATAGGTGGTGACCAGCTTGATCACCGAAGCGGGATTCATGGACTTGTCGGCGTTGTGCGAAATGAGCGCGTCTTTTGCGCCGGCTTCGCGCACCACCACGCTGACGGCGTCCAGCGGTACCTGCGCGCGAGCGAGCAGATCGACAATGGTGGAGGGAAGTGGTTGAACAGCTGCGGGAGCGACAGCTTGCAGGGCCTGGGCGGCGAGCGAACCTGCAAATAACATCGCAAATAACAAAGCCAGTAATCTCATGCGACAACCATCTCGTCGATCACCTCAAGCGAATGTTTCACCAGCAACGCGAACTGGTCATCACTGACAATGTATGGCGGCATGAAATAAACGGTATTGCCGATCGGCCGCAGCAGAACTCCACGTTTCAATGAGCGGGCAAAGAATTCGCGGGCAAATCCGGGCACGCACGAAACGACATCGAACGCCCAGATCATGCCGAGATGGCGGAAGTTTTTCACCATGGGATGTGCGCGAATGGCTTCGGCGTGTTCGGAAAACCGGCGCGACTTTTCGCGATTCGCCGCGATCACGTTGTCGGTCTCGAATATATCCAGCGTCGCGAGTGCGGCGCGGCAGGCGAGTGCGCTACCGGTGTAGGAATGCGAATGCAGAAATCCGCGCGTCACATCGTCGTCGTAAAACTGCCGGTAGATTTCATCGGTGGTCAGCACGCATGACAGCGGCAGATAACCGCCGGTGATGCCTTTGGACAGGCAGATGAAATCCGGTCGTATGCTGGCTTGCTCGCAGGCAAACATCGTCCCGGTACGGCCGAAGCCGGTCATGATTTCATCGGCGATCAGGTGCACTTGGTACTGGTCGCAAAGCGTACGCGCGCGACCCAGGTATTGCGGCGAATACATGCGCATGCCCGACGCGCCCTGCACCAGAGGCTCGACAATCAGCGCGGCGATTTCCTGATGCCGCTCGGCCAGCGATGATTCCAGCGCCGCCAGTGCAGCATCGACATCCTGGTCTGGAAACGGCACGCGCAAGTTGTTGTTCAGCAGCGGGCCGTAGGCGTCGCGGAAAATGGCCACGTCTGTCACCGCCAGCGCGCCGATGGTTTCGCCGTGATAGCTGCCGTCGAGACTGACGAATTTCTGTTTGGACGTCCGGCCGGCATTGCGCCAGAAATGAAAGCTCATCTTCAGCGCGATCTCCACTGCGCTGGCACCGTCGCTGCCGTAAAACGCATGGCCGAGCCCGGTCAATTTGGCGAGGCGTTCGGAGAGTTCGATGGCAGGTTCATGCGTGAAGCCGGCCAGCATTGCGTGCTCGAGTTTGTCGAGCTGGTCTTTCAGCGCGGCGTTGATGCGTGGATTGGCGTGACCGAACAGATTGACCCACCACGACGACACCGCGTCGAGATAGCAATGGCCTTCGGCATCATATAGCCACACCCCTTCGCCGCGAATGACCGGCACCAGCGGGAATCGCTCGTGGTGCTTCATCTGCGTGCAGGGGTGCCAGACGGCGGATAGCGAGCGCGCGATCAGCCCGGCATTGGTTGTTGCTTTTGATGCGGAAGACATGGATGAGGAATGTAGCACAGCGCACGATGCCAGCGCCCATCCATGAGCAAAACTCAAGCACTGGCGCGGCGTTCCGGGCATTTTTGCCCGGAACGCCGCGCCAGTGCTTGAGTTTGTCTATCAGGCCATGAACCCCAGATTCGCGGTCGGGAATCGCGTGAGATTCGGGAACACGGCATTCAGATCCGCGCCGCTGACGCCGAACCAGTTCGCCATCGTCGCGGCGTACTGATCAACCGAAGTAGTCGGAATCCACGTACCCTTGCCAACGTCGTCCGGACCATCGACCACGTGCGTCGGGAAAGTGCCGTACATGGCGTTGCCCTTGACCGCGCCGCCGACCACCAGATGATGGCTGCCCCAGGCGTGATCGGAGCCTTTGCCATTGCTGACGAAATTGCGGTTGAAATCGCTGGCGGTAAACGCGGTGACGTTCTCGGCCATGTTGATTTCGGCGGTCGCGTTGTAGAACGCGGTCATCGAGGCCGAGACATCGCCCAGCAATTCGTTCTGCCGCTGCAGTTGGTCTTCACCGTGCGTATCGAAGCCGCCGATGGCGGCGAAGAACACCTGCCGCTTGGCGCCAAACGCGGTGCGCGCAACGATCAGCCGCGCGATCATGCGCATCGCCTGGCCGAGGCCCGAGTTGGGGAACGCGGTGGTGAACGGCGAGGCGCCATTGAGTGCGGTGGAAATCTGTTTCTGGTTGGTGATGGCGCCGGAAAGAATATCCAGCCACACCCCGTCCATCACGTTCACCCGGGTTGCCGCCTGCCCCAGCATTTTCTGTATGCCGGCCGACAGCGGCTGGGTTTCAGTGCTGCTCTCGTAGAAATCCAGGCCGAACGAACCCGAAGGCGAGACCGGGAACGAGCGGATCGTGTCGCCGGAAAGAAAGGTCGAATTGCCCGCCACCGACATGCAAGTGGTGAGACTGCCAGAAGTATTGAGTGCCGCGACGCGATCGCCCAGCCGTCCGCCCCAACCGGAACGAATCGAGTTGTCCGCCATCGAGGTGTTCCACAAAAACTGCTGGTCACTGTGCGAATACAGATTCACCGGCCGCTGCACCGTGCCGGCGTTGTATTGCGCTTTGGTAATCGGCGCGGCCAGGGTACCGACGTTGACCACGGCCGCGGCCTTGCCGGCATTGAACAGGCCCTGCATGCCCGCCATCGATGGGTGCAGGCCAAATTCGCGGCCCTGCACATTGGTCGGCTTGATCGACAGTGTCTGATCGCGGTTGATCGCGAGCACGCTGCGCGGACCGGCGTAACGCGTGTAGTCGGCCGGATCGCGCGGAATGATCATGTTGTTGGCATCGTTGCCGCCGAACAGGAAGATGCACACCAGCGCGCGGTAATCGTCGCCGGCAGCCAGATTGACCACGTCCTGCAGTCGGGCGTGCGCGCTGCCTGCCGCGAACGGCACCACGGCCGGCAACAGCAACCCGCTGGTGGATTTGAGAAAACGGCGGCGCGATTGGGATGATTGAGATTGGCTCATGTGGATTCCCCTTATTTCTGGATGACGAAGTCGGGCGATAGCGCAAACAGCGTCAACGCCGTGCGCACGCGCCAGGTGCGATCCGAATCGCGGTTGTTGAACGGCACCGCAGTCACGGCATCCACCATTTGCTGGCGCGTGGTCGCCGACAGTTCACCGTAAGTCAGCAGGCCGGTCATGTGATCGATCAATGCGGCCGGATTGTTGGCCAGTGCCTTCACTTCGGTCAGATTCAGTTTCAATCGCGAATCGCCCGAGCCATAGCCCTCATTCTTCACCAGGTCGTAGAAGAAGTTGGCGGTACCGATGGTCTGGATTTCATTGGTGATCTGGAACTCCGGACCCACCACACCGGCTTGCGCCAACCTGCCCGGACGGGTGTAGTTGGGCGAGAAGAAATTGAACACCGAGGGAGACAGCAACGGGCTCTGTCCCAGCGCGTCGTCGGCACTGTCCAGATAGTGGATGTTGTTGCGGCCGTTGGTGGAGGTGGCATTGAAGGCACGCAGGATATTGGCGAAGCGGATCACCGGCTCGCGTTGCTTACCGAATTTGGCATCGGCCATCAGCGCGATGCTGCGCGCATCCGGATCGGTCAATACCGCCTTGATCACCGCGCCCAGGTCGCCACGCACGCCGCGACCGTTGTTGTCGAACACCGCCGCCACACGTCCGATGTATGCAGGCGAAGGATTGGAGGTGACGAAGCGCTGAATCAACTGCCGTCCGATAAACGGGCCGACGTTGGGATGATTGGCGATGTTGTCCAGTGCATCGTTCAAATCTTTTTCCGGCGTCTGGTTCGCTGGCAACACGACACCGCTCAATAATTTCTTGGTGCCGGGCTCGTGCTTGCTCGGGAAAGCAATCATCGGCTGCGTCCAGCTTTCTTCCGGCCGATCGAATTTCTTCGGATTGTTCGGGTCGTTGCCGGCGAAGGTCCAGCCGGTAAAGGCGCGGGCGAATCCTTTCACCGTGCCTTCGTCGTACGTCGCGAGCGGGACGCCGTTGCCATCGACCTTGCGCGTACCGTCGGTATTGAGCTGATACAAACCGACCGAGAACAATTGCAGCACTTCGCGGGCAAAGTTCTCGTTGGGAAATTTGTTCTTGCCGTCCTCCTTCTCGCTGCCCAGCATATTGAGGTAGTAGCCCATCGCCGGATGCAGAGCGACCGCGCCGAGCAATTCGCGATAGGTGCCGAAGGCGCGGGTGTTGAGCATATCCATGTACGAGGACATGGCATCGGGCTCCAGATCGGGCGCGATGTTGGAGATCACCATGATTTCCGACAGGGCAAAACTCATGCGTGCGCGCAGCTCGTCCTGGCCGAACAACCACTGTTGCCAGATCGCTTCATACGAATCTTCCTCGGCGTAGTAGCTCTTGCCCATCGCATCGGTGCGGCGCAACTTGGCAGCGTTGATATAGGCCATGTGCGAATCGGCGGGACGAGCAAGCTGTTCGTCGATCCACGCAGGAATGCCGATCGCCTTTACACGTTCGATGCTGGTGGCTTTCGGACCGAACGTCGCCTGGGTGAGAAAGCGTGCCGGCTCGCTCAACACCGCAGTGGTGGGTGCTGCGATGACGGTAAAGTCGGCGCTGGAAGTCGCCGTGCCGCCGGAAGTGGTGACGCTGACTTTCCCGCTTGCCGCATTTAACGGCACGGTGGCCTGCAGCGAAGTGGCGGTGATGTTCGAAATGCTCGTCGTGGCGAGACCGTTGAAGCGCACACTGGTGGCCCCGGTGAGATTGGTGCCATTCACGGTGATAACAGCACCGGTAGCGCCGCTGGTCGGCGCGAAACTGGTGATGGTTGGCGCCGCTGCCGGCGGTGTCGCCGTGACAGTGAAGCTGCTGCTGGAGGTCGCGGAGCCGCCCGGCGTGACCACCGTGATCTTGCCGCTGGTGGCGTTGCTCGGCACGGTGGCCTGCAACGATGTCGCGGTGATATTGCTGATGCTGCTGCTGGCGGTGCCGTTGAATTTGACCGAGGTGGCGCCGGTCAGGTTGGTGCCGGTCACCGTCACCGTGCTGCCGGCAATGCCGCTCTGCGGCGCAAAGCTGTCGACGGTGGGAGTCGATGTTGGCGGTGTCGCGGTGACAATGAAGTCGCTGGCCGATGTCGCGGTGCCGCCGGTGGTGACGACAACGATCTTGCCGCTGGTGGCGCTGGTAGGCACCGTGGCCTGCAACACACTGGAAGAAACCTTGTTGACGTTGCCGGATGCGACACCGTTGAACTTCACCGTGCTGCCGGGCGTAAAGTTGGCGCCGTTGATGGTGACCATCGTTCCCGCTGCAGCGCTCGCTGGCGAGAAGCTGCTGACGCTGGGCGCGCCGGTCGGCACCGGTGCCGAGGGGATCGACGGTGGCGTGGTGGGCGTGCCTACTGTGCCGGTGGAGCCCGGCGGCAATACGTAACCGACAACGCCGGCATTGCGCCAGCCGAACTTACCGATCAGGAAATCCTTGCTCGGCGATTTCAGTGTGTAGACATTCAGCTTCAAGCCGTCGTGCGTCACGCGATACAAGGGCACCAACATATTGGCGGGCTGCGAGCCAACATACCCCAGCACGCCGTCCAGCTGCCAGCCCTGGGTGCGCAGGCTGGAAATTTCGCCGGCGTCGGTGGTCAGCACCACGCGGCCCATGGAGGTCAGCGTCAACTTGCTTAATGCCAGCACCGGTTGACCCTCGATGGGGCCACTGTCGGTTTTGACCATGAATTTGGCGTCATCGCTGCGCCAGCCTCCCGCCGCAGTGGCATTGAGGCCGTAGCTGTAGCTGCCGTTGTATGGCGAATAGGATAGATACACCGATGCCCAGTTGGCCGGATTGACGCTTTGCGCAAATGCGGTCGCGCAAGTCAGCAGCCAGAACGCGATCACATTCGCCAGCAATACCCAGCTGACCGCGCGCCATACGCGCCGCTGGCTCTTTTCGCCGGCGAAATTCGGATCGTATTCGCCGCCGGTCTCTTCCTGCATGTGGCGACGATTGCCATGAAACGGCGTCACGCCGTCCCACTCGCGGTGGATTGGTTGTGCCATGTCTGTCCCCTTTTTCGCGTTGATGCAGTGGATTTCCATCCGCTGCGGGAACGTCATTGCAGTGCCCGTGCCAATTGTTAATGCATTGAATTGAAAGAAAAAATTTATCGCTGACGCGAATGAGGCGTTGCCGCAGCCCGACGTGCACGTAGGACAATAGGTAATGCTTTGTTTTTAATGAATAAAACCTGTATCCATGCGGCGACAATGGCTAAATCGCACATGGTCGATGCGGAAAGCAGAAATGCGGTGAGCAAGCACTAGCACCCAATCGGCTCGTTTGCTAGCAACACAGACTTTGTGATTCATGGCGAAATCGGCTTGCTGCTTGGAGTTTCTTTTTTTATCGGCGAATCCGGACGTAGAAACGGATAGCCGGTCGTGGTCTGAACAAAGGAGCCCTTCGCCATGCTGCTGGACTTGATCGAAAGCCAATTGATCGCCAATCGTCTTCCGCTGGTCGCGGTTTCGCTGGCTGCGGTGCCGCACTCCAACACCCCGACGGTGCTCACCTTGCACTGGCATGGATTTGTCGAGGTCAGATTGAGTGCCGACTCGGATACGGTTGCTTATCAGCCGGTACCGAGTTCAGCTCTGCAATTGAATGAACGCTGGGACCGGCTCAACGAGCTCGATTACGATGCGCTGGAAACAGCGTGGGAATTGGGTGCCTGGAATCTGGAGCGGATCGAAGCGCGGCCGTTCGACCGCCCGGGTGCTGATCGCAGCGAAACCATAGACGGCATGCATGCGTTCGGTGCCTCGCCACTGGAAATCGAAGGCGATTCGCCGTTTGTCGCCGATGTTCCCGATAGCAACGATCTGATCGATGCCGCCGGGCGCTGCGGTTACCTGCAGTGGCTGTTTCGCCCGGTGCGCGGCGGACTGTGGTCGGACGTGGCCGACGACCTGACGCTGGAACCCGGCGGCTATCGCAATCCGCCTTGTCCACTTTTAAGCGAGGCGCCGCATCTGAAGCAGAATGCGCGAGCGCGCCGCTGGACCTATCAATTTGGCCGCAGCAACAAACTCACCGACCAGCGGCGCGCGAATTAAAATCCGCTATCGGCTTGAACGCCAGCATTGGTGCGCCTCGTCGGGGCAGTGCCTTGGAAAGCCGCGCCAGTGCTGGCGTTCAGGCCGAAGTGTTTGCCTGTCAGTTGCGCTCGCTCAACGCAAGCTTGATGCCGAGGCCGATGAAAAACGCGCCTAGCGTGCGATTGATCCACACACCTGCCGAAGACGCGACATTGAGGTGGCCCAACAATCGCGCCGACATCCACGCGACGAAAATATTCCAAAGCGTGCCGTTGAGATTGAAGACTACGCCAAGGAACAGGAACGCCGATACCTTGGTCGGGCTACCGGCATCGATGAACTGCGGTACGAATGCCAGGAAGAACAGCGCGACCTTGGGATTCAATACATTGGTGAGAAATCCCTGCCAGAAAATTTTCGATCCGCCGCTCGGTGGCAGCGACTCGATTTGCGCGGGCTTTACCATCGCCGCGCGGCTTCTCAGCATTGAGATGCCGACGTACAACAGATATGCCGCGCCCATCCACTTGACGACAGTAAACGCCGTCGCCGAGGTGGCGAGAATAGCCGACAGTCCCAAGGCAGCGGCGACGATGTGCACGAAGCAGCCGGCGCCGATACCGAGTGACGCCCACACACCGGCACGAAAGCCCTGTGCTGCGCTGCGACTTAGCACATAGATGAAATCGACTCCGGGTGTGATGTTGAGCAGCAGGCCGGAAATGATGAACAGCGGCAAGTCATGGGTACCGAACATGGCACGAACTCACGTTTTGTTTTGACGGGACAAATTATGGACATTTGTAAACAGCGTGTGTCCAACTGATAAATCGTTAAGTTGTTCACATTTTGATTTTCGCACGACGACTACATTGGCGGCGTGTCGCATCCGATGGGCGCAACAGGCGTTGCGATGAGGAAGCGCCGGAAAGTACATCATGTCGGAAAACAACAATATGAATATGCTAACCAAGGAAAACAAATCCCAATCCGTGCAAATCGCGATCGTCGAGGACGACTCGACGGCAGGCGAAGCGATCGTCAAATGGGTGGCCGAAATGGGCCATCAACCGGCGTTGTTCACCGACGCGAAGAAATTCCTCGCGGCGCGTGTGGCGCACTCCGCATCGTTGCTGATTTTCGACTGGGGCCTGCCGGATATGTCGGGACTGGAATTGCTGCGCCATTTGCGCGGCCCGCTGCAGTCGACCGCGCCGGTGGTGTTCTGTACCTCGCGTGGCGACGAAGCGGACGTGGTCGAAGCGTTGCGTGCCGGTGCCGACGATTTCATCGTCAAGCCTTTGCGGAAGCCCGAGCTGCAGGCGCGCGTCAGTGCCGTGCTGCGGCGCTCCAGCAATGGTGCTGCCGACATGCGCGAGCTGGAAGTCGCTCCCTACTCACTGGACCTGGTGGGCCGTCACATTCGCGTGCACGGACGTACGGTCGAGTTGCAGAACCGCGAATATGAACTTGCGGTGCTGCTGTTCCAGAATCTCAACACCGTCGTCTCGCGCGAGCGCATCGTACAAACGCTGTGGGGGATGGAGCCGATGGAAACCTCGCGCACGCTGGACACCCACGTCAGCCGTTTGCGGCGCAAGCTGGAACTCACGCCGGCCAATGGCCTGACATTGCAATCGGTTTACGGCCTCGGCTATCGCCTGCAGCCGGTATCCGCGGCAGCGGCTACCGATGCTGCCTAGGTAGCGATAATCCGGAATAAAAATTCAGACAACCGGCGTCAGCAGTTTTCCGCTGGCAAGAAACTCGCGCAAATTGGCCAGCGTGAGATCGGCCATCGCCTGACGCGTTTCGTGCGTGCCGCTGGCCACGTGCGGCAGCAATACCACGTTGTCTAATCCGAACAGTGCTTCGGGCACTTTCGGTTCGTTCTCGAATACGTCCAGCCCGGCACCGGCGATTCGCTTGTTGACCAGCGCATCAACCAGCGCGGCTTCGTCGACTACCGTACCGCGCGAGATATTGATCAGAAATCCCTGCGGTCCCAGTGCAGAAATGATGTCGGCCGAAATCAGATGCTTCGTATCGGCGCCGCCTGCGCTCGCGATCATCAGGAAGTCAGCCCACTCCGCCAGTCCTGCCAGCGTTTTCTCGTAAGCATATGGCGAACCCGCGACCGGCTGGCGATTGTGATATCGCACCTCCATGTCAAATCCCGAAGCGCGTTTCGCGATCACGTTGCCGATGCGGCCCAGGCCAACGATACCGAGTTTCTTGCCGCTTACCCGCGTCTGCAGCGGATAGGCGCCTTTCAGCCATTCGCCGCGACGGACAAAGCGGTCGGATGACGAAATCCCGCGCGCAACATCAATCAGCAGTCCGAACGCAATGTCGGCGACGCAATCGTTCAGTACATCGGGCGTGTTGCTGACGGCAATGCCGCGCTTTTTAGCTGCGTCGATATCGATGGTGTCGTAACCCACGCCGAAGCTGCTGATCACTTTCAATGCCGGCATGGCCGCCATCATCGCGTCATCGGCGCCGAAGCGCGCAGAGGTGACCAGCGCGGTGAATTCACCGCCATGCTGTTTCAGGAACGCGTTCGCATCGGGCTCGTTGGCCAGCATGTGTGCGCCGAACTCTTCATTCAGCACTTTTTCCATGGCCGGCAACAGCCGGCCTTTCTGCAATACGCGTGGTTTCATGTCGTGACCGTTTGATCCAGTGTTTGATTGACGATATCGCTATCGAGTCCCGCCGTGGCGGCGGCGTCGCGAAGTGCCGCCAGCACGCCCTCGTCCAGAGAAATACCTTCGTGCCGGCTTCGCGCCAGCGCCGCGCGCTCTACATCGCCGGGCAACAACACCGGGCGCGCTGCGTCGGCGGGTGTCGCCGAACGAATCCAGTCGGCGAACAACGCCGCCTCGCTGCCGATGGCCTGGTCGGACGAGATTCGTGTCGTATCGATGGCAATCACGGTGAAATTGTTGCAATTGATTTTCCGTTCCGCGCCACTGGCGCCACCGCCGGAAATGGCGCCGGCCATCAGGTCCACCATCAGTGAAAGTGCGTAGCCTTTGTGTCCCGCATCGAGCCCACCCAGCGGCAGCAGCGCACCGCCGTTGTACAGGTCATTCGGGTCGGTCGATGGCAGGCCATCGCGATCGACAATCCAGCCTGCAGGAATTTTCTTGCCTGCCGTGCGTGCAAGACGCACCTTGCCTTCGGCCACCACCGACGTGGTGAGATCGACAACGATGGGCTCGCCGCCGGCCACCGGCATGCCCCAGGCCAGCGGATTGGTGGAGAGCCTGCGCTCCTTGCCGCCCCACGGCGCTACGGTCGGCGCGGCCAGCGTGTTGACGAAGTGAAACGATGCACAGCCTTGTTCCGCCGCCATTTCCACCCAGTCGCCCAGGCGGCCGACATGCGCACTGTTGCGCAGCGCGACCATCGCGATACCCTGCGTCGCGGCTTTTTCACAGGCGAGACGCGTCGCGTGTGCGGCGCCCACTTGGCCGAAGCCGAGCCCGCCTTCGAGCACCGCGAAACCCGGGCCTTCGTTGACCAGCGCGGGTGCTACGCGGCACACAATCTGCCGCTTGCCGATTTGTTCGACGTATTGCTTCACGCGCAGTACGCCGTGCGAGGCGTGGCCGACCAGATCGGATTTGACCAGGTAATGGGCGACCGTTGCCGCCTCCTCATTGCCGGCACCAGCGCCGCGCAGGATCGCGGCAGCCAGCGTTTCCACCTGTTCCGGCGAATAGTGCGGCACGACGTCTCCGGTTTACTACTGCTTGAACTTGTCGCGCAAGGCCTGTGTCGCCCCACGGAAGATGCCCAGGTCGCTGCCGACGGCGACGAAGTTGCAGCCCCATTCCATATAGCGGCGCGCGTCGGCTTCCGCCGGTGCCAGCGTGCCGCTTGCCTTACCGTTGGCGGCAATGCGCTCGAACAGGTGCTTGATCACTTTCTGCACATCCGGATGGCTCGGGTTGCCGAGATGGCCCAGTGCGGCCGACAGATCGCCCGGCCCGACCAGCACGCCATCGACACCGTCAACTTTGCAGATTTCATCTACCGCATCGACACCGGCGCGGCTTTCGATCTGCACCATCACCGCGATGTTCTGGTTGATGGTCTGGAAATAGTTCGGGATCGTGCCGTACTTGTTATTGCGTTGCGAAACGGAAATGCCGCGTATACCTTCTGGTGGATAACGCGTCGCTTCCACGGCCGCCTTTGCCTGCGCGGCCGATTCGACAAACGGAATCAGGAAATTGTAGAAGCCGGCATCCAGCAGTCGCTTGATGATGATCGGATCATTCCACGGCGGTCGCACCACCGGCGCGCTGACGCTGTCCTTCAGCGCCATCAGTTGCGGAATGAATGACAGCACATCGTTGGGCGAATGCTCGCCATCGAGCAGCAGCCAGTCGAAGCCGGCTACGCCCAACACCTCGGTGCTGATGGGACTGGCCAGTGAACACCAGCAGCCGATGAGGCGTTTTTTGGCGATGAGATCGGCGCGAAACTGATTGGGCACGCCGGAATACGGTGCGGTCATTGTGTTCCCCTGATTGTGGTTTTGTTTGTTTGAAAAATCAGTCGAGCGTGGCGCCGGAGGCTTTGGCCGCCTTGCCCCATTTGGCGATTTCGCTGTTGACGAAATCGCTGAACTGCGCGGGCGAATTGGCGACCACGACGAAACCGACAGATTGCAGTCGCGTTTTGACTTCCGCGACATTCATCGCCTTGACGGTGGCTTCATGCAGCTTGGCGATCACTTCCTTGGGCGTGCCCGCCGGTGCCGACAAACCGAACCACGACACCGCGGAGAAACCGGGATAACCGGATTCGGCAATCGTCGGCACATCAGGGTAGACGGGATTGCGTTCGAGGCTGGCCACGGCCAGCGCGCGCAACTTGCCGGCTTGAACTTGCGGCAAAGCGTTGTCCTGATTGATGAACAGCAGCGGAATCTGCCCGCCGATCACATCGGTGATCGCTGCAGCCCCACCTTTGTACGGCACGTGCAGGGTATCAATGCCGGCCGACTGTTTCAGTAACTCCATCGCCAGATGACCGGATGAACCGCTACCGGAACTGGCATTGGAATATTTGCCGGGATTGGCTTTCGCCAGTGCGATGAATTCCTTGAAGGTCTTGCCAGGAAACTCGGGATTCGCGACCAGCACATTCGGGCCGGTGGCGAGCAGCGAGATGTGGGCGAAATCCTTGTCGCTAAACGGCATCTTCTTGTACAGCGAATAGTTGATCGCATTCGAGCCGACGCCCGAGAGCAGCAGCGTGTAGCCGTCGGGTGCGGACTTCGCCACCTGATCGACGCCAATATTGCCGTTGGCGCCACCCTTGTTTTCGATCAGTACGGTTTGATTCAGCAGCTTGCCGAGCTCAACCCCAAGCAGGCGGCCGACGTTATCGGTACTGCCACCGGGCGGGAACGGCACCACGATCTTGATCGGCTTCGACGGCCAGGCTTGCGCGAACAGCGGCAGCGAGGTTGCGGCCAACAGCGCACAGGCGACGGTGAGCAGATGACGGCGTAAGGAAGTGGTCATGTGGATCTCCTCGGTATATTGGGTTTTGTGAGCTGCTTTACCAGCATCTTTGTTCGTAGATCGCCATTCGGCGCGCCTTTCGAGGCAAAAATGCCAGGAAAGCCGCGCCAGCGCTTGAGTTTCAGGCCAGCGTATAAGCCGTCTTCACTGTCGTATAAAACTCTGCCGCGTACCGCCCCTGTTCGCGTGGCCCGTAACTCGATCCTTTGCGACCACCGAACGGCACATGGTAATCAACACCCGCCGTCGGAACATTGACCATCACCATGCCGGCTTGCGCGTGGCGCTTGAAGTGCGAGGCGAGCTTGAGCGACGTGGTGCAGATACCGGACGACAAGCCGAATTCCGTGTCGTTGGCCATGGCCAGCGCTTCGTCGTAGTCTTTCGCACGGCTAACACTTGCCACCGGGCCGAAAATTTCCTCGCGGCTGATGCGCATATTGCCGCTAGCTTCCGTGAACAGCGCCGGCGCCAAATAAAAGCCGGGCTTGTCGCGCTTAAGTAGCTCGCCGCCACAAACCAGTTTCGCGCCCTCGCTCTTGCCGATCTCGACGTAGCGCAAATCCTGATCGAGCTGGCTCTGATCGACCACCGGGCCGATCTGCGTTTCCTTGGCGCGTGCATCGCCGACCACAAGCGCTTTGGTGCGTGCTGACAATGCTTCAACGAAACGATCGTGAATTCCTGCCGTGACGATGATGCGCGACGAAGCAGTGCAACGTTGGCCAGTCGAGTAAAAAGCGCCTTGCACCGCGCATTCCACCGCGATATTCAGATCGGCATCATCGACCACCACCAGCGGATTCTTGCCGCCCATTTCCAGTTGCATCTTGGCGCCGCGTTTCAATGCCGCTTCCGCCACGCGTTTGCCGGTGGCGACCGAGCCGGTAAAGGTGATCGCATCCACGTCCTTGTGTTCGAGGAAGGTCTGGCCGACCACGCTGCCACGCCCCATCACCAGATTGAATACACCTGCCGGCAGACCGCTGCGGCTGATGATTTCGGCAATCGCCCATGAACATCCCGGCACCAGGTCGGCAGGTTTCATCACCACGCAATTGCCGTAAGCCAATGCCGGCGCAATCTTCCACGCCGGTATCGCGATCGGGAAGTTCCACGGCGTGATGATGCCGACGACACCGATGGGTTCGCGGGTGATTTCGACATCCAGACCGGGCCGGATCGAGGCCAGCTTCTCACCCGGAATGCGCAGCGCTTCGCCGGCGAAGAACTTGAAAATCTGTCCGGCGCGTCCTGCTTCGCCAATGCCTTCGGCCAACGTCTTACCTTCCTCGCGCGACAGCAAGTCACCCAGTTCTGCTTTGCGCGCCAGGATTTCCGTCCCGATGAAATCCAGCACATCGAAACGCTGCTGTGGCGTCGACAGTGACCACTTGCCGAATGCTGCGCGAGCAGCAGCAACGGCAGTTGCTGTCTGCGCCGCATCGGCCTGCGCGTATTCGCCGACGATATCAGACGTGTCGGAAGGATTGACGTTGGGTGAAGCGCTGGCGCCCTCCACCCATTCGCCGCCGATGAAATTGCGATGCAGAGTCATGAACAAACTTTCTAGTTGGCCTCGATCTTTGCGTCCTTGACCACCTTGGCCCATTTGGCCAACTCGGCTTTCTGGAACGCGGCGAATTCGTCCGGCGTATTGGCCACCGGATCGACGCCCAGTGTATCCAATCGTTCACGCACGTCGGGCATGGCGATGATTTTTACCAGCTCTGCGTTCAGGCGCGTGACGATATCTTTCGGCGTACCGGCGGGCGCGAAAATACCCTGCCAAGACACCAGTTGATAACCCGGCACGCCGGCTTCGGCCAGCGGCGGAATGGTTTCCATACCTTTGACGCGTTTGCTGGACGTCACCGCCAGTGCACGCACGCCACCGGATTTGATGTGTGCCGCCGCGACCACGGTGGTGTCGAACATCATCGGCACCTGGCCGCCCATCACATCCTGAATCGCCGGTGCGCTGCCTTTGTACGGCACATGCACCATGTCGAGACCGGCCATCGCCTTGAACAACTCGCCTGACAGGTGCTGCGAGGTGCCGGCGCCGGCGGAAGCAAAGCTGATCGAACCCGGCTTGGCTTTAGCGGCCGCGATCAACTCCTGCGCGGTCTTGTAGGGGCTCTTCGGGTCAACGATCAGCACATTGGCGTTGGTGCCAATCAGCGTAATCGGCTGGAAATCCTTGATCGGATCGTAAGGCATGGTCTTGTACATGCTGGCGTTGATCGCGTGCGAGCTGATGGTGCCGCCGAGAATGGTGTAGCCATCGGGTGCGGACTTGGCGACAAAGTCGGAACCGATATTGCCGCCGGCGCCCGGTTTGTTTTCCACCAGCACCGGTTGGCCGAGCACGGTACCCAGCTTGGCGCCGATCAGCCGCGCGAGAATGTCAGTGGTGCCACCGGGCGGGAATGGCACGATGTACTTGATCGGCTTCGATGGCCACTTGTCCTGCGCAAATGCGGGCGCGCCGATTGTGCACAAGGTAGCAATCGCGGCGATGAAAATTCGCTTGCTGTGTTTCATGCTCTTCCTCCGTCCTATCTGGATCAATGAATTTCGGGGTCTAGTGTTTTGGCGTCTTTCGCGCTCTCTTCAAGAAAATCGAAATCGCAACCTTCATTGGCCTGCTTGATATGTTTCAGGTACAGCACGCCGAAGCCGCGGTTGTAGTGCGGTTTTGGCGCGGTCCATGCGGCGCGACGTGTGGCGAGTTCGGCGTCGCTGATTTTCAGCTCCAGCTTGCGGTTCGCGACATCGAGTTCAATCAGGTCGCCATCGCGCACCAGTGCTAGCGGGCCGCCAATGTGCGATTCCGGTGCAACGTGCAGCACGCAGGCGCCGTAGCTGGTGCCGCTCATGCGCGCGTCCGAGATGCGCAGCATGTCGCGCACACCTTGCTGCAACAGTTTTTTCGGAATTGGCAACTGACCCCATTCGGGCATGCCCGGCGCACCCTGCGGCCCGCCGCTTTGCATCACGATCACCGAGTCCTTGTCGACATCAAGCGCAGGATCGTCGATGCGTGCAGCCATGTCGTTGTAGTCCTTGAATACCACGGCACGGCCGGTGTGTTTCTGTAAATGCGTTTCCATCGCCGCCGGCTTGATTACGGCGCCATCCGGCGCGAGATTGCCGCGCAGCACGGCGAGGCCGTCGCTGTCGACCAGCGGGTTGGAACGCGGGCGAATGACGTCATCGTTGTAAGTCACCGCGCCACAGATGTTTTCGCTCAAGGTATGGCCGTTCACCGTCATGGCCTTGCCATCGAGCAGGTCGGTGAGCTGGGCCAGCATGGCGCGCAATCCGCCAGCATAGAAAAAGTCTTCCATCAGGTATTTGCCTGACGGACGAATGTTGGCCAACACAGGCGTCTTGCGCGCAAGCGCATCGAAACGTTCCAGATCCAACGCCACACCGGCGCGGCGCGCGATCGCGATCATGTGCACGACGGCATTGGTCGAGCCACCCAGCGCCAGCGCAGTGATGACTGCGTTGTCGATGGCGCGCGCATCGACGATGTCGCGAATGCACAGGTCTTCCCACACCATGTCGACGATGCGTTTGCCGGTAAGCGTCGCCATCTGTGCGTGACGTGAATCGGGCGCGGGAATCGATGCCGCGCCCGGCAAGGTCAAGCCCATCGCTTCGGTCGCGCTGGTCATGGTGGACGCGGTGCCCATGGTCATGCAGTGGCCGGGAGAGCGTGCAATGCCGTCTTCCACGCCCTTCCACTCTTCCTCGGTGATATTGCCGGCGCGCAGCTCTGCCCAGTATTTCCAGGTGTCGCTGCCGCTGCCAAGAAATTCGCCCTTGAAATCGCCACGCAGCATCGGACCGGCCGGCACGAAAATCGTCGGCAGGTTCATCGACAGCGCGCCCATGATCAGCGCCGGCGTAGTTTTGTCGCAGCCGCCCATCAGCACACAGCCGTCGGCCGGATAGCCGCGCAACAACTCCTCGGTCTCCATCGCCAGCAGATTGCGATACAACATCGTCGTCGGTTTCTGGAACGGCTCCGACAGCGAGATCGCCGGCATCTCGACCGGGAATCCGCCGGCCTGCCAGATGCCGCGTTTCACTTCTTCCGCGCGCTGGCGAAAATGACTATGGCAAGGATTGATATCGCTCCATGTGTTGATGATGGCGATCACCGGTTTGCCCGCGTAATCGGATCGGTGATAGCCCATCTGCGCCGTGCGCGAGCGATGGCCGAATGAACGCAGGTCGTTGACGCCGTACCAGCGATGGCTGCGCAGCTCTTCCGGTTTCTTGCGCGGCTTGGATGCCATGGATCAGGCTGCAGCTTTTTGTTGCATGAAGCCGGCGTTGGCAGCAGCCAACGCTTTGGCTACTGGCAGCACGCGTGCTTTTTCGGCATCGCCGAGACCGGTGATCATGGGCAGCATCGGACCCATGTCGGCAATGCCGGCCAGTGTCACACCGTCATGCAGCACACGAATCGGCGATATGCCATCGCGGCAATCCTCGAACGGGATATAGGTGGCGCGTACTTTCTCGGCCTCGTCATACTGCTTTGCCTTCAACAGCTCCAGCAGCTTCATCGAACCCGCCGGCGCCAAGCAGACCGAGCCGGAGGTAAAGCTGGTGATGCCGAAATCGCGCAGATGCGTAATGGCAGGGCGTTCGCCTATACCGGACACCAGATATTTTTTGTCGACCGCCTGACACAGTGCAGTGAGGTAGTCGTCTTTCGTCGGATCGTCACGCACCACGGCATATTTCACGCTGGCCACACGACCTTCATCGACCAGTGCTTTCAGCGTTTCCGGTTTCAGGTACGGTTCGTTCTTGATGTAGACGACGGCGGGCTTGCCCATCGCATCGGTGATGCGCCGAATGCCGATGGCCAGTCCCGCGTCATTGAATGGGAAGCTCATCGGCAGCAGCATGGCAGTAGGGAAGGGGCCCGCCTTGATGATTGCCGCCTGGTCGATCGCCTTGCCGTAATCGGGGCCGATCGAAGGCAGCACCCAGGTATCTGCACCGGCAGTCTCCGCCAGGAAGTCGAGTGTGGCGCGATATTCGGACAAGGCGATGTGATAGAAGTTGGCGTTGCCGCCGTACATCAGGGAGCGCACGCCGCCAGACTCCAGGTAGCGGATCAGCGCGCGATTGGCGTCTTTGTTAAGCGTGAAGTCGGCGTTGCGCGCCATCGGCGGTACTGCGATAACCGAGCGCAGCAAATCTTCTTTGGTGACGGGGGTGGTTTTCATGCGGGACTCCGGAAAATAGTGACCTTCTGCCGACACTCCGAGAGTCGCTCGGCAGATTTTAAGAAAACGGCTATGTTAGCGCTAACATTTTAATGTTAACCACACCAACGGCCGATGTCAATCGACGAAGTCTTGCCGCACGTCAATTCAAGATAGATGTTGCGGACAAACGCCGTCAGGTCAGACGCTTTGTCGCTCCACAATGCTGAAGCCTAGATCGACAATTCGCGGCAACGATTCTTCTCCCTGCGCACGTTCGACGATGAATCGCGCCGCTTGCCGGCCTATGGCGGTTCCATCGACGCGCACCGTCGTCAACGGCGGATGGGTATCGCCGGCGAAGCCCAGATCGCCAAAACCAAACACGGCGAACTGGTCAGGTACCGAGAGGCCGCGCGATTGAGCCTCGGTCATCACGCCCAGCGCCAGCACATCCGAACTGCAAAACACCGCATCGATATCCGGCGCCCGACTCAGCAGATCCGACAACCCAGTGCGTCCGCTACCAAGCGTGGTCGGCGCCGGCACCACGCAGACCGCGATGTTGCCTAAACCCAGACGCGCCGTTGCGTCTACGAAACTGCGATGCCGCATGCCGGCGCGATGATCATCGGCGGTGACGATGGCGAGTTTGCGTTTTCCTTTCGCATACAGATATTCCGCTACTGCCGTGCCGACCTTTTCATGCGAGAAACCAACCAGCATGTCGATCGGTGTCGGCGTCAGATCCCAGGTCTCCACAACCGGGATCCCTGATGCCAGCAAACGGCGGCGGCCTTCGGCGGAATGCATCACGCCAGTCAACACAATGCCATCCGGGCGGCGGCCGATAATCGCATCCAGCAGCGCGTCTTCGCGCGAACCGCTGTAACCGCTCTGGCCCAGCATGAGCTGATATCCCGCTTCGGCCAGGGCTTCGGTCAGCGCCTGTACGGTTTCCAGAAATACCGGACCGGCAATGGTCGGGACCAGTGCTGCCACCAAACGACTGCGGTTGGATGCCAAGCCACCGGCCAGCATATTCGGCACATAGCCGGTGCGCTCGACCGCCGCGCGAATTCTTGCCAGCGCATCGGGCGAAACGCGGTCGGGTGTATTCAATGCACGCGATGCAGTGATGGCTGATACACCGGCAACTTTGGCAACGTCGGATAAAGTGATGCCGCCGCTGCTACGCCGGGAGCGGCGCTCGCGGCCGGGGTCTGCGGCTTCGTTTCCGGCCAGTGCTGGCTTGGTGGTTTTTGCTCGCCTGCTATCAGATTTATGGCTGGACATTTTGCAATGGTAGCGCAATCATTGGGAGTAGTCGCGCTTTGGCCAGATCGGGTTTGACGGACTGGTAGCAGCCCGTTGATCGGGGCAACAGTTCGCGCCCAGCGCCGACGACCCGGACAATCGCTTTACTGTGATTTGCCGTACCAATTTGAAAATAAGTCGCCCAGCACGGGAATTTTGTTCGCAACCTCAGCATCAGAGGAGGGTTTGAAAAGATGGGAGCAACACAATGACAAAAAAGAACCCCTTGAATATCCTGCTGGTCGACGACCACGATATGGTGCGGGCCGGATTTCGCCGCCTGCTGTCGGACTATCCGGAATTCGTTATCGCCGCCGAGGCACGTTCGGTCGCGGAAGCAAAGGCGCATCTGCAGCAGAGCCAATTCGATGTGGTCCTGTTGGATCTGTTTTTGCCGGACGGATCTGGAGTCGATGTGCTTAAAAGCCTGGCGACGCGCGAACCAGCGATTCCCGTGTTGGTGCTGAGCGGTTTTTCGGAAGACCAGTACGGCGTCAATATGCTCAAGGCGGGTGCGGCCGGATTTCTCAGCAAGACCTGTCCCGCCGATCAGCTGATAGAGGCAATACAAACCGTCGCGTCCGGGGAGCGTTATGCAAGCCCCGAGTTGAACGGCCGCTTGGCAAAAAATACCAAGGACCCGGTTCCCAGCCATCAGCAGCTTTCGCAGCGCGAGTTCCAGATTTTCTGCGGGCTCGCGGCGGGAAAGACCGTGACCGAGATTGGCGAAAACCTGTACATCAGCGTGAAGACGGTAAGCACCTATCGTTCGCGCCTGCTGGAAAAGATGGGGCTGAAAACCAATTCCGAACTGACCTACTATGCCGTCAAGAACGGGCTCATCCAGTAGCGTGCGTATCGTTATGCACCAGGCCAAGGCTGGATGATCATGCGCCCCGCATTGAAAGTCGCGGTGGTGGAGGACGCCGAGAATATTCGCCAGCGGCTGGTGCAGCTGGTGACCGATATCGGTTCCATGCAGGTGGTCGGTGAAGCGGCGACGGAGGAGAATGCGATCGCGGTCTGCCGCGAACAATTGCCCGAGGCGCTGATTCTGGATATGCAACTCGCCGATGGCAGCGGCCTGGGGGTGCTGAAAGCCATGGAGTATGCCGGCCAGAAGTCGCGGCCGGCGGTCATCGTGTTGACCAACTTCCCCTCGCCGGCGGTCGAGCGCGCGGCACGCGACCTCGGCGCCGAGTGGTTTCTGGACAAATCGAGCGAGTTCTACAAGTTGCCGCAGTTGCTGCGGTTGGTTGCCGAACGCCGGCCTTATCCGGTCTGAACTCCGCAGTCCTTGCCCAGCTCCCGGTCTCGGTCTTAGATCGCGTGTGGCAAACGCGGGATAACGACCTCAATCGTCGTGCCGCCGCCAGGTGTCGTCTTCCACGCAACATTGCCGCCCATGGCGCGCGCGCGTTGCCTCATTCCCGACAGGCCGTGAGATAAATTTGACGGATTGAATGTTTCCGGTAGTCCGATGCCATTGTCCGTCATGGTCAGCCGCAGTTCGGCGTGATCGCGTAGCAGATCCAGCCTGAATCGGCTTGCCCTGGAGTGCCGCAGCACGTTGGTCAGTCCCTCCTGCACGATCCGATACAGCGCGATCGCGGTATCAGGAGCAATATCGCCGAGGGACTCGGGCGGCTCGGGGAGGTTCAGTTCGCATTTCACCCCGGATTTGTCGCAAAGCTCGGTGACGTGCCATTCCAGCGCCGCCACCAGTCCCAGGTTGTCGAGCAGCGATGGCCTGAGATTTTCCACCACGCGGCGTTTCATCAGCACGGCATCGTCGAGCAAGTGGTTTAGCTGGGCAAAGCGCGAGTCGATCTCCGTCGTCTTCGGCGTTCGCGAGCGCAGCCAGTCCAGGTCCATTTTTGCCGAGGTCAAAATGCCGCCGAGTTCGTCGTGCAAATCCCTGGCCAGCGCAGCCTTGTCCTTCTCCGTGCTCTGCTGCAGATGGGTGCTTAGCTGGTTGAGTTCAGTGGTACGTTCGGCGACCTCCCGTCCGAGCCGCACATTTTCAGAATCGATCAAGCGTGCAATCTGATCCTTGTGCGCCAGATTTTTTATCAGCAACCAGACCACTGTCACCAGCAGCAGCAGATTGAACGAGGCAACAATCAGCAATCCCATGCGCGCCGTGAACATATTGTCGCGGGAACGCTGCCGGTTTTCACGGAACTCGGCCGACATTGATGTGCTGAGCTCGTCAATACCACTGCGTATCCGGTCCATCAGCAATTTGCCCTCGTCGTTTTTTGCCGATTCCACGGGACCAACGCGTTCGCCCTTGTCGAACCGCTGGATCGACTCGTCCAGCGCGACGAGTTTTCGCAGGCACAATTCGTATAAACGATTTACCGCTTCCCGTCTGTCCGGACGAGACACCAGACCTGCATCCAATTCGGCGCGCACCAGCGGCAATTGCTTGCGCGCCTTGTGCAACGGGGCGAGGTATTCCTGTTTGCCGGTGAGCAGGTATCCACGCTGTCCGGTCTCGGCATTCAGCATGACTTCAAGCAGGTCATCCACCAGATCGATTCGCTCGCGCTCGCCGCGCAGACGGTCAAGGCCGGCAATCGTATTGGAGTAGGTAATTTCGGAAACAGTGATAACGCCGATGGTCAGCGTACCGGCCAGCGCAATGGCGATCATCAGCGATTTGGGGACGGTATTCAGCAACCGCCGCAACGCTCGCTCGCCAGTGGCACCCATGTTGTTCACGGGCACCACAACACGTCGACGTTACCCAGTGCACGTACCGGTTTGTCGAGCGCATCGCCGGGCAGGGCGGCTTGATTGAGCACGCGCAATTTTTCCTCTCCCTGTAGCACCAGTACGATCCGCCGGGCGCGTTTGATCTCGGCGGCGGTCATCGACACGCGTGCTAGCGGCGGCGGTGCGGTCGTTGGTGGAGGAACTGCGACCAGGCGATCGGCGTTGTCGTCCGCGAGCCATCGTCCCAGATCCGGCATGCCCGGGAACAAGGAGGCGAAATGTCCATCGGCGCCCATTCCCAGCAGCGCCAAATCATAAGCTTCGCTTGCTGGCGGCAGAGCTCGTCGCATTTTGCTCGCGCCCAGCGAGGGCGATGACGCGGAACTCTTCAACGGTACAAACCTTGCGCGTGATGGCTCTGGCAGGTTCAACAAGGTTCGCCTGATCAGTGCGGCGTTGGAATGCGGCGAGTCTTCATCGACCCAGCGCTCGTCGCTCAGATAAATGCTGATCGCGTCCCAAGTGAGAGCAAGTTTTGCGATATGGGGCAAATAGATTTCCGGCGTGCGGCCACCGGACAAAATGATCGACGCGTGGTTGCGGACACTCAAGCCATCCGTGACGGCCGCGGCAAATGTGCGTGCAACGGCCCCGGCAAGCGCCGGGACGGATTGAAATTTCTCGATACGGAATCGCAAACCCTCTTCCGATTTAGCGTTGGTAACCATTCCGGGATTTTGACCCAAAGTCAGCCCGTCAAGAAAAATTAGCAGGGAAACACGAGGGAAACATGATGACCGGTATCGACGCGTGGCAAGATTGAACCTCGGCAGCATGCCCAAGGTTCTATCGCCCTCGAATCCGTCACGCTCACTTCCGGAGTCGCACTTCATGCCGCAAGACGAAAAAGATGCCCGGCTGGGACAGGAGATTCAGTATCTCGGTCGCCTGCTTGGCGACGTCATTCGCCGTGCCAACGGCGAGTCCATCTTCAACCGCATCGAACAAATCCGGCAACTCGCAGTGACGTTAAGGCGCGACGCCGCCAGCGGTGATGCCGCGCAGCTGCAGAAAAAACTCGCCGCCGAACTGGATGATCTGCCGATCGATCAGACACTGGGCGTCGCACGCGCGTTCAGCCATTTCTCGCTGCTAGCCAATATTGCCGAGGACCGTCACCAGAATCGACGCCGTCGCGCGCATCGCATCGCCGGTTCGCCCCCGCAAATGGGCAGCATTCGGCATGCACTCGATGCGCTGGCGAAAAACAACGTTTCCCCGGAAGAAGTCCAGAACTGGCTGCAGAACGCCTGTGTCAGTCCTGTACTGACCGCACACCCCACCGAAGTGCAGCGGAAGACCGTGCTCGATTGCGCGCGCGATATTGCCCGGCTGATGTCACAACTGGAGCGGCCCGATTTGCTCGACGATGAGCAACGTGAAGCCGAGGGCGCGCTAAGCCGGGTTGTGCTGCAGCTCTGGCAGACGGCAATGCTGCGCCTGTCGCGGCTGCGTGTGATTGACGAGATCGAAAACGGGCTCAGCTTCTACCGCTACACCTTTCTTTCCGAGCTGCCGAAGATTTACCTGCAAATCGAGCAGTCGCTGGCCGGTCCGGTTACCAGGCGTGTGCCGCCGTTCTTTCGCATGGGCTCGTGGATCGGCGGCGATCGCGATGGCAATCCGTTCGTCACCGCCGATTCCATGGAAGAGGCCATGCGGCGCCAATCGGCCGTTGCGTTCGAGCACTACCTGTTCGAGGTCCATCGGCTGGGCGCGGAGCTGTCGATGTCCAGCCGGCTGGTGGAGCCGACGGCGGGGCTTCAGGCGCTCGCGGGCAGTTCGGGCGATGTTTCTGCGCACCGCCAGGACGAACCCTATCGTCGGGCATTGATCGGTGTCTACGCAAGACTCGCCGCAACCATGGCCGAACTGACGGGGGCGCAGCCGATAAGACGCCCGGAAGTGAAGTTGGAACCGTATGCCAGCCCCGCCGCATTTCGCGCCGACCTCGACGTGATCGCCGCATCGCTTGCAACGCATGCCGCCGCCGCATTGGCCGACGGCAGGTTGGCGCAATTGCGCTATGCCGTCGATATTTTTGGCTTTCATCTGGCATCGATCGACATGCGGCAGAACTCGGACGTGCATGAGGTCGTGGTGGCGGAGTTGCTGAAAAAAGCGCGAGTCTGCGACGACTATCTGGCGCTGGACGAATCCGCCCGTGTCGATTGTCTGTTGGCCGAACTGTCCAATCCGCGCCCATTGCGCGTCATCGGCGAATCCTACAGCGAGACTTCCCAGGGGGAAATTGCGGTTTTTGCCAAGGCAGCGGCTGTAAATGCGCGACTGGGCAGCGAAGCGGTTCCGCAGGCAATCATTTCCAAGGCGCAATCGGTCAGCGATCTGCTGGAAGTCGGACTGTTGCTGAAAGAGACCGGCTCGCTGTCGACGCGCGAGGGCAAACGGGAGCTCAAGATTCGCATCGTGCCCTTGTTCGAAACCATCGCCGACCTGCGCGCCTGCGTGGGCATCATGCGCGCCGCCTTTGCGCTGCCGGCCTATCGTGCCTGGTTGTACAGCCAAGGCGGCCTGCAGGAAATCATGCTCGGTTATTCCGACAGCAACAAGGATGGCGGCTACACCACGGCCAACTGGGAGTTGTATCGCGCACAACAGGGGTTGGTGGACTTGGGTATCGAGTCCGGCATTCGCCTGCGGCTGTTCCATGGCCGCGGTGGCACCGTCGGCCGCGGCGGCGGCCCGACCTTTGAAGCGATTCTTGCGCAGCCGGATGGTTGCTCGGCTTCGGGGCTACGCATTACCGAGCAGGGCGAAGTCATTGCGGCGAAGTATTCCGACACCGAGCTCGGTCGGCGCAATTTTGAAACGCTGGTCTCGGCCGCGCTGCTGTCGAATTTTCAACCGGCCAGCCGGTGCGATGATCCCGACTGGTGGCAAGCGATGGACAAGCTCTCTGTGGCGGCGTGTGCGGTCTATCGCAAGCTGATTTATGACACGCCGGACTTCGTTACCTTCTTTCGTGCCGCCACACCGATCGGCGAGATTGCCGGACTCAATATCGGCAGCCGTCCGGCCTCGCGCAAACCGTCGCAATCGATTGCCGACCTGCGTGCCATTCCCTGGGTATTCAGCTGGAGCCAGGCGCGGCTGTCGCTTCCCGGCTGGTACGGCTTCGGCAGTGCGATCGAGCAGTGGCTGGCGGAATCGCCTGCCGGCCGCGAGGCAGCGCTGACGCAACTGCGCGACATGTATGCGCGATGGCCATTCTTCCGCACGGTGCTGGCGAATATGGACATGGTGCTGGCTAAAACCGATCTGGCGATCGCAGCGCGCTATGCCGAGCTGGTGCCGGACGCCGAGCTCTCAGCGCGCATCTTCGGCGACATCAAGGCCGAATGGCAACGCACCGTTGGATATTTGCGTGCGATCACCGGGACGACGTCATTCCTTGAAGACAATCCGGCACTGGCGCGCAGCATCCGCAATCGCTTCCCGTACCTCGATCCACTCAATCACTTGCAGATCGATCTGCTGCGTCGCTATCGTGCCGGGCAGACCGATGAACGCACCAAGCGGGCGATACACCTGACCATCAATGGATTGGCGGCGGGGCTGCGAAACAGCGGCTGATGAGCGTCATCAAGCCCGCATAAGATATAAAAACTCTAGCACTGGTGCGGCTTTCAGGCCGAAAAAGCCTCAAACACCGCGCCAGTGCTTGAGTTTTATTTTCAATTCACTCATGCCAGGAGTGGCCGTGCTTCTCCGTCAACGCGATGGCCGCGCTCGGTCCCCAGCTGCCTGCCGGATACGGCTTGGCTTGTTGCCCAGTCGTTTTCCAGCCGTCGATGATGCCGTCGATCCATGACCACGCGGCTTCAACTTCATCGCGACGTACGAACAGCGCCGAGTTGTTGCGCAGCACATCCAGCAGCATGCGCTCATAAGCGATGCGCCGTCGCCCCTGAGCGAACGCGTCGCCCACGGAAAGATTGAGCGGCACTTGTGCGAGTTTGGTTTCGTTGAGCCCGGGCTTCTTGTGCATCAACGACAGCGTGATCATTTCGTCCGGCTGCAATTTGATCAGCAGGATATTCGGTGCGAGCGAGGCGCCAATGCCGGAAAAAATATTGTGCGGCGCCGGTTTGAACTGAATGACAATTTCGCTCGAGCGGCGTTGCAGACGTTTGCCGGTGCGCAGATAAAACGGTACGCCGGCCCAGCGCCAGTTGTCGATTTCCACTCGCAGTGCAACGAAGGTTTCCGTCTCGCTAGCATCGGCGGCGCCGGTTTCGTTGAGATAACCCTTGGCGGCCTCGCCACCGCTATGCCCCGCGGTGTACTGACCGCGTACAGTGTTGGCCTCGACTTCGTTACCGGTGATTGGCCGCAGCGACCACAACACCTTGACCTTCTCATTGCGAACTGCCGACGGCGTGAAGCTGGCCGGCGGCTCCATTGCGACAAGGCAAAGCAATTGCAGCAGATGGCTTTGCACCATGTCGCGCAGCGCACCCGTTGAATCGTAAAACGGCCAGCGCCCATCGACGCCGACGGTTTCGGCCACGGTGATCTGCACCTGCTCGATCGCGTTGGCATTCCAAAGCGGTTCGAAGATGGCGTTGGCGAAGCGCAGCGCCAGCAGGTTCTGCACCGCTTCTTTGCCGAGGTAGTGATCGATGCGGAATACTTGATGTTCTTCGAAAGCAGCGGCGATGGCTTCGTTCACGCGCTTGGCGGATGCGGTGTCGGTACCGATTGGCTTCTCGATGATGATGCGGCTCGCGGCATCGACCAGCCCGGCATCGCGCAGCGCCAGACAGATCGGTCCGAACAGTTGTGGGCCAGTGGAAAGGTAATAGATGATGCCGCCATCCGATTCCGCGGCGGGAACCAGCGAGCCGCGAATTGGCTCCAGCCCACCGGCGACCTGAACATTGACCGACACATATCGGATGCGCGCTGCGAATTTGGTAAACGCCTCTTCGTCAAAGAGCTTGGCGTTCGCCGAGGTCTGAATTGCCTGCTTCACCTTGTCGATGAACGCTTCGTTCGACAAAGCCGAGGTTGCGGCGCCCACCAATTGGAATTTCACAGGCAGCAAGCCATCGCGATCAAGAGCATAAAGCGAAGGCCACAGCATGCGTTTGGCAAGATCGCCGGTGGCGCCGAACAGAACCAGCGCGCGGCAATCGGCGGCGGTTGCGGAAAGAGAGGAATTGGTCATGTGTGAGCGGTTAGCGTTTTTTGGAATAAGCCGATGCGGCGCGGGCAAGCTGCTCGATGTCTGACCACTTGCCTTGTTTCACCAATGCGGCCGGCGCCAGCCAGGAACCGCCAACACAGGCGACATTGTTCAGCGCCAGATAGTCGGGCGCGGTAGCCGCATCGATACCGCCAGTAGGGCAGAAAACGACATTGGGAAATGGTCCGGCCAAGGCTCTCAGCATGTCGATGCCGCCCGCTTGTTTGGCCGGGAACAATTTCATTGCACCAAAGCCCGCCGCCAGCGCCTGCATGACGTCCGATGGCGTCATCACGCCGGGCAGGAATGGCATGCCGGTTTCCGTGGCGCGGGCGAGCAAGGCTGACGTAGCACCCGGGCTTACACCGAAAGAGGCTCCCGCCGCACGCGCGGCATCCAGATCCGCCGCGCTGGTGAGCGTGCCGACACCGACGATGGCGTTGGGAACGGCAGCGCGAATGGCGACCACGCAATCGAGTGCCGCCGCCGTGCGCATGGTGATTTCCAGCACGCGGATGCCGCCGGCAACCAGTGCTTTGGCCAGCGGTACGGCATCTTCAACTTTGTCCAACACGATTACCGGCATCACCGGACTGGCGGCGAGGATGTCGCGTATGTCGAGTGTGGTGCTCATGCGCTTGCTCCTGCGGGTACCATCGCGGCCCGCGAACCATTTTGTTCGTATGCAGGAAGTACACCGAACGTGCCGGCACCTTCCTCGGCCGAGAGCGCATTTGCACGCGCAGAAACAAACAGCTCGCGCCCCATGCCGAATTGATTGCGAGTGAGATCCGCTGTCGCAACCGATCGTTTGCTCCACTCAATCTCCGGCACCTTGGCTTCCAGCGTACCGATTTCCGCATCGAGGCGGATGAGATCTCCGTCGCGTACTTTTGCCAAAGGTCCACCGGCGAGACATTCGGGTGAAACGTGAATTGCTGCCGGGACTTTGCCCGAGGCGCCGGACATGCGGCCATCGGTCACCAGCGCAACACGAAAGCCCTTGTCCTGCAAGACACCCAGGGCGGGTGTGAGTTTGTGCAATTCGGGCATGCCATTTGCGCGCGGGCCCTGGAAACGCACGATCACCACTACGTCGCGTTCCAGTTCGCCGCGTTTAAATGCTGCGAGTACATCGTCCTGATCGTCGAATACGGCGGCGGGTGCTTCGACAATTCGATTGACGCTTTTCACCGCCGATATCTTGATCACCCCGCGACCCAGATTGCCTTGTACCAGCTTCAAGCCACCGTCCGTGCTGAACGGTGCGGCAGCTGCACGGAGCACGCTTTCGTCCAGTGATTTTTCGGGTGGCACGCGCCAGGCGATTTCGTTGTTGTTGAGCACCGGCTCTCGCGCCTGATCGGCGAGCGTGCCGCCGCCGACGGTACGCACGTCGCCATGCAGAAAACCGGCATCCAGCAGTTCGCGAATCACAAACGCGCATCCGCCGGCCGCGTGGAAATGATTCACGTCCGCAGCTCCGTTGGGATAAATCCTCGCCAGTAGCGGTACCACTGAAGACAGCCGATCAAAATCGTCCCAGTCGATGAGTATGCCGGCCGCGCGCGCGATCGCCACCAGGTGGATGGTGTGATTGGTCGAACCGCCGGTGGCGAGCAAGCCGACCAGTGCATTGACGATGGCTCGTTCGTTGACTACGACGGCTAGCGGCGTGTAATCGGCTCCCAAATGACTGATGGTGGCCGCGCGCTTTGCGGCGGCAGCGGTCAATGCATCGCGCAGCGGTGTGTTGGGCGTGACAAATGCCGCCCCCGGCAAATGCAGCCCCATCACTTCCATCAACATCTGGTTGCTGTTGGCTGTGCCGTAAAAAGTGCAGGTGCCGGCGCCATGATAGGCGCGGCTCTCGGCTTCCAGCAATGCAGCGCGATCGAGTTTTCCCTCGGCGAACTGTTGGCGGATTTTCGCTTTCTCGTCGTTCGACAGGCCGCTGGTCATCGGTCCGGCCGGCACAAAGATGGCGGGCAGGTGGCCGAATTGCAGCGCGCCGATCAGCAAGCCGGGCACGATCTTGTCGCACACACCGAGGCACAGCACGGCGTCGAACACGCCGTGCGAAAGTGCCACGGCGGTGGACATGGCAATCACGTCGCGCGAAAACAGCGACAACTCCATACCTGGCTGGCCTTGCGTCACGCCATCGCACATTGCAGGGACGCCGCCGGCAAACTGCGCTACCGCACCGGCTTCGTGTGCGGCCTGCTTGATCAGCTCCGGAAAGCGCGCCAGCGGCTGATGTGCCGACAGCATGTCGTTGTAGGCGGAAACGATGGCGATATTGGGTTGCCGGATTTCGCGCAGCAGCAATTTATCGCGCGGCTGTTCAGCGGCGAATGCATGGGCAAGATTGGTGCAGGAAATGCGGCCACGATGAGCGCCGGCGGAACGTGCCTGCTCCACGCGTGTCAGATAGGCACTACGCGACTCGGTATTTCGAGCAATGATTCTTTGCGTGACGGAATCGACGACGGGATGGATGGTCATGCCTCACCTTTGGGTGACGATGTTCGAATCTTCCCGGGAATTGTAGTAAATCTACAAATAAATGCAATCCCTATGTGAAGACCGGAAATGTGGCAAAGACGATATTTGTCTATGAATGGGCCGATTTAGACAAGGCCCGTCGGTTTGGTTTCTGTATTTCATGTTGACAAACTACAAGCGCGATTGCGACAATCCCCGATCATGAGACTCAAGCTCCGCAATCATCACATTCTCGTGGCGAGGCCGTCGTTTGCCGCATTTCGCGTGGCAACAGGAGCCTGACCAGTGGCCAGAGCGGCTACGACAAGAGGTGTGACAAATGAAGGGGCCAAATCGGCACCTTCCCCCCGTCCCACCACGACGTTGCTCGACCGTATCGAATCTCTGGCGGATGGGTTGCGGCCGTCGGAACAGGCGGTGGCGCGTTTTGTGTTGCGGCATCCCAATCTGGTCATCAGTCTGTCGTTCCCGGAAATAGCCGCGCGTGCCGGTGTCAGCCAGCCGACCGTGGCGCGCTTTTGTGTTGCCGCGGGTTTTAGCGGTTACCGCGATTTCAAGCTGCGTCTGGCGCAAAGTCTCGCCAAGGGCATTCCGTTTGTGCACCGCGACGTGGCGCCGCAGGATTCGATGGCCGAGGTGGGTGCCAAAGTGTTCGACCGCGGCATTGCGGCGCTGGTGACGGTGCGGAATCACCTTGACCCGGCTGCAATGGAACGCGCCACCCAGATGCTGGCACATGCGCGCAGAATCGAGTTTTACGGTTTGGGAAATTCCGGAATTGTGGCGATGGACGCGCAGCACAAATTTTTCCGGCTGGGTGTGCCGACAGTCGCCTACTCCGATCCGCATGTACATTCGATGGCCGCTTCGCTGCTGGCCAAGGGCGATGTGGTGGTGGCCATCTCTGGCAGCGGTCAGACGCGCGAGCTGATTCGCAGTGTAGAGATTGCCCGGGATGCCAGCGCCGAAATCATCGCCATCACGGCCAGTGGTTCGGCGCTGGCGAAATTGGCGGACGTGGCGATTTACGCCGATGTTCCCGAGGACCTGGATGTATATGCGCCCATGACTTCTCGTCTGGTGCATCTGGCGATGATCGACGCACTGTCGGTGGGTGTTGCCTTGGCGCGCGGGCCGGAACTGGGTGCACGATTGAAGCGGGCGAAGCAGGTTATTTCAGAAAGACGGGTCGATGAATACTGACAATACGAGTGGCGCGGGCATCGATTCACGTCGTGAACGGGCGTGGCAGGACGTTGAGTCGCAAGTGGCTGCTGTTGGTGATGCCTCGATCCGCGCCCGGTTCGACAGCGATCCGCAGCGATTTGAAACCATGTCGATTGAGGCGGCGGGCCTGTTTCTCGATTATTCGAAGAACCGGCTGGACAAGCCCACATTGCAGAAATTGATGGCGCTGGCGAAAGCGTGTGACGTGGAAGCGCTGCGCGACGCGATGTTTGCCGGCGAGCGTATCAATGTGACGGAAAACCGCAGCGTGCTGCACACTGCGCTGCGCGATTTAAGCAATTCGCAATTGCAGGTCGATGGTGTGGATGTGCTGGCCGATATTCGGCAGGTTCGCAAACAGCTCTACGCATTCGCCACGCGTGTACGCGATGGCGAATGGGTCGGCCGTAGCGGCAAGTCCATTACCGACGTGGTCAACATCGGCATCGGCGGTTCCGATCTCGGGCCGCGCATGGTGTGCGAGGCGCTGAAAGTCTATGCGCATCCACGCCTGCGTATGCATTTCGTCGCCAATATCGATGGCGACGCGCTGGCGGATGTGTTGAAAGCGGTAGATCCGGAGCGGACGCTGTTTATCGTCGCGTCGAAAACCTTCACCACCATCGAGACGTTGACCAACGCGCATTCCGCGCGCCGCTGGTTTCTCGCGCAGGGCGGCACGGAAGCGGACATCGCGCGACACTTTGTGGCGGTATCGACCAACCGCGACGCAGTGACGGCGTTTGGTATCGATCCGGCCAATATGTTTCCGTTCTGGGATTGGGTCGGCGGTCGCTATTCGCTGTGGTCGTCAATCGGTCTTGCGATTGCGATCTGCGTTGGTGCGGAGAAATTCGACGAGCTCTTGGGCGGCGCCCACGCGATGGATCGGCACTTCCGCAGTACGCCGCTGGAATCGAACATGCCGGTCCTGCTGGCCATGATCGGTATCTGGTATCGCAATTTTCTCGGTGCAGGTAGCGTCGCGGTATTGCCATACAGCGAACATTTGCATCGTCTGCCGGCTTATCTGCAGCAGCTGGATATGGAAAGCAACGGCAAGACCGTGACGCGCGACGGGTTGCGCGTCACGCATGCGACGGGGCCGATTATTTGGGGCGAGCCTGGCACCAATGGCCAGCACGCATTTTTTCAGTTGCTGCATCAGGGCAGCGAGCTGGTGCCGATCGATTTCATCCTGCCGGTGGAGGCCACACACGATTTGCCCGAACATCATCGCCTGCTGGTCGCGAATTGTCTGGCGCAGGGAAGCGCATTGATGAATGGCAGGGGCATTGACGAGGTACGCGCCGAACTCGCCGCCAAGGGGGTGGTCAGCGCGGATATTGAGCGGCTGGCTTTGCAGCGCAGCTTTGAGGGCAACCGTCCCAGTAACACCTTGCTGATGAGTCGTCTTGACGCGGCCGCGCTTGGCGCCTTGATCGCGTTGTATGAGCACAAGGTGTTTGTCCAAGGCGTGGTCTGGAACATCAACTCTTTTGATCAATGGGGTGTCGAATTGGGCAAGGTTGTCGCCACTGATATTGGCGACGTGCTGGCCGGCGGCAAGACGCCCGGCAAGCAGGATGCGTCGACCCGCGGCCTTGTTGATCGCATCCTGACAAAGCGCCACTAGCCCCGCGCTCAGGCAAACGCTCTGTCCAGCACCTGCCTAGGAAATCGGCGGCGGTCGGGCTTGAAATCACTTTACTCGCGCCTTATTATTAGCACTCCATTTGGTTGAGTGCTAACATAGCACTCCCTAAAAGATTTCTCCAGATCAAAAATCTGGTTTTTCTTGTAAATCAACGTGTTAACCAAGGAGTGAGTTATGAAATTGCGTCCTTTGCACGATCGCGTGATCGTCAAGCGTCTGGAAGAAGAACGGAAAACCGCCTCGGGTATCGTCATTCCCGACACCGCCGCCGAAAAGCCGGATCAAGGCGAAGTGCTTGCTGTGGGCCCGGGCAAGAAGAACGAAGAAGGCAAGGTCTCCCCGGTCGACGTCAAGGTCGGCGACAAGATCCTGTTCGGCAAGTACGCCGGCACCACGGTCAAGGTGGATGGTGATGAGCTTCTCGTCATGCGCGAAGAAGACATCATGGCAGTCGTTGGCTAATCACGACGCCGCTTTTCCGACACTACTGAATTCATAAACGAGGTAACAATCATGGCATCTAAAGAAGTCAAATTCGGCGGCGACGCACGCGTCCGCATGGTTCATGGCGTGAACGTTCTCGCCAACGCAGTCAAAGTCACCCTGGGCCCGAAAGGCCGCAACGTGGTTCTCGAGCGCAGCTTCGGCGCGCCGACCATCACCAAGGACGGCGTCTCAGTCGCCAAGGAAATCGAACTGAAGGACAAGTTCGAAAACATGGGCGCGCAGATGGTCAAGGAAGTTGCTTCCAAGACCTCCGACGTCGCCGGTGACGGCACCACCACCGCCACTGTGCTGGCGCAAGCCATCGTGGTCGAAGGCATGAAGTACGTTGCCGCCGGCATGAATCCGATGGACCTGAAGCGCGGCATCGATAAGGCAGTTACCGCCATCGTCGCCGAGCTGAAGAAGATCTCCAAGCCCACCACCACCAACAAGGAAATCGCCCAGGTCGGCGCGATCTCCGCCAATTCCGACGAGAATATCGGCAAGATCATCTCGGATGCGATGGAAAAGGTTGGCAAGGAAGGTGTTATCACCGTTGAAGACGGCAAGTCGCTGGAAAACGAACTGGAAGTCGTTGAAGGTATGCAGTTCGACCGCGGCTACCTCTCGCCCTACTTCATCAACAACCCGGACAAGCAGGTCGCCAACCTGGACGATCCGTTCATCCTGTTGCACGACAAGAAGATCTCCAACATCCGCGACCTGCTGCCCGTGCTGGAACAAGTTGCCAAGGCCGGCCGCCCGCTGCTGATCATCGCCGAAGACGTCGATGGTGAAGCGCTGGCCACGCTGGTGGTGAACAACATCCGCGGCATCCTGAAGACCACCGCCGTCAAGGCACCGGGCTTCGGCGACCGTCGTAAAGCCATGCTGGAAGACATCGCGATCCTGACCGGCGGTACGGTTATCGCTGAAGAGCTCGGCTTGAAGCTGGAAAACGTGACCCTGAAGGATCTGGGTCGTGCGAAGAAGATCGAAGTGGGCAAGGAAAACACGACGATCATCGACGGCGCCGGCGACGAAGAGGCCATCAAGGCTCGCGTTGCCACCGTTCGCAAACAAATCGACGATGCGACCAGCGACTACGACAAGGAAAAGCTGCAAGAGCGCGTGGCCAAGCTGGCCGGCGGCGTTGCCGTGATCCGCGTCGGTGCTGCCACCGAAGTCGAAATGAAGGAAAAGAAGGCTCGCGTGGAAGATGCGTTGCATGCGACCCGTGCCGCTGTTGAAGAAGGTATCGTGGCCGGCGGCGGTGTTGCACTGCTGCGTGCGCGTGCCAACGCCGGCACCATCAAGGGTGACAACGTGGAACAGGATGCCGGCATCAAGATCATCCTGCGTGCCATCGAAGAACCGCTGCGCATGATCGCGCAGAACGCCGGTGACGAACCGTCTGTCGTGGTAAACAAGGTTGTCGAAGGCAAGGGCAACTTTGGCTACAACGCTTCGACCGGTGAGTACGGTGATCTGGTTGCGCTGGGTGTGTTGGATCCGACCAAGGTAACGCGTTATGCACTGCAGAACGCTGCTTCGGTTGCTTCGCTGATGCTGACCACCGATGCGATGGTTGCAGAGCTGCCGAAGGAAGACGCGCCAGCAATGCCGGGTGGTGGGATGGGTGGCATGGGCGGCATGGACATGTAATACCCCGCTTCGACTGCCGGGCGCCAGCGGCGTTGGCAGGTTGCTTGTGTACAAACGCGTACACGGCGCAACCCGCCGCCTTGCTGGCATCCCGGCAGTCCAACCGGAGAGACATTGTCTGTTCGAATCAAACAAAAGCCGGCTTGCGCCGGCTTTTGTTTTTGGCGGGCTGGCGTAACATGCGCGCATGAAACATATTCTGGTTGTTGAAGACGATGCGGTGATGCGCGAATTCATTTCCCGCAGTTTGGCGGCGCGTGGATTCGAGGCGTCGATGGCGCGTAGCGGCCAGGAGGCGCTGCAACAGCTGCGCGCAAAGCCGACGGCGATAGTGATCACCGACATCCGCATGCCGGCCATGGATGGTTTCAGTTTCGCGCGGGCATTGCGGCGCGAGCCGGCAATCGGCCAGCCCGATATCATCTTTGTCTCCAGCATGGATGAACGCGAAAACTATCGACGCGCGATGCACGTCGGCGCCGCGGACTACCTGACCAAGCCGTTCAAGTCGCAAGACATTGCCGACGCGGTGACACGCTGCTTTCAGTCCCGAGCCGAACGCCGGCTGGATATTCCAACCGAGCAGCGCGAAACGCTGGCCAGCCTGCCGCGCATACCCGGCTATGAAATCGTGCAGAAACTGGGCGAGGGCGCGGTTTCGCAGGTGTTTCTCGCCACTCATGCCGAAAGCAGGCAGCAGCATGCCCTGAAGATACTGCGGCTGGCAGGATTGGACTCCTCGTCTCAGGAGGACATCAACCGCTTTCTGGCCGAGTACGCCATGCTGTCGCGCCTGTCGCATCCCAACGTGGCCAAGGTTCATGCGCATGGCGTGGGCGATCAGTGTCTGTACATCGGCATGGAGCATCTGCCGGGTGGCGATCTGCGGCTGGATATTGAAGCCGGCATGACGCCTGAGCAGGCGCAACATCGCGCCGCGGAAATTGCTTCTGCGCTGGCGGCCATTCACGACGCCGGCATCGTTCATCGCGATCTCAAGCCGGCCAATATCCTGATGCGCATGACCGGCGAAGCGGTCATTGCCGATTTCGGCATTGCCAAGCAACTCGGTGCGGCGCTATCGCTAACGCGTCACGATATGGCCGTCGGCACGCCCTACTACATGAGCCCGGAACAGGCGCGGGGCGGCATCATCGGGCCGTTCAGCGACATCTATGCGCTGGGGGTTCTCTACTTCGAAATGCTGACGGGACGGCGTCCATTCGATGCCAACTCCCCGAACGAGCTGATGGGCCGGCATTTGCACGCGCCGATTCCCTTGCTGCCGACGCGGGTGGAAAAATACCAGCCCGTGATCGACAGGCTCCTGGCCAAGGATCCGTCCGATCGATATCGCAGTGCGGATGAAGCCAGGGCCGCGATCCTGGGCGAAGCCGCGTAGCGATTACGGCTTCATCGTCCTTTCGTGGTCGAGCAGCCATTGTTTGCGCGCCAGTCCACCACCGTAGCCGGTAAGCGAACCGTCGCTGCCGATCACCCGGTGGCAGGGGATGATGATGCCGCGAAAATTGTCGCCATTCGCGCGTGCCACGGCACGAACCGCCTTGGGTTCGCCGATGCGTTTGGCAATCTCGGCGTACGAGCGCGTTTCGCCGGCGGGAATCCGCAGCAATTCGTCCCACACTCGGCGCTGGAAATCGGTTCCGCGATGGGCGAGCGGCAAGGTGAAGGTCTTCCGCTTGCCGGCAAAATATTCGCTGATCTCACGCTCGGCCTGATCGAGAAATTTATGCGAGCCCGGCACGATGGCGAATTTGGTTCGCGCGCGCAGGCGGACGATCTCCCGCTCCAGCCCGCGCCGGTCGACCCAGTCGAAGACATGCAAACCATCGTCGTCGGCCAGCGCCAGAATCGCCCCCAGCGGCGACTCGATCCACTTTGCCAGCAGACAATGCACACCGCTGGAACGCGACGGTGCGGTGCCGAACAGTTTGCCGAAAGCTTCGCGAAATCCGCTCGACGATTCAAATCCGTGATCCAGCTGTGTATCCAGCACGTTGCTTCCTTTCCTGACGGCGGCGAGGGCGGAGCCCATGCGCCGCGCGCGTTGATAAGCCTGAAATGACATGCCGAAATAACGCTGGAACTGGCGGCGCGCGGTTGAAGGATCGATGCCCAGATCGATCAGATCGCGCTCGCGCAGTCGCTCGGCGGGGTTCTGTTCCACCTGCCTGCGCAGCCTTTCCACCAGCGTCGGCACTTCGCCGGTGGTGTTCATCGGCTTGCAGCGCAGGCATGGCCTGAAACCGGCATGCAACGCTTCGCTCTTGCCGGGAAAAAATTCAACATTCTTGCGTAAGGGTTTGCGCGCCGAACAGATTGGCCGGCAAAAAATGCCGGTGGTCTTCACGCCGAGGAAAAATATGCCCTCGTACGACGAGTCCCGCTGCTGCAGGGCGCGCCAGAATTCATCTTCGCGGCTGTTGAACGTTTTTTGTTTCATGCGCCGATTCTATGCGGTGGCGGGCCACTCTGCGACCGATTTTCAGGCAGCAATTTCCGGCCTGTGATTTAATGATTGCGGCTCAAAGCAAGCCGACTTGTTCGATAGCAATAACCTCACTCAAGCAAACCTCTGGAGACTTCATGAAAAAGACCGTTAGCGTAGTTGCCGCTCTCCTGATCGGCATCTCGGGCGCCGCATTTGCCCAAAAGCAGGAAGCACCGAAACCCGCTGCCGCCAAGGCCGACGCAAAGGCTGCTCCCGCTGCCGAAGCCAAGAAAGAGCCGCTGGACCTGAATACGGCTTCGGAAAAAGATCTGGTCGCATTGCCGAAGATTGGCGAAGCGAAGGCCAAAGCCATCATCAAAGCCCGCCCGTTTGGCGGCAAGGATGAACTGGTCGCCAAGAAAATCCTGACGCAAGCTGAATACGACGGTATCAAGGATTTGATCATCGCCAAGCAAGCGAAGAAGGAAGAGCCGAAGAAGGAAGCCAAAAAAGAAGAGCCGAAGAAAGACGAAAAGAAGAAGTAGTCCACTTCCGCCGAAAAGCACGGGAACAGGGCAGCGTCGCTGCCCTGTTTTGTTTTATGCTTTTGCCATGCGCATCCTGATTGCCGAAGACGATCCGCTGCTGGCCGATGGCCTGCAACGCGCATTGCGCCATGCCGGTTATGCCACCGACAGCGTCAACGACGGCAAGGCGGCCGACAGCGCGTTGTCCACGCAGCAGTTCGATCTGCTGATTCTCGACATCGGTTTGCCGGGCATGGATGGTTTTCAGGTCCTGAAGCGGGCGCGCGAGCGCAACCTGCTGTTGCCGGTACTGATCCTCACCGCACTGGACGCAGTGGAAAATCGCGTGCGCGGACTTGATCTCGGCGCCGACGACTATCTGGTCAAGCCATTCGAGCTGACCGAACTCGAAGCGCGTGTCCGCGCGTTGACGCGGCGTGCGCGCGGCAATGCGGGATCGAAGCTTGTGCATGGCGAGCTGGAGTTCGATCCGGTCGGACGCGTGGCCTCGGCGTCGGGCCAACAGCTGGATCTTTCCGCACGCGAGATTGCCCTGCTGGAGATTTTTCTCGCCCGCGTCGGTCGCGTGGTGAACAAGGAGCAAATCATCGATCTGCTGTGTCAGTGGGGCGAAGAGGTCAGCGCCAATGCGGTCGAAGTTTACGTACACCGGCTGCGCAAGAAACTTGAGCCAGCCGAGGTTCGCCTGACCACATTGCGCGGGCTGGGTTACTGTCTGGAGAAACCGGCTGGTCGCGACGATGCCTGAATCGCGACGCGAGGCGATGGCGCCCAAGGGCGAGCCGCCACCGAATCTGCATGGCGCACCCGGCTCGCTGTTCGGCGAGATGTTCGACTGGATGCTGGCGCCATTCCTGCTGGTGTGGCCGTTGTCGGTTGGCATTACTTATTTGATCGGCATTTCGTTGGCGAATGATGCGTTCGATCGTACGCTGGCGTCGAAAACCCGCGCTCTGGCCGAGCAGGTGGCATGGTCCAAGGCTGGCAACAGTATCGAGCTGCGCGCCGATTTGCGTGCGTTGCTGGCCGACGACGATGTCGAATCGCATTTCTATCGCATCGACAGCAGCAAGGGCGCGCTGATGCTGGGCGAGCCGGAACTGCCGCCGATGGCCGCCGAGCTGCTGCTCGACGAGGGGCTGGTGGCATTCCAGACCGTGGATTTCCGCGATACCACGGTGCGCATTGCTGCGCTGAGGCCGGACAAGCAGGCCCGCGTCAACGACATCGTCGTATACGTCGCCGAAACCACCGAGAAGCGCAAAGTGCTGGCGCGCGAAATCATGAAGGGCATCGTCTTTCCGCAGTTGTTTGTGGTGCCGCTGATGATTTTCCTGATGTGGTTGGGATTGCGGCGCGGTGCGACACCGCTGGAGCGCTTGCGCGAGAGCGTGACCGCGCGCAAGGCTGATGATGTGCGGCCGCTGGAAGCGCCGGACGTACCGGAGGAGGTGACGCCGTTGATCAATTCCTTCAACGAACTGCTGCGGCGCGTGGAAAACGAAGGTGCCGCGCAAAAGCGTTTTATCGCCAATGCCGCGCACCAGTTGCGCACGCCGCTGGCCGGCATCAAGATGCAGACCGAACTTGCCCTGCGCAGCGACAACGCAACCGAGCGCACCGAAGCGCTGAACAAGATCGCGCAGGGAACGGCAGGCACAGCACACCTGATCAATCAGCTGCTGATGCTCGCACGCACCGAGGGAGCCGCGTCGGAATCACTGCCGTTTGCGCCGGTCGACCTGCGTCCGGTGGTGCGCGACGTGGTGGCCGATGCGTATCCGCGAGCCAGTGCCAAGGCGATCGATATCGGTTTTGAAGCGCCGGAGTCGCCGGCGATGATCGACGGTCACGCCGATTTGCTGCGCGAGCTGGTCAGCAATCTGATCGACAACGCCATTCGCTATACACAGGCCGGCGGGCGTATCTGCGTGCGTGTTTCCAGCGGCAAGACGCCAATGCTTGAGGTGGAGGACAACGGTATCGGCATCCCGCCGGCTGAAAGGGAGCTGGTGTTCGAGCGCTTCTATCGCGTGGTCGGCAGCGGTGAGTCCGGATCGGGAATCGGACTCGCCATCGTGCGCGAAATTGCCGCCCGTCACGGCGGTAGCGTACTTGTCGAAACACCCGAGAGCGGCGCCGGCAGCTTGTTTCGTGTGCGCTTTGCGACGGCATCTACAAAGTAAAACCCCAGTACTGATGCGGCTTCCGGGCCGAAAATGCCCGGGAGGCCGCGCCAATACTGGGGCTTCGTTTTGCCGCGACTGGCGTTATTGCTTGAAAATATCGCGCTTGTGTGTTTCCGGTACGAGGAAGAAGCCGATCAGGAAGGTCATCAGCGCTATCGTCACCGGATACCAGAGCCCGAAGTAGATATCGCCGGTTGCGGCCACCATTGCGAACGAGGTCGCCGGCAGCAGGCCGCCGAACCAGCCGTTGCCGATGTGGTACGGCAGCGACAGGCCCGAGTAGCGGATGCGGGTCGGGAAGAATTCGACCAGCGCCGCAGCGATCGGGCCGTAAACGGCGGTCACGTACAGCACCAGAATGGTCAGGATGCCGATTATGGTCAGCTTCTGCGCGGAGAACACGTCGAACATCTTGGCGAAGTTGGACAGTCCATCCTTGGGTACGATCGGAATCTTGACGATCGAATCGTTGGTGGCACCGGGGTATCCTGCCTTTTGCAGTGCCTCGTTCATCGATTTGGTGAACGCGGCCGGCACGGTTTTGACTTCGTCGCCGGTGAGCTTGGACGCGTCATACGCCTGCACTTCGATCTCGCCGATCTTCACCTTGGTCACAGTACCAGACGGGGCGTTCTCGGTGGTGTAGGTGGCCGAGCTGCGCGCCAGCGCGGCCTTGACGATATCGCAGGAACTGGTGAATTTTGCCGTGCCGGTGGGGTTGAACTGGAATGAGCACTGTGCCGGATCGGCCGTCACAACGATCTTGGTGCTTTGCTGTGCTGCGTACAGGATCGGGTTGGCGGTCTTGGTCATCAGCTCGAACAGCGGGAAGAATGTCAGCGCCGCGACCAGACAGCCGCCGAGGATGATCGGCTTGCGACCGATCTTGTCGGAAAGCCAGCCGAAAAACAGGAAGCCGAAGGTACCCACAGTAAGCGACCAGGCGATCAACACGTTGGCGGTGAATTGATCCACGCGCAGGATCGATTGCAGATAGAACAGCGCATAGAACTGGCCCGTGTACCAGACCACGGCCTGCCCCGCGACCATGCCGAGCAGCGCCAGCAGCGCGATCTTGGCGTTCTTCCACTGGCCGAACGCTTCGCCCAGCGGTGCCTTCGACAGCGTGCCTTCTTCCTTCATTTTCTGGAAGGCGGGCGACTCTTTCATCTGCAGGCGGATGTAGAGCGAGATGGCCAGCAAGACGATTGAGACGATGAAGGGAATGCGCCAACCCCACGCGGCGAACGCGGTGATCTTGGCTCCGCTGGCCAGCACGACTTCAGGGTAGTTGGCGTTGACGTAAATCTGCGTGAACAGAATCACCACCAGCGACAGCAGCAGGCCGAGCGTGGCCGTGGTCTGGATGAACGAGGTGTAGAAACCGCGGCGATTCTGCGGCGCATGTTCCGCGACGTAAATTGCGGCACCGCCGTATTCGCCGCCGAGCGCCAGTCCCTGCGCCATGCGCAAGGCGATCAATGCCACCGGCGCCAGCCAGCCGATCGACTCATAGTTCGGCAGCACGCCAACCAGGAATGTCGAGGCACCCATGATGATGATGGTGATGAGGAAGGTGTGCTTGCGGCCGATCAGATCGCCCAGGCGGCCGAACACCAGCGCGCCGAACGGACGCACGAGGAAGCCGGCAGCAAAAGCCAGCAGCGCGAATACATTGCGCGTGGCCTCCGGGTATTGGCTGAAAAACTGCGCGCCGATAATGGCGGCCAGCGAGCCGTACAGGTAAAAGTCATACCATTCAAAAATGGTACCGGCCGAGGACGCGAGAATGACTTTCTTTTCCTCGCGTGTCATCGGGCGGCTGCGTTCTTCGGCACTGGGTGCCATCGGGACTGCTGCCATGTTGTGCTCCTCCAGAGTTTTTGCCGTCTTACCAATGCATTCCTAGTGGCGAATGCGCGGATATGAGTGCTGCGTTGACCGTCCGTCCGGGGCGGAAAACAGCGTCCCGCCGCGAAAACCGGATAGTGGGATGCAGGCTAGGCGCGAAGGCTTACGCCATCCTTACGCCGGGCAGCGGGAGCTACTAGCGTTGTCGCGACAGCTTGCTAAGCAGGCGATAGACCGGCAGCGTGCTGGAAACGATCACCAGCACCCGCGTCACATGCGCAGCCGTGACCAGTGCCACGCCGAGTTGCAGCGTTCGCGCCGTGATCGACATTTCGGCGATGCCACCGGGAGCGGCGGCCAGGATCATGCTGGGAACGAAAATGCCGGCAGCTTTGGCCAAACCCAATGCCATTGCCGTGGACAGCAACATCATCAGCACGATGCAGCACAGCACCGCCGTGACGAAACGCGGCGCGTCGGACAGGAATTGCCGCGAAAAGCGCGCACCCAGCGCGCAGCCCAGCAGAATCTGGCCGACATTGGTCAGCACCCCCGACATCGACGAAAGCTCGACGCCCGATGCAGTCACGGCAATGGTGGCGATCAGCGGTCCCATCATCCAGGGATTGGGAAAGCGGACAAAGGAAAACACCACGCCGCCGACCGCGGCAATGGCGAACAACACCAGCAACCCGCTCCAGGCAAAAGGCACCAGCACCGGCTTGTAAATGTCGCCGCCGTGCACATCGGCCAAGGTCAGCAAGACAGGAATGGTGCAAACCACCATCAGGATGCGCAAGGAGTGCGACACCGCGACCTTGTCCACCGCCGCGCCGAAGCGCTCACCCAGAACTGCCATTTCGGTCGCCCCGCCCGGCACGCTGGAAAAAAATGCGGTGGCTTCATCGACTTTCGCGAAGCGCGAAAGCACCCGGCTCGCGATATAGCCGATGAGGATTGCGCCGAATGCGGCCGTCAGCAGCACGCCTGCGTTGTTCCAGACCTCGCGCGCAACGGTCGGGGTGAAGTAGAGGCCCAAAGTGACCGCGATGAAAAGTTGGCCGAATTCGCGTCCCAAAGGCGGGGTGGACAGCCTGCCGCCGGAAAAATTGAAAATCGCCATCCCGACCAGCGGCCCGATCATCCACGGCAGGGGCGTCTTCAACCAGGCACACAACGCCCCGCTGCAGGCGGAAACGATGAGGCCCAGCAAAATATTTCGGGTATTGGACAAGGTTGGAATTGTGGGCGGTTATCGCTATAATAGCGGGCTTGCCGCAGGTGAATACCCCGCAAAAAGACGGGTGCTTGATACGGCAAATACAGAATACGGCCTGGTAGCTCAGTCGGTAGAGCAGAGGACTGAAAATCCTTGTGTCGGTGGTTCGATTCCGCCCCAGGCCACCAATAATGAAAAACGCCCCGAAAGGGGCGTTTTTCATTATTGATCGCTTGTGGGCAGGGAGCGGACCGCCTCTGGTTCGACTAAGGTAAGTCCAGTGGACTTACCTTGGACGCGCAAAGCGCGGTCGCGCAGCGATGGCCGGATCGCCCTAAGGCGAGACGGACACATTCCGCCTCGCTCAAATGAGCCTCAAGCGTTGCAAACCAACGATCAAATTTCTTTGATCGTCCCACTCGCCCCATTCGTCTTCACCGACTCAATCCCCTTGTCCCGCGCCGACGCGCTGCTGTACATCTCGCTTTTGCCGATGGTCTGGCCATTGGTCGCCGTCAGCACAAAGTAAGCGCTACCGTCCTTGGCTGTTTTGCGTTCGTAGCGGTCATCCTTGGGCGAGTTGGTTTGCACCGATGCGATGCCGTTCTTGGCGCCTTCCTTCGAGGTGTAGACCTCGCTGGTCAAGATGACTTCGTGATTGCCCGCCTTCAGATTGAACATGTAACCGGAGGCACCGGATTTTTTCAGTTCGTAATAGCCAGCCATGGAAGTTCCCTTTCTGCGAGATGAGGTGGAGGGGTGCAGGTTCTTTTTAGCAGACGTCCGACACGAAGTGCAAACATGCGTTCAGTAGACAGCCCAGTAATTGAACGCATGTGCTTGATGAATTTTTCAGTCAACGGGTAAAACGCCAGCACTGGTGCGGTGTTCCGGGCATTTTCGGCCTGAAACCCGCGTCAGTGCTGGTGTTCGCCATCTGGGGACATGAAGGTGTTCGTCATCGCTTTGCTATAATTCAGCGCTCAAATACCAAGCCCATTCATTTTTCCAGGAACTCCCCATGGCCAAAATCAAAGTCAAAAACCCCATCGTCGAAATGGACGGAGACGAGATGACTCGCATCATCTGGCAGATGATTCGCGAAAAACTCATCCTGCCGTATCTGGATGTCGACCTGAAGTACTTCGATTTGGGCATGGAGCACCGCGACGCAACCAACGATCAGGTGACGATCGATTCGGCCAATGCGACCAAGCAGTATGGTGTCGCCGTGAAGTGCGCGACCATCACGCCGGACGAAGCGCGCGTCAAGGAATTCAACCTGAAGCAGATGTGGAAGTCGCCCAACGGCACCATTCGCAATATTCTCGACGGCACGATTTTCCGTGAGCCGATCATTTGCAAGAACGTGCCGCGTCTGGTTTCTCATTGGGACAAGCCGGTGGTGGTTGCTCGCCACGGCTTTGGCGATCAATACCGCGCCACTGATTTCCAGTTCCCGACCGCGGGCACGCTCAAAATGACCTTCACACCTGCCGACGGTGGCGCCCCGATCGAGAAGGAAGTGTTCAAGGCGCCGGGTGCCGGTATTGCCATGGGCATGTACAACCTGGACGAATCGATTTCCGGTTTCGCCCGCGCCTGCTTTACCTACGGTTTGGGCCGCAACTACTCGGTGTATCTCTCGTCCAAGAACACCATCCTGAAAATTTATGATGGCCGTTTCAAGAACCTGTTCGAGGAAATCTTCAACGCCGAGTACAAGGCCAAGTTCGACGCAGCCGGTCTGACGTACGAACACCGCCTGATCGACGACATGGTGGCTTCGAACCTGAAGTGGAGCGGTGGCTATCTCTGGGCTTGCAAAAACTATGATGGCGACGTGCAATCGGATACCGTCGCGCAGGGCTACGGCTCGCTGGGCCTGATGACCTCGGTGCTGATGTCGCCGGACGGCAAGACGGTTGAAGCCGAAGCCGCCCACGGCACCGTGACGCGCCACTACCGCATGCACCAGCAAGGCAAGCCGACCTCGACCAATCCGATCGCCTCGATCTACGCCTGGACGCGGGGCCTGATTTTCCGCGGCAAGATGGACGGCACGCCGGATGTCGTGAAGTTCGCCGAAACGCTGGAAAAGGTCTGCGTCGATGTCGTCGAGTCCGGCCGCATGACCAAGGACTTGGCCATCCTGATCCGCCCGGACCACCCGTACCTGACCACCGAAGAGTTCCTGGGCGCGGTCGACACCGAGCTGAAGGCGCGCATGCAATAGGCGTCAGCAGACCAAAAAAGAACGGCTCCCGAGTCATTTTGGGGGCCGTTTTTGTTTAAAGACCTGTGAAACTTAGTCCACTTGCCAAGCGTCGAACGCGCGACTATCTTTGTTCACTTTCGTCCCACCCTGTCAGGAGATATCCATGAAACGGACCCTAATTGCCCTGTCGTTAAGCCTTTTCGCCGGATCTGCCCTGGCAACGGCCACGGTCGGCAAACCCGCCCCGGATTTCACGCTCACCGATCTGAACGGCAAGGCGGTCAAGCTGGCCGACTACAAGGGCAAGCACGTGGTGCTGGAATGGCATAACCCGAACTGTCCGTTCGTGGTGAAACACTACGACAGCGGCAACATGCCGGGCCTGCAGAGCAAGTACGACGCCAAGGACACGGTCTGGCTGTCGATCAACTCCACCAATACCGCGCATCAGGATTACATGACGCCGGCCAAGCTGAAGACCTATCTTGCGGAGAAGAAAGCCTCGCCGGATGCGTACATGACCGACGCCGAGGGAACGGTAGGCCTCGAATATGGCGCCAAGACGACACCCCATATGTATGTGATCAACCCGGCCGGCACACTGGTTTATGCCGGCGCCATCGACGACAAGCGCTCGACCAAACTGGAAGATGTGAAGATCGCGAAAAATTATTTGGTCGCCGCACTCGATGAATCCAAGGCCGGCAAGCCGGTGACCACGGCGAATACCCAGCCGTACGGTTGCAGCGTGAAGTACAAATAATTTTCGGCAGACTTATAAAAAAAAAGGCCCGCGAATTGCGGGCCTTTTTTGTCGACGACCGAGCTCAATAGCCGCTGATCGGCAGTTTATCGTTCAGGATGGTGATCGATTTGCGCTGCACGGCGATATAGCCCTGCTCGGTCAGGTCTTTCAACGTGCGATTGACCATTTCGCGCGAAGCGCCGACCATGCCGGCAAGATCTTTCTGGGTAAACGGTTCGCCGACGACACGCTGGCCGTTGGACATGATGGCGAGCTCCAGCAAAGTGCGCGAGACGCGGCTGGAAATATTCATCAGCGCCAGCGTGCCGATTTGCCGGTCGGCGTGACGCAATCTGGCGGCCATGGTCATCATCAAGCGGCGGCCAATATCCGGCGAGCGTTCGAGCACTTTCTGGAACGTGCGATAGGAAAGCATCTGCACATGGCAGCGGTCCAGCGCGGCGACATTGGCACTGCGCGGTTCCTGATCGAACAAGGGAATTTCGCCGAAAAAATCGCCCGGGCCTAATGTATTGAGAATGACTTCGCGCTGCGAATCGTCGCGCAGATAAACCTTGGCCTGTCCTGCAAGCATGATGTACAGCGTGTCCGCGACCTCGCCCGCGCGCACGATCACATCGCCTTTCTCGTACGCGCGCATCGCCATGTGCGAGCCGATGCTGTCGAGCTGCGCCTGCGAAAGATTGCTGAACAGGGGAATTACCTTGAGCACGCCGACTCCGGTGAATTTCAAACCAACAGTATGTGACTTCGGCACCGGCACCGACTGTTAATTCGGTCACATTTTCGGGCGCCGCCAGCGAGTAAGTCGGCGCGCGACCGAGGTTAGGATGGTGCGGGCAGCCAGCGTCCGACAATCTGCCTGATCACGCCAAGGCGCTGATGAAAAAAATGATCTGCGCCGGGTACCACGGCAACGGCAACGTTTCGCGGCCTGGCCCAGTCGAATGAGTCGGACAGTGCGACCGTCTCATCCTTTTCACCGTGGATGAGAAGAGTGTTTTCCGCGACAACATCGATGGTGGCGGCAGCGGGGCCATCGCGCCACTGGGCGAGGCGCTGAAACGAGGGCGCCACCAGGATCATTTCGTTCGGTGCGGTTTGCTCGCTTGCCGCCAGTGTTACTGCGCCGCCGAAGGAAAATCCCGCCAACCACAACGGCAATCCCGGATGTTGTGCGCGGGCATGGGCGATGACCTTCAGCATGTCCTGTGTTTCGCCGGCACCCTCATCGTGCTGCCCTTCGGTTTTGCCGATGCCGCGGAAATTGAAGCGCCACGTCGCCGCCCCCGCATCGGAAAATGCGCGGGCCAGCGTGGTGACGACTTTGTTGTCCATGGTGCCGCCGAACAAAGGGTGCGGATGGGCGACCACACCGACGGCGCGAACGTTCTCAGGCTGTTGCAGGGCAAGCTCGATCGCACCGGCATCGCCGTCGATGAGTGACCTCTGCACTTGCAATGGACTGGCCATCGTTTTTCCCAGGGCTCAGATTTTCAGGCGTTCGACCACACGCCCGTTCTGCAGGTGCTCGGAAATGATTTCATCGACATCGTTCTTGTCGACGTAGGTGTACCAGACGTTATCCGGATAAACCACCATCACCGGCCCTTCCGAGCAGCGGTCAAGGCAGCCGGCATTGTTGATGCGCACCTTGCCCTCACCGCTCATGTTCAGTTTCTTGATGCAGCCCTTGGCATAGCCGCGCATGTCTTCCGCGCCGTGCTGGTTGCAGAATTCGCGTCCGTCGTCGCGCTCGTTGACGCAGAAAAACACGTGATGTTTGTAGTAGCTCATGGGTTTTCGTAAAGGTTGGAAGGGTATTTTGGCGATCGCGTTCAGTGGTGATGCCGTCGCACAAAGATCCATGCCGCGAACAGGATAGCCAGCAGCGGCCAGACTTCGTGAATCCAGCGCGTGAGGCCGGTAAAGCTGGACAAATGACCGTACGGCCAGTTCAATAAACGCAGCGATTCGTCGAATGCGCCGTAAATGCTCGTGATCTTCGCCATCAATCCGCCGGCGAAAATGAACAGCGTGGCGCAAAATGCACGCCAGCGAAACTCGATGCGCGAAAAATAGGCGAACAGGATAAGTCCGGACGTAAGGCCGATCACTGTTGCCGGTCCCAGCCAGCTGGTCATTTGTGGTGCCTTCAGCATCAGCGACGCGGCCGAGACTTTCAGCAGGAAACCAAGCACCAGGATAAACATGACGTTGAACAACCCGCGCCTGTCCTGATGCAACAGCAACGACACGAACAAGGCAAAGCCGCAGACGTTGAGCGTGATGCCGACTGCCTGCGGCAGCAATATGATCGGCTCATACGGCGATTGTGCGGCTGCGGTGTCGAAGGGGTTGGCGATATGGCCAGCCTCGAAGAAGGGAATCACCGGATTCAGTTGCGCGACGAACCAGGCACCCAGTAACAGCAACCCCCAGGAGGTGGTGTCGCCCAGACTGAAGTGACGATGCCGCCAGCGCAGCAATCCGGCAAGCTGTCTGCGGCCCAAGCGGCTCACCACCAGGGCGGCACCGACAAATGTGCCGGCGGTATTGGCCAGCAGATCGACCGGCGAGGCGACCCGCACCGGCAGCAGCGTTTGCAGCGACTCCAGTGCCGCCGACAGCAGGAACCCGGTGATCGTGACGCGCAGCAGAATTGTCGAAGGAGAATCGACGCTGCCGCGGTGTCCGAGCCGCTGCGCGCGAAACTGTACCGCCGCCAGCATTCCACCCAGCGGTACGTAGGCCAGTACATTGATTGCGATGTCGAAGTCGTTGAGGTAGCGCGGCCAGGTGAACAGGGAAAACGCTTCCGGCGCGCGCCACCCTATGAACGGGTTGAGACTCGCGTAGACAATCGCCAGCAGATAAGCCAGCAGTGCACTGCGTCCCACGCGTCCCGCCGTCGGTGCAGTCTGCACAGGGGGCGTGGATTGGTGGGGTGTTGATGACATGTCGGGTTGCAGGGGTGCGGGCGGCTGCTCAGCCGTCGACCGGCTTCAGATCTTTGATATAACGTTCGGCGTTTTCAACATAGTGCCGAGCGATCCAGCGTACCATCTTGACTTCGTCTTCTGACAGCTGCCGCACCACGCGTCCTGGCGAGCCAACTACCAGTGAGCGATCAGGGATCACCTTGCCTTCCGGAATCAGCGAGTTGGCGCCGATCAGGCATTCGCGGCCGATCACGGCGTGATTCAATACCACGGCCTTGATGCCGATCAGTGAACCTTCCTTCACGTGGCAACCGTGCAGCATCACCATGTGTCCGACGCTGACATCCTTTTCCAGCGTCAGCGGCACGCCTTCATCCGTGTGCAACACCGAGCCGTCCTGGATGTTGACGTTCTCGCCCAGCGTGATGCGATCGTTGTCGCCGCGAATCACCACGTTCCACCAGATGTTGGCATTTTTTCCCAGTGCAACATTGCCGATGACGGTGGCGTTGGATGCGACGTAATTGCTGCTGTCCAGTTGCGGCGAGACATCGCCCAGTGAATAGATCATGCGGACTCCGGTTTACGGTTTAACAGGGTAGAGCGGTTTTTCAAGAATAACGATATCGCCGGTGAAATGATCGCCGCCGGGTTTGATTTCGCCGTTGCGTACGAAACCCTGCGCTTCCCAGAACGGCATCGCATCGGCATTGGTGGTGACGACGCCGATGCGCAGCCGATCGATGCCGGGCCAGGTGCGCGCCAGCGCTTCGATTTGCGCGACCGCAATCGCGCCAAAACCGCGACGGCGAAAATCGGGGTGGAACAGTAGCAAGCCAATGATGGCTTTGTTGGGCGCATTCCAGCGCCGCAATACTCCGCCGATACCGGCGATGTTGTCGCCGCTAAAAAAGCCGAGACAGGACAAGTCATTCAGCGTGTAACCGGCCGGCACCGAAGTAAAAAAATCATCGACTCGTTCGCTGTTCGGCAGCGCGCCATCCACGGTCAGGTGGTAATCGGGCGAACCCATGATGACGTGCGTCACCGCGAGCCGGTTGGCCGCAGTATCGCGTAACTCGTGCATGATGAGTTCGGTGGGCATGGAGGGAATTGCCTAGGGAAAAGTATCGAAACTCCAGTACTGACAAGGGTTTCCGGCCATTTTTTGGCCTGAAAGGCGCGCCAGTGCTGGAGTTTTGCCTTTCGGATTTTATTGCCCGCGGTTGGCGCTGGCGCCGCGAATCAGCGTGCCCACGCCTTCGCTGGTCAGCACTTCCAGCAGTAGTGCGTGCGGTACCCGGCCGTCGATGATGTGCGCGGTTTTTACGCCGTTGCGTACGGCGTCCAGCGCAAAATCGATCTTCGGCAACATGCCGCCGGAGATGGTGCCATCGGCGACCAGCGCATTGATCTTTGCCGGCGTAAGCCCGGTAATAACGTTGCCAGCCTTGTCGAGCACGCCCTTGGTATTGGTGAGGATGATCAGTTTTTCCGCCTGCAATGCGATCGCGATCTTGCCCGCCACCACATCGGCATTGATGTTGTAGGCCGTGCCTTTCTCATCGACACCCAGCGGCGCGATGACTGGAATGAAATCCTCGCTGTCGAGCAGGTCGATGATGCTGGTGTCGATCTTCACCACTTCGCCGACCAGGCCGATATCGATCTTCTTGCGCTTGTCTTCCTTGGAGATGATGGTCATCTTGCGGGCATGGATGAAATTGCCATCCTTGCCGGTGAGGCCGACCGCCTTGCCGCCCGCTTTGTTGATCAGGGTGACGATTTCCTGATTGACGAGCCCGCCCAGCACCATCTCGACCACGTCCAGCGTTTCATCGTCGGTGACGCGCATGCCCTGTATGAACTCGCCCTGCTTGCCGATTTTTTCCAGCGTCTTGTTAATCTGCGGCCCGCCGCCGTGCACCACCACCGGGTTCATGCCGATCAGTTTCAGCAACGTCACGTCCTCGGCGAAATCCTCCTGCAGCGCGACATCGGTCATCGCATTGCCGCCGTACTTGATGACGATATTCTTGTCCCAAAAGCGCTGGATATAAGGAAGGGCCTCGACCAGCACCTCGGCCTTTTGCGCGGCAGTGATGCGTGGGTTGACCAGCGCCTCGGCAGCATTCGCAGCGGCCTTTATCGCAGCGGGTGGTTTGGCTTCTTTCGGCTTGGCTTTGGCTGCGGCTTTCGCAGTGGCCTTGGCGACAGGTTTCTTCGGCATGGCAGTATGGCTCCGGTAGGGTTTTGTGGTTTTTGGGTTGTGGCGGATAGATCGATATCGACTACAGATTCTAAGGCGGTTGCTACGTGGTGCAATTGACGTCTAGCGGCTCTCGACTTTTGCTTCACGCGACAGCAGGCGCTTGACCGTGTCGCGCGGATCGGCGCCGTCGAACAGCACCGCGTTCACCGCTTCGGTGATCGGCATGTCGACACCGTGCTGACGGGCGCGGGCCAGCGTGGTCTGTGCCGAGTTAACGCCCTCCGCGACATGCCCCAGCTCCGCCAGGATGCGATCGAGCGTCTTGCCCTGCGCTAGATGGACGCCGACGCTACGGTTACGCGACAGATCGCCGGTTGCAGTCAGCACCAGGTCGCCCAGGCCGGTCAGCCCCATGAAGGTTTCCGGCTTGCCGCCCATGGCCACGCCCAGGCGAACCATTTCGGCCAGGCCACGCGTCACCAGCGCGGCACGCGCATTCATGCCTAGCTGCATGCCATCGCAGATGCCGGCGGCAATCGCCATGACGTTTTTAAGCGCACCGCCGAGTTCGACGCCAACCAGATCGTCGCTGGAATAGATGCGCAACGCCGGACCATTCAGCTGTGCCGCCAGTTTTTGTGCAAAGGTGAAATCGTTGGCGGCCAAGGTCAACGCGCAGGGCAAGCCCCTTGCCACTTCCAGTGCAAAACTGGGGCCGCTTAATGCGCCAAAATGGGTGCCGGCCGGCATGCTGGCGGCAACGGTTTCATGCGGCAACTTGCCCGTAATCTTGTCGAAACCCTTGCACACCCAGACGATGGGGGTGTTGTTTGCGTCGACCCTTGCAATGCAGTCGGACAAGCCATTGGTGGAGGTGGCGATGAGCAGCAATTCCGCGTTCGCCTGTGCAGCCGACAGCGATGAATTGACGGCCAAACTCGCCGGCAAAACGACGCCGGGAAGATAGCGCTCGTTACGGCGATCGCGCTCCAGCAAATCAATTAACGCAGGGTCGCGGCCCCAAAGCGTGACGTCGTGCCTATTGCTGCTGAACGATATGGCGAGGGCGGTCCCCCATGCACCTGCGCCGAGTACGGCAATCTTCACCGATCAGCCGCCCCACACCTGTGTCGTGCGGACAAAGCCGCTCTGCCCGTCGCGATGGCGAACGGCGACCCACCCGTCCGTTGCCGGTGCCGTCACTTCGAGCAATACGCCGCGTTGCGCCTCGAATATAAGATTGGCGCCGGTTTGCGCATTGGCACGAATTTCTGCGGTGGCGGCCGATACCTGCACAAATCGCTTGTCACCCAACGAAGTGTTTTCCACCCAGCCAATGGCACCTTCCGCATCGCGTACCTTGGTCCATTTGTCCAGCTTCACCAGCACTTCCAGCGGATGATTGCGCGACAGGATGAATAGCTTGTTCGCCTTGACCGAAAGCGCGTCGTAAAGAATGGCGGGCTTGTCGCCGATTGAGACGAACAGGGTCGCGGCGGCAGGTGATGCAACTGCAGTGTTGGCAGGTGGCGTTTGTGCGCTGGCCAGCCACGGCGCCAAACAAAACGCCGCCAATATTCTGGCGGCGCTGGTTTTGGTCATGCGCGATGTCATGAAATTTTTCATGACGTCATTTTGCATCAAATGGGCTTAGTGCGTAACTGCCGGGGCGGGCGCCGGTGCAGCGGCGGCCTGCTGTGCGTTGTGCTGCAATTGCGCCTGATACAGCGCTTCGAAATTGACCGGGTTCAGCAGCACTGGCGGAAAGCCTGCGCGGACGATGGCGTCGGACACGGTTTCGCGAACATACGGGTAGAGGATGTTCGGGTTGCCGATGCCGAGGATCGGATCGAGGTCGGCGTCCGGCACGTTGCGGATGGCGAAAATGCCCGCCTGATTGGCTTCGATCAGGAACATGGTCTTTTCGCCGACCTTTGCGGTCACGGTCAGGGTCAGTTCGGTCTGATAAACGCCCTCATCGACCTTGCTGGAGGTGTGATGCAGCTGCACGTCCACATTCGGTGCTTCGCGCTCGAGGAAAATCTGCGGCGCATTCGGGATTTCCAGCGAGAGATCCTTGACGTAGATTTTTTCGATGGAGTAGACGGGTTGGTTCTGTTGGGCTGCATCAGTCATGCGGATTCCTTACTTTTGTGAGAGTGGTACTTTGATAAATGCATTCAGGCGGCGAGCAGCGAATCCAGCCCGCCGGCCCGGTCGAGTGCGGAAAGATCGTCGAAACCGCCGACGTGGGTGTTGCCGACATAAATCTGGGGTACCGTGCGGCGCCCGGTTTTTTCCATCATTTCATCGCGGCGCGCAGGATCAAGATCGACGCGAATTTTGTCGATGTCCGTCACCCCTTTTGATTTCAACAAGCGCTCCGCCATGATGCAATACGGGCAGACGCCGGTCGAATACATGGTGACCTTGGACATGATTATTTCTCGATCGGCAGGCTGGCCTGCTGCCATGCGCCGATGCCGCCTGCCAACTGGTAAACATCGGTAAACCCCTGCTGTTTCAACAGGCGGGCGGCCGAAGCTGCGCGGTTATTGGCGCGGCAGGTAATGATGACCGGTTTGTCCTTGAACTTGGCGATTTCGTCGATGCGTTTGGCGATTTCGGACAGGGGAATGTTCTTGGATTTGGGAATCCGTCCGCCGCTGAACTCGGCGGTATCGCGGATGTCCAGCACCAGCGCGTTGCCGCCGTTCATCAGGCGCGTGGTTTCAAGCGTACCGATATCGCGCGAGCCGCCCGCCATCTTGGCGATGGTGGGCCAGAGCACCATGGTGCCGCTGACAACGAACAGCGCCACCAGCATGATATTTTGTGAAATGAAGTCAGCCATGTTCCGATTTTTGAATTGTCAGCAAAGGCAATCGCTGAAAACCTGATATTTTACCAACAAGTTGCTGCAAAATCCCCGATTCCTGCAATTGCTGAAAATGCGGGTCGGCCGCCGCGAAATCAAGCCAAATTTCTTTCTTTTCCCTTTTTTGACATGAAAAAACTCGTATTGATGCGTCACGGCGAAAGTGCCTGGAACCTTGAGAATCGTTTTACCGGATGGGTCGATGTCGATTTGACGGATAAGGGGGTTGAGGAAGCCCGGCGGGCGGGGCGGCTGCTGAAGAGCGAAGGCTATCAGCTGGACCTTGCGTACACGTCGTTGCTGACCCGTGCCATCCGCACCCTCTGGTTGGCCCAGGAGGAGCTGGATCGCCGCTGGATGCCGGTGGTCAAGCACTGGCGTTTGAACGAGCGGCACTATGGCGCGCTGCAAGGCTTGAACAAGGCGGAAACGGCGGCCAAATTCGGCGAGGAGCAGGTGCTGGTCTGGCGTCGCAGCTACGATGTGCCGCCGCCGGCAATGGCACTGGACGATGCTGGACATCCATCCCGCGATCCGCGTTACAGCGGTCTGCTCAAGGAGGAAATGCCGCTGACCGAATGCTTGAAGGACACGGTCGAGCGTGTGGTTCCCTACTGGCAAATGGAAATTGCACCCCAGGTGCGCGCCGGAAAGAGTGTGATTGTGGCTGCGCATGGCAATAGTCTTCGCGCACTGATCAAACACCTGGACAAGATTTCCGATCGGGAAATCGTCGGGCTCAATATCCCGACCGCTGTCCCGCTGGTGTATGAGCTGACGGACGACCTGCAGCCGATCCGCAACTACTATTTGGGCGATCAGGCGGAAATCGCCAAGGCGCAAGCCGCTGTTGCTGCGCAGGGGCGCGCGAAGGCGTGAACCGCACCCCGTGAAGGTTGTTTTGCGCACTACCTGGTTATTCGCCGGATTGTTCTTATTTGCTTCGTCTGTCCAAGCCGACAAGAAGGATGAGCTTGGCCAGTTGCGGCAGAAAATCGAGCAGCTGCAACGTGACCTGGCCAAGACCGAGGAGTCGCGCAGCGAAGTGGCGGACGCCCTGCGTACCTCCGAAAAAGCGATCAGCGAAGTCAATCGCGCGCTGGTCACACTGGGTCGTGAGCAAAGCCAGATTTCGCAGAGCCTGGCTGAGCTGAAATTGCGCATGGACGCCAATCGCGCCGATACGGCACGCCAACAGGAACTGCTCGACCGCATGATTCGTCATCAGTATATGCACGGCAATACTGACGCCATGCGGCTGATGCTGGAAGGCAAGGACGCCGCCGAGGTCGAACGGCAGATGCATTACTTTGGCTACGTTTCGAAATCGCGGGCGGCGCTGGTTTCAGGCCTCAAACAGAACATGGTCGTGTTGTCTGAGCTTGAATCGACTGCACGTCAGAAGCAGGCGGAACTCACCGCCAATGCCGAGGAGCAGCGCAAGGCGCGCTTGCAGCTTCAAGCAGAACGCCAGACGCGGCAAAAGACCTTCAACAAGATCAAGGCCGACATTGCCAAAGGGCGACGCGAGATCGGGCGTTTGAAGCGCGATGAAGATCGTCTGGCGAAATTGGTCGAACAACTCGCCAAGGCTATCGCAAAGAATCGAGATGAACGCAGATCGGCAAAAGGGGCGGATGGCATCCAGCGCAAAGGCGAGACCGTAGATAGTGTGGCGGATGCCACTTTTGCCGGCAAGGCGTTTCAGGCCTTGAAGGGAAGACTGAAGTTACCGACCCGCGGGGAACTTCAAGGCCGCTTCGGCAGCCCAAGGGAAGAGGGCCTTACCTGGAAAGGTTTGTTCATAAAGTCGGAAGCCGGACATTCGGTGCATGCGGTGGCGGACGGGCAGGTGGTATTTGCCGATTGGTTGCGTGGCTATGGCAATTTGTTGATTCTCGATCACGGCAATGGCTATATGAGCCTGTACGGCAACAACGAAAGTTTGCTCAAACAGGTCGGTGAAATGACGCAGAGCGGCGAAAAAATTGCGTCGGTCGGATCGTCAGGTGGGGCCTTGGATTCGGGTGTATATTTTGAATTGCGCCATGAAGGCAAGCCCTTCGACCCAATGAAATGGGTGGCGAAGTAAGAACTCCAGCGAGGGCGGCATGAGCAACACGGTTAGCAATAAAATGAAAGCGGCAGGACTGGTCGGCATGGGTGCGATTGCCGGTGTCTTGTTGAGCCTCAATTTCTCCGCGGTCGCGGAGCGGCAAAGCACAACACTGAATTTGCCGATCGAAGAGGTTCGCATGCTTTCCGAAGTATTCGGCCGCATCAAAAGCGATTATGTCGAGTCGGTCGATGACAAGCGGCTGATCAAGGAGGCGATCAACGGCATGTTGACCGGCCTTGACCCGCATTCGGCCTTTCTCGATGCCGATGCTTACAAGGAAATGCAAAGCACCACCACGGGCAAATTCGGCGGTCTCGGTATTGAAGTCGGCGTGGAAGAAGGATTGGTAAAAGTCATTTCGCCGATCGACGATACGCCGGCCTACCGTGCCGGAATCAAGTCAGGTGACTACATCATCAAGGTGGATGACACCAGCCTGCGCGGACTTTCGCTGAATGAAGCGGTGAAACGCATGCGTGGCGAGCCGGGGTCGGATGCTGTATTGACCGTGCTGCGACGTGGCGAAACCAAGGAGCTGGTGTTCAACGTCAAGCGTGCGATTATCGAAATACAAAGTGTCAGGGCACGTACGCTGGATCCGGGTTACGCGGTCATTCGCATTACCCAGTTCGAAGAAGCGACCGGCGAGAAGCTGGTTCGCGCGGTTAACGAGGTATATAAGCAAAATGGCGCCAGCCTCAAAGGGCTGGTACTTGACCTGCGCAATGATCCGGGTGGATTGCTGAATGCAGCGGTCGCGGTATCGGCTGCTTTCCTGCCGAAAGATGCGCTGGTTGTTTACACGGATGGCCGCGTGGAAGACGCAAAAATGCGATTACACGCGCGCAAGGACAATTACATGCGCAATCCCAGCCGCGAAGACTATCTGACTAAATTACCGCTATCAATTAAATCGGTCCCGATGGTGGTGTTGGTGAACAACGGCACTGCATCAGCGTCCGAAATCGTTGCTGGCGCGCTGCAGGATCACAAGCGTGCCAGCGTGATGGGCTCGCAGACTTTCGGCAAGGGTTCGGTGCAAACTATCTTGCCCTTGGCCGGCAATACCAGCGCGATCAAATTGACCACGGCACGTTATTACACGCCCAACGGCCGTTCTATTCAGGCCAAGGGAATTGAACCTGATGTGGCGGTCGATGATGGCTCCCAGCGTATCGCCATGCGCGAAGCCGATCTGGATCGCCATTTGGTGGGCGACGACGAAAAGAAGGCAGCTGAAGCCTTGAAGGCGAAACCGGTGGTGGTGCCGGCGGTAGACAAGACGGTACCGATAAGTGGATTGCCGGGAACTGACGGCAAGACCGCTGGGGCAAGCGTAACCGCCGCCGCAAAAGCGTCCGCGCAGGACACGAAGGCGGTGGAGTACACGCCGCTCAACGGCAGCGATGGCAAGCCGATCGATTTCGTCTTGCAACAGGCGCTGAATCAGCTCAAGGGCCTGCCGGTTGCCGCGAGCCCGAGAGCATTGCTTGCCGCCAGCGCCAGCGCCGGCGGCGCGGCAATCCCCGCAAAGGCGCCGGAACCGAAGAAGTAATTTTCATATCGGCGCATATTGGCGATCCCGGTCGCCGAATTTGAAACTGAAACGGTCGCATCATGGACGACCAGTCCCTGCTTCGCTACAGTCGCCACATTCTCCTCAATGAGTTTGGTATCGAGGCGCAGGAACGCCTGGCAGAGTCGCATGCGCTTGTCGTGGGTGCAGGCGGCCTGGGTTCAGCGGCGCTGATGTACTTGGCCTCGGCCGGTGTCTCGCAGATTACCGTTGCCGATGGAGACAATGTTGATCTGACCAATCTGCAACGTCAAATTGTTCACCGCGAAGAGACAATTGGCTTTAACAAAGCGAGCTCCGCCGCGAAGACGCTGTCGACCATCAATTCCACCGTCAGAGTCAATGCAGTAGAAAGCCGGCTTGACGGAGACTTGCTGGAAAAATATGTCGCGATGGTCGATGTGGTGCTGGACTGTTCGGACAACTTCCGCACCCGTCATGTCATCAATCGTGCCTGCGTCCGACATCGAAAGCCGTTAGTCTCCGGCGCCGGAATCCGTTTTGACGGGCAACTTACCAGCTTCGATTTGCGCAATTCCGATACACCTTGCTACCACTGCCTGTTTCCGGACGACCCGGATGCCGAAGAGGAGCGATGCGCGGTGATGGGGGTATTCGCGCCCGTCGTCGGCATTATCGGTGCGATGCAGGCTGCCGAGGCGATTCGCCTGTTGACGGGGGTCGGTCAACCTTTGACTGGCCGATTGCTGATGCTGGATGCGCGTACGATGTCATGGCAATCGGTCAAATTCAGACGCGACAGCGAGTGCCGGGTATGCTCAGAGCCGGCGGTTGCGCCAATCCGGGAGCTTCAATATGCAGCGAATTAAACAACGACTGACAATCTTGACGGTGGCAATGTTGACCTCAGCCGCGGTATCGGGGCTGCATGCGCAACAACTATGGAAGTACACCGATAAAGACGGAAAGGTGACCTATTCGGACAAGCCACCGAAGCCGGGAGAAAAGGCGGAAGAGGTGAAAAGCGATCCGAAGGTAAACATTCTGGAGTCGCCGCGGACTATCAAGGACGGGGCTTCCGGCAAGGCCGGTGCGTCATCGCAGGCCTTGAAAGACGTGAATTCCCGTGCCACGGCCAGAGAAGAAAAGCGCGACAAGTTGCGCGATGCGGTTGATGCGGCGCGCGAGAATGTAGAAGCGGCAAAAAAAGCGCTCGAAGATGGCCGTGAGCCGCTGCCGGACGAAGTGCAAATTGTCGTGGGCCGGAACAAGGATGGCGCGCCTACCGGCAGAAACGCCGGTATCCGCAAGCCTGAATACTACAAACGTATCGAAGGGCTTGAAGATGCAGTGAAAAAGGCCGAAGCCGCATTGGAGACGGCGGAGCGAAATTACCGACGCGGTGCGCCCTGAGGATGGCGACCCATTAATTTCGATCGGGCTTCAGGCTCGGCTCGGTACCCACAGATAACGCGGATAGCGGCCAGCGCGGCAGGATATTGAAAGAGCCATTGGTTGCCTCATTTGTCGTCTTTGTTGCTACCCGGCAGGCGGCGGCAAACGCGATCATGGCCCCGTTGTCGGTGCAAAGATCGAGTGGCGGATAGAAAACTTGCGCACCGCGCCTATTGGCCTCGCGACTAAGCTGTTCACGTAGCCGGCGATTTGCACCGACTCCGCCGGATACCACAAGGCGTTGCATTCCGGTGGTCTTCAAGGCGGCCAGCGATTTGGCGGTCAGAACATCGACCACTGCGGCTTCGAATGCAGCCGCGAGATCTGCCCGACTTTCGTCCGGTAGCGGCCCCTCGGCCGACAGTTTTGTCTTCAGCATGAGTACGGCGGTTTTCAAGCCGCTAAAGCTGAAGTCCAGATCGCCGCTTCCCAACATCGGACGCGGCAACTTGAAACGTTCGGCACGGCCCGTCGCCGCGAGTCTGCTCAATGCGGGGCCGCCGGGATAGTCCAAACCCAGCAACGAGGCTGTTTTATCGAAAGCTTCGCCAGCAGCGTCGTCGACCGTTTCGCCCAGCAGCCGATATTGTCCTACTTGCTCGACCGCCATCAACTGCGTGTGACCGCCGGACACCAGAAGCGCGACAAATGGGAATGCCGGCGCAGGTTGGCTCAACAAAGGCGAAAGAAGATGACCTTCCAGATGGTGAATGCCGATTACGGGTTTCCCAAGCGCCAAGCCCAAGCCGGCGGCGAGGCTGGTGCCGACCAATAGCGCACCACCGAGTCCAGGTCCTTGGGTAACGGCAACCAAGCCAATGTCGTCAAGTGAGCGGCCACTGTCAGCAAGTACCTTTTCAATCAGGGGGGTTATCCTCTTGATGTGATCCCGCGAGGCAAGCTCGGGGACCACGCCCCCATATGCCGCATGCATGTCTACTTGCGAATGCAGACTATGCCCCAGTAAGCCGGCGCTAGTGTCGTACAGCGCCGCGCCGGTTTCGTCGCAGGAGGTTTCCAGTCCAAGAATCAGCATGGGGATAAAGGGCGCGCTTGGCAAAATGCTTGTAAGTCGTTATTATATTGGGCTCTTTGTTCTGCAAAGAGATTGATTTCGATTCAAATCTTCAGACCCACGGCATCCTCGTCAGGCGGCCGGGTGGGCATAACTAGAAAGCAGAAAGGTAATTTGAAATGCCATTAGTTCGTCTTAAAGAAAACGAGCCGTTTGACGTCGCCTTGCGCCGTTTCAAGCGTGCCGTTGAAAAAACCGGTCTTCTGACCGAACTTCGCGCACGCGAGTTCTACGAAAAGCCGACCGCTGAGCGCAAGCGCAAGCATGCCGCAGCGGTAAAGCGTCGCTTCAAGCGCCTGCGCAGCCAGATGCTGCCGCCGAAGCTGTATTAAACGGTCCGGACGTTCCGAATTATTTCAAGGCAGGTGACGAACGTCGCCTGCCTTTTTTATTTCCTGGGGGATCGAATGACCTTACGCGAAAAGATCAATGAAGACATGAAGACGGCGATGAAAGCGCGCGAAGCCGACAAGCTGGCCGCCATCCGCTTGTTGCAAGCGGCACTCAAGCAAAAAGAGGTCGATGAGCGGGTCGAGCTGACCGACGACCTGGTGCTTTCCATCATCGAAAAAATGCTGAAGCAGCGCAAAGATTCGATCGAGCAATACACGGCGGGCAATCGACTAGATCTCGTTGCCAAGGAAGAGTTTGAGGTTGGCGTGCTGTCGGCCTACATGCTGGCACAATTGTCCGATACCGAAGTCGGCGCGATTCTGGATGGCGTGATTGCCGAAACCGGCGCTACGTCCGCAAAGGACATGGGCAAGGTGATGAACGCGCTCAGGCCCAAAGTCGCCGGCCGTGCGGACATGGGTAAATTGTCGGCAATCGTCAAAGGTCGTCTGGGCTAGTCCTGCAAGTTGTTCTTTTCGGGCCTGCGCGTGCATAGCGTAGGTAGCGTGCAGGCCCGAATTTTCTCGGGGCTATAATTTCCGCATGATTCCGCAGGATTTCATTCAGCAATTGCTCGGCCGCGTCGATATCGTTGACGTGATCGACAAGCACGTAAAACTGAAGAAGGCGGGACAAAATTATTCGGCGTGTTGCCCGTTTCACAACGAGAAGACACCCAGCTTCTCGGTCTCGCCGACCAAGCAGTTTTACCACTGCTTTGGCTGCGGTGTGCACGGCACCGCAATCTCGTTCCTGATGGAGTATTCGGGCATGGGATTTCGCGATGCCGTACAGGAGCTTGCCGAAGGCGTGGGCATGACGATGCCAGTGGAAGCCAATCGCGAAGAGTCGATCGAGCGCGCGAAAGAGGCAGCCGGCTTGGGCGAAGTGATGATGGCCGCGATGCAGTTTTATCGTCGCGAACTGAAGAAAACGCCGAAGGCAATCGATTACTTCAAGGGCCGCGGACTTACCGGCGAGATCGCCGCCAAGTTTGGTCTGGGATATTCGCCTGATGATTGGCAAGGTTTGAAAGGAGCGGTGGAGGATTACACCGCCAGCGCGCTGGTCGAGTGCGGCCTCGTCATCGACAATGAGGGTAAACGCTACGACCGCTTTCGTGACAGGGTCATGTTTCCGATTCTCGATGCGCGCGGAAATGTAATCGGCTTTGGCGGACGCGTGATCGGCCAGGGAGAGCCCAAGTACCTGAACTCGCCGGAAACACCCTTATTCGAAAAAGGGCGCGAGCTGTACGGCTTGTTTCACGCCCGCCGCGCCATTCGTGATTTGCAGACAGCCATCGTGGTCGAAGGCTATATGGATGTGGTGGCACTGGCGCAAAGCGGAGTCGAGAATGCGGTCGCGACGCTGGGTACAGCCACCACGCCAACGCATGTGCAGAAGCTATTGCGCATGGCCGACAATCTGGTGTTCTGTTTCGACGGCGACAAAGCCGGTCGAAAAGCGGCTTGGCGTGCGCTGGAACAGTCTTTGCCGGTAGTGATGGACGGCAAGGACGTGCGTTTCCTGTTTTTGCCTGCGGAGGATGATCCCGACACCTTTGTCCGGCGGCTTGGCAAAGACGCGTTTCTGGCTGAACTCAAAAAAGCGAAGCCGCTCTCCGCCTTTTTGTTCGACGAACTTTCCGCACAAGTTGACTTGGGTAACGAGGAAGGCCGCTCGCGTTTGCTGACCTACGCCAAGCCTCTTATTTCCCAAATAACTGCGCCAGCGTTGGCGATGATGCTGCAACGAAAATTGGCGGATTTGGTTGGGCTGGGCGTGGTGGAAATCCAACGCCTCATCCCGGTTGCCGCGCCCAATCAACCAGGCAAACAAGTGCAACAGGAGTACGTTGGCGCACCTGATTATGCTGCCAACGACAAGCCCAAGGGACAATGGGGCGATCGCGGTTTCGGCCGAGGCAAAACCCGCGGTCCTGCTCCCGGTGCTCCCGCCCCCCGTCACAAATCTTCCCCGGCCGGGCTGCCAACGCAAATGATCTCGCGCATGTTGGTAAAACCGGTGCTTGCCGGTCGATTCGATGTCGTCGCGACGGATGACGATTCCAGCCCGATTGGCGCAGCATATCGGGTGGCGACGTTTATCCGCGATCACGACTTTGAGGTAACCCAGGCCCAGGTAATAGAGCATTTTCGTGGTTCGCCGGACGAAAGCGAAGTCGAACGCGCTTCCATGCACCCGCTTTTGACCGACATCGATACCGCTCACCCGGACTTCGACCTGGATGCCGAATTCGATGAGGCCCTTGCCCGATTGCGCGAACAAGCCGTTGCCGAAGAGAAAAGTCGAGAACTGCGTCGCCGTGCCGGCGAGATGGGGCTTGGTTAGTCCCGGGGCTTGAACTGGCCCTAATCTGGCCCCAAGTGTCTGAAAAGCTTTCAGAAAAGCTACGATTCGGTTAAAATACACGGTTCCCCGTTCCGCAGCTACATCAGGACTGGGCGGGAACTGCGATTTCCGCATTTTCCGATCTCATCACTAGCCGCTCCTCCAGCGACGGATCACACGACATGGCACGCAAACCCAAAAGCGCTCGCGAACACGACGAATTCCCCATCCCCAACTTCAAAGCCGCGCGCGATGCGAAGGTGCCGGTTGACGTTGAGGCGCAAAAGACCCGCCTGAAGAGCCTGATCTCGCTGGGTAAAGAGCGCGGCTTTTTGACCTATGCGGAAATCAACGACCATTTGCCGGATGTGGTCGATGCCGAGCAAATCGAGGCGATTACCACCACATTCAATGACATGGGCATCCAGGTCTACGACGTGGCGCCCGATGCGGAAACGCTGCTGCTGAACGAAGCCGCCCCTACTGGTTCGGACGATGATGATGCTGAGGAAGAGGCCGCCCAGGCACTGTCTTCGGTTGACTCCGAATTTGGCCGCACCACCGACCCGGTTCGCATGTACATGCGCGAAATGGGCTCGGTCGAACTCTTGACCCGCGAGGGCGAAATCGAAATCGCAAAGCGGATCGAAGACGGCCTAAAGCACATGATCTACGCCATCTCGTCCTGCCCGACGACGATCGAAGAAATTCTCAATCTCGCGGACAAGGTTGAACGCGATGAGTTGCGCATCGACGAAGTTATCGACGGGCTGGTAGACCCGAACGAAGACCAAGTACAGGAAGCCGAGCTCTCCGACGAAGACCTTGAAGACGAGGAGATCGAGGAAGAGGAAGAAGATGAAGATGGCTCGATTGCCGCGGCCAATCTTGAGCAACTGAAACAGGATTCGCTGGTTCGCTTCAATTCCATCCGAAAGCTGCACAAGAAGATGCGCAAGATCCTGGCCGAGAAAGGCCATCGTTCGCGCGCATACAAGGATTTGCAGGAAGAAATTTCTGCCGAGCTCATGCAAATCCGCTTCTCCGCGAAGCAGGTCGAAGCGCTGTGCAATGGCTTGCGCGGCTTGGTCGACAAGGTGCGTCGCAGTGAGCGCGAAATTCAGGAGCTCTGCGTCAAGAACTCCGGCATGCCACGCCCGCACTTCATCAAATCATTCCCCGGCAACGAAACCAATCTGAAGTGGATTGCCGAAGAAATTACTCACGGCAAGGGCTACGCTGCTGCATTGGCACGCTTCAAGCCTTCCATCGTCGAACAACAGGAATCGTTGATCAACTTGCAAAAAGACGTGGGCATACCAATCAAGGATCTGAAGGAAATCGCCCGCCAGATGAGCACCGGCGAAGCCAAGGCCCGCCGTGCTAAGCGCGAAATGATCGAGGCCAATTTGCGTCTCGTGATCTCGATTGCCAAGAAATACACCAACCGCGGTTTGCAGTTCCTTGATCTGATCCAGGAAGGCAACATCGGTCTGATGAAAGCAGTCGACAAGTTCGAATACCGTCGCGGCTACAAGTTCTCGACCTATGCAACTTGGTGGATTCGCCAGGCCATCACGCGCTCGATCGCCGACCAGGCGCGCACCATCCGCATCCCGGTGCACATGATCGAGACCATCAACAAGATGAATCGCATCTCGCGGCAGATTTTGCAGGAAACCGGCCTTGAACCGGATCCGGCAACGCTGGCCAAGAAGATGGAAATGCCGGAAGACAAGATCCGCAAGATCCTCAAGATCAGCAAGGAACCGATCTCGATGGAAACGCCGATCGGCGACGACGACGATTCGCATTTGGGCGATTTCATCGAGGACACGCAGACCTTGGCGCCGGACGATTCCGCGCAATACACCAGCCTGCGCGACGTGACCAAGGACGTGCTGGATTCCCTCACGCCGCGCGAGGCCAAAGTGCTGCGCATGCGTTTCGGCATCGAGATGAACACCGATCACACGCTTGAGGAAGTAGGCAAGCAGTTCGACGTGACGCGCGAGCGTATTCGCCAGATCGAGGCGAAGGCGCTGCGGAAATTGCGTCATCCTTCGCGTTCGGAAAAGCTGAAGAGCTTCCTCGAAACTGACAGCTGATACCCAGCAGTATTTTGTAGTTGCCCAAACGGCCCGCCGAAATGGCGGGCCGTTTTTTTGTTTTCATTTGATCCTCGTCAAAGGTCGTGGGCGAGTCAGCAATAGACTGGTGTTACTAAAGTCAAACTGACGAGGTGATGACCATGTTCAAGAAAATTCTTGCGCCGACCGATGGAACCAAGCTGTCATTGAAAGCCGTCGACAAGGCGATTGAACTTGCCCGGGAAACGGGCGCTTCGCTGGCGATTGTGACCGTGGTGCCGCCCTACCCGGCGACGCCGGTAGGCGACGGCTACATGCTGGAGACCATGTCGATCGACGCGTGGGACAAGGCAATGAAGCGCAACGCCGATCGAATCCTTGCTGTCGCCGCCAAGCGCGCGCAAGCCAAGGAGGTCGCGGCGACCTTGCTTACCGCAAACGACAATCCGCCCTATGCGGGCATTCTGGCCGTCGCCGCGAAACGAAAATGCGATCTGATCGTCATGGCCTCACATGGACGAGGCAGCTTGTCTGCGTTATTGCTGGGCAGCGAAACGATGAAGGTGCTGACGCACAGTCGCATCCCGGTGCTGGTCTGCCGCTGAGCATATGGACGCTTTAGCGCACGAGCTGCTTCTCCCGAGAGATATCTACTCAAAACCGTCCCAAGCAGGGGCGGTTTTATTTGACGAGCAGGATGGGAACCTTTGACTGTGCCAGTACCTTGGTGGCGACGGAGCCCATGACAAGCGTGCCAAGAGCGGAACGGCCGTGCGTACCCATCACGATCATGCTGCAACCGCTTTCCCCCGCTGCCTTGGCGATCTCCGTGCCGGGATCGCCCACGCGCATGATCTCGGCAGCCTTTAATCCCTTGGCCGCGATTTTGCCGCGTACGGTAGCCAATGCTTGTTCCGATTCTTCCGCATAGTAGGAGTTGAGCGCATCCTGCCCCAGCCACGCGCGAGCGCGGGGCGAAGGCACTGGCAGATGCACATTGACCAGGGAAATTTCCGGACTTACGCCGAATACGTCGGCGTGACCGAGTACGTAGTCGGTTGCGCGAACGCAGCCATCCGAGCCGTCAATCGCTATCAGGACTTTCATCATCATCTCCAGAAAATAATCTGAGGAGATGTTGCCCGCTATTCTTGTGGTCCCTTTTGATATGGATCAGGGATTGGTCAGGTTCAAGACTATCCGTACCGTGTGATTGGGGTCGTCACCTTTCTCCATCGCGAACCCCAGCTGCTCCGCGAGTCTCAGCATCCCCAGGTTGGCCGGCAGCACAGAGCCTTCGATAACGCGATAACCCGCGTCCTTTGCACATGCGATCAACGACTTCATCAGGATCATTCCCAAGCCGCGCGCCTGCCAGGCATCGGCAATAGCGACCGCGAATTCTGCGGTGACTCCATCGGGGTTGGGGAAGTAACGAGACACCCCGGCAATCTGGTCGCTGGCGACATCTATTGCCACCAGTGCCATCTCGCGGGCATAGTCGAGCTGCGTGAAGCGCGCGATCATTTCCTGCGACAGGCCGCTTACCGGATGCTGAAAGCGGTAGTAGCGTGAGGTATCCGACATGCTGGCCACGAAAGCGTGCTCGCGCTCCACGTCATCCGGCCGTATCGGCCGCAGCAGCAATGCCGCGCCATCGCGAACGCGTACCTCGCGTTCCAGCTCAACCGGATAAGGGAATATCGCCATATGACGGTAACGCAAATCCGTCAGCGGTGCAGTTGTGTTGATGACGACGCGTGCATCGACAATCGCAACACGCTGCGGATGAGCGAGTACTGGGTTCAGATCCATTTCCTCAATCCACGGCAGCAGGCAGGCCATCATCGATACTCGCTGCAGCACATCAATCAATGCCGGGAAATCGATGCCAGGCACATCGCGATAGCTGCTCAGTACACGATGAATGCGTGTTTCACGAATCAGGTTGTCGGCCAACGCGGGATTGAGCGGGGGCAGCGCCAGCGCGATATCGCGCACCGCTTCAACGGCCACACCGCCTGCGCCAAACGCCAGCACCGGACCGAACACCGGATCGCGTTTGAGGCCCACCAGCAGTTCGCGTTGATGGGCAAATTTCAGCATCGGCTGGACATTGGCGCCGGCAATGCGCGCATTGGGCCGCATTTCGGCCACCTGCTCCATCATGTCGTCCCAGGCGTTACCGACCTGGCGCGCGTTGATCAGATTGAGTTTTACCCCGCCTACGTCGGATTTGTGCGTGATGTCGCGCGAATGGATTTTCATCGCCACGGGGAAGCCCATCGCTTTCGCCGCCGCCACGGCAGCATCGCGCGAAGTCACGATCTGTCCCGAGTTGATCGGCAGACCGAACGCGGCCATCAGTGCCTTTGCTTCGATTTCGCTCAACGTGGTGCGCTTGTCGCGCAGCGCTTCTTCGCGAATGTTTCGCGCTTTCGCAACGGCCTGTGAGGCTTCGTGAAAACTCATCGTGCCGTGCGCGGGGACCGATTGCAGCAGCATCGCCTGATGGCGGCGGAATCGTGCCAGATAGGAAAATGCTTCGACGGCACTTTCCGGCGTGAGGAAGTTGGCAATGCCGGCAGCGTCGAACATCGCTTTTGCCGGCAATACCGAAACGCCGCCCAGCCATGCGGTGAACATGGGCTTGGTATTGGCCGCCGCGACGGGGATGATCGCTGATGCTGCGTCTTCCGGGCGGGTCACCGTTTGCGGGCAGAACAGGGCCAGCACGGCATCAACATTGGTGTCGGCCATCACCGCGCCGGTGGTGTCCGCAAACCGCTGCGGAGTTGCATCGCCGATGATGTCGACCGGGTTGGCTTTCGACCAATGCGATGGCAGCGCGGCGTCCAGCCGTTTGATGGTGTCGGGCGTCAGGGTGGCCAGTTCCAATTGGTTGTCGATAATGCAATCTGCCGCAACCACACCCGGACCACCGCCGTTGGTGACGATGGCAAGGCGATTGCCAGCCGGTCGTTTGCCGGCGGCGAGAATCCGCGCGGCGGCAAACAACTGCAGCGAGCTTTTTACCCGCACCGCGCCCGCGCGCGCCAGCACCGCATCGAACACAGCGTCGCTGCCCGCCAGTGCGCCGGTGTGGCTGGTCACTGCCTGCGTGCCAGCCGTGTTGCGGCCGGCCTTGAACACGATCACCGGCTTCACCCGTGCCGCCGCGCGCAGTGCTGAGATGAAGCCGCGCGCATCGCGCACACCCTCGATGTAGAGCAAGATACTTCGCGTCTCGCTGTCGTAGACCAGATAGTCCAGCAGCTCGCCAAAATCCAGATCCAGCGCGCCACCCAGCGAAATCACGCTGGAAAAACCGATCTCGGTGGTGGCTGCCCAGTCGAGAATCGCGGTGCATACCGCCCCTGATTGTGAGATCAGCGCCAGCGGACCGGGGCGCGCCGCGGCGCTGGCAAAGGTCGCGTTGAGGCCGATCGACGGGCGCATGATGCCCACCCCGTTGGGCCCGATCATGCGTATGCCGTATCGATCGAGTTCGGCCTTGACGTGTTTTGCGCGCAGGCGGCCCTCTTCGCCGATTTCAGCGAAGCCGCCCGACAGCACCACTGCGTTGCGCACCCCGGCCACACCGGCATCGTGAATCAGGTCGGTCACCGTGTTGGCAGGCGTAGCGATCACGATCAGATCAGGCACCTCCGGCAGCGCGGCGATCGAGCCATAGCATTTCTCGCCCAGGATATTGCTGTGGCGCGGATTGACCGGATACAGCTTTCCCTGGAGCGGCGCACGCCGCATATTTTCGAACACGTAACGGCCCAGCGCGCCCGGCCGCTCGGTGGCACCGATAATCGCCACACTGCGGGGCGACAACAAGTGGGTGAGATAGTGTTCGGTCATATGACTTTTTGCCCTGCAACGATGATAGCCGGAATGCCGCCGGGGGACTTCGCTATAATCACGCCTGCTTTGTCATCTCATGGGCCGTTAGCTCAGTTGGTTAGAGCAGAGGACTCATAATCCTTTGGTCGTTGGTTCAAGTCCAACACGGCCTACCAAATCTCCCTCGTCAGCAATATTCCTTCGCAGTGGCAGGATTATTCGTCCTCGGTCGCGTCGCGACTGGAGGACTCCGCTGCGGCCCGGCAGGGCCTTGCGCTTCGACGGCTCGCCGCATGCGGCTCGAAACCCCGTCGAAGTCCTTTGGTCGTTGGTTCAAGTCCAACACGGCCTACCAAATTTGCCTCGTCGGCAATATTCCTTCGCAGTGGCAGGATTATTCGTCCTCGGTCGCTGTGCGACTGGAGGACTCCGCTGCGGCCCGGCAGGGCCTTGCGCTTCGACGGCTCGCCGCATGCGGCTCGAAACCCCGTCGAAGTCCTTTGGTCGTTGGTTCAAGTCCAACCCGGCCTGTCACTTTCGGCGTGACGAGTTTCCTAGCGAAAGTGCATAAACTCCAGCACTGGCGCGGATTTTCAGCCATTTTCCCTCCAAACACCGCGCCAGTGCTAGAGTTTTGCTTTCGCGTGACAATAGTTTGCGACCAGCGCAAAAAACATCGTGCTAATCTAGTTCGACATAAGCCGACAACAAAAAAACATGTCCAGCGCGCCGCCTGAAACCGCCGAGCTTCCGCTTCCCCGCAAGCTGGGAAAGTTCACGCTGACGCGCGTGCTGGGGACCGGCTCGACCAGCACGGTCTATCTGGCGGAGGATCCTTTTCACCAGCGCGAAGTTGCGATCAAGGTGATCCAGAAAAAAGTCACCGACGATCCCGAGAGCCGCCTCGCCGATATGAGTCTGCAGATGGAAGCCGCGCTGCTGGGCAAGATCGATCACCCGCATATCGTCAAAGTGTATGACGTGGTGGAAGAAGGCGACGACGAACATTACGTGGTGATGGAATATGTCGGCGGCGGCACCATGGAGCGTCATTGCGCGCGCGGCATGTTGCTGAGCTACGAGGCGGTGGTCGATACCATCTTCAAATGCGGCAAGGCGCTGGAGTACATGAACGGCGTCGGCCTGATTCATCGCGATATCAAGCCGGCCAATATGCTGGTCACGCCCAATAACGATATTCGCCTCAGCGATCTGGGTGCCTCTCTGATGGCGGCGCGCGCGGGGCAGAGCGATGCCGGTGTCGGCACGCCGTTCTATATGTCGCCGGAACAATTGCTGTCGCATCCGCTGGATTTTCGCAGCGACATGTTTTCGCTGGGCATTGTTTTCTACGAATTGCTGACCGGAGAAAAACCGTTCGATGGCTCGAGCATGCCGATGCTGATGCATCAGGTGTTCGCCGTCACGCCGGTCGCGCCCAGCAAGATACGGCCGAGTGTGCCGAAAGCGCTGGACGACATCGTCGCGCGCATGCTGGGCAAGCTGCCATCGGAACGTTTCGCCACCTGGCGCGAATGCCTCGATGCGCTGGTCAGCGTATCGACTGCCGCGCCGGACGAGGCGCAGCCGGTCAATCTTTCATCGGCCAGCGAGCGTTTCCGCCTGTTGCGCGAATCGCCGTTCTTCAAATTGTTTTCCGATGAGGACTTGTGGCACGTGTTGGAAATCGGCACCTTCAATCCGGTTTATCAGGGCGATGTGCTGATCAACGAAGGCGACGCCGGCGGGTTCTTCCTGGTGCTGCTGACCGGACAGGCGCGAATCTCCAAACACGGCCGCCTGATCGACCTGGTGCCCAGTGGCATGAGCATCGGCGAAATTTCCTACGTGCTGGAGGGACGCGTTACCCGCAACACCACCTGTATCGCGGTCAATGACGGCATCGTGCTGCGCATCGAGGACGAAGCGCTGCGCGAAGCGCCGGAAGCGTGCCGCTCACGCTTCGAGAAAACATTCCTGCAGACCATGGCGAGCTGGCTGGTCGATGCGGACAAGCGGCTCGGAGCAATGCACTGAATATTCCGCGGCTAGCGTGCGCGTGACGGCGCTGCACTCAACGGCTTGTTCCTGAGTGCCAGCAAAATCGTCGCAATCCGTCCCGCCGACTTGCTGTCGGGTGATGCGTGTCCCAGCGCGGAGGCGATCAGGCCTTCGATATCTTTCGCCGTCACCGTTGCCGATTGACGGCCTTCGATCGCATTCTTCATCGCCCGCAACTTCAGTTCGCGTCTTGCAGCTTCAAACCCCGACGGCGACGGAATATCCAGTGCAGATTCGATTTGCAGAATCAACTGTTGCAGTGCCGATGCATCGCCCGTCGCGGGCTGCGCGTTTTGTGCTGCTGCGAGACGGGTCGCGAGCGGCTTCTCCCATTCCGCCGGCAGCGCGGCGAGGACGGTCCAGCGATTGGCAATATCGTCGCCCGCTGACCCTGACTCGGCTTCCACGCATAGCGCCACCTTCGCCGCGACCGTATCGCAGGTTTGCTGCCAGACGCGTAACGCGCTGCCGGCCAGGTGCTGTTGTGCCGCATCGCGCGCATGGCGGAAACGCTGCTCCAGCTTGGCTGCGTCGTTGCGCGATGCCTCGCCCGATTTACGCCACTCGCTGTCGACGTCGGCCACGGTCTTGCGTATTTCACCTGCCGGCGTGTCGGCGTTCAGCGCATTCAATCGTGCAATCAGTGCTTCGCGCGCGGCACGTGCACTGCCCCAGTCTGCCTCGCGCGCTGCGTTTGCGGCATCGCGCTGTGCGAACACGGCATCCGTTGCAGCCTTGAATTGGCCCCACAACACGTTCTCCATCTTGCGCGCCAGCGGCAAGCCCTTGGCGTGTTGCTGCCATTCCGCCTGCAACTCGCGCACCTTGTTGATGGTGTCGCGTGACTTGGTGTCGGCGGCGAGTGCCTTGGCACGCTCGATCAGCTTTTCGCGTTTCAATTGCTCGACGCGACGCGCTTCCTGCAACGGCGACTCCACACGCGCGATTGCCGCTTTCAATTTCTGATCGAGCCCCGCCTGCGCCTTGCGTGGCACGGTGTGCTCGACCGGTCCCAGCTTGCGCCACTCGGACTGGAAATTCTCCAGATGCCGGGCGAGGGCGCGAAAATCCGGCTGCTTCTCCGTGCTGCCGATATCGACTGCATCGAGTGTGACGATCAGCGCCTGGCGCGCGGCGAGATTTTGCGAACGCGCTTCTTTCAGTTTGGCCAGATGCGCGGCCACCGGCAGATACGCCGTCTTCAGTGCGCCGTCGAATCGCAGCCACAACGTGCGATTGGTCGCGCCGCCGAGTTTGTCCAGCTCTTTCCAGCGTTCGCGCAAGTTTTCGATGGCGTCGCCATGCGCTTTCACCGCCAGCTTTTCGGCCGAGCTGGCCTTGGCCAGCGCCTCGGCTTCCAGTGCCAAGTCATCGCGCACGCGCCCGCCGCTCCAGTGCTGCCAGCCCTTGAGTCGCGCGACTTCCGATTGCACGGTTTCAATCCGCTGCAGCAGTTTCTTGTCCACCGAATGCGGCTGCAACATATCGTCCAGCGCGCCCAGTTGCTTGGTCGCTTCGCCGACGTGGCCCTCAGCCAGTGCGGTTTCCGCGCGCGTCACCAGCGCGGTGATTTTCTCCAGCCGCGCCTGGCGCTCGGCCTTGCTTTGTTCCGATTGTTCCTGCTTCTTCGCGGCGGCGGCAGCCTGATCGGCTTCGGTCTTGCCTTGCTGCCATTGCTTGAAGCGCTGTTCCAGTGCCGACGACGCATTGCGATCGGCAACTGCCGGCAATGCCTGCCAGCGCGCGGCGATGTCCGCGGGCGGCGTCTCACCGGCCTTGGCGATTTCATCGAGGATCGCAAGGCGCGGCATCACCTGCGCCGCCAACGCCAGAGCATCGCTCAAACGAGTAGCGGCAGCGGAAATCTGCGCGCCCTTGCCATCTTCAATCACCGGTGCGGCAGCAAGCCGCGCTTCGACATCGCCGCGCGCTGCTTCCAGCGTCGCAACTTCCGCACTGCCATTGGCAATGCCTGAAATGACCGCGACCAAATGCGAGGCCGCGCCGTTGGCTTCCGCCGCCCAGCGCTTGGCCTGCTGCAGCTTGTCGCCGCGTTCACGCGCCTGCGCGGAAAGTGCTGTCCACGCGACGGTGAATTGTTCGACCTGTGCGGCGTCCAGCAGCTTGTGATCGATCGCCTGCCACGCATGATCGAGCTCGACCAGTTTATTGGCCGGCAGGTGCGATTCGGTTTGCAGCGTATTCGCAGTTGCAATCAGTTGCGCTGCCTGATCGCGTCCCTCGCGCGTGGCGATGGCGAGTTCGTACCGCTGCTTCGCTTCGCGGTGCACACGGCGGTCGTGATTGCGGAATTCCTTCTCGGCCGCCTTCAATGCTTCTTCGCTGACGAGTGCCTGAATCGCGGCGAGCTTGATCTCTTCCAGCGGTGCTTCCTTCGCCAGCGTCAGCAGCTTTTCCTCATCTCTGCCGGCCTCGTTGAGCTTTGCCTCCCACAGCGATTTGTCCGGCACAGGCGCTGGCTCGCGTGCCGGCGGTGCAGGCGGTGCGTCCGGGGTTTCGTCTTTCTTGAAAATCTTGCTGAACATATTGGCGCGTCAGGTGAGCAAAGGAACGCGCATTTTGACACTTATCGGCGGGGATGTTCCGTGGAACGAAAGACAGCACTTCAGGCGCGCCTGGCGATACGAAATAGCAGAGGCTGTCCTGCCCCCGCGAAGGCGGGGGTCCAAGTTTATTTATGTGCTGCTGTGACCAAACTTGGGTCCCCGCCTGCGCGGGGACAAGGGTTGGTTAGTGGCCGATGATCGTAAATTCGCAGTTTGTTGACGCATGGATTAGAGGTTAAAACTCTAGCACTGTCGCGCTTTCCAGGCCGAAAATGCCCGGAAACCCGCTCCAGTACTAGAGTTTTATCTTCGCAGGCGATGCGGACATCAATAAATCAAAGCCGCCACATCAAACGCCCACGACGCCTTGAAGAACACTTCGTTCTGGCGGCGCTTGAAGGCGGAGCCGTCATCCACGCTACGCGACGTAGTGGCGCCGACGTAGAAATTGGTACCCAGTCCGCGCAGATGTCCATAGACCAGCGATAGCGTTTCGGTCTTTTCGCGCGGACTCATCGGCTGGTCGTAAAACGATTGCCCGCGCTTCACGCTGTTGTACTGGCCAATCAGTCGCAGGTTGTCGCGCGCAGTGAAGTGATAGACCGATGTCAGTTGCACCGCGCGCTCTTGCAACGCACGCTCGTTGCCATCGGCCAGTATCTTGGCGCCCATGATCGACTCGTCGATGCGCGGCTCAATCTCGAAGCGATCGGACAAACGCAGCGTGGCATTGGCGCCGATGTAGTACCCGCGGCGAATGCTGTTGGCGGCGATGTCGGCACGATCCGCCAGTGCCACTTCAACGTAGTAACGGGACAGCCACGTGCCCGGCGCCGATTCGACGAACATGAAGAACTGGTCGCGCTTCAGTGTTTCGCCTTCATTGCGGAAACGCACCTTGGTGTTGGGCCGCATCTCGATGCCGACGTTGGTGTTCTTGGCAGCGCCGAAGAAAATGCCCGGCACCGTCTGGCGATAAAGCAGCTTGCCGTCCTCGTCGACTTTCTCGCCGACATTGAGATAGGGCGAGATTTCCAGGAACGGTCCAATGTCGGTCCATTTGCGCTGTATTTCTTGATAGACGTTGGTGTAGCCGGCTTGGCTGAAAAAGCCGTTGTCGGCGCGAAAGCCCTTGCCGACCTGCTCGATGCCGCCGGCAAAATTCCATTTCGCGTCGCGATAGTTGTAGTCGAGCAGCGCGGCATGATCATTGTCCGGCGTGCCGGGTGCGCGCACGTTGCGCGGGTCATGCGTGAAGCTGCCGAGAATTTGCCCGCGCACGCGCATTTCGCCGGTCGGTCGCCAGGTGAAATCGGCGCCGGCCACGCGGTTGTAGGCCGACGGCAATCCCGGCGCGCTTTCATAGGTGCGATCGGTAATCAACGCACCCAGCGACCACGCACCCACATTGTTGCGATAGCGGGCAATGGTCGCTTGCGATTTCGTTTCCTGTACCGCAAAGCCGGTGTTGAGTGGACCTGGCAGCAGGATCAGTCCCTTACCGTCGTCGCGCGCGGTGAGGATGGTGAAGTCGCTCTGGTCGTTGCGTTTGGTCACGCGCGCACCCCACGCGGGATCGCTGATCGACCGGGTGTAGATGGCACCGTTGAATGGCGAAGAAAGAATGTCCGCGCCTTCGAGGAAGAACGGCCGTTTCTCCGGAAAGAACAAGGCGAACTGCGCATTGGTCGCCAATTGCGGCGTATCCAGTTCCACTTGCGAGAAATCCGGATTGATGGTGGCGTCGAACACCGTGTCCGGTTGCGGACGGAACTTCACGTCGACACCAGCGACGAAGTTGTTTTTGGTGCGCTGCTGGTTGTCATTGATGCGGTCGGTGTTGCGACGCAGTGTCATTTGCGGCGTGACGGTGAATTCACGTCCCGCCGGCAGCTCGCGCATGCCGTCCAGCGTTTGCGCATAGCAGAGAAAGCAATTGGAATCGCGCGGAATGCGGCCATTGGCGAAGCGGTACTGCTGGTCGCGCGACATGCCGCGCACGATTTGTATGCTCCAGGTCGGCGAGGGCGGGTCGGAATAGCGCAGTGTGGAAAACGGGATACGCACTTCCGCAATCCAGCCGGTCTTCGGCCCCTCAGACACGATGGATGTGCGCACCTCGAATTCGAAGTCGGGCGAGAAATCCTCGTTGGTCGTGTCCTCGTTGAACAAGCCGTCGCCAATTGCGCCCGCCGGGTTGAAGCGGAAGATCTGCGCAAACTTGCGCGTGCCGACCGGATCGATATTGATCGCGAACAAATCCTGTGAACCCAGCACCTGGTCGCGGCGGACCAGCGGCGCATCGAGTTTGGATACATCCGGATCGTGCGCAAAGATGCCCAGATAAAGCGCCTGTTTGTCGTAGGCAATCTTCACTTCGGTCGCGTACTTGGCGGCGACGGCATCGCGCGGACGGTATTCGTAAAACTCGCTCATCGGCGCGATGCGCTGCCACACCGCATCGTCAAGCCGGCCGTCGAGCACGATCTTCTCGCCGGCAGCCATCTGTGTGGCGGTCAACGGAGTATTGCGGCGCTCCTCGGGTGTCTGCGCGCTCGCCGGGATAGTCGCTGCGGCGACCGCGGCTACGCCACACACCGCCACAAATCGGCGAATGTTCATGTTGTTTTCTTTTCTGTGACGGACGCTTTTCCTGCTGCATCCTGGTTGGGTGCGGGGAGTTTAAGTCAAACCCCTAGGCCCGCAAGTTGCGAGGCGACAGAATGCAGAAAACGGGGGGTGGAAAGCGGCGTGAGATGCTGAAGGGGCTAGCGTATGCGTGCTTGCAACTTTTGTTTGGCAAGCAGTGCACGCCGCTCATCGGTCTGCAATTCGTTCCAGTTGTCCACTTCAAATCGCTCCAATACAAACTCTGACTCATGCATGCGAACGCCAAATAGACGAATTTTTGTGTAGTTTGAAGACGTACCAAGAATCTCAGAAATACGGTCAAAATCAACTCTCGACATCCGATCTCCAACCAGCACTGAGCGAATAGTACCGATGGGAATTTTGTAGAGATGTATGTCAAATGGACTGCTAGGGTTATGAACAACGTGATCCGCCTTGTTCAACGGTCTAAGCAAACGCCACTCTTTTTCGTAGCCCCACTCTGCTGGTTTTGCACGAAGAAAGTCTAGATCTCCGGTGTCGAGATCAATAGTTAGTCGTTTGGTGGAATATAGAACTTTATGGGGCCCTGAAAACTCTTTGTGCACACCGGGTGGCGGCAAGAAAAGCTCAGAGTTGGTGTCAAATTCAAGAACTAAGCCTTGATGGCTATGAGCGTAGTGCGACCACATTAGCAGGCTCAATGGGTCTTCCGACAAGCTCAATACTCCTACGATGTTATTCGCAGCTTTGGGAAAAGCTTCGTTGTTAATTTGTTGTAATAAATCACCAAGGGCTTTTTCCACTTGCGGCCGAATTGATTCTTTCGCTGCTTGAGCCAAAAAGGCTCTTTGTTGTTTTGGAAACGACGGAAGTATTTTTTGAACTTCTCTACCAATGATCTGATCCTCTAAGGCAGAAAGCTCTTCTGGCGTGGTCACATTTTTAAACAATGAACGAAATTCGAATGGATCATTTAGGTCCCCTGGTTGCGTGAATCGAATGAGCGATTTTTCGAGCACATCAATACGCGCCGGATGCAAATATTTGAACAGAGTTTGAGGAACCGTCATAAGCAAAACTCTCTTGTTTTGCAAGTCTTCGCGAGTGAAGACTAGTGGCGTGCAGCGTGCGGCTCTTACAGAGAATGAACTAAAACTCTAGCACTGACGGGTTTCCCGGGGTAAAAGTGCCCCGAAAGCCGCGCCAGTGCTAGAGTTTGACAGGCGAGTCTACAGCCGTCGCGACATCAAAGAACGCCTAGTTCTCCGACGTATAGCTCAAGAACTTCTCCGGCGATACACGCATCGCCGCACCGGTCGGGCAGGAGCGCACGCAGGAGGCGCCGCCCTTGATGTCCTTGCACATATCGCACTTCACCGCTTTCTTGGCGAGCGTCTTGTCCTTGGACTTCGGTGTCATGCCGGGCTCGGCGCCGATGCCGAACATCAGCCACGACATCAGGCTGGGGCGGCTCTTCTTCGGGTCGACCGGTGCCAGCTGAATCACGCCGTACGGGCAGTTGCGTTCGCAGTTGCCGCAGCCGATGCAGGTGTCGGCGATGAACACTTCGCCACCGGCGGAGCGGTGAATCGCGTCAGGCGGGCAGTCTTTCATGCAGTGCGGATGCTCGCAATGTCGGCACGAGGTCGGCACGTGAATCTGCGCGAACGTCGGGCCGGCTTCGCGATTCAGGCGCGAGGTGCCGCCGTGTGTTTCCGCGCAGGCCTTCTCGCAGTTGTTGCAGCGTACGCAAAGCGATTCGTCGATCAGCAGCACGTCGGTCGCTTCGCCCAAGCCCTGCTTGATCAGGAAGGAAATGATATTGCCGGATTCGCCCGACTCCATTGCCTGGTTGACGCGCATGCGGTCCATCGAGCGGTTGTCCACCGTGGCGCGCACGGTGGAGTGCGAGGACATGACTTCGGTGAAGCGCTTGGCTTCCAGCATGATGCATTCGGTCGGCACCGCCGCACGCACGGTGGCGGAGCGCGGTGCGTCGGACATCAGCGCCATTTCGCCGACGTAGTTGCCGGCGGCTACATACGACAGCACCACTTCCTTGCCGGCCACCTGGCGCGACACGGTGACCGATCCGCGGCGGATCAGGTACAGGCCGTCGGCGACATCGCCTTCCTTGAACAGGATTTCGTTGTTCGCGTACTTCTTGATCATCGCGCCTTCGATCAGGTAATCGACTTCGCTTTCGCGGATGGTGGCCGACAGGTACTGGCGGATGGCGCGGCGCATCATCACCTTGTCCAGCGTGCGCTTGACCGATTCCACCGAGGCCAGCAGCTTCAGCATGGTGCGGCGCGGTGTTTCCAGTAGCAGCGTGCGTTTTTGTGCGCGGATGGTGGCGGTGCGGCGGCGGCCCGAAATCAGCCCCAGTTCGCCGAAGAAATCGCCCTTGCCGAGTTCGAACTTGATCGGCGCGCCGGTGCTGGTGGTGGCCTCGACCACCACGCCGCCTTCGACGATGGAGTAGAACGAGTTGGTGTAATCGTCCTTGTTGAATACCGCTTCGCCCTCGGCCGGACGGTGAATCTCGCTTTCCAGCAACAGTTCGCGCAATTGCAGCAGCGTGAGGCTGGACAGCAGCGGCACGCTTTGCTGAATGTGGGTGACCGCATCGGACACCGAGGTGATCTTGACGTTCTTGAACTTGGCGCGCAGCACCGGCTCGTCGGCCGGCTCGACTGCATTGCCAAGGCTGTATTCGACTGCTTCGTAGCCCTGGTTCATCGCCTGCTTGATCAGCGGATAGCCGCCCAGCGCGCCGACCACGTAGATGCCGGGGACGTTGGATTCGTACTGCGGCGACAGCGCCGGCACGGCAGCCGGATCGTTGTTCGGGAAGACGATGCCGAAGCTTTCCACCAGCTTGCGCGGTGGGATGGCACCTAGGCGGGCGATGACGCGATGGCAGGGAATCGATTCGTTGCCCTGCGGCCCTTTGCAATTGAAGCGCATCGGCGGACCTTCGCCCGCCGCATCCAGCGTCACGGTTTCGACGCTGGTGCCGTAACGCACCTCGAGCTTGCCTTCCTTGATCGCCGCCATCACCAGATTGAGGTTGCCCTCTTTGCAGCGGTTGAATTCCTCGTCGCGGTTCATGATGAACACGCGATTCTGTTTCGCCAGCGCCAGCGCATTTTCGATACCGGCGTCGCCGGCACCGACCACGATGATGGTCTCGTCGGAAAACTCGTCCGGATCGTTCAGCTGGTACTGCACATTCGGCAGGTCTTCGCCCGGCACGCCGAGCTTGCGCAGATTGCCCTGCAGGCCGATCGACAAAATGATCGACTCCGCGGTCACGGTCGATTTGTCGGCCATGGTGATGGTGAAGTTGCCCTTGGCGCCGCCAATGCCGGTCACGCGTGCGCCATAGCGGATATTGACCGCGTATTTTTTCAGCTCCTCGTCCCAGGTGCCGATGATGGTTTCGCGCTTTCCCGCGCCGAAGCTCATCGGGCTGCGCAGCGGCAGCACGCCGGGTTCGGCCATTACGTGCTTGCCTTTCTGGTACTTGTAGATGGTGTCGGCGGCGTGCTGCTCGGCTTCGAGCAGGATGTGCGAAACCTTAAGCTCGGCGGCGTGAGCGGCGGCGGAAAGGCCCGCCGGGCCGGAACCGATGATGGCAATCTTGAACTTGTCACTCATGGTGTGTCTCCGTGACTTCGCGCGTCAGTCGATCTTGGCGCGAAGGTCTTTCAACTGGGCGACGAATTGCTGCGGTTGATAACGCTCGTCGTTGATCAACAGGGTGTTCAGTTTCTTCAGGCTGGTGTTGAAATTGCCAGGGGCCTTCATGGCGCCCTGCTTGCCGAGGAAAGCACCGACGCTGGACATGGCCAGCGTGGCCTGCTCGGCGGCGGCATAGTCGCTGTAGTGACCTGCGATGCCGTCGTCGATCAGTCCGGTCAGCACCTTGCGCACCAGGGGTGCGGCGAAATCGGCCTTGGCGATCACCGGTACCACTTCACTCGCGAGTTTCTTCAGCGCCATCGCTTCCGTGCGCGCATCGCCGTCACCGGCGACGGCACGATGCAGCTTGAGAACCTGTTCGCGCACTTTTTCGCCGAGCGCGGGGTCGACCGCATTGGACAGCGCCCGCAGCATCAGCATGTTCGAATCGTTCAGCCGCACCAGGCCGGGCGAGATGCTGGGGCCAAAGGCGGTCTTAGGTTTCCAGCGCCCGTCGCTCATGGCGTGATGGCAGGCGTGGCAGTCGAACAGCACCAGCTCCGGGAACAATCCGTCGCGGCCGCGCTTGTCGTCGACCAGGATATCCATCGTGTCTTGCACCGCCAGCGCCTGGCCGACGGCCCAGGTTTTCACGCCTTCCCAGACTTTCTTGCGCTCGCTGTAATCCTTGTCGACCACGAAATGCTTGGGCGCGATTTCGGTGAAAGTGTCTAGTTCGAAACTCATGCGCGGATGGCCGGCGCCCATGATGCGGTGCGTAACCAACTTGTCCTTGTTGCCGAAGTGGCAGGAGAGACAGAGTTTGGCACGCGAGGTGGCATCGGCGGTGTCGTAGAGCCCGTTCTCGACGTTGAAGGCATGATGCGCGGCCGGATCGGTGACCGGATTGACGTGCGGCTTGATCCATTTTTCCGCCGGGCCGTGACAGGACTCGCAAACGATGCCGTCGGCCAGCTTGAAACGCTCGCCGCGCTTGTCGGCGGAAATGTTGTGCGCGTGGCAGTCGAGGCAGATTTTGGATTCGTGCGCCGGTTGCTTGAGCCCCAGGTTTTTGGCGATCTTTTGCGAGCGTGCGTTGAGCAGCACGTTATAGGCACGGGTGTGCTTGTCGGTGCGCGACCAGGTGACGTACTCGTTTTGCAGCACCGGCGAATCTTTCCACAGCTTGATGGCGCCGTGGCAAAGGCTGGAAGCGCAGGTCACCGTGCCCAGGGTTTCGTGTGGGGACTGATAGGGGAGGGGCTGGGCAAGCGATGGCGTGCAAACAAAACCTGTCATTCCGAGGAGCGTAGTGACGAGGAATCTGCTGCTTGCGGCGCCCCGGAGAAACCTGGCGGACAAAAAGTGAAAAACCAGAAGCAGATTTCTCACTTCGTTCGAAATGACGGGGAATTTCATTTTGCCTCCACCTTTGCGGCGCGGAATGCGGCGCGGTCGATTTCGTCCCTGACCGTCCACAAGCTGCCGTCAGGGTTCAAATAGAATCGTCTCATCTCATCGCGGCTGAATGGCCGTGCGCCTATGCGGCCGAACACGGCGATCTGGCCGCCGGTTTCATCCACGCCACGATCGCGGTCCAGGCCTTTGGCCAGCGCAATGGCTGGCGACTGGGTTTGCCGCCAGGCAATCAGCTGCGGTTTCGGCTCCGGCGAGAAGCCGTAGAACTTCGGTTGCGAATCCGGCGAGGTGAGCTGAACCACCTTGAGACCGTTGACGCCGTCAGCCACATAGGCAAACAGCGAGGCATTGGTTGAGCCTACGATCACATCGCGCGCATCGTTCAGCTTGCCATCCGCCGTGAAGCGGGTCAGCTCAACCGGTGCATGCGGTTTCTCAATATCGATAATGGCCAAGCCGTCCTTGCCAGCGGCGACGTAGGCATAGGTGCGGGCGAGATAAATGCCGTGCGCATTGGCCAGCGGCACACGTGCGGTTTCCACCAGCGCCGCTTTTTCCGGCGTTGTCACGTCGATCACCTGCAGGCCTTCCGCCGTGGTGGCAAACAGGTAGCGGAACTGCAGTGCCGAGGCGCGCATATCCTTCAGTGGTACTGAAGCAACAACCGAGGGCTTCAGCGGATCGTTCAGATTCAGGATCACCAGTCCGGCGTCGGTGGCGACGTAGGCGTAGTAGCCGCCCAGCGTGATGTGGCGTGCACCTTTCAGCACATTGCCTTCGTTCCAGGTGATTGCGCGCTTGAGGAAGTTGTTGCGTGGCTCGCCGTCAGCGAAGGTGTCGACATTGGTCACGATCAAACCTTCCACTGCATCGACGATGAAGGCGTAGTGATAGATCGGATGGAACGCCTGCTCTTCGTTGGTCTTTCGCATCAGGTCGCCCTGGTTGCGTTCCGGGGCAATGGCCTGATTGGTGGGCAGCGCCATGCAGGTTGCGTTGGTGCTGGGTACATGCGCATCGTGACCCAAGGGCGAGAACGGCGCGGTGATGATGCGCTGTGAGATGCCCTTGTTGGCGATATTGGCCACGTCGTAGACGCGGAAGCCGCCGGTCCCCTCGGCGACGAACAGGTACTCGCCGCGCAACATGATGCAGCGCGCTTCGCCACGTGTGGTGTGGTTGTGCGCATCGGGCAGGCGCTTGCCGCGCTTTTCGTGATCGGCGAACCAGTCGGGATAGGCATACTTGTGCAAGTAGCTGCCGATCACCGATTGCGGCTCATCCCATTCCGTCACCTGCACCGCTTCAACGTGCTTGGTGGAACCGACCCAGGCGTTGAAGCCGACGAAGTTGACGAAGTTGGTTCCCTGCAACATCAGCTGCGCCATGATGGCGTTGTTGTCGTTGGCCTGGCTGGCGTGGCAGTCGGTACAGGTCTTGGTTTCGGTCTTGCGCTCGGTGTGCGGATAATGCGGCGCAAATGCCTGCGATGAGAAACCGCTGGCCGCAATGGGCGGCTGCTGGATATAGATGCGCTCGCGGTTTGAGTTGGTCGACGACAGCAGCAATGCCGAGCTGGAACGGATCGGCGATATGCGCTGGCCCTTGACCGGGCCGTGCTTGCCGAGCTGGAACATGTCGTCGCGCGCGACCTGTGGGTTGTAGGTCGCATAGTTGCGCGTCTCGCCGCCTTCGTAATGCTGGCGCTCGGTCTTCCAGTTGGCCTGGATCGGCAGGTGGCAGCCCGCGCACGATGTGGTCCACGACAGGTGACAGGTGTAGCAGGTCATCTTGTCGTTGCCGTGTGCGTACTCGGTCTTGCCGTCTGCCGATGGTGGTCCCCAGGCGCCGTCGCGGCCCGGTTGTCCGGAGTGCATCAGCTTGGCGCGTGCGGCCTTCTCGTTGTATTTGGCGTTGCCCGGCGTCACGGTGTCCTTCACCAGCGACATCTCCCATTCCAGTTCTGGATTGAGTGCGGAACGCTGGTAGAGCTTGCCTTCCTTCCACTCGAATCGGCGCCTGCCGTCCTGGGTGCGCAGCAGTTTCAGGTCGCGTCCGCCCGGCTTGGCGGCAGGGCCCGAGGTGAACAACGTAGGATATTTATCGGCTGTGCCGTGGCAATCGACGCAATCAATTTCTATCGCGGCGGCGACTTCGCCGTAGATGTGGCCATTGCCGTGTGCGTCCTGCGAGAAGTGGCAGTCGACGCAGTGCATGCCGACGTCCAAGTGGATTGATGTCAGATGCACTGCCTTGTCGAACTTCTTCGGGTCAGTGTCTTCAACCGGCTTGTTTTCCTTGTCCAGCAGCGTGCCCTTGCGATCGCGCTTGAAGATGTAGCGGAAGTTCCAGCCGTGGCCGTGATAGTCGGCGAACTGTGTGTCCTTCAACGTTGGGTTGAGTTCGGACACGCGCTTGAGGAATTCCTTGTCGCCCCAGTTGCCGCGAATCGCCGCTTCTTCCGGATTGCGGTCGAGAATCTTGCGTGCTTCGGCAGCGGTCGGGTATTTCTGCGACTTGGGCCACATCGATGGCGCGTCGGACTCGTAATCCCACATGGTCGCGCCATAGAAGCTGTTCACGAACACGTTCGGTTGGTGCATGTGGCAGACCATGCACTGCGATGACGGAATTGCGCGGGTGAATTCATGCTTCAGCGGATGGCCGGAGCGATCCTTGGGTATCGTCGGATCCTTGGTTTGCGTTTTGCCTTCATGGCCGAACTTGGCATAAGGCCCCGAGCGCGACGGGTCGCGATCGTTGGCGTAAACGGTGTGACATGCGGTGCAGCCGGAAGAACGATAGTCGCCGGGCTGCTCATTGGTACCCAGGAACCACAAGTGCGGGTCGTTCAAGCGCGTCTTGGTGATATTGATCACCGGTACCGCAATGCGCTGGCCGGTGCCGGGGCCGCGATTGGATTGCTTGATGTCGGGACGTCCGGGTTCATCCAGGCGCTGTAGCGCGCCGGAGCTGTTGGGGATACCGACTTCGGGGAACTGCGACAGGATGACGCGGCCGCCGCGCTCGAATACGCGGAACACATCGCCCGGTGGAATCGTTTCCCATGCCGGCAGTGGTGCAACCGAGGGCAGGATGCCCATCTTGGTCATGTGCTCATTGACCGGTACCGGGTTTTTGAGGATCGCACCGACGCTGTCGGCAGTGTAGGCCTCGCCAAGGATGTAGCGCTTGAACTTCAGGATGCCGTTGTTGTACGAGGCGCCGCCCCAAAGCATCGCGCTGGTCGCCATCAGGCTGCGTTCCACCGCCTGTACCGTCTCCAGGTGGCAGGCACCGCAAGCATCGCGCGCGACGCGCAGATCGCCCGGATTGATGAAGCGGATGAATTCTTTCGCTTCGCGATTCAGTTTGGCGTACGAGCCTTCCGGATTGTTCGAGGCCGGCGTGTTCCACACTTTCGGAAAGCGCGGGCTGATATGGGCACGATTCATCGCCATCGAGTAAAGCGATTCGTCCTTGCCCTTGTACTCGGCGTCTTTCGGTCGCCTCACGGCGGAGTCGCCACCGTGACAATCGGTACAACCCAGCACCACGCCGGGGTTCTGGTGCATGGTGTGGCGATCGGTCGCGGTATGACAGGTGACGCAGCCGGAGGACTTGCGATCGGCATCCATCACCGACTGGCGTTCCGGCGCCGGCGGATGACTGGTGTATTGCACTGCCGCCGGTTTGGCATCGCTGGCGTGCGCCAACGCGCCGAAGCCGATTGCCCAGCATGTGAGGGCCAAAGTCAAGCACTGGCGGGCGGTTCCGGGCAAAAATGCTCCGAAAGCCGCGCCGGTGCTGGAGTTTTGTGTCTGGAAATGAGTCGTCATATCAATAGGTCAACAACAGGTTTACCAGCACGGAATATTGCGGACCGCGTTTGTCTTCTTCGTAGAGCTGCTTCAATCCCTTGCCCGGCAGCAGCGCGGCGGCGGAGGCATTGAGCACAAAGTTCTGCGACATGAACGGACGGTATTGCGCGCCGATCGAGACATCGACGCCCAGGTCCTTCGACGGCGGCGCCTGATTGCGCAACACCCCCAGCACGGTGGTGTCGATGAAATTGAGCTTGGAGATGTTGCCCAGCACGCGCACCTGCGGCGTGAGATCGGCATCTGCGCCCATGCCCAGCAGCGCCAGGCCCGGGTTGACGAAGTTGGACTGGCCCTGATCTTTCGATGAACGCAGCGACGGCAGCACGCCGTTGCGCCCGGACAGCGCCACGCCGCCACCGCCGATCAGCGGTACCGCCTGGCGAATGAAGAAGCTGGTGTCGGCACCGGCGAATTGCGGGTTTTCGAGAATTGCATCGAAGCCGGTGGCCTTGCCGTCGAATGGATCCTTGTCGCCCGACGCGAACAACGCGTTGCCGCGGATGCGCAGCCACGAAAAGTCGTAGGACAGTTCGGCCGCGGCAAAGGCGGCACGGATGCTCTGCCGTTTCTGCGCCAGCGGATGGCGTTCGTCATTGCCCAGCGCGCCGTAGAACGAGGAGGTCAGGTTCCAGCGACCGAAATGGCCGTCGCCGTTCAGGCCGAAATAGGCCACGTTGTAGTTATGCGGACGAACGTCGCCCAGCACCGCCGGCCGCACCAGAAAACCGTTGTTGTCGTAGAAGTCGCCGGCTTTTTCGCGGTTGATGTTGAGGATCACCGTGCCCTGCGTGGTGTGGCCGAACACCGGCCAGTCCTGATGATAGGCATTGGCCGCAATCACATAGTCGCGGCGCGGCGCGCGGCCGAGATCGTTGAGACCGCTGTTGGTGTCCTTCTCCATGCGCATGAAGGCAGCGAGGTTGTATTGCCACAGATTGTTGTCGCGGATGCCGAACAGGCGGAACCCGATCGGCACATCCTGGAAAATGAAGCCGCGAAAATCGGACTGAAACGGTTGAATACCGACGCGATAAGAGTCGAAATCGTAACGGTCCGAGACGTTGCGCAAGTGCACGTCGACGAACGCTTCCTGAATGCCGACGTGATTGTCGGTACGGGTCTTGCCTTCGCGCGGATCGACACGCAGGCCGCGCACCTCCTCGATACGGGCATGGTTGACCTGAATCGCCGGCACCAACCGGAACTCGTAGTCCGGCGGCTTGAAGGTGGTATTGCCCTTGATCACGCCCACCGAGAGGATCAGCGTTTCCACCAGCACGTTCTGCCGCGAGCGGGCGAAGATGCTGTTCGAATTCGGGCGTTCGGAAGACTGTGCGCCGGGCGGGGTCGGCAAGCGACGCGATTCCACCAGCGTATCGGAGATCGCCGAGAGCGCCAGGAACCAGTCCGGCCCCCATTTGGCGAACGGCTCGAATGGCTTGTCGCCTTTCCAGACATTGTGGTTGTACGGGTCGTACCACGGAAACTTGAATCCCAGCGTATCCATGATGCGCCAACGATCCGGTACCGATACCGATTGGCGCTGCACCAATGGCGTAGGTGGCTCCACCTGGCGCGGATCGATCGGCGGCAATTCGTATTTGAGCGGCTGGCTACCGGGGCGGGTGCGCTCGATTTCGTCGGCGGACGCGGTCGGTGCGGGCACGCTCGGCAAGGGTGTGGCGGTGGCCGGCTCGGCGGCTGGCGGCGAGGAGGGCGCAACAGGTGCCGGGGGTGGCGTTGATGGTTCAGCCGCTTGTGCAGCAACGGCGAGCGGCAGCGCGCTCAACACCGCAATGCAGAGCAATCGCAAACGTGGATGGGATGAGCGCGGTTTCATCGCTACAGGCCCTCGCACACGTTTTGCTCGGAAGAATCGTTGAACGGCGTTTGCGGACACTGCACATAGCGCAGGCGCGTGCCGATACCGCGCGGCTCGAGATTGTCGGCACGCTTCGGCTTAGGCGCGTTGCCGATCGAATTATTCAGCGCGCGCGACGCATTGGCGAGGCCCAGGAACGAGATCATGTCGTCCTGATCGATACCGTCGCCCGATACGCCGATGGCACCGATCAAGGTGTCGCCGCGATAGATCGGCACCGAGCCGGGGAAGATCTGTATGCCGTTGCGCGCGCGCGCAAGGCCGGTGCAACTGGCGGGACTTCCACCGGTGGCGGCGGCGACAATCGCGTTGTAATTCAGGTCCAGCTGCAGGCCAAGGTGGAACGGGCTCCAGTTGGAATACGGCGTGCTGAACGGTCCGGCTTCGCCGGCGGATGCGATGCCGTCGGGAAAGAACGGTCGCGCCAGATTGCCGACGGCGCGATTGGAGAATGCCTGGCCGTTGGCAAGAAAGGTAGGATCGTTCATGAATTGCCGGCTGGCGGCAATCCACTGCGGAAATGTGCGGAATGGTGCCACCGGATTGCCGCCGGCGCCGAGATAACCGGCGACAGGCAGCGCCGCGATATCCGCCGCAGTCGACGGATGCGAAAACAGCAGCGCGGTACGCGCCTTCTGCAGCGACACGTCGGTGCCGAACACCGGCGCGTCGGGGGTGCGCGCAATGCCCAAGACCGCGCCACTGCTGTCCACGACGGAAACGGTCACCTGCGCCTGCACTCCCAGGGGGCGGCGGATCTGCGCGCGCGCGCGGTTGGCGACTTTCAGCGCCTCAGCCAAGAGCGTGGCGACCTCATTGGCCTGCATCAAACCATCGGTGCCGGCGCGGATCGGATAGCGGTTGGCATTGGCGGTATCGACCAGTACGAACGCGCCCTGCGCGGAAAGGGTGCCGGTGTCGGCGCGATAGCCGGAGGCGGCATTGCCGAACGATACGCCGGCCTTCACCGCGCTCAAGACGGTACCCGATAGCGCGGCAAATGCCGGTGCCTGCGCCGGGTTCGACGACAGCGATTCCGAATCGACATAGCGGAAGGTGCGGCCGTCGGCAGTGATGCGATTGGCGCGAATGTCGTCTGGGGCGCTGAAGCCGGATGTCGCCGCAACCGCAATCAGTTCGTCAACATCCTGATCGACGTCGGTGATGTCCGGGTCGAGGCCATAGACGCCATCGGCAATCACGCCGACACCGCCGACCAGGCGGCCATTTTTGTAAAGCGGCAATCCGCCCGGATCGGCGGAAAGCCCCAGTGGGGACGCTTTGGGGCCGACGCTGCCATTGCTGGCGCTCTGCATCAGGTCCGAGCAGGGAAGCTGGGAGAACTGCACGCCATACAGCGGTCCGGACGGCTGGGTAAATTCACGCGGATTGAAATTCTCCTGCACGATCTGGCTGGCGGTTCGGGTGGAGAACGCATTGCCGTTCGATGACAGGTAGGCGCCGGTGAGGGCTTTCGAGGTTGCGGCGAAGGTATCCGGCAGGATGTCGATATTCTCCAATCCGCCGCTGACACCCTTGTTGCTGGTGATCTTGAACGTGGTGCGCGCACCGGTCATGCGAAACACACCGAGGACATTGCCAACGCGATCGGAAACGGCGATGGTGGCGCGCTGATTGCGTGCGGTCGCTTCGTGCACTGCCTGGGCGATAATTTTTTGCACGTCTTCCACCGTCAGAAAGTCGGTAGCGGTGGCAGGCGGCGTGCAGTTGCTCGTGCAAGCCGGCGAGCCTTCGCCTCCACCGCCACAGGAGTTCAGCAGCGTTGCGCACGCCAACGCAAGGACCGTCAACGGCCCCCTGATTGGTACCGTTTTGCGCTTTCGTTGGATCATTGCTTCGCCCCGCCGCCCGGTGCGTCTGAACTCACCTGCTTGAGTACGGGTTTCGGCAAGTTGCTGCCGGGGACGATGGCCGGCACGCCCGCCTTGTGGCTGCCGGTATGGAAGCCGTGACAGGTTTCGCAACTACCGCGCGCCTTGTCCTTGGCGGGTTCGTTGCCGCCATGGCATTCGCGGCAGTTCTTGATGTCGGGAATGGCGATGTCGGCGCTGACCTTGGAGTCAGTGACTTGATGGCATTTGCCGCATTCGAAGGTGCTGTGCTGGCTGTGCGGGAAGCGCGATTTCGGCAGCCAATGCTGGGTAACCGCGACCGGCGCGATTTGCCAGCTTGCCGGTTTGTTTTCAGCCGCAGGGACCGGAGTGATCTGATGGCAGACAAAGCAGACGCGGTCTTCGAACAGGTCCTTGGCAATCTTGCCGGCTTTTTCCGTCGCCCACGTCAGCGCGGCCTGGCGCTTGGTTTCGCTCAGGCGTTCGCCCGGACGGCGGATGCCGGCATCGACCACCACATCAATCGGCGTATCGGCCAAAGCGGCCTGGGCATAAAACTCGTTCAGTGTGTCAAGCACATCGGCGATCTTGCCATGCGGCACTTGCCGGCTCGTGACCTTGGGTTCGAATTCCAGCGAATGGCAATTCTGGCAGTTTTCCTTCATGGTCACCGGCTTGAAGCGGATGCCGGCCTCGTCGCGAACGTGGCAATTGACGCATTCCATGGTCACCTTGCCGTCGGGGCCGCGAATGCCTTTCTTGCTCAGGTGAATGTCGTGCGGAAATTTGAGCCCGGAATTTTCGCGCGCCTTCGTTTTGTCATCCTGCGGTACGCGGACGATGGAGCCCTCTCCGGTCTTGCCGGGCTGCAGGATGGAGAGCATGAAGCCCGGATGGTCCTTGGTAAAGTCGCCGATGTTGGCGGTGCCGATTTTCGGATGGCGCGACTTGAGATCCTGGTGGCAATCGGTGCAAAGGGTGGCATCGGTACGCACCAAGCCATTGGGGCCTTTGTGATCGCGATGACACGACGCGCAGCGGGTGTCGGGGAAGACGGCGGCGTGAATTTCCTTGGCGACGGGTGTTTTCAGCGGGAAATGCCAACCGATGGTCTTGTGGCAGCTTTCGCATGCGTCGTTCTTGACCTGGATGAATGGTTGCTGGTGGCAGGTGTTGCAGTCGCGGCCGAAGCTCGCGTGCGCGCTGGCCAAGGGGCCGACATCCCACGAAGCATCGGCGGTAACCGCGGCCGCCTTCAGGTTTTCTTTTCGCTGTTCGGGCGGTGGTTGGTTCAGTGCGCTCATCACCGGCCAGGCGAGGAACACGACGAGGACGATGGCGAACAGGCTCCAGCTGAAAATCCGTTTGGACAACCACGTGTTTTGCAGCCCGGCGCGTACGTGGCTGCGTACCTCGTCCACGCCTTCGCGCAGCGGTTCGATCAGTTCCACGCATAACACCAGATCGAAATCCTTCCGATCCGGCAGGACCAGCATTTCATACGGACCGACCAGGATCCGTTGGTTTTCCCGCATCTTGGCGGTGCGTTCAAAACTGCCTTCCACGCTGACGGCGCCTGTCTCGGCCTCTATGAAACAGTCACCATCGATGGAGCGGCGAATCACCGCGTGATGCAGGGCGACGCGCGGATCGGGCAGGTAGAGCTTGCAATCAGTGCCGCGGCCGATGCGCAGGATGTCGGTGATCAGCGTTTGTTCGGTGCTGGCTGCCTGACCTTTTTTGTTGCGAGTCTGGGTGACGAGCAAAACTTTCATGATGGGTGCCCGCTTACCAATAGAAGAACACGGCGATGATGTGCGCTGTCAGCGCTGCCAGCAGCGTGATCGACAGCGGCACATGGAAGTAAAGCCAGAAGTCGAGCAAGGCCTTGTAGCGTACGTCCATGCGGGCGCGATCAACCAGGTTCTTCTTGCGCAACATGAGCGCGTAAAGATCTTTGTTGGCGCGAGCTTCGTCGCCCTTCACCTGTCGGACCGACGCCTGGATTACCGTGACTGCATTAGCGGTGGGACATTTGCGGACCCGGCCGGCCAATTGTGTAAGTACACCACCGCCGATACGCGTGTTTTCCAATGAGTCCTGTACCGCCTGATTGATGTTATCGGCCATGCCCACCGCCAGCTTGCGAGCCTCGCGGTCTATGTCGGCGATTTTCAGGATGATGCTGTCGAGCGTGTCTTCGCCGAGGTTTTCCGTCATCAGCTGCGGATAGCGCAGATAGGCGTAGAGGCCATAGAAGCCGGAGAAAATCACCAGCATCATCAATGCATAGGCAAGCGTGTGCACGTTCCAGCCGATCTGGAACCCGGTGTGCAATGTGGCGACCACGATCAACGTGGTGCCGAGATAGACGTGAGCCGACAGCCAGCCCTGCACGCTGCCGGTGGAGCCGCGATAGCGGCGTTTCTGAATGCCGAACCACATCAGCCACAGGATCAGCAGTGCACCCACGGTGCCAAGACCGTAGCCCATCAAGGTGCCGCCGTAGCGACCGACCGGGGAGCCATACCACGTGTATCCGGCAATGGCGGCGATGACAACGATGACCGCCAACTTCAGATAGCGATACCGTTTGTATTCGAGAACTGTACGGTGACGCATACTCGCGCGGAACTCCTCTTTTCCACACTCGTCCTGCAGGCCTGCGATTTGCAAACGGCCGGGCAGCTAAGCGCGCTTCATGCCATTTCTTCATGAGGCCAAGTGAGCCTCACCCCCAGTAATACAGAATGGTACGTCAGACAGCTTATTGTTTTTAACCGCGCTCCGAGAAACTGGTATGACAGTGTGCAGCGTATTCAAGTGAACGGCGCAAGTGACGAACGACAGACAGCGGACAGCGTGTTCAAGTGAAGTCTTAAGTCTAGCTGTTTTCGGTGAAATAAAGTAGTACCGCGAACAGGGGTATTCCGCCCCCGCCGGGCCATGAAATCCGCCAAGCTATAATTTCAATTCTGCCCCTTACCCGCGTTTACCCGCGCGTCGTCAACCGTGATCCCATTTATTGTTGTTGCCTGCCTGATGCTGTTGGTCGCGCTGGCGTTTGTCTTGGTTCCCCTTTGGCGTAGCCGTCCAGCGCCAGCCGCCATTGAAGCCGATTCGGCCGCAAATCTGGTGGTTTTCCGCTCGCAGAAACATGAAATAGAGGAGGATTTTGCCCGCGGAGTGATCGGGGCCGACGAGCGCGAGGCGGCACTCGCCGAGTTGTCCCAACGTCTGCTGGACGAGGTGTCCGGCGATGGCGGTCAGATTTCGAAGCCGGCTACCGCGTCGCGTGCGTGGTTGTTGATGGCGGGACTCGCGGTGCTAATTCCAGCGGTTGCCGTCGTGACTTATGCGGCGCTGGGCGCGCCCAAGGCACTGGATCCGGCCAACCGGATGGCGGCCGCACCCGCTGCGGGTCAAGGGCATCCCGAAGGTGCCGAGCCGCAGATCTCGGACAAGCAAATCCTCGCCATGGTCGACACGCTGGCGCAAAAGATGCGCGACAACCCCAATGATCCCAGGGGCTGGGTATTGCTGGCGCGCTCGCAGGGCGCGCTGGGCCGCTATCCGGCGGCGATCGAAGCGTTTGAACAGGCAACACGTTTGCTGCCGAATGACGCCCAATTGTTTGCCGACTACGCCGACACGATGGTGCTGGCGCAGGAGGGGCGTTTCGACGGCAAGCCGTTGACGCTGATCCGCCAGACGCTGAAGCTCGATCCCAACAACTTGAAAGGTTTGGCGCTGGCCGGGACGGCGGAACTTCGCCTGGGCAATCGCGAAGCTTCGCTCAAGCATTGGGAAAAACTGAAATCGCTGGTGACACCAAACTCGGACGATATGCGTCAGGTCGAAGCGATCCTGGCCGAGATCCGCAGCGGCAAGGCACCGATAGGGCCGGCTACGCAACCTGCCCAGGCAACTGCGCCCGCGACGCAACCGGCTCCCGCAGCGGCAGCGCCGGCACCGGCAAAAGTGGCTGGCGGAAAATCGGTTACCGGCAGCGTGTCGCTGGCGCCCGAACTGGTATCCAAGCTCGCGCCGACCGACACCCTGTTTGTGTTTGCCCGGGCCAAGGAAGGCCCGCGCATGCCGCTGGCGGTATGGCGCATTCCGGCACCGAAGGCGGGCGAGTTTCCCAAGGCTTTCGAACTGACGGACGGGATGGCAATGGCGCCGGGTCTCAATTTGTCGGCATTTTCCGACGTAGTGATTGAGGCGCGGATCTCGAAATCCGGCAATGCGCAGTTGCAGCCCGGCGATCTGTCCGGCACCAGCGAACCGGTCAAACCCGGCGCCGGCAATGTACGCATCAGCATCTCCAAGGTGGCGCCCTGATGGAGAGTCCCGCCGGGACAGGCACACATCGCTTGTCGGTGGCGGGTTTGTCTCTGGCGCGCGGGCCGCGCCGGCTGTTTTCCGATCTATCGTGGCAATTGCAATCCGGCGAGGCGATGATCCTGCGCGGCGCCAATGGCAGCGGCAAGACCAGCCTGCTGCGCGTGTTGGCAGGACTGACCGCCGCCGACGTGGGTGAGGTGCGGTGGGACGATGCATCGTGGTCGCCGCTTTGTCCTGCGCAGCGAACGGCAATTCTTTATCTCGGGCACATCAATGCGCTTAAGGATGAGCTGAGTGCCGAGGAGAATCTGGCTGAAGCGCTGGCCTTCGATGGCGTGATGGTTGATGAGGTCGCTCAGCGAAGTGCGCTGGACCGCGTCGGACTTGCGGGTCGGCATGAGTTACCTGCCCGGCGACTGTCGCAGGGCCAGAAACGCCGTGTCGGATTGGCCAGGCTCGCATTGGCGTCAAAACCATTGTGGCTACTGGATGAGCCGACTAATGCGCTGGATGCCGAAGGCGTTTCCCTATTTGCCGCGCTCGTCGATGAACACCTGAAACGGGGTGGACTGGCTTGCATTGCCACGCATTTGGAGCTGCCGCTGGGCGGTGCCTCGCGCGAACTGATATTGGCCGGGAAGCCGGCGTGAATACCGCCACCGATATTTCCAGAGCCGCCGGCTCGCCTGAGCGCGCGGTCTGGCTGACGATGGCTCGCGACCTGCGTCTGGGTTTTCGTTCGCGAGCAGAATTGTTTCAGGCGCTGGCATTTTTGGTCATGGTCGTCGGCCTGTTCCCGCTGGCCATCGGCCCCGATTCCGCGTTGCTGAAGCGGGTTGCCGCCGGCGTGGTGTGGGTAGCTGCATTGCTATCGGTGTTGCTGACATTGCCACGCCTTTTTTCCGCCGATCATGCCGACGGGACGCTGGAGCAGCTGGTGCTGTCGCCATACCCGCTGCCGCTGATAGGCGCAGGTAAAATACTGGCGCACTGGTTGACGACCGGTTTGCCGCTGTCACTGATCGCGCCGCTGCTGGGCTTGCAATTCGGTCTGGCAGGCGAAGAACTTGTGGTGCTGTCGGTCAGTCTGATGCTGGGCACACCTGTGCTGTCGATGATCGGTGCCATTGGCGCTGCACTGACCCTTGGCGTGCGGGGTGGAGCGATACTGATGGCGTTGCTGGTGTTGCCGCTGTACATTCCGGTGCTGATATTCGGCGCCGGCGCGGTGGAGCAGGTGATGGCATCAATCGACTATTCTGCCAATTTGTCGTTGCTGGGGGCGGGTTTGCTACTGGGCGGGTTGGCGGCGCCGTTTGCGGTCGCGGCTGCGTTGAGAATCTCTCTGGATTGACTGCATTGAATATTTTCAAATTCGCTTCGCCGGCTGCGTTTTATCCGATCGCGGCAAAACTCTGGCCCTGGTTCGCGGTGGCCGCGGCATTGCTCGCCGGTGCGGGGCTTTATCTCGGCCTGTTCGTCGCTCCTGTCGACTTTCAGCAGGGCGAGGTCTATCGCGTGATTTTCATTCACGTGCCGGCGGCCTGGATCGGCATGTTCATCTATCTGGTGATGGCCGGTTACGGTGTCATGGCGCTCACCTTCAATACCCGCCTGTCGGCAATGATGATGGAAGCGCTGGCACCCACCGGTGCCATGTTCACCGCGTTGGCGCTTTGGACCGGCGCGCTGTGGGGCAAGCCAACCTGGGGCACCTACTGGGTCTGGGATGCGCGCATGACTTCCACGTTGATCCTGCTGTTTCTCTACGTAGGCTACATGGCGCTCAATCAGTCCATCGAAGATCGCCGCCGCGCCGACAAGGCTTGTGCGCTGCTGGTCATCGTCGGCTCGGTCAATATTCCGATCATTTATTTTTCGGTGAAGTGGTGGAACACGCTGCATCAGGGGGCATCCATATCGCCGGGTGGCGGATCGAAGATGGCCACCATCATGCTGGCGGCGATGCTGATCATGTCGCTGGCGTGCTGGATGTATTCGATTGCGGTCGCGCTGGCGCGGGTTCGCGCGATCATTGCCGAGCGCGAGGCCGGTGCCGATTGGCTTGAGGGGAGAAAACCGTGAATTGGGCAGAATTTTTTTCCATGGGCGGCCGCGGCTTTTACGTCTGGGGATCGTTCGGCATGTTTGCATTGGCGATTGCCATTGAAGTCATTTTGCTGCGAGCGCGGGTCAAACGCGCGAAGGCAAACTTGGGCAGAAAGCAATGATGAAGCCGCGTCATAAACGATTTGTCTGGATCGCACTGGGCCTGGCGGTAATCGGTGTCGCCACGGCCCTGGTGTTGCGCGCATTCAATTCCAATCTGGTGTTTTTCTTTACGCCAAGCGAAGTGGTGGCGAAGAAAGCGCCGCAGGATCGCACCTTCCGCCTCGGTGGTCTGGTGACGGCGGGCAGCGTGAAACGCAACGCTGACGGCCTGACCGTGACGTTCGAAGTGACCGACACTGCGAAAGCCATTCCTGTCAGCTATACCGGCATCCTTCCCGACCTGTTCAAGGAAGGCAAGGGCGTGGTCGCGCAGGGCAAGGTTGGCGCGGACGGCGTGTTCCGCGCTAGCGAAGTGCTGGCCAAGCACGATGAAAACTACATGCCGCCCGAAGCGGCTGAAGCACTGAAGAAAGCCGGCCATCCGATCGAAGGCAAGATGTTTGCCGGCGAGAAAGCGGTGGTTACTCAGCCCCCTGTTACTCAACCTGCTGCGAGCAAGCCATGATTCCTGAACTGGGTAATTTCTCCGTGATGGTGGCGCTGTGCCTGGCGCTGACGCTGGGTGTCGTGCCGATGGTCGGCGCCTTTCGCGGCGACAACCGATTGATGAACCTGGCGCGTCCGCTGGCGCATGGACAATTCCTGTTCGTGGCTTTCGCCTTCGGTTGTTTGATTTACTCCTTCGTCACCAGCGATTTTTCGGTGCAGAACGTCGCCGCCAACTCCAACACCAAACTGCCGGTTTACTATCGTGTGACGGCATCGTGGGGTTCGCACGAAGGTTCGTTGTTGTTGTGGCTGTTGATGCTGACCGGTTGGACATTTGCGGTGTCGATTTTCAGCCGTAACCTGCCTCTGGATGTGATCTCGCGCGTACTGGCGGTGCTAGGGCTGGTGGCGGTCGGTTTCTATCTTTTCCTGCTGATCACCTCGAACCCGTTTGATCGGCTGATGCCCGCTGCCGTTGAAGGGCGCGATCTCAATCCGCTGTTGCAGGACCCGGGCATGATCTATCACCCGCCGATGCTCTACATGGGGTATGTCGGTTTCTCGGTGGCGTTTGCCTTCGCCGTGGCAGCATTGATCGGTGGCCGACTGGATGCAACCTGGGCGCGCTGGTCGCGTCCATGGACGACAGCAGCATGGTGCTTTCTTACCATCGGTATTTGCCTGGGTTCGGCATGGGCCTATTACGAATTGGGTTGGGGTGGCTGGTGGTTCTGGGACCCGGTGGAAAACGCGTCCTTCATGCCGTGGCTGGTCGGCACCGCGCTGATCCATTCGCTGGCGGTGACCGAGAAGCGTGGCATCTTCAAAAGCTGGACGGTGTTGCTGGCGATCATCGCGTTTTCGCTGTCGCTGTTGGGAACGTTCCTTGTGCGCTCGGGGGTGCTGACATCTGTGCATGCGTTTGCCACCGACCCGCGCCGCGGCGTTTTCATCCTGATTTTTCTTGCGATCGTGATTGGCGTATCTCTCGCGCTGTATGCCTGGCGTGCGCCGCAGCTGGGGCTTGCCAAGGCGCCACGCGCATTTTCGCCGGCCTCGCGCGAATCGCTGCTGCTGGCGAACAATGTGTTGCTGCTGGTGGCGATGCTGGCGGTGATGCTGGGTACGCTCTATCCGCTGTTTCTCGACGCATTGAAACTGGGCAAGATTTCCGTTGGTCCGCCGTATTTCGACGCGGTGTTCTATCCCTTGATGGCGCCGGCGCTGTTCCTGATGGCAATCGGGCCGATCGCGCGCTGGCGTACCGCGACCGTTCCCGATCTGGTAGCGCGTCTCAAGTGGGCATTCGGTATTGCCGTGGTTTCGGCAATCCTGATCCCGTTCCTGATGGGCAAGTGGACACCGCTGGTCGCATCGGGCTTGTTGCTGGCGACGTGGATAGTCGGCGCCTGCGTTACCGCGATGGCGCATCGCTTCCAGTCCACGCCGGGCAAAGGCTTTATGACGAAGTTGACAGCCAACAGCCCGAGCTACTACGGCATGCATTTGGCTCACATCGGTGTCGCCGTGTTCGTCATCGGCATCACGCTGGTACGTGGTTACGAGACCGAGAAAGATGTGCGGCTTGCGCCAGGCCAGAGCGCCACCGAACGCGGCTACGAATTCAAATTTGTTTCCATCGCCGAAAAGCCGGGGCCGAATTATTCCGCCATCGTCGGCAAGTTCGAGGTGTATCGCGACGGCAAGATGATCGAAACCATGTTCCCGGAGAAGCGCCAGTACTTCACTACCCAGCAAACCATGACCGAGGCAGCGATCGATTCCGGATTGACGCGCGATCTTTATGTTTCGCTGGGCGAGCCGGTGGAAAACGCCACCGACGGCGCCTGGGGTGTGCGCATTTACGTGAAGCCGTTCATCGACTGGATCTGGTTTGGCTGCGTCATCATGGCGCTTGGCGGGATATTGGCCATTGCCGACAAACGCTACCGGTTGAAAGTAAAGCGCGCCGCGGACAATGTGGTGCTGGAAGCGCCTGTTGCCCCGGTATCGACCGGCCGGCCCAAACGCAATCGCGGACGCAAAGCTTCGCCGCAGGGGGCCGATTAGCATGACGATGGACGTGACAACTGATGCGGTGAACAAACCAACCGGCAGTAGTTGGCTGCGCGCATGGCGATATGCGCTGCCGCTGGCAATTTTCTTTGGCCTGGTGTGGTTTCTGTACAAAGGCCTCTCGCTCAACCCGCGTGAAATTCCATCGGCCTTGTTGAATAAACCGGTGCCGGAATTTTCGCTGCCGCAATTGCATCAGCCTGAAAAAGTGCTCACCGCTGCCGACATGAAAGGCAAGGTCTGGGTATTGAACGTGTGGGGTTCGTGGTGTGTATCGTGCCGCTACGAGCACCCATTGCTGAACGCGCTCGCAAAGCAGAATCTGGTGCCGATCATCGGCCTCAACTGGAAGGATAAGCCCGACGATGCCAAGGGCTGGTTGCGAAAGTTCGGCGACCCATACCAGCTTTCCGTGAGCGATCTCGATGGGCGCGTGGCGATCAACTTCGGCGTTTACGGCGCGCCGGAGACTTTCATCATCGACAAGGCCGGCATGATTCGCTACAAGCACACCGGCCCGATCAGCGAGGAAGTGATGCGCGACACGCTGCTTCCGTTGATCCGTGACCTGAACAAGGCATGAGCATCATGACGGGACGTTTCCCCAGCATAAACAGGAAAAACTCCAATACTGGTGCGGATTCCGGAGCGAAAATGGCTGAAAAGGCCCGCCAGTTCTGGAGTTTCATCTTTGCGCTCGCATTGTTTTCTGCGCTTCCCGTTTTCGCGCAAACCGCCACACCAACGATGCCGCCGATGACACCGGAGCTCGAGCTGCGGCTGAAAAAACTCGAAACCGAATTGCGTTGTCTGGTTTGCCAGAATCAGACGCTGGCTGAATCACCCGCCGGATTGGCGGGCGATCTCAGGCGCGAAGTGCGGCTGCTGGCCGACGCCGGCAAGAACGATGAGGAAATCAAGGAACACCTGAAAGCGCGCTACGGCGACTTCGTGCTCTACAAGCCGCCGGTCGAATCGAAGACCTGGCTGCTGTGGTTCGGACCGTTCGTGTTGTTGATGGGCGGCGCGGTGATCGTGATTGTGATTACCCGCCGCGTGCGACAGGCGCCGGTCGAGTCGCCGAAGTTGGGTGACGAGGAAAAGCGGCGCGCGCAGAAACTGCTGGATGACGACGAATACAAGTAGACGCTGCGCTACAGCGGCGCGCACATCACCACACCCTCATCCAGCCAGCCTTCCCTGACCATCGCCCGCACTGTCGATGCGCTGGTGGTGTAGCGGTGATTTGAGTCGAGTTGCTGTGCGCGATTGTTGTACAGTCGCGTCACGGCCAGCGTGCCGGTCGGGCAACTCGTAGTGAGAGCACGCGTGATCCAGAACTCGTCGCCCTCGTAGATTCCGCCAATGCGTTTTACCAGATCGCAATCCGCTTTCTCGGCCGAGTAGAAGTGCGTGTTGACGACCGGCACGTAGAAGCGGCACACCGGTGCCTGATTGGCGGGGCGAATCTCGTTGAGGTTAGGCACCGTGTAGCCCTTGAACTGTTGCGTGGTGCGTATCCATCCCGGCCCGGCCCCGCCGCTATCGACGAAGCTCTTGTCGGATTGGTTGGCTAGCAGGCCGAAGTGGCGCAGGTAAATGTTGTAGAACTCATCGACCAATTTTTCGCCGTTGCCCAGCGCGGTGGGTGCGGTGTAGTCGATGGTCAAGTTATCGTCGATTGCGCCGCGAATGTTTTTCGTCCGCGTCAGCCGGTCCAAGGCCGCGCGATCGCCTTTCAGATGCGCGGCGAAGAAAGGAACCACCCAGCCAAACACGTCGTCGGCGTAGTCAACCCTGTATGTGTGTTCGACGCCTGCCAGCGCGACCTGATAGCGTGTGCCGCGAAAATTGTTCATCGCTTGTTCCATCATCACGATCGGCGCGGTGGTATCGGCGGTACCGGAAATGGAGAGATAGGGCGTGCTGACGTTCTTCGCCGTGGCATTGTCGTCGCCGAACGCCGGTAGAAAACGCTGTCCCGCATAAGGCACGTAGCCGACCGCTGCCTTGATGCGGTTGTCGCGCACGGTTGGCGTGGACGACAGGCCGGGATAGCTTCGAGTGAGTTCCGCCCCCAGCAGCCAGGTCATGGTGGCGCCGCCCATGCTGCCGCCGATGCCGCCGATGTTCGCGGCATCGACATGGGGCGAGAACTGCGGATTCGCCAGCATCAGGTCGATCACCGATTTGACCGCGAACGGGCGTAACGCCTGCAATTCGACGATGCGATCGAAGTTGGTGATGACGTACCAGACATCGCTCAGGTCATCAATGCTCAATCGCGAAAAACGCCCGTCGCCGTGGAATGGCGCAGAGACGATATAGCCGTAGCTTGCAAGGCGAACCAGAAAATCGATCGATTTGTTGTCTACCGGGCTAGACGCGAGTCCATGTGAAAACACGATCAGCGGCCAGCGTCCGCAGCCGGCCGGCGGCGGAAAGATGGCGATGCAAGTTTGCGGAGCCAGTATCGGCAACTGTCCTGCGCGCTGCATGCGCGGCAGCCGTTGCCCGTCAGGCAGGATGTAGTCCGGCCGCGTGTTGGAGATATCGGTCGGGTAGCAGGTGATGACGACAAAATCGAGCGACGAATTGCGCCGGCCGGGATACAGGTTGCTGTTCGGCACCGTCGGCCGCGCGATCAGTGTATCGGCTGCTTCAAGCAGGATGTCTCCTACATAACGGTCGTTCTTGCCATCCCAAAAGTCGCTGACCGGCCCGCCGATTTGCGCGAGGCGCGTCGTGTCATGCGCGAGGTTGGAGCAGGCGACCGGGTAAGTGCCGGCGGCGACAGGCGCCATTTCGATCTGATGGTTGGTCAGCGTCGCGGCAAAACCCGGTAGCGCCAGTGCCAGTGAAAGGATCGCCGGGGCAAAAAAAATGCGGTTAATGGCGCAGGTGAAACGTAGCTTCGCGATCATGGTTCTGTTCCGTGTGGTTTCATGTCTGTGCGCAAATCTTGGACAGGTCGCACGCACAAAGGTTTTCTGGCATCCTCGTTGCCGCGCTCTTGCATTTCCCATCCATCAACGATCCAGCACCCACATGGACGACATCAGCACGCTTCGCCGCATCCTCAAACAAAATCACGTTGTCGCCGTTGTAGGACTATCTGCCAACTGGTGGCGGCCCAGCTATTTCGTCGCCAAGTATTTGCAGGAGCATGGCTACCGGGTGATTCCGGTCAATCCAGCGTACCAGGAAGTGCTTGGCGAGAAATGTTATCCAACACTGAAAGATGTGCCGGACAAAGTCGACATGGTCGATTGTTTCCGCAAACCGGAGGAAATTCCCGCATTGGCGGAGGAAGCCATTTCCATTGGCGCCAAATGTCTGTGGATGCAGCTGGGTGTGATCAATGCAGAGGCCGCGTCACGCGCGACCGGGGCCGGGCTGGACGTGGTGATGGACCGGTGCGTCAAGATCGAGCATGGCCGGCTGTTTGGCGGGCTCAACTATGCCGGGGTAAATACCAGGGTTATTTCATCGCGGCGCCCGGTTTAGCCGGGACCGGCCGACTGAAGGGGCTGTTCATCACGGCCAATGGTTGTTCGTCGCGTCATTTCGTGATTGGGTTCAGGCTGCTTGACGCTGGTGAGCGCGGCGACCAATATGAACTCCGACTTTGGAGGAAATCATGCAGGACTATCTGATCTGGACCATTCTCGGTTTTGTTCTCGTTATCGTTGAATTGATGACGGGCACGTTTTATCTGCTGGTACTGGGCGTGGGTGCCCTGGCCGGCGCGCTGGCGGCGTGGGCAGGCGCCCCCTTCCTAGGCCAGGTGGCTGCGGCGGGTGTGATTGCCAGTATCGGCTCCTGGATCGTGCAGAAATGGCATGCTGCGCAGCACAAGGATGGCGATCAGGCCAACGCGATCGATGTAGGCCAGTCGGTGACCGTGGCGCGCTGGATCAATCAGCCGGAAGGCATGCTGCGCGTGAAATATCGCGGCACCGAATGGGATGCACGCGTCAAACCGGGCGATGTGGCCTCGGCTGCGGTCGCCGAAGGCGGCATGCTCTACATCTTGGCGCAGGACGGCCAGTGCTGGGTGGTCGGCAGCCAAAAACCGGGAATCTAGTGCGCGATCGTCTTATTCATGGCGGCGTTGCCGCGCTGATTGCCTGGGGGGTGACCCATTCGACATGGGTGACACTCGCGGTATTCGGTGTCGCGGCCGGTTTGTCCAACGACAAGTTCAAGTGGCTGGATGAAATCCTCAAGGGCCTCAGGGACGAATACGACAAGCAGACCGGCAAGACAAAAAGTCCCGATGTGGTGCCATTGCCGGCCGCGACCCCCAAGTCTGCCGATGCCGGCAAGAACCACAAGGCATCGAGTGGCGGAGCGGCCAAGGCCATGCCCGCGATGCTCAAGAGCAAAACCAGCGCCGCCGGCGGAGCGCGTGCCGACAAAATTTCATTGAAGTCAGTTGATGTGCAAGCAACCGCAGCAAAAGTAGAACAACTCAGCAAGGAGATTCCCATGTTTGCAAAAATGATCGTAGCCGTCGTCCTCGCCGCCGCGGCGGGTTTCATGACCCAGAGTCCGGGCGCTGCTGTCGGCGTATTTCTCGCGGCGTTTTTTATCGCGCTCATCATCGAGGGCGTGCGCATCGTGCCGCAGCAGAACGCCTGGGTGGTGGAGCGGCTGGGCAAATTCCACGCCTCGCTGCAGCCGGGCTTCAACCTGATCGTGCCTTTCATTGATCGCGTGGCCTACCGCCACTCGCTGAAGGAAGTGCCGCTGGACGTGCCCGAGCAGGTTTGTATCACCAAGGACAATACCCAGCTTGCGGTCGACGGCATCATTTACTTCCAGGTGGTGGATCCCCGTCTTGCCAGCTACGGCACCTCTGACTATGAGCTCGCGATTTCGCAACTGGCGCAAACGGCGCTGCGTTCAGAAGTCGGCAAGATGGAGCTGGACAAGACATTCGAATCACGCGACGAGATCAACCACAAGGTTGTCAGTGTTCTCGACGAAGCCGGCCGCACCTGGGGCATCAAGGTGCTGCGCTACGAGATCAAGAGCCTGACACCGCCGGAATCGATCCTGCGCTCGATGCAGGCGCAGATCACTGCCGAGCGGGAAAAGCGCGCACTGATCGCCAAGTCGGAAGGTGTGCGTCAGGAAGAAATCAATATCGCCGACGGTCAGCGCCAGGCGGCCATCCTGGCCTCGGAAGGCGAAAAGCAGGCGGCGATCAACAAGGCGCAAGGTGAAGCAACCGCGCTTACTACGGTGGCCGAAGCAACGGCGAGCGCAGTGCGCCAAGTGGCGGCGGCACTGAACGCTGAGGGCGGCATGCAGGCGGCCAATCTCAAAGTAGCCGAGAAATACGTCGAGCAGTTCGGCAATCTGGCCAAGACCACCAACACACTTATCCTGCCGGCCAATCTGGCCGATGCGGGCGGCTTCGTGGCGGCGGCGATGACGGTGCTCGATAAGGCGAAGTTGGGTCAAGGCCAGAAGTAGCACTTAGAAACACAAACTCCAGCACTGGCACGGCTTCGCGGGTAAAATTGCCCTGAAAGGCGCACCAGTGCTGGAGTTTCACTTTTGTGAGGCGAGCTTATGCCCGACCGCCAATTCGGATTTGAAACGCTGGCTCTGCATGCCGGGCAGATCCCCGACGCAGCCGCCGGTGCGCGTGCGCTGCCGATTTACCAGACGACGTCATTCGTATTCGATAGCGCCGACCACGCGGCGTCGCTGTTCAATCTGCAAACGTTTGGCAATGTCTATACGCGCCTGTCGAATCCGACCACGGCTGCGTTTGAAGAGCGTTGCGCTGCGCTGGAAAATGGCCGCGCTGCTGTTGCGACGGCCAGCGGGCAAGCCGCGGAGATGGTGGCGCTGCTGAACATTCTGGAAGCCGGCGATCACATCGTCTCGTCGTCCAAGTTGTACGGCGGCACGCACACGATGTTCAACGTGAATTTCAAGAAGCTCGGTATCGATGCGACCTTGGTCGATCCCGATGACCCAGAAAATTTTCGCCGCGCGATCAAGCCGAACACCAAAGTGATTTTTTCCGAAACGCTGGGCAATCCGGCAATCAATATGGTTGATCTGGAGGCGGTCGGCGCCATTGCGCGCGAGGCCGGCGTGCCATTCATGGTCGATAACACCGCGGCCTCACCCTATCTCTGTCAGCCGCTGAAGCACGGCGCCGACATCGTGGTGCACTCCGCCACCAAGTTCCTTGGTGGGCACGGCACCACGATGGGTGGCGTGGTCGTGGAAAGCGGCAAGTTCAATTGGGGCAATGGCAAGTTCAAATCGATGACCGAGCCCTCGCAGGGCTATCACGGCGTGCGGTTCTTCGAGACTTTCGGTGATTTCGCGTACACCATGAAAGCGCGCATGGAAGTGTTGCGCGTGTTCGGCCCGACGCTGGCGCCGTTCAATGCATGGCAATTGCTGCAAGGGATCGAGACGCTGCCGGTACGCATGGAGCGGCATTGCAGCAACGCAATGGCGGTGGCGCAGTTTCTCGAATCGCATCCGCAGGTGGCTTGGGTGAATTATCCGGGCCTCAAATCAAGCCGCTATCACGCGTTGGTCAATCGCTATATGCCGAAAGGCGCAGGCGCACTGCTGTCGTTCGGCATCAAGAGCGGCGCAGTTTCCAGTTTCGCTTCAGCTGTGAAGTTCATCGAGTCGCTGCAGTTTATTTCCCATCTCGCGAATATCGGTGATGCCAAGTCGTTGGTCATTCACCCCGCATCCACTACCCACCGCCAATTGAGTGAGGAAGACCAGGTCAAAGCCGGTGTGCCGCCGGACATGGTGCGGTTGTCTATCGGCTTGGAAACGCTGGACGACATCATCTGGGACATCGAGCAGGCGCTGGCGGCAGCTCAGGCGGGATAAATTGCGCCGCTGGGCGTGCGGTGGCGCGCACCGGTGATGGAAGTGAAATCGATCGGTCGGCGTTCGATGGCACATTGGGCGAACCAGGCGAAAGCCAGTGCCTCGACTTGCTGCGATGGAACGCCGTATGCATCGGTAGTCTCCACGGCGCCGCAGGAAAAACGTTCGGCGATAGCCGTCATCAATGCGGGGTTGTGGGCGCCGCCGCCGCATACCAACACACGCGAGGCTGAGGGCGCGTAGCGGCTCAGGTGATCGACGATGGCCCAAGCGGTGAGATCGAGCAAGGTGGCTTGCACATCTGCAGCTTGCTCGTCGCCGATTAGGTGCTGGTGCAGCCAATCGAGATGAAACAAATCGCGGCCGGTGCTTTTCGGCGGTGGTGCAGTGAAGTAGGCTTCGTGCTGCAATTTGCGGGCGAGTTGAGGCAGAACCCGCCCCGTCGCTGCCCAGCGGCCATCTTCGTCGAAGACTTCGCCTTTTTGCTGATGAATCCAGCCGTCCATCAGGCAGTTTCCCGGGCCGCAGTCAAATCCGAGTACCGGTTTGCCGGGCTGCAACACAGTCAGGTTGGCGATGCCGCCGATGTTGCATACGACGCGGGTTTCGGTCGGGCTGCGAAAGACGCCGTCGTGAAAGGCCGGCACCAGTGGCGCGCCTTGGCCACCGGCGGCAATATCGCGCGAGCGGAAGTCGGCGACGATGTTACAGCCCGTCAGTTCGGCAAGTAGTGAGGGATTGTTGAGCTGGACCGTGATGCCAAGCTCGGGGCGATGGCGCACGGTCTGGCCGTGGCAGCCGATGGCGGCGATCTGCGAAGGACTCGCGCCGCAAATCTGCATCGCTTTTTGTGACACGGTGGCATAAACCTTGGCGAGCTGGTTCGCGGCCAACGCGCCGCGCGCAGTCTCATCCACTCCGCTGCTATTCAATGCCAGCAGTTCGTGCCGCAGATCGACGGGAAAATCTTCATGTGTGAAAGCCAGCGCTTTCGGGGCCGAACCGGAGAAGTCGGCGATGACGGCGTCGGCCCCATCCAGCGAGGTGCCCGACATGATGCCGATATACAGCGACGGCTTATTCAAATCGACCGAAGGTCGTATCGCGCAACAGCGCCAGATGCTCGCTTTGCGTGGCAGCGGATTGCTGGAATGCCGCCAGATATTTATGCGGCAGGGGCTCCGCTTTGGGCAGCGCTACTCGCAGCGGGTCCTGATGAATGCCGGATACCTTGAATTCGTAATGCAAGTGCGGGCCGGTGGCCCAACCGGTCGCGCCGACGTAGCCAATGGTCTGGCCCTGGCTTACACGGGTGCCGCGACGCACGCCGGACGCGAAGCCTGACATGTGACCGTACAGAGTGGTGATGCCACCCGAGTGGCGGATTTCAATCATGTTGCCGTAACCGCCCTTCACGCCGGCGAATTCAACCATGCCGTCAGCGGTGGCCCAGATCGGCGTGCCACGAGGCGCAGCGAAATCGACGCCGGTGTGTTGGCGCCAGTTTTTCAGAAGCGGGTGAAAGCGGCCGCCGAAGCCGGAGGACACGCGGGAAAAAGCTAGTGCAGAGCGCAGGAATGATTTGGCACGATTCTGACCGTCGGCTGAGTAGTAGCTCTCCGTGCCTTCGGGATCGGTAAACAGGAAGGCTTGGAAGGTTTTGCCGGCATTAGTGAAATCTGCAGAAATCACTCGGCCCGGACGCAGATACTCGCCTTCGTGATAGAGCATTTCGTAGACGACGGTAAAGCGGTCGCCTTTGCGAAGGTCGATATGAAAATCGATATCGGTAGAGAAAATGCGGGCGATTTGTGTGGCGACCGGATCGGGTATGCCGGCTTCGTCTGTCGCGCCATACAGGGAGGAACGAATGGTGCCGGATTTGTGCACATGCCGTACCGAGGGCGAGATTTTCAGCTCCTGCGCAACGAAACCCTTTTCGTTACGCGTGACCTGAAGATACTGGTCGGGACTGTGCAGATAGGTGAATGACTGCAATGCACCGTCAGCGTCGGTAGTCGCTTGCACGCTACGACCAGGGCGAAGCTGGAAAATGCTTCGCGCGGATTTCTCGGTGCGGAGGAAATTGAAGGCGGCCTGATCACTGACGTTGAGCTTTTGCAGCAGTGCGGCAACCGTATCGCCACGCTGGATGCGTTCGCTGGCGCGGTATTGGGAAGGTTCGGTTGCGGCCAGCATCGCCTCTTCCGCTTTCGGCAGGCTTATGTTCTCGGTAATTTCGCGCCGTTCAATGCGGTCCAGCTGGCTGTCAGATGACACACCGAATGCGGTCAGCACGCCAAAAACCGGCAAGGCAAACAGGACAGTAACAGCGGTCAATGCGCGCTTCGCGGGCTTGCTGCGCGCGACTTGCCATAGGCTTGAGCCATGCTTTTGCGCTAAGATTTTAAGTTCCGCGAATGTCATGCTGTCCTGAGATCGCTTTTATCTTGTGTCTGCAAGGCGTTGAAGAATAACAGAAATGCGCCTTTTTCGTCACGCATTTGCAACCCTGAATTGCTCAATATGAATGCAACAACCGATATCGACGCGGCGATGGCCGTTATCTTGCGCGGCGCCGACGAACTGATCGTCGAAGCCGAAATGCGCAAGAAACTGGAAAGTGGAAGAAAGCTGCGCATCAAGCTTGGCTTGGATCCGACGGCGCCCGATCTGCATCTAGGCCACACGGTGGTGCTTAATAAGATGCGCCAGTTCCAGGATTTGGGACAAAGCGTTATTTTCCTGATTGGTGACTTCACCTCGATGATTGGTGACCCGAGCGGGCGCAACAGCACCCGGCCACCACTGACGCGTGAACAAATCGAAGCCAATGCGCAGACCTACTTCAAGCAGGCGAGTCTGGTGCTCAATCCGGAACAAACCGAGATTCGCTACAACTCCGAGTGGTGTGATCCGTTGGGTGCGCGCGGCATGATTCAGCTAGCCTCGCGCTGGACGGTCGCGCGCATGCTGGAGCGCGATGACTTCACCAAGCGATTTCAGGGCGGAGTGCCGATTTCGGTTCATGAATTTCTGTACCCTCTAATGCAGGGCTATGACTCCGTCGCTCTGAAGGCGGATGTGGAATTGGGTGGTACCGACCAGAAATTCAATCTGCTGGTGGGGCGTGAACTGCAGAAGCAGTACGGGCAGGAGGCCCAGTGCATCCTCACCATGCCGTTGCTGGAAGGCTTGGACGGCGTGGAGAAGATGTCCAAGTCAAAGAACAATTACGTGGGTATTACTGATGCACCCAACGAAATGTTCGGCAAGCTCATGTCCATTACCGATGAAATGATGTGGAAGTACATCGAGCTATTGTCGTTTCAGTCGACTGACTCCATTAATGGTTGGAAGAAAGACGTTGAGGGCGGCCGCAATCCGCGCGATATCAAGGTGGCGTTCGCGCAAGAGATTGTGGCGCGATTCCATTCGCAAGCGGCTGCAGAAGCTGCTTTGGCTGATTTCGACGCGCGCCATCACGGCGGCATTCCGGATGATATGCCGGAGGTATCAATGGATATCGCCGAGTCGAGTATTGGTATAGTCCAGTTGTTGAAGCGGAGCGGACTGGTCGCAAGCAATGCCGAAGCAGTCCGCATGATTGAGCAGGGCGGCGTGAAGCTCGATGGCGAAAAGGTCGTCGATCGCATGCTGACCATCGCCAAAGGGACAACCGTCGTAGCCCAGGTCGGCAAGCGCAAGTTCGCGCGCGCGATGGTCAAATAAAGTTTTTTGCAGAATTATGAATTTTTTCCGCAAAAAGGCTTGACCGGGTTTTCGGAAGATTGCATAATGCGAATCCTTCACGAAATGCACAAAACAAGCAGCGCATGTGCCCGAGTGAATTGTTCTTTAAAAAGTAGACAACCGATAAAGGTGGGCACGGGATGTGAGGGTGCCTTGGGTTGACGGGTGATTGCTCTTCGGGGTGATTGCGGAAGGTGTGGCTGATAACTGCGCCGGAAAGTTG